>Ga0209273_10000079_pt1 | contig 205814 bp, 158 predicted proteins | sample tdAd471_FD_187126 | JGI IMG/M metagenome (GOLD analysis project Ga0209273, IMG submission 187126) | Marine sediment microbial communities from the Atlantic coast under amendment with organic carbon and nitrate - tdAd47.1 (SPAdes)... | ecosystem: Environmental > Aquatic > Marine > Coastal >... | reverse complement strand
CGATATCGTTCGGATTCTGTCTTGCGAGACGTTCCTTTAACTCCCCATACTCAACAGCGATCAGTGGGTGGCCTGCAAGAATCATTTCTACGCTTAGTCGAAACCCAGTACTCACCCTCAACTGAAACAGCCTCCACTTTCCGACCCTCTCGCACAAACCCTAGCTTGTTGTATAAGTTGATTGCCGGCTGGTTGTTGGAAAACACCTTTAGTTCAATTCTCGGTACAGCATTATGCTGCAAGTTAAAGATTTGACACAAAGTTTCTAACACTCCGTTAGCGGACTCCTCAATGCAGGGCATCATTGGTCAGAATTCGAACGAGTCAGCCCCACCAGTTGATTCAGGAGCAGTTGAAACTCCTCTTGGCTGATATCGATGTGTTCAATCACCCGACCGTACAGCGTAATGGTCGGAACGTTTCTGTCGCCAAATTCTTTCTGCGTCTGCTGCAGGCAGTAAAGGATTATGCGCTGTTTTCTCGTCAGGCCATCGCGAGCGTCCGGTATGAGGTCTGTGATAGAGGGATCGGACATACGAATGCGCTGGCTAATTTTCCTTGTGCCTGTGGAGATTAGCTACCACCAGTATGTCTATCAAATTCGGTGAATCAGGCGCTGTCAGGTTGCACAATTCCTCGATCTTGTTAATGCGCTGATAGACCGTGTTGGTGTGAATTTTCAAAATCTCAGCAGCTTTTTTGGCCGACATGCGGCTGTTTACATAGGTGTTCAAAGTTTGCAACAAGGCGCCACCTGACCGTTTGTCCTCCGCAATCAGGGATTCAACCCATCGTGGCTTCAGTCGGTAAGCAGAATTCTTCGCATTGGCCACCAAATGATCAAAAACTGACATTGCATTGAACCGCAGGACAGGGTGGTCTCGAGATGTCTGCTCGAGCGCTGTTAACGCGTCTTCATAGCTGTCGGAGATTGAATTCAGCCCCTGTTGAGCAGTGCTGATTCCAATTCTGCAGTTCATCTCAACTATTTTCTCACTCACTTCAGAATTGAGTACTTGTTCAAAATCGTGATCGGAATATTTCTGCGCTGACAAAATGCAGATGGCGTCACCACGCCACAAGTCTGTCAGCCGATGTTCGCAAATCGGACTAAAAACTTGATCCAAGCAACGTTGTACTTCGGAAATTTGGTCACTGGAATTCCCATTTGCCTCCAGAAACCGCGCCAATACAACCAGAAAACGCGAGTTTGCATCGAAATGGAAACGGGCGGCAGAATTAGCCAGTGTTGGATCGTCCGGTTTTCGAATCAATCTATCTACAAATTCTGCTCTAACGCTGCTCGCTGTTTGTTCCAGTTTGCTGGATTCTTTGTAGTAGGCGTTGGCTAGAATCGCGCTGATATGATTTACATATTCAAAGGTAAAAACACTCAACGCTATCATCAATCTCCAGGTGGGCTCGGGCATGGGGCCATCATTAGTGACTAGAGACTCGCAAAGCGTTTTCCAGCACACTCTTTGACCGATTCGATAACTATGTAGCTGAACTGCAAGAGGATACTTTTGCCGTGCCCGATAAGCCCCTTGTTCGACAATAAAGTCATAATTGGGATAGGAAATATCAAAATCATGCTCTACCGCGCTTGCGAAGGTTTCGATGTGCTGTCTAAAATGGGCCTCTGCATGGCGTCGTTCCTCCTCTGGCGCTGATTGCAGAGTGGCGGCAAGTTCTGGCACTTCTTGCAGATTGGCAACCTTAATTTCGTCCGCTGTTCGTGATTTGGTGTTCAGTACATGAGCCACAACAGTTGGTGTGAGTGGATTGCTCAATATATCTGCTCGCCAATTAGCTGTATTGAAGAGTGTTGTGATGTGCGATTTCACATTATTTCACGCTGCATGTCAGTAATTCCGCCATTGTTCTTTTCTGGGAAAGTGGTAATTTACATTCTGCGTAGTGATACGTCAAAGAGGATGTTGCATGGATTTAGCGACTTTTCTCTTGGTAAACCCCTAGCTTTGTACAAATACTGAGATTGGATTCGCTTTTCTAGGCGCTTTCATCAAGGTCAACCTGTTTGGTTGGCCTTTAATTTTTCAGCACGAGTCGGGTGGTTCGCGGTGCGCAGGGATTGATTCGTTAAATTTACGATTTGATTTTTCCTGATTTATAGAATTGATAGAAGCAGGATTTCTTTTAATGGCAAGAACAGCTAGATACCACTCTCCCGAATACCTTGATGAGGCAGTTAAACTGATTGTTGATATTGGCCACCCACTGGAGTTTGTTGCCAGCAAATTGGAAATTCCTGCGGATCTGCTTGATCTGCTCGTGCAAAGAGAGCTAAAGAAAGCTGAGAAATCTTCATTCTAAGCGGTCAACAGAAGGAATACGCCCGGTACGTCGTCCGAATTTGTCCTTGACTCTGATTTGCTCGCTATAGCTGGCAAATAATCATCACCAACCGCTATTTGCAAGGAACTTGATTTCGGCGTAATTCACTCCGAAATTCACCTACTTCTGTCGCCTGATCAACCTGTAAAAGAAACCCGCGCCGGTGAGACCAAAACTCGGTTAAGGTGAGATTGAGGGCGGAGGCGGTATCCTGATAGAGGACGGATACTTTCATGGCTGCCGCATACTTGCTGGACAGTCTAGTTTGCAAGCTCCGCAATAGCTTCGGTGAATTGCTCCAACAATTCGTTAGGAATTGGGAATGTCAGGTGATACTGAGAGATTTTCCAACCTGTAGCATTCTTGATCAGCACGCCAGTTCCTCTCGCTGTGCCGTAACTTTCGCTGTCCAGGATTTCGTCAAACCAGGCGCTGTTTCCATCAGGCGTCAGGTTAATATTGCGCTCCGTTGATCGATAAATCCAGCCACTTCGATTTCCAGCGTAGGCTCGAAACTCTGTTTTGGTCCACCGTTCGTCGGCATCGGTCCCTAGAAACACGCCGTCGGCACTCATCAGATCAAAATAGGTATCCCAGTCACCGGTTGCAGCCGCTGCATGAAAAGAATCCAGAACTTCTGCTACGCGTGCGATTTCCAATTGTGTCACTTCCGCTCCGTTAGCTGGGCCTGAAAGTAAAAAAACCAATCCAAGCATGCGCCAGTATTTATTCATAAAAATTGTCCTTTGTAATTCTCAATTGCGCATAAATGGTGTTCGTCATGGCTTTCATTTGGTTAAGCTGTTGCTGGGCCCTGATCACTGAACATTTAGTCAATTTTCTCGGAAAAACTGAAAATCGGTGGTTGTGAATTTTTCAAATGCTCCACAAAATAGTCCCAGCGCTTTTTCATAAAATAACGGTCATTTCCAAATCCGTGGCCGGCGTTGGGAATCAGCAGGAGGTCGAAATCTTTCTCCGCTTCAATAAGTGCTTCCACGACCAGCAGCGTACCTGTCGGATGTACATTGGTATCCATCATGCCGTGTGCCAGCAACAATTTTCCCTTTAGCTGCCCGGCGAGCAATTGATTGGCCTGATTATCGTAATTGGTTTTAGCCTGAGCAGTTTCGCCCTCACTTTGCACGGGGTCTGTTTCCGGAAAGGTTTCCAGCAACCCTTGCCATTTCTCGCCCCAGTCATCTTCATAGTTACGATTGTCATGATTCCCGGCACTGGAGACTGCCACCTTATAGAAATCCGAGTAGCGCAGGATACCGGCGGTGGAAGCAAAGCCGCCGCCTGAATGTCCCCAAATACCTACCCGATCCAGATCCATCCAGGGATACTGTTGCGCCAGTTGGCGGATCGTTGCTATCTGGTCGGGTAATCCATTGTCCCCCATATCACCATAGTAGGCATCGTGAAATGACTTGGAGCGCCCGGGTGTACCCATGGCATCAACTTCCACGACTATAAAACCAAGTTCCGCCAAGGCCTGTTTGTCGCGCCTGGATGCCTGAAAAGAGCGACTGCCGACGCTGCCTGATTGCGGTCCGGGATACAGGTAATTGAGTATGGGGTAGGACTGTGATTCATCGAGATTCGAAGGCTGATACATCAATCCATACAGCTCGGTCTGCTGGTCTCTGGCTTTCACAGTAAACGGGATGGGCGGTACCCAGCCGCTGGTTTGCAGTGCTGTGATATCTGCGATCTCCAGTTCCATAACAATGCTACCAGACACGTCACGGATAACAGATCTTGGCGGCATCACAGGCGTCGACCAGGTATCGACAAAATACTCATCAGATTCAGCCCAGCTGATCACATGATGCGCGGGCTCGGGAGTCAGATTGACTGGTTCTGCAGCTTCGAAGTCCACTCGATAAAGGTAGTGAAAATAAGGGTCCCCGGGCTCTCGTTTAGCGCCAGTAAAGTAAATCTGTCCCCGTCCGGTATCCAGTTTTTGCACTTGCAGGACTGGCCAGTTGCCGGAAGTCAGCTGACGTTTCTTTGATCCATCTTTCAGGTCATGCAGGTACAGGTGTCCCCAATTATCCTGTTCAGAGAACCAGAGAAATCCTCCCCGTTCTTTTAGCACACGCCAGTTGGCGCTGCGGGATCCTGATTCGTAGTAGGTTCCCACAGTCTCGGTAAAAATATCTTTCACGTCACCTGTATCGGGATCCGCAAGCCGCAGGGTCGCCGTTTTGTGATCACGGCTGGAGGAAACGAAGGCGAGCTGCGTGCTGTCTTCGCTCCACTCAACATCGAGAAAAACACCTCCCCGACCGGCGATATGATCACTGGTGGTGGAGCGATGGGGGTCAGGCGGCATATTTAATCGTACAAGGCGCGGCGGATCTCCCAGGTGAACTACGACCCGCTCGATCATGAATATGTGTTCATCGCCGGGAAGAGGGTACTTCCAGGCATCCAGCTCAGGATGACCAACCTGTGTGGAATACAGAAACATCTCCTGAACATTCCGGCTGTCATGCCGAAAGGTAGCTATCTTGCTTGAGTCGGGAGACCACAATAAGACAGGGCCATCGCGTCGGGTCCATCCAGCGTTGTTGGTGGCGTAACCGTAGTTTTCGATACCGTCAAACGTTAGTTGGGTTAATTCACCGGTAACGGTATCTCTCACCCAGAGATTATGACTGTCGATGTATGCTGCCCTGCTGCCATCTGGTGATAGAAACTCATCAAATTCTGCTTCATCAATCGATTCCAGGTTATAACTGTCCAGATTCAGGCGGTATTGGGAACCTTCAAAGGTAAATGTTACCTGCTGCAAGTCCCTGTCGAGGTCGATTTCGCCAATCTCCAGGTTACTGGCGTCCAGCTCCTCATCGTTTTCTTCGCCCAGAACGGCAGTCAATCTCTCGAGATCGAATAGCGGTGATTTGGTTCCTGTCGCCGGATCTGCCAGTAAGTAATTCAGCCCTTGAGCTGTTCTTTTTTTGTAAATCAGTCGATCGTCTTCCTGCCAGTAATGGGAGATGACAGTGTCGTACACCAGTTCGGAAGTATGAGCTGCGAGAAACTGCTCCGCACGTTGATAATCTTCTGCTGTTACAGCTTCGACCGCGTCGTCACCAGCCGGGGAAGGAGCGCAGGATACCAGGACAAAGGTTGAGTAGACGAAAATCCATCGGACGAGGATGGTCATGTTAAGAAACCTCTGACTGTTTTTGGAAATACCCAGGCCTCAGACGAGTTCACGGACGAGGCGCATTGCGTATGTTGAAGTCACTGCCACTGGTAAAGTACGACAATAGCAGGGGCTGTTCAAGCGATGACGCCATTGTTGCAAGCCGGGTTGATCCGAAGGGCAGTGGCCTCCCACTATCCAGGTTGTGTTTGGAGGCTGGTGCTAAGCCATTGCATTGCTGCAACAGAAAGCCAGCGGTGTTACCTTATCCGTTTTCCCAGGCCTATAGGCCAAATATTTATTGCGAGCATGTAACGTGAATCTTCGTTGTCTAGTTTTCATTGCAATTTGTTTTTCCAGTATGCTGGTGAGGGCGCAACCGTCCATTGATGAAATTGATGAATCAATGTTGACCGTTCCCGAGAGGACCGCTTACACCAGAACGTCCACCCATGCCGAAGTTCTGGAGACCATCAACAACCTGATTCAAGGGAGCGGGCTTGTACATCGAGAATCCATGTTAGTGACTCGGGAGGGCCGGGAAATTCCGCTGCTTATTGTGGCTGATCCACCAGTCAGCACACCCGATGAAGCGCGGGATAGCGGTAAACCTGTGATCTACATCCAGGGCAACATCCATGGCGGTGAGGTAGAGGGAAAGGAAGCCATTTTGATCTTGCTGCGGGATATCCTGTATGGAGACAAGTCGCACTTACTGGGCAATCAGATCATTGCGCTGGCGCCGATTTACAATGCTGACGGCAATGATCAGATGTCGGAAAACTCTCGGCCTAACCAGGAGCTGAGTCCGGTAATGACCGGCCAGCGCTTCAGTCACGGTTACGATTTAAACAGAGACGGTATAGCGGCAGAGACACCGGAAACCCAGGGCCTGTATCGTAACGTGCTGCAGCGCTGGGATCCCCAGTTGTTGGTGGATATGCATACCACCAACGGCACCTGGCATGGCTATTCGCTGACCTACGCGCCTTCATACCACAGTGCTGGCGACCCGGCGACGACAGACTATACGATGAACGTGATGCTGCCGGCGATCCGGCAGACCGTGAAGGAAAAATTTGAGCTGGATTTTTTCTTATTCGGCGACTTTTCGCTTGAGCAATGGCCGCCTACAGAATTCCGAACCTTTCACCATGCACCTAGATACCTGACGAACATGATGGGGCTACGCAATCGCATGGCCATACTCAGTGAAACTTTCTCCCATGACCGTTTCTACAAACGCATTCACTCTGCCAATGTCTTTATCGAAGAGATCCTGGAGTACACCAATCACAACGGTGCTGTTATCCAGCGCATTAATCGCGAGGCGGACGCCAGAACTATTGAGAAAATTGCTGAACAGGGTGGGCGTATAGAGAATGGTGTCGTTTTTGAGATGATTCCGCTTCCCGAATCAGTCACGCTAAGGTCTTACAACCATATCCCCTACCGCACTGCCAATGGCAACATCGAATACACAAGAAGCGCCGAGATTATTGATATAGACGGCGTAGCCAACTACCAGCAGTTTCGATCAGTCCGCAGCCCAACTATGCCAAAGTTCTACCTGTTCCCCGGCGAGCTGGAAGATGTTGCAGAGAAACTTACTCATCATGGTATCGAAGTGGAGCGGATTGCATCGACAATGACTCTCGACGTTGAGGTTTTCAGTATTTCAGGCATAGAGGCTCAGGAATTCACTCAAAATGGCCACCAGAACACCAGATTGACTGGTGAATACCAGCGTATGGAGCGCTCGTTCCAAATAGGAGATTTTCGGGTCTCTCTTGAGACACCTTTGGCAAACCTGATTTTTTATCTGTTGGAACCGGAAGCAGATGATGGCCTTGCCTATTGGAATTTTTTTGACGAGTATTTGGCAGAACTGCAGGAAAAGGCTAGCCCATTGGACTATCCGATAGTCAAAGTGATGGATTGAGCCGAATTTATATCGCAAAATTTTCTACAGCGCATTGTGGGTGCTTTATTTTTCATTTTGGACACAGTTAAGCCTTTATACACTTTCCGACGAAAGCTAATGCACCCAATCCGTAATCTATGTATACAAGGATAAAGTTTGAACCATTAGGATGAATGGAAAACGTCGCCTCGCCAAAGGCAATATCATGTGCCTTGCACACCACATACCCATTTTTCGATTCACATGCGCCGCTGAAATGAGGTAAATCTGAGCGGCGCCATCCCTTGTCAGTATCAACTATCCATTCTTGTTGCCCGAAATCATTAACTTCCTCTACAGAGTTAGAAATTTCATAGTGATCTATATTCACTCCTGCCGTATCCTCACAAAAAAATATCTCTGCGTACGCCGTAGAAGAGAAGAATAAAAGTGTGAATATCGTTACCAGACTTCTTAATTCATTTTCGTGCATGTTCCGGACCTGTAATAAATCGTAATATATTTTGCTTCATGTAAAGTAATACGATTAGATCAGAATATGGATTGGTTGTTGATGCAATTGCGGTTGGTGAATCCCTGCAGGCGAGCAAGGGGAAGGGGAAATGCCTGATTTCTTTAGACGTCACCCGAAAGGCAAGTGCTGGAAGCCAGAGAAGCTGAAACAGGCCGCCATCTAATTGATAATATTCAATAAGTCTGAGTCCAAGTTTCGTAAATGCTGTTGGTACCGCGTCACGCGAATCGAATATCGCCGGGTAAATTACTATCTAATTCGTAAAACGATAAAAAATCTAGTTTCAGGCACTAAAAAAATTACTGTCAAGAAAAATGAATTTTCTTGAAACCGGGCATTGTTGATTCCGGTCATAGAGAGTAGCGAGCATTCATTTCTCTCTTCGAAAACAAACAAATGCCCTTCTTTGTAATCAAGCGGATATCCTTTTTTCCTGTATATTTTCAACATCAGCTCGTTATTTTAATTGACCTTGGAAAGTGTAGTGAGCCCGTGCTTCCTGCATATGCGACTATTCCAGTTGTGCCAGCCGGATCGCACTCCCATCCGCCGACTGGAACGACCAACTAGAATAGTCCGTTCAATTTTTTCCTGACCTAAAACCCTTACCCAACCCGGGCCTGCGAGCTGGTCGCCGGAGAAAATACCGAAATAGATAAAATTTTGATGCCCGAGATTCAATTTTCAGTTTTTTACCCCGGTGAAAACTAGATCCTTATCTTCAACTTCTGAGTTAAGAAAGTTGTCGATAATGGGCTTATCGCTTCTGGATAGCTTCCTTATCAGGAACTTTTTACCGCCTGAAGTGACCTCGCCAGAGATCGATCTCCGTAACCGGAATTCGAACCAGACTACGTAAGCAGGAAATAGAGCCTCCTTCAACTTATGTAAGATGGATTTATCATCGCTCATAGTATGCTCAACCTTTGTCCTCTATTGTCCTTAAGCAAGTACTACAATCAGCTTCTTACTGAGCTCCAGCATATTGTTCGTTCCATTAAATTGAATATGAGAAGTATAGTCTACCTGGCAACCAGAATCTTTCCGTTCCAGGATGCCACGTCGCTCTAGAAACCTGGCTACCCGCCGGCTGATGCGATGTAGCAGCTCATGGAGCTGTTCGGGTCGGCAGTGGCCTGAGGCGAAAGCCGAAGTGGCCAACTTCATCTTGTACGAATTACGATTTCGATGGGTGAGCACAACACTTCACTTTTTAGTTAGTAAAATACAGCAGTGCGGTGCGCTCACCCATTGAAATCGAAGCCGGTAGCGGAAATACTTCCAGTCTGACTCCCTGGCCGAAGGGTTTTGAAAGTGGGCTAAGGTAGGTCAGCGAATTGTTCTAGTCACACATGTAGTAATAACAATTTTGTCGAACAATATATTGTCTACTAAAAACAATAAGATAATCGCTTTCATCGACCCTTGGTCGGCGCTACCATTTTCCATTCCATATTCCATCTTGTCTTTTCTTAAAACCTGACTCTTTGCGTATATACTTAACGCTGGCTGTTTAACTGGCAGTGCGTGCTGATTCTTTCATGTTAAAAATTCGGCATACGAATATTGCCTGTCTCCAATTATTGTTTCCCGGATTGTCATGGATACACCGCTCGAAGTGCTGCAACGAGTTTTCGGTTACCCGAGTTTTCGCCCGCCACAGGAGAAGATAATAGAAGCACTATTGGCCGGTGAGGATGCGCTGGTCCTTATGCCCACCAGTGGCGGTAAGTCATTATGCTACCAGATTCCCGCATTGTTACGCCCTGGCTGTGCCATAGTTGTGTCTCCACTCATTGCACTGATGCAGGACCAGGTGGAAGCCTTGCGTGTTTTGGGGATACGAGCCAGTTTCCTCAACTCCACGGTGGGTCCTGAGGCCATCCAACGAACTGAAAAAGCACTGAAAGAAGGCGCGCTAGATCTACTTTATGTAGCGCCAGAGCGTTTGTGCCAGAACCGAAGTCTCGCCCTTCTCAAGGAAAGCAACATTTCTCTTTTTGCCATCGATGAAGCCCATTGTGTATCACAATGGGGTCACGATTTTCGTTCCGACTACCTGAAACTGAATCTGCTTCATGAACAGTTCCCAACGGTACCGCGTATTGCCCTCACTGCTACGGCGGACGAACGGACCAGGCAGGAAATCATACAACGCCTCGACCTGGGAGCAGCCCGGCAGTTTATTGCTGGATTTGATCGACCGAATATCCGTTATCGCATCGCCCTCAAGCAGAATCCCAGGCAACAGTTGTTACGCTTCTTGCGAGATGAACACCCGACCAGCAACGGTATAATCTATTGCCTTTCACGTAAGAAAACCGAAGAAACGGCCACCTGGCTGAAGGAACAGGGATTCGATGCGCTGCCATACCACGCCGGGCTCAACGCCGACACACGGGCGCAGAACCAGGCGCGTTTTCTACGAGCAGATGCTGTCATTGTTGTTGCCACCATTGCGTTTGGGATGGGCATTGATAAACCGGATGTGCGTTTCGTTGCTCATCTCGACATGCCTAAAACCGTGGAGTCTTACTACCAGGAAACAGGTCGGGCGGGCCGGGATGGATTACCCGCTGATGCGTGGATGATTTATGGGCTGCAGGATGTCATCAAGTTGCGACAGATGATGGAAGGGTCTACCGCCAGCGAAGAACGCCGCCGAGCGGAACAGCACCGGCTCAATGCCATGCTAGGGTTGTGTGAGGTCACTAGTTGCCGACGACAGACACTTCTCGGCTATTTTGGCGAAACACTGGAACATCCCTGCGGAAACTGTGACACCTGCCTTGCACCGGTTGAAACCTGGGATGGTACCGACGCAGCACGGCTGGCCCTCAGTGCCGCCTACCGTACCGGTCAACGTTTCGGTGTCAATCATCTGATCGAGGTGTTGCTGGGTGCTGATAGTGACCGGGTTTTCCAGTTCGACCATCATCGTTTACCGGTTTATGGAAAAGGCAAGGATCTTGACAAGAATCAGTGGCGCTCTGTATTCCGGCAACTGGTTGCCCGTGGTTATTTGTGTGTTGACCTGGACCGCTTCGGTGGCTTGCGCCTGGAAGAAAAGTGTCGCCCCTTGCTGAGAGGCGAGGAGCAACTCGATCTGCGTCGCGATGAAAAGAAAAAGGTTGCCAAACAACAGACTAAAATTCAACTTGCCGAAGACGTCGATATCGCTCTATGGGAAGCGTTGCGGGATTGTCGCCGGGAACTGGCCGAAGATCGCGGTGTTCCTCCCTACGTGATCTTTCATGACAGTACGTTGCAAGAAATGTGTATCAACCTGCCGCAAAACCTGGATCAATTCAGTCAGTTGAGCGGCGTGGGTCAGGCAAAGCTGGAACGCTATGGCCCGGCTTTCCTGAAAATCTTGCAGGAGCGCACTTCCTATCAACCAGAGGGTGGCCAGTTACCTTGAATACTACGGCACAGGCCTGAGCTAATTATAGTTTCCTTACTTTTCAACATTGCTTCAATTTTCCATCAAAGCAACATCAGAATACCGGAACACCTTGACGGGTGGCTGAGACTCTCTATCGTGATCCCCGAGATACACCGTGCTGATCACTCAAACGCTTCCACGGAACACAACTGCAGCTTCAGTTTCAGCTTCCCCTGGTGGAACCGGGTATTCGGTAGCTAATTCGATCAGCCCCAAGGCGACCGCAGATTTTAGACCAAACGGACGCATGAGAAATTACTTTCACAGACGTGGTGTATTTTTCTTGAGCTTACTGGGATACACTCGACCTGCTGCTAACCACGAGGAGATCGTAATGAAAATAGCACTGACTAAAAAGCTCGCTATAGCCGCTCTGGCGGTACTTTTCACACAATTTGCCACAGCTGACCATCATAATCCCACTGCTTTCAGGGAGATAGCGGCCATTGTTGCCTCTCTAAATCACTTTCCATCCGATGCCGATAAGGCCAAACTGGCCGAAATCGTTGCGGATGAAAGCATAGCGCAGGATTTGCGCACAATGGCCACTACAGTCGCCAATATCAACCACGCTGCCACCGCGGAAGGCAAAGCAGCGATGGCAACAATCCAGGCCGGTGAAGCACCAGATCGAGGTAAAGCCTTGGCTGGAATTATCGCTAACCTGAACCATATGCCCAGCGATGCTGATAAGGCAACGATTGCGGGCTGGATGGAGTAGTGGATCCGATACAGGTATCGAGTATTTTTGTTTACTGGAGATTGAAGTAAACCAAAAAAGGGTCCCTTTGGGACCCTTTTTTCTGATTATGTATTCGTAGCTGCCAAAAGCGTGAGTTTCCAGAAACCTGGACCCAACCATGATGCTTATTTGTTGCGCTTATTCCGTAGCCATACCCAATAATCTTAATACCGCAGACACCGTAGCCAGATAACCACGGGATCCTTCCCGCACAAAGTCACCATGGCCCTCATTACTGATCAACCGCATATTGAATTCATCACCGGCCAACACCGCCAGCGCGGGGTAATCAGGTAAGGTACGCAATGCGGTTTTGCCCTGGGCAAGGACTCTGGGCAGTGACACGGGGTAGCGATAGGTACTGACTATATAATCCTGCGGAATTCCCCACGGCAGCCACTCCAGTGGTGATATCTGCAGGAAATTGTCAATGTTTTCCTGAACCGGGCCACCCACCAGTTTCTCAAGCAAAGGCTCGCCGCAGTAGATCTCACCCGAGTCACCGACAGAGTCAATAACCATTGGATTGATATAAGCATCTGCCATGACCAGCGCCATGGGTCTGACTTTTGCCTCGACGTAAATTTCACTGTCTGGCGGCAATTTGTCTCGAATCGCCAGCCAGGCACCGAAATGGCCGCCGGAGGAATGCCCGACAACGACCGTCTGTTCAATGTCTATAGGTCGGCTCTCTGCAATGTTTTTAAGGGCATCAAACCCGTTGGCTATATCATGCCACGTGCCAGGCCAACCTCCACCGGGACTGGTAGCACCGCGATATTGCAAATTCCAGGCAGCCACGCCGTGTTCAGTCATCTCCCTGGCCATGGCACGGTAACTGTTGATCATTCCGTCTGAAGATCTCCAGCAACCGGCATGCAGAAAAGTAACTACGGGGAACGGGCCTTCGCCGGCAGGAAGATAGAGCTCGCCATATTGCATTGGGTCTGATCCGTAGCTAATTTTGGTTTGTGCGAGCGCATGATGGGAGCTACCGAGCAACAGTGTAAAGGTCGCCATTAAGGAAATAGTTAATCTGATTTTCATAAGCGTCGTCTTGCTGTTTGCTTTATTTGGGCGTATTGCCCTCAGAGTATAGAGTTCATCTGGCAAACCTGAAAGGTCAAATTGCAGCGAGGGAATAAGGATAAGTCTATTTGGAGAGTGATCCAGAAGGATTCGAACCTCTGCCTATCTAGTTCTTAGGCGCAGTCAATAAAATATGAATACTTTTTGAGCTCGTTGGAATTTATTTAAAGATCCTTTCTTCATAGCGAATGCCCGTCTCATTTAGTCGACAGCAGATACATTAGTACAGTGAGCTCCGGAAGGAATCTGGCCTGAACCCAGCGCAGTTGGGTAAGGTGCCTGGTACGGATCAATCGGCTGGGCGTTGATCAGGTCCATCACTACAAACAGAAACACTCCTATAAGCGCCAGCAGGCCGGATGTCGGACGCCCTGGCAACTTTTTCCCGGTATTTTCGCTATCTACATTCACGGTATACCCACCTCCATGACAGGACGCGCCTGTTGCAGCAATATCGGTCTGAGCCGGATTCCCAGGGCGGAGCCGGCAAACGCCGACACAAACCAGACCCAACCATGCAAGCTGCCAGTCGAGACACCACTGAAGAAAGCTCCTACATTGCAACCGAACGCGATCCGGGAGCTGTATCCCAGCACCAGGCCTGCCACGATCACCACCATCCAGCTAACCGGTTGCAAGTTGGTCACCTGAGGGTCGACACTGCGCCGCCAGCGCATGACGAGAAACGCGCCGGCTATCAGTCCGATATTGGTCAACGAAGTAACGTCGGTCAGGATGCTTTGCTGCAGGCGTTCAGCATGAGCGGCATTGGACCAGAAAGCGGTTGTCGCGACATCCATACCACCAGCTTGCGCCAGCTTTGCACCCCATAATCCCAATCCGTAAACCACGCCCCAGGACTGTCCAGCGATAACCAGATTGAGAATTGCTAAAAGTGCCAGCATGATCGCCGCAGCGATCAATCTGAGCGGCGGCTTGCGCTTGCCGTGTTCAGACCAGGCGAGCGTGACTAAAGCCAAAATCGCCAGACCCAGCAAAGTCACCCACAGTCCACCACCAGACCCAAACAGGTCCTGCATGGTCAGTACCGGCAGCGTGCCCAGACCATTCCACCAACCCAGATGCAGGGAACCGGTAAAGCTTCCTGCCACGAAACCTATTAAGGCAATTAACGAGACCAGGTTACCACTGCCGGCATTGACCAGGGTTCCGGAACCACAACCCATCACCAACTGCATGGCGATACCGAAAACGAAGGCTCCGGCGATCATGGCAAAGCCTATAGGCGCATAGGCACCGGTCAACTCATCTGGATTGGCTGCCAGTAGCGGAAAGGCGATCGCAGCAGTCAGGCCGATGGCCATAAGCTGAGCTACCAGCCCGCGTCCATCCCTTTCCTTGACTGCCAGGCGCCAGGGCCCGGCGAATCCAAAGCGAAACCCTTCCAATACCAGACCAAAGCCCAGGCCTACGAGTAATAAGAACGCAGATCGCGGACCAGCCATGTAAAACGTGCCGAACACCAAAGCCGAGGCCAGCAGGCACAAATTGAACCTTTTCTTTGAATCCGGAGAACTGATATCCATAAATAATCCGTCGTCTTCCCTAGTTACCGATGAGATCCTTGAACCAGCGAGACGTAAGATCGCTATAAATTCGCATTCTTCCTACCTGATTATCCATGGGTCGGTCCACTTCGCTCCACTCGGCAACGCTTTCTGCATATAAGCGTGCATTTTCCAATTCCAGAACTTCACTCATGACGAACCAGTTAATAGATGCCCAATGCCCGGTATTACAGAACGAAACCGTCACCGGCGAGTCCAGCTCGCCATAGCCATCGAGCACCTGCAGGAGTGAGGCCTGCGGCTGCAGACGATCGCCGTCAAACCAGCTCTCATATTCGATGTTACCGGCACCTTGAATCGTTCCAGGCTCACCCAGTGTCGCGCGCAATCCTCGATAAAAGCTGACTGGTCTGGCATCGATGAGATTGGCACTTGCAGACTGCACAAGCTCCTCCACCTGCGCAGTTGTTACCCTCCAATTGTTTTGCCAGACAGGCTGGTAAGAGCTCGCAGCCACCAATTCGTCTTCGGTACTGATTGCCAGATCTGCCTGCCGCCAGGCTTGAAAACCGCCGTTGATAATTGCCACATCAATGACGCCGAGTGATTTCAACGTCCAGTAAACCCGGGTCGCCGCTCCCATATCAGCCGGATCGGAACCCTGATGAACAACCACCACCGGCGTACTGGCAGTAATGCCCAGCCGCTGAATCAGCGCAGTGTACTCATCAAGATCACGCAATTGACCGGGATTGCGACCGGTGCCTCTCCAATCGGCATAAGGGCTTTCAAGACTGCCGGGAATATGGCCTCGGCCATAATTGCCGGTCACACGAACAATACGCACTTCGGGCGCTTCCCGCAGAATCGCTGCCAGCTCTCCAGGTTCCAGTAATGGTTGCCAGCCGCCAGGAGCTGCGATGGCTAACACAGGAAATATCAATAACAAGCAAATGAGTTTTCGCATCATTTTTTCTTTTACCCTAGGGCTTCTGCCCTCCTGCATCCTATTCGCCGTGGCTGGGAGAAGCTAAAGCATAAGCTTGTTAATCCAGCGCCATCAAGTGACTCTCGCCATCAGAACCGGCTTCCTTGAGAGCTACCGCCACTGCATGCTACATTACGCGCCCGTTTTCATCCTCAATTAAATCACTTCAACACTGGGCAGGGACCACAAAATGGCAACATACAAAGTAGCACTTTTAGATGGTGATGGAATAGGACCGGAGATCATGACAGAAGCTGTCAAAGTGCTGAATCTGGTTGCCGAACGCAACAATATGGAATTTGAACTGCCCCACGGTGCCTTCGGTGCCAGTGCCTATTTTGAGCATGGCCATTCCTTCCCCGATGCCACCAAGAGTCTGTGCGACGAAGTCGATGCCATACTGAAAGGACCTATCGGATTAAGCCATGAGGAATCAAAGAAGATTCCCATCGACATGCAGCCTGAACGTGGCGCCCTGCTGCCACTGCGCCGCCGCTACAACACGTTTGCCAACTTCCGACCGGTATTCCTGCCCAAAGGGCTGGCACACTTTTCACCATTGAAACCGGAAATCATCGGCGATGGCATCGACCTGATCATTATTCGTGAGCTGGTCGGCGGCCTGTATTTCGGTGACAAGGAAACCGGCGTCAATGACGCTGGCCTGCGTTATGTGAAAGAAACCCTGGAATACGATGAAGAGCAGATTCGTCGCATCGCCACAGTTGCATTCGACACCGCCATGAAACGCAAAAAGGTGTTACACAACATACACAAGAGCAACGTGCTCAAATCCAGTGTGTTGTGGAATGAAGTCGTGGAAGAAGTCGGGCAGGATTATCCGGAAGTGGAAATCATCCACATCCTGGTGGATGCGGCAGCGACTTATCTATGTCTGAACCCTGGCCAGTTCGACGTAATGGTCATGGAAAACATGTTCGGCGACATCCTCAGCGACCAGGGCGGCGGCATTCTCGGCTCACTGGGTCTCATGCCCTCCGCCTGCATTGGTCCCGACAAAGCCTACTACGAACCGTCCCACGGTTCGGCTCCGGACATCGCCGGCCAGAACATCGCCAATCCCTACTCCATGATCGGCTCGGTCGCCATGATGCTGGAGATGTCCTTCAACATGGACGCCGAAGCAAAAAATGTCTGGCACGCCATGCAGAGCGTTTTCGCCCAGGGCTATTCAACGCCAGACCTGTCTAAGCCTGGCAGCGGCGTCACCATGATTGATACCAGTGGCTTTGGTGACCTGGTGGTGGAGGAGTTGCGCAAGCAACCGGTTTCTTAGTACTGGTTATTTGGGTTGTAGGCTTTAGCGTTCATAGGACGCCACTAAGGAGAGTGCCTGTCCCCACCGACCGCTCAACCGCTCAGTTTTTTCGGCGCTGCGCAACTCGACCTCGCTACGCTCGGGACTCGGACAGTGCTCGCGCTTGATCGAAAAAACTGAGCGGTTGAATACGCGGCCTGACCGGTGGGGACAGGCACTCTCCTTAGCGGCTCACATTAGGCCACATCTTAGATCTGCAAACCGAGCTTGTTAAAACCAGCAAAACTATGAGAAGCCAAACAAATATCGTATTGCATTCCTCTCATTGAGATCCAGGTTTCCACTGGATTGCGTAAAAAACTCCAACCACCTATGTCAGAATCTTCAGCTGGCAAAATCTCACCACGCTTACCGAAGGCAGCAGCTAACCAACCTGATCACTCTGCAACCGCATATTGATCATCCGCATGGTAGCCTTAATGGCCGCTAAAACCTGATTCGAGTCAACCCCACGGGTCTTGATATCACGGCCCTCAATTTCCCAGGTAATGATAGCCTCGGTCAAAGCGCCGGTATCGCCGCCGCGCGGAATATGCACTTCAAAGTCCGCCAACTCCGGCATTTGGAAATTCCGCTGATCAAGGATTTTGACGATGGCGTTAATAAAAGCATCAAATCCACCGTTTCCAGATCCAGAACTGTGGAATTCCTCGCCCTCAATATCAACCCTGATACTGGCGGTGCTCTCCACGTCCAGTCCACTGCTTACATAGCAGTTCTTCAGCAGAATGACATGAGCATCCCGGCTTTCCATCACATCGGCGATAATAAACGGCAAATCTTCCGGTGTAATTACCTGCTTGGAATCACCCAGTTTAACTATTCGGTCAAGCACCTTGGCCTGCTCTTGCTCGCTTAGACTGAGACCCAGTTCTTCGAGATTATTAATGAGTGAGGCTTTGCCGCTCATTTTGCCTAGTGCATAGGTGCGCTTCCTGGCAAATCGCTCCGGACCCAGCTCAGTAACGTACAGGTTGCCCTTCAGGTCTCCGTCCGCGTGAATTCCTGCGGTCTGGGTAAACACATCTGCGCCGACGATCGGCGTATTGGCAGCGATCCATTTGCCGGAAAAGTTTTCCACCATGCGACTCAACATGACGATTCGCGTTTCGTCGATGGACAACGTCATGCCCATCTTGTCTTTCAGGGCAACGGCCACCTCAGCCAGCGATGCGTTGCCTGCCCGTTCACCAAGACAGTTAACCGTGCAATGAATAGTATCAACGCCGGCGCGTACCGCAGCCAACACATTGGCAGTTGCCAGCCCGTAGTCATTGTGCGGGTGAAAATCGAAGGTCAGGCCCGGAAACTCTGCCAGCATGATTTGCAGCGCTGCGTAGACTTCTTCAGGAGACATGACACCCAGTGTATCGGGCAACATGAAGTGCTTGATGCCCAGATCGCCGGTACGCTGTAACAGGCCGAATACGTAGTCGCGGCTATCCGCAAAACCATTGGACCAGTCTTCCAGGTACATATTGCACTGCAGCCCCTGACTGTGTGCATATTCCACCGTCCGGGCGATATCATCGGCATGTACTTCCAGTGTTTTGCCCAGCTGTTCGCGACAATGCTTCTCACTGCCTTTTGAAAGCAGATTAATCACCTTGCCCTCCGTGCCGGCTATCCAGTCCACGCTGCGCTTGTAATCGACAAAGCCCAATACTTCTACTTGCTGATCATACCCCTCGGTGGCAGCCCACTTGTTTATGTCAGCTACTGCCTGTTTTTCACCTTCTGAAACACAGGCCGAGGCTATTTCGATTCTGTCCACGTTCAGGGACTGCAGCAGAGCCCGCGCAATATTCAGTTTTTCGTTTGCGGCGAATGAAACACCCTGGGTCTGCTCACCATCTCGCAAGGTGGTATCCATGACCGAGATGTGGCGGGCCAAATTCGCTGGACTGCTAGTGTCTGAGGTACTCATAGTTATGTCTGCCTGACGTCTGGCGCTGCTCGTGCCAGTAACCTAAGGGGCGCTGATTCTATCAATTAAACGGCCAGCCTAGAAACCGCTTGAGTCAGTACCTGCACATCTTCAAGCTATCGACAGGGGCCGTGGATTCAGTAACACCGATGGTAATTCTGATTTATCGCAAGACCGGTTCCTGTATTGGGTTGAGCCAGTTGCTCCTGCATTCAATTGTGCAACGGTTCCGTATATACTCCGCGCTTTACCCGCAATCGACCGCCAGGAGTGGTTTATGCCTATAAAAATCGGAGTCCCAACAGAAATTCGGGACGGCGAACAACGAGTGGCAATGGTGCCTGATGTCGTCAAGCGTCTGGTCAATCTGGAAGCACAGGTTGAGATCCAGGCTGGAGCTGGTGAAAAAGCCGGCTGGAGCGACGATCAGTACTCGGAAGCCAGTATCGTCAATGACAGCAGCCAGCTGATGGGTGACGCCGATATCACCTTAATGGTGAATCCCATTACCAATGAGCAAATTGATCTGCTGAAAAGCGGCTCGGTACTGATCGGTTACCTGAATCCGTTCTCCGAGCTGGAGCGCTTCGAAAAGCTGGCCAGCAAAAACATCAGCGCTTTTTCCATGGAGATGATCCCAAGGATTTCCCGCGCTCAAGCCATGGATGCCCTCTCCTCCCAGGCTGCGATTGCAGGCTACAAAGCAGTATTGATGGCGGCCAACCTGCTGGGCAAGTTTTTCCCCATGTTGACCACCGCAGTAGGCACCGTAAGACCCTCCAAAGTACTGGTCATCGGAGCCGGAGTCGCCGGCCTGCAGGCCATTGCCACAGCCCGCAGACTCGGTGCCATCGTGGAAGGATACGATGTGCGGGCCGCAGTTAAGGAACAGGTTGAATCACTGGGCGCCAAGTTCGTGGATGTCGGAATCAAGGCGGAAGGCAGCGGCGGCTATGCCCGTGAACTGACCGACGAAGAGAAACAGCAACAGCAGGACGTGCTGGCTCAGCATATCGCTGCGGCCGATGTGGTTGTCACCACTGCGGCTATTCCTGGCCGGCCCTCCCCACGCATTGTCACCACTCCCATGGTAGAAGCCATGCGGGGCGGCTCGGTCATTCTCGACCTGGCAGCCGAAGGCGGAGGCAACTGTGAGCTGACCAAGGCCGGAGAAACTGTAATTCATAATCACGTGAAAATTTACGGTCCAATCAACGTACCCAGCACGGTCAGCAACCATGCCAGTGAACTGTATGCCAAGAATCTGTTGAACTTTCTTGAACTGCTTGTTCAGGAGGGCCAGATAAACATCAATCTGGAAGACGAGGTTATCAATGACAGCCTGTTAACCCACGACGGGAAAATCCACCATCCTGTACTCCAGGAAAGAATGAACAACAATCAAGGAGCAGAGTCATGATTGAAGGATTAGCTGCCCTCTACATCTTCATGCTGGCAGGCTTTACAGGCTTCGAGATTATCAGCCGCGTACCTGTGATATTGCACACTCCACTGATGTCGGGATCGAACTTCGTCCATGGCATCGTTCTGGTAGGCGCCATGTTTGCACTAGGGATTGCTGAGACGCCCGCCGAACAGGTAGTAGGCTTTATTGCGGTATTGCTGGGCGCCGGAAATGCCGTTGGCGGCTACGTGGTTACCGAGCGTATGCTGGAAATGTTCAAACCCAGCGACAAAAAACCTGGTGGGGAGGGCTAGTAAATGGAACTACTTATTCAGGCTTCCTATTTCGCTGCTGCAGTCCTGTTCATTCTCGGGCTGAAGCAGATGAGTTCGCCAGTCACCGCCCGCCGCGGCATAGTGTGGGCCGGGGCCGGTATGTTGCTGGCAACGCTGGTAACCTTTGTGGCACCGGAGATCACCGGCAGCAGTCATGCCAACATCAACCTGATCCTGATCATCATCGCCATTGCCATCGGTGGTGGCTATGCCTGGTGGAGTGGCAAGAAAGTTGCGATGACCGACATGCCGCAGATGATCGCCATGTACAACGGCATGGGTGGTGGCGCGGCCGCTACCATCGCAGCGGTAGAGTTGTTGAAAGCCACTGACGAAGTGGAGCGGGGTCTGGCCTCCTCCATTCCGGACGCCCTGGGCGCAGATGTGGCGATCCTCGGCATCCTCGGCGCCATCATCGGTACCATTTCCTTCAGTGGAAGCATCATAGCCTGGGCCAAGCTCGACGGCCGTCTGCACCGCAGCAAGTTGTTACCGGCGCAACACCTGGTCAATGCCGCTTTGGCTTTGGCGACTGTGGGTTTTGCCATTTCAATTTATTTCGCCACAGACCTGACACCTATTATTGTCTTCTACCTGCTGGCACTGGTGTTGGGCATATTTATTACCGTCCCGGTGGGCGGCGCCGACATGCCGGTGATTATTTCCCTGTTCAATGCATTGACTGGCCTTGCTGTCGGCTTTGAAGGCTATGTGCTGGGTAACGCAGCCATGATCATCGCCGGTATCGTTGTTGGGTCGGCGGGCAGTCTGCTGACTCACCTGATGGCAGTAGCCATGAATCGCTCGGTGGCCAATGTATTCTTTGCCGGCGTGGGCACCGATACTGGAGCAGCGGCAACTGGTGAGCAGGGGGAAATGAAGGAAATCCAGGCGCAGGATGCGGGTATCATGATGTCCTTCGCCAGCCAGGTAGTTATCATTCCCGGCTATGGCATGGCTGTGGCCCAGGCACAGCATAAGATCTGGGAATTAACTCAATTGCTGATCGACCGGGGTGTGTCGGTTAAATTTGCTATCCACCCGGTAGCCGGTCGAATGCCAGGTCACATGAACGTATTGCTGGCGGAAGCAGGCGTTCCCTATGACCTGATCTACGATATGGAAGACATTAACGCCGACTTCAAGAACACCACCGTAAGCCTGGTAATCGGTGCTAACGATGTGGTCAATCCATCGGCCAAGAACGACAGCAGCAGCCCGCTGTATGGCATGCCGATTCTCGATGCCATGAACTCCGACAATGTGATCGTCATCAAGCGCGGCCGGGGAGCAGGCTTTTCCGGCGTAGAGAATCCACTGTTCTTCGCCGACAATACGCGCATGCTGTTTGGCGACGGGCAGAAGGCAGCCAATGAACTGATTCAGGCAGTCAAGGAGCTCTGATCCACCATTGGCTTCCGATGTCAACGAAATCGACTTGCCGGCGCTGCCAGGCGCCGGTTTGTTTCGCCGTCTGGCGGCCCTGCTGTACGACGGATTCCTGATTGTTGCAATCTGGATGCTGGTGGGATTCATCCTGCAGCTCATTTTCGGTACCGACACTAATCGGCTGGAAGACGGCGTTGTCCAGACAGACCCTGTACTGGATTGGATCTTGTTCGCAGCCATGTTGGCTAGTGCCGCGGCATTTTATATCTGGTTCTGGTGCCGGAGCGGCCAAACCCTTGGCATGCTGGCCTGGCGTTTACGGGTTCAGGATTATCAGGGGCAACTGCTGACTCCAGGCCGAGCCATTCTTCGTCTGGTATTGGCCTGGCCTTCTTTCTTCCTGTTTGGCCTGGGCTACCTGTGGCTGCTGATAGATAGAAACCATGATGCAGCGCATGACCGGCTATCAAAAACTCGCGTGGTGTTGTTGCCCAAGGAATTTCAGCTGATTCAATAGGCGGGAAGACCAGACAATGGAGTAACCGCGATATTCCAGAAAGCTGCGCTTGAAGCTAGCTGGATTTCCCCCACCCTGTCATGGCACCAGCAAATCCTGCTCGAATAGAAAAGCGTCAGTTATCTCCACTTCGATGGCAGAAAGACGCTCACCGTTCTCCTGGGCGATGACGTAGTACTTGCCAGGCGCCAGCGAGTCTGCACGATACAAACCGTACTGGTCAGTTAACGCCTCTCCCATTTTGCGGCCATTGTCATTTAGAATATCCAGCTGCAAACCGACTACGTTTTCACCGTCCACGTTTCGAACCCGGCCGGCAATGGCGTAGCGAGCTTCAAGCATCAGGGGAACCTCGGTGGCGGCGGCAGCTTCCAGGCGCACCCAGTAGTCCTGATTGTCGCCAGGCATCAGCTCAATAGGCAAGAATCGTGAATCCATCGATATTTTGTGCAGTCCAGGTTCCAGGCCATCGATGTAATAACGCCCACCTTGAACTAAGGCTGTGTAACTGTCACCGTCGATGATCAGCTCAATTTGATCGATGCCATCGCTACCGGTAATTCGCCTTTCCCCTAACAGCACTTCACCCGTTAGTGCCGCACTTTCGAACGAACCCCAACTGGAATCGGCTGGCACAATCCGATTCTGCGCCACGGCAAAGTCCAGCGTCATGTGCCACTGCAGGTAAAGCTCATCCTCTTCTTCATCTTCATAGATGCCAATATCATAGCCACCCTTGGCCAGCCGCAATCTGGAATTAAATCCCGGCAGCAGGCGCGACTCCCAGTCAAGGGTATAGCCGAACGCACCACCATTACTGACCAGCCCCAGCTGAGCCCTCCCCAAAAGGGCATTTTCTGAATAGTGCACAAGGCCCAGCTCCATACGATCACTAAGGGAATCGCCGGTTCTATAGTTTGCATAGTATTCCTGACCTCGACCATTGCGTCGCCGATAGTCAATGAGATGGCGGTCGCTTTCAAAAGCGTAGCGAGCAGTATCATAGCGAGTGGGGCTAAAGCGGCTGTCAATTCGGTAATCGCCATTTATATTTGGATAAGCGCTTACAGAAGTGTTGCGACGGTTGCTCCAGTTGGCACTGGGTAATACAAAGCTCTCAGTCTCGTAACTGGTGTTAATATCACGGCCCACCAGCCCCAAATTCAAGCTGTCTGTCAGCTGATAACGGTAGGTAAAAAAACGGGACCACTGGCGCTTTTCTTCCTGAGGCTCAAGCGCACCGGTCATATCGTATTCCCTTGCAGTAAAATCAAAAGACCAGAGATCACTGCCTCCTTCCAGATCCAGTTCCAGGGCGTCTCGATCGAAGGTCGTGGCATAACCCACCGAACCAAACCAATTGTTGAGCAACGCCATGGAAAATGCAGCCTGAGTCCCGTCAAAATCACCAACCCGCTGGCGCCCCAATTCCATGGTCAAGTCTTCGGTTAGACCATAACGCCACTGCGCAGCACCGGCAGCGCCCAGTGAACTGTATTGATTATCAAGAGGATTACCTTGCTGCCCCAGGCTGGCAAAAACTGTGTGCTGTCCGCTACTTAACAATTCGATACCACTTCGTCGTGAGAAATTCTGGGTATCCATTAAGGTACCAGTGCTTCGATCCAGAACATGCACAATGACTTCTGAATAACCACGAGTTGGCAGCTCTACATTCAGAAAGTCATAGGTTCCGTCAAGTCGTACCCGGGTGCGGGCAACCGCTCCGCCATCTACACGCAGTTCGGCAACGGAGCCAGGTGTCGCCACACCTTCGATGTTACGCACACCATTGGCCATGCGCCGGGTACTATAAGGACTGGAAATATTACTGGAAGTTGTTCGCGGCAGTGCTGAGGTGCTGTAAAGAAACTGAACGCCGCTTTGTTCTACTGTAGAAAGCAACGGGTGGAGTGAGAAATCCGAATTGCCCAGCAACACCTGGGAATTTCGAAAATTCCGAGCCCAGTAATAGTCAAATGGTCGCGCGCTTCCCTCATCGTTCTGATCAGCCCGAAAGCGCCAGGTACCCCCCGCGAGATTACCCGCTGCGAAATAATCCCCGGTCCAGCCATCATAGTCCCCGGTAGACACATAGTTCAGATCCGCACGCAGATTTCGAAGCGAAGCCGACGGTGGCGTAAAATCGGCATCGGGCATCGCGGCACTATTCGCCTGTTGGAACTCAGCTCGATTCCACGGCAACTCGAGGTAAATCGCGAAATTTCCCTGATCATAGCGGGTATCGATATAGAGTTTCTCGATCAAGGCAGATTGCAATACCAGCACCTGCCCTTCTATAACTCGCAAATCTGATGGATCAAGAATCGCCTCGCCGCCCGGAGTATTGACGCGAATGCCTTCTGGTTCAACTCCCTCTGTATCGGTACTAATGATAATCGAGGCAGCATCCATGACGGTAACCAGCGGTAACAGGTATTGCTCACCATCGTATAAAGCCGTCAACGCCGGCTGCTCGACTCCGTCGACATAGAGACCGAGCAATTGCTTCAGGTAAACAGGTTCAGAAGGAGTGGCGGAGTCAAAGTCCGGAGTCGGGGCACCGAAGTTCAGCACCCGGGCCTGCTTGACGTTGATAATATCGTAGTTTTCCAGCTGGGCCAGGATCTGCCCCGAATCGGCAGCGTGAATCGCTGGGGAGACTGCCAGCCCCCACAGTGCCACCAGTGAGAAGCTGACCAGCCTGTGTTGCATGATGTTTAGGAATCAGGTTCCGTAATTTCTATATGATCAGTAATTTCCAGACCAGCGAATTCCGCATCCAGTTGCACCACGTAATCGCCGGGCTGACCCACCACGATATCGAGGGGCAACGATCTGCGGTTTTCCGGTAGAATCACAGTCCCTGGCATACTCCCCAGTAAAAAATTTTCTGGCTGGGTGTCACGATTGACCGCCCTTCGAATCTGCCTAAGCGCTTCTTCGGTGCCTGGAAATTGAGCTACCGGCCACACCCCATAGCTACCACCCATGCGACCGTGTGTGTTACCGGTATTGGTGATATCCAGGAAGACCCGGTTGTTGTCCCGATCTACGTTTACCGCATTCAGCTCGGCGCTCAAAACGCGCTCACCTACGTGTGCATATATCGGCAGGCCATAGCGCATCTTCATTCTTACTCGAGCACCTTCGTTTGATTCATTTACTTCAGGCAATAATTCTTCGATATAAATTATGGCGCGATGTTCTCCGTCAACTGGCTTTAGGCGGGGAATGATGGTCCATCTGAACGTTTGGGGCGAGCCAGGTGGGACAGTAATTTGTAAGGGATTTACTACAATCGATCTGTCCAAAGAGTTTTCACTTGGAGGTATTTCTAGCAACCGATTATTCTCATCCAGCTCCCAGGTACCCACAGACAATCTTACCGTCATAGGTTCATTAGTCAGATTCTGAACCATTAGTGATTGAGTCTGGGTACCTCGCTCATCGAAAGAGATTTGATATCGATTCGGAGAAATACCCATCCGTGCCGAAGGTTGAGCCAAAGTGGCACTGCTCAGGAGGAGCAAAGCGAAAATTTGAATAACTCTGACTGAATAGAAAAATTTGTAATGTAGCACCCTAATTTATTCCTTCTATTTAAGTTTAAGTTGTTGTTACGAGTTTCCTCTAACGTTCACACATACATTGAGTTGGGCGCGATGGATGCCAGCCGCACCTAAATCGGTAAGGTTTGAGAATGTGAAATTCAGATTCCCCCGCAGCCTCCTCAAAGAGTTAGTCCCACCCCACCACAGTTCATGCACCTTCCCTGGCTCGACTTCGAGAGCCACAGTCGAAGCTGGACCTTTATCAATATGTGAGGCCTGACCTCCCTCTACTGTAATGAACATCTCGATCTCCAAATCGTTTTTCTTTTCGAATTCGTACATGCCCCGAGGAAAATTGACCTCCCAGACATTAGGCTCCCTGCGGTCAATTCTCGCCAATCCAAGGCCAAGATCCGGATAGTCGTCGGAAGTGATTCCAGAAACACGAACCAGACCAGCTTCATAGTTAGCATAAAAGCCAGCTGGCCGACCTAGGCTCAATGCGCTGTCTTTGATATTCCTTCCAACAATTTCTTTCGCTTTTACTTCCTTTAACTCTAAGCTATCGTTACGAAGCCGCAAAAACTCAACTTGAACACCATCGACATCACATGCCTGAGCCAAGGTCTCAGGCATGTGAATTGACAAAAGCATAAGTGGTAAAACCATTAACGCTTTACGTGACATTGTCAGCAACTTAGAAATCAAAATAACCCCCAAGTTAATACCAAGCGTTTCCTTTAAATCTGCGTGACAGTAATTGTGAGCTGATCGCTCAGTACACCATCACTCAGAGCCGCAGGCGTCAGCGGTGCTGTAAACCGTAAGTCTCCAATGTTTCCAGCATCGAGTAGCAACGAAGCACTCGGGTTGCTAAGAGTTGTACTCGCGGCGGTAAACTCACCAGTAGGGCTGCCTGCAACACCTGCAACAAGCCCGGTTGGCGAAATTGCACGCACCGCCCAGGCATTATTGACTATAAAATCTATCGAGGAATTGATTGAGCCATCGGCGAATGAGTCAGCCTCAATATCTGCATTGTAGGTAATGGTGGAGCCGGCCGCAGTACCGTCTGTGGTATTAAAACTGAGCGTGCCAGCCGAACAAAGGAATTCAGGTGCGTTTGTGGCGTCACAGTTCGCGTCTATGTCGCCATTAGTGATCGCATTGGCAAGAGCAGTGGCATCAAGGTCAATGTCGATATCATCGTAGTAGTAGAGGATGATGAGTGGTGGCACTGTCACATCGACTGAAACTACACCTTCAGCCGCATTGGCACCCTGTCCAACTATAGACAAACCAAGCAGCGAACCAGCCAGTGCACCAGCCTTCGCCATGTTACGAATAGATTCTTTTACTTCAAATTTCATAGCTAACCTCATGATTAGTTTTCAGGTTTATTAACAGGCTTGGTCCACTAGCAGCATGGCAAGCATTCAACATGGGCGATTCTAGGTAGAAAAATTAAGGCAAAGAGGGACATAGCTCACACTTTTCAGAAAATTCGCTAAAGGCCCCTGAAACAGGTGGGGAAATTGCCCTGTTTCATCGCGCTTTTTTGGACTAATCGCGCCAATAAGCTTCATCCGCTTTTTCAGTTTCGATTATTACTGCCTGAAAAGCTGGAAGTTATTTCGCTTGAGGGGCGATCGCGCCTGCTCAGGGGCTGTGAATAGGTGTCGGAGTGTTACCAGGACCGCTACGTAGGAGGTAACCTGACGCTGCGAAATCTTTTCTTAACAGCGCCAGGTGGCATGATTTTTCGGTAAGGAGCAGCAATTGGAAGCAGCAAATGCCGCCCTCCATTTGAAGGCGGCACAAGTTACGTTACCTATTGTCCCCTGAGCGCAAAAGTCGCCAGGGTATTGCCAGAGATGATTGACACATACTGGGTTCCGTCAACCATATAGGTTACCGGCGCCATGACGATCTGGCCACCCAGATTCTTGTAATAAAGCAATTCACCGGTACGAGCGTCAAGAATATGGAAATACCCCTCCCTGCCACCGGTTATCAACAGGTCCGAAGCGGTTGTCAGCATACCGCTGTCGCTGACATCGAATTGCTCGAACTCCCAGGCTTCTTCGCCGGTCTGCGGATCCATGGCTTTCAGTGAGGCGTGGCCCACCTCATCGGTCCAGTTATTGATGGGATTGGTACGACCTATGCCGATTGTCGGCGCACCCTGCACCGGCGCCAACACCGAAAAGCCACCACCCAGGAATGCCCTGCCCGGCTCATACTCAGCCTCTTCGGCACGATAAATGGTGGCGTAGTCTTCCCAGGCGCTGAAATAGAACAGGCCTGTTCGCGGGCTATAGGAAGGCGGGTACCAGTTGGTGCCCCCCTGGTTACCCGGATAGGTGGGCATACCTTCCGGCTGTGGCGTTGGGATCGGACGACCATTCTCGTCCAGGCCACTGCTCCAGTTTACGCGCACATACGGCTCGCCCACCAGGAATTCACCATCGGTACGATCCAATACGTAAAAATAGCCATTGCGATTAGCCCACATCATTACCTTGCGGGCTTCGCCTCGCCATTCCATGTCGGCTAGCACCGGCACCTGCACAGAGTCGTAGTCATAGCCGTCATTGGGCGTGAACTGGAAATACCAATCCAGTTCACCGGTATCGGCGTTCAGGGCGATAACGGAGTCTGAATAAAGATTGTCGCCGGGACGCTGACCGGCATTCCAGTCCGGTCCGGGGTTACCCACTCCCCAGTAGGTGAGGTTGAGTTCGGGATCGAAGGAGCCTGTTATCCAGACCGGTGCTCCGCCATGTTCCCAGTCGTCTCCCTCCCAGGAATCGTGGCCAGGCTCGCCGGGACCGGGAATTGTGTAGGTTTTCCAGGCTTCTTCGCCGGTTGCCGCGTCAAAGGCTGCCACATAGCCTCGAATACCAAACTCACCGCCGCCAACGCCTACCATCACCTTGTCTTTAACAACCAGTGGAGCCATGGTGACCGAATAAGCGAGATTAACGTCACCAACCTCAACATCCCACAGAACCTGACCGTTGATACGATCCAGCGCAACGAGGCGGGCATCAAGCGTTCCCATGAAAACCCGATCATCAAGCACAGCCACTCCACGATTATTGGCACCACAGCAGACACGGGCATTTTCAGCCGGTATATGCCGGTATTTCCAGAACACCCGGCCAGTCACCGCATCAACCGCCATAACACTGTTCGGGCGCTCGGTGACATACATGATGCCATCCACAACGATTGGATTACTTTGCCAGGCGCCAAAAACCTGGTTAGGCAACATCCAGCGCAGTTCCAGGTCACCCACATTTTCCCGGGTAATCTGATCCAGCTGACTATGCCGCTGACTCATGTAGCCGCCGTTATAGGTCAACCAGTTCTGGGGTTCACTGCTGGCATTGAGGATTCGTTCGTAAGGGACCTGGGCCCGGGCCGCCTGGATGGCCAGCAAGCCAGTTACCAACAGCAGACTCAGCACTGATTTCAAAAAATGATACTTTCTCATTGTAAGCCTCGCAGGGTTAACAGGTAGCCAATCAGGTCCGCTACTTCATCGCTGGAAAAGGTCGTAGGTTCATGCGTAGGTGTAGAGCTTATCTCGTAACGCACTAGATCAGCCTTGATCAGAGAGCGCAAGCGTTCCTGGGAATCCAATATCTGCACTGTATAGGTGTCTTCATTAAGACGACGGCCGGTAATTACTTCTTCATCTCGCGTCACAATGCGAATCGGTCGATTGATGGGCAGCAAGGCGCTTTCGGGTTCCAACAGTGTACGCTGTAATGCTGCCGGCGTTCGAAGTGCACCTATTTCGCTGAGATCCGGTGCAGTGCGAGGCCCAACTCCATTCACGCGATGGCAGTCAGCACATTGACCTCTGCCGCTAAACAATACCTGTCCTCGAGCTGGGTCTCCGATACGGACTGCCACACCTTCAGGATCGAAACCCGCCCGAATATAAGCAATTACACCGTCAAGCTCGGTCTGGGAAAGACTGAATGCCGGCATTTGTCCTTCTGCCGCCCCTCGTGAAATCACCGTTCTGAGATCCTCATCGGAACTCGCGGTGCGGAAAATTCCCCGCCGCAAGTTGATACCGTCGACCGTGTCACCGGTGGGGCCATGACAAAGAGCGCATTGACTGGTGTAAACACGGGAACCCGCCTCGATGGCTGCGCTGGTGTACTGATGGTCGCCCAGTTCCTGGGCTGAAACCAGGCCGTGCAGTCCAATCAGTATCAGCAGCCCGGTTCCTTGACAGAACGTTCGAAAGTCCGTTCGAAAGAACCTTCTTAGTAGCTCACTATTCATTTCATTGATCCATTGTTATAGTAACTTTTAATCGAGCACAGAGCCGCAGAATAATCGCTTCTCACTTTCAGGTCTAGCTGTCAGATCTAGCGTACCCGTTGCATGAGGAAACCACCCAGCAATACACAAACAATAATTGGGAACAGGACCGCTAGAATCGGGCTGAAGCCGTACAAGAGGCTCGCAGGTTCCAGCAGTCGCTGGACAATCGTAAACCCAAGGCCAATTGAGATTGCCACGAATATGCGAAATCCCATTGTTGCCTCCCGCAAGGGGCCGAACACAAATGAAATTGCCAGCAACACCAGAGCAGCAGTAGAAACCGGCTGTAGTAACTTTTTCCAGAACGCCAGAAAGTAGTTGTCGGCTTCCAGTCCTTCGTCCTGGAAATAGCTGGCAAACCGATATAAGCCGGAAATGGATTGGCGTTGAGGTTCTACCAGCAGCACACTCAGCAGTTGCGGCGACAAATCCGCATTCCAATCCAGCTGCAGGTAGGATCGGGTCGTTATTTCAGTGGTTTCAAACAAAGTCTCAACCACATCAAACAATTGCCAGTACCCTCCTTCATCTGAAGCGACATATTGGCCGTTCGCAGCGAAACTGCTGGATACCAGGCGGCGCTGATCATCCAGCCGGTAACGGGTGACACCGATCAAACCTTCCCCGCCAGGAATGATGGCATTGATATGGATGTATTCATTGCCGATTCGTTGCCAGGTCCCCGAGCCGGCGCCAATGGCCTGTTCACCACTGCGCAACACTGCCCTGTCACTCTGAGCCTGCTGTTCCAGGGCAGGAGCAACATACTCTCCCAACACCAGGCTGAGCACCATAACCAGCAAAGTAGGCTTCATGGCAGACCAGACTACACGCCAGGTATTCACTCCAGCGGTTTGAATCACTACCAGTTCGTTGTTTGAGGCCAGGATACCAAGGCCAATCAGGGCACCACCCAAAGCAGTAAAAGACAGCAATTCGTAGATTGCGGTCGGCGTGGTTCGAAGCACGAAGTACAGTGCTTGCACCGAAGTGTAGTTTTCATCTGTGCTCCCTAACTCATCCGCCAGGGAAAACACCAGGTCAACACTGGTGGTTAATGCCATGACCACAAGCATGGAAGCCAATACGGTTCTTGCGATATGCCGGTCAATCCTTTTCAAGATCTGGCCACCTTGCGTCCGCTGAACTGAAATTCCTGATACAACAGCAATCCAATAATGAGAAACACCCCGTGCACCCACCAAAGACCAAGACTCGCCGGCAGCTGACCTTCAGCTACCTGTTCCCGACACACTTGCAACAGGATGAAATAAAATGCATAGAGCAAGGCAGCTGGAACCAGTTTACTGAAGCGCCCCTGACGCGGATTCACTTTACTTAGCGGAACTGCCAGCAGGGTCATGATGGGAATGATTAGTATCGCAGAGATCCGCCACTGCAGTTCTGCCTGAAACTCCGGCAAAGAAGATCCCAGCAGGTCGCTGGTACGAAGGGCTTTTTCCTCGTCTATTTCTGCGAATCCAGCGGATTCCGGAAGCAGTATGCCCTGCACGTCAAACTGCCCGATAGTGAACTCAGCGGTTCCTGGCTGTCCCTGGTATTGCACTACGTTTTCCAGGCGCATGAAACGGGCGCCACTGGCTACATCAACTTCCGGGCGCGCAGACTCGGAAATTATTACCCGGATTCCAGTGCGCGCGTCCTGCCCCGATGGATTGGATACGACAAAGACATTTTCCAGCTGCCTGCCACCGCTGACCCCGGAAATACGTTCAGCGTAGGTAACGCGTTCTCCTTCATTGAATTCCTGGAACTGACCGGCGGTAATCAGGTCCACTTCAGTCAATTGATCCTGTTGTTGTTTTAGCTGCTCGGTATTGCGGATACCCCAGGGCGCCAGCAACAGGCTGAGAAATGCCACCAGAATTACCACTAGTAGCGAACTGGCGAGAGTAAAACCCAGCAGACGTCTGCGGCTGAGACCGCTGGCAATGAGCACGGTCATCTCGTTCTCTGCGTACATACGCCCATATGCAAGCAGAATGGCAAGGAAAAGTGCCAGTGGCAGAATTACCAGCAGGAAATCAGGAAGGCGGTAGAAAATGAGTAACAACAGGACATTTGAGGCCATCTCGCCGGCCACGGCCTCACCCAGGTACTGGATAAAGCGGTTGATCAACCCCACCACCAGCAGAATGAGAGTAACGGCCACCATGATGGCCAGAACTTGCTTGCTCAAATATCGAAAAATGGTCACGCAGGTGCTCGAGCCTGTTAGCGAATCCGGGGATCCGGGCTAGCGGGCTGAAACCAGGTTATGCGACCTGTGAGGCAGGCTTTTCCAGTATAGACTGAAACGCGCCGGGTAGTTCCGCCAGCTTGTGATTATCAAAGTCAAAAAATACCACGCCCAAGTTGGCGATGCACACTACCGTCTCCAGTGCGCAGTTTGTGACCTGAAAACCGATGTCCAAACCGTATTTATTGAACTTGCTGACGCCAACATCAATGGTAAGCACATCGTTGGCGAATGATTCGGAACGAAAGTCGATTGCCAGGTCAGTGACCACCATGCCAAGACCATAGATATTGGATTCGGTGAAGCCAAGATCGGCCAGGAACTGTAGCCTGGCTTCATGAATAACTCTGATCATGGCGACGCTATCCATGTGACGAGCGTAATTCAGGTCGCTAATCCCGACAGTACGCTCCATGTTGAAGATAAATGATTCAGGTGGATTTAACTTCACTCGTTGCATAACATCTCCATCGATTGTTCTTGGCGCCTTTACCATTCTGTAAGATTGGTAAAGGCGGCTAAGACCTGTAGCAGGTTGACCTACAGCTTGGCCTGCAGCAAATAGACCCACAGCAAATACGTCCGAATTACAACCGTATTGTCTGACAACAGGATCGAAGAATGGTTCAATCACATCCTGGCGATTGCCGGCCCAATTTCAGGGCAGCGCGGATTCTATCAGCCCTGAAACCGAAATTTCCAGTTGTTACTTCGCAAATTTCAGAACCGCCACCAACAGAGTTGCTTAACTCATTGTTTAAATTTAAGATTATTTCCCAACTTTAAGATTACTTTTCCATTCAGCCACTACACCAAGCCAATTAAGGATTCCCTGACACCCTATGAAGTACTCGTTAAGCACCGCCCAACCCGCCAACCTCGCCACCGATTGCCTGGTCGTACCTGTATTACACAAAGGCACACTTACGGAAGCTGGACAACAGCTCGATAGTGCCAGCAGTAAACGACTTGGCGCCATTCTGCGCAGCGGCGACCTGCCGGAGTCGGTGGGCAGCACGTTACTCTTACACAACCTGAAAGGGGTGCGGGCAAAGCGCATATTGCTGTCACGCTGTGGCGAAGCTGGGAAAGTGGACGCCAAGGTCTATCGCAAGGTCGTGCAGGCAGCCGCCGAAGCTTTGAAACCCCTTGGAATCGGTAGCGCGCATTTCTTGCTCACCACGCTGGAAATTAAGGATCGGGATGGCAGCTGGGCCATCAGCCAAACAGTACAGGAGCTGGAAAACAGCGTTTATCGCTACGATCGCACGAAAAGCAAAAAGGCCGGCAAGTCGAGCCTGAAGGAGCTTGGCATCTCGCTGCCAGCCGATTGCCGACGGATCAAAGCCAGCGACGCCATCAAGCTGGGCAAGGCGGTGAGCAGCGGCATAAACACAGCACGTGAACTGGGCAATCTTCCAGGCAATGTCTGCACGCCAACCTACCTTGCTGAGGAATGCAAAAAACTGGCGAATCGCTACACCTCGATCAAAACACAGGTTTTGAGCGAAAAGCAGATGCAAAGGCTTGGCATGGGCTCACTATTGTCAGTCAGTGCAGGCTCCGAACAGGAAGCCAAATTGATCGTTATGCAGTATCAGGGCAGCAAGAAAGCTAACAGCAAACCGCACGTGCTGGTGGGCAAGGGAGTTACTTTCGATACCGGTGGCATCAGTCTCAAGCCCGGTGCGGCCATGGATGAGATGAAGTTCGACATGTGCGGAGCTGCCAGCGTGGTCGGCACTATGAACAGCCTGGCACAGCTAAAACTCCCCATCAACGTAGTGGGCATAATCCCCAGCGTGGAAAACATGCCCGGCAGCAAAGCGACCAAGCCTGGGGATGTAGTCAAAAGCATGTCTGGGAAGACCATTGAAATATTGAATACCGATGCCGAAGGCCGACTCATTCTCTGTGATGCATTGACCTACGCAGAACGTTTCAAACCCCAGTCGGTGATAGATATTGCAACCTTAACCGGTGCTGCAGTGGCGACCTTTGGTAACGTGGTAACGGCATTGTTGGCCAATAACCAGTCTCTAGCCGACGAGTTGCTGGACTGTGGTCAGAACAGCCTGGATCCAGTCTGGCAATTACCCCTTTGGGACGAGTACCAGTCCTTGCTGGACAGCAATTTTGCGGATATCGCCAATATCGGAGGGCCGCGCGGCGGAACCATCACCGCAGCCTGTTTCCTGTCCCGGTTCACAGGGAAATTCAAGTGGGCACACCTGGACATCGCCGGCAGTGCCTGGAACTCCGGCAAGGCCAAAGGCGCCACAGGTCGACCGGTGGCACTATTGGTTGATTACCTGAGCAGACAGAAAGCCTGAGCCTGGTGAGCACACCGAAAGTCAGTTTCTATCCACTCGAACGGGGCAATCTTGATGATGCGCTGCTTTTTGCCTGCCGCCTGACAGAAAAAGCCCTGCACCTTGGACACAATGTTCACCTGCTGGCTCGATCGCAATCCCAGATTCAACAGCTGGATGAACTGCTGTGGCAATTCCGCGCTGACAGCTTCGTTCCCCATCATTGCCTGACAGCCGACGATGCTGAATTACCAGCTGACGGTTGCATGGTGACCCTGGGTGCGGCCGGGCAACTGCCATCCACCAGCGACATCCTGATCAACCTTGATGACCAGGTATGGGATCACCATCAACAGTTTGCCGATATCCGTGAAATCGTCGCGGCTGACGACATCGAGCGCAATCTGGGAAGACAACGCTACCGTTACTATCAGGAGCAAGGTTATCCTCTGGAGACCAAGCGGCTAGCAACCAGCGCTAACCGCCCGTCCGGCCGTAATTGATCAAGTCAGCACTTCGGTCGGTCCTGGCACAGAAAGCGCCAATCACCGGCCAGGTTGAGGTATACTTGCGCCTTTTCTAACCACAGCTCAACTCGATCGATGGATAAGACATTCCAGCCTCAGCAACTCGAAGCCCATTGGTACAAAACCTGGGAAGACGCCGGTTATTTTGTACCGCAGGGAAACGGCACTCCGTACTGTATTGTGATTCCCCCACCCAATGTGACGGGCCACCTGCACATGGGCCATGGATTTCAACAGACCATAATGGACGCCCTGACCCGTTACCAGCGCATGATGGGACGCAAGGCTTTATGGCAGGTTGGAACCGACCACGCCGGCATCGCCACCCAGATGGTGGTAGAACGGCAACTTGGTGCGGCTGGCACAAGCCGGGTCGAACTGGGTCGCGAAGCTTTCGTTGAAAAAGTCTGGGAGTGGAAGGAACAATCCGGCGGTAATATCACTCGCCAGTTGCGGCGCATGGGCTCGTCTCCGGACTGGAGTCGCGAGCGCTTCACCATGGACGAGCAACTCTCAAAAGTCGTGGAAAAAGTCTTCATCGATCTCTATGACGAGGGGCTGATTTACCGCGGTAACCGCCTGGTCAACTGGGACCCTGCCCTGCACACGGCCATCTCGGATCTGGAAGTAGTTTCCCAGGAAGAAAACGGATCGCTATGGCATTTCCGCTATCCGCTTTGTGATGGTGAAACTACCGCCGAGGGATCGGATCACATCGTCATCGCAACCACGCGACCGGAAACCCTGCTGGGTGACACCGCTGTTGCAGTGCATCCTGACGACGAGCGCTACCAGGCATTGATTGGCAAGTGGGTAGAGCTACCGCTTTGCGGAAGGCGTATCCCAATCATTGCCGATGACTATGTGGACCCTGAGTTCGGCACCGGCTGCGTCAAGATAACTCCCGCTCATGACTTTAACGACTACGAAGTCGGTAAACGTCACGACCTGGAATTGATCAACGTCCTGACCATCGACGCCACTATCAACGACAATGCGCCCGAAGCCTACCGCGGAATGGACCGCTTCGACGCGCGCAAGCAGATTGTGGGAGACCTGGAACAGCTCGGCCTGCTGGAGAAAATCGAAGCGCACAAACTGAAAGTTCCGCGTGGTGATCGCAGTGGCGTAGTCATTGAGCCTTTCCTCACCAACCAATGGTACGTGGCGGTAAAAACACTGGCAGAACCTGCCATCAAGGCAGTCGAAGACGGTGACATCGAGTTCGTGCCGAAGAACTGGGAAAACACCTACTTCGCCTGGATGCATGATATCCAGGACTGGTGCATCAGCCGTCAACTCTGGTGGGGTCACCGGATACCTGCCTGGTACGACGAGCAGGAAAACATTTATGTCGGGCACAACGAAGCGGCCGTGCGCACCAAATACGGGCTGGCTGACGGTCTGAAACTGCATCAGGATGAAGATGTCCTGGACACCTGGTTTTCCTCCGCACTATGGACTTTTTCCACGCTCGGCTGGCCGGACGACGAACAGACATTTAAAACTTATCATCCCACCGACGTACTGGTTACTGGCTTCGACATCATCTTCTTCTGGGTCGCTCGCATGATCATGATGACCTTGAAATTCACCGGCCAGGTTCCGTTCCGCAAGGTCTATATCCACGGTCTGATTCGCGACGATCACGGCCAGAAAATGTCAAAGTCAAAAGGAAATGTACTTGACCCCATTGATTTGATTGACGGCATTTCGCTTGTCGATCTGGTGGAAAAACGCACCAGCGACATGATGCAGCCAGAGCTGGCCAGCAAGATAGAGAACATGACCAGGGAAGCTTTCCCCGACGGCATTCCAGGCTATGGCACCGACGCCCTGCGTTTTACCTTTTACTCTCTTGCCTCCACCGGGCGAGATATCATCTTCGATCTGGGTCGTATTGAAGGTTACCGGAATTTCTGTAACAAGATCTGGAATGCAGCGCGTTATGTGCTGATGAATACGGAACAGAAGGAACTGGGGCACGAAGCAATCTCACAACAGCATCTTACTGTGGCTGACCGCTGGATACTGTCCAGACTGCAGCAGGCCATCTCCGAGGTGCATGAAAGCATGGCCAACTACCGCTTCGACCTGGTATCCCAGGCTATTCACAGCTTCTTCTGGGACGAATACTGCGATTGGTACCTGGAGCTGTCAAAGCCAGTACTCTGGGACGAAGATGTCAACCCGGAACAGGCCCGTTCTACCCGCCGCGTGCTGCTGGTTACATTGGAACAGAGCCTGCGATTACTGCACCCCTTCATGCCGTTTATCAGCGAGGAAATCTGGCAGCGCGTGGCACCATTACTGGGTATCGAAGGTCCTACAGTCATGCTGCAACCCTACCCCCTGGAGGATGCTGAGGCACGCGACCTCGAAGCCGAGACTGAAGTTGACTGGCTGAAAGGAGTAATCGTTGCCATCAGGAATATTCGCGGTGAAATGGATATTTCACCGGCAAAAGCGATTCCAGTTCTGTTGCGGAAAGGCAGCGAAACTGATCAGAAACTGCTGGCTGCCAATAGGCAATATCTGACCAGGCTCGCCAAACTGGAATCCATCGAATGGCTGGATGACAGTAGCGAAATCCCACCAGCCGCCACCCAGCTCCACGGCGAACTGGAAATCCTGGTGCCGATGGCAGGCCTGATCGATGTCGGCGCTGAAATCAGCCGCCTCGAAAAGGAGACGGCCAAGATCAGCGGCATATTGAACGGCATTAACAAAAAGCTGGCTAACGAAAAATTCGTTGGTAATGCACCTGAAGAAATCGTCGCCAGGGAGCGGGAGAAACAAGCCGCCCAGCAAAAGGCACTGGAAGCTTTACAGGTCAAACTGGAAACTCTACAGCAATTAAACAGTTGATTTGTTGATAGTTAGACCAGGCCCGTCAACCAGTAATGGAATCCGGTCATAGCTGCATAGCCCACTGCCCTCTTCATTTATGGCATCGGGGTAATCGCCTTCTTTGCCACAGGTGAAAGCTCTTCCCCACCGCTGTCCGCGTATTTGCGGATGCGCTCCTTCATCCCAGGCGCCCAGAAGCGATTTACGTGGTCTGTTACCCGTTCTGCCGCGATCTCCAGCGGATCACCCTGGGTCAGGTTGTCAGCCAACTGATTCAACATCTTGATCAGGTGATTGAGTTCAACGTCATGCATCAGTAAATAGCCTATTCAGGATTGTCTCAGTCAATCAGTCGCTGCGGCTGTGTATAAACCACGTGGCGATTTGCCCGGGTAAATCCAATCAGAGTGATATTCGCCCTTTCCGCAATCTCCACGGCAAACGACGTTGGCGCCGACACCGCGGCGAGCAGTGCAATTCCAGATATTGCCGCCTTTTGCACGATCTCGTAACTGGCGCGACTGGACATCAGCAGAAATCCGTTTTCAGGGGATTGCTCATAATCGGTCGAACCCGTTTGTGCAAGCCAGCCAATCAGCTTGTCCAGCGCATTATGACGCCCAACATCTTCGTAAACGCGCACTAGCTCCCCTTGCAGATTACACCAGGCTGCCGCATGCAGCCCTCCTGTCAAACTCTGCAATGGTTGGTGTTGTTCCAATTCGCGGCAGGCGCGATCGACACTGTGGTGGCTAATCTTCAGGCAGGAATCTATCGGGTCGACCGGCAGGCAAACCTGCTGCAACGACTCGGCGCCACAGAGACCACAACCGGTACGTCCACTGAGACTGCGCCTGCGGTCCTTGAGATGGCTGAAGCTCTCGGCCGAAACAGTCAGTAGTATCTGCACGCCGGCAGCGTCACTGGCATCGATCTCAATATCATAAATATCGGAAGCAGCTTTCACGATCCGTTCACTGAGACTGAAACCGATGGCAAACGGCTGAAGCTCTTGCGGAGTCGCCATCATCACGGCGTGGGAGATACCATTGTAAACAAGGGCAACTGGCACCTCGGTGACCAGCTCATCCTTTTGGTGTTGCACGCCACCGGAAGTCCAGACGGAAACCGGTTGATTAGCAGTGGCATTGGGAACTACCGATTCTACAGGCTGCTCATTGATATCTTCAATATTTTTAATATCTTCAGGTTCCACCGGAGCTACCCCTCGGCATGGCTGTCCGGTGTAAAAGCGTCTTGCTGTACTTTGAATGATTTGTGTTGCGTCTGCCAGTCGGACATTTCCGTCGTTCTCCTCACCTGAACTGCCGTCACCTTATACTCGGGACAATTTGTTGCCCAGTCGGAGTTATCGGTGGTAACCACATTGGCACCGGAATCCGGATGATGAAAAGTGGTATAGACTACTCCGACCTGAACCCGGTCAGTGATACTGGCACGCAGCACCGTCGCACCGGCGCGACTGCTGACCATCACCCTGTCACCTTCTTCGATTCCCCGTTCTTCAGCATCATGGGGATGTATCTCCAGCAGGTCTTCCGTGTGCCAACGTTGATTCTCGGTGCGGCGAGTCTGAGCACCGACGTTATACTGGCTCAGGATGCGACCGGTCGTCAGCAACAACGGAAATCGCCTATTGACCTTTTCTTCTGTGGCAATGAATTCCGTCACTGCGAAATACCCCTGGCCACGCACAAATTCATCAACATGCATAATCGGCGTGCCATCCGGCGCCGCTTCGTTGCAAGGCCACTGAATCGAGCCTTCCTGGTCCAGCCGCTCGTAATTCACAGCGCTGAACGTGGGAGTCAGGCTGGCGATTTCATCCATGATCTCGGACGGATGAGAATAGTTCATCTCGAAACCCAGGGCGTTTGACAAGGCCATAGTAGCCTCCCAGTCCGCCTTGCCACTCAGTGGCGCCATAACCTTGCGTACCCTGGAAATTCGCCGCTCGGCATTGGTAAAGGTTCCATCCTTCTCCAGGTATGACGCGCCTGGTAAAAAGACGTGCGCATACTTTGCAGTTTCATTCAGAAAAATGTCCTGCACGATCAGGCAGTCGAGGTTACGCAACGCCGCTTCCACATGCTGCGTGTTGGGATCGGATTGGGCTATGTCTTCACCCTGACAGTAAAGTCCCTTGAAATGACCCACCACTGCAGCGTCAAACATATTGGGAATGCGCATGCCCGGCTCGGGATTGATTGTCACGCCCCAGGTTTCTTCGAAGAGCTGACGCACGCTGTCCACCGACACGTGCCGATATCCCGGCAGCTCGTGCGGGAAGGAGCCCATGTCGCAGGAGCCCTGAACATTGTTCTGTCCCCGCAGCGGATTCACTCCCACGCCAAGGCGACCAATGTTACCGGTCAACATGGCGAGGTTTGCCAGAGCCATCACTGCAGTCGACCCCTGGCTGTGTTCTGTAACTCCCAGTCCATAATAAATGGCGGCATTGTCAGCCGCACCGAACAGCCGGGCAGCGGCGCGTATCTTTTCCGCATCGACGCCGGTCACTTCAGCCATCGCCTCAGGCGAATTGGATTGTTCGCTGATAAATTCCTTCCAGCGTTCGAACGCCGGTTTTTCGCAACGGGCGGCGACGAATTCCTCCGCCTGCAGCCCTTCCGTGACAATTACGTGCGCCATAGCATTGAGCAGCGCCACATTGGTACCGGGCAGGATATTCAGGTGGTAGTCGGCTCCCACGTGGGGACTCCTGACCAGATCGATGCGCCGCGGATCAGCGACGATCAGTTGCGCGCCTTCGCGGAGCCGCTTTTTCATGCGGGAAGCGAAAACCGGGTGGGCGTCGGTCGGATTGGCGCCGATGACAAACACCACATCGGTTTTCTCTACCGACTCGAAGGTTTGCGTACCTGCGGATTCCCCCAGCGTGGTCTTCAGGCCATAACCGGTGGGCGAATGGCAGACCCTGGCGCAGGTGTCTACGTTGTTATTACCGAAAGCCGTGCGCACCAGTTTCTGCACCAGAAATGTCTCTTCGTTGGTGCAGCGCGAGGAAGTAATACCACCGATACTATCAGGACCATAGGTTTCCTGAATGGCACGCAGCCTGGTTGCTGCGAAGCCTACTGCCTCTTCCCAGCTCACTTCGCGCCAGGGCTCGTCGATAGACTCGCGAATCATCGGTGTGGTGATGCGATCCGGATGGGTCGCATAACCGAAAGCAAAGCGTCCTTTCACACAGGAATGGCCACTGTTTGCCTTACCGCCCTTATATGGCACCATGCGCACGACCTGATCGCCTTTCAGCTCCGCCTTAAAAGTACAGCCCACGCCACAGTATGCGCAGGTAGTCAACACAGAGTGTTCCGGCAAGCCCTGTTCGATGACACTGTTTTCCATCAGTGTTGCTGTCGGGCAGGCCTGCACGCAGGCGCCGCAGGACACACATTCGGATGTCATAAAAGACTCACTCTGCCCGGGAGAGACTTTGGAATCGAATCCCCGCCCGTCGATAGTCAGGGCAAACGTGCCCTGCACTTCGGCGCAGGCACGCACACAGCGTGAACAGACGATGCACTTGGATGGATCGAAGGTAAAATAGGCATTGCTGGAATCCGCCTTGGCGTCGAGATGACTGGCGCCCGCATAACCGTAACGGACTTCGCGCAACCCGACCTCACCGGCCATATCCTGCAATTCGCAATCGCCGTTGGCTGAACAGGTAAGGCAATCCAGCGGATGATCCGAAATATACAGCTCCATCACATTGCGCCGTAAACCCGCCAACTTGTCAGTCTGTGTGCGCACCACCATGCCTTCTTCGGCCAGGGTCGTACAGGAGGAAGGATGGCCCCTGCGACCTTCAATCTGGACCAGGCACAGACGACAGGAACCGAAGGCATCCAGAGAATCGGTAGCGCACAGTCTGGGGATATTAATGTCCAATCCGGCCGCGGCGCGCATGATGGAAGTACCTTCCGGAACCGTGACCTCCTGACCATCAATGGTAAGACATACCAGCCTGGGCTCGCCGTCCTTGTACGGGCGGGCTGGTGGAGTGCCATAATCCCTCTCGGGATCGGAAGCACCTGTCGAATGCTTTTTGGAAGGATCGTAGTATTGCAACATAAGCTGTGACTGTAGCGGCATGTTCCGTCACGGTGGACTTCGTGTCCCGGACCTATCGCCTGGCAAAATCCTCTTCAAAATGTCGCAACGCGCTGAGCACCGGGTACGGTGTCAACCCACCCATTGCGCAGAGCGAACCGTGAATCATGGTATCGCAAAGCTCTTCCAGCAGCACGGTATTTTCCTCCGGCTCCATGCCTTGCCGAATCCTGTCGATCACTTCCACGCCGCGTACCGAACCGATCCGGCAAGGCGTGCATTTACCACAGGACTCGATGGCACAGAATTCCATTGCAAATCGAGCCTGCTCGCTCATATCAACCGAGTCGTCGAAAACCACTAAGCCACCATGTCCCAACATTGCCTGGATAGCCTGAAACTCCTCGTAATCAAGCGGCGTGTCCCATTCCGATTGCGGCAGGTAGGCACCCAGCGGTCCACCCACCTGCACTGCCTTTATCGGGCGGCCACTGCGGGTACCGCCACCGAAGTCCTCCAGTAGCGTGCGCAGCGTCGCCCCAAAGGAAAGCTCCACCAGGCCACCATGGCGGATGTTGCCCGCCAGCTGGAAAGGCAGAGTCCCCCGCGAACGACCGGCACCATAGGTTTCGTACTGTGCAGCTCCTTTGGCAAGGATGATTGGCACCGTACCCAGCGTGATCACATTGTTAACGACTGTCGGTTTGCCGAACAGCCCCTGCACGGCGGGCAATGGCGGCTTGGGCCGGATTTCTCCGCGCTTGCCCTCGAGGCTTTCCAGCAACGAGGTTTCTTCGCCGCAGATATAGGCTCCTGCGGCAAGCCTGATTTCTAGATCGAAACGCTTGCCGCTGCCCAGAATCGAATCGCCCAGGTAGTTCGCCTGGTATGCCTTTTCTATCGCCTGGCCCAAGACATGTGCCGCCAGTGGATATTCCTCACGCAGATAGACGTATCCCTTGTTGGCTCCGACCGCCAGACCGGCGATGATCATGCCTTCAATAAGACAGAACGGATCACTTTCCATCAGCATCCGATCGGAGTAAGTGCCTGAATCGCCTTCGTCCGCATTGCAGACGATATATTTTTGCCCGGCTTCGCAATCCAGTGTTGTCTGCCATTTGATGCCGGTCGGAAATGCGGCACCACCCCTGCCTCTCAATCCGGATGCCTTCACCTCGTCGACAATTTCCTGGGAATCCATCTGCAAGGCGTTAGCCAGACCTGAAAACCCATCGAGATTTCGGTAATCGCCTAGAGACAAAGGGTCAGTTATCCCAACTCGGGAAAAATTCAGCCGCAGCTGCTTGCTGAGATAGGGAATTTCCTCGGTCAGACCAAGGCAGAGGGGGTGGTCTAATGTTACTGTCTCATCCTGCAATTTTTCCCATGGCTGCAGTGATAGAAAGTCGTCAAGCCGGTCGCGGGTTACCGGACCAAAAGCCACCCGGCCGCCTGGCGATTCAACCTCAACCAAAGGTTCCAGCCAGTAGAGGCCTCGCGAGCCATTGCGGATTATTTCCAAAGGCAGGCACTCTTCATCTGCGTATTTAGTCAGTGCCGCCGCCACCACATCTGAACCCAGTGAGCAGGCTGTGGTATCACGGGGCACGTAAATTCTGATCTTTGAGGTGCTCACACTATCTCCAGCGGCTCAGTAGTCAACTCTGACAGCAACTCATCGAACTGCGTCGCATCGACATGGCTGTAAATGCGCTGACCAACCCGTACTGACGGCGAGCAGGCACAGTTTCCCAGGCAGTAAATCGGTTCCAGTGTTATCTGGCCATCCCGGGTCGTCTCCCCGAAATCTATGCCCAACGTCTTTTTCGCGTAGGCCTCCAATTCCCGGCTGCCCATGGCCTGGCAGGATTCGGCTCGACAGATCTGAACAATATATCTGCCTGGTGGCGTACTGCGAAAATGCTGATAAAAGCTGACAACACCATGTACGTCGGCGCGGGACAGGTTTAATCCGCTGGCTATCAGCGGAATTGATTCTTCAGGCAGATAGCCAATGGCGTCCTGTATACGATGCAGAATGACCAGAAGCGCTCCCGGCTGATCCGAAAGGTCACTGACGATAGCTTCCACCTGCTCTTTGTGCATGGATTGCATATTGGATTTTCCCTCGCGAGAAGCTGTGCTCCCGGTGACTGATCCCCCAAACTATGCCAACAAGCCCGAATGAGCGCAACTCCGCTAAGCTTTTGATCCAAACAGACGAAAGGAAACGTATACAGGTTGTGTGGGGTCTACGCAGCGAACAATCATGCTGTGTAATACGTTCCTTAGTTTTGAGACAGACTTCTCCTCTAAGTTGCAAGCAATGAAAAGAAAACTCGCTGCCTCGATCCTGCTGCTGGCCCCGGCGATCAGTTTCGCCCAGGATAATACCGTGGACGTGTCGGCCTCTGCCGAAGCTGATTCCACGGTGGTTTACCCCGCTTCCTATTTTGATCAATACAACCCCATAACTGCGAATGACATGCTGGAACGCATTCCCGGCCTGAGTATCGGCCGTGGAGGTCCTGGCCGTGGCAACAACAGAGGACTCGGGACTGGAGGAAATCTGCTGATCAACGGCCAGCGCATCGCCGGCAAAGACAACTCGGCTCAGGACCAACTTGATCGAATCACTGCGTCAGAAGTTGAAAGTATCGAAATAATCCGGGACACCTCGGGAGCACTGAATGTTAGGGGTTCCAGCGAAGTTGTTAACATCATTCTTGTCGCGGCCCAGTCCCGTTCCAGCACCACTGTCGAACTGGTAAACCGGTTAAATCACGACGATACTTTTGAAACAGGCGGATCGGTCGCCTGGTCCCAGCAAGTCGGAAACTTTCAATCCCTGGTTAATCTGAGGGCCCGTCCCAATTACGAAAATCGGGACAATCGAGAGAAGCGACTAAGTCCTGATGGAGAGCTACTCGGAACCCTTTTCGAAACCAACATCCGCGACCAGGATGAGCACATTTTAACTGCCAATATCAGTTACAGTACGGGGCCCCATCGGATCCAGTTTAATGCATTGACCAGTGAGGGTGACCATCCACGGCCGATACGCCGTGACTTCGTGGATTTTACCGACGAAGGCCCAGTCAACAGCATCCAGGAAGAGCAGGTAGAGAACAAAGAACGTAACTGGGAAGTGGGAGGAGACTACGAGTACTCGTTTGACAACGGATCCCGCCTCTCCCTGCTTTTTGTCGCCAACGATGAAATTCGCGATTTTGTGCGAGAGCGATTTGAGGCCGATCCGGCAGACCAGCCACTCACCAAGAACCTGTTTATCGATTCCAAGCGAGAAACCAGTGAATTTATCGTGCAGGGAAATTACAGCTTCTCACTGACCGACGATCAATCCCTGCGAGTCGGATTAGAACGTGCCGATACCCAGCTGGACTCCAGCCTGTCTATCGGCAGCATATTCGGCAGCGAACCGCCGTCACCGGATTTTGGTGGACTGTCTCCCGTGCCGTCTTCTTCAAATCCGGGAACCACCGTGCAGGAAATTCGCTATGAGGGATTTGCCTTCCATAACTGGAGCCTGAATGACAAAAGTTCACTGGAAAGCAGTATCGTCTACGAAACTTCAGAAATATCCCAGAGCGGAGTAGTCAGAAAGGTGCGGGATTTCCAATTCTGGCGCCCCTCGTTCGACTATCGCTATAATTTCACAGACAATTTTCGGTTCCGCGGCACTGTCCAACGGCAGGTATCGCAATTGAGTTTCTCGGCATTCGCCGCCACCTCTAACGAAGAAGACCGGGATATCGATGCGCTGGCCGGCAATCCTGAGCTCGAACCGGAAACAAGCTGGAACTACGAAGGCGAGCTGGAATACCGGCTTCCCAATGATGCGGGCGTCCTGTCCAGCAGCATCTTTTACGCCGATATAGACAACTATATCGGCAGGATTAATGCGACTGTTGATCCTGATGAGCCAGTTTCAGCGACAGGCAACGTTGCTCCTTCAAAACGCTGGGGCATGTTCAACCGTGCCAGCCTGCGGTTGAATAACTTCAACCTCCCTAACGCCATCGTTTCCGCAACTTTAGGCCTGTTTGATTCAGAAATTGACAATCCTTTCACTCAGACCGAAGAGCGAACCGGTAGTCGAGGCTTCGGCAATATCAGCTTCCGGCACGACATCACCAACCTCGGACTAAGTTACGGTGTGGAATACAGTCATTCAATCTGGGGCGGGTTCTACGACATCGACATAGTCACAATCACCCGTAACGACCGAGAGCGATCGCTGAATCTGTTCATACAGAAGGTAGCGTTCGACGACTGGACCTTTCGACTGGAATCCGACAACACTCTGGATGCTTCACGATGCCGTTTCCGGCAGCGCTTTGATGGCACCACCATCGATGGGACAGTAGCACTGATACAGGACTCCTGCAGCAGTCGTTATCGTCGCCTGACGCTGACTGTGCAAACCACATTCTGACCGGTAGTCGAACTTTCCCCTATCTTATAGAGCTCAGAACAGAAGCAATGGTATGGATTCCTCGTCACCTGAACGGCTTCTGCATTCTTCGCATTTTCGACTCGTGGACACGTTGAATGAGCGTGTATATTTCTGCGAGCTCTTCATGCTTGGTCCCGGGGTGGGCTGTTCAATTGCTTGCCCGGTTGACCTACTATTAGTGATTCTCGCATTGAATAGCTGACCCACTGCGTACTACTGGTTTCACGGTCCGCTGCCAATTTTGACAATCAAAGTTAAGTGCAATCACTAGATCTTGATTCGCTGAAATTCAGTACTCAGCGACTCACGATGAGGGAATAGAAATCGAATTTTTTCCCATAGTGGCTGGAGCCGCTAGTAGATAAATGCCCATGATCTCGATAAATAAACGTAAAATCATCATGCGCAAGGCAAATTTGTTCCGGACAAATCAGCTCATCGAGAAAAATGACATTATATTCATTACTGAGACTGCGTAACCAGGCGAAAACTTTCTTGAGGCTGTTGCTGTTGCGTGACAGTGCAAAATTACAACGATTCAGATCGTTGCCGAAGTACTCTGCCCGTCTCAGGCAGTTCCCGATATCAGCATAACCATTGCTCGGCGGTGGCGAAAACACCACAGGTGTAATGCCAAGATTTTCAAGGTAGATTAAAGTATTTCGGAACTCTCGATCCATAATCTCTAGCGAGGAGCTAGTAACGACACCACTGTCTAGAACAATAGATTTTCCATCTTCAACATAGAAAGTGAACGGGGACGATAGAACCGCGTATTTGACACCGGTATCTCTCGATACCCAATCTTGAACCTGGTCGTTAAAAGCAAGACAACCCTCAGCTGTATGGTTCCTGATGACCGGAGCGATGTTAAAAAATGGCCCACAAACACTCTTGGTTAACTGGATAATTTTCGCCCTCGGGTTTGAGGCTAAAATCCCTGGCACAAGATGCATCGCATAGGAGTCCCCCCAAATAAGTATCTCGGGCTCCTCGCTAGTCTGACAGTTGATAATGTGTACTGAAAACCCTTCACAAGCCAGGTCTAATCCAAAGTTATTACGGTTTTTTTGTCGCAACGCACTATACGAAATTTCACTTTTTGACCGATCCACAAATCCATAAGTTTTTTGACCTGCAATCCCGACTGCCACAAAGGCAAGAGAACATGCGAGCGCAGACTTGAATACAACCTCTCTACCAAAGCAAGCGCCACTCTTGAAAGGCTTCTCGACGAATCGCCAACTGAGGTAGGCAATAATGAATGTCGCTAGAATCAGACACCAAAGCTGCCCGGGACCAAGTGCTTCCGAGCTAATGTGACGACTGAAAGCAAACAGCGGCTGATGCCAGAGATAGCTGCTGTAACTAACCAGGCCGATTCCGACCAGCACTTTACTACTCAAAATTCTACCTACCAGGGTACCCCCTGTGGCAGCAAAAAGTATAAGCGCTGTTCCTATAGTAGGTATCAGTGTTATCACACCTGGGAAAAGGCTATTTTCGTCGAAGGCGAAAATCGAATAAATGATCATGACCAGACCAGTACTTGCAAGAATTTCTCTAACTGGGCGAGAACAAAGTGCCTCGACATAACCTCTATGACTGGAAAAATGTAGGTGCGCGATACAAGCGCCGATCAACAGCTCCCAAGCTCTGGTATGCACTAAAAAATAGTTTGCTATGGGTGCGTTTTTCGCACTCCACTCGGCCAGCATCAAACTGGTGGCCCCAATTAGAGCCAGAACACGGAAAGAGGTTACTCGGCCCCTTCCCCAAAGAAACATAAGCAGCAATGGGAACAGTAGATAGAACTGTTCTTCTACGGCCAGGCTCCAGGTGTGCACTAAGGGATTTAACTCGTTGGATGAATCCCAGTAATCTGTTCGCTGCCAAAAAAGGATATTGGACGCAAATAGGGTTATTGTCGCCAGGCTCAGCGTGAATTCTTTCAAGTCAGCAGGCAACAATAGCCTATAAGCCGCCGGGATAGAAACCAATAAAACCAGGAATAGGGCCGGCAAGATCCGGCGCGCTCGTGCTTCGTAAAACTTAATCAGCGAAAAAGTTCCCTGCTCGAGCTCATTTATAATGATTGTCGTGATCAGATAACCGCTTATTACAAAGAAAACGTCTACTCCGACGAAACCACCGCTGAACGGTGAAAATCCGGCATGAAAGAAAATAACGGGAAGAACTGCCAGGGCTCTTAAGCCGTCGATTTCAGCGCGGTATTTCATAAGGTATTTTCATAGAACTGCGAATATCTACCATGTAGATCCAGGGCAGGATTCCCTGGTTTGCGAAGAAGAGCGTTAAGGGTAGCTTCCCAGACTTCAGAGACAAACACCATGAACTGAATTCACCAACGCCTTTTTTATTGTGAAAACTTGTTGCCCATCACAATAAGCGAGGCTATAAGTGTAATTACTGTTGAAGAGTGGGTGAACTATTGAGACTTACCAGCATCAATACAGCAGACCGATTTTCAACTTCTAAGCGGTTGAGAAAACTAAAACTATCGCCTGCTCAAGGTCTTTGTCCAACGATTCTCTACGAAGTAGGATAAGTCGCTGCTGGCTAGCTCGCAGCATTATTGACTACGAAATTGCAGCCTTTCGTCCTCCGGGTAGCGAATACTGTAGTAATGAAGAATCTCAATCGGCTCACTGGACTGTGCTCTCCGTTGCCACATCAGCACACCTCGGTTGCCCTCTACATCTTCTTCATCGAATGGTGTTGCCTCGTCACTGATCTCAACTTCGATGTCTTCGTTCTGGGCAACCGGAATGCGACCCAGCACTTCCAGGTCGATAGCCTGGCTATGAAAACTGGTCACCTGGTAGCGCACCCGCCGGTCTTCCACGGCAGTGCGCCTGAAAGTTCCGCCACCCCGTGACTCTTCCTGCTCAGGAAACACTTCCACGCGAACCCGCTCGTCCTGGCCAAAAGGTAGATTGATTTCATCCTGGGGTTGAAAGCCTGGCACCTGTCGGCGTCCGATAAATGCGCCGTCGCGATAGAATTGCATAACTCCCGCCTGCAGGGGTTCGGCACTATCGAGAGTAAAACGTGCTTCCAGGTAGGCATTGGTGTCCATTTCCGGCACGGCCCGGGTCACCAGGATTACTTCGCCCTGTCGCTGATCGATTGGCAATATTTGCGGTTGCCGATCGGCGGGAACAGTTACTCGTCCTGGAATTTCGAAATTGACCAGGTACTGTGTGGCTTCGATCTGAACAACTGGGCTGGAAGCTGCAAATCCTTCGCTTCTTCGGATAAAACTACCTGTTACTGCAACCTCCTCCACGTCCGCTGATGATGAGCGGGATTCCAACATGACTGGAGGCGGCCGGTAAAAATCGACCAACACGCTGCTGAGTTGGGGTGTCTGGGTATTCTGATTGGGACGTGCGGTGGTAATAGTGACTTCGACATCAGTCCAATCTTCGCCGCTCCCTTGGGTGACCGATACCTTACGCTCCAGGTCCAGGCTGCGTCCTTCAGTATCAAGACGTGCTTCGTAGAGCCAACTCCAGCGGGCCTGGTTGACAGGGTAAACCACATCGACTGCAGTAGTCGTGGAGGATTCCGCAGTAACGGCGACGGTTAAAACCTGCTCCGTTCGCCGCCGGGTGGCGACCTGGGACAACTCAAAGCGCTTTTGTTCAATTTCCTGATCTTTGGCAGCCAGCTGCCGATTTGCTTCGCGAATGACCTCGCGCGCCTGGATCGATGAAGACGACAGGGTCTGCAACAGAACTGATAACTCACTGATATCAAGCGATGTCTGTTGACCGCCAACCGACCCATCCGCCAGAGAACTCAACAACTGCAATTGGGTATTGGCTGCCTCGATACGATCAGCGATCTCCTGTCTTTCATACAGCAACTGATCAAGCTCCGCTTGAATCCGTCGCTCTTCCTCGCTGACCAGCTCACCCTCATGACGTTCCTCCAACTGGAGAGCACCAAGTCGGACATCTTCATCGGCGACGTTTAATCGCAACCTGGCCGGATCGATCCCAGCAGGCAGATCCTGGATGATAAGACGGTGATCGCCGGAGGGAATTGAAATGGTACCGGTACGCGTGATCTCAGCACCATTCAAAAAAACAGTAACGCGATCGATGGTGGATGCCACTTCCAGATCATCAGCATGGCTGCCCGATGAGAACATCAATGTGGAAACAGTCAATGTCGCCAGGGTAAATTTTCTTGAAGTGAAGAACAGGTCAATATTGCCCATCGGCAGGTCCCTTGTCAGAGTATTACAGGATTATAGTAAATGACTGGCCAGACCAGGAAAAAGTTCCCATAAGACGAACCTGGCCAGTATTACGCTGCCCGAGCTGTGTATACGAACAGAAACTGGCACAAAAATCGTATGATTTAATTTATATATATCTGATAGTTATAATGCATTTCCAGAAATTACAGGAAGTAAGAATCGATTCAGCTCTTGCGTAGCTCCTTTGGCATACTGAATACGATGTGCTCTTCTACACCCTGAACTTCCAGCGGCCTATTGCCACTGTATTGCTGAAGGAAGTTCACGACCTGCTGGACCAGAATTTCTGGCGCGGATGCGCCTGCTGTCACGCCGAACCTGTGCTTGCCACCCAGCCACTCCCTTTTGATTTCATCGACACTGTCAATCAGATACGAATCGCAACCCATTCGTTCGGCAAGTTCTTTAAGTCGGTTGGAATTTGAACTATTGGGAGATCCCACCACCAGTAGGAGATCGCATTCCAGTGCCAGCTGCTTAACAGCGTCCTGGCGGTTCTGCGTCGCATAGCAGATATCCTTTTTACGAGGACCCTGGATGTTGGGAAATTTCTCTCTCAAGGCATCGATAACCCGGGACGTATCATCCATGGAAAGAGTTGTCTGAGTTACGTAAGACAGACTATCCGGATCGTTCACGTCCAGTGTTGCGACATCTTTTTCCGACTCGACGAGATAGATACTGCCTCCCGCACTCCCATCATACTGCCCCATAGTCCCCTCCACTTCCGGGTGGTTCTGGTGGCCGATGAGTACGCACTCCTTGCCGGCCTGGCTGAACTTGGCCACTTCCAGATGTACTTTAGTGACCAACGGGCAAGTGGCATCAAAAATTTTATAGCCCTTTTCTTCTGCCTCCTGTTTGACAGCCTGAGACACCCCATGAGCACTGAATATAACTATGGAGGCACGCCCACGCTGATCCTGTTCGGGAATATCGCTTAATTCATGGACAAATACGGCGCCACGCTTGCGAAGCCCATCAACAACGAACTTGTTATGCACAACTTCATGCCGCACGTAGATGGGGGCGCCAAACAGATCCAGTGCGCGATTGACAATATCGATCGCGCGATCGACGCCGGCACAAAACCCCCTTGGATTAGCCAGTTTAATCGTTACGGATTCTGGTTTCTGTAAGACTGTGTTCACAACGATCCTTACAACTTTATTTCGACCGAGTCAGTATCCGGGGGTATGACACTCATTATTCTTGCTTTAAAAACAATCTCTTTCCCAGCCAGGGGATGGTTAAAATCCACCAGCACCTCGTTCTCGGATTTCCCTTTCACCACACCGGGCAGGTCGAATCCCCCTGGATCTTTAAAAGAGACAACTGTCCCAATCTGCAGTTCTTCGTATTCATCATCCAGGAATCGGTTAAACCTGCTGCGCGGAAGACGATGCACATTTTCTTCGTTGATCAGCCCAAATGCCTGGTCCGGGTTAAGGAATTTTTCTACCTCATCCCCTTCAGCCAGCCCTAGCAGCTGTGACTCAAAACCTGGCAGCATATTGCCATCGCCCACTCTGAAACTGGCCGGGACAGCATCAAAATTGCTGTCTACCACATGACCATCCGCTAAAGCTACCGAAAAATGGAGGGTAACCTGACTTCCTTGTTTTATCGATTTATCGTCATACATAAGTCGCTCGCTTTAGGCATAGAGTCTTCTTTTCCCTGCGGCCCGATTGTCACTGGGTGCCAATCCTAAGCATAGAGTCTTTTCTCACCCATACCATCAATATTATCGATGCAACGCTCACAGAGAGTTGGGTGCTGCTCACTGGAGCCAACAGTTTCATTGTGATGCCAGCAGCGCTCACATTTCTTGTACTTCGAAGGCTCGATGCTTAGCTTCAGGCCTGGCAGCTCAGTATCGGCCACCTCGTCCCCGGCCTTGCTCAGGGACAGAACCTGAACCTTCGATACTATTAATGCGAAGCGCAGCTCCTGACCAAGCTTTCCTAATTCATCAGCCAACTGATCATCACAAAACAGGGTTACCTCGGCGCTTAATCCGGAGCCCACGATCTTTTGAGCGCGCTTGTTCTCCAGCTCTTTGTTAACCGCAGCCCTCACGTCCATGACCTGCTGCCAGAAACTGTCCGGGAACTGTTCATTCTGTGCAACCTGCAGATCTCCTTCGGCAAAGTCGCTGAGAAAAACCGACTCGACCCGATCACCCGGAATGTTCCGCCAGATCTCATCCGCAGTGAAGCTGAGAATCGGTGCGATGATCCTGGCAAGCTGCTGCACCAGATAGTACATCGCAGTCTGGGTAGATCGCCTGGCCAGACTGTCGGGTTTACAGGTGTACTGGCGATCCTTGACGATATCCAGATAAAAGCCACCTAGCTCGATCACACAGAAATTATGCACCTTCTGATAGACATTGAGGAAATTGTAGTCTGAATAATGCTGCACCACTTCATTCTGGAGCTCCTGGCACGCTCGCATGATCCAGCTGTCCAGTGCCAGCATTTCCTCAGCTCCAACTTTATCGCTGACCGGATCAAAACCGTTCAGGTTTGCCAGCATAAATCGCGCAGTGTTACGTATTCGTCGATAGGCATCAGTGACCCGCTTGAATATTTCATCTGATACTGTCATCTCTCCGCGGTAGTCGGTGGCAGCCACCCACAGGCGCAAAATATCAGCTCCGTAATCCTGGTAGATCTTTTTCGGTGCCACAGTGTTACCGAGAGATTTCGACATCTTACGTCCTTCGGCATCGACGTAGAAACCATGGGTCAACACCTGCCGATACGGTGCGGTTCCATTCATAGCGACCGCGGTCTTCAGCGATGACTGAAACCAGCCACGATGCTGATCGGAACCTTCCAGGTACAGGTCTGCCGGATAGCTCAATTCGTCACGCTGCCCCATGACAGTAAAATGCGTGACCCCGGAGTCAAACCAGACATCCAGCGTATCGGTCACTTTGCTGTAGCTTGCCGCTTCATCTCCCAATAACTCTTCTGTTTCCAGTGTGAACCAGGCTTCGATACCTTCCTGTTCAACCCGTTGCGCAACCTGCTCGAATAGTTCGCCAGTTCGAGGATGGAGCTCCTGGGTTTCCTTGTGGACAAACAAGGTGATCGGCGTGCCCCAGGTACGCTGGCGCGAGACACACCAGTCCGGACTCCCTTTCAGCATCAGTTCGATGCGGGCCTGACCCCAATCAGGGATCCATTTGACGTCCTGCACCTCTCTTAACGCATCACCAAGCAGGTTCTGCTCCGACATGCTGATAAACCACTGGGGGGTCGCCCGGTAGATAAGAGGTGTCTTGGTTCGCCAGCAGTGGGCGTAACTGTGCGTAATCTTGTCCTCCGCTACCAAGGCACCACGATCCTTCAGCACGCCGATCACTTTCTCATCCACTTTGTAGACATGATCACCGGCAAATTGTCCAGCAGCTTCACTGAATACACCGTGCTCATCGAGTAGATTGAGGGTGCCTATGCCATAGGCCTGGCCGACGTAGAAATCATCAAGTCCGTGATCGGGAGCAGTGTGCACAGCACCAGTACCCGCCTCAGTGGTTACATGCTCACCGAGAATCAGTGGCACCTGGCGCTCCATAAAGGGATGTTGCAGGCTCAAGTTCTCCAGGCTGGCGCCCGAAGTGGTGGCAAGCACTTCATAGTCGTTTGCCTCATAGCGGGACATTATCTGCTCCGCCATGTCACTGGCCAGCAGGATCAGCTCGGCATTGTCATTCAACTGGGTTTTGACCAATGCATATTCCAGTTGCGCATTAAGACAGACAGCCTGATTGGCGGGCAGTGTCCAGGGGGTAGTGGTCCAGATAACGACAGACATCGGCATGGCTGCTTCTGACGGATCCAGACCGAAGATCGTTGCAAATTTTTTCGGGTCAACTACCGGGAATCGGACATCGATCGCAAAAGAGGTCTTGTCCTGATATTCCACCTCGGCTTCCGCCAGCGCCGATGCACCGACCACGCTCCAGTAAACCGGCTTGAATCCCTTGATCAGGTGACCATTGGCAACAATCTTGCCCAATGCCCGCACGATATTCGCTTCATTCTGGAAGTTCATGGTCAGGTAGGGATTTTCCCAGTCACCAAGCACACCCAACCTGATAAAATCCTGTTTCTGATTTTCTACCTGTTGAGTGGCATAGTCCCGACAAGCCTGCCGAAACTCGGCATAGCTTATTTTCTGGCCCGCCTTGCCCTTCTTCTTTTCAACATTGTGTTCGATTGGAAGCCCATGACAATCCCATCCCGGTACATAGGGCGCGTCGAAACCATTCATCTGCTTCGACTTGACCACAATATCCTTCAGGGTTTTGTTGATCGCATGGCCCAGGTGCAGGTCACCATTGGCATACGGAGGTCCATCGTGAAGTATGAAGGTTGGTTTGCCTGCATTTTTCTCACAAATCTTCCGGTACAGATCCATCTCCTGCCACCGTTTCAGCATATCGGGTTCGCGTTGCGCCAGACTGGCCTTCATGGGAAATGCCGTGCTGGGAAGATTGAGAGTGTCTTTGTAATCGCTCATCGGAAGATCAATTCATGCCTAAAAGTTAATCAAACTGGCCTGTAATCCGGCCGGGTAGTTGCGGGTCGCTGACGGCTGGTTGCTGTAAGCACCGGATAAACAGGCGATTATACACCGTTTGAGCGAGAGAAATATTCCCTGACGTTCTGCACATCGAGGGCAATCTGCCGCTTCAGAATATCGAGAGAATCGTACTTCTCCTCGCCCCTGATTTTGCAGCGAAACACGACTTCCAGCTGACGACCATAAAGATCACCATTGAAGTCCAACAGGTGCGCCTCCAGCAGTGCTTCGCCCTGGTCTGTGACTGTTGGGCGATAGCCGATATTAACTGCCGCGGCGTAGCACTTTCCATCCACTTCTATCTCACAGGCATAGATCCCGTGTAATGGAATACGCTGGCGATGCAGATTGACGTTGCAGGTGGGAAATCCCAGCTCGGAACCCAGTTTCTGCCCTTCCACCACCTCGCCGGAAATGGAATAGGGACGCCCCAAGAGACGCTCTGCTAAAGGAAATTCCGCTGCCTCCAGTTGCTGTCTGACGAGTGTGCTGGATACTCTAAATCCATCAACTTCACAGGTGGCTGTTTCGATAACCTCGAAATCAAACTTTGCCCCAGAGTTCTGCAACAGTTGAAAATCGCCTTTCCGCTGATGCCCATAGCGGAAATCGTTTCCTACTATAAAAGCTGCGATACCAAGCCCGTCGACCAGAATTGACCTGATATAGTCTTCTGCCGTCAACTGACTGAGTGCCAGGTCGAATTTCAACAGGTAAACAAACTCAACCTCCATGGTTTCCAGCAGCGCAAGTTTTTCCGCCAAGGTTGTCAGCCTGGCGGGACATTGGTCGGCGCCAGTGGCGAAAAACTCTTCAGGATGAGGTTCGATCAGTATAACGAGGGACGGTAATCCCAGCTGGGAGGCCTTGCCTTTTAGCTGACCCAGAATCGCCTGGTGGCCAAGATGCACGCCATCGAATTTGCCGATAGTCGCTACACAACGGGAGTATTGTTCCTGGAATCCCTGATGCCGTTCAATAACTTTCATGCTGCAGCTCAGGCGTCATTGACGTCTTGTCCAGCCGCCGCGTTTTCTCGCCCTTGGGACAGGTTTCGCAGTTCGGAGTTGCCTTTTCGCCACAGAATTCTACCCAGTGCCACCAGGCAGACGATCATCACCGTTTGGCCAATGATGGTATTTACTACCGAAATTGTTTCCGGGCGCATAGCGATCAACACCATGTTCGCAAGCGTTGCCGTGGCAATGACAAAAAGTAAAACAGCCAGTCCTACCTGCAGGACTGCCAGGAATCGGTTCATAGCGCTAAATCCTTAGGGAACCTCTGGTTAATTGTGGATATGCTCTGCGGGAGGCCCGGGCATTTCCACAATTAACCAGAGGTTCCCTAACTATGCTGATTTTTTCAGGCAATGGGTATCGAGGAAACGATTGTACCCTTCTTCGCCCATGAAGCGAATTGCGGTCTTGCTATCGCACAGACGCATGTCGACGATAATCAGCCCTTCCAGCGAGTTATTGAAGTGGGGGTGGACATTGAAACACACCAGCCGTCCGTTCAGAGAAAGATAATGCCTTAACAGCACGGGAACAGCCTTGCCGGGATTACAGCGACCCACCAGCTTGCTCAAAATCTTGATGTTGGCCAACGCCTTGAGTGTCTCCACAGTCCAGACGCGGTTTTTCACCTTGTGCGGCGTGATGGGTTGCACCAGATCCTGAAATCCCTCTGCCTGGTAGTTGGTCAGCAGCGTATCGGCTATCAATGCTCGCGCCAGATCCGTATATTCACGGGATATACTGACCGAACCAAACAGCGTGTGATAGCCGGAATTGTCATTTATGAAAGCTCCAATACCGCGCCACAGTAAATTCAGCGCAACGGGTCGGCGCTGATAATCCGGATGAATAAAGGAGCGCCCCATCTCTACAGCAGCTCCCAACTGGTCAATAAACGCCTGGTTGTAACGGTACAGCGAACGGGTATAGAGCCCCTTCACTCCGTGCCGCTGCACGATCTGATCGACCAGACCGATGCGATAGGCGCCCGCCACTTTTCGAGCCTCCCGGTCCCATAAAAACAGGTGTAGATAATTCGGATCAAACTGATCAGAATCTTTGTCGAGGCCGGTGCCCTCACCCACCATGCGGAATGTCGCCTCCCGGGAGATGGCAATCTGCTCCATGACAACTCCCAGGCGCTCATAAGGTGCACAGTACACGTCGAAATCCTTGTGTTCGACCAGTAGGCAATTCTGCAAATCATCGATAGCATGCTGCAGTTTTTCCCGCTGCACATCGGCGGCCAGTTGTTGACCGCTCTGCTGCGGCTGCGTTTCGTTTGTTCTGTCAGCCGGCGCCAGCGCTTCGGTACTGATCCGCAGATATTCGGTAATAGCCCGCGGATTTTCAATTTTGGCCAGCTCCATTTTGGGGATGGTAGTACCGACAGTCAGCGGCAATAGATAGCCACGCTTGTTGGTGAGCTGGCGAGGCAACATGGCAGTTCCAAGCCGGGGATGGAGCAATCCAGCCAGGTAGAATGCCCTGCTGTTTCGGCCACTCACATGAATCGGCAAACAGGGGCATTTATGACGCCTTACCAATTGTCCGACCAGCCGGTCCCAGGTCCGATCGGCTATTACTCCCTCCTTTACCTGGTAGCGGGAAACCACGCCTGCCGGAAAAATCAGTATCGCCCCATCTTGTTTAAGATGGGAATGAACCTGCTTGATGCCGGAAACATTACTCCTGGCAGCATCTTTCGACAGTACGTCGACACCGATGAAAATCTCAGCAAGCTCTGGAATACGCCGCAGCAACTGGTTGGTCAATACTCGAAGATCCGGTCGCAATTCCACCAGCATCCGGGCAATGGCAACACCCTCGAGACCTCCAAGGGGGTGGTTTGCCACGATCAATAGTGGACCTTCACGAGGTATATTTTGCAGATTTTCCTGGTTATTTACCTGCAGAGACACCCCAACAACATCAAGCGCATACTGCAGAAATCCCTGGGAATCCAAGCCAGACGGCCGATCTTGGTACATTCTGGACATAACATCCAGACCGAGAGTGCGCCTGACCAGGCTTTCCAGTAGGGGTGAATTCAGATTCAGTTTGAAAGGATCTGTCATAACAATGAGTTACGTGTTGTTAGTTGTTAGTTGTTAGTTGTTAGTTGTTAGTTGTTAGTTGTTAGTTGTTAGTTGTTAGCTGTTATCCATTAGTCATTTACCGGATATAATTTTACCAGCTTGCTTTCGTGGCGCCAGGCATCCCACAAGGCCCGTAATCCAGGCGGTCGATGTCCTCGCTGGCGATTGGCATGTCCAAGAGTAAACAGAGTCTGGTATTGCCGCAACAGGGTCTTCACCGCCTCGCTGAAACCCGTATTGCGGTCCCAGATATGGATGGATTCGGAACTCGCGCCATTAATTTCAATAATCGAGAAGTCCTCACCGCCCATTAAGCTGTCAAGATCACGAAACTTGATATCAAGCCGCCCGTAATGGAACCCTGGTATGTCATCGAAAATGCTATCCAGGGTTTTTGACAGTTTTTCGGTGATGTAATCATTCCCATCTCGAAATACTGCGCCGCGGCAGTGGCTGGCGGAAAATACCAGCCGGTAAGGCTGGTCGGTCTCGATTACCTTGTCCCAGTTGTGGGCATGACGATCCCGGTAAAGATGCTGGAGTTGTCCAGCTCGAGGATCTCGCGCTACCAGCTGAGCCAATGTGGCCTCCCCGTCCCCGATGACATAGGGCATGTATTTCAGGGTAAGCGAGGTAATTTCGCCAGCCTGCTGATCGGGGTGGCGCACGTAAAATACTCCGGCTTCAGCTTCCCAGTCGGCCAGCTCCTGAAATTGAATGGTAGCGGCGACCGGGAAAGTGTCCAGATACTCATGCAGCTCAGCATCCGTCTGCAACAGTTTCACTCCGGCTCCGCGACATCCGAGATTTGGCTTGCCGACAATCGGTAAACCGAGGCTCTTACCGTTTAACAACTGTTTAACCCGGTCTTCCTGAACTTCAGTCCGTTCATGGGTCACCTCATATTCCAGCCAGGGAAGTATCCAGTTTCGCGCCTGTTCTCCAGCCCGGTCAAAAACCGCAGTCTTTGGTACCCCTACCATACCCGACAATGGTATTGCCGGATTGGCGATCAGCGGAAGCGAAAGGCTGCGGTAGCGAAGGGACAGAAAGCCCCATTGCAGTACCACGGGCAGATACATTAGCCAGGTTGGCCAGAACTCGAAAAACGACGTGGTCCTGCCTGAGGTATCCATATCCGGCATACCTTCGGGGACGAACACTTGCTGCTGACTATTTCCTGTCATTCCTGATCGACCAGTTCACGTCCGCAGGCGTGGTAAGTTGAGTGACGGCGCAATTCGATCCTGCAAGGTAGTAGAAAGGCAACCTCATGATTTCGTTTCATCCAGTACCTGTCCAAGGCACTCGATATGGCGCCAGGCGCTATCGTAGCGCCTGGCGCAGTCCTCAACAAGCTGCACTTCTGGCGTTCACGCGACACACGTTGCTATTATCGGTTTTCACTTTCAACGAGAGAGTTCACCGATGCTGGGTAAAGCTGTTCTAACCCTGGTCGTGATAGTCATCGCCGTTCTGGTAGTCAAACAGCGTAACGATCAGGAAGCCGGCAAGTCACAATCTGTGAAGCGCCAGGCAAGCAAAACGGAAAACACGATGAGCTCGGATCTTCGATTTGCCGCCTATCTGTTCCTGCTGCTGATGTTCGGAACCGGGGCATTTATCTACTATCAGAACTGGCAGGACGATCATACGGTGCTTTCCGTGAATCTATACCGCGACGGACAATCAGAACCGGTGAGCTACGAAGTGTACAAGTTCCAATTGGAAACCCGGTCGTTTACCACCGTCGAGGGCGTTCGCATAACAGTAGCAGACAACGAGCGCATGGAAGTCACCGGCCTGGAATAGCATGACCGGATTGAAGGTGAGCGTTATTGATAGACATGAATGCGATGCAATGACCTACTCCGCGGAAGGCAACATCCTGACTCCCCGGCAAGCCGGCACGCGAAGCTGTAGCCCGGTATTCAGGTCGAAAAGTCTGCCTGACTGAGAGTGAAAGCGCCCCGTTCGCCGCGAACCGGATCGAAAGCAAACTCGATCATGTGTTCCAGTTCGCCGTCCACATGAATCAGGACCATTTCACCTTGCTCCATGTTGAGCACAGAAACCGCCTCAATACTCTGGCGCTGTTCGTTAATACCTACCAGCACCCAGGTCCGCTCCCACGACTTCTTGACCTTAACGACGGTTTCCCAGGTTAAAGACCGATCCCTGGCCCGCAGCGAATCTTCTACATCTACCTTACTCAAGTCGGAGTCGAACGGAATTTCGTAAACCGCCACCTGTACCTTGTCCACATCGGAGAAATCAAAGTCAGATCTGAAGGCCAGCAGATCCACTGTATTGATGAGAGCGGAGCCAATGGAGATAGCAAATTCCTTGCGCATTTGAAGCTGCGGTGCCTGCCTGGCTATCTCACTAGTTACCGGGCTAAAGTCACGATCGGAAAATGACATACACCCGGTAGAAAGCCCGATTGCCATCACCGCAACCCAGGCAAACGGATACTTAATTGCCATTGTGAGCCTCGATTTCTGCCAGTTCATCAATATCGAAACGCTCTCCGATGGCGCTGATGTCGTCCGGACTGATATCACCAACTATGTTGACCAACACCGTCTCATCCGGCTCGGCGACCATGATGGCGATACCGTGGATCAACTCAGCATCGTCCGACAGGCGGAAATAGACGTCAACATGATCCGTACCCTCCCTGACCCTGACCACCCGCTCCCAACTGTCGGCATCCAGGCGCTGGGCGACTGCCGACATGGTTTCCGCCATGCGGTCGGTATCAATTTGACTACTGTCAAACACTCGAACGTTAACTCTGATCAAAGTGGAAATAAACTGGGCAGCTTCCTCTTCGTTGTTCTTGAGTATATTGGTTATCAATCTCAACAGAGGCTCCTTCAGGCTGACCTCGACATTCGGCTCACTGCCGGCAATTTCGTTAAGCTCGCTGAAGTTCACATAGCCCGGATGGTCCAGCACATCCTCCTGTTGCGCCACCGCCGGCTGTAACAGTGCCATCCCAAGTACTGCGATCATCATCAATTTACTGTATTTCATAACTCAACCTCTCTATTGCCACGTACGGTGGCAGCAACTAAATAGGACCATCACTGGTGTTGTCCTCAGGCTCATCAAGGGGATCGGTGGTAAACGAGGCATTGATCGAATCCTCGAGTTGTCGCAACAGAAAACGGTCCTGAATCATCACTTCGGTTCGTTCGCTGATCCGTCCCAGATAGTCCATGGCCAGCTCCAGGTCCTGGAATGCCTGCCTGATCTCGGCGGGTGAATATTCAATCTCGGGAGTTTCACTCACCGGCTGTACAGCCAGCTCCGCTCCAGGGCTACCCATAGGAACCAGCAGTTCGCGGCCCAGTCCGACCACCAGCAGGACGCTTGCGGCTACCGGAATCCCGAGTCGCACAGAAGCTGGCAGGGCACCGATCACTCTTCCCAGGCCCGACCAGAACCCGCCTGTGAACTTTTCATCATCACGCTGGCCACTTGCAGTGAACAGTCGATCGACAGGCTCCAGGGCATGATCGGAGCAGTCCAGTATGGGCAGGCTGACTACCGCCCGATGCAATCGCTCTGCATAAGCCAGCTCCTGGCTGCAGGCCTGACACTGCTGTAGGTGGTTGCGCAACTCCGTGGTCCTGGCAGTTTCCAGCTCATCATCAAGATAGGCATCAATATGCAGCTGGAACAGCTGGCATTGCGAACTGGTATTACTCTGCATGGCTTAGTCCCTCGTCATTTGCTGATGTGCCATCTTCTGAATGCACTTTATCCTTTGTCCTGCTCTCGATTGGCGGCAACAGGTTCTGGTCTGCAGCGAACTGTCTCAATACTTTGTTCTCCCGCAACTGGCGCCTGGCCCGATGCAGATACACCTTTACCTGACTCTGGTTGAGGTTCAGTGACTGTTCTATCTCCTGATAGCTGAGTCCCTGTATGTCACGCATGATCAAAATGCTCCGGTAAGGATCGTTCAGCGTGCTGATCGCAGATTCCAGATAGCGCTGGAATTCCTGGGATTCCAGTTCAGAATCCTCCACCGACACCGCGTCTTCCAGGGTGTCCGGCAAATCCACCCGTTGCTTTTCGTTCTTGTGACGCCTGACGTGGTCTATCACCGAGTTGTGAGCAACCCGCATCAGCCAGGCACCCATCCGGTCGTGATCGATCTTACGCCAGTGCTGCCACAGCCTGATAAACACATCCTGCGTAATATCTTCAGCATCTTCGCGGGTGCGCAGGCTATAGTAGGCAAACGAGAATACCCGCTGCCGGTACTGGTCGATTGCCTGTTGATATTGCGTCAGCATATGTTTTCAGAGACGGCAGGGTTGCAGAAAAGTTACAGGTCCATTGTCGCAGCCACGAACGAACAACGTCCACCTGCCTGGATTGGCCTGTGGAAGTGGAATCCCAACCGTTCAAAGTGTTGTTCTATCTCATCACATTGCTAGATAAACCATGATAATTGTTATACTAATTTCATAGCTCACGGACTCGCGGTAACTGTTCGCGATAAATGCTCGCGGGAAATACAAAAACATGGCTTCCACACGACTTTTCGCAATCGCCCTGCTGGCATTGGGCCCGATATTGGCGCTTGGTGCCGAACGTATGGTTTCCCTTGAGGGGCAGGCCGATCTGCGCGTCTGGGTCTTTTCCCCTCGGGACGCTGGTGTCGGTCCCTGGCCACTGGCCGTGATGATCCCGGCCGGCAGTGGTCAGGAACCCGCCAAAGCCCAATTCTGGCTGGGTCGCGAAATGACCAAACGCGGCTGGGTAGTAGCGGTGCCTGGCTCACCTGAAGGGCTCTCGTTCGTGGGAGATAGTGAGAACAACATTAGCCAGGTCATAGCAGAGCTGCAGAAGGAGCAGTCTATCAAGGCGGGAAAAACCCTGTTATTGGGAGTTTCCAGCGGTGGCAGTTCGGCACTCGAAATTGCGAGCAAGAATCCCACCGGATACTACGGCGTTGTTGCGGTACCTGGTCTCATCAAGCAGTCCGGTCCGCTTCCCGCCCTGGAGGGTTTACCAATATTCCTGCGGGTTGCACAGAAAGATTTTTTGCGCTGGCACAGACAGATGCCAGATATGACTCAGCGCCTGGAATCCGCAGGGGCAAGGCTCGACGCCGCCCTGGTACCGGATGCCAGACACATCATCAAGGTCGATTTAAACGAACTGGACCGCTGGCTGAACACTCTCGACCAGTAACAATCCACTCCTTAGCTTCTTAGAACTGGTCTTCCTCGATCCAGTAATTGCTGACTACACCCTGATCAAACTCAATGGACAGGGTTTCAATTCGCTCCTGCTCCAAATCCACGGAGAACACCAGAAACAGGCCAACCTCGGTGTCTTTTTCCGACCGGTTGCGGTATTTCCAGATTTCCGTACCGTCAGCGTAGGAAAGCCGGGTCGTGGGATCACCAAAGGTGGTCCTCACCCACTGGGTATCGGTATTACCAACTTCCAGACGATTGACATCGCCCTCGTCCCAGGAACTATCCAGCACGCGGCCGTCAGAATTCACCGTTAACAGGCACCCGTTAAGTGCCACCCCTAATAAAACAAGAAGTGCAAACCTAGTCATACTCAACCCCTTTGTAGTTATCCAGATACATAGAAGGTATCTCCTGGCTCGTATTCGGTCGAATTGAATTCGACCTGGCCAGAAGTTCCCTGCCCTTATATGACGCTACCATCGGTGAGATGGTTACATTGACACTATCAATCAGCCTGCCTGAACCAGGGCTTAAGGAAATTCTGCTTAGCCGACTGAGGCAGAATACGCATGTATTGGCAGTATCGCCTGGTGCTGTTATGTTTACCCACCTCGAATTAAACGCCAAACGGGGACTGTTGTGTCTCTCTATGTGATTATCAGAATCATCCACTCCAGCTGCGCGCTGTTGTCAGTTCTCGGATTTGCCGGTCGTGGTTACCTGAAAGTCAGCAAGGACGAAGTACCACAGAAGTTTGTATTCAAAGTCCTTCCGCACATAGTGGACACCGTATTGCTGGTAAGCGCCATTGTCCTGGTAGTCATGTCCGGACAATATCCTTTTGTCAGTCCCTGGGTTACCGCCAAGGTCCTTACCCTGCTTGTCTACATCACTCTCGGCATTCTGTTGATGCGGTTGAAACTGGAGAAAGCAGCGCGTGTCGCAATCTATGCACTTTCCCTGCTATGTGGTGGGTACATGATTATGGTGGCAGTCTCCAAGAATCCGATCCCGTTTTAAACACATACTGGTTACCGCCAATTGCAGCAGTTAGCATATTTCAACCGTCTGTTTCCATTGTGGGCGATACTGATATCGGTTCTGGCGTTGCTGGGCCCCGGTTTGTTCAGTCCCTGGCAGGACATGATCGTACCGCTATTGGCGACGGTGATGTTTCTGATGGGTATCACCCTGACTTCAGACGATTTCAAACGGGTGCTGGTATTTCCCAAGCCAATTCTGATTGGCGTCTTTCTTCAATTCCTGATCATGCCGCTGGCTGCTTTCCTGCTGTCTCGATTACTGCAACTTTCACCAGAGCTGACCGTCGGAATGGTGCTGGTGGGAAGCTGTGCCGGCGGGACCGCATCAAATGTCATTTGCTATCTGTCCAGGGGAGATGTTGCCCTGTCTATCAGCATGACCCTCGCTTCCACACTGCTTGGAGTTATCGCCACACCGCTGCTCTGTACAGTTTATCTGGCTACTACCGTGTCGGTAGACTCAGTTGGGATGCTGTTGAATATCATACAGGTAGTATTGGTACCTGTTTCGCTGGGCGTCATAACCAACCGTTTGCTTGGTCCAACAGTTGCCAGGCTGGAACCTGTGCTTCCCAGTCTATCCGTACTGGCAATTCTGCTAATCATCGCCATCATAGTTGCCTTGAACGCTGATCGACTTGGTGAGGTAGGCCTGATTACAGTCGTTGCGGTGATTCTCCACAATACGTTGGGACTTGGTGGCGGTTATTCCCTGGCTCGGCTGCTGGGGTGCAACCGGCGGCAATGTCGCACTATCGCTATCGAGGTCGGCATGCAGAACTCTGGGCTCGGCGTCGCCCTGGCGCTGGAATTCTTTTCGGCCACGGCCGCCCTCCCCGGGGCGCTGTTCAGCATCTGGCACAACGTCAGCGGTTCACTTCTGGCCTCCTGGTGGAGCACTGCCGGTAAAAAAACCGACGCTCAAATCAGCCTCGAATAGTTATGTGCGCCACGCGCAAGTGATCAGGCTCACACCGAAAGTAGATTTTCCAAATTTATACGTTGTCAGCAGTTGACTTGGCAAATAAAAGGCATACAATTCGCGGCCTGTGTTATTTCGTTTTTCAGATTTTAGACTAATCAACCCAAATCGCGTGAGCAAAGTGAATATTTATTTGCAACAAATGATTAACTGCCTGTCGGCAACGATGCCCCTAAAAGGTCATCTGTTCTGCTCGCGCGTGGTGGAAACCTGGAGGTCAAGCTTGGAGTGAATTTATCAGTAACACACTGAATTCTGAGTCAACGAAAAGACCTCTAAGCATCCAAACCGCCTAGAGGTCTTTTTTTTTGCGCTTTTATAAGCATTAATGCCCGAGCCAAGGCTCGGGTACTGGGGAACTATTGTGGTTAGAAAACTGCAAAGAAACATCAAGCTGGTTTATGGTCTGGCATTTTTCCACTGCTTCATGATCATCGTGCCGGTCATCGTACCTTTCTTTATGTCGAAAGGTCTTGGTCTTGCAGAGATTTTTTATCTGCAAACCATCTATGCCGCCACGATAGTGTTACTCGAGGCACCTTCCGGATTGTTTGCCGACCTGTTCGGGCGTCGAATGGCACTTCTTGCCGGAAGTCTGGTGCATGGCTTTGGCTATTTCCTGCTGAACTTTGCCGACGACTTTACCAGCCTGGTACTTTTTGAAATCACGGTAGGTGTCGCGGGCAGCCTGTTGTCCGGCGCTGATCTGGCCTTACTGTATGACTCTCAGAAAGCGCTGGACAAAGAAGAAGATTCTCGCCACAGCAGGGGCATAGCTCAGTTGGGTTTCATCAAATCCTGTGCCGAGGGCCTGGGGGCTTTACTGGGAGGCGTGCTGGCCTTGTGGTCATTCGAAGTCATGGTGATAGGACAATCAGTTGCAGCATGGATCTGCCTGCTGCTGGCACTGCTGGTGGTCGACCCCCCCTATAAAACCGCAGATCACGAGCAGAACAGGGTCAGGTTTGCCAATGTCCTGCGGCATATGTGGCGCAGCGACCAGGTATTGCGCAACGTGTTCGTCGCGATACCAGTTTACAACCTGGCCACCATTCACGTGGCCTGGCTGGTTCAACCTTACTGGGAGTCTCGAGGCATCTCACTGGCAGCATTCGGTGTGTTGTGGTTCACCCAAAGCCTGACTGTAGGCATGGCCAGCAAGTGGAGTTTCAATATCGAGCGCAGGCATGGCGCGATAGCCGCTCTGTGCCTGATCGGTGCCTTGCCAGTCCTGGGGTTTTTCGGGATGGCGTGGCTGCAGGGTTGGGCAGGTATCGCCATCTGCCTGGTGTTGTTCTTTGGCCGGGGATTGGTACAGGTGATTCTGGTTAATGCACTAAATCGCCGCGTTCCAAGTAGCTTCCGTGCTACCGCGAACTCGTTGACCAGTTTTGCGTTCCGTCTTGGCTTTATTACTACCGGCCCTCTGATCGGTTTCATTGCTGAAAGCAGAGGATTGCCAGTAGCGCTGAACCTGTTGGGTGTATCTTTCATGATTGCGTTTGTCTCATCATGCTGCCGCTCATCAAGTCAGTGCGATTACTTCAAGGTCAGGTAACGGCCGAGAGTATCGCCAGCTAACGGGCGATACCCAAGATTCCCTCCCCCTTGGGTGGCTATCCAAACTCCCCCCCATGGATAGTCACCCTTTTTTATTCCAGTTTCAGCTACGGTATTTTTTGCTCCGTAATCAGCGCAACTTCGAATTAAAAAATTGCACCATCTTGGTGCCCGCAGTGGAGCGAGTTCCTGAAAATTTTGCACCATGAAATGGCGTCAATAGACACACACCGATTCCAAAACAGAAATCCGCATGTGCAGTCCGCACTTCATTGGTGCTTTCTGAAATGACATGGTAAAGTCAAATCCTTTGCAAAAGTCATGAAGATTTCACCCAGTCTGCTATCGACTTGCAAATGGTGAAGCCGCGTACTAACTACAGCATTCGGAAAAACGGCTCACAAGGAAAACAACAACACCAAACGGCGGGAGACACACCATGAAGTTAATCACGGCGATTATAAAACCGTTCAAGTCAGATGATGTCCGAGAAGCATTGTCAGAGTTGGGCGTCAACGGAATGACAGTAACCGAAGTGAAAGGATTCGGGCGTCAGAAAGGCCACACCGAATTGTACCGCGGCGCCGAGTATGTCATCGACTTTTTACCGAAAGCCAAGATTGAAGTTGCAATCGAAGACGACCTGGTAGACCAGGCAATCGAAGCCATTTGCAAGGCTGCGCAAACTGGCCAGATTGGCGATGGCAAAATTTTCGTCAGCAATCTGGAGCAGGCAATCCGTATTCGAACCGGTGAAACCGGTAATGAAGCCTTATAAAAAAGAAGGGGAGAACAATGCCAACAACAAAAAGCCTGAGCATCACACTATTATTGTCGGCCCTGCTGGCACCCTCACTTGCTTTTGCACAGGGTAGTGAAATCAGCGGTGCAAACACCGCATGGATTCTGACAGCCACAGCCTTGGTTCTGTTTATGACCATACCCGGACTGTCACTCTTTTACGGCGGACTGGTCAGAACCAAAAATGTCCTCTCAATACTTATGCAATGTTTTGCCATCACCATAATGATTTCCATTTTGTGGCTGCTGGTTGGCTACAGCATTGCATTCGGACCTTCCGAATCTGCCTTTTGGGGCGGATTGAGCAAAGCATTATTTAATGGTGTCGAAGTCGATTCCGTTTCCGGAGATATTCCTGAAACTGTGTTCGCTGCGTTTCAGATGACTTTTGCCATCATCACTCCAGCACTTATCGTTGGTGCTTTTGCCGAACGTATGAAGTTCTCCGCCATGATGATGTTCAGCGGACTGTGGGCGCTACTGGTTTACTTCCCGGTCGCCAATTGGGTATGGGGCGGAGGCTGGCTCGGCCAGATGGGACTAATCGACTTTGCCGGGGGCACAGTAGTTCACGTAACCGCAGGTGTTGCCGCGGTAGTCGCTGCCTTGATGCTGGGACAGCGTAAAGGCTTTCTGTCTTCCGCCATGGTACCGCATAACATGACCATGACTGTCACCGGCGCCGGCATGCTATGGGTCGGCTGGTTTGGTTTTAATGCTGGCAGCGCTCTTGCTGCGGATGGCAGTGCAGGTATGGCTCTGATCGCCACGCATTTGTCAGCCTCTGCCGGCGCCCTGACCTGGATGAGCATCGAATGGATCAAATACGGTAAACCCAGCGCTCTGGGTGCCGTAACAGGTATGGTTGCAGGCCTGGCCACTATTACACCCGCATCCGGTTCAGTGGGTCCTGCCGGCGCGATGCTGGTAGGTATTGCCGGTGGCGCAGTGTGCTATTTCGCCACTACTTATATGAAAACCAAGCTTAGAATCGACGACTCGCTGGACGTATTCCCGGTGCATGGCGTCGGGGGCATGCTCGGCACTGTGCTGGCTGGCATACTGATCTCCCAGAATCTGGGGGTGTTCAGCGGCAATGGCTACGCTGAAGGTATGGCCATGGGCTCACAGGTGATCGTGCAGATTACCGGTATCCTGGCAATAGGAATCTACACTGGCGTACTCACTATTATTATCCTTAAACTGGTAGGTGCCCTGACTTCCGGCATTCGAGTCAGTGACGAAGAAGAACAGATGGGCTGTGACATTACAGACCATGACGAAAAAGGCTATTCCATGTAATGGATTGCCACTGGTAGCTGGCCGCTATAACCAGGTATAACCACCTGGTTATTATCGGTCGGCAATCAGGTCACCTGCGCGTATTTGCGTAGTGTGGTGATCGCATAGACCAGCTTATTGCCCTCCTCGTCCAGAAAGTACGTCGCCACCAGACAGGTGGTACGCCCGTCGCTTATCACTTCTCCAAGTAGCCTGAACCTTGGCCCGACCACCGGTTGCAGGTAGTCGATTCGCATGTTTACCGTCGATGCCCAGGTGAATCCCGGTTTGTCTATAAACAGGGTGCGTACCGTGTAGATCGCGACCAAGTCGATATAAGTGCCGGTGAATCCGCCGAATAGTTGTCCCCGTGGATTCAGCAAGTGCCGCGGAAGATGCACATCCAGTTCTACCACTCCCGGTTCTTCCTTCAGAACCTTCCAGTCGAAGGCTTCAACCAGGTCCCCAGCGCAATGACCAGGCTTCATAAAAATAGGCTTTTCCTGATTATCCAGTTGCTGCTCTAGTGCTTCGAGCTCAAAGGGTTCCATTTATTTTTCTCAAAATGTGTGTGCTCTCCAGTTGCATCGCATGAGCCAGCTGGACTGGCAAACAATCTAAACTGTCACTTATACTTGGGCAACCTCTGATCAATTATGAAAGTATTCTGGAGTCCCCAACAGAGCATTATCATAATTGATCAGAGCTTCCCTAGATAATAACAAGGAGACCGGCCATGCTCTATGCCAAACTTAGAGGCTCAATAGCTCAATATCAGGCCCTTAATGCGATTTTCCTGATCATTGCACTTTCCTTCAGCGGAATCGCACTGGCTGATTCTCTGCCCTTGGATAAGCCAGACAATGTCGGTGTGTCCGCTGATAGATTGCAGCGCCTTAATACCGCTATGCAACGCTATATCGATAAGGACTTGCTGGCCGGAACCGTCACCCTGGTGGCTCGAAAAGGCAAAGTCGTCCACCTGGAATCTCAGGGCTGGAAGAACAAGGAAACCGGTGAAGCCATGAACAATGACACGATTTTCGTGATCATGTCCATGACCAAGCCCATCGTATCGGCAGCCTTGATGATGCTGTATGAGGAAGGTCACTTCCTGTTAACCGACCCTATCAGCGACTGGATCCCTGAGCTGGCAGGCAAGGAAGTACTGATGAATAATGACGCGGGCAGTTACCGGGTTCCGGCTCGCAGCCCGATCACGTTCCGACATGTGCTATCCCACACAGCCGGTGTTGATCCAGACCGGGAAGCACTGAGCCAAGACGAGCTCATGTTACTAGCGCGGGCAGACACACTGGAAGAAACCATCCTAAAGAGAGCGTCACTGCCCTTGAATTTCCAACCAGGAGATGCCTGGCAATACGGTAGTTCCACCGACTACGTAGCGTTGCTGGTTGAAAGGATTTCCGGTCAGCCTTTGCGTGAGTTCCTGCAAGAAAGAATTTTTGATCCACTGCAGATGCATGACACACACTACAACGTGCCCCGAGACAAAGTTGACCGAGTCGCTGCGGTTTACAGTCCCAGCGGACCGGACAACACCATCGAACTGTTCAGGTCACCGGAGTATCGCGAGACTACGTATTTTGGCGGCGTAGCCGGCTTGTCCTCCACCATCTCCGATTACTGGCGATTCAGTCAGATGTTATTAAACGGTGGCGAACTGGATGGAGTTAGACTGCTCAGTCCAAAAACCATCAATCTGATGATCAGCAACCATAGTGGCGATTACAATGTCTACGTTCGCGGACCAGGCTACGGTTTCGGGCTTGGGTTCGGCGTTTTAAACGAACCAGGTAAAGCCAGAGATCCACTGACCCCTGGATCTTTCACCTGGGGTGGCGCCTGGGGCACTGTTTTCTGGATAGACCCGGTCGAAGAAATGATAGGCATCATGATGACTCAGATAACCTCATACAGTCATCTGAGCGTTCGGCAGGAACTGGGAGTAACTGCCATGCAGGCTATCATCGACAGCAACAGCAACAAGCCGTATTCGGTGATGGGTTATCAGCCACTGCAGTAAATTGGGAGTATGAGATAAGGCTGGCAGACCCGATCATGCGCAAGAGCTGATCGGGTGGCCACTACGCCAACTGTTACCGCTGCGGATCGCGGTTGATTCGATGACAGTTCACACAACCGCCGGCAACCTGGCCTGCCAGATAATAGTTAGGCGGATTGGACATCGCAGCGAGCCGTGCACGCCCAACCTGGACCGCGAAATCACTCATGTGATCTTCCAGAAAGGGATGATTCGAGCCCGCATCCCCGGCTCGCAGATTGGTAGCAATCCTTTCGATGTCACCGAGCACACTGACAACCTCGCGTTGCGGCACTTGCTGTCCGCCCTCATTCGGAATCAGGACCTCGTCCAGCCGCTGGAGGTTGTAGCCGAGCCGATCCATACTATCCCGCAACTGTTGACCAGTCACATAATTGAAATCCGGCGGATAGGTCGCACTTCGAATTAATTCCATTGGAGAAGTGTCGCGACATCCTGCAACACCAAACAATAACAACAGCACTGGAACAATCGACCGATTTAAGGATCCCACAAACGCACCACTCCTAATCAACAACAACTCGGGCCTGATTGTCGATTATTGATTATCCAGCAGTTGATAGATACGCCGAATAGCCCGTGGATCAGCCCCTGGACCACGAATCTGACCATAATTGGCGCTGTGGTTTGTCATGTCCACCTGTTCCGCTGTCTGCTGTGCACTCAGGCCCCGATCCTTGAGACGAGCCACCTTAGGCCACAGGTCTTCAAGATACGCCTGGAAGTTGTCGATAACCGCCCGATCACTGAACGGCTGTCCATGCCCTGGCAGGACCCACTCGAAGTCCAGTCCCTTCAACGCTTCAAGCGTTTCTGGCCACTCATCGACATGGGCATCTCCCATGTACGCCAATCCTGGCAGCATCATATCGCCGGTAAAGACAATGCGCTCCTGGGGCAGATAGATAACCACATCCCCACCAGTATGCGCTCTGCCCAGATGTAACAACTGAATTTCCCTGCTACCGCGATTCACCACCTGGAACAGGGTCATCTTCTCTTCCAGTGTGATGTTAGGGGGTGTCGGTGAAACTTCCGGGATCGCGTTCATGTAGCCCCGCTGCACACGAGCACGCTCTTCCAGCTGGGCGCGGCGAACCGGATCCTGCTCTGCAGAGGCTTGTCGCTCCAGATTTGCAACTGTGGTGGGCACACCATCGGAGAAACTGCGAAAGGTGCTTTCTTCCAGTACGTTACCGATTTCGCCATTGAGTTTTTGACGGGTAAAGCTGTGACCGATAATTTCTACTTCCCTTGGAAAAGCCTGATTACCATGAGCATGATCAAAGTGGTAGTGGCTGTTGACCAGGTAGCGAACCGGTTTATCGGTAATCACCGACAACGAGTCCAGCAAGGATCTGGCAGCAGCTGGCGTCACATGGGAATCAACCACCAGGGTGTCGAATTCCCCAACCAGCACCATGACATTGCTCATGACATGAACACTTCCTGTGCCGACACCATGCCATACGCCTTCCGCCAGCTCAGTGAAGCGATGGCTTGCAGATTCCACCACCCGGCCTTGAGCCTGCGCGTTGACCGCAATACCGGCAGCTAGTACCAGGAGAGTTGTAACAGCAATGATAATTTTAATGAGGGACGGAGCACTTCTTCTTCGGGTCATAAGCTAAAGATATCCTTTAATTTTTATTGGTGCTGCTAATTGTTATTGTTTTGGCTCGCTTCACAAAAGCAATTAAATTGCCCAGCAATCATCCGAATCCTACCTAATATATCCGAACGAGAGAAGGGAAAATATTCCCATAACAAACAGCCAAGCATTTCCGTGATTTAGCACCGAAGTCGTATTGCGCAGGTGGCGAATTTCGCCAGCCTGATAGTCAATTAGCCTAGCCCGACAGCATACCAAGCCAGCAATTTTCTGCTATCTCATTGTTATTTAATAGCTTTTAATTCTGGCAAGACTTTTGCACATGCTATGCTGTATTAGCTTTTTCCTAGTCTTTTTAATAATGTAACCCAATCAGGTTTTTCTGCGTCTAACCAGATAAATCCCTAGAGGAGAAACGAAAATGCGGGAACTCAATCACAGCGCCAGACTGACCGCAGCCACCCTGTTGGCTCTACTGCTCGGTGCTTACCTTTTCAGTTCCGATGCCAATGCGGAAGATGGGTACCAGGACATCTCGCGAATCAACGGTCGCATTGAAATACAACAAGGCCAACTGGTGGGCGACGTCTCTACCGTTAATGGTCGCATCCACGTCGAAGATGGCGCCAGCGCGGGTTCAGTCACAACCGTCAATGGCGGCATAGAACTCGCCCGGGAAGCTTCGGTCGGTGCGGTTGAAACGGTCAATGGTGACATTCGCGTCGGGTCTGGCGTAATAGTTGACGGCGACCTTAATACGGTCAATGGCGGAATCAGAATTCGCGAAAATGTCATTGTGGAGAAATCAGTCAGAACCGTGAACGGTGCAATCAATCTCGACAATGGCACTACAGTAGCCGATCAGGTTCGCACCGCCAATGGTGACATCAGCCTGGTTGGCAGCAACGTAAGCGGTGATCTGATCACCCGAAATGGTGATATCAGTCTACGGGAATCCAGCCAGGTAGAAGGTGACATCATCATTCGCGATGACCACAACTGGTGGAACCGTTTTTTTCGCTTCGGACATCGTCGCGAGCCACGCCTTCATATCGATTCCAGTTCGGTAGTGCTTGGCAATATTCACTTACACCGCAAAGTTGATCTAGATATCGACGACGGTGCCCGTATTGGCGAAATATTTCGACACTACTAGGCAGAAACAGCTCCAGGGTGTTGCACTAGGTAAACGGCCGATCGCGGTAACGACCGGCCGTTTTATTTCGGACCAAGGGTAACTAACTTTACTGGGTGCGCTGAAAGTAACCCATTAGAACACCGGTAGCTAGGACATGCCCTTCTATGGCTTCCAGCAGTTCCACCTTGTTCAGACCTTCAGGAAGATCCAGATCAGCATCAAGGGCATAGACGCGAAAGTGGTACTCGTGGGCCAAACCGTCGAATGGAGGTCGGGGACCGAAATAGCCAGGACGCCCCACTCCGCTTAAACCGTTAGTCAAACTGCGAAGCCCAGGCAGGTTGGGCAAGGAATCACCTGGCATGCCTGCCGGTATACCCGGTGCCGATGCTGGAATGTTATAAACAACCCAATGTACAAAAGGCTGAGACATGCCGACAACAGGATCATCACAAATCAGTGCCAGCTCCATTGTGCCCGCTGGCAAATTACTCCATTCGATATCGACCGACCTATTGTCACCGTAATTGGAATAGGCGTGAGGAACTGCACCTTCATGCGCAAATGCACTACTGGTTACTTCGATGATCTGCGGAGCATCTGCCCCTCTGGCCAACGTTGCTATCAGTATCAGACAAAAGCCCGATAGAATCCCGACAGTTGTTTTCATTGTCTGCATATCCTCTTAAGGAACCTCTGATTAATTTTACCCTACTGCCAGTGCCTAGCTATTCAACGATGGCGGCCCGCTCCCGCAGCTTGTATTTCTGCACCTTGCCGGTGGAAGTTTTGTCAATGGGACCAAACACTACCTTTTTGGGTATCTTGAATCCAGCCAGTTCTTCGCGGCAATAGGAGATCAATTCTTCGCGGGACATTTCCTCGCCTTGCTTCACAGTAACAAAGGCACATGGCACCTCACCCCATTTTTCATCCGGTGATGCGACCACCGCTGCTTCAAGAATTTTGGGGTGCTTGAACAACACCGACTCCAACTCCAGCGAAGAAATGTTTTCCCCTCCAGAGATAATTATATCCTTCGAGCGATCCTTAATCTGCACATAACCGTCTTGATGCCAGACTGCCAGGTCACCGGAGTGGAACCAGCCGCCGGCAAACGATGCTTCCGTTGTCGGCTGATTCTTCAGGTATCCCTTCATCACCAGGTTGCCTCGCATAAAGATCTCGCCCATGGTTTCCCCATCTTTTGGTACCGGTTGCAGGGTATCCGGATCCGCCACCATCAGCTCATCCTGCAGTGGAGCCCGTACGCCCTGCCGCGCCAGCAGCTCGGCACGATCAGCTATCGACAGGTCCGCCCAATTTTCCTGTGGCGCACAAACCACACAGGGACCATAAGTCTCGGTTAATCCGTAGACATGAGACACTCTAAAACCCATTTCCTCCATACCTGCGATAACTGCCGCCGGTGGCGCAGCCCCGGCTGTCATGACGCGCACTTTATGGTCAATGCCCTGCTTGAACTCATCATTTGCATTGATCAGTGTATTCAGAACAACCGGAGCACCACAAAAATGGCTGACCTTGTGCTCCCTGATAGCATTGAAGATAGCTTTGTCGCGGACATGCCGAAGACAGATACTGGTACCGCTTACAACAGCCAGGGTCCAGGGAAAACACCAGCCATTGCAGTGAAACATGGGAAGGGTCCAGAGGTAGACGGGATGGCTGACCATATCCCAGCTCAAGGCATTGGAAACCGCATTGAGATAAGCGCCGCGATGGTGAAACACAACGCCTTTCGGATCACCCGTGGTGCCCGAAGTGTAATTGAGTGAACAGGCCGCCCATTCATCAGCAATCTGAAAACAGGAATAGTCCGGGTCGCCGCCGGCAATGAATTCATCGTAAGTCATTTTGCCCAGCAGTTCGCCACCTTCAAACTGCGGATCATCGATATCGATCACCAGTGGCCTGGTGGATAAAAGCTCCAAAGCAGCCTTGATCGTGGCACTGAATTCCCGGTCGGTAAACAGAATCTTGGTTTCCGCATGTTCAAGAATAAACGCGATGGCCTTGGCATCCAGCCTCGTATTGAGAGCATTCAATATTGCCCCCGGCATCAGTACGCCGAAATGAGCTTCGAACATCTCTGGTGTATTAGCCGCCATGAAGGAAACCGTATCCCCTTCCCCGACCCCGCGTTTTATAAGCGCCGATGCCAGCAAGCAGCTTCGCTGGTAGGTTTCTGCCCAGGTTCGCCTCAGGTCACCATGGATGATCGCTGGCCGATCCGGATACACGCTGGCTGCCCGCTCGATAAATGTCAGCGGAGTCAATGGCGCATAGTTTGCCGAATTCTGATCCAGAGATTGTTGATAGATGTTTTCGTTACTCATAGAGATTTTCCATAGTCTAAAAAGCCCAGCTCCCAGGCCGCTCTTTCAATGCCTGCCTGCGTCTGACAGCATGTGCAATGGCGACCTCCAGGCTCCTTTCGGAGCAATAATAATGACACGCTTTAATTCTGCCTGAACAGAGATAATACTCATGTAGAAACAATTCGCCACTGCTTAAGGAACCTCTTATTGATTATGGCCATGCTCTGCGGGAGCCTGTCGGGCGCTGTTGCCAGGTGTCGTACGCAGGCAGCAGGCAATGACCGAGTACTTGCCACGTACGACAATAACGCGGCGGCGCTCAACAGGCCCCGCCCGAAAAGGCCTCCAGACGAGCCCACTGCCTTCATTGCCTTATGTTAACAGCCGGCGGCAATGCTCCTTGCCAGCAACCTGGTCTGGATGCCAGAGTACTTCCATAGTCAGTAAGAGGTTCCTCAATCAACATTGGCGGTCCGATTCAGGTAAAATAGATCGATGTCAACAGAACTTTACAATAGCGGATTAAAAGGTTTATTCGCTTCTTTCTCCCTCGGAGACAGCACCAGTACAGCGCGTCAGGCTCTATCACTGCTGTTACTGATTCGCACCTTCGTCACAGGCCTGGGTGCGCTCGGTTTGTTTATCTACCAGAGCTATTCTGGCAACACCGTCCCGGCCACGCCCATGGCGCTGGTGTTTATCGGAATCTTCATTTCTGTCTCGCTGGGCGCGTGGCGTCTGTCGTCAGTTAGAGTAGTCAGCACTACGGAGCTGTTTGCTCACCTGATGATCGATGTGATGTTCCTGGCACTGGTTCTGATCACTGTTGGCGGCGCAAGCAATCCACTGATTTCCTATTTGCTCGTATTGCTTGCGGTAGGAGCTACTTTTCTTACCCGAACCCAGGCCAATCTGTTTGCTCTGGGTTGTATCGTTGTCTATACCGTGTTTATTCTGGCCGATCTACGCACTGAAAACGAAGACAGCGATGCCATGATGAGCTTTCAGCTGCATCTCGTAGGTATGTGGGCAATCTTTGTCGTGTGCGCCATACTGATCTCGGTATTCGTCACTCGTATGGCAAGCCAGATCAGGGAGCGGGAGCTGACCCTGGCACAGTCCAGGGAGAATGAAATGCGGAACGAGCAATTAGTGGCAATAGGCACCTTGGCTGCGGGTACAGCTCATGCCCTTGGTACACCTTTGTCCACGATGTCTGTTCTACTGATGGAAATGGACAAGCTAAGCGCTGAAGAAGTTGGCAGCAAACAGCTGAAGGAAGATATCTCTATCCTCAGGCAGCAGGTCCAGCGTTGCAAGCATTCTCTCAACCAGCTTACCAACCATTACAACAAGGAGTTTGATGCAGCGGATGAAAATATCACCCTGCAGGAATTTGTCGAAAGCATAAAAGATTACATTACCAACATACATCCTTCGGCAAACATTAGCTTCGCAATCAATGACGCAGACCACGGATTCACCATACCCAGGGACCCCAATATCAATCATGCCCTTATCAACATCATAGAAAACGGTATCAAGGCAGCCAGGTCTGAGACACGGGTAATGTTCCGGATTCTCAGCGAGCCAGAAAATGCCGTGGAGATTGCCGTGCAGGACGATGGGCCAGGAGTTCCAGACGAGGTAATGGAAAGAATGGGTGAACCCTTTATATCTACAAGAGAAGAAAGCATGGGACTGGGAATCTACCTGGCAAATGCGACATTGCAGAAAGCCGGCGGAAGTATAGAGATGTTCAACAGAAAAACTGGTGGCGCACAGACTGTCATCCACCTGCCAGTCATTTCGGTTCCCGCCTCGAACGCAGGATCCTGAGCCATGGAGCAACAGTTACTGCTGGTAGAAGATGACCCGGTTTTTGCAAGTGTCGTGTGTCGCGCACTGGCTCAAAGAGGCTATACAGTCTCTCATGCCGAGTCACTGGCTGCGGCACATGAGCTTATTAGTGGCCAGTCATTCCATTATGCAATTCTCGACCTTAACCTCGGTGGTCATACATCCCTTGAACTGATACCGTTGCTGACGGAGAAGAATTCCGGGATACGGACACTAATACTGACAGGCTATGCCAGCATTGCCACAGCCGTCGAAGCAATCAAGCTTGGAGCCACCAATTATCTGGCCAAACCAGCTGACACCGAAGAAATTCTGGCAGCATTACTGGAGCAATCCACTAAAACATCCAGCATCGAATCAGCCCAGGAACCGATGTCTGTTCGCCGCCTGGAATGGGAACATATCCAGAAAGTGCTTAAAGAAAACGACGGGAATATTTCTGAGACTGCCCGACAGCTAAAAATGCATCGCCGCACTCTGCAACGCAAATTGCAGAAAAAGCCGGTTGCAAAGTAACCACTCTGAACTAATCAGCCATCTGCTGAAAACAAGAAATATCTTGCAACCACCTTTCCGATGACCTGGCGTTTACAAGTAGGGGTTTCTCCATTGTCGCCTGACCAGGTACAGGCAATAGAGCGCCAGTACTCCTGCCAGCAGATCGACCATTTCGATAATCAATAGCTGAAAAATCAGCTCATTGTAAGCCTGATCCTGGAAGATTTCCCAGCCTCGAACAGCCGCCAGGCCAGCATAGCTGATGACCGCAAGAGATACTCCCGGAAGCCTCCATGTTTCAAGCAACGCGGCGGATAGGAAAAAAATGCCCAGCGCACCCATGACTCCGACGTACATGGTCTTCAACTCGGCATATCCTGACGCGTCTAGAAGATTTACCCGCAGTCGATCGAACCACACCAACGGCTCTACCAGAAACAGCCAGGCCAGCACGCAGTAAAGCGTGCCGTTGAAAAACAAATAAATCCCGGGATAGATTCGTGAAAGTGTGATCACTCGTACTATTTCCGCAGCTTCTGCGACGAAGTGCTGGTATACCCTACTAACGTCGCAGCTTTTCTATCGGCGTGTCAATGGCACCTGATTTAAGTGACGACCGCCATCTACGATCAGCGTTTCGCCTGTTACCACCTGCGGTCCTACAATGAAATGGTGGATTGCATCTGCGACGGTTTCAGCGGTTGCGGTCACGCCCAGCGGTGCGCTATCGCGGTTACTTTTCATTAGCGCCTGATATCTTTCTTCACCCATACCATTGCGCAGCCAGTCACCCTCGATAAAGCCGGGACACACGGCATTGACCCTTATTTTCGGCCCCAGTACCCTCGCCAGCGAAAGGGTCATCGTGACCATGGCGCCTTTGGAAGCGGCATAAGCAATACAGCTGCCGATACCGTTGACCGCCGCTGTAGACGCTACGTTTACAATACTGCCACCCTGTCCCTGCTGCTGCATCGCGTCGCTCACTGCTCTGGTCATCTGATAGGCGCCAACCACATTGACCGAATAAATTCGCTGGAAGTCTTCGCTGCTTAAACCCTCAAGGTTGCTGTGCTCGACAAATTTGGTAGTACCGGCATTGTTGACCAGAATATCCACACGCCCCCAGCGATCGCGGACCTGCTGCACCAAGGCACGACAGTCTTCATCAACCGCCACATTGGCCCCGGAGATCATCACATCAGCACCGGCCCGGCGACATTCATCCGCTACTGCCTCAGCCGCCTGTTTTTTTGAACTGTAGTTTATAACCACGTTACAGCCAACGGAGGCCAGCAGCCTGGCAGTAGCTGCCCCAACTCCGCTGCTGGAACCGGTGATGATAGCCACGTGATCTTTCAAATCTTTCATAGAGTTACCGCCTTTTGATTTTGCTCCGATGCAGAGAATTCCGGCCCTGCCCAAATCCCGGACTGTACCAGAATTGTCATAAAAAACACATGGTTAGCCTGCCGGCGTTGGAACTGATCTATTTGCAATCGATAGATTGCAATTTGCAGCTTGAAGGTTACAATAGGTAACACTTTTGCTGAAGCCGGAACGGGGAAGAAAGAGCCGCAACTCAAGGATAAGAACCAACAAACCCGATACAGCGGGTCCAGCCAACAACAGGGATGCACAACAAGACCGAATTCGAAAACAGCGCCAAACGGTGCCAGGCGGATGTATGCGCACACCTAGCGTTTGTGCGCCGGACAGCATTACTTTTGGCACAATCGCATTAATTTGCGACGGATTACAATTGATCCCAAGAGCATGGACCTGCGTACCTGACACATTAAGCATAAGAAGATCCAGGAGAGAGAATTGAAGACACAGAAACTGGTTGCCCTGGGCATTGCCGTCCTGGTCGTCGTATGGATGGTCTTCGGGCGCCCCTCCACCAGCCTCAATACAAGCTCCGAGGCGGAAATCCCCGCCGTCATAACCGCGCTGTCTGAAGAACTTCCTGCAACCACCGAAAACGGTGGCTTTACCGTCAGGGCTGCACGACTAAGCGCTCAAGACTATGTAGAGTACATTAGGGTCCGGGGACGCACCGAAGCCTTCCGAAGTGTCGATGTTCGCGCCGAACAATCCGGACGCGTGGTGGCTACGCCTGTACTTGAAGGCACTCGGGTTGCTACCGGTGACGTGCTGTGTGAAATCGCCGTCGATACGCGACAGAGTGATCTGCAGGAAGCATTAAGCCGCGCCGAGCAAACCAAGGTCGAATTTGACGCGGCCCAGGATCTGCAGCGACAGGGACTTGCTTCTGAAGTTTCTGTTGCCCAGGCGAAAGCCGCCTACGATTCCGCAAACGCAGCGGTTGCCAGGGCACAACTGGCGCTGGACAATATCAAAGTCCGGGCACCATTCGACGGTATCGTGGAAGCACGACCGGCAGAAATAGGTGACTTGCTGGATCGCGGCAATGTGTGCGCGACTATTCTGGACAACGATCCCATGCTGGTAGTCGGGCTGGTTCCCGAGCAACAAATCGGCAAACTAAAGGTCGGTGCTTCGGTAAACGCGGAATTGCTCACTGGCGAAAAAATATCCGCCACCGTGACTTACCTTTCCCATAGCGCCGACGAGATGTCACGCAGCTATCGCATCGAGGCGACTGTCGAGCAGAAAGGAAACGAAATCCTGGATGGCATTACTGCGGAGATGTTCATTGCTGCGGCTGATTCCCGAGCCCATCTTATTCCACCTTCCGCCCTGACTCTGGACGATAATGGAATAGTTGGTGTCAAAATACTGGACAGAGGCAATGTGGTCGTCTTCAATCCGGTGACAGTGGTCGGCGATCAGACGTCACAAATGGATCCTGGCGTCTGGGTAACTGGATTACCGGACCAGGTCACACTCATTACCCATGGTCAGGAAATCGTTTTTCCCGGACAGCAGGTCGAAACTGACTTCAGCTGGGCCAGTAACAATTATTAGGGAACTCCCTCCATGCATTATCTAGACGCTGCAGTTTCCCGGTCACGTACTACCATCAGTGTATTTATAGTGATTATGCTGGCAGGAATGGCTGCCTACCGTTCCATTCCGGTAGAACTTAATCCCGATGTGACTGTACCTGTCATCGTCAGCACCATCATCCATGAAGGCATATCACCAGAAGATGCCGAACGACTACTATCCAAGCCTGCGGAAGTAGAGCTGAAGACCATCGATGGCATCACCCAGGTTTCTTCGTTCTCCAGCGAAGGAGCGGCCACTATCATTGCCGAATTTGATGTGAGCTTCGATTCCAGTACTGCGCTGATCGAAGTTCGCGAAGCTATCAACCGGGCACAGGCCAAATTTCCTCAGAACACCGAAGAACCGTTTATTCAGGAAATCGCGGCTGCAACATTACCGATCGTGCAGATTGCCATCGGTGGCGAAAACGTCCCGGAAAGAGTACTCCTGAAAGTCGCCCAGAACCTGCAGCGGGAGATAGAAACGCTGCCAGGCGTGCTGTCCGCTGACATGGTCGGCAATCGAGAAGAGCTGCTGGAAGCGGTCATTGATCCCAGCCAGCTGGAAACCTACGGTATTACCAACAATCAGATAGTCCAGGCGGTGGCCAGCAATAATCGTCTGATACCAGCTGGCGCCGTAGATACCGGGCGCGGCAGCTTCTCTGTAAAAGTGCCAGGTCTCATTGAAACCAGTGACGATCTTTTCAATTTACCCATCGCATCCAACAGCATGGGCGTATTGACGATCAGCGATCTGGCTGAAGTTCGTCGCACATTCAAGGATGCGACCAGGTATTCCTACGCCAATGGCTATCAATCCATATCGCTTAACGTGAACAAGCGTAAAGGCGCAAACCTGATCGAGGCCATGGATCAGATCGAAGCTATCGTGGAAGACATGAGTCCTTCGTTGCCGCCTGCCGTGGAAATCGATTACCTCAACAATACTGCACCGCAGGTCATCGATCAGAACATGGGTCTGCAGGGCAACATGGCCACTGCGATGGTGCTGGTACTTATCGTGGTCATCGCTACAGTAGGAATCAGATCAGGCATCCTGGTCACCCTGGCCGTCCCATTTTCTTTCTTTTTCGCGTTCATAATCATTTCTGGACTGGGTTTTACCTACAACTTCATGGTCATATTTGGGCTGTTGCTTGGACTGGGCATGCTGATTGATGGCGCTATCGTCATGGTGGAGTTTGCCGACCGCAAGATGGCGGAAGGTCTGGACAGCCGTACTGCCTATCGGGAGGCAGTCAAGCGCATGTTCTGGCCGATCGTTGCGTCCACCTCAACGACGCTGGCAGCGTTCCTGCCCCTGATGTTCTGGCCGGGCGTGTCGGGCGAATTCATGCGCTACCTGCCAATAACCGTGTTCGCCGTACTGGTAGGCTCACTGTTTTATGCACTGCTGTTTGCACCTGCCCTGGGTGCATTGATTGGTAAATCACAAAGCTCCGAAGAAGCAGCCAAGCGACTGCGGCAACTGGAAGAAGGTGACCCCGATCAGGTTGGTGGCATAACCGGGGTATACGCTCGCCTGTTGCGTGGCGCGGTCAAGAGCCCAATCCTGGTATTTTTCGGATCGATAATCGGTCTTGTTGTCATTGTCATCAGCTATGGAATGTTTGGCAAAGGCATAGAATTCTTTACCAATGTCGAACCCAATATGACCCAGGTGCAGGTATTCGCCCGAGGCAATTATTCACCTGTCGAGATTCGCGACATCATGCTCGATGTTGAAAACCGCATCATCGAAATCGGCAACTATAAAAATATCGTTACCCAGTCCGGCGCTGGCCAGCAAATAGGCGGTGACATGCAGACTGCACCAGATCTGGTGGGAACTATATTCATTGAATTTACCGACCGGCGCGATCGCGACGTTGACGGATTTGAACTGGAAAACCTGTACCGGGATGCAATCAGCGAGCTACCCGGCCTTAAAGCGGAAGTCTCCACCATCGAAATGGGGCCTCCCGTAGGTAAGGAAATACAAATTGAGCTGAGCGGTGAAGATCTCGAACTGCTGTTCGCAGAAGGTAGTCGCGTTCGCGATTTCATGGCCAACCAGATGACTGGACTGATTGATATTGACGATACCATGCCGGTTCCTGGTATCGAATGGGAAATTGAAGTCGACCGGGCACGGGCTGCCATGATGGGAGCCAGCATCACGGAAATAGGCACCGCCATTCAACTGATTACCAACGGTGTGATGATGGGTGAATACCGACCCGATGACACCGAAGAAGAAGTGGATATTCGTATTCGCTATCCCGCCGAATACCGCGGCCTTGAACAATTGGACACGGTCCGCATCAGCACCGCGAATGGTCCGGTTCCGATATCGAGCTTCATCAACAGAGTTCCAAAACCAAAAGTGGGATCGATACAGCGGGTCGACAGCAACAGGGTCGTTTATGTCCGCGCCAACCCGATACCCGGTGAGCTGGCTTCCAACAAAGTAGCCGAACTGCAAAGCTACCTGAATGAAAACCCGATTGATCCCGCGATAAATTTTCAATTCCGAGGTGCCAACGAAGAACAGGAAGAGTCTGCTGCGTTTCTTGGTCAGGCTTTTACCCTGGCCCTGGCATTGATGGCAATCCTGTTAGTAACGCAATTCAACAGCTACTACCAGGCACTATTGATCCTTTCTTCGGTGCTTCTATCAACATCCGGAGTACTGCTCGGCTTACTGATTACCAATCAGGCCTTCAGTGTAATCCTCACCGGGGTTGGAGTAGTCGCGCTGGCAGGCATCATTGTGAACAACAATATCGTGTTGATCGACACCTATAACTACCTGCGAAAAGCGCATCCGCAATGGCCGCTGGTGGATGTCATAGTCCATACCGGTGTGCAGCGTCTGCGGCCGGTATTTCTTACTACCTTCACCACCGGGTTCGGCCTGTTGCCCCTGGCAATGCATGTTTCCATCGACTTGATCGGAGCGGAAATAGAGGTTGGCGGACCGATTACTTCCCAGTGGGTAAGCCTGGCCAGTGCCATTGTGTTTGGCCTGACATTCGGCACCTTGCTGACATTGATAGTTACTCCAGCGCTGCTGGCGCTGCCGGATCGGCTGCGACAAGTGTTCAAACGCCAGTCCAGGTCTGAAGGCTTCGCAATTGAAGCTGGCGTTACCAGCAACTAAGCCGGGCAAGAGGAAACGGAGCTACATAAAGAGCGCTTGCTCTATTGATGTGACATTTTGTAACCCACAGCAGTGGCTCTAAATCGCTGTGGTAATATTTTGTCACTTTTTAGTGTGATCCCTTAAGGGATAAGGCGGTCTGCTAGAAAGAGCCGACCGTGGGACTTGGGAGTTTTTCTTTGTTCCCCCCTTTCAATAGCATTGAGCGGCTTTCAAGCTACCACGTCGGCGCTCCCCCCCCTTTTTTATTCAGGTTTCAGGGCGACAGAATCAGTCCAGAGTGACTAAATAACGGTCTCGCGCATAGCGGCGACGCTCTCGTGATATCTCCTGATAGATATCGGAAGACAGGTACAGATAATACTCACTTTGGGCAATGTTGCGTTTCAGGGAATCCAGCAGCGGATCTTCTCCACTTCGCGTTAACTCCGCGACTTCCAGTCTCAGCTTGAGCAGGCCATGCGCCTTGCGAAGGTGTTCTACGCGCCTACCGTTCAAATTAAAATTGGATGCGTCAAAATGCCACGCGACTACTTTGCGCAATCCTTGTTCCAGGCGGGGATCATCTTTCTGGTACAGCTTTTTATAGAGGTGTTCGAGATAGCCGTAATGGTTATTGACCTGTTCCCATCTGGCCATTTGCTGGTCGACGTCAATCAATCGTTCCACAATTGTCAGTTGTGATTCGTTGAAAAGTCCCTCGTTAATGCGGGAGATATGGAGAGCTCGCTTATAGGCTTCGCTGGCAGCCATCAGATCACCAGCTTTTTTCGATTGAAAAGCCAACCCCCTTAGCGCCTCTTTCAACCTGATATCGTAAGGTCCGAACTGCTGTTCCAGCTCAGTGACCAGCTGCAATTGTTTATCCACCAGCTCTTCTCTGCTGGGCTGAATATCATTGAGATGAATTTCACTTTGCGGGGATGCTAAACCAAGGGCAGTGTCGTCGGCAAACGACGGCACGGGAAACGCAATCACCGCGGTAGCGGCGGCTATTCTGGAAAGAACTTTTGTGTATTCTAGACCCCGGCTTGACATGGCGGGCGCACTCCTGTTGCCCTTGAATATCGCTCAAACGACGGCGTTTTACAACCAAAATCGAGCGCAAAATCCCAGTAATATTTCAGAAATATTACAATAATGTGCCTTTCTCGATTTTTTTCTATATAAATATCAAGCAGTTATTTTTCGGACTTTGATAATTCCTACCGATACGTTCTATTGGCAATTTTCGCTTCTGCCAACATGAGCACGATAATCAGACACATAATCCACCACCAGACACGTTGTGGCTGCTCCAACTCTGCAGCCATTTGTGCTGTTCTCACCTCTCGAGACTGCACTGGGCTGGTTTCCGGATTGATAATCATATCGTTCACCGTACCTACACTGGTTGCCAGCAGGTTGGATTCCTCCGGAGAAAGGTTTACGGCAAAGAAACGGGTACTGTCAGCAGACTGAACTTCTATAAACCCAGGCTGATCCGCTTCCAGCACATCGGACCCAACAGTCACCTCTCGACTTTCGCCATCTGGATACGTGACATCCAGCTCCCTAGCTTCATCAGCCAGCGGTTCAAGGCTGATAGTCTCTCCTATCGTGTAAGCCCGTCGACTGGTCTCCGGCTCTACCAGATGACGGAGGGTTTCATGTACGAAAGGCAGATACATGCCCTGCAAAGCCAGGTTGTTCCACTCCAGGTCCATGGTTGATGCAAACAGGATAACTTTGCCTTCGCCAACCTGCCGCTCTACCAGCGCCGGAAGTGTATTGTCGAACCGCATCAGTACATCTGCATCATCGCTGGGTAACAACTGCCAATGGCGTTGAAATCTGGCAGTCCAATCTATATCCAATGGCTGGAGAATCGGATGGCGCCTGTCAAAATCCGCAATCACCAGATAGTCATCAAGGAAATCGCCAGCAGCATCCTGCAGTTGGGCTGGACTTACTTCACCCAACTGGCGGTTGAATTGCTCCGACTGCACCCGGTCTCCTGGGGCTATCAGTAAGCTGCCACCACCGCGCGTATACTGGATAAGATCCTGCGCCTGTCCGTTGGTAAGATCACCCACATTCAGTAAAACCGCCACATCATGTTGCGACAGCAACTGGGCGCTAAGTCGATCTGACTCCACGGTGTCGAGACTGAAAGGGGATATCTCTGTGCTGCTCACCGCCAGCCCAAACCAGTGCCCCTCGTCGTCAAACCAGTTTGGCGACGATTCACCGTTCACCAGCAGGACACGAATTTTACGCGCCACGTCTACGGTAAAGTAAAAATCATTGTCTGCCCTGAAGTTGTCGCCATTGACTGTTACCCGCCCTCTTCGCACACCGGTCGAATCGAAATTACCAGTCAAGTTGACTACTGCTTCCGAAGCTTCCGACAAGTCTACCCGCTGCCGGTCCACCACACTGTCATCGATGCTGAGAGTAACCTCGGCTTCATTCAGATAAACCGAACCAGTGCTCCGCACACGCGCAAGAATCGACTGCTCGACACCTGCACCTTCCAGCAGCCGCTCAGGCGATCTGACATCGGTCAGCACCAGATTGCTGCTTTCTTCATCGGCTACGTTAATACCAGTAAAGGTGACGCCAGGAGCCAGTTTCCAGTCTGTATCGTTCTCGTCCAGCCCTGCCTGCTGATAGTCCGAAATCAGGTAAACACGCTTGTTGTCGTAATTCGAGGTGCTGAGCAGTTGATCAGCCAGTCTCAGGTTAGGCATGAACCGGGTACCTCCGTAACCGGCTTCCGTCATATTCTGTAATGAACCACGGACACTATCCAGGTCGGTAGTCAGTTCCTGGACCGTATCCACACCACTGGAAAACACCACCAGTGCCACTTCATCTCCGGCACTCAGATCATTGACGATGTCCACTGCCTCGCGCCTGGCAGACTCAAAGCGGTCGCCATAGCGCATGCTCATGGAATTATCCAGCAACAGTACGACCGACGCCGGATCCGCATCCAGCAGTCGCGCCATGGTCTGGTTGATCAGCGGTCGGGCAAAGGCAAACACCAGAAGAGCAATTAGAGCGGCTCGCAGCAGCAGTAAAAGCCATTGCTGGATCTGCTGAAACAAAACCAGTTTTTTCGAAGTCTTCTTAAGGAAGCGAATGGTGCCAAACATCAGCTTGGGCGGCTTCTCCTTTCGAATCAGGTGGATAGCCACCGGAATCAGCGCGGCAAACAGACCAAACAGGAACAGCGGCGACAGGAAAACCATCAGTAACTCCTTCCTCGCTTGGAAATGTAGGTTGAAAGCGCTTCATCAAGAGGATCTTTGGTGTTGAGCAGGCAGTAATCCACACCACTTGTTTGACATTTCTTACGGCAGTATTCAAGAAACTCGTTAAGATTCTTCAGGTAGGCATCCCGGATGGCAGCCGGTGAGGTGATAAACGATTCGTTACTTTCCAGATCGATAAACTCAGAAGGCTCGTTGAACGGAAAATTCAATTCAGCATTATCCATGATCTGGAAGGTGATTACATCGTTCCCCATGCTGCGTAGATTCTGCAATGCGCTGATCACCCGGGATTCATCGTCCAGCAAATCGGTTATCAGGATTACCAGGCTCTTCTTGCGCAGATGGGAAGCAAGATCGGCTAGTGGTTTGACCACATTTGTATGAGTCCCGGACTCCAGTCGAGACAAAGATCGCAGGATCCTAATAAGATGAGGCTGACGGCACTTGGCAGGAATAAATTCCCGCACTTCGTCATCGAAGGTAATCAATCCAACCGCATCACGCTGCCGCATAATGAAATAGGCCAGCGCGGACGCCAGGGTACGTGCATACTCCAGCTTGCTGATGCCACCCGAGGTGTAATCCATTGAAGCACTGGTATCCAGGGCAATGAAACAGCGCAGGTTGGTTTCATCTTCGTACTGCTTGATATAAAACTTTTCGCTGCGCGCATACAGTTTCCAGTCCACGTGCCGCATGTCATCGCCCGGATAGTAATTGCGATAGTCATTGAATTCGACACTGAACCCACGCTTGGGACTCTTGTGCATCCCCGACAGAAACCCCTCCACGACAACACGTGCCCGCAGTTCCAGGTTGTCCAGGCTTGCCAGTACGGTTGGATCCAGAAAGTTCAGTGACTCTGCCATGAACCCTGCCTAAATTGCGGCGGCTGGTTCAGGCACCGCTTCCAGCAACTTCTTCACAATATCATCCGTGGTTACCCGTTCGGCCTCGGCATGGAAATTCAGCAGCACCCTATGCCGCAGCACCGAAGGCGCGAGGGCACGGATATCACCGTAAGAAACATTGTAGCGACCCAGCAACAGCGCTCTGACTTTGCCTGCCAACACCAGGTTCTGGGAGGCTCGAATACCAGCACCCCAGCTCACCCAGTCCTTAATAAAGTCCGGTGCCAATTCAGATTGTGGTCGGCTGGCATGTACCAGTCGAACGGCATATTGTATGACCGCCTCAGCAGCGGGAACCTGCCTCGCAATGCGTTGAAACTCAAGAATATCTTCACCGCCCAGCGGATGGGAAAGTGCTGTGTCGCGAACCTGGGTAGTATTGCTGACCACCTGCACTTCGTCAGCCTCAGAAAGATAGCCCAGCTCAATCTTGAACATGAATCGATCTAACTGCGCTTCTGGCAAGGGATAGGTTCCCTCCAGTTCGATCGGATTCTGCGTGGCCAGCACGAAAAACGGTTGCGCCATAGGCCAAGTAGTACCACCTGCTGTCACCTGGCGCTCTTCCATGGCTTCAAGCAATGCTGACTGAGTCTTTGGCGGGGTTCGGTTAATCTCGTCCGCCAGCAGGATATTGGTAAAGATAGGACCCTTAACAAAGCGAAGTTCCCGCCTGCCATCCTCTTCGGTAACGATTTCCGATCCAACTACGTCGGACGGCATCAGGTCCGGCGTAAATTGAATCCTGCTGAAATCCACCTGCAGTATATCTGCAACGGTTTTAATCAACAGGGTTTTGGCCAGACCGGGGACCCCGGTAACCAGGCAGTGACCACCGGCAAACAGGGCAATCAACAGCTCGTCGATAATATCCTGCTGTCCTACAATGACCTTCTTTATCTCATTAACGATCTGTTCGCGGCCATCCTGCATTTTCCTGACCAGCGCCAGGTCATCCTGATTCTCAATCCCTTCAGTATTTTCTTCTGGTTCTGCCATGAGTGAGTCCTGTTGTTTAATGGCTAAAAGCGTATATCAAAAAGTTAATGCCTATTTTATAGGCTTCGTTGGTGTACTTGGTTGGATAAGGTTCATAGAACGTGTGTTCCCAACCGTCACCCAGATCAGTATTGTAGTTGGCAACCATCATTACCCGACCATCATCATCAAGAATGGCATATACGGTCGGTGGATAATTGGGATCATCAAGATTGAAATAACCTCCCCGGTCCCAGGTCACCATGCGGCCAGGTACCTGAGCCACTTCGTCAATATCGAAAAAGATGTGAAATATCTCGTGACTGGTATCCAGCTGGACCAGTTCGCGGTCTGGAAATATCTTGCCGATTTCCATGTGCATGTCATCCAGATGGGCATCACCCCAGAAATCATCCACCAGAACAAATCCGCCGCGAAACATGAACTCACGCAGCGCTTCTATCTCTTCGGGAGTAAAATTGGGACCACTGAAAGTGGAACCTATTGGCACCCGCTTCCAGTTCATATACAGGAACATGTGTTCGAATAAACGGGGATCGGTCAATTCGAGCCAGTCATGGTTGCGGGGATTGGTATCAACATTGGTATAACGCTGAACGCCACGCAGGAAATTCTCGTCGGAGTCCGGATAATCAGTATCCCACCAGCCCCCACGCCGGCCGAAACCAAACCCACCGCCGCCGCGGCCACCGCCATAGTTGCTGTAGCGGCCACGCACCCAGGTGAATTCAGTGATATCGGTTCCATAAAGTGATAGATCTTCGCCATCCCTGAGCATCAGCGGGTCGACTTGTGCCTGGCTGTTTCCAGCCCCCAGCATAACCACCAGCACCGCCGTGCATAGCAGGAAACAAACTTTTTTGCTGGCAGGTAAAAACACTCGCGATATTTCCCGTTAGTTTGCGCCATCTACAGACTGCAACAGGATTTGCTGCGCCCGCTGGTAACTGGGAGCCGCTTCCAATGCCGTGAGCACATTGCGCTTTGCTTCTTCCAGTTGGCCATTGTTCAAGTATGCCTCAGCGAGGTTGGTTTGCGCCTCAACGGGATCGGTAATATCAAGCCTGGCCAGCACTTCATACTCGGTCACGGCAAGAGCCGGGTCCCCAACCAGATCAGCATAGCTGGCCTTGAGCTGATGAACATCAATTCTGTAGGGATCAATTTGTAACGCCCGATCAATATAATAATCGGCACCTGCAATATCGCCAGCCTCAATGGCAGCTCCAGCTAAAAGCATGGCAGAAGCGTAATCATGTTGCTGATTGTCTAACAGGATCTTCAGTTGCTCCAGTTGCGCTACACGATCACCTTCCTGCTCATAGATTTGCGATAGTACCAGCGGCGGACTGGGATAGCCGGCATAATTTGGAAGCAGCTCATGTGCCTTCTGCAGATGCTGTTTTGCTTCAGTGAAATTTTCTTCCTTGAACAGTACGATCCCGAGTTGCAGATGCGCCTGGAAGTCCCGTGGCTGTTCCTCGATTCGCCTTCGCATATGCTGTTTTAACGAGGCATTGTTGTAGAGCTCAGCAAGAACGGCACTGGAGTTCTCGCGAATACCGTGGCCATGCCCTTCGCCTTCATCAGGATTGTCTTCAGAATGTACGTAGACGTTAATCTCCTCAACCCGGCCAACGATCCAGTCGATAAATCCGTCATTGAATGTATCGAGATCCTGATCGAACACTTCCTGGAACATCTCGTTTTCTTCCTTGATGAAGGCATACTGTTTGACCAGATCCACCAGTTTCGCAAAGCCAAAAGCCTCGGTAATGTAATCCACCACCAGGTAAGACTGAAAATACGCAAACCCCAGGTCGGCATTGCTCTGCGCTCCACTGAAACCGGCGTTAAGGTTGCTGACCGGCAGCAGTTTGTTGTCTTCCACAGCACGCACCAGATCCAGACCCTGGCGGCGTCCCCAATAAGATCTGCCTTCACTCTCCTCCCATACCGAGATTCCCTCAGATAGCCATCGAGGCATGCGGTTATCAGTCATTTGCAAGGTAATTACATGCATAAACTCATGCCAGGCAATCTCCTGCCAGTTGGCAGTCAACGCATCAGGAGAAATCAGAGTGACAACCTTACCGAAACAGATACCTACCAGCGGACCAATATCTGGCAGCCCGACCGACCGTACCGCAAAGTCTTCACTGTTTTCGAAAACTTCGATTAGCACCGGCGACTCCGGTTCGAATCCGTATTTTGCAGTCAGGGTATCCCAGGCTTCCTCAAGCAGGGGCTCCATGTAAGGCCACAGAATGTCTGCATCATTCTCACTCATGTGCACCTTGAAGTGTTCGCTTTCAAGCGTTGCGTAGTCCGCCAGCGTGTCGAACACCTTCAGCATATTGGAGGTCATGACGTTGAAGGGATCGTTTTCGAAGCCGATCTCCAGATTTGCCTTACCTTCGTCTTCTTCGCCAAGCCGAACAAGATTAGAGCCCAGTAAGGTGTATGCCTGCCAATAAGTCGGGTCGGACTCAATGGCCGCCCGGGCAAATTCAACTGCTTCGGTAAATCGATAGGAATTGCCAAAAGCATCTGCGATATTACTTAAGAAAACCGGATTGCCGGGACTGAAACTTTCAACTCTAGCCAGCAATTCCTGGTACTCATCTTCCCGTTCCATCAACATGGCTTCAGCGGCCAGGGTGCTAAGTACCGCCAGTGATTCAGGATTGATCGCCAGAGCCTCTTGCAGGACCTCCCGAGCTTCTTCCGTGCGGTTGCTACGCATCATGCCAGTGGCGTAAGTCTGCAGAGCTTCGACTGAATTAGGGTTCAACGCCATGGCACGCTGCAGTGAACGCTGATCGCCCACCGCCCTTGCCACACCAACCAAGGCCGGGATATAACGGTTATTGATTTCCAGGGCATCCCGATAGGATTGTTCAGCATCGGCGGCGTTGTATTTCTCCAGGAACAGATCGCCCCACAGTACGTGAGCTTCCAGGTTGTTAGGGTTGGCTCTTACCGCTTCGTTAAAGAGGCTGTTTGCTTCGTGAAAGCGGTCGAGTTGCCAACTTGCCAGCGCTACCATGGCAACATCTTCCGAAGCGAACACCAGACCATCGTTATAACGCTGGATTGCTGCTTCCAGGATAGCCGCAGCACGAGACTTCTGGCCGACAAATTTAAGCAGACCACCATACTGGACCAGAGCGCGGACCGGTGCCATCTGCAGATCTTCGTCTACCACCGCCGCAAGAATTTCCAGCGCTTCGGCTGAGCGGCCTACCGTGCGCAACATTTCTGCTAGCTGGGTACTGACTAACGGATAATCCACGTAGTCACCACCATCAATCAGCTCTTCGCAGATGGCGATTGCTTCATCGTACCGACCCAGCATGGCGTAAGATCGGCTGGCTCCGACCACGCCTTCATTGCGATCCAGTCCATCCGCCGTTTTAAATACATCAATCGCTGCTACGAAGGAGCCTGACTGAAAAAGCTGTTCACCACGAAACAGCGGCGCATCGCCTGCATCAACAGCAACATCCTGGGCTTGCGCGAACGAACCCAATAACAGCAAAACTGCCAGGGCTGCACACTGACGTAGCTTTCCTCGTTGCTTAGTTCTGAAGTAGTTCATTGTATTGTCCTGTAGTTCGAGCCAAGTCAATCAGCAATTCTTCCATCTGCGCCCAATAGTCATCCTCAAGGAAATCCGCCTTGCGGCCACGCAGGATAAATACTGCTCGTTCCAGTTCTTGGACACGCGCCTTGAGAACCAGTTGCTGAGGCGACAAATCCTCGTTGTCCGCCATCAGCACATCGATGTAGGCGATTTCTGCCAACCTTCCGTCGGCTTCGAAAGCAGTAGGATTGATGGTAAATAGCGCATCGCCGTTGTCGTCCAGACTGGCGTGTTCCGAGGCGAGGCGGCCTTGATCCTCATACCACTTGTCCACGCTCTGCCTGGCATAGTTGAATGCCTCAAGCATGGAGACACGATTATTCTTGTCACTGTCACCATTACGCTGATCCAGCGCCTCGATGAAGTAACCGGAAAAAATGGGATCAAATTTCTCCGCCGGTGAGCGGGTGGCCGAAATTACCACCCTGCCTTCGCTGGAAAGTGATGTTGAAAAACCGTAGCTGGCGCTGGTGGTATTGACAATGACGATATCCTGCTCATCGAAGTCATCCAGCACTGCGGCAAAATCATCGCCGGTGATATCCGGCCCGACAATATTGAACTTGGATTCGTCGTCGCGTCCGCTGCCGTGCCCCATCAGGAAGATTGTGATCTGGTCACCGTCCCTGACTCGCTCCCTGAGACTGGCCATTTGAGAAAAAATTGTGTCCTGATCGCAAGCTCCATCAATACGGTCATTATCCGGGCTCGAACCCTTACCTTTGTCCAGCAGCAGAGTAATCGTGTCGGAACTGTAACCGTAATCGCGAATCAGGATATCGTGCAGCGAAAACGACCACTGCCTGAAGCGGCTTATGGTTTCATCGCCGACCGATGGGCCGGTCAGTATTACGGCATGCTTGGTTGCATCCGGACGCTCGACAAAGAAATTGACAGGATCGACTGGCCGCCCTGCGCCCGGTGCCTGCGCCGTTGCTTGCGCGATCCAGCCAAACGACAGAATACCAATCAGAGCAGCTATCGCAGCTGAACGGACGCCTGCCAAACCGTACCTGATACTAAGTTTCTTCATTACGATAACCCCTTTAACCGCCTGGCTATCCAATCTGTACACATCAACGAAATCAGCAGAGCCAGCAACCAGGGCCGATCCCAGAGATCTTCCTGGATTTCCCGAGAATAGGCATTGGGCACGTATTCGATTTCATCGAGCAGATTGCGGGCCTGAGCAAAGCCGTAGTAACCACCACCGCTCGCTGCTGCTATGCGCTCCAGTAAACCGGCATCCATGCTGGCATTGGAGTACTCTCGCAATGATGGGGTGACAACAAATGCCGAGCGTTTTTCGGAACTGTCTGCAGCTGCATCGGCAGCAGCACTGGCAACATCTACCAGCAGCTCATGGACGCCTTCGTTTTCGACCACGAAGTTCACCCGGTAGACTCCATCTTCCTCGATATCCCATTCCATGGGAATGTCCTGAACCTGACCTTGGGGGTCAGTCACCTGCATCCAAAGCGTAGCGTCGTTGTCAGGCTCGTATTCGTCACCCAGCACCGTCGCGGATATATTGACTTCGTCACCGATATTGTAGAATTCTCGATCAAAATCGATGGTAATTCGTTCCGGGGCAGACGCAGTCAGCCAACGCAGGATCTGCCGCCACATCGTTTCATGGGATTGATCTTCGGAATGCATCATCATCTGCCAGCGCCAGGTGCTGGCGGTATTGAGCGATATACTCCGGCCACTTCCGTATCGCTGGGAAGCGATTATCGGCAATGGCTGATTTTGAAACTGCAGGATAGGATGCTCCAACAGGACAGTTGCCCCAGGCTTGGCGCGTCCGGTCACATGGACGCCTTGCAGTTCCGGTAACTCCTGCCATAGACTGCGATTGATCGCATCTTCACTGGAAAGCCGCAACAACGGCGAAAACTCGCCATTTCTGGTCAGACGTGGGAAATATAATTCTCCGGTAGGGTGATCTCCACGACGGATACCGCCACGCAGGTGAGACGGCAGGAAATTCTCTTCAACTATAGTAACCGGCAATATATCTGCCACCGGTGTTTCCAGGTAATCCTCATCGACCATGCCGCTGATCAGGAAGCCACCGCCTCGCTGGGCGACAAAATCATCGATCATCTGCAACTGGTCAACATTGAAAAAACTGGCCTCGATATCTCCCAGGATAATCGCCTCGTATCGATAGAGATCTTCCTTGCTGGCAGGAAAGCCGGAACTCAATTCTGTGGGGGATTCTATTCCCTGCCGGTAAAATTTTTCCGGTCCAGTCTGCAGATAAGTCGCCATCCGCAGTGAATTGTCGCCCTGTACTGCGCGACGAATAAATTTGTATTCATTGCGTGGATGCCCCTCGATGTAAAGGATGTCCAGCGGTGGCCTCTCGCTGTTATCGACCAGGAATCTGTAGCTGTTGTTTTCGGCGATAATCTCGCCATCCTGCAGGGCCACCTGAAGCTCATACACGATTTCTTCGCGACGCTCAGGAGTCAATTGCAGATCATAACGCCTGGTTATCCCTTCTTCCCCAAGGGTGAAAGTCTCATTAACGACCGCCACGTCGCCGTCAAGTATCGAAACTTCAACAGGTACACCTTGATACCCTTGATGATTCAGCGCCAGCTGGACATCAAATACCGAGCCTTCCAGTACTGTCTTGGCACTGCTGACATCTACGATGCCAATATCCTGAGGGATGTTCTCCTGGCCAACACCGATGGTAAAGACCGGAATTTCTCTTGTCCCCAGGGACTCCGCGATAGCCAATGGATTGGAGTCAGTATTGTCCGCTCCGTCAGAAATCAACACGATGCCGCCCAAGGGCAGCCCGTTCAGTTGATCGTCTACGTATTGCAGCGCCTGCTCCACAGACGAAGACGTGCCACTACCCTGCAATTCTGCAGCACCGGCAATGCGGCTGGTCTCCTTGTCAAAACGGAACGTTCGAACCTGAAAAGTCTCGGCCAGAGTGTCCAGGTAACCGTCTTCGAACAGCAGATCACTTACCGCATTGCCTCTCGCCTGTCCGTCGACATCCTCTACCTGCATACTTTCCGAATCATCGATTAACACGCCAAGGTACGTCTCCTGGGGAGTCACCTGAGTGGTGGTGATAATCGGCCTGAGCAAACAGACCAGCAATAAAATCAGCACAGCAGAACGCAAGCCGATAAAGAATGCTTTCCAGCCAGTGGAAATTGGTCGAGTAGTCTTTCTGTAGGTAAACCAGACAACAGCCACCAGGACTGCGACGATCAACACGAATACAAACGGGCTTACCCCGTAAGCAAAGGTGAATCGTCCTTCCTCTATGGCTTGAAGCAGGTTTTGATCTATGAACTGCATCGCTACGGAGCCTAGTTCGCCGCCCCCTGGTTCTCCGATAACACCCGATAGTACTCTTCGACTAAGTCGCGGTATTCATCGGGGATATCTTCATCCATGACCGCATACAATTTATTGTTAATGTTATCCAGCTCAGCTTGCGCTCGCAGTTGCCCTTCCAGCTCCAGAATCGGCTGCAGCAACTGCCTGAACAATTCCGGCTGGTTGAGAAAATCCTCAATGTCCTGCTGAGTCAGTTGTTGCCGAATCGACCTGGCATTGCCGAACGGTGAGTTGTTGCCATTGGTATCGATGACTCCCCCACCAATGCGATTGCTATTGGCGTCACCACCGGCACCACCGGCCTGTTGGGAACCTGGTTGTCCTGGGGCCTGTCCACCCTGCTGGTTACTGGCCTGTTGATTACCGCCAGGTTGTTGGCCTGATTGTTGGCCTGGCTGTTGACCAGCTTGCTGTCCTGGTTGCCGTCCAGCCTGTTGTCCTGGCTGTCTGCCACCCGGCTGCTGACCTCCGGCTTGATTCTGGCGCTGCAGCTGTTGGCTCAACTGCTGAGCCAGCTGTTGACTGCGCTCGAGTTGCTCTCTCATGTCGCGGATTGACGGTACACCCTGCCGCGGGTCACCTTCGTTAAATGCCAGGGCCTGCTGTTCGAGTTCCCTGACCTGTTCCGCGAGCTGCGCTGCATCGCGGGCTGCCCGCTGAATCTGATCGGATTCAGTACCTTCCTGACCCGGATTGAGCGCCATCAGGGTATTGCTCAGGTCACTGATCTGATCTTCGATCTCGCTCTCGATATCCACCGCCAGGTTGACCATTCCATTGCGCAACACCCGGTTGCTGGTCTGCATCTGCTCCCGGATTGGACGCAGTTCCCGACTGGCTTCCTGGGCCTGAGACATCAACCGCTGATCTTCATTATCGCCACGGGCGATAATAGCTCGCAACATATCCTCGATTTCTTCCAGATCGCGCTGCTGGCGTTGCTGACTTTCTACCAGCGACTGCAGGTCTTCATTGTTGCGTACCGACTGCCTGCTCTGGCCCAGACCCTGCTGCCTGCTGGTTTCCTGCAGCTCGTCCTGCAATTGTTGTTGCTGTTGCAGCAACTGCTGGCCACGACGACCAATATTCTGTGCCAGCTGATTCACTGACCGTTCCGACTGTTCGTTAAGCGCCTGCTGTTGCTCGCGCAAATTCTCCAGCGCTTTCTGACTTAGGGCTGATGCGATCGAAGCATCATCGCTTTCGGCGGCCTGCCGCATCTGTTCTGCAGCACGCTGCAGCGGTGTCTGTGACTGCTGTTGCTGGCTGCCACCACTGGAACTGGAGGAAGAACCACCCTGTGACTGCTGTTGAGATTGCTGCTGGGACTGAGGAGAACCCGACTGCGACTGCTGAGAGCGAGATAACTGCTGAGAAAGCTGAGCCACTTCCCGACTCAACTGTTCCTGCTGACGCATCAGGCGCTCCAGTTCGCGACGCTTTTGTTCCTCGGTCATCTGATCTTCACGGCGCGCCAGGTTACGCTGCGCCCGCGTGAGACCTTCCTGGCGTCGCGCCAGTTCTTCCAGTTTGTCGGCTTCCTCGCTGTTCTGACCTCCGCCACCGCCAGCACTCTGCGGCGTTTCGTAGCGATTTTCCAGACGCCCCAGTTCCATCTCAAACAGTTCGCGCAGGTCTTCACGTTCCTGCTGGGCACCGCCGCCACCACCGCCACCGCCACCCTGCTGCATGCTGATCTGGGTGCGGTTGATATTGGCCTCGGCCTTCAGGATATATTGCAGAGCTGCCTGTTCTGGAGTCAGTGCACTGGTAATCTGTTGCTGATCCAGCTCGACGGCAGCGACATTCATCTGTTCGATGGCCAGTGACAGATTTTGCACTGCCTGGTCATAGGAATCATCGGAGAAATTCAATCGCTCGGACAGCCGATCGATGGACATGCGTGCCCGTTCAGTGGCATCACGCTGGGATTCAGCAATGATTTCTGCGTCAGCCTGAAACTCGTCGGCAGAAACCTGCTCCTGACGATTGCGCAGCTTCCAGGTGGCGGCAATGATATCTTTCTGTACCCGCACCAGCGCGCTGCTGTCACCGCCCTGCTGGCCACCGCCTCCGCCGCCGCCACCGCCACCGCCGCCACCACGGCGAAATTCCTGGTCAGTTGGGACAATTTCCAGGAAGTAAATATCGGAGATGACCTTGGCTGGACCCTCCAGCCCGTTGTTGTCGGCCATGGTCAGGTAATAACTGACGAAATCGCCGGGCTCCACCTGCAGGTCTTCCAGATAGATCAGCTCAGCGCCGGTCACGGTTCGAACATTTGGGGTTTCAAGAAACTCGACACTCCGTTCATCCTGGCCCACTACGCTGTAATACAGGTTGAACTCACTGATGCCGTAATCGTCATTGGCATCGACCTCGATAACAACTTCTTCCAGCGGCATAACCGCCTGGTCATTACCTGGTCGTTTTAAAACCAGCTCTGGTGGTGTGTCTTCGATAGCTCGAATGTAGTAGTCCAGTGGATCCTGGGATTCCAGTTGCTCAAAATCTCGTGCTACCACCCGGTACACGCCGTCCGCAGAAACCGTGAAATCTGCCGTGCCGACGTTACCGTCCAGATCCAGAGGCAAATTCTCGTAGATGACCACTTCCTCACCTTCCTCATTATAGGATGGCTGAAACTCCAGGGTTGCCTCGGCGATCGGTTTGTTAAACGTAAATGTCAGGCCTACCTCGGTGCCTTCAGGCACCACCATATCGCCACTGTCTTCTTCCAAGTTGTCTTCATAGCCGGTGTAGTCCGGGTAATCGAAGGCCACGTCGATCTGCTCGACTTGCGGCAGGTCGAACAAGTCGATCTGGTATTGCGTGGAATTGTGTTCATCGGCCTCGGTAAAGGTCACGTAGTAGGTGGTGTCTTCATCCAGCATCGGCACGTAGTAGCTGTACGTGGCACTGTCGCTGCCACTGCCATCCCTGGACATGGTGTAATCGCGCCAGTTAACGTTATCGTCCTGCAGTCTGAGAGTAACGGTTGCAGGAATGGCATTGGTAACCTGCGCAATGATCGTGACACTGCTGCCACGCTGCAATTCCAGATTACCTGGTTCGATGGCTATCTCAATTGGAACCGGCGGCGTGACGATCTCGGGTTCCGGCTCGGAAATGGCAAACGGCCAGGCCAGTTTACTGCCGGCCGTCAATAAAGATTCCGATACGCTGAACAGTACTGCTATGACTGCAACAACGGCCGCTGCACCAACAAATGATATCCAGGACTGACGGGCAGGAATTACTGTTTCTACATGGCGCTCCTGCTGTTGTACGTGCTCCTGAGCATCCAGCCACAACTGCTGGATGAACTGGTACGACACACCGCGACGACCATGAATCAATTCGTCATCAGTAAATTCCAGGGAAGTAAGCAGCCGCTGTTCGAGGTCTGGGATCCGGGCTTCGACATACTGTGCCAGATTGCGGTCGTCTGCCTGCTTGAGAAACAGCGTCCGAACCAGCAACGTGAGGATCGCAATGATCCCCAACACCGTCACTGCAAATAAAATAATGCTGCCGTCGCGACCAGGTTCCAGCCACGCTTCCACTCCGGTCATGGCCAGTACCAGAGCGGCCACTGCGATTACAGCCAGGCTCAGAAACTTGAGTACAAAGAGCCGACTGTGCCGGCGGCGAATTTTTCTGAGTGTCTGTCGTAACGTAGAGAATGTTGGGGACGACATAGTAAATTCTTCCGTCGACGGTGATTCGAACGTCCCGGACAATGAAGCGAGCCACAGCTTTGCTTAAATACTGGTTTACCGGTTTAGCGATTCACCAATTTCCCGGTTCACCAATTTCCCAGTTCACCAATTTATTGGATTGCCGGTTTGCCTGTGGCTGGTTCACTGACCGCATGCAGTGACATTTACTTACAATTTAGCTGTCATAACTATCCCACTATCTCGCCCTGAAAAGCAAGCTAATATCCAGGCCCTTGAGGACAAACCGGGGTATATTTCGGATAACCGGCAAACTTGTGGCAAGCGCCTCAGAATGCTCCTGAATTTGCCCTGATCCAGCACCTCAGGGCCAGATAATTGCCACTTTCCGATGACTATTGGTAGAACGGCAGACAGGGTTACAAATCAGATACGTCGCTGACACCCATTTCGGATGGGCGATAGTAAGGGGAATTTTCGGGAAAAATCCGAATTTCCTGTTTGCCGATCCCGCTCAGGACCTGATCGAGAGTGGAATAACCCAGCAGATCCCGCAGCGTCACGCGGGTCGGATGGGGAACCTGTAATTGCTGTGACTCAATTTCCCGCATGGCTTTGGCCGGGCTAATCCAGCGATAGTCGCGGATCTCGCAATCGTCTACCACCACCTCTACCTGCCGGTAGATCGGACATAAGAAGAACCAGGTACTGTAACGGAGCGGCAAGTGCTCCGGCGTGGTCCAGTGGGCAGTGTGAATCAGGTGCTCGTGAACCAGTTCGATGCCGGCCTCCTCCCGAGTCTCGCGCACCGCTGCCCTAAGTGCTGCATGGTATTCGAGCGCCATGTTATCAGGCAGGTAGTCATGGGGATCTATTTTGCCACCAGGGAAAACCCAGCTATTGGCATTAAACGCCAGGTTGCGATCTCGCAAAAGCATCAATACTTCGATATCGTCGCTTTTTTCGCGCACCAGTACTACGGTAGCAGCAGGTTTAGGTTCAATGACAGTCATAAATTAGTGATCGTCTGCTAACAGGAAACTTGTAGTCGCAATCACGAAATAGAAAAATTGACTCCTGAGGTTCCTTAATGAAAAAAAGCATTCTTGTCCTGTCTGCTTATGACGCAATAAGTCATAGGCAATGGCGGTGCACACTGGCACAGCTTTTCCCTCAGTTCCAGTGGACTCAGCTTACCTTGCCGCCGCGACATTTTAGCTGGCGGGTACGAGGCAACAGCCTAAGCTGGGGCTTTGGCGATTCACCGGCATTCAAACAGCACTATGATTTGCTGATTGCCACCTCCATGGTTGACCTGGCCAGCCTGCGTGGATTCATACCTATGCTGGCTGAGTTGCCTACTCTGGTGTACTTTCATGAGAATCAGTTCGCCTACCCCGTGAACCCGCGACAAACCAGGCAAAACCAGTTCAACAACCTGGATGCTGCAATGGTGTCATTGTACACCGCGCTTTGTGCCCAACAGCTGGTCTTTAACAGCGAATACAACCGACACAGCTTTCTGGCCGGCGTTTCCAATCTGCTGCACACACTGCCTGATCAGGTGCCGAAAGGAATCGAAGACAGACTCGCCAGGTCCAGCGTCGTACCCGTTCCCGTTGAGCTAGATCTGCAAGTAGCTCCAGGGCCACAGCCACACGATCCACAAGTACTTGATGTAGCCTGGAATCACCGCTGGGAATATGACAAGGGCATCGATCTTTTACTGCAAGTGGTACAGACCGTGGTCAGTCGCAGACTTCCCGTGCGTTTTCACATTCTGGGCCAGCAGTTTCGCCAGCAACCTGCAGAATTTGAACTGATCAGACAGCTTCTGCAGGAACTCGAAAATCAAAATTCAAAACTGCGGCCACGTCTGGGTTACATTCCAGATCGAAGCGAATACCTTGCCGAGCTGGCCAACTGCGACGTAGTGCTGTCAACAGCCCGTCATGATTTTCAGGGACTGGCAGTCATCGAAGCCAGCGCCTTGGGATGCACACCACTGTGCCCTGCAGACCTGGCCTATCCTGAATACCTTGACAGCCAGTTCCTGTTCGAACTGTGTAGCGATAATGCGCAGGATAAGTGCGCCGAAAGAATAGTCGACCAATTAGTTGAGTGGCATTCGCGCAAGTCACAAGGGCAGACTTTGCCGAAATTCGATCCACAACAATTTTCGCCAACAGCCTTGAAAGAAAGCTACCTGACGCTTATAAAAGAACTGACAGACCAGGGAACCTAGTCAACTGGTTCCAGCAGCGGGAAAATAACTTCCTGGCCAATTCGCACGCGATTGAAGTCCAGACCTGGATTGTACTGGCGCAACAGCCAGATGGGCGTGGAATACCGGCGACGCGCTATCGACCCGATATTGTCATTGGCTGCTACCTGATAATTATCAACGTCCTGGATCCGGTAGCGGCCAAAAAATTCCTGTTGCAGGTCTACGTGAAATTCTCGTCGCTTTGCTTCAAACTCAGCAACGCCGACGTCTCCGAATTCCAGTGTCAGGCGATTCCCGATAATGACCGGCGTTCGGTAGGCCATATTGTTCACCCTGCGAATATCACGCGCCCGAATTCCCAGCCACTCGGCATAGTGCCCCAGCGTCTCGGATGCCTGTATTTCAATGGTTCCATCTGCCGCGACCGAGTAATCAGACGGATCGTCCTGTAAGGCTTCTGCCAACTGCTCATTGGCTTCGGCAACACTCACGCTGGCGACAGCAAGCGCCTGGCCAGCCGCTTCTGTGACCGGCGCTTCCAGCTCCTGATTATCAGGCAATACTGCAGCAGGCGGCAACAGTTCGTCCGCCTGAGCCAGTTCTAGCGTTGTCGACTCAACAACTGGATCAGTCGCTTCGGCAATTGCAACGGCAGGTGGTGCTTGAGTCCTGCTCGACTCTTGCACCTCTTGTATCTCTTGTGCCTCTTGCACCTGTACCGCCACAGAGCTGGCTACCGGCTCAGACTGATCCGCATGCTCTTGTGGCTCGCCGCTACCGGGCAGATTCAATTCCTGCCCCGGAAAAATTCGATGCGGGTCATCTATATTGTTAAGGCGCATCAGATCCACCTCGCCGATATCGAAGCGGGCTGCAATCAATGACAGGGTATCCCCTCGCCGAACACTGTAAATCCCATCAACGGGGATCGGCATCTCTGCTGCGGCAATCAGTTGCTGCGCGTCGACATTATCCTGCGGCAACAACAACCGTTGGCCAATCTGGATACGGTTTCGACTTGCCAGCTGATTGAGAGACACCAGCTTGGACACAGTAGTATTGAAACGGCTGGCGATCACCGACAGGCTGTCTCCCCGCTCCACCACGTAAGATACGTCCGGAGTCTGCACAGCGAATTTAAAATCAGTTGGAATCTGCGCTAATACCCGACCGGGATCGCTGGAGATAGTGCGCCTTATCTTTACCGCATATTCCCTGGGAATACGCTTGGTGCCGTCCCAGACGATTGGCAACAGTGAGGGATTATCAGCACGCAGCTGTTCCAGGGTAATGCCCAGTGAGTCGGCAAACACTTCGGCATCAATAAAGGCGTCGGTCACGACCTCGGTAAACGTCGGTGCTTCGTCAAGTCGGAAATCACCAAAATACTGGCGGGCATTATTTTCCACATCCAGCACAGCGAGAAACTGGGGATAAAAATTTCGTGAAGCGAAACCGAAGGCTCTCCCATTGTAGTTCGCGATTACTTCTTCGATCCGGTCGCTACCCACTTGTCGTTTGGCGCGTGCCATGCCGCCAGCACCATGATTATAGGCAGTGAGAGCCAATGGCCAGGTGCCCAGGATACTGTAGTTATATTCCAGCAGGCTCATGGCAGCAGACGTTGCCGTGTACGGATCCATTCGCTCATCGACGATATGGTCAATCCGCATGAAGCGCTGACCAGTGGCACGCCCAAACTGCCACATACCCGCTGCCGAGGCACTGGAATAGGCGCGGGGGTTAAAAGAAGACTCGACGTGTGGCAGCACACCAAGTTCCAGCGGCAGGTTTTTCTCACGAATCACCTGGTTGATATGGGCACGGTAAGCGCCCGATCGCACCAGGCCACCGAGGAATCGATCTGACTGCCCCAGCTGCCAGCGGACGTTGGAAGCAGCTCCTGCCAGCGTCTCGTTATCGACATTCGGACCCCAGAGCTCCAGGATTTCCCGTTGGCTACTGGTCAGATCGGACCGTTTGCCCGAAGCCAGTACTTCCAGGTCGGAACGGATCTGGCGACGAGTCTGCTCGATTCCACTTCGGTCCAGCGGCAGGCGCCGGTATATGACTGACAGATTTCGGGAATCATGCAGATAGCCACTTTGGGTATCTACCTCGGTGTAGACTTTGATCCAGAATTGAATGGCAGATTCCAGCTCAGCAGGCCGGGGAAACAGATCCCGATCTTGCGCCAGGCTCACGGTTACGCCGGCAAAGTAAATGAGCAGCAACAGGAGCGAGCTTATTGGTTTTGGTAGACGCATTGGAAACCGCTGGATTATCGTTTGTTTGCCTGCCTGTTATGGTCGCCAGATTTGGTAGGATCTAGTGCTTCTTATTTTCGCTATGAGGCAACTGAGCCACAATACCCTAACAACACCCTTAAGTTTCTATCGCCCTACTGAATTCTATCTTTACCTGCGATACTCGCCGCGGATCCGGTACGACGGCTGACCCGCACGAGAAGGCTATCCAGGGACAGGCCAAGTGTAAAAACCAGCATGCAGTCTGTAAAGGGTCGCGAGGGAACCTTTGATTGGTTTCAGAGGTTCCCTAGGGCATACCATCCAGTTCGGCACCCTCTTTAACCGGTATCATCAGGTCTTCCCGGGTTACGTTCATATAAAGAATGGTGCTACTGGCTACATAAATCGACGAATAGGTTCCCACAAGCACACCGATAGTCAGGGCAATGGCAAAGCCCCGAATGGACTCTCCGCCGATTATCAGCATGGTGATCAATACCAGGAGAGTGGTAAAAGAAGTAATCAAGGTTCGGCTGAGGGTTTGATTGAGCGAGACATTGACCATTTCAACCGGCGTACCCTTGCGCATGCGGCGGAAATTTTCCCGAATCCTGTCAGCCACCACGATAGTGTCATTCAAGGAGTAACCAATAACTGCCAACAAAGCCGCCAGCACGGTAAGATCAAATTCCAGCCTGAATACCGAAAATACGCCCAACACAACGATCACATCGTGTGCCAGTGCGGCTACAGCACCTACCGCGAATTTGAACTGAAAGCGCACCGAGATGTAGATCATGATGATGAAAAGTGCCACCAGCATGCCCAGACCGCCATCTTCGGCGAGCTCTTCGCCCACCTTGGCGCTCACGTAGTCAGAGCCCAACAACACAATTTCAGCATCCGAAGCCGCACGCAGCACGTTAGCTATCTCCTCGCCCTGCTGGAGAGCCGCGGCAGACTGTTCGGCTTCTTCGATCTCCTCATCTACCGGCAGAATGATGCGAATGTCCCGGTCCGAGCCGAACGAGACCACGAGCGCGTCGTCATAGCCACCTTGTTCCAAGGTGTCATTGACCTGCGGGATATTGACGGTCTGATCGTAAGACAGGCGGACCGAAGTGCCGCTGGTAAAGTCCAGGCCGAACTGCAAGGAATTAAGCAGCAATGACAGCAACGAGATGACTATCAACACACCGGAGCACAACGCGGCAATCCGGCGCTTGCCCATGAAATCTATTTGGTTTTTTAAAATCACGTCAGACTGATTCCTTGCTGCTGCCAGCTATTAACTTGCTTCTGGCTGGATCGCCGCTTTCTTTCCCGGACCCTGACCACCAATGGACAGGGATTTCAGGCTGCGACGCCCTCCATAAATCATATTGATCAGCGCCCTGGTACCAACAATGGCAGTGAACATGGACGTCACGATACCGATCATCAAAGTCACAGAGAAACCTTTTACCGGACCGGTACCAATGGTAAACAACACCACCGCCACCAGGAAAGTGGTCAGATTGGCGTCCAGGATAGTACTGAATGCGCGATCGTAACCCGCATCAATCGCCTGTTGCGGAGGCATACCATTAGCCAGTTCTTCGCGGATTCTGGTAAAGATCAATACGTTGGCATCCACCGCCATACCCACAGTCAACACGATCCCAAAAATACCAGGCAGGGTCAGTGTTGCTGGTATCACCGAGGACATCACAGCGAAAATAAGCAGGATATTCATGATCAGCGCCACATTGGCGGAAATACCGAACACCCGGTAGTACAGCAACATAAAAACAACCACCAGCAGCGAAGAAATGACCACGGCGTTAAGCCCCTGCTGCAAATTCTCCGCACCCATGGTCGGGCCGATAACCGATTGTTCCACAATCATCATAGGCGCCGCCAAGGCACCAGAACGGATCAACTCTCCCAGATCATTAGCTTCTCGCAACGTCAAACCTGTGATGCGAAATTCACGCCCCAACGCAGACTGAATTGTGGCATGACTGATCAGTCGGCTCTCTTCGTAAAACTCAATTTCATCAACCTGCTGACCGTTTTCATCGAACACGGTATTAGTCCGGGATTTGGTTTCAATCAACAGAATATCCATGTTGCGACCCACGTTGTCGCGGGTCACCCGGTTGAGCTGCTGGCCGCCCTGGGCATCGAGACTGATCGACACCTGGGGCAGCCCGTTTTCGTCAAGTGCAGCACGCACATTACTGATGCGATCCCCTTGCAAAATGACGTCGTTGTTCACATTGATGAGCTGCCCCTGGTATTCATAGGTTTCATAGGAGAGCGACGGCGCTCCGAGGGACGCTTCCAGATGGAATTGCAGTGTCGCGATACGCTGCAGAATTCGAATCGCCTGAGCCGGATCTTGAACTCCAGGAAGTTCCACGACGATTCGATTAGCGCCCTGCTGCTGCACAGTAGGCTCAGCAACACCCAGGGCATCGACACGATTCAACAAGGTGATGCGATTGGTCTGAATGGTGTCCCGCTGAATTTCCAGAATAGTCTGTTCGGTCATGCGAAGATCAAGTACCGGCCGACCGCCAACTTCGCTGTTCTGGAACAATAGTTCGGGAAAACCATCGCGTAACTCGGACCTGGCTAGCGAACGGATATCTTCGTCGGCAAAACCGAGCTGAATATGTGAATTGCTGACCAGCTCCATGCCGGTGGACCTTATCCTGGCAGTCCGGAGCTGATTCCGGATATTGCTGAGATTGTCTTCCATGCGCCGTTGCAACGCAGCTTCCAGATCTACTTCCATCAGGAAATGCACACCGCCCTGCAGGTCAAGCCCCAGGTTCATCTTGCCCGCGCCGATGCGCTGCATCCATTCCGGTGTGGTGGGAGCCAGGTTGAGCGCCACGATGTACTGATCAGACAGTGAATCTTCGATTACTGTCTTGGCACGCAATTGCGCATCCAGACTGTTAAGCCGTACCAGCCCGCTTTCGTTTTCCACCACTTCCCCGAAAAAATCAATCTGGGCAGCTTCGAGCGCGGTCGTCACCGTCGCCATATCGGCCTCGGTGACTGGCAGGCTTTCATGGGAGATCTGTAGTGCGGGATCGTCGGGAAACAGGTTGGGCGAGGAATAGAGAAAGCCCAGGACGATCACCAGTAAGACCAGAATGTTTTTCCATGCCGGATATTTGTTCAACATGCCATATCAGCCCCGTCGAATGCCAGCCGGTTTGTTACCGACCAAAAATTGTTTACTTGATACCGCCGATTGTTCCTTTGGGCAAGGCTGCTGCAACAGAAGATTTCTGTATTTTCAACTCAACACCGTCGGCAACCTGGATGCTTAAGTAATCGTCATTTACCAGAGTAACTTTCCCGAGTATGCCGCCCGAAGTCATCACTTCGTCACCCTTGGAAATACTGCCGATCAGTTCGCGATGTTCCTTGGCACGCTTGGACTGCGGACGCCACAGGATAAAGTAGAACAAAACAAACATGCCACCAATAAACAGCAGATTGAAAGTAGCACTAGGGGCAGCAGGTTCCTGTGCGTAGGCGGTAGGAAATAGAAAGTCCATGGTTATTCTCACAGATTACGCCCTGCCCCAAACTCCGGGTAGAGCTGATTATTGGTTATATGAATTAGGGGGTTTATCGGTTTTTCAAGGTCTTTATGTCAATTTACCAGCACTATTCAGCGCTAAGCTGTTGTTGTGACTTGGCAAACTCCCGCGCAAAGGCGCCCAATCTACCCTGTTCTATAGCGTGACGCAAATTCTCCATCAGGGTCTGATAATAACGTAAATTGTGCAGTGTATTGAGCTGCGCACCCAGCATTTCCTTACATTTATCAAGGTGATGCAGATAGGCCCTGCTGAAATGGCCGCACGTATAACAGTCGCAATCCGGGTCCAGCGGACCGGTATCGCCCCGGTAACGGGAATTGCGCAATTTCAGCAGCCCCTGGGAAGTGAACAAATAGCCGTTCCTGGCATTGCGTGTCGGCATCACGCAGTCAAACATATCGATCCCCTGCAGCACTGCATCGACAATATCCTGTGGCGTACCCACTCCCATCAGGTAACGGGGCTTTGTTTCTGGCATTCGAGGCGCAATAAACGAAATAACCTCGGCCATTTGTTGTTTCGGCTCCCCCACCGAGAGGCCACCAATGGCATAACCGTCAAAGCCGATTGCCTGCAATTGCTCGAGCGATTGCTGTCGCAACTCCTCATACATACCACCCTGGATAATTCCGAACAACGAGCCGGGATGATCGCCATGCGCTTCCTTGCAGCGTTGCGCCCAACGCAACGACAGCTGCATGGATTGAGCGGCAATGTCCTGCTCCACCGGGTAGGGTGTGCACTCGTCAAATATCATGATGATATCCGAACCCAGTTGCTGCTGTACTTCAATGGCAGATTCCGGCCCGAGGAAAACCGCACTACCGTCAACCGGCGACTGAAAACTAACGCCTTCTTCACTGATCTTGCGCATACTGCCCAGGCTGAAAACCTGAAAGCCGCCGGAATCGGTGAGTATCGGTTTGTCCCAGCCCATAAAGTCGTGGAGGTCGCCGTGTGCTTTGATGATCTCGGTGCCAGGGCGCAGCATCAAATGAAAAGTGTTACCCAGTAAAATTTCGGCACCGGTCCCGGCGATCTGTTCGGGATTGAGGCCTTTGACGCTGCCATAAGTCCCTACCGGCATGAATGCCGGCGTGTGAACCTGACCGCGAGGAAAGTTCAAGACCCCGCTGCGCGCCAGACCGTCAGTAGCCCTGAGAGTAAACTCCATGAAATCTACTTACCGACCAATACCAGGAATTAAAGGAAAAAATAAAAATTTTTTCATGCTTCTAATGAGCTAGTGTTCCCTTGTTGCGTGAAACTCAATTTCAGGCCATCGCTCTTCCATCAGCGACAGATTGACACGCGTAGGAGCCAGGTAAGTCAGGCAGCCTCCCGCATCAAGCGCCAGGTTGTCATGGGCTTTTTTCTTGAATTCCCCAAGCTTGACCGGATCGTCGCAGGTCACCCAGCGAGCGGTAAAAATACTGCTGGGTTCGTAGATGCAATCGACTTTGTATTCATCCTGCAGCCTGAAAGCTACAACTTCAAATTGCAGGGTGCCGACGGCCCCGACAATCAGATCGTTGTTTCTCAGCGGCATAAAAACCTGCGTTGATCCTTCTTCCGACAGCTGGGTCAGACCCTTCTGTAACTGTTTCAGCTTAAGCGGATCTTTCAATCGAATTCGCCTGAACAACTCGGGCGCGAAATGCGGGATACCGGTGAATTTTAAATCTTCGCCGGACGTAAACGTGTCTCCCAGTTGAATGGTGCCATGATTGTGGAGTCCGATGATATCGCCGGACACGGCGTCTTCTGCCTGTTCCCGCTCTCCAGCCCGAAACGTGACTGCATCGTTAACCTTGATATCCCGCTCGATACGCACGTGGCGTAATTTCATGCCCTTCTGGTAAACGCCGGAACAGATGCGCAGGAAGGCAATGCGATCCCGATGCTTGGGATCCATATTGGCCTGTATCTTGAAAACAAAACCGCTGAAATCTGCCTCATCGGCCGCCACTTCACGAGACGCTGTTGCCCTGGCAGCAGGCTCCGGCGCCCATTGCACAAAATCGTCCAGCAATTCCCGTACCCCAAAATTACCCAGTGCAGTACCAAAGTACACTGGCGTCAAATGACCTGCCAGGTAGGCATTCAGATCGAACTCATGACTGGCACCACGTACCAGCTCGATCGCATCCACTGCCTCTTCGTACTCGTCACCCAGCAGTTGCTTCGCGGCATCGCTATCCAAACCTTCGATCCGTTCGTCCTCGGGTAACTGGCTACCCTGGCCAGGGCGGTAAACATGAATAGTATCGGTATACAGGTTATACACGCCCTTGAAAGACTTACCCATGCCAAGTGGCCAGTTGATCGGCGCGCAGGAAATCTTAAGTACTGTCTCAATCTCGTCGAGAATTTCCACCGGATCCAGAGTGTCCCGGTCCAGCTTGTTGACGAAGGTAAAAATTGGCGTGTCCCGCAACCGGCAGACGTCCATCAACTTGATCGTACGTTCCTCTACACCCTTGGCTCCGTCCACCACCATTAACGCCGAATCAACGGCAGTGAGAACACGATAGGTGTCTTCCGAGAAATCCTCGTGCCCCGGTGTATCCAGCAGGTTTACCATGCGATCCCGATACGGAAATTGCATGACCGACGAGGTAACGGAGATGCCCCGCTGCTGTTCCATTGTCATCCAGTCCGATGTGGCATGACGATCTGATTTCTTGCCTTTGACCGTGCCCGCCACCTGAATCAGCTTGCCAAGCAGCAACAGCTTCTCGGTGATTGTGGTCTTGCCCGCGTCGGGGTGGGAGATGATTGCCAGCACGCGCCGCCGTTGAATTTCATCGTGCAATTCCTGTTGATTCATTGGTATTGCGGCCCCGGCGCGTAAAAAAGGGCGCAAGTATAGCAACTGGCAGGTAGCCGGCAAACCGATTCACAGGAAAGCCTATAAAAGATTTTTGCCAACTCGTTCCCTACACAAAATCTTCAGGCGCGCGCCTGGAATTGGAGCTGGGTCCGTTCGTTTGCGTTCCTCAACTTCAATTCCAAGCATGCGACTTACCTTCCTGGCTTGCTGAGTAACTTACAAAACACCACTGAAAGCAAATTCCTGTGATGCTGTTGCCCTGCACCGTATAATTCCACGGAATACGAATACAGGCTTGTCGGCACTGGCCTTAGCGGAAAACACAAATTCACAGGAGCACAATTCAATGGACTTTCAACTAACCCACGAACAACAGCTGCTGCAGGAAACTGCCAGGAAGTTTGCCCAATCAGAACTTCTTGAGCTGGCCAGGCAGGTGGAAGAAAGCGATGAGCCACCAGGCATCGAACTACGCAAACGGTTTGCAGAGATGGGTTTTCTGGGTGCCAATTTACCTGAACAGTACGGCGGCGCCGGCATGTCGCATCTGGACGCGGTCCTGGTGCTGGAAGAAATTGCCAAGGCATCCATTGCCGTTGCTTTTCCAATTTTCGAGAGCTGTTTTGGTCCCTGCCTGGCTATCGCCCATTTCGGCAGTGAAGAACTCAAACAACGGATTCTCCCCAAGGTCTGCAGTGGCGAGGTTGTCGTTGCAGTTTCCATGTCCGAAGCGGACGCAGGTTCTGCGCTGACCGACCTGACCACGCGGGGCACACTGGAAGGCGATCAGGTCATACTCAATGGCCAGAAGCGCTGGTGTTCCGGTGCTGGTCATTCGGAAGCCTATGTTGTCTATTGCCGCCTGTCAGATGCACCAGGTGCCAGAGGCATTGGCGCAGTGCTGGTTGAGAAAGGAACACCAGGTTTCAGCTTCGGTAAGCGCGACCATCACATGGGTTTTCGTGGTGTTTACAGCGCCGACATGTACTTCGACCAGGTTGCCGTTCCCAAGGAAAACATCATCGTTCCTGCTGGTGGCTTCAGCAAGCTGATGGAAGCCTTCGACCTGGAGCGCTGCGGCAACACCACCATGTCACTTGCAGTGGCGCAATCCGCTTTCGATTACGCCCTCGACTATGTGCAGGAACGCAAGCAGTTCGGTAAACCGGTTGTGGACTTCCAGGCTGTGCAGCTGCAACTGGCGGAGATGAAGATGCGGCTTGATGCATCACGACTGCTGCTCTACCGGGCAGTGGTCAATGCCCAGCAGGGACTACCCTCGATCAACGACAGCTCGATCGCCAAGTGCTTCGCCAATGAAACGGCCAGGGAAGTTAGCGGCAAGGCGATGCAGCTGATGGGCGGCTACGGTTACTCCAAAGAGTTCCCCGTGGAGCAGAAATTGCGCGACGGTTGGGGCTGGGGCATCGCCGGTGGCACGATCGACATCCAGAAGGTCAATATTGCGGCATCCCTGGTAGGACGGCGCTTCGACCAGCGTCGATAGATTAAAGCCAGTCAGTGGAGCACGTGACTACCGTCAGGCATCTGCTCACAGGTAAAACCCGGGTGCAATAAATCCTTGTATTTCACCATCAGCAGATCGTGCCGATGCAGGTAGTCATGTCCATCCGGGTAACCCAGTTCGACATCTTCGAGCAAAACGCAGATCACGTCATCGTCGTCTATATCGACTACAGCACAAGGCTTTAGCCCTCGCACAGTATCTATAGAGGCGAAGCCACCGACCTGACAATGAAACGAGGCGAACTTGCCTCGCTTTTTGCGCAGCAGTCCAGGCACCATGTAGGCAGAACCGAATCCGGCAGCTGCTACGATGTTGATGATCTCGACAATCGCCGGGTCCGCGAGGTCAATACGCAAGCTGTCGGCAATGGGCAGGTTCAGGCACAAGCGACGATAGTTAACCATCTTAAGAAACAGCTCAACATCCTCGTCGTTCCATTCCAACATTTCACCATGGGTAGAACGGGAGCTGTCAGATGAAAGGCTCAGAACCGAAGTTTCAATAGTCAGATTCTTATGGTCATGGTCTTCCAGATAAGGAATCACCATGGAAACAGCACAAAAGCCTTCACTGGATTCGGCGCTTAAGCACCAGAGGAAGGGAAGATCACCATCTAACTCAATCATTGGCGCCTCCGTGGAGCTGATCAAAAGGTCGGCTATACACTTTAAGGTGTCGTATACCAGGACGTATTCTGAAGGCGCGGTGCGATAATTTGTCCGAACGATATTTTGCCTGCACCCACCACCCTCTAAAACGAAATTGAAAACTGCAAGTTAGCTCTAGTTGCTAACGTTTGATGGAAATAACCTCCATTAACTTGTTGTTAACAAGGCTAAAACTCTTTACACCCGGTCCGGCTCCGCTTTTCCACAGAATCTGTGGATAACTCCGTGAATAAAATATTTATTTCGTCTCGAAAGCGAGAAAATCTGGTAGTCCCAGTCAAATTGGTCATTTTTTGATCAATCCAATATCTCTATATATTTCAATAGGATATGGGTTTTTGACGGTTCGAAATAAAAAAAGAGCCGTAAAATACTGCGGTTTTATGACCCCCCCGTAACTTTTGTGCATAAATTAGCGGGGAAAACTGAACTTGAGATTTTTCGTAAAAGTTTTCTTACTGTTTTTATTGGAGTTTTCGGTGAATCATTTACCGCTCATTCTGGATGCTTTTTTGATACCGACAGGAGAAACAGATTCAGTAGAAAACTCGCCGGTGCAGGATCAGGCTAGAAACAAATCGTAAAGTGTGGGAACCAAAATAAAACTGCAGACCGATGCCAGCAACAAATCCCGATCGATCATGTAAGTCTCCATGAACGATTCTGGCAAATTGATAGCCAGCACACCAACCAGCACGCAAAGTACCAGCAGGCGTCTCTTGCCAAGTAGCAGCACTGAAAAGAGCATACCCAAGGTCACTATGTAGACATAGCTATCCCCCAGGCCAATTCTGGACAAGGTCTCACTGGCCAGGCTGATGCCAATCAGTGAGAAAAACACCAGGGCAAAAAGTACACCCTTTACGGGCTTTCCTTCCCTTTGCAAGGTTACACTCCTTTCGCCAATTCGTTTTACAATCAAAACACTATAGTTGATCAATGTCAGTGCGCAGGCAAGCCGGAAAGGCTCTTTTAACTGATCTGTGCCGAGAAAGTGCGAATGCCTTCACACTCCTGACTGTCATGTACGCCGCTAAACTACTGATTGCCACGAGCCAGCTTACGGCTACTCCGCAACAACCCTCAACAACTGCTGATAATCGGATAGTCCAGCCAGGATCTTTTCGATTGCGTCCTGTTTCATGGTACGCATGCCGTCCCGCTTGGCCTGCTCGCGAACCTCACCAAGACTGGCTTTGTGATAAATCATGGACTGCAATTCATTGGTGCCTACCAGCAGCTCTTGAATGGCAGTTCTACCCCGATAACCGCTATCCCCGCATTCGCTGCATCCCACTGGTCGAAAAAGCGTCAGCTTTTGCGGATCAGTATCGAGGCCCTGGAAATCTTCGTCGCCATAAACACTGATCAGATGTTCAAGCTCGCGCTGATCTGGCTGATAAGCTTCCTTACAGCTCGAGCACAAGGTCCGCATCAATCGTTGCGCCAACACCCCAAGCAAGGCATCAGAAAAGTTGACCGGGTCAAGACCCAGATCCAGCAAGCGGGTAATGGTTTCCGGCGCCGAGTTGGTATGCAGCGTTGACAGCACCAGGTGACCTGTCAACGACGCCTCGACACCGATATTGGCCGTTTCCTGGTCTCGCATCTCACCGATCAGAATGACATCTGGGTCGGCACGGAGAAACGCACGCATGGCAGTGGCAAACGTAAAATTGATTTTCGGCAGCATTTGTACCTGCTGCAGCCCCTGCTGAGTTATTTCCACCGGGTCTTCGGCGGTCCATATCTTGCGGTCCGGAGTATTGATATGACCCAGTACCGCATGCAAGGTGGTCGTTTTACCTGAACCGGTCGGACCGACCACCAGGAACAACCCATGGGGACGGCTGGAAAGGTCGATGATCTTATCGTAATTGTCCTTGGAAAGATTCAGATTGTTCAGTGGCATGGCTGCACCGGCTGCCAGCAATCGCAGCACCGCGCTCTCACCATGCACAGTTGGCAAAGTTGCTACCCGCAACTCCAGCTTCCTGTTCTGTATCTTGAGCTTACATTTGCCATCCTGGGGCAGTCTTCGTTCGGCAATGTCTAATCGTGCGATAACCTTGATGCGTGAAATCAGCGCAGCGGTATGTTCCCTCGGTACTTTCAAGAGTTCTCGGCAAACACCATCAACGCGGATGCGTACTACGCCTGATGAACCATCTTTTCCGGGTTCGATATGGATATCCGAAGCGCCCTGTCGGGCAGATTCGGTAATGATTTTGTTTACCATCTGGATAACAGCGGAGGTCGCAGCCAGTTCTTCGTCGGCCTTGTCCTCTTCTTCTTCGAACTCGACACCCACCTGTTCATCAAGCGCCGAGAATACGTCGTCGAAGTTGGCATCCGGCTCGCCATCCATAGAACCATCATTCAGATATTGCAGGATGTGTTCGGGCAGACCGACGCGGAACGAATAATTGCGAGCGGCAACGACACCCTGAATTTCCATGATCCGACGGTAGTCGCTGGGGTCATCGATTAATATGACGGCTTCCTGCTTATCACCACCTATAGGCAGCCAAAGATTGCTGCGCAGGTAACTCATGCCAATGTTCTGCAGCAGATCCATCGGTAAATCGAGACTGGCGTCATAACCCATGTAAGGGACCCGGTAGAAACACTCCAGTGACTTACCGATATCGTCAGCTTCGATCTTGTAGTCTTCCATCAGGGCCTTGGTGGCAGTGCCCCCATAAGAAGATGTTTTCTTCAATATCGCTGTCAGATCCGACGAGGAGATCTTGCGCTGCTGCACCAGGTAGTCGTAGGGTCCCTGGGTGGCCTGCAAAGCAGACCGGAAGCGCTTGGCCAGAACCTGGGCGACCATTAAGGCATGTTTGAGATCCAACCGGGTAAATTCTGGATCTCCTTCAAACCTGATCAGCTGCAGAACACCCAATAGCACTTCGTCTTTGATGGGTACGACAATTTGCGATTTGACGTTCCAGCCCTTGGAATCACTGAAACTCTTGTTGAAATGCAGTCGCGAATGGACCTGAGACAATTCGGCGGCATCGTTGACGTCTTTGACCAGCAGCGATCGCTGACTCAGAGCAACATAACCGGCGATCGAACTGGGGCTGATCGGCACGCATATTTCTGCATCTTCACCTCGTGGATCACCCGCTTTCACCACCGCTGCCAGAACACTGCAATGGGAGACGCACTGATAAACAGTGATCAGCTTGACATTGAGCAGATCGATAAGATCTTGCTCGGTCTCGCGCATGGCGACCGGAAGTTTCTTGGTAAATTTGAACCGCTGGTAGATTTTGGCAAGATCCTGGACAAAAGCGTCCTCTGACTCGCCGCCCTTTAAAGGGGTGCGGGGCTCATTGACTTCTGCTGGTGCGAATGGTCCAGACATCAATTTACTCTGTGTATAGCCGATAATTAAAGTCAGTCGTTTCCAGGGTTCAGATGATCAATCTAACTATAGTCAAACTTCCATCTGGTTGGCTTGTTAATTCGAAAAATCCCAATGGTTTAACCAACTTGCATGCCAAACTGCCAGTAAAGTCCCGCAAATTCAACGCTGTGATTGCAGTTTTGGGATTTGGGTCTCTTTTCTGCACTACTTTATACGCACAGCCCCCGGAATTAAGTGGGTCGGACAGCCAATGGATCGCCGAGCAGATTTTTGCAAACGAGTGCAGCAGCGAGATTAGCTGCCTGACCAGCTGGAATAACGGTGAGGATTTCCCCTCTTTCGGCCTCGGCCATTTCATCTGGTATCGACAAGACCAGCAGGAAATTTACCAGGAGACTTTCCCCGACCTCATCGATTTTTACCACTCACAGGGAATCGATACTCCAAACTGGATCACAGAGCTGCCTGAACAGGACTCCCCGTGGCAGGATCGCAGCCAGTTTTATGCCGAATTCGACGATTACCGGCTGACCGAGCTCCGGGAGTTTTTGCAGCAGACCCTGGCAAGTCAGGCACGCTTTATCGTTCAGCGCCAGGAACGGGCCCTGACCAAAATACTCGCCCAGTCCCCGCCGCAACAGCGCCAGGCAATTGGCAAACTGTACCGGGCGATCGCTGCCGCCGAACCACCGCTGGGACGCTACGCTCTTATCGATTATGTAAATTTTAAAGGTGAAGGAATCGCTGCCAGTGAACGCTACCAGGGCCAGGGCTGGGGACTTCTGCAGGTGCTGCAGACCATGCTGGCATATCCCAGTGATCAGCCGTTGATGAGCCGATTCAGCGACGCAGCCGCCGAGGTGTTGCGTCGTCGTGTTGGCAACGCGCCGGTGGAACGCAACGAACAGCGCTGGCTTACGGGCTGGCTGAACCGAGTGGACACCTACAGGCCAACTGGCCGGCATTGAACTGTCCAACAGTTAAATTCCACGTTGTTATGCTGACCCCAGCGAAACGGCGAAACTTGCCGAAAGCCAGGGCAAGCATTAACCTTGCCTGCTTCATCACTTTCCAGCGGGTCGAGATACCGTGAGTTACGAACGCGCCAATATTGAATCAATGGCCGGTTACGTGCCTGGCGAACAGCCAACCAGCACCGGCGTCATCAAACTCAATACCAACGAAAACCCCTACCCCGCCAGCTCCCAGGTGGCCGCCGCGCTGGCTCGGATCCAGGTGGAGGAGCTGCGACGCTACCCCTCGCCTACAGCACAGCAATTCAGGGAAACAGCGGCACGCTACCATCAAGTGAGCAGCGATAACATTCTACCCACCAATGGCGGCGACGAATTGCTGCGATTGGCGATCACGACGTTCGCAGGGCCGGGCGATGTGGTCGGGATCGCCGAACCCGGCTATTCACTGTATCCGGTGCTGACCGAAGTTCAGGACTGCAGACTGCTTCCAGTTCCGCTGCTGGACAACTGGTCTCTGCCATCCAACTTCGTTGCGATCCTCAACGATGCCGGCGCGCGGCTTGCCCTGCTGGTAAATCCGCATGCGCCCACCGGTATGCTGTTGTCAGCACAACAGCTGATCGAGATCGCCAGCTCGTTTCACGGCGTCCTGGTGGTGGACGAAGCCTACGTGGACTTCGTGGATCCCGACCAACAGTACGACCTGACCTCCGCGATAAAGGAACACGACAACCTGCTCATTCTGCGCACATTGAGTAAAGGTTATTCACTGGCGGGACTGCGTTTTGGTTATGGTATTGGTGCAAAAGAACTGCTGGCACCGATGATGTTTAAAACCAGGGACAGTTACAACACCGATTACATCTCCCAGCAGCTTGCCTGTGCCGCCATCGATGCGGTAGATGACGCGCGAGAAAGCTGGCAGAAAGTAAGAAGCGAACGAGCCAGGCTGACCAAAGAACTGGATCAGCTTGGTCTGCCCAGCCTGCCAAGCCAGACAAACTTTATCCTGACTCAGTGTCCGAACGCGGACTCCGCCAGAGAGATCTACCACGGCCTGAAAGAATCGGGCATCCTGGTGAGATATTTCGACCAGGACCGTCTGCAGGATAAACTGAGAATCACCGTAGGGACTCCGGAACAGAATCAGCGACTGCTGCAGAGCCTTAAATTGCTGGTAAGTTGAGGTGGCAGCAGTCGGGTCGACTGACGGACACGCAATGACAGAACAACGGAAATCAGCATCGCAGAGCAGTAAGTTTGGTGTCAGCAAGGTGCATTTTTGCCCCGACTGCAAAAAACCCCTGCAACGCAAGGATGGCAAGATGGGGCCGTTCTGGAGTTGCACGGGATTCCCGCGCTGCCACACTACCCTGGACGACGTAGACGGAAAACCATCCACCGAACCGGACGAGCATTATTGTTGCCCGGTCTGCACCCGGAGGATGTTAAGAATTCAAAATGAAAGCGGCAGTATCTTCTGGATCTGCACCGGAGCAAGCAGAGGTTGCAAAGTCAGGCTGAAGGATGACCAGGGCAGACCAGAGATTGCCCACCGCTGCGGCAGCTGCGGACACCTGCTGGTGAGACGAAATGGTAAACATGGCGCCTTCTGGGGTTGCAGCGGCTACCCGGAATGCATCCAGACTTATAGCGACGACAACGGCAAACCTAACATCAAATAATTTTGCAGATCGCGACGGCTATGCAAAGGTACCTGACAGAATCCACCAGAGCGCACCCCCTATTATTCAGAGGTTCCCTTGATCTTTTCACTCCTTAAAATTCGTAAAAAAACCAGTGCAGTAATCGCTGGCGTATTGATCGGTGTCGCTTGCCTCTGGGGTATTGCCATGTGGCAGGACATTAGCCCCCGGCAACTCTTTACCCTGTTTCTTGCCAGCATTGCGCTAATCTTCGGCATTATACTGTTGGCGTTCTGCCTGATCACGATCGCAAAGCTGCTGCAGAGGCTGATCAAGCGTAACAAGCCTGAAAATCCTGATGAGTCTGACTAGAGAGATCAGTCAGTCGACTGACTGCCTGGTGGAATTTTCTGGCACACGTGATGCCAGGCAAAGACTACATAGGAAGGGATCGGGACATTATGACAGCATCTTCTCTGCCATGCGCCGACGGATAATAGTTCTTCCGCTCACCGATCGGCAAAAATCCCATTGACCGATAAAGACTCTTAGCCACTTCGTTAGAATGTCGGACTTCCAGGAAGCATACTTCTGCCTCTTCACGATGGGCCTGTTCAAGCAGGAATTGCAATATTCGCCGCCCGTGCCCGGCACGCTGAAATTCCGGATTCACGCAGAGCGTTAACAGATGGCTCTCGCCAATGGCCACTGACAGCACGCCATGGCCTATCAGTGTGTCGCTGTTACCGAGGACCCAGCACTGATATCCCGCCCTTAGACAATCAATAAATACTCGCTTGTTCCAAGGGTGTTCATCAGCAGCGAGGGTTTCATTCTGAACCACGATATCCAAGTCGCTGGCCCGCATCCGGCGCAATGCGAACTCGGTCTGTAAATCTGTAACTGATAACACTGACGTTGTCCTGTCTCTAACTTTCCAAAGCCCCACATCATTTAAGCAGCTTGGGTACTACGCGAATTGCCTCCCACACGGATCGCTTCAGAACCGGGACTTTCAGCAGGGCATCAAGACTGTGCGTAAATATTACTCTATTGCTGGATTCGGCAAGCAGCTGACCGACGCCACTACTGGCAAACAAATCCTCGCATTGACTGCCGAACACAACAATTACATCATAAAAATTCGCATCCAGCCTCTTCCCCAGGAAACCTTGCAGTGCCTGGTACGCTTCCGGTGCGCGCAGTCCTGACGCATCGTCGTCAGCGCTGAGGGGCCAGTTGAACCTGGCAGCATTTGCCAGGTCGGTGACTTCCTGTCCCAGTGCCCGTAGGATCGCCCCCAGCAGGGTGTTTACTTCTTTTTCGGTGCGGGATAATCCGAAATAAGGAACCTCATTGATTACTATGAATTTTTCTGAGATCCGGTAAAACTGCAAACTGAAACGCAACTGTTCCCCTCCGGTTTCCAGCGCCGGTTCCTGGGCCAGCAATGGAGGAGTCTCAATCGGTTCTGGCTGCAACTGCACGTCGCTCTGAGGTTCCGGCTGGGCTTCCAATGTTTCCGTCAGGCGAGTCTTCAGCTTCGACACCGTGATTACTTCGTCAGCAACGACTGATTCCTGTTTGACACTGTCGGGCAACTGGTCGGCATCCGGAATCGGCGCCAATGGTTGAAACTCACGACGCACATAGCAATCTATTCCCATTGCGCTCAGATAAGCCAGGCGGCGTACTTCATCCATAATGTGGAAAACTTGCGAATTGGTGGACACTGCAGAACACTGACTATACGCCTTTACTATTGGTGCAACAACCGCGACTGGAGAACCTCAAGTTGTGATTCTGCGACAATCATGATTGAATCCCGCTTCGTTGAAAAAGAGGCAGGCAAATGAAAGCGATTGTTTGTAATTCTTACGGCCCCCCCGACAATCTTGCATTGACAGAAGTAGACGACCCGGTTGCTGGTGAGAACCAGGCTGTGGTTGAAGTCCATGCTGCTTCCCTGAACTTTCCAGACACTCTGCAAATCCAGGGCAAATACCAGTTCCAACCGCCAATGCCATTTACACCAGGTTCCGAGGTTGGCGGCGTCGTTCGTTCAACTGGCCCAGGCCTACAGGATTTCCAGCCCGGAGATCGTGTTATGGCGACCCCCTCCATCGGGGGCATGGCAGAGCAGGTCATAGTAGATGCGCCCGGGTTGCGAAAAATACCAGATAACATGGACTTCAAGACCGCCGCCAGCTTTGCCATGGTTTACACCACGTCTTACCACGCGCTGAAACAACGAGCGAACCTGCAGGCAGGTGAAACATTACTGGTACTGGGTGCCAGCGGTGGTGTCGGTCTTACGGCCGTCGAACTGGGTAAGCTGATGGGTGCCAAGGTTATTGCTGCCGCCAGTTCCGATGAAAAGCTGGAATTTGTCCAACGCTTTAACCCAGACCACACCATCAACTACGGCGACGGTGAATTGAAGGAAAAAGTGAAAGCCCTGACTGATGGTCGCGGTGCCGATGTTATCTACGATCCGGTAGGTGGCGATCTGTTTGATCAGTGCACTCGCTGTATTAACTGGAACGGCAGGCTGCTGGTAGTTGGCTTCACCAGTGGCAGAATTCCGGAGTACAAGGCCAATCTCGCTTTGCTGAAAGGCTCAGCCATGGTAGGCGTTTTCCTGGGCCGCTTTCGTAAGGAAGAGCCGGAAGCCTATGAGCAAAACTTTCAGGAATTGCTGGCAATGTTCGCCGACGGAAAACTCAAACCCGTTGTGACCCAGTCGTTCCCTATGGAAGAATATGTTGCAGCGTTCAATGTATTTTCTGAACGTCGGGTAATGGGCAAGGTGGTACTGGAAATCAAACAGGATAGTTAGGAGCTGGGGTTCATAGCGATGCTGAGCCGCGAAGAAGTAAAAAGAGACCTGGAACGTCTGCGAGATATAGTTATTCAGCACAAGGCAGACGGCAACCCTATGGCTATCCATAGGGAAGTCATCCACGGTATCGAGCTGGATGTTTTCAGCAACATTCCCCAGACCTTACCGGACATATATCGTCTCGCCCTGGAAATCGCCGACCGCGACTTCCTGGTTTACCTGGATGAACGCTATACCTTCGGTGAAACACACCGCCTGGCGGAGCGCCTGGCGCGCATCATGGTCGATCGATACGGCATCAACAAAGGCGATCGGGTTGCCATCTGCTCGCGCAACAATCCAGAATGGTGTCTGACTTACCTGGCAGCCACCATGATTGGCGCGATTATCGTACCAATGAATTCCTGGTGGACTGGCGCAGAAATGGAGTACGGACTGGAAGACAGTGGCGCCAGGCTGCTGTTTGCAGACCAGGAGCGTATAAACCGAATCCAGCCTTACCTGCAACCGCTCAACTTGCAGGTCGTGGCTATCAAGCCTGAGCAGGAACTGCCCTTTCCCGAATTTCATCAGCTACTTAATGACAGCAGCAGCGATCATACCGACTTGAATCAGCACCAGGTAGCGGCCGACGACGACGCCTCCATCATGTATACGTCCGGCTCCACCGGTCACCCGAAAGGTGTGCTTTCCACCCATCGCAACATCACCAATGCGCTTTACACCTGGCTGTTCGTCAAGGAAGTCAACGAAATCCTGCGCCCGGAGCTGGCGGAAGAGAACGCCAAGTACGAACCGGCACTGCTTTGCAATGTTCCGCTGTTTCATGTCACCGGCAGCCATGCCCAGTTTCTCAACTGCTTCGTCACGCAGCGTAAATTCGTCATGATGTATAAATGGGATCCCGAGGTAGCTCTTGATCTCATTGAGAAAGAGCGGATCTCAGTCTTTCATGGAGTGCCCACCATGACCTGGGAACTCATGGAGTCACCTAATTTTGACAATACCGACCTCAGCAGCCTGCGTAATGTACAAAGTGGAGGCGCCGCAAGGCCACCGGAACACCTCGCCCTGATGCTGCAGAAATTTCCCGAGCAGGCTATCCCGGGGCTGGGTTACGGCCTGACTGAAACCAATGCGATCGGGGGCATCATTTCCGGTAAATTTTACGAGGCAAACCCTCAAAGCACCGGTAGACCGACACCACCTGTCACCAGCGTCAAGGTTGTCGATTCTGAAGGTCACACTCTTGAGGCCGGGGAAGTCGGAGAGATCTGTATAAAGGGGCCGACCGTCATGCGCGGCTACTGGAATAAACCCGATGACACCAAAGCAGTGATTAAAGATGGCTGGTTTCACAGCGGGGACATCGGCATGCTCGATGACCTCGGTTTCATTGTCATCATGGACCGGGCCAAGGACATTGTTATCCGCGGTGGCGAGAATATCGGCTGCGCTGAGGTGGAATATGCGATCGTGGAACACCCCTCCATCAGTGAAGTTTCAGTCTATGGCATACCTGACAATCGGCTGGGAGAAATACTCTGCGCCACGGTTATGCTGAAACCGGGAGAGGTTCTGTCGCGCGACGAACTGAAAGGCTTTCTAAGTAAAAAGCTCGCCCGATTCAAGATTCCTGAACACATCTTTTTCCAACACGAACAGCTGCCGCGCATAGCCAGTGGCAAGATTGCCAAGAAACAGCTGCGGGAAGAAGCCATTGCGCTGCTTTCCTGACCTCCAGCTCTAAGTAGGAATTTTCTTAACCAAAACTATTGCCTTTTTTCTGCACCAGCTTTATATAGGGCCCATGTAGCGATGAGGTGATCATCACAGTTTCAGCAAAATTTTGTTGAAGATTCTTCGATCACGCTCCGATAATGTGTTTAAGGAACTACTGACTAAATCGCAGCTAAGCATTTGTATATAGGCTGTTGTTCTGAACGGTTTTGTATTCAACCGACACTGCTTGCTATCCCTAGCCGGCAGTACCACGAGGGTTGTCCACATGGCAGATATCACCGAAACCAGGGACGATGATTGGGAAGACGGTGGGGATACCGTAGAAGAGCTGGAAACTGTCGAGTCCGACAATGTCATGCAGTTCAGCGATTTCGTTGAGCCAGACGAGAAAAAACTGCAGAAGCAGCGGATGACAGAGTTGCGCCGGCGAGCAGAGGAACGTCAGGACTGGAGGCGTATCAGTGACGAATTCGACTGGGATTTCGACCAGGGCGACATCCTCGAAGAAGCCTGAGCTTTAACTGCCAGTCCGCCTCTGGCAGCTAACATAACCCTTCGGGTCGACCCGAGGTTTTCGGTTCGGCCTTAAATTGTCTCAATCTGGTTAGTCCAGCTGGATGGTAATTTCGTCTAATCCGGCAATCTTTGCCTGTAACCTGTCGCCAGATTGCACCTTTCCCACACCAGCCGGTGTACCGGTGAATATCAAATCCCCGGGACGCAGTACAAAGTAGGTCGACAACTCAGCTATTATCTCCGGCACGCTCCAGATCATGTCGGCAATATCACCTCGTTGTCTCAACTCGCCATTCACCGCCAGGCTGATCTCACCATGATCGAGCATCCCGGTTTGTGAAACTGGATGTATTGTAGAAACCGGTGCAGAATTATCAAATCCTTTGGCAACGTCCCATGGCCGCCCTGCCGCCCGAGCATCCGCCTGCAAATCTCGCCGGGTGAAATCGATGCCAACGCCGTACCCGAACACCAGGTCTACGGCCTGATCCTGTTTTACGTTGCTGCCCTCCATGCCTAACGCCACCACCAACTCCACTTCGTAGTGAAGATTATCAGTTCTTCCCGGGAACGGGATACGGTCCTCGCCATGCACCAGTGCGTCAGCCGGTTTGGAAAAGAAAAATGGCGGATCCCGGGTTGGGTCCCCACCCATTTCTCGAGCATGGTCCGCATAATTTTTCCCGACACAGTAAATACGATGCACAGCCAGGAATTTTTCGCTTCCGGCTACCGTGACACTTGGCAAACTGACAGGAAAAAGAGTTTCCATAGAATACGATCCTATAACGTTGAAACTAGCAGCCGAGCCGATCAGCCAGTGAACCAGTTGGCCAGTCCTCTGCCGCAGGAAACAGCTGAAGTCCTGTTCGGTTCTGAACTGTAGCCAGATCTGACAACTGATCGCAATGATGGGCATGTACCGGCAGGTCCTGGTCGAAAAGGAACGCTGCCAGCCTACCCTGGTCATTCGCCACCACCTTGAAAAAGGCCACCGGCAAAACTTCGCCACTCACTCTTCCACCAGCAAGTTCGTAAACTGGCCCGGCGATCACCGTGAGCTCGCCACCCTGCGCAACCTGCTCGTTGATGGCCTGATCCAGTCGCGCCCATGACTCCAGACGCAGATCACTTTTCATAAGGGACATGATTGACAGCAGGTTCAAATCCGACCAGTAGCTGGTGGCTGCGAAGCTGGTCATGGGAACCAGCCTGCCCCGATCCTCAGCATTCAGCGTAAATTCTGAAATTCGATAGACACTCTCTAACTGATTCCCCAGGCTGGGCTGTATCAGCGTGTCGCCTGCGTCACTGACCTCCTCAAGCTGGACGCTGTTGCGAGCCAGCTGATCGGCCTGCCATTCACGGGGCAACAGCGAAGCGACCCCAATACTGCCGGGAAGCACCCTGTAAGAAACCCAATCGGCCAGGCGTGAGTCGGCATTGAGGGAGACTGCATAGAGGTGCCTGACAATAATCTCATTGCTGTTTGACGTTCCAGTTGGACAGTCGCGCAGGCAATGGGCAATATGCAGGTTATCCAGCGATTCAGCGCTGTGAACGGATGCCGGCACGGTCAACAAGGTGATCAGAAAGAGAAGGTTACGTGTCATTTTATTCTTGCCAGTGCAGATCGCAGCTAACTCTAATACAGGCTGAACCGGCTGACAATACACGATCCAATCTCGGCTTAGCAGCGAACTGATCAGAGATTCCTAAAAATCGAAAAACAGCATTTCCAGATTTACCAGCAGCCTTGGTTGCGGACGCCAGTTTTCATCTCTCGACACCAGCACCTGGGGCGTTACTTCAAGGAACAGCCAGTCTTCATAAACCGCGCGACGGTAAAGCATCTGCACATAATAATCGTTCACCCGGATACTCGGCTTGTTAATCCCTAGCAAACCCAGCTCATAGCCAAGAGTCTCATCTGGCCCCAGCGTACGAAAAATCGCTGCTGTCTGGCTGAATTGCGTCGCGTCACGTTCATCCTGGAAATTAGCTTTTGACGTAATCCTGACAAAGCGGTCTACACCCAGCTCCCGGGTAAAGGACACCTCGGTGTCGAATCCCCAGCCACGTGAGTCGTAATACCAAAATCTCTGATCAAGACCGACAGACCAGAGATCACTGACAGGGAATGTTTGCCTGGCCCTGAACCGATAAAAGGGATCAATTGGCACAACAGATCGAATACCCAGATCATGACTCAGATTCCAGCCGGAATCTGTTTCATCCTGATAGCGGATGCCGCCTATGGAGTCACCGGAATTAGGCTCGTCCAGGATATTCTCCTGCAATGTGTTAAATTCTTGAACGTCTGATTCAAAAATTAGCTTCCAGCGTTCCGAAACCGTAGGCAGGTCGAGTCTGCCGCCAATCTTTATTTTTGAATTGTAATGATCAAACTTGCCATACAGCTGATTAAAGCGAACACTGAGATAGGTTTCATTGAGCTGCTCCCCCACTCCTTCACCAGCGAGCCACTCATCCAGGTTGCGCCCCAACTGGGTCACCTGGCGCGAAACCTGTTGACGCCTTTCCAGCAACCATTCCCAGGTGGTGCTTTGACTACCGGGATCAAGCCATGGCTCAGCCGCGTGAACTTTAGTGGCAGCAAGCGACAGGAATAATGATACCAGTACTGCGCCTATAGTCGACGGAACTGTATTAGCGCCTGTGGCTTTGGAAGTCACCCTTAGTTCATTTCGTAGCAGCAAAGCGAATCCTACAATTACTCAACCACGTCGATTCTTTACGCTTTATTAGGCTATCTGAAAATGAGATCCAGGCAGCCGATGCAGATCAATAACTGGCCAGAATGTATAGATTATTGGCGCTACATGAGTAGTTTGTTGGTGCTAAATGAGTAGTTTGTTGGTGTTTTTTCGAGCAGAGAGGGGGGTTTAGGGAAAACACTGTAAGTGAGTTGTAGATCGTACAAGTTCCCTTCTACGGTGTTTTCCCCAGGCTCTATCCCATCGGATATAGATACTGTTTATGCACTTCGTCGCAGGCCTGCATGATGTCAGGTGTCAAATTCACATCCAGTGCTGCCAGCGATTCAGCCAGCTGATCTGCAGTGCGTGCACCGATAATGGTTGAAGCGACGAAGTCGAAATTCATACTCCAGGCAGTTGCCAGAGTCACGGGCGACATACCTGCTTCCTTGGCAATCTCCATGTAACGTTCGGTGGAAGCCAGTGTGCCTTCATTGACGAAACGCTCCCCCATAGCCCGCTGACGAGGATTTTCCTGATCGAAGTAGCTGCTGAACCTGGCATCTTCTGGAAAGTTGCCACCATTGTATTTACCACTCAATACCCCACCGCCAATAGGAGAGTACGGCAACAGCGACACATTTTCGCGTCGGCACACATCGGCCAGCTCGTCCAGGAAGCGACGATTCAGCAGTGAGAAATTGTTTTGAATTGACTGAAAGCGGGCAAGCCCTTCGTAGTCAGCGATTGTATTCGACTTGGTCAATCCGTAGGCAGATTCATTAGACGTGCCAATGTAACGCACCTTTCCTGATTGCACCAGACGGTCGAGCGCCTCCATGGATTCGTCCATCGGCACAATTGGGTCTGGCCAGTGCACCTGATACAGGTCGATGTAGTCGATATCCATGCGGCGCAGGCTGCCTTCCACTGCGGTTTCAATATGATGACGGTCGATGGCGGTCAAACCGTTACGAATGGGTGGCACGAACCAGCCGGATGCAGCACCGGCAACTTTTGTGGCAACGATAACCGAATCCCTTGGCTTGGTCTTCAGCCATTCGCCGAAAATTTCTTCGGTCCGACCGGCGGTCTCTGCGGTTGGCGGAACCGGATACACCTCTGCCGTGTCGAAAAAATTAATGCCGCGATCATAGCTCGTCTCGCAGATCTTGAAAGACTCTTCCTTGTCACTCCAGGATCCAAAGCTCATGGTTCCCATACAAATGGGGCTGACTCGCAGACCGCTCTTGCCTATATATCGGTGTTTCATGCTACTCCCTATTACCTTGCTTCAACTCGAATTAATGTTGATGGGCGGACTATCAGGCACTGCAATCATTTCCCAGGTAACCGGTACCACCACAATAAGCCGGGTCCTGTAACTGAATGCGAATACCGTCCGGATCGCTGAAATAGAGCTCCGGTGTTCCACCTTCGGCTCCGCCACGATTGGGCATCCGCATGCTGATCCAGTGCATCAGTGGCTGCGTGTCAGCCGGGTCCTGCCGGGCGCTGAGCCCGTAATCGGTGAGCATTGTCAGCACTCCGTCCACGTCGAAGTCGTCCATACCCATGCAAACGTGATCGATGCGCCCTGGCTGCGTGGGTGCGCCAGGATTGCTGCCCCCTACATACATGAGAAATTGCAAACCATCACCCACACCAATGACTGGTGCGTTCGGCCCCTGATAGGCTTGAAAATCCAGCCCGAACAACTGCCGATGAAACTGGTTTGCGTCTTCGCGATTATGAACAAAATTGGTGAAATGGCTTAACTCGCGCAGACCAATCAGGCCCGGTGAAGGACTCTCTTCCAGCTGTCCGCAGCTGTCACCAGTGGGACCGCCACCACCACAATAGTTCTGGCCATTGAGCTGGTAAAAAATACCATCCCGATCGGCGAAAAACAGTTCGTGAGTGCCGCCAGTGGCGCCGCCCGCATCGGGACCGCGCACTCGATGCCAGCTTGTGCCCGCGACACTGACACTCGGTCCAGCTTGTGTTGGCGCCGAACCAGGGGTAACACCATTAGCAGCCAAAGCGCGCTCTATCCGCTGCAGATTAAAATCGCTGACTGATAACCCCACATGGGTGATACCAGGGCTCTCGCCCGCAGCTGCCGGCGTCAGGGAATAGAAATACGGGCCATCACCCATGCGCAGGACGACAGTATCCCCTTGCCTAGCCAGGACTGGTGATCCGAACAGCCCCTGGTAGAATTCCTGGGAACGCTGAACATCCCTGACACGCAGCCCGAAATTGTGCAATTTAATAACCGGTATTGGTGCTGCGGAACCCTGCGCCAGCAGGCTCGGAGAAATCGCCAAAGCTGGCAGGGTTTTCAATAAAGACCTTCGGGTAAAACCAGAGCCTCGACCGGACTCTCTCAGTTTGCTTTGTAGTTTCATGATATCTGGCTCGTAGCAATTATAGTTGTTCGATTTCGCCGCCTTCTTCGAGCCATGACTCGAGTCCACCGGACATATGGGAAACTCCTTCGCAGCCCATGGTTAACAAGGATTCCGCAGCCAAAGCTGAGCGCCAGCCCTTGTTGCAATAAAGAATTACCTGGGTCGCTGATTCAAACACTGGTTTGTAATAGGGACTATCTGGATCTATCCAGAATTCCAGCATTCCCCGCGGCACGTGAAAGGCACCGGGAATTTTACCTTCGCGTTTTAATTCCCGAATATCACGCAGATCCACCAGTATCACGCCATCCTGATTCCGCCTCTCGCTTACCTCTTGCGGGGTAAGGGAGGCCACTTTTTCCTCGGCGCGGGCGACCAGTGCCAAATAACCAGTTGTCGGTTTCATGTTGCTCCAGAATTAAACCTAATCAGGGTCTTATATAACCTACATCGCCCTGAATTGAAATCACTGTGTCGTAAGGCGCAGAAAGTGCCTGCAGGCGCTCCAGGATACGTCTTGCAGTAGCGGAATCTGCCACTCTTGGCACCCCACGATGTGCCATACGGGCGCTGGCGTAACCTAGCTCAACGGGATGAAGCCTGACTTCAGCCAGGCGGCCTCCCTCATATTCGCTGACAGCGACAACGCTTTCATACTTTACGGGGAAGGGACAACCCGCGCACTGATCCCTGGTGGGATCACCCCGACCAGCCAGACCACCAATATCCCGTTGCCTGATGAACTCACCAAGCCCGTAGAAGATGGGCTTGCCCTGGTAAATTTCGATACCTCGCAGGACATGCACACCGGTACCCTGAAACAGATCGGCACCGTTATCGATAGCGGAGCGCGCGAAGTCTTCCAGGTAATTGGCAATACTGGGATTGGTATCCAGGTGCTCGGCCTCTGGAATGTTGTCACCCCGATAGCCGCCTTCGGCATCCTTGAAATGATGGGAATGCAGTGCCACTGTTATGAAATCGGATCGCATCTTTCCTTCCCGTACGGAAGCCAGAATATCCTGCAAGTCCTGTTGGTCCAGTTCGAAGGAGTAGAATGCCTCCAGCACATCAGGCGGTGCCTTGCGAAACTGATTGCCCAGCACAGTGATCTGTTGATCGTTGTTGGCACCCCGCGCATAAAACCCGGTGCCGTTGGGAAAATGATCGCGAATGGTTTGCACCGCATCCCAGTCGCGGGCCGGTATCATCAGGAAACGCTCCACATCCAGATTGCTCAGCCCACCACGCCCCGGCCATTCACCCCTGGCAGGTATTGCTGCAAAACTGGTGCCGGCGGTGGTCGCCACCATACCAACTCGCCCTCGCGCCGTGGTAAAGAAACGGGCAGCCCGGGCCGACCAGTAGTTGTCGCCATAGCCACTGTACTGCAATCCAGCACGATCAAGATGTCGGCTTGTTTCGGCCAGGCCCTCCGGGCCGTAATCGTTAGCATGATTGTTAGGTCGCGCCAGCAGATCGAAACCGATGGCTTTCAGAAACTCAGCTGATTCCGGCTCGGCGCCATGTCTCCCGCCTCCATTGCTGCCCACAAAGGAACGGGGATCGACTATTTGCGTTTCCAGGTTTCCGGTAGCCACATCGGCGTTGCCGATCAGCTCGATAACCGCTGCAAAATCAGGCTCATCCGCGAGATGCTCCAGGGAGTGAGCAATAATCACATCCCCCACCACAGCAATGGAAAATCCGTCGTCTACCGTGCTGGGCAAGTTCCGCTGAGGCGGGTTGTGCCTGCGCAGAGATACTGGCAAATCCGATCAGCAGACCGAAAGCCAGCAAACAGTTAGGAAATAATATTTTCATAGAGCACCCCAATCAGCTTACCCCCCCGGTACATCTGAAGCTTCGCCAGTCAGACTTCCGGATCCACGCCACGCTCCAGCATGGCCTCCTGTTTCCTGACAATTATTGCAACCGCCAGTCCTGCTGCCAGCAACACCATGCTACCCAGCACCAAGGTCCAGTGCCCGATATTGAGCATACCACCGGCTGGTGCCGCCAGAGTCAAACCTGCAAGCCCGATCAGGATGCGGGAAACCAGTGACAGGTTATGTCTCCCGAGGTTGCCGAAAAACACCAGGTAGCCCTGCAGCGCCCCGGATACAAGTGCCACTCCGATCAGGGCAGTAACCAGCACCGCCAGGATTTCGTCGATTGATCCTTGCAAGAGTAATGCTGGATTAAAGACAAAGAAAAACGGGATGAAATAAATAATCGCCCCTAGACGCATGGCCTCGAAGCCGGCACGCATGGCGGAAACCTTGGCTACCGAAGCGGCCGCAAACGCTGCCAGGGCAACCGGTGGCGTAATAAAACTGAGCATGCCCCAGTACATGATAAACATGTGGGTTGCCAGCGGATTCAGGCCAGCATTAATCAGTGCCGGCGCCAGTACGATAGCAAGAAATATATAAGCAGCTGTTACTGTCATGCCGATGCCCAGCATGAAGCTGGTGAGAGCCCCCATGATCAGCAGGACCAGCACATTGTCGCCAGCAAGGTAAACCAGGTCATTGGCCAGGGTACCGGCCATGCCGGTCACCGCCAGCGCACCGATAATCAAGCCGATAGCTGCCAGGATACCCGCCAGCTCCGCCATCAGTTTACCGGTGGCGGCAATCATTAAAAGAAATTTCTCAAGTGACATGCGGTGCGAGGTGAAGTGGTTGATGACCAACAGCAAGGCGGTGGCATAAAACGGCGCGGTGGCTTCCCGCTGCATGTACACCAATAGCCAGATCAGGGTGACGAACACAGCGATAAAATACCAGCCTTCCTTGAACACGTCCTTGAGCTTTGGCAGCTCCTCTCTCGGCAATCCCTCCAGTTTGTTGCGTGCAGCATAGGCATCGATCTGCATGAACAGCCCAAAGAAATACAACACCGACGGTACTATCGCAGCCACTGCCACCGTCACATAACTGACGTTCAAAAAACTGGCCATGACGAAAGCAGTCGCCCCCATAATCGGCGGCATCAACACACCGCCGGTAGAGGCGCAGGCTTCCACACCGGCAGCATACTGACGACTAAAACCAATTCGCTGCATGGCGGGAATCGACAATGGCCCGGTTGTCAACACATTGGTGACCGGACCTCCACTCATGGAACCCATCAAGCCGCTGGAAAAAATTGCCACCTTGGCCGGGCCGCCCCGTAGATGTCCAAGCAAGGCAAAGGCAAAATGAATGAAAAACGGTCCGCCCCCGGTAAACTGCAGGGCAACACCGAATAACAGAAAGCCGAACACCAGCTGGGCAAATGCCTGCATCGGAATGCCAAACAGACTCTCCGCACCAAGAATATGAAATATCGCCACATCTTGAACCGGCATTCCAATACCAGCAATTACATCTGGCAGGCGATCGGAATACATAGGGTACAGTGACAGCACTGTAACAATCACGAAAATCGGCCAGCCACCTGCCCGGCGCCCTGCCTCCAGAACAACTGCCCAGGAAATCATCGCCAGCCAGACACCCACCGGCGGTGCAGCATATTCCCAGGCCTCCAGCACGATACGCTCGGCATAGAAAGCGTAATAACCGAATACTGCCGCAATCACAGCAATAATGGCGATGTCGTACCAGGGAACATGATTAAGACTTTTCTGCGTGGCCGGAAAGGTAATGAACACCATCGACAGCATGGTACCGGTTATCAGGTACATATAGCGGCTGTCCAGCATGACGTAATTGACGAAGAAGCCCAGATTGAAAATCTGATTGACGGCAAGCAAAGTGGCCGATGCGGTTAGCACTGCCATTGTGATGCGCCAGGTCCTGTTCAGCTCCCGATAGCGGCCAATATCGATCGCATCATTCTCATCGTGGGTCTGGGCGGGATCTTCAGCGAAACTCTCGTGACTCATACTGCTATTACTTTTTGTTGTTAAATGTCGACGTACTGCTTGTGGATTCTCATGGCTACTGTGTGTCAGCCAGAGTGATCAGCTTCTCCGCTTCCAATGCCCGGGTCCGGTACACCAGCCAGGCCTGTTCGAATTCCTCAAAGCCTTGCGGGGCCGAGGGCAGGAATGTCTCCCAGGCCTGCATCAACACCTGCTGCCGGTACAGATTTTCCTGTTGCTTGTTTTCAGCCTCCGGCGTCCATACACCGACTTCCTTGAAATACTTTATTGCGCCTTCGTGAAAAGGGATAAACGCCTGTTCCAGCTTCTGGCGATCCATGGTCCAGCCGGCGGCGCCCGGCGCGTTGTCACGATACTCTTCGAAGTGGCGGTGCATGATTTTCACCAGGCTGTACACCATCGCTTCATCAGCGTCAGCCATACCCACCAGCAGGGGATAGGCCGAGGTGAATACTTCCAGTCCCTCGGGTGGCAAGGTTGGTCCCTCTGTTGCGATATGTGGAACGTACCAGGGAAGACGATTGCGCACCCGGGTAATTGCCTCCGGGTCATCATGAGGAAAAGCCACAAACCTGAGACCTCGCGGCGATGCTTCGACACGCAGAAACGGTGGTGAATTACAGGCTCCCCCGGCCACATCGGCCCGATCATTCAATACAGCATCGATAGAGGCGTTGTAGCCTCCCACTTCAACTGCGATGACATCGTCCCAGGTCAAATTGGCATAGGATAGCAGCGCGGCCGTGGCGTTATTCAGCGATGGTGCTCCCTGAACAAATGTGACCCGTTTACCTGCCATATCAGCCGGCGAGATGATATTGGCGTCCGCAGCCGTGGCAAAGTTAAAGGAACAGCTGTCTGAATAGTTGGAAAGAAGCGCACGAATGGGCTGAGGTCCCCAGATTCTGGAGGCGAAATTTAGAATTCCTTCCTGGGCGTAGACCGCCTCCGAACCACCGGCGGAAAAATTCACCCGGCCCGCCCTCAGGGTGGCCAGACGCGACACGTCGTTACGTCCCGGCACCACGCGCAAATTGACCTGGTATTGCCGCTGCATGATATTACCAATAGCTACTGCCTGGCTGTAGCCACCAGTGCCGGTGGGGTAAGCGGACCAGGCGAGCGTGCGAGGCAGCTCAATCCCTTCCGGGCTATAGTTTTCTGTGGTTTGTGGCACCTGTTCCCCACAGGAGACAAGAACCAATGCTGGCAACATGATGAATGCCACCAACAAACGCTTTACGGTTTTTGTTGTCGTTATATGCATAGGTTCAAATCAGGCTGAATATGCGATAATTAATAGGTTCAACCAAGATCCGAGCAAGAATAGCGCAGCCTCTGTAACAAAGCCACACGCCAGAGCTAAAGCCTTGAGATCAACTGGCAGTGTGCTGTCGGTCACATGGATTTCGCCATCTGTCGCAAATATGTTGACTTGCTTCTTATTAACCTTAATACTGCCCGCAGCTTGAAACTAAGCGTTATATATTTATGCAATACCATTTCGAAGTCCCTTCTAGCAATACATCGTCCTGAGTTTCATAAGTTGTAATAGCAATATTTCCAGCACCATCGCCTGGTGACGGGCAACATTTAACTTTTGAACATACAGGAATACATTATGTCTGATACATCCACAGGAACTGTCAAATGGTTTAACGAATCAAAAGGTTTTGGTTTTATTGAGCGAGAATCGGGTCCCGATTTGTTTGCTCATTTCAGCGCCATCAGCGGTTCTGGATTCAAGACCCTTCATGAAGGACAAAAAGTACAGTTCTCTATCTCCCAGGGCCAGAAAGGCCCACAAGCCGACAATATCGTCGCCTTGTAAGAGACTCTTATAGCAAGAAGCTCTTGTTAAAAGAAACTCTGGTAAAAATCTCTGATAAAGAGAAGCTTTATAAAAAGCAACCTGTAGAAATGGCTTTGTAAGCCACCTTGTTATCACAGCCGCTCATGCTTGTCGTGTGCGGCTGTTTTTATTTCAGAAACCTTTTGATTTAAAACACGGCTGGCGACTAGACTGGCGACTAGAGAGTCAGCAGCAGATTATCCCCAGCCGTATCAGTATCAAGATACCCCCACCGTTCATTTCTTTCCTGACTGTAACCATTAACAGTCAATCTCGTCTTGTAATTTGAACCACGACTAACTGGACACTGATTCGGGAGAAGATATCAATGACGAACGCAGCATTGCCCGAAACCATCTATTCCGACAGATGGGTAATAGCTTCTCCGCTACTGCTGTTTTTTGGCCTGGCCTATCTGCTTGCCTGGAGCCCGATACCACTTTTGGCCTGGTTGGCTGCGGAGGCGGACCTGGAATCCTGGATAGAGTTGAGTCGCCTGGCGGAGAGTGGCGCCCTCACCGGCCACGAACTGCCTGTTCCTGACTGGTTGATTTATGCCATCACCAGACTGCAGGATTTTGCATTCAGCCTCAGCGGCCTGCTGATGATCACCCGACTGCAGGGCTGGCAAGGATTGCGAGCGCTGGGCTCCCGACTGTTGCAGTGGCGAATGACTGGCTCTTGTTGGCTGCTAACCATACTGCCACTGGCCCTGTACCTGTCAGCAACTGTAACCAGTAACGCACTGGATTCCTTCCAATGGTCTCCCGGGCACCTCTGGCGAGCACTGTTCAGCATTGAAGCGGGCCTGTTGGTAACCTTGTTACTGAGAGGCCCCATGGGAGAAGAGTTGGGATTACGTGGCTTTGCCCTGCCCTACCTGCAGACTTTCACAACGCCATTCAGGGCCAGCCTGGTAATTGGGTTCTTTTGGGCCAGCTGGCATCTCCCTGTGTTGCTGGATCAAGATCCGGTTTCGGTGATAATTTTTCTGGTCGCAGCCTTTCTGTTGAGTTTCATTTTTACCTGGTTGTTCAACAACAGTGGTGGATCACTGGTTGGCGTACTGTTTTTTCACGCATTTCAAAACAACGAAGAAATGTTTGAAGTTTTCTTTCTGGCACTGTCGGGGACAGACTGGGAGACGCTGCCCACACTCGGATTACTAGCAGTCGGTACTGGATTCGCTATTGTCTTGTGGCGCAACAACAGCAGATCATCAGTCCAACTAGCGCAGCACGTTACGTAGCTGCTCCCGGTGAAAACGCCCCACTTCTTCGAGTTGCTGAGCAAAGTAACAGCGCCGCTGCGGAATGTTGGTACCCACAGGAATTTCTTCTCGACAGACAATCCGCTCTTCCGGGGCAACCTGGGCGTTGTGCTGTTCCACTTCCGCATCAGTTGGCAGCCTTTGAGTGACAGAGGCTTCGTCTGACGGCGACGCAGCGCAGGAGGCGCACAACAACAAGAGCGGAACAAAAAAAACACTTCGATCTCGAATGAACAGGGCTATTAACTTTTCGAGACACGGAAACTGTCTATCTATGATATCCATAACCTTAAGCCTCCAGGGGCCTTTGTGGGTCCACTCGAACTGCGTTTCTGTCAATCTCTTGCGAACCGGTAGTTGACAAGGAAGGGTCGGTGAGCAGCCAGTTCACCAGCTTCCAGCCGGGGCCGAAACTTCAGCAGGGGCACTTCGGCGAACACTCGGTTTGCCACTGATTCAGCGTCGAGAGTTGCGGTTACTATGTTAAGACCGGTTACCCCGTAGTCGAAACTCCCTGACTCCGGATTACCACTTACCTCCAACTTGACCTCCAACTGTACACGGCTCGAATCGTCACTGTATGGTTGGAACGGGGGCTGTAAAAATTTCGCAGGAGTCTCTACACCAGGATAGAGAGTGGACCAGACATAGAACTCCAAAACCAATTCGTTGTCCGGCACTTCCGGTTCCAGCCAATCCGTTTGCAGAACCTGAGCCGGTAGCTTTATCAACTGGTTGAAAAAGCCTTCAACCTCCGACTCCCCGATACCTGCTGCCAACAATTCAAAATAGGCGTCCTGATAAAGTTCCAGAGCCAACCGGTTGTTGCCATGCAGAAACTCCCAGTCCGCCTGGTAAATCTGCAGCAACGCATCCGTGGATCTGGCTACTCCCGGTGCCACACTGTACAGGTCACGAATGCGCTGCAGGTTTTCTCGACCAATGCGATAGCTGCGTCGCACCGACTCATTCCGGGATAACATCCAGCCATTGGCAATGGACTTATCGTCACTTTTAAATTCGTAGCTGGTCGTGCCACGACGTTCATTCAGTACCGACTGGTAATAGTGCTCCAGCACGATCTGATAAAGAACAGGCGCCAGCCTCGTGTCCTGCTTGCCATACTGATTTTCCAGTATGCTGACCGCCTGCCAATTGAGATACTTGCCCTGAATCAGGTACCAGGCACTCTGAGATCGCTGGATCACGCCAGCCGCCGCCCGGTGCCAGTCACTCTGACGTAACAATCCGTTCGCCAGCTGATCAGGATTGTCAGCATTGATGCGGCCATTCAACCAGCTGATGTAGTCCAGTTTCTGATCGAACTCTTCCCACTTCCCCTGTAACAGCAAGGTTTCCAGCAACTGATCTACCAGTGCCAGCTGTGCGGGATTATGCAGGCCCTGGCTTACCCGGATGATCTGCAACGCCTGATCCAACTGCAGCTCCGCTTCTGGATACCGACCGTCCATCATCGCCTGGCGCGCTCTATCTGCCAGTATCTCGGCCTGCTCCGACTGATAGTAGTCGCTCCATGTAATATCCGGTTGTTGCGCCATGCACAGCATTGACGCAAACGAAAGCAACAGAGCAGAAACCGTTGCTGAAATCCCGTTGTCGATGGTCAATGTACGCGAATCATTCATACTATTTTGAATAAAAGCTGTGTGGCAATACAGAATGTGAAGACGCCTCGACAATCCTTTGTCTCAGTAACTGGAATCATAGAGAATAAGAACCCTTCTCCGCAAAGACTATTTCATTCGTTTGAGAAATGTAATGTTGATTTCACGATTCTTTTCGCCTATTTACAGTAACTTGGCTGCTCCGGTTGAACCGATAGTTCGCCCCGTAAACGTTTCTAGTGCAGGAGCAGTGGCGGTGGTAGTGGCAATGCTTGGCCTCTTGCTCACCCCTTTTGCTGAAACCACTGCCGCAACCGCGCAGCAAACCGGAATGGACAACTGCCTGCTCGACCTGTTGTACCAACCGGGAAATGATCATCTGACCGTGTCCGAGCTCAAGCAATTTTGTCTCTCTGAACGCGAAGACGACGAACCAACGGCAGTCTCGCCTCTCAATACTCCCATGGCATCAGGGCGACGGGAAAACGCTCTCAGTCCTGACCAGGCACGTTTCAGTGGCTTTTTCGAACCTTACAAAGAAACCTATTTTATTGCCGGGCAAATGAATGGTGATGATGGCTACCAGGCTTTCAGTGGTGAAACCGCCGATATCAAGTTTGCGCTGGGGCTGAAATTCCGCCTGTTCCCAAATCTTCCTGCCTTTGAAAAACTGGCACCGCTCTACTTTGGCTATTCCCAGAAATCCTGGTGGGATATCGCAGAATCTTCAGGACCTTTCAGAGAGCACAATTACAATCCTGAATTATTCTGGGACTACTCCAGAACATCGAATCGAAACGGCTTCAACTTTATCGGCCAGCTTGTTGATCAACTGGGATTTGAGCACCAGTCGAATGGCCTGGACGGGAGCGATTCGCGAAGTTGGGACCGACTCTACCTGCAACGGGAGTTTCAGGTGACAGACCGGTTCAATTTCGGAATCAAAGCCTGGAAAGACGTGAACAATGAGGAGTTCAACAAAGACATTACTGACTTCCTTGGCAATTTCAGGCTCAGCGCCAGGTACCAGGCTAACGAGCGACTGGCTGTAAACATCAATGCCCGGCAAGGCTGGGAGACCAGTAAACTCAGCTACCAGCTGGACTTTATCTATCAAATCCCCGAATGGGTGAACAGTCAGTTCATGCTAAGCTATTACGAAGGTTACGGTGAGGGGTTAATCAGCTACAACCAGAAAACCTCCAGCTTGCGGGCCGGACTGTTTTTCCCTATTTCGTTTAATGGTATATAGCGCGTTATAAAGACTCATTGAGCCAGCTAAGCTGAGCGTAAGGAATAAAGAAATAGCTAAATAAATAAAAAAATAAAGGCACAAAGGAACAAAGGAATCACAGTGGAATTAAGCCTAGTACAAACTTTTCTGGCTTCCGTAGTCAAACGCCAGAGACTTTTCGGGACGGACGAATATTCAACCCTGGAGGAACTGCTGGAAAAACTGATGAGCAGCTCCGGGGAAATTTCTGCCATGGTAACTGCTCGTGAAATCTTCGACCGCTACAAGAATCTCAACGATGAAGAAAAGCTGAAATTCTTTAGCCACCTGGAAAGCAACTTCAACGCCGAAACTGATGAGGTCAGGCTGGCCTTCAGCGAGTACGAAAAGAACCCTTCCAGCCTCAATCTAAGACATCTTTCTGACGCCAGCGAACCCCGACGCCGGGAATTGTTACGGCGCCTCAACCAGACCGCCGGAGCAACCCACGATCTGGTCGCGATGCGCAGCGATTTACTCAAGCTTCTCAAGGAACACCCCCAACTGGCTGCGGTCGACAGTGATTTCATCCACCTGTTTGCGTCCTGGTTCGCCCGCGGCTTTCTGGTTCTGCAGACCATAGACTGGACCACGCCAGCCGACATTCTCGAGCGCATCATTCGCTATGAAGCGGTGCACGAGATTCAGGACTGGGATGACCTGCGAAGTCGAATTCAGCCAGACAATCGCCGTTGTTTCGCATTTTTCCACCCTGCTCTGATCGACGAACCATTGATATTCGTGGAAATTGCCTTGAGCAACCAGGTTCCTGAGTCGATCAATGAGATTCTTGCCGGAGAGCCAGAACAGGACTTTTCCGGCGACTATGACACGGCAACCTTTTACAGCATCAGCAACTGCCAGCCGGGTCTGAAGAATATTTCATTCGGCAATTTTCTGATTAAACAGGTGGTGCAGGAACTGCAGAGTGAAGTACCGACGATCAAGCATTTTGTCACCCTGTCACCAATACCTGGATTCAACCACTGGCTCGCAGGACGCGGCAGAGAAACCTCGAAACCCCTGTCCGACCTGGCCGAAGAGATTGCTACGTCTCCACATGATGCGGACACGGTGAATGAACAAGCGGACGCATTGAAAAAGCTTTGTGCCGAGTACCTGCTGAATGCCAAGCGAGGCATTCTGCCCATGGACTCTGTTGCCCGCTTTCACCTGGGCAATGGCGCGCTGATTCACAAGATCAGAACCGGGGCTGATTTAAGCGACAAAGGCCTGCGCCAAAGCCGCGGGATGATGGTGAATTATCTTTACGATACGCGCCACATTGAACGTAACCATGAGCAGTTCATGACCGAAGGCAAGATTGACAGCAGCTCGGATATACAGAAGCTGCTCGTGAAGGTGAAAACGGCAGCGAAAAAAAGCGCATAAACAAACAAGACCAAAACAGTTGAAAGTCTCAGGTTACCGAAGTGATTTCGATAGCTTGTGAAAACAATTACCGCTCTGTATAGGTCTTGATGCCGTTGCGTTGATCTAGCCTTGCTTTATTCCCGTATAGAGCACTGTAAAGAACGCTTACCATGTAAATAATAAGAATAACAAAACTGATCGGGGACTCACATTGAAAACCAGCCAAGCCGTTCTGGCAATTTGCTTCTGTATCGCGTTAGGTGCGCTTATTGCGCTGGCTGGTAGCCAGGGTAGCGTACCCTTGACGCAAAATATCTCACTGTTTGCTGCCTGTGGCGCTATCGGTTTTCTGCTGCACTGGCTGGTGTTTCTGCCCTCTTACGCTTTCCAGACCGAGCACTACTTTGATCTGACCGGCTCTGTGTCATTCCTGGTGGCTGTCTCGGTTGCCTATATCTTCAACCCGGCGGCGGACACCCGAACCTTGATTATGACCCTGTTGATTGTCATCTGGGCCCTGCGCCTGGGCAGCTTCCTATTTGTGCGCGTCAAGCGTGCCGGACAGGACAGCCGCTTCATAGAGTTGAAAACTCGTTTCTGGCGCTTCTGTTTTACCTGGACCATGGGTGGACTTTGGGTGTTCCTGACCATGGCTGCACCTTTGGCGGCGATTACCTCGGCAACCAAGCTACCCCTTGGATTGATTGGTTACCTGGGAATTGCACTCTGGGTAGTCGGATTTACCATCGAGGTAATTGCAGATCGACAGAAAACAGCCTTTCGCGCAGATCCCGCCAACCAGGAAAGATTCATCAGTAAAGGATTGTGGGCATGGTCCAGGCACCCCAATTATTTCGGCGAAATCATCTTGTGGATCGGCCTGGCCCTGATGGCTCTACCGGTACTCCAGGGCTGGCAGCTGGTAACCCTCATTTCGCCAGTCTTCGTTGTTCTGCTATTGACCCGGGTGAGCGGCGTTCCGCTGCTCGAGAAGAAAGCCGATGCCAAGTGGGGGCGAGACCTGGACTATCAGGCCTACAAGCAAAATACCCCCATCCTGATACCAAGACCACCAAATCAGGGAATCTCTAATTAACTATGGATATGCTCTGCGGAAGTCAGGCAGACTTCTCCAGACTGGACGCGCGCACCGGATTTCAGATTTAATGCTCCCCGTTATGCCTGACGAATACCAGCCACACCAAGGCTTGGATCTGGTCGTCGCTGTCTGCCCAGGGGAACCTGCCGGCACGGTAGAGAATTAATGATAATAAACAAGAAGTTGGGAGAGTTTTATGTCTGAACTACTATCCATATCCAAAGCACTATCAAAGTGCAGCAAACGACTGCGCCAGCTGGCGGTGGTCGCTATCTTAGGCGCCTTCAGTAATCCACTTTATGCTGACAGCGAGTGGCCAGTTCGGGAAGACGGTGCCGCAGCGGCTGGATTTTCCGCTGGCGCTATCGCCGAGCTGGACGCTGCTATGGAACAGATCGTCGCGGATCAGGATGTAGCCGGCATAATCTGGCTGCTGGCCAAAGACGGCAAGATTGCTACCTACAAGAGCACCGGCATGGCGTCCATCGAAGACGGGCGGCCTATGACACAAGATTCCCTGTTTCGCATCTATTCCATGACTAAACCTATCACCGGTGTCGCTCTTATGATTTTGTGGGAACAAGGTTTGTGGGATTTTGACGATCCCGTCAGCAAGCACATTCCCGAGTTTACTGACCTCAAAGTAATGAGCAGCTATGACGAAGACGGCAACATGACGCTTGAGCCGTTGAAGCGCCAGCCCACCATGCGCGAGCTGGTCAGTCACTCGGCCGGTTTCGGCTACGGGCTCGGCGGCGACGATCCGGTCAACCAGGCTTTCAGGGATCTGGAAGTGCTGAGCTCTGCAGACTTGGACGAACTGGTGGCGAAAGTGGCACAGATTCCCCTGCTTTATCAGCCAGGTGAGCAATGGGTGTATTCCATCGCTGTAGACCTGCAGGGATATATTGTCGAAAAACTGTCGGGACAAAAGTTCGGCGAATTTCTGGATCAGCATATTTTTCAGCCGCTGGCCATGAACGACACCCGCTTCTACGTCAAGCCTGAAGATCGTAAACGATTTGCAGATGTTTATCGCTGGGATCGCGAGCTGAACCGTCTGGCCCGTAATCCACCACGATCTGACCGACCAAGCTACCATGACGTTGAAAAACTGGAATCCGGTGGCGGTGGACTGGTTTCATCCACCCATGACTACGCCCGTTTTCTGCAAATGCTGGTAAATGCTGGAGAACTTGACGGTGTACGCATCCTGTCACCGGAGTCTATCGACGTTATGCGCACCAACCGACTGCGGGATGAGCTGAATATCTATGAAACCGATACCAGCCCCGGCCGCCCTGGCCAGGTGTTCGGCGTGGACTTTGCCATCATCGACGATCCGGCTGCGGCGAATTCACCGCAGAATGCTGGAACCTATTACTGGAGCGGTGCCGCCGGCACCTGGTTCTACATTGATCCGGTAGAGGATATGTATTTTATCGGCATGATCCAGAGCCGGCTCGGCCGTCGACCGGGGGCCGCCAACATGCGTAACATTGCCAGGGACATTATTTACGCGGATCTGGCGGACAAGGAGTAAGCCGGCTGAAATCCGGGTTTGCGGTAGTCAACTAAAGAGGCGCCTGAAGCCGGCGTCCCTGCTTGGACCATTGCCTCTCTCACTCTAAGTTCAAAAGGAAGCAATGATGTCCTGGGAAAAGGAAATCGAAGAACTCAAGAAGCGAGAGGCGCTGGCTAGAAAGATGGGTGGCGAAGAGCGAATTCAGCGCCAGCATGACAATGGCAGGCTTACGGTTCGCGAACGCATCGACCAGTTGGTTGATGAAGATACCTTTCATGAGATTGGTGCACTTGCCGGAAAAGCTGAATACGATGAGGAAGGCAATCTCCAAGAATTCACACCGTCAAATTTTGTGTTGGGCACCGCCGACATCAACGGCCGACGCGTTGTTATCGGTGGCGACGACTTTACCGTGCGCGGCGGCGCGGCGGACGCCAAGGTGGGCAACAAATCCCAATACGGCGAGCAGTACGCCCTGGAAATGCGCCTGCCTTTGATCAGACTGGTGGACGGCAGTGGTGGTGGCGGTAGCGTAAAAACCTTGGAAATGGTCGGCTATTCTTACGTCCCTGCCCTGCGCGGTTTTGAAACCACCATGAAGCTGATGGGCTACGTACCAGTGATATGTGCCTGCATGGGCTCCGTGGCAGGCCTGGGCGCGGTGCGGGTAACCATTTCTCATTTCTCCCTGATGATCGAAGGCACCAGCCAGCTGTTTGTCGCCGGTCCGCCAGTGGTGGAGCGTGGCTTCGGCAAGCCAGTGGACAAGAATACCCTGGGTGGTTCGCATATTCATGCTCATGGTAGTGGGGCTGTGGATAATGAGGTGCCTTCGGAAGAAGAGGCTTTCGAACGCATCAAGCAGTTTCTATCGTATTTACCCCAAAATGTGTGGCAGGTGCCCCCTCGACATAGTATTGATGATCCCATAGATCGACGAGACGACAATCTTCTAAGCGTCATCCCCCGCGATCGCCGCACTCCCTACCAGGTAAGAGACATCATCGATTCTGTCGTGGATCGGGAATCTTTTTTCGAGATCAGTCCGGGCTACGGGCGCTCACTGGTGGTTGGACTGGCCCGACTGGACGGCTTTTCAGCAGGCATCATGGCCAATGACTGTCACCATCATGGCGGTGCTGTTGACGCCACTGCTTCCGAGAAAATGATGCGCTTCATCGACCTGTGCGATACCTTTCATATACCGATCATCAACCTGGTAGATAATCCGGGATTCCTGATCGGCACCCAGGCAGAACAGGAAGGAACCGTGCGCCTCGGCAGCCGCGCCCTGATGGCCTGTTACCAGGCAACTGTGCCCTGGGTATCGGTCATTATCCGTCGCTGTTACGGGGTCGCTGGCGCAGGACATGGCAATTCGGACCGACTTAACCTGCGCTATGCGTGGCCCTCTGCCGACTGGGGTTCACTACCTATTGAAGGGGGTGTCCAGGCAGCTTATCGACGGGACATTGAAGCCGCGGAGGATCCAGATGCACGACGGCGGGAGCTGGAAGAGGCTTTAGAACAATACCGTTCGCCATTTCGCACTGCAGAGGCATTTGGAATTGAGGAGATAATTGATCCTCGGGATACCCGCCCGTTGTTGTGTGATTGGGTGAAGCTGGCATATGAGATTATTCCGACCCAGTTGGGGCCAAAGACGCGGATTCCTAGGCCATAATGCCAGACCAAGCCCTCCTGATCTTCGACTTGGCAACGCTTGATTTACGCAGTTTTAAGCATGCAAATACCACTTATGCAAGCAGTGTATTGTGGAAAAATTCACTTGACTCAAAACGCTTTTAACGAAAAAACCAGTATGGAAATAATCATCGTATCCCTTGCTGCCTTCGTTGCTGCCTCGCTCACATTCTTTTCCGGCTTTGGGCTGGGAACCCTGCTGATGCCAGTAGTGGCCATATTCGTCTCACTGGAAGTCGCCATAGCGATTACTGCCGTGGTTCATCTGTCCAACAATCTATTCAAACTGGCGCTGGTAGGCAAGCAGGCAGCTCGTTCGGTTTTGATCAGTTTTGGGATTCCCGCGATCCTGTTCGCCTTCTTTGGTGCGGTTCTGCTCGGCTGGCTTTCTGTTGTCCCAGCGCTCACGAGCTATACTCTGGGTGAGCGTGAACTATTCATTTCACCGGTGAAACTGACTATAGGTATTCTGATACTGGCGTTCCTGTTTCTGGAGCTCACGCCTGCGCTTTCCAAAGTAACCATTAAACGCAGTTATCTGCCCTTGGGCGGTATGATAAGCGGGTTCTTCGGTGGACTGTCAGGACACCAAGGCGCCTTCCGCAGCATGTTTCTCATAAAGGCGGGACTTGATAAGACACAATTTATCGCCACCGGTATCACCTTGGCAGTCATGGTGGACCTGGCCCGCCTGCTTGTTTACGGCTCCAGCCTGGCTGGGCAGAACCTGGGCGGCCAATGGCCGCTAATTCTTACCGCCTGTGGAGCTGCTTTTCTAGGAAGTTTTATGGGGAACAGGTTATTGACCAAGCTGACTTATCGATCTGTGCAGATGGTGGTGTCGATCCTACTAGCAGTGGTAGCAGTGGGACTGATCGCTGGAGTTGTTTAGTTTGGCTATTCAAGGGTATTAACGAAATACCTGATTGGTTAAACTTTTCGAGTTCCGGATAGCTATCGAATCCAGTTGCCTAGTCCCCAATGGTGATCCACAAAATATGACTGACTGTGTAGTTACGCTGATAAATTCACCTGCGGGTAAATATGAATGGTACTTGGATTTCCCAGCCCGCCTTTCTGAAGAACTCAAAAAACATAGAATAGAACATATCATTGGATTCAGGCATCACGGACCTGAATCTCCGGTACCGGAACAAGAACAATTGTCAGTTCATGATGTTTTCGATGCCCCCGACCTTTCGCGACTCAGGAAAATACTAGAACCCAGGCTGGGAAAATTCGAACGTGTAATTCTGCATACCCATTCCTATTCTTTTGGTGATTCGAAATTCAGAAAGTTGGTGAATGAAAATCCAAACTGGAAATGGTGGTCTACAGTTCACCGAACCCCAAGGTCCGGCAAGAGGTTCAAGAAAGCAATTAGATTGATTATGAGCCGTAGAAAAATCGTGTATCCAGATCAAATCTTTGGTTGCTCTGAAACTTGCACATCAGTTCTAAAAACCCTGTTTCCAGCCGACATGATTGGAGCGCTAGTCAATGGTCGACTCTCAGAAACACAGTTAAATAATTTCGAAAAACGAGAAGAACCAAACACAGCTATTTTCGTTGGGAGGCTTGTGAATGGCAAAGGCATCTGGATCGCTCTCGAAGCGGCAAAACTTATATTCAAAAGACGAAATGATTTCAAACTTATTGTTGTCGGTGATGGACCCGAGTGGGAACATGTAAAGGACTGGGTTCGAAGGGAATCTCTCGAAAAAGAGGTCACATTGTGTGGGTACCAATTTGATGTAGAACCCTATTATAGGGCGGCTGACTTAATCTGGATTCCGACAATTCCTGAACAACTATCTGAGGGCATGGGCCTCGTCGCGCTTGAAGCCCAGGGGCATGCTATACCTTCAATTTACACATCTAGCGGCGGTTTACCTGAAACACAGGTAGAAAACGAAACAGGTCTGTTGATGGACCCTGTGAACGCCCAAACCTTAGCGAACCATACTTTAGAGCTTTTCGAAAATCCGCAACTCTATAACGATATGAGAGCAAAAATCTGCCTCCATCGTAATCAGTGGTCCGTCGATCGAATGGTGCGTGAATATATCAACGCGTATATCACTGCTCTTACCTCCGAGACCTGGTAAGTCAGATTTACGCTTAGCACGATGACTCGATCATGCACTTTGATTTGGCGTCAATCTCCACCGTTTTCCGGCAGCGCATAGATCACAATACTGCCATCACGCCTCGGCTCAATGCTGGATGGGAAGAAGCTGGAAGACTCGCCTGTATTTGTGGCAATGTACTGACGCCCATCTACCTCATAGGAAACAATACCACCACCGATTGGTGCTCCGGTCCAGATGGAATTAAGAATGTCACCCGACGTCGCGTCCATAAACAAAAGGTTACCATTCAAGTCACCAGTAACGACCAGGCCGCCAGCCGTAGTGGTCACCGCTGCAATCATGGGCATCGGCGCGTGATACTTCCAACGTACCGCACCACTTTCCACGTCCACGGCAGTCACCCATCCTGACCATTCCTGATCCCGCTCCCAGGCGCCTCCCATGTAAAGCTGCCCGGGAACAAACCTGGCCTCTTCCGCCGCGATGAATACATTGCAATAGTCAATTGCCGGCGTAACGATGATGTTCTCACCGGGATGATAAGCTGGCCCACTCCATAGTACGCCGCCGTTGACACCGGGACAGGCGCGAACGCCTTCCGGCGTCACTGGCACATCGACATTCAACTGCGTAGTGATGGGCACCTCATAGAGCGCCTCACGCGTCTCTTTATCCAGGGTGCGAAGAACACCATCCTTGCCAACTGTTGCCACCAGGTCGCGAGACACATCATCGACACCGGCCTTCAACACCGGACTGACCTGGGTCAGGTCCCAGTCGTGGTCATCGTTAGGCACGATGGATTTGTACCAGTTCAAGTCGCCGGACCTGACATCCAACGCCACAATACTGTTGGTATACAGATTCTCCCCGGGGCGCAGAAAGGCCGGGAAATCCGGGGCAGGATTGGTCACTGCCACGTACAACTCTTCTTTGTCCAGATCCATACTTAAGGGCGTCCATACCGCTCCGCCTCCCAGCGGAATGCCTGTGGGATTGCCCCAGGTAGGCCCACCTTCGAGGGTGGCACCCGGCACTGTCATGAATTTCCAGATCAGGTCACCATCAGCCAGGCTGAACGCTCCAACCCATCCGGAAATAGCGTTTTCACTGCCTGCCGGCCCAATCAGAATTGTGTCCTCGAAAATCAGAGGTGGCATGGTAAATGTCTCACCCAGCCAGGGGTCTGCCACCTGCCTGGCCCACAATAGTTCGCCATTTGCTGAGTCCAGTGCAAACAGATAACCATCGTTGGTGCCACGAACGACGTAACCATCCTTAATTGCAACACCGCGATTGTTTCCCCATACCATGCGATCGCGAGGCTGCCAGTCGTAAGTCCAGATTTTTTCGCAAGTAGCGGCATTGATGGCGGCGGTATGAGTTTCGTTAGTAACGTACATAACACCCTGGTAAACAATCGGCCCTGTTTGCATGGATGCACGGCTGTTCAACTGGTAGGCACAGACCTGCGCCAGACCAGTCACATTTCCGGTATTGATTTGATCGAGATCGGAATAGCGCGTGCCCTGATAATTATGATTGTGATATAGCCAGTCACTGGCATTGTCCGCGGCGGCTTTCAGATCATCAAAACTGGGCCCGGTACCGGTTGGCTCGATGCCGTAGAGCCCCTCGATGTAGTTGGCGGCGATATCCAGTACTCCATCGCCACGATCAAATGGAATGGCGCTGAGATAATTGTAATCGGCTTGTAACTCCTCGGTACCGACCAGAACATTGTTGCGGCCCAGGACATAAGCAAGGATTTCCAGATTCTGGGTGTCATCCAGCAAGCCCAGTTGCCCCGGAGGCATGGTGGTGGCTATTCGATTGTACAGCTCACCCACGTTAGCGCCAATTCTCGACCAGGCCTTGCGGAAGGTAGGCCCCAACAGAGACGGCGCCACTCCGCCGCCCAGGTTATCGCCATGACAGAGGGCACACTCGTCGAGGTAGAGCTGTTCACCACGCTCGTATTGCGCTTCAGTAAAGGTGCCGGTGGCTGGAGTGGTGTCTTCGGCGGCCCAAACGGGTGGTATGGTAATCAGGCCTGCCATCGCCAGAACAGTCAGAAGTAGTGACTTAAGGGAGTTCGGGAGGTTGTTTCGCATTGTTGTTGCCCCTTCTGAAGATTTGGTTGACTGCCATATTATGCAATTGACGCTTATCTGCCCAGCCTTGATGCACAAGAAGACAAATAGCAATGCTGATAGCCAGGCGCTTCCCAGTAGACGAGGTGAGCTGTCGCCGAATTTTGCACTGGGAAAATCACTTCTACGTACGCCGCCTCTGATTGGGAGAGCTCACCCAAGAGTCTCGCACATTGATAAGTTAAGACTGACAGGCGAATTCCAGAAAACAAGGAACGGGCAGGGGCAGCTATTAAGCAGCAGATGTGAAACGTGGCGGCTGTTGCACTTGATGAACAAAAAAAAACAGAATTCGACCACTTTTGTCCAGGTATCTGTCAAGCTCGACAGTCCTGTGCTGGACAGGCTGAACTGGCTCAGCTGACCGCCACCGGCTGCCAGTCCTTCACTCGAGCCTTCACGTCCTCAATATTGTGCTTGCAGACCCCGGACCTGGCGATCAGTTTTATCTCACACAAGTCACAGCGAACACATTCCTTGAAATCGATGTTCGGCCCACGTATCGCTCCTGTCGGACAGGCATGCTCGCAGACTTTACACACATCGCATTGCTCCACCCGCTTGATGCGGTTTGGAGATATGAGAGATATGACACCGAGCGACGCGCCCAGCGGGCAGACATAGCGGCAGTAGAAGCGCGGAATAAATGCCGCACCCAGCAGGAACACCAGCAGAATAGACCACAACACCGTCGACCGACTGAAGAAAAAGATTGTGCCGAAGGGCTCAAAATACTGAAAGATGACCACATCAGCCGCCACGAAGGTCAATACCAGAATCAACGAAAGAATGCCGTACTTGATGTAAATCGCCTTGTCGTGAATGTTCTGCGACACTTTAACCTGGAATCGTTTCGGCACAACACGGGTGATAAAGTCCTGCAACGCCCCGAACGGACACAGAGACGAGCAGAATATTCGTCCCCAGAGCAATGTAGTGACCAGGGTAAAGACAACCAGAAGAAGCACAGGTGCATCGTTAAGATACATCGACGGACCAATCTTGAGGCCACTGGTGATATGGGAAATGGAGAGGAAACCACCGTCGTACCAGCCCAAATAACCCAGAGTGCAGGCCAGTGCCACCCAGCGAACAGTCGCACTCTTACGCAAGAACGCAGTCATCACCAGTGCAAACAGACCTAACATGGCGAACACCTGTCCCAGGCGCGCCTCGTTAATTAACCTGGAAAATCCTGATTCGCTTTCAAAACTGCCAAAATCCATACCGTCATCGGCATTGGGATCTTCCCAGGGCACCCCGGTAACAAGCGACACCCCAATAGGTGGCAAAATATACTCAGCGGCCGCGACATTCTCAAAAGCACCCATATCCTCACTGGTGTCATATTGCACATTAAGGGGCTGAGTTACGTCTATGGACGGATCCAGCACAATGGCACCAGCGAAATTCACCTTTCCATCGATTTTGCCGCTGGTACCACTCCCTGCATAAACGAACTGTCGGCGCGGCAGCGGGAAAAAACTCTCCCCCTGTTGGATTGCCAGCCGCTCTGGCCGAAACGGATTCCCTGTGCTGTTGGAGTTGCCGCTGATTCCTACCAGCATAAGAGTTCCGGCACTGGTCCGGTTACTTGCTTCCCTTTCGGCACCCGAATAGTCAGTCGCGCCAACCATCATCTCGCCCAGCTCTTCGTTTCCTAAATACATGATGCTTAGACGCAGTTCAGAGCCTTCGGGATAGGATACGGTCAGCTCAGTGATCATGCCATTACCCAGCATGTCCTCCCAGCTCATGGCCTCGAGTGCCGCAAGCGCCCCGCCCCCTTCCAGACCAATGCCTTCCAGGTCGCTCATATAGGCCTGTGCTACCCGACGTGCTGCATTCCTGATACCCCGGGATACTGCCCAGCTGCTGATAGTGGCTCGTGAAACGCCATCAATGTCGCGCCCCACCCTGAATTCCTCGGATAGATGCTTGTCGAAAAATTGGTTGGGAAAGCGCTCGGAATTGAGGAAATCGCCGCGAATGCTGCGATATGCCTCTCGATATTGGATGATTTCGATCCCGGTGACCGTTCCTTCGAGGTCCAGCGCAACCAGCGAATGGACAGTTGATGAATACCCCATCTCTTCGGGGGGCAGATCTGGGGTTTCGAACAGGTAGCCAACCAGCTCCTGCTCACCGCTTTCAGCAGTCCTGTAGGCCCGGCGGACAGGTGGATCGCCGGATTTTTCAGAGAAAGTTTCGGCTCCGGGGAGAAGTTCCTGCATCAGCCCGTGGGTGATGGGAATGGCACTCTGGGCGTGCACAGTTAAATTAAAGGCAGAAAACGCAGCGAGGAGAATCGCAGCCAAAATTTTCAACGTGCCAGGAATCTGTGGCTCCCGGTTATGGAAAGCACTGTCGGACATAGTATTATTGTTTTCGAGGACTTAGGGATGAGCATATTATCTGAAAAGTAGGGGCTTGAGCTAGAGTGATTCAGCGATTTCCTACACTTGAAATAGCCAGCAGAAGATCAGAATCAGCTAGTGATAGTAAAGTGCGAAGTTGTACCATTGAGTGAACGTGCCAGATTGACTAAACACTGGCAGACTTGCGCTTATTACTGTGATCATCCGATAATTTTGACGGATCTTCTTTTGGAGACTAACTAGTGTATTTCTTATGTTAAATGTCGGTGCCGCAGCAGTCGCGAAGTTTCTGCCTAATCGCGTGATTACAACCAAGGGTAATCGTCATTCACGATTCCTGTATCTAACGTTTGATGATGGGCCAGATGCGGCAATTACTCCAAAAATTTTGAAGTTACTCACCAGATACAATGCTAAAGCCAGCTTTTTTTGGATCGGTGAAAATATTCGTAAGAATCCTGAAATTGTTCTTCAAGCTATTTCAGAAGGTCATATGGTTGCTAATCATTCAAATAAGCATGAATCTTATGCAAATTTAAAACTCGAAAACCAAATTGAAGACATAGATAAGTGTCAGCGCGAACTAACTGCCCTAAATTCCGCAGCTCGCAAGATTTTTAGAGCCCCCCGTGGACAGCTTGGATTACTGTCACTATACAATTTGAAACGTAACGGCTGGTCTATAGTACACTGGTCATACGACTCTCTTGACCATAGACAACGCACACTCGAACACCATATCGAGTATGTAAGAAAAAATCCTGTTCAGAACGGGGACATCGTCCTGTTTCATGACGATAACGAGCTTGCCCATCATATGTTGTCGATACTTTTGCCAGAGTGGATCGAACTGGGATTCAACTTTCCAACAATTGAAGAATTATTGTAGATTGCACCTGAAATAAGAGCGATAACACGCGATAATTATTAGCCAGGACGTTTACTTATCCATTCAAAATATGCAGCAAGAGTTTCAATCTGTTTAGAGAGCACGAAATTGTTAATAACACGATCATAAGCCTCTTTTCCCATGTTCATCGATTTTTCCGGTGATCGCAGCAATTCCAGTAGTTTTTCTCCAATTTGAGTCGGGCTATTTATATCCACTAGATAGCCAGTTACCCCATTGTGTATTATTTCGGGAATACCACCTACATTAGTTGCAATAGTGGGCCGTTTGCAGAGACCAGCTTCGACAAATACAAGCCCAAACGCTTCTTCCCGGGAGGGCTGCAGAAAAACATCGCAGGCCTGCAGCCAATCAATGACATTAGTCACCTGTCCCAGCAATTTGACAACTCCTTTAACGTCTAACTCTTCTATCAAGTCATTCAACCGATCATAATCAGACTTGGCACCATCACCACCAATATAGAGTCTAACATCGGGCTGGACCTTATACAGCGTCGCAACAGCCCTGATACTATCTTCATGCCCCTTAATTTCTCCAAGATGTCCCAGTGAAAGGATTATTTTTCCGTCAGCCAGGTTAAGTCTGGACCTGGCTGCCTTTCTATCTGGTTCGCCTGGTATAAGCCCTGGATCAATACCCCAGTGAACTACCCTGATTTTATCTTCCGGCAATCCGAGCTGATTACACATCCGTTTTTTTCTTTCGTTGGAAACGGCTATAAACCCGTCAAGAAATCGATTGTATAACCGACGTTTCCAATTGGACTGGTAGTAATGCAACTTGGATCTGTGCACAGTTGCAACGCATTTGGTATTTGTCAGCTTCCCAACCAAGGCAGCATAAAGTGACGATGATTCGCAGTGTGCGTCAATTACGTCTGGTTTATATTCAATAACAAGCTTTAACATATTCCAGAGAAGTATCAGGTCGAACCTGGCACTGTTCTTGTTAAAAACTACCCAGTTGTCACTTTCATCATAGTGCTCCCTAACCCAGGAGGGTGGCATTGAAAAGGTCACCAGCTTGACCTGGTGACCAAGATCTTTGAGCCCCATGTACTCCTCGGAGATGCGCTTGGTACGCCCTCCTTTTTCCATGGAATTGACCACTATTAGAATATTGATCGCCCGACCTCCGATGACTCTGACAGTCTAGCTCAAAGCGTGATCGAGTTGCTTAGGCACGCCATCAGGCAACTGATCATAAAGTGAAAACGATTCGGCAAATGGATCCTTTAGCGGATCCCAAATTGGAAGTAACTTACGGCGAATCGCAAAGAATAACCTGTCGATCTTATTTGCCAGGGGGATGGGAATATACAGCCACCGCAAGACCAGGAATATCCTCCTACGTATCGCCCAATTGTAAATAGCCTGTTCCGAATAAAATTTGTAGCCCCAGCGCTTTTCGAAAAGTCGACTTGAGTCCTCGGTTATCCGGCCATTCCAGCGCAAATTGAAATATTTTAAATCCGACAATCTTGCACGGGTGCCCAAATTGTCAAACACAATCCGGCTACGAGGCTCCACAATCAGCTTTTTCCCGCTCGCTCGTAATTGCATGCCAATATCCAGATGTTCCCTGATAGTCATACGTGGAAGCTCAAGGGATTTAAGCACTTCAGTATTGAACATCACACAGTGCAGTTCAAAGGATTGAGTCTCAGAAATTTCCCGAGGAATTTCGTCAGGAGTCGATCGTCTGAAAGTTTTGTGTTCAATCAGGTACGGCGTTCCATCAACACTGACAACCCTCAATTCGTTCGTATACAAATGGTTTCTTACTTCTGCTCCCTCATCCACACCGGATCGCTCAAGAGTAACGGGATTGACGACTGCAGCACCTGTATTCTCGCCTGCTTCGATAAGAGGCGGGAGCCACCCTTCAAGTGCTCTGGAGTCATTGTCCATAAACACGCAATACTTGGTTGTTATCTCGCCTCTGATCCTGCTCATTGCTTCCATGGGAATAATTCTTCCGTACTCCACGATCCTGTAGTTGGTTTTGTCCTGAAGATATAGCTTTGCTTCTTCCAGATCATTGGACGGGTACCCGAGATCAAGGATGACCAGATCAAACAATTCTTCATGAGTGTGCTCATATAAATCGTGGATACATTGTGACAGCTTTGAATAACGATCACGTGGAGTGATTATTACTGTAACCGGCTTAACCATTCCCTTTAACTCCTGGACTCAACATGAATTACCTGGCCTTGTAGCTTTCAAGATATTTCTCATGGGTACTTTCGAGTGAGAACTCTGCCCCAACTATCGACCGGGCGTTTTTCCCATAGATTTCAATCATCGCCGGGTTCTTTAGAAACCAGACAATTGCATCGCTAATTGACCGACTGTCTTGTTCCTTGAGCAAAATGCCGGTTTCTTTATTTCGGACAAGGGTGGGATTTCCACCTACGTCGGTAGCGATTACCGGTATCCCCCTTGACATTGCTTCCAGGATAGCCATAGATAGCCCTTCGCTTTCAGACACTACTACCAGCACGTCAATTTCCCGGTATAGCTTTTCCAAATCCGGTTGCTGACCACAAAACTCTATTTTGGTGTCCTTTATCTCACCAGATTTTGCTTTCAGTTCGCTTTCCAGGGGTCCTTCTCCAAAGAATCTCAAGACTAATGGCGCTTTCTCGTCTGCTGGTATCTCATCCAATAATTTCACCGCGTCCAGTAACGATAACTGACTTTTTACTCGCTCCATCCTTCCTACCGAGCCAAATCTGATCGGGCGGCTACCGGCCTTCTCGCTCGCGTTCACCGGTAACTCTATACCATTGTGAACAACCAGGAGCTTTTCGGGATTCCAACTATGATTCAGCGAAAACACTTCCTTGCCACGCTCTGTCACAAAGGTTACGTAACTGATAAATGGTCTCAAAAGTCGATAAAGAATTTTAAGATCCAAAGTCTTGTCAGCCAGCAATCCATGGCGTGTGTAGATAATCCTGACACCCGACATTCGCAATAACAAAAATAACGGGCCAATGAACTTGAACGCTCCCCTGCTATGGATATGTAGCACATCAAACTTTCGAATAAGCCTGAGTAGACGCATGTAGCGACGAATACGAATCGTATCATCAGAATCAATATGAAAAGGAACTTTGCTGAATCTAACCGATTCAACAAGAAAATCGTCTTCGTGACCGAAACTGAGGATTTGTGCATCAATGTTTTGTTTTCTTTGGAAACGAGCCAGATCAAGTGCAACTCTTTCTGCACCACCCAAAGACAAACTTGAAAGAACGTGTAAGACTGAAAGCATGATCTATATTTGAGCTACCTAGATAACCAATATATGTACGAGTGTAACTTAGCCATAGGAAAGGATACTCAGCAGTTTACAATAGCACTCGAACTGTCATGTACATCCCGAAAATCGATGCAAATCCAGACGCGACAGTGTATTTAAACAATTGATCAAATTTCGTGAATTTTAGCGCAGGATCGATTCTGGTAATTCGCATGTAAGACGCTGCCGCGAACGCGCAAAGCATATACGGGAACACTGTGTAACTTCGGCTAAGGAAAAACGCACTGATAAAAAATCCAATCATGGAGAAGAATATCACCGAATTCAAAGCCAGCGATTCAGTCAGCGAATTCTGCTCAAGCCTCCTGAACTCATTGTCTCTGAGCAATTTCCTGTAGTGAAGAACCAGGTGTAAAGACAGAACTCCGGAAACCAGAATCAGTCCAAACCACAGAAGATAACCAACCGTTCCCAGCTCACTCATGACCAGCAAGAAAGAGTTATGTGCCGTTAATCCTGCGTTGTCGTAAAAATTGTGCATGCCCACACCGAAAATGGGATTCTGCTCCCAAAGCTGGAGTCCTTCATACCAGATATCTACTCTATCGTTGGCACTGGAATCTAACTCCAAGCTACGGAATCCGGAAATGACGAATGCTGCCACTGGTAACAGTGCCAATGCCACGAATATTGCCTTACGCAGTCCATAACGGTAGTAAATATAGGCACCTGCCAACCCAAAAGCTGCCAATAATGCACCCCGGGAATTGGTCAGGTAAATGCCATAAGCGAGGGCAGCAAGGCAGAAAAGTCCGAAAAGTTTCGTGAAGATCACATTGCCGTGTCGAAAAAAATAGGCTGCAAAGGGTAAACACATGACAAAGTAACCACCCAGGTCATTGGGATCTTCCAGCCTCCCCACAAACGTAATCCGGGTTCCCTGAAAGCTCCTGGATCCAGCCCAGCCAACACCATCAAAAGATTCAAGTTGAGAGATACCGTTGCTAACCATAAACAAGCTGAACAGCAGCAGGCTAAAAAGCAGAACTTTCAGCTTGATAACAGAACCGCTGTGAGCTGCATAGAGAAAAAAAGGTAACAAGGCTGTTAGCAGGAAATCCCGAACATACAGGTAGCCTCCGAAAAGCCAGCCATTCAGGAAAGCAGACAGGACAATAGACACTGTAAAAGCGAAAAGCAGGTAGAGCTGCGCATTCATAAATTTAGGAGTTTCAGTTCTCTGGAAAAAAAACAACAGCCCAATCGCAATGACCAGCGATAGTGGCGTAACAGGTAAATCCAGTTGCAGCCCAAAAACTGGCCAATCCAGAGGATTCAAAATAAACAGGCTTTGCCAGATAAGCAAAAAGAAGAATGACATGCGTAAATCCCTAAGAGTTACAAAAACCTTTCAAGACGTTATGGAAGACAACACAACTGTTTCGATCAATTCCCATTTCGACCATTCCCTCATGACAAATTGCAATTACGGTGATGCTGTTGGCGTAGTCAAGGCAACTCAAATATCCCAGCCAGTTCTGCGTGACTTTCAGTGGCAAACACTCTCAATCTTTCCTCGGCCAATAGACATTCGGAACGGCAGTCAGCTGCAACGGCTACGAGGCTGGCATCTCTTCTTCCAGTCATCAAGGACATGAGCTGAAACAACTTGGCAGCAACGTTACTGGTCGTATTGCGCCCTGCGATATTATTCCAGTACCAGACTATTTTTCGATTATTAAGCGCATCCCGTATCTGAATGGAGTTTACCTGCAGCACTGTTTCTCCATCCTCTACTATTTGTAATTGTGATCGGGTTCCATCCAGAGTCACCCAGGTCTCCTGGTTGGCCAGTGCGTTATTGACATTAACAAGTTCGGCACCCCGCGACTGATCTGCGTAGTACACCAGATAGACATCAACAGCTCCATGCTCTGATGAATAACGCGAAACCAGCCTTTCGCTGTATCCACCATACTGAGGAAACCAGAAATCCCGGCTCGCAGAAAAGTCTATTCCCCTTTTACTCCAGGAATTAATAGATTCAGGTAAAACCAGATCTTTGCCGGGGGCCGGGATGTTGACAAGTACGGCACTTAACACAGGCCCTGTCAACAGCAGAGCACAAGCAAATACCAGGTATTTCGGGCTCGGATCAAGTTCCGGTTTGCTATTGTCAATCGCCTGCACGGATTGTTCGGGCTTCGACAGATAATTGTTAGCAATAAAAAACGGGATTAGCACTACAACACCATAGATAACCCAACCCAGATCCGCATGATCTTCCACCAACCTGCTTTCCATTGATGTATAGTCACCCACCATGATTATGGCAATCACGCGTATCCAGTTGGCAACCAGCGAAAGCAAAACGCCGCTGGAAATGAGAATCGCGGTCTGTTTATAAGAATGCCCGAATACATCGTGACTTACACAGCTTAACAGTAAGGTTACCAGGAGAAACCGCAAGCCCGAACAACTCGCGTCTATCAGAAACGAACCGCCGGGAAGATGAAGGACATAGCCCTGGACAAATACCGGCCTTCCCAGCAGGTCAAGCCCTGAATGCGCCGCATAGGTAGTTAAATCTCGGAGCACTGGTACGACAAATGACCAGATTGGCAGGACAAAGAACAGTATAAAAATCGGGATGAAGATCTGCCCTAAGATTCTATTACCCAGCCAGAATGCCACAACCGCCATCAGAATAAGTGGCAACAATACATATTGAATGACCTGAACGCTGATGGCAGCAGACGCAAGCCAGAACACGCTCAGAATCAGCAAAGCAAGACCGGCCAACCGATTCGGTTCGGGCGTAATTGATGCAATTCTGTGTCTCTTCAAGTAGATCAGGTAACAGCTGCATGCCAAGGCAAGCAAGCCCGAATTGTCACTCACCTCATCCAAGCCAAGCCATAGCGCGAACAATGGCTGAAGCGAGGTAACGTATGCGACGCAAAAAAGTGAAAAAAGGAGTAACCCACCGAACCACAGCCGGTATATGAATCCTGTATGCATTATTCGACGAAATGTTCCGTTCATTTCTGTATGGTTCAATCTGGTTACTTACGCTTACTGTTATAATCTTTTTTTTATCGCGTAATAAGTATAAAAAATCATGAACATCGCACTACTTAATAATCCAAGCGATTCTGCCTCTCGGTAAATTCGCCATTGCCAGGTTGCCGCCTTCAGTTTGTTAGACGACGTAGATCCGGAATATACCCGATAGTCACCCAGGATGCCTCCGACAGCGCTTGCGCTTTTTGTTCTTTTTAATATCTTTAACCAGGCAACGTAGTCTTCATGCTTAACAGCGGAAAAGTACTGCTTCCCCAATTCTTGCGCATTGTACATGCCTGTTAAATTACCGATGAAGTTGCTTTTCAAGAGGTCCTTATAGCCGATTACATCCGGAGGCAAAACAATGCCAATTTCACGGCCAGACTCGTCTACTCGCCGATAGGCACCATAAGTAATCAGCGCCCCGTTTGATTCCATGTAGTTCACTTGCTTGCTCAGCTTGTCATTTGCCCACTGATCATCACTATCAAGGAACGCGATATATTTTCCTATCGCCGCTTCCAAGCCTCTGTTTCTGGCTGCAGCCACGCCAACATTTTCAGCCAGGTCGATTACCTTAATGCGAGAATCCGATTCACTGTGACTGGTTACTTTCGCAAGCGTATCGTCCGTCGAAGCATCGTTTATGATAATCAATTCCCAATCGGGATAAGTCTGTTTCAGCACTGAACGAATAGAGCTTTCGACATAAATTGCTGCATTGAATGCCGGCATAATAATGCTAACCATGTCTGGAGCATTTTCTGAACTGCCTTTTCCTAACATTTACTTGTAGTTACTCTAATATTTTGAACACGATTATCAGCATTACATCTATAAACGCAATGAGTATTGCCAATGACTTTCAAATTTTGGAAGGCAGGTCACTATTTATAGGATAAGTAGTCGAATTATATGATTAGTAGTCGAAAAATGCTCATGATTATCATATAGTTGTGATAGCTGGCTTAACTTGGTGCTAGAATTTGGACCATGACGGTTGGTACCAACTCATTACCGTTGGTAATTCGCTTTCAGTGCATCAAGGGCCAGTAGCTTGTTACTTGCGCCATAATCAATAACAGTTGGATACATCGTATTTTTTGGAGCGACTCCATGATTCTGCAGAAAAGCCAAAATCTAGACATCCGAGGATTCTTGCTTTCATTGTTAACTGTCTTCCTTGTAGCTGGATGCAGTCAGGACAATCTGGGCGATACTGATACAGACTTGCTGCAAGCAGATGCATACATCGATGTTGCAGAGATCTATCGTAATCAAGGTCAATTTAGAGCTGCAGTAATTGAAATACAAAATGCACTCCAACTGGTGCCTAATTATGACCGGGCGCTGGTTGCATTAGCTCAAGCCAACCTGGACATTGGGGATTCCAGCGGAGCAATAAATATACTCTCAACCATACAGGTGCAGGACCCCACTGATCTGGAAGTCACCCTGTTGCTTGGCGAAGCATACGCTGGTGCCAACAACCCACGCCAGGCAATCGACTTGCTGGAAGCTGTTGAGCCGGAAAGCAATACCTTACAGATCAGGCGACATTTGATCCTCGGAAATGCTTATACACGCCTGGGAGAAGGCGAATCAGCCGAAGCTGCTTTTCAGGAAGCCCTGGCGATCGGCCCGGAACATGTGCCTGCGTTGACAGGATTGTCTCAACTTGCGTTTTTCTCGGGCGAATTGGATGAAGCCAGGCAATACATGGATCAGGCGGCATCAGTCTCGCCTGGCGATCTCGATCTTTTGATATGGCAAGGATCTTATGCATTCCTTAATGCCCAGTACCCGGAAGCAGAGCAGGCATACCTGAGTGCTCTGGATATCATGGGATCCTGGGACATGGTCACGGCCAAGCGCTTTAACGTGTTGCGAGATATTCAGACTGTACTTCAATTGCAGCAAAAAGACCTGGAAGCCGTTCGTTATGCAGAAATTCTCGCCGAAACTCCACAAGGCCAGGTGTTAAATTCCTTGAATACGGCAGTAGCACTGTTCCAGCAGGGAGACTATGAAAGCGTCGAAGATGCACTGAGGAATAGCCTTGAAGTCGCGCCCAATAATCTACAATCCAATCTTTTACTGGGCATGACGAGCTATGCAATGGGCGACTACGGCGCAGCACAGGAAATCCTTTCTACCTTTTCCAACATGGAAAGCACCTCACCCCAGCTTATCAGGACGCTGGCTGCCAGCCACCTGCAATTAAATGATCCAGATGCTGCGCTAAGTTTACTGACAGATTCCCTGGAAAGATTTCCGGATGATGCTTCGCTACTGGGACTGATCGGGGCTGCCCAGCAAATAAAGGGAGAATACAATGCATCCATCGAGACCTTTCGCAACGCCATAGCCTTACAACCAGATTCAGCTGAGTTATCGGTGGCGTTAGCTGAAAGTCTTACGCTTCTTGGTTCCGTCGAGGAAGCACAAGAGGAACTTGGAAATGCCATAGCGTTAAATCCTGAACTCACGGTAGCCAAAACACGATTGGCAAGCCTGCTTATGTCAAACGGAGAAATAGATACCGCCATTGAACTAACTGACCAGTGGTTATTAGAAAACCCCGAGTCGATAGATACTGTTATTATTGCCGCCAGTGTCGCCATGGCTGCAAATGACATAGCTAAAGCGCGGAACCTTTTTCAGACAGTATTGATATCCGAGCCGGATAACATAAGCGCTCGGCTCCTGCTTGCCAGGGTCGTAACAATTGAGCAGGATTACGAGGAAGCACAACAACAGTTAGATGAATTATTGTCCAGGGCTCCTACCAACGCAGCTGCCTTGGAATCGCTGTTGAGTCTTGGGACGATTACAAACACTGTAGAACAGGCGCTTTCAACAATAGAGCAGATCGCGGAGGACTACCCAGCCAGCTATGAGGCACCGGCGCTTCTCGCACGATACTATTTGAATGGTCGCGATCTAGATAGAGCGAGAGAACTCGCTGAACAGGCACTGGCAAGAGACTCGAACTCTACGACCAGAGAAATTTTGACTCTAACGCTACTCGCCCAGATCAATCAAGCCGGTGAAGCCCAAGATTCCGCTCGGCTTTCCGCACTTATCGATCGAGGACGGGAAGTGTCTGAAGCGGATATTCGACTACTGTCCAATGCGGCAGTTGCAACCAATAACCTGGGGAATGTGGAACAGGCTCAAAGCCTGGTGGAAGAAGTCCGGAATCTATATCCTGAGTCATCCGCAAGTTACCAAGTACAGGGAGATTTGTATCTTGCCAACGGCGATACGTCAGCGGCTATAGAATCGTACCAGGCGGGATGGGAGCACAATCGAGAATCCGGAATCGCTGCGAAGCTTCTCGACACCCTGGCGAATTCTGGTCGATCTGCGGATGCGTCAGAATTTCTTGATGAATGGCTGATCGAGTTCCCGGAGGACGGTGTTCCGAATATCGTTAAGGCCGTTAACTACCAGCAACAAGGGTTGAATGCAGAGGCCATAGAGCACCTGGAAACAGCTCGCGAATCGTTACCGAATAACTTGGTTGTTCTCAATAACCTTGCATGGCTTTATCAAGACAGCGAACCCGAAAAAGCGCTTGAACTGGCTGAGCGAGCAGCTGGAATTTATCAAGAAAATCCTGACGTATTAGATACCTATGGCTGGATTTTGTACCAGCAGGGACGAAGGGATGAGGCTATTGCCGTATTGACGCGAGCCCAAAACCTTGCGCCTCAGTCCGAAGAAATCGCCGAGCATCTTGAAGCTGCAAGTCAATAACCAGTCAATAATGTACGCACACTTTGTGCGATGAACACCCAGGAACTCGAAGCATCATTTCATTGTTTCATGCAGGGGGATTTCCAACGTAAACGTAGAGCCTTTTCCAGGAGTACTGTGCACGCTTAGGTCTCCGCCCAGATTTCGGACGTAGGCGCGGCTTTGAAAAACCCCGATACCCATACCGGTCAATCCCTTGGTGCTAACGAAGGGTTTAAACAAACGTGTTTGAATAAACTCCTTTGACATGCCAGAACCAGTATCGACAATTTTCAAAACCGCATTATTCCCTTCCTTGTATAATTTTAGCTCTATTTCTCCATTATCGGGTGTAGCATCCTGTGCATTCTGAACCAGGTGTGCGATTGTAGATCTGATTTCTGAATCCACTGCCAACACCTCAATGGCCGTGCTTTCGCAAGACAAACGGGGAACCGGTTTGAATTTCGACTGCTCTCGCACGATCTGGTTGCTCAGTTCCACAAGATTTAAAACCTGTTTATCTACTATTTCGTAGCCTTTGTTATTCTGAAATTGTTTTAACAGCAAGTCCATCTTATTAACCGCATGTCTGGTTGTCTCAATCATATCGTCAATGAAAGACGGATTTCCCTTATGACGTTCCGCATTACTTACCAGCATGGAAAGCTGTGAATTTAAGGTCTTGATATCATGTACGACAAATGCGGAAACCTGATTGAAAGCATTGAACTCGCGAGCTTCGGACAACGCATCGGAAGCCAGCATCTGAGCCAGATAACTGGCAGTTTGTTTGCCGGCGGCTTTTAACAAGTCATAGTCTTCCCAGTTCAGTTCTATATAAACCCTGGGCTCCTTGAGAACCACAAAACCTAACAAATCGCCATGCAGTTCCAGCGGCACTACTAACCATGCTTTATCGATTTGCGCAATCCAATCAGGCAAAGTGAAATCATCAGGCTTATCATCTTTCAAGTTAACTACGCGATCGACATCGATCAGGTACCTGATCAGGCTGTCTTCCTTAACGAGAGTGCTACTGACAATCCAGCCAGCATTTAGCTGAGCTACTTGATCGTAGTACGAACCCTCTGTTGTGAGCCAGAGCGCACCTGCAGAACTGTCGACAATACTGGCCAGCGCTTGTATTGCCCTGACCTGCAGTTGCTCGTCACTATCAGGCTGGGACAAGGTCTGACTTATTCTCATCCACTCATCACGATAGTCATATTTCGAGCTAAAAAGATTCCGACTAATATATACTTTTAGAAAACTGCGAGCTCGCCCTGAAAGCATCAGTACGGCCAGAAAAGTCAATGATACCACTAGAAATAAAACCTGAAATAAGAACCCCCATTCACCTTGAAAACTACGAATATAGTAACCAGCTGCTGACATTAAGAGCAGATAGAACCCAGAGGCTAATAACACACCTGCGTGAAAAACCAGTTGCCGTGATATATTAACCTGAATGGGTTGTCCTCGAGTTCTGACTATCGAAACAATAATAAATACCGTAGCGAAAGCTATTACAAACCCTCGAGCCTGCCAGAGCAATGACTCTAACCTTCCGAATAGCATTGCTTCTGAGTAAAGGAAAAGCTCAAACGCAAATAAAATTCCAAGACCCAGGCATAGAAATTTGATGTGCCATTGATGATGGGCACGTGTATTTCTGACCACTTGTTCCAACATGGCCAGCACGATTATAGTGCTAATGAGAAATCCTGCTAAAACGTCCCTGCCAATGGTTTGGGATAACTGAACTGGTTTATAGTTATTAAATATAGAAACTATTAGCAAAACTGTAAAACACAGAGGCACGCCAATAGTGACCAGCGAAAGCCAGACAAGCTCTCGCACCTGACTGTCAACAGGATCTGATTTTCGAATTATCCCTCGAACACCTAGCAGACTTAGCAACAGCGCAATCCATGCCAGATTCTTGAAGGACTCAATTGCGAGTACAATCTCAATGGAAACGGAAGGCAGTTGCTCCCAGAAAAGTAAACTAAGACACCACAACCAGGTAATAGTTGTCGCACCCAGCAATACCAGACTTGATATTCCCGGACGCCAATTTTTTAATTCTATTGCCAGGAGCAAGGAGAGTGAGAAGGTGGCAAAACCATATGAAACTGTGTTGAAGTCCAGAACCATGAGCCCTCTCGAAAAGCCAGTGCAATATATTCTGTCGTTAGATCAAAAACGCAACAATCAGGATTCTTGCTCTTGTTTACCCGCGACATGAGTTTCCAGATCATATTTACCAATCAAGTTATACATCGTAGGTCTACTGACACCGAGACTGTTTGCCGCACCGCTTATAGAAACAGAATTTGTCAAAGCTTTTATAACAGCCTGCTTTTCAGCTTTGGCTCTAACATCTTTGAGAAGTTCGGGAACATAGGACTCACTGAGACTTTCCAGTTCTAAATCTGCAATGCCTACAACTGACTTGTCAGCCATTATGACCGCTCTCTTAATCCTGTTCTCCAGTTCTCTAATATTTCCGGGCCAATTATATGCATTTAGAGCCTTTAGAGCTTCTTGGCTAAAGGTTTTTCTTCCCTTGCCCTGTGCTGAGGAATAACTATCAAGGAAGTTCCTGGCTAATAAGGAAATGTCCTGCCCTCGCTCTCGCAGGGGTGGCACTACAATTACCATTTCACTAATGCGAAAAAAGAGATCCTGACGGAACAAGCCTTCTTCTATCCTTTTCTCAAGGTCCTGATGAGTAGCGCAAATGATCCTGACGTCTACTGGAATCTCTTCGTTCCCCCCCAAACGCACAATGGTTTTTTCTTGCAGTACATGCAGTATTTTTGCCTGGAGAGGTAGAGGCATGTCCCCTATTTCATCAAGAAAAAATGTCCCGCCGTTTGCATATTCGATCTTACCAATTTTTCTTGAGACAGCTCCTGTAAACGCCCCTTTTTCGTGGCCGAACAGTTCACTTTCCAGCAGCGCTTCGGGAATTGAAGTACAGTTTATAGTGACTAATTTTTCATCGCACCTGTCGCTCTTAGTGTGAAGCAGTTTTGCTACTTTCCCCTTGCCGGTTCCGGTTTCCCCCAATACCAATACGGAAATAGAAGTGTCCGCAGCCTTTTCTATAACTTTAAAGACTTCAAGCATTGAAGGGCAGGTTCCAATCATCCCTTCGGTATCGGTAGCAACTCTTGACAACAAGAGCTCCTGGTTGGCATTTTCCAACTCAAGCAACCTGAACGCCCGTTCGACGACGAATTTGAGCGTATCAACATCGATAGGCTTCTGGTAAAAATCATACGCGCCCATACCAATGGCACTTACCGCATTATCCCTCTCCTCCCTGCCGGTTACTACAATTACCTTTACCGCAGGGTCAATGGCCATGACCTCTCCCAGCAGGGCGAACCCTTCGCTACTGCCCCCGGGGTCAGGAGGTAAGCCGAGATCGGTAATGACGACTTCCGGCTTTTCCCCGCGGAAAAAATCCAGCGCCTCTGCCCGATCACCTGCAATAAATAATTGATAGCCTTCAAAACACCATTTCAATTGGCTTTGCAACCCGGGATCGTCTTCAACAATAAGAAGCTTTTGGTCACTCATCTCTAATCGCCTTGGTATTTTACCAACGAGTACAATATTGACAGGAAATTTCGACCATAACTATTCACAAGTCTCATTTCCGAAATATCCCGGGGGCTTTATTTCAAAATCGCGATATTGATTCGGGTCACCCTTTTTGCCTGCCTGTGCCGCCACAGCCATATTGTACATTTCTCGTGCCGTTACGTAGTGCAACACAAAATCACTTCCATCGTTGTACTTGCTTCCCAGGTAAGTAAACATTTTGTCCACTGGCTCCCCAAGTAACGTATCCATATCCATTTCCTGCGTCCCGTGAGTATGCACTTTTACAAAAAGCCATTGCGGCTGCTTTCTTACTCGGATAGCACATTTGATCCAAAGGTCCACACGATTTTCTGATGGTGGTGAAGTGAGTCTGATATCAGAGTTCTCAATCCTCGGAAACAAACCAAACTTACGCTCTTTCCAGTTTAGGCACAATGGTCCTTGGATGATCATTAAATCACCGGTAGCTGACTTTCCAGCCTCGACATCTACTCCCCAATTATGCGACTTCGATTCTCCATTTCTCCCCTGGGCATAATAGATGCTGTTAACTTTACTTGTTTGCGTGTCGCTAGGCGCCGAAGGTAATGTAAAATCCGCATAACAGCCAAGTTGTGAAAGGACTGCCAGCTCATTGTCTACACCGCACCAGCGACCATCTTTTCGACTATTATCCAGGGCCCAGTTACCATGGATGAATGCAAATTTTGGTTTCCTGTCACTATCAAGTGGTACCGCATTGTGGGTAACCACCAAATCGCGAAGAAATTCAGTAATCTTTTCACGTAGTCCGGCTGCGGTGTCGTTATCGTGATGCAGGTGGATCTCTATCTCGCCAAAACCGCTACGACAAAGCTGGACAAGGTCGTCAAGATGCTCTTTTCGGTATTCTTCCTGAGGATAAAAAAATGAATGTTTGGGGTGGTTTCCATCCGCATCTTTGTGCTTAGCCGCCATGTCGGGATAGTCCTTACACCACCTCACCACGCGCTCCACCTCTTTCTCATAGCTGGCATTGCCCCACTTGGGCTCAAAATGGTCACAAAACGCAAATAGTATGTGTACAGGTTCTCCAGGCTGAAATGGCTCTTTGCGTTGCGTCACATATGACCAGATCCAAATATGCATGTTTTTCCTGTACAGGACATAAGCGATTGATCCTAGCCCAGCAATCAATACTAAAAGAAATATAAAAAAAACAACGCCACTCAAAATTTTATCCTTCGCTGTCTGAACAACGTATCTTCAGCTTCCGTTTTCAATCACTGATGCTACTAAGTCTCGTACTTCCCCAGCGCTTTTTCCCCAATTGAATCCAGCTACCGACTTTGCAATGAGCTCTCTGTCCCAATCTTTTTCTAGCGCCTCAAGCAACGCTTTTTGCAGCCTGTCCGAATTCAAAGGTTCTACCAATATCCCGGTATCGGTGTTAACAACCTCTGGTATTCCACCTACTCGCGTTGCCACCACCGGCACACCACATGCCATTGACTCCAAGAGGACATTTGGAACCCCTTCATTGTGACTTGGAAGAGCGACCACATCGCAAGCGTTGATCCACTTGGCTATGCACTTGTGGTCCATTACACCCAGAAGTCTGGCTTTACATTCGAGCCCGGCTTGTTCGATCAGCTCTTTCATTTGTTTTTCTGCCGGACCGGAACCGATAAAATAGAGATCTGGAGAATTTTCGATGCCTTCCAATAAATTTATCCATGCTTCCAGTAAATCCACACAGCCCTTGGCATGCTTCAAATTGCCAATAAAAAGTATAATTTTCCGCTCGCTGGCAAGCTCGAGCTGCGCCCGTTCTAGAATTTTATCGGTTGGCTGGAATATTTCGTGATTCAAACCATTGTAAATAACCTTGATTTTCTCCTCTGGAATATCCAGATCTAGCAGTTTGTCCGCTAAATCTTTGCTTACTGTAATTACCGCCTTGGAATGCCTTATTGCCCACTTAATCTGACGCGCACGTGCTGGATACTGAGCATGCATATTTATGTCACTACCATGCACTTTGATGATCGTTGGGATATTCAGCAACCTGCCGATGGCAACTCCTGCAACAGCATCGGGATAAGCCCAGCTCAACAACAGACAATCAGGACGAAAACGTAGCAAGCCAGGTATCTTAAAGAGAAGGCCAATAAACATTGTAAAGGGATAGGTAAATCGAAGTATTCCTGGAATATAAAAATACCTGTGGTATTCAAGCCTGGCCCCATTGAAAGTTGATGGTTTTAATTGTCGTTGCTTATCGAACGACAACAGCCAGGCAACTAATACCAGAATGGAAAGCTCGCTGCATTGTGATAAGTATTCAAATTGCTGCCGGTTAAAAGCGGCTCGATTAGGTTGCCAGGGAAGCGGAAAGAGATTAGTGATTATCTGGACTTTCATTTCCCTGCCATTTGATACATAAACTCAACTTCACCGACGCAGCAGCATAGCGCTGATCTACTTTATCTTTCAGGAGTCCACTAAGCTAGAAAAATCAAAGGTAAAAGGAAATCAAAATCCAAGAAATCGGTAGCTTACTGATAGAAAAGCGGTGAAATCTTCAAAATTCGTCAAATCGTCTTGGCTATCCTGATCCAGATCAGTTACGGAAAAACGAAAACTAAGATTATCTGACGATCGGTAATCGAATCCCGCAAAAAATGTCTGTCTTTCCTGGCGCGAACTGTCAAACTGCGAATAGGTAAACTCGGCGAAGCGAGCCGAAAAGTTCAAGCCCGCCCTATCCGATAATGGTATACCAAAGTTAGCAAACAAAGATTCACTAGCCTCGTCTCGACGTCCAGTGCCGTAGTTCCTCTCATTATCGGAATAGCCCAATTGAAAATTAAACCTGCCATCAACCTCATAGGAATAGGAAGTAGTTACCGACACGTTTGAATAAAGACCGTACAGGTTGGTGCTCCCGAGTTCGACAGGAGACTGAGTATACGACTCGAAATCATAAGTGTAATACGCCCCGAATAGCGTCAGATTTCTCAATTGGTCAACAACGGCGTCCCGATAGCGCAAGGACACGCTAGAGCGGGAATTGAGCTGGTATTCCACTGTTGCATTCTTCAACGTATCGCTCGAATTTCCAGCTGCGCCTGTATTAATATTCTGCGTTCCCACCTCAAGGGACAGGGTTAAACTGTCGTAGTCAAAATCTGTTACCAGAGAAATAGTGGAAATATCATAACCTGCTAATCCTGAATCTCGGAATTCGGACTCCGCATAGCTGGCATTAATTGAACCAGTCAGGACCTGTGAAAACTCGTGCGAAAGGCTGCTCGTTGCTGTCTTATTCTGCTGATCGATTCTACCGGACCGTTCGTAATCAGCCTCAGAATACTCTAGCGCAAGCACAAGCAAAGTTGCTGAGCTGACGGGAAAGGTTAAAGTTGGACCCGTTCTGGTTATATCAACTACCTGTTGATTATCCGGATTGTCGGGTTGGCTGAGGTCCTGCACGGTATTCAATCGGGTATTAGACAATTGCCAGCTGAGCACATCGGGAACCAGTCTGTATTCAAGTAAGCCGGTGCCCTGTATGTAGCTTCGATCTCGCTGTAAATTATTCTTATAGTCTTCCTTATTTGCACTATAACTCAAAGATGCAAATAGCCGCTCGGACTCCCTGCTAAAATTGCCATATATAGCCAGCCCTCTAACCAGGTCATCGGCGTCGGCTCCTTGAAACTGTAGCGCGTTTTCCACGTAACGCAGTGATGCAAGCACACCCACATCTGCCACAGCATCCTGGGTATATCCGGACATCAGGATTGCGGGAGGACAACAAAGAAATACAAATTTCCTAAAAAATCCATTTGAATCCACATTTCCTGATTTCCAGCCTCTCAAGCCATCCCCCTCGATAACGTCCAACGCGTCAATCTATGCCTCAATTCATCATAACAAAGCCGGCAACCTGGTCCTTGCCGAACTCATTTACAGTCTTGTTTATTTGCATTGGCGTCATTCTCCCATATGGAAGCGCTAAAACCACATAATCACTAAATTCGGCCAATAATTTAGTATCGGCTGATGCCAGTATCGAGGGAGTATTTATGATGATCACCCGATCTTGCCGTTGCGCTTTGATATCAGACATCAGCGTTTCGATTTTATCGCCTCCCCAATATTCAAGCGCTTCGTCCTCAGCACTGTACGACTTGCCGGCAGGCATGATGCTGAGCCGGGGAACTGTCGTAGGGTACACAATATTGTCAAAATCAGTCACGGATCCCGCGAGGAATTCGTACATACCACCGTTCTCATCAACTCCCAGAGATTCAAGCAAGTCTTCACGTTCCGAATTAAAATCAATCAGTAGAGCGTGGTTCTCATGTTCGAGTGTAAACGCTACAGCAAGATTTAGTGCGGCTATCGCACTGGAGCCTTTCTTCCCAACCGGACTAATCAAGATCACCGAATTAAACTGCTCCATCTTGGATTGCAGTTTCAGGCGAAGACTTCTATATGCATTCAACACTTCCTTATCCTTCATGCCGGGATAGATAACACCGACTTGCTCTAGCTTGGTTTTATCGAAGCTGGTTGCTTGTTGACTGGACGGCCGATCATAGGAAGAGGCACCTAGCTTTGGTGAGTTTTCAATGAGCGCTGACGACTCTCTGCCTCTGGCGTTGGTCTGCGCATCGATTATCACAAATTTCCGTTTTTTATCGGTTTCTGTTTCCACTTCCTTCATCCTCATGGTCCTCTCAATTTCCTTACAGAGCAACCCAATACTGGCTATTCAATTACGCCTGTTAACTTCATAAACACGACCGAGCCATAAAGTGCCAGCGCTATAACCGCCAATAAAGCCAGGAAGACAACCTTGGAATGTAGTAATGATTTTTGCTTACTTAAAGGTGGGACTGTCCCTAACAACGGTGGCCAGTCTTCAGACCAACCGGACTCAGCGCGGATTCTTGGATCAACTTCCATGACAATAACCAACAAGCCAATAGGAGCAGCAAACGCAAGTAAAACAGAGCCCATTAATAGTTGTGAAAACGAGAAACCATCCGGCTGTGTTGGGACGACAGCAGCTTCCTGTATTTTGAATACTATTCCCTGTTCTTCTTCATTAAGATGCATGGAAACACGGGCATTTTCCAACCTTCCAAGCAAGGAGTTGTAAAAGGATTGTGTTACGTTGTAATCCCTGGTCAACTCTGCAAGTTCTGCTTCAGTTTCATTGATTCGCCTGGCTCGTTCCTGCTCTGCCTCCAGAAGCAAATAGAGACTATCGCGCTCACTCATTTTAGATTGTCGTTCTGACTGCAACATGGCCAGCCTGCTTCTGAGCTCCTGGTGCAGCGGAGTGACCGTTTCGTTTTCAAATGACTCGATCATCGCATATTCTCTTGGCGCACCGCTTTCCAACATGGCTTCCAGATCAGCGATTTGATTCTTAACCTGAACCACATCCGGGTAGGAGTCGTGGAATCTTGACCTTAGTGCATCAAGGGTAATCTGCAGGGAATTGATCCTGGCGCGAATCGAGTTGATTTCACCCATGTCTCGTAACACAGTAACCTCACCGGCCAATTGCGACTCTACCGTCTCTATTTGCGTATTAATCTGCACCAGATCCAATTGAAGCCTCTCTGCATCTCGCGTATAGCCCGCTATTCGGTTATTGGCGTTAGCAAGTGTTCCGAAATTATTCTCAGATTTAAATTCACTCAATCGAGCTTCAGAATCCTGTAGTTTCTGCTGGTAAGAAGCCACCTGGCGTTCGATGAACTGAAACGCCGTGCGACTTTCTTCCTGGCCAGAGATAGATGCCTGCTCAATAAAAATACTGGTGTACTTTTGCACAATGCTAAAGGCAATAGTTGGGTCGGCATCAGAGTGAGATATCATTACCAGGCGCGCCGCGCCGCGGCCTACATTATTGATCTCAGTCCTTGCCTGAATTCCTCGAATTAACTGGTCTTTTTCCAACTGCGTCAACTGAGTGACATCCCACCCTCCAGCCTCCAGGATAGGATCCGTGTGTGCGCGGTTGAACAGAATCTCCCTTGCCATTCTCGCCTGATCGTCCCCTGAAGAAGGCGCCACCGCATCGCCCGCCATTAAGGGTTGCAGGATGTTCCTGTTATCTGCATATATAGTCGAGGAGGCAGTATAGGCCTTGGGCCAACTCACTGCTGCCCATACCGTTACAACAGCCACTGCTATCCCGATTGCAGCCAACAATAATCGTTTATTATTGAGCTCACGAATATAGATTTGAATTTGTTCTTCCAGATTCGGTCTCATAGGTTAATCCCTCAAGTACTGACCAGCCTGATAAAAAAAGCAACTGTAATCCCTGAATCGCGCCTGTAACTCATTTTAGCCACCTTATTAAAACAAGCGCTCCGGTACTGTGATCACATCGCCCGGCCGCATTTGATAATTAGTTTCCAAGTTACCCCGGAGTAAGATATCGTTTAATCGAAGATCAAGTTCCTCGAGCCTGCCTTCTACGGTTCTGTATAGCTTGGCCCTGTTGGGGGCAGCGAGACTACTAGGACCGCCGGCTTCCAGAATTGCATCCAATACCGACATGCCTCTCGCATAAGGGATGGAGCGCGGAGCTGCCACCGCGCCAGTAACTCTGACCCTTGTTACGTACTCGGTGCTGTTTACCTGCGATACGATTACTGTTACCTGAGGGCTCCTTACTTGTTCGCTAAGAAGTTGCGTAATACTATCGGCCAGTGATTCAGCATCCAGGTCACTGGCCACCACGTCGCCGATCAGAGGCATTGAGATATACCCGTCAGGACGCACTGGAACCTGGAGGGATAGATCCGGATTTGCCCACACATTCACCGAAACTACATCACCCACACCAATTTTGTAGGTTTCAACAGCCAGCTCCGCTCCAGGTGGTAGGTCCGGTTCAGCAGGAGGGGGTGCAGGATTGCTGGATGCACATGCAACCAGGAACGCCACTATTGTAATGTACACTAATTTTCGCATCGCTATCGGTCCTTTTATCGATCAGGCTGCCAGCGAATATCGCTTAGGCATTGCTATGCTTCGCACTACGCTTTTCATTTTAACGCCTGCCGCTCAAAACTGTAATGCTTATCGCTCCAACCAAGGTACATTTCGACGCTTCGCAGACGCTGAATATCGACTGTCCCGGTCAACAGATTTGACCTTCAATCAATTACCTATCATATTGAAGATACAAGATTTTTCCCGAAGACACCGATTTAAGCACCCCACCGCAGAATGTCAATAGGATATTTTCCCACCGTTGCACTACTGTGACCGAATTCACAGAATTTGGCGGACCAACCTGTTGGATGCCTTGCCTGCAATGTTGCAAAACACACTTTCTGGCTCCTCGCCGGATCCAATTCGAAGCACATCACAACTGACAAAAGCTGTCAGTTTTTGTAGGATTCAAACCTACCTTCAGAGACTAGCGATTCGATCCAGCGGACTGTGCCTGTATCATCACTTCCCCATATCCGCTGCTGCTTTTGTTCAACCTTACCGCATCAATGACTACCTGTTGGGCAGCAATACTTTACCGTAGTATGCTGATATCTAATCGCCCTGGATGATTTTCGCTGACAATAGCTGAATGTCACTTCAATGGTCAGACTGTACAGTGAAAAGAAACTTGCCCAAATTGTTCCGGTCAAGGCCGATAGCCTATGTATCAAATGCCAACAATCACGGATTTACATGCATGCCAACGTGGAATTTTAAGATTAGTCTTTTTCACTTGTACGAAGTGATGGGGAAATCGCATCATGTATGAGCGGTTTTTTAAAAGTTTTCTGTTCCCATTATATGAAACAGTAATAAAACGCAGGTCGACGCTATCTTACCTCAAAAGCCTGAACGCCAACCAGTGGATGTCAAAGGCTGCGCTTGAAGAAACCCAGTGGCGAGATTTAAAGCTACTACTAGCTCACGCCTATGAGAACTCTCCTTATTACCGCGATCTTTTCGATGAGTTAAAGATTACCCCTGAGGATATTGAGAGTCCTCTTGATTTTCAGAACTTTCCTATTTGCAACAGAGAAGATGTTGTAGCCAATAGTGAAAAAATGGTCGCTGACAATTACAAAAACAGAACAATCCGAAAATCTACCGGAGGCTCGACCGGCAAGCCGGTGCATTTCGCTCTCGATCAAAACAGCTATGAATGGCGCATGGCCACGACTCAACGCGGCTATGGCTGGGCTCACTGTGAAGCTGGCTCGAAAACCCTTTACATCTGGGGTGTGGATGTAGGAAATCCAACGAGATGGCAACAATTCAAGACTGCCATTTATCATCGGGCATACAATCGCAAAATGTTTAACTGTTTCGATTTTGACGATGAGGAAATGCTCAGATGTATTGAGTACATAAACAAAAAGAAACCAAATGGTATCGTGGCCTTTACTTCAGCAGTTTATAACCTTGCGAAGTTTATCGCGTCGCATAAATTATCGGTACACCCGGTACCATCCGTGATAACCGGGGCGGAAAAACTTTATGACCATCAACGTGAATTAATTGAAGATATCTTTGGGGGTAAAGTCTTCAATACCTATGGCTGCAGAGAATTCATGCTAATCGCTGCTGAATGTGAAGAACACGAGGGTTTGCATGTATCCATGGACAACTTATTTGTTGAAATAATTAAAGACGGAAAGCCTGCGGCTCCCGGTGAATCGGGTGATGTTGTGGTAACCGACCTTCACAATTATGGCATGCCCTTCATACGTTATAAAAACGGCGACATTGCAGTGCAAGGCGGAGAGTCCTGCTCCTGCGGACGTGGCTTGCCGCTCATAAAGAATGTCGATGGGCGAAAATTGGACGAAATTGTTGCCACTGATGGGAAAGTGGTGTCGGGCGGTTTCTTTCCACACCTGATGAAGGAATTCAAAGAGGTTGAAAAATTCCAGGTAATTCAAACTGCGAAAGATAAACTGCAGATCAAGTTAATCCTGAACCAACAGTTTCCGGATAGTCAAATTGAAACCTGCAAGGAAGAAATTTGGAAAGTACTCGGAAGGGATATGGATATTCACATGGACATCGTACCTGAAATACCATTAACACCCGCTGGCAAATTTAGAGTAACTATATCCAAGATTGCGAATCAAACGGGAAGTTGACGATTGCGCCCAACACCCACAAAACGACGGAAAAGATAGAGTGACCGATCAGCCTCCCCTGCTTAAGGCTATCGTTCATACAGGAATTTCAGATTTTTATGATCTACAGGATTCCTGGAACCAGGTGTTTGAAAATAGCCCGGAATCTACGTTTTTCAATTCATTCGCCTGGACGGAAAGCTGGATATTCTGTTACTGGAAGCCTGTATATTCTGCGCATATAGTTGTCATTTTACAAAACGGTGAACCCGTCGCACTGTTACCATTTTATTTCAATGTCGACTATCGCAAATGGATGTTACTTGGGACTGGCGAACCTGAGTCTGGTGAAGTCGCGACTGAGTACGTTGATTTCCTGGTCAGCAGCAAATTGGAGGATAAGGACGAGATCGACAGGATAATTTCAAAAGAACTCGAGCCGCTGTTGAATCGCGGAATCGAAATCAGGAATTGCCTGGCCTCAAGTCATATTTATCGATTTGCGAAATTGTATAAAAATTCTGTTTTCAGAAGATGCGGCAGTAAATTTCAGCTGAACCTGAATGCTTCATTCGACGAAATACTTCAATCTTTCAGTAAGAATCATCGTAAAAAAACCAGGGAAATATTGAATCGCTTTTCAAACAGGCCGGAACTGACCTTCCTTCCGCCTTGTGAGAAGAACTTCGAGGAAAATTGGAGCTTATTGCAAGAACTACATACTCACGATTGGCAAAGAAAAGGCAAACCCGGTGCGTTCTACGCGGAATCATTCGACAAGTTTCACCGACATATGTACAGGAATTACCCTGAAATAAAACAGTTGTTCGCCTCTTTGAAATTCAACGACAAACCTATAGCTGTCAACTTTTACTACGAATTCAGAAATGTTCTGTATTACTACCAATCGGGATCAGACAAGCAGCAGTATGGCCAATTGTCTCCAGGGATTCTATTACATACCCTGTGCATCGATTCTTTATGCAACGAACTGCTCGTATACGATTTTTTAAAAGGACCCCTCGGTACAACTTATAAAGAAAAATTCACAAGTCGGGGGGAGAATTTCTACAACATTACAATGTATGGTTCTACGCCATGGCAATCGGTAGCTTTTCAGCTACGCATTTTGTTTGATTACAGTATTTCTATTTTTAGAAAGGTGAGAAATAAAAGCCGCACCAACCAGTAAACTCATAACCGAGGCGCGCTGGCAACAGAATATTGTATGTCAGCCAATTTAAATTCTGGTTCAAGTGAAAGACGAGGTATAGCAAATCTATCAGTCACGGCTCGATGCGACACTCCACCTCCCCGAGGAAAAGTGAAAGCAAGCCGGTAGCCACACTCCTGAGCAATTGAAGCGGTCTCTTCAGTGTATGCATCCACCCCACCCACAGGATATGCCAACGAGCTGACCTCGGTTCCAAGGCGTCGTTCCAAAATACTTTTGGATTCAGAAAGTTCAGCTTTTTGTTCATTGACATCAAGATGCGAGAGTATTTTATGCGAGCATGTATGCGAACCAATATCCATACCATGTCTTTGCAGTTCGCTTACCTGATCCCAGGACATAAAAAGCGGTTCTGATGGATTAAACTTGAACTCAACATCGCACTCACTTTCCAGATTTTTCAGCTTATCTTCGATCGTGTTTCCTCCGAAGTCCTTGAAATGGCGAAGCACTTTCTGGATAACTAATCCCATGCATGACTTATCGATATCCACCGGAGACTCCATTCCTGCCAGGTTAATTGAATCTCTCTCTGTATGATGAATCATCCAAGCGACCTTTTCCCACCATGGAAAATCCGTATTTCCGATGAAGTCCGTAGAGACAAAAAATGTTGCGGGGATTTCATATGTTTGTAGCACAGGCAGGGAATGTGAATAGTTATCTTCATAGCCATCATCGAATGTAATCATTGCCAGTGGCTCTATAAATTGCTCACCGGATTCAATCAGTTTCGATAATTCACTGATGCCAATTACTCGAAATCGACGGCTAATTATCTCTATCTGGGTCTTAAACTGTTGCTCATTTGCCGAAAAAACGTTTGGATCGAATGGTGTTAGTTCGGCATCACCGATTCTGTGGAAATTGAAAATATACAGTCCCGGATTGATATGACTCCATTTCCATTTGAGCAACCCACAAATAGCAGCAACATCACGCTTAATTCTATACGCATTCATTGGGTCTATTCTAAATTACTGGATACATCGAAATCGAACATAACACAATACTTCCCAAAATCATCATTGCTAAAAACCTTCCTTCGAAACCTATTACGACATTGTAACTTATGTGAAACAGTTTCAATATTTGCTATTAAGTTCCTATTTTCAAAGAAATTTATTACTTAACATCCTATATCTACCCAGATCTATCTGCTAGCATTCGCACAGGTCAGTGACTGAATGAAAGCACAGATGTCTGCTCACACCCTTTTGGCTGAGAAAAATTTAACGAAGATGCACGACATAATATATTTTGGCAATGACTGGTACGCTGAAAACAGAACAAGCAGCCATCACATTGCCCAACAGCTGTCTAAAAATAATACCGTTCTTTACGTAGAATGTCCGGGACTGAGATCTCCCAATGTCAGCGGCAGGGATTTCAAAAAAATTATAGCCAAAATCTCTAACAGTTTGAGAAAACCCAGGCAGATCAGCGAAAACCTGGCGGTCTATACCCTTTTCCAAATACCCTTTCATCGCTATGCGCTTGTTCGGGCAATAAATAAAATCCTTATCCGTACCTCGATCAAACGGCTGATAAGGCAGCGAAGGTTAAGCTCGCCTCTTTTGTGGTTTGTAATACCTCATCTCTCAACACTGCCTGGAACCATACCCTGCAAGGCAGTCATTTACTACTGTATTGATGATTACTCTGCGTTACCGGATATAGACAGCGAATCCGTGGCTAAAATGGACGAGCAGATGACTCGGATGGCAGATATCGTATTCATTGCCTCCGACACTTTAATGGAACCTAAAGAGTCGCTCAATGAAAGGGTGTATCTCAACCCCCATGGGGTCGATTTTGATCACTTTAACCGTGTTTACACCGGAAAAGCGACCATACCAGAGGATGTAGCACATCTGCGCGAAAACCTGGTAGTCGGTTTTTTTGGGCTTATAGAAGAATGGATTGATCTTGAACTGGTCAGATTTATTGCTGAGAGTCACCCGAAATGGCACATTCTGATGATCGGACGAGTCGCCGTGACAAGCAATCCGTGCAGGAGTCTGCCGAACGTACATTTTATTGGACGCAGGGATTTTCAATCACTCCCAGGTTACGCTGCAGTATTCAGTGTAGGAATACTGCCGTACAAACTGAACAGACAGGTAATCAACAGCAATCCAATTAAACTTCGTGAATACCTGGCGGCAGGACTGCCTGTTGTCAGCGTTCGATTCCCTCAGGTCGAACACTATGCAGACGTCGTATCCATTGCCGACAATTACGAAGATTTCGTCAGCAAAATAGCGACCAGCTTCGAGACTGATAGTGAGGAACTAAGAAGAAAACGTGTCGACAGTGTAAAAACCCATACATGGGAGTATCGAGTCAAAAAGGCACTTGAAGTCGTGGATGACTATTTATCCACTTAGAAGGAACATCATTTCTGCTACTTTAAACAGGTACAGAAATTACATAATCAAAATTCAACTAAAGATTTGAATATGAATACAGAGAAGATAGCTTTGGTAGGTTGCGGACATATTGCGCATGTCCACATGCGATATTTAACCCGGATTGATAAAACAGTTTCAGTCGTTTGCGATTCTTCAGAAATACGCGTACGTGAATTCGCGGATCGCTACCACATAGAGCACTACGAAACGAGTCTCGATGAAATGTTGAAGAATCACAAGCCTCAGGTTGTTCATGTGCTTGTCCCTCCGCATCTGCATTACGACATTGTAAAAAAGTGCCTGGAACGCGATTGCCATGTTCTGGTGGAAAAGCCTTGCTGTGAAAAAGCGGGTGAGCACACTGAACTTGCCCAACTGGCCAGCACAAAAGGGCTTGTTTTCACGGTAGATCATACGCGCGTCTTCAATCCCATGTTAACGAAGGCACGCTCCAAACTGGAAAGCGGCCATTACGGCGAAGTTGTAAGAATGGAATATGCTTACGATGATCCAAGCATAGAAATACACAGGGACAGGCAGTTTCCTGTTTCCTATCGGAAGACGGCTCCTGCCTGGTTCCAGAAATTACGCGGCGGCGTCGTAACCGATCTGATTCCTCACCCCCTGTCCGTGATGCTTTCCATTGACCAGGACCTTGAATTACATAGTACAGATGCCCGGGTAAGTGATGGAGTAATAGAAGGGCTGATAGCATGTCTGAAATCAGAAACGACCGATTGCCTGATCACCATGTCGATGAACTCACAGCCCTTGAAAAATGAACTTCGAATTTACTGCGAAAAAGGCTGTATCAATATTGATTTTCGCAACATGTACTACACTTGCTTACCACACCGATCTCTACCAAATATTGTAGTGCGTGTTGTTGACACACTGTCTTCAACTCTACAGATTCAGTTCAGATTTTTGGCCAGCATTCTTCTGCTTCTGCTTGGACGCCGACACCCCTACGATGGACTTGATACATTGATGGAGCAATTTTATGGAAAAATTGGCTCGGGTAGCACAGGCCCCATAGAATTGATCAATGCTGGTAAAGTTACACGCCTTTCCGAACAAATTATAGATAGTGCAATCAAACCGGGCGAAGCCGTCAGTGACATTGATTCCCGTATATCCGACTCGTTGCAGCAGCGGCCCAACTCAATCGCGGACATCCTGGTAACTGGTGCAACTGGATTCATAGGATCTTATCTCGTCGATGAGCTCATAAAGCGGGAACAGAATGTCAAAGTGCTTGCACGCTCTCCACGCAGTGCCAGTCGATTACCTGGGACCGTAAACGTGCACCTGGGGGATATCAAGGATCCTGCAGTAATAGGTACTGCGCTCAAACAAACTCAAACAGTTTTTCATTGTGCTGCTGCCATGCACGGCGATTGGGCAGAATTTTATTCAAACACTGTCGACGGTACCAAGAATCTGCTCAGCTCTTTGGAAAAGAGCAATGTCAAAAATTTCATTTATATTAGTTCCTTGGGAGTCATCGATTACAAGCGACTAAGAAATGGTTCTACTTTGACCGAGGATTCACCCGTCGAAAGTCAGCCATCACGGAGAGGATCTTACACGAAAGCAAAAAAAGAGGCCGAAGACCTGGTCTGGAAATTCAAGGAACAGCATCCTGAGATATCCGTTACCATTGTAAGACCTGGATTGGTGTACGGTCGGGAAAGTAACACAATCTTGAACAATGCAGGGATTTTACTCGGAAACAAACTGGTCTGTTTCGGCTTGGGCGGTCGTTATCTGGGACTTGTACACGTTGCAAATCTTGCAAAAATACTTGCTTCTCTTGGGCTTAACGAGATTGAAGGAAGTACAGAAGGTCCCATTCACATAGTAGATAAGGAACAGCCTACAGTTCGACAATACGTTCGAATGTTCAAAAGTAAACAAGCTGGAAAATTGCTTGTGTTATATATTCCGGTCATTTTCTGGCGGCTTCTGTTTAAGTTCGCAGATATGGTGCTTGGAATTGTCAGAAAGAAGAATCCGGACTTCAGTTATCGCTTCAACTCTAATGCCAAAACGCTTCACTACAGGAGCATGCACCTGGAAAAGCATCCGCCACCCGATCATTTGCTGCATTTAACCGAAGCCGTTGAAGATGCGCTTTCCGCCAATCAATGATTTCGAACAGAGTGCAGGTAACACAGTCTCTCGCGATCTCACACTTGTATTGTAATGTTAATTTTCTAAAGGCTCCTCAGATTAATGGTCTCTGAAAATAAAGCACGCATCTTTAGAAATGTGCTTATTACATCAGCCGGTAAATACGGTGAATACATACTTGCACTTATTTCGAGCGCAATAGTGGCCCGAGCATTGGGTGCAGACAACTACGGAATTTATGCCTTCACCGTTTTCATTAGTGGATGGATGATTCGGTTATCGAACATTTCCCTGCCAACAACTGCAATTAGATTTGTTGCTGAATCTCGAGGCAAAAAAAATGAGGCCGTGAGTCGCCGCATTTCTGCCAGACTATTAACCAGGCAAACCATCAACTCCCTGATTGTTTGTAGCCTTTTCATAGCGGGCATTCAGATTTATCAGCCTGAAGTCCTGAAAGGACAGGGAAATTTTCTTTTTCTACTCGTGTGCATTGCAGTATTTTTCAAGGCTCGTTACGGATTACTGATTGCCATAGCCAAGGGCTATGAAAGGTTTGATGTAGAGGCAACCACTGCCATCGTGGTTGGAGTTCTGAGTGTTGCATCCATGATTTATATGGCGGTAATTGGAGCAAGCATTGCAAATTTCTTTTTGGTTTTTTGCCTTGCTTGCGTGGCAATGGCAATTCTGTCCTCATACCTGTGCAGGTCAAAGGCTATCCGGCATGAGCGGGGCACGATTGACTCTGATTATTTAAAAAAAATTACTCGATATCGCCGTCTTACAACACTGCTGGGACTGGTTGGACTTGTTGGTGGGCATACCGTGGAAGTGTTTCTTCTTGGCCAATACGGAACAAACATTGAAATTGGCTATTTCGGATTAAGCATTGCTCTGACGAGGGGGTTGACGGATCTATGCACTGTGGGTTTAACCATGGTTCTTATGCCAAGTCTTGCACATGCATTTGGCGAGGAAAATCTAAAAGCGGTGCAGAAGATATTTCTTGAATCGACAAGATATTACGTTTTTTTTGGAGTTGGCCTGGGCTTATCAGGTTTTTTCGTGGCCGATCCGGTTATAAAAATCCTGTTTGGTGTTGAATTTCAGGATGCAGCGTGGGTTCTGTCATCACTTCTCTTCATAAGCGGATACGGAATGGCAGGAGCAGCAATTGGCGCCTACTTAAGCACGACAGACCGACAGGACATCAGAGTAAAATTTTCTATATCCGTAGTCTGCGTACAAATTACCTTGGCATTTTTACTTGTACCACGACTTGGTCTGGAAGGCGCGATAGCATCAAGCGCGATTACATCCTTGTTCAGCCTGATTTTGGGCTACCAGTGGATAGCCAGAAACATGGAAGCTGGCATTCCTTATAAACTGTATTCGAAAATCATCCTGGCGGGTATACTGTCACTGCTCCCTACAGTGGTCATTGTTTATTTCACTGACTCGCTTATTTTTGACGTGACTGCAATCTTGCTTTTCGCCGTTCTGTACGTCTACCTTACAATATTATTCAAGTGCTGGTGGCGCGATGATCTTGATCTGGTCAGATATGCCGTGGGGATGATGCCTCGATTTATAAGCAACCCGATTACTAACCTGTTAAACAAATATTGATCGAACCCGCCGATAACCGATTTAAAACCCGCTGATCAGTTTGCGATAAAGTTGCTTTCTTCCTGGCACGGCTGTTGCCCCGCGCAAAGTTCTACCACCTCTCCTTCCCGTACGGTCGCAACACTTGATGCAATAAATGACTCAGGATCCCGACTGCCATATAATTTGACCTCATAGACGCCTGGCGGGAAACCATGGAGATAGCCTTTATATTGGCCAAGCATATCCCGCCACATGCTTTCCCTTTGGTTAAGATAACGAATTACCGGTTCGTGATCGCTACCAGCAGGGATGATGGACCAATACCCTGCTCTTAACTCCTTGGGGATACGAATAAACCCGGAGTCACGCAGTGGTTCTACAATCTCAACCGCCTGAGAACTGTCTTTATCCTGTTTCGTATCAAACAGGTGCGCGAACGTATGTCTTGTCAATGCAACATCGACAACCGCTGGATTCGTCCTGTTGCATTTCGACCCGAAACAGGAATTGGAAAACCGAATGATTCCCGGGGATGCCTTTTTTATTGTTGGGTAGGTACCCTCAACCGGTGTATTCGAGTAGATACGTGCATTTTCTACGTTTGCCGCCACATCCCAGTATGTTGGTGCGATAAAAATATCGCCATATGCCGCGGTACCGTCGACTGAAAAAATCGCATTGTAATGTGCATGTATACCGAATGCCCCAGCCAGCACTCCTCCTGAAACCAGAGTCTCGGTGCCATAATTAAGATAAACCTGGCTCCTCCATGGCGTAGCTGTGCCATTGATTAAAAACAGGGGATTCTGAATTTTAGCCGGCTCATAGGATTTAAAGGCTGCAACTGTGGCATAGGCAGACACAGGATTTACGAACTCAGTTTCTGGTACTGCCGTCCACATCCCAACAGCGCCGCAACCAAGGCATTCAAAATCAGTTACAACCGGGTTTGAATCGGATTCCGATGATGGCAGCAGCACGAATCCTTCGACAGCGGGCCATTTATTGGCAGGTCCATCCCAATTGTTCCCCGCAGCGATATTGCCGGATATTTCATTGCTTTCTCTTAACCAGAAATGGTGAGTTCGTTTTGAAATGGACTCGTCAATATTGCTCAGTTCCTCCCCATATCGCACATCAACCGACAGGTTGCCTGCCACAACATTGCCAAACTCCTTTAGCTCTTCCATGAAAAAACCATGACCCTGACTTCGGAATCCCACGTTATTTGAAACTGTTGCACCTGACACCATATGCATGGTCACAAACCTGTTGCTGCCATCATCTACGGACTGCCAGATCGAGCTGCCATCCAGCACATCCTGAGTTTCGGCGGCGTGATGCCAGTGAACAGGATATCTTCCCAGTTTCCCTCTCGGCCCAAGGTTTCGAAACTCAACTGATCTGATATTGACATACGAGCCACTCAGGTAAACAGTATGAGCACGGTGATTGGTATCGTTCTCGCGTACATCTACACTGACAATCTTAAGTCGGCGGGACAGGTTCGCAATCTTAGGATAAACGGATCGATCTTCAATACGGAGCACGTGACCAGTTAATTTCAGCGCCGAATCGTATCTAATATCAGCCCCATCTATTCTGGTTAGAGTGGCTAGCGAATGCTCACCATTTTCAGCAACGAGCAGGAGTTGATCACCCTCTTGCCACCCGAATGGCTCATTAGCCAATTTGGCTTTTCCATCCCTAAAAGCGACGGACCTGCTTATGCCATAGTCATGCTTCCGGAATCGGCCGTTCAAGGAAACCGCATTCAGCCAGGGTGTAATTTCAGGACCCGTCAAGTCTAGAGTTGCGCCTGATGTTACCCATAGCCCCGTATCATCCGGGTGAAAATCCGGATACTCAGCAACTGGTCCCGGCCTGGTATTACCTGCAAACAGGGTATCGTCTTCAACATGAAAGCCAAGTTGCCCTTTCTCGCCGGAAAGCGTGCCGCCGCTACAAACTATCACGGAGCCGTAGACGTCCAGATTTCCTGACAAATGTAACTTCCCAAATACCTTAAGCTCACTGCTCACTCCCTCGTCCAGCATGACAGAGTGCCTGACAACGACGTTGTCTGATGACTCGGGCAGGCGGCCACCCCACGTTTCGGGATCCGACCATAAACCGTCGCGCGATGTTTCGACTGCAGCGCCAGGAGAGTTTTGACTGTGCAGTGAGCAGACGTCAGGTATTTCGAGCGCGCTGTTTGCACCAAAGACACAAATACTCCAGAACCAGGTCAGGATCAAACTGTGTACCAGATACTTTTTCATTTTGCGCTCACCTCACGAAAGAAGCCTTGAGTGAATACATTGAGAATTCAGGATATACAGGCCTAGTGTAACAGTAATTCCTTTAATTAGCCGATCCTGCAACTTACCATATTTTGCAGCCTCTTATTAATTGTAGTTCTACTGCTGATTGGTTGAAACACGGTCCAGCAGTTCATAGCTGACACACCAACAAATACTACGAGCTTGAATTCCTGCGAAGTATTCACCCTAACTGTTTGTTTTATCGAATTATTTCAAGCCATGCTCAACCAATTTCGAGCACTTGTGGGGAGTGTTGCGCCAGTAAGATTGTCTGGCGTTGGATTTGTTAGCAGCTGAATTGTGAAAAGCACTAATCAACTACAAAAGGGTTCGAACTGGTGTCTACCTGGTAAATTTTAAGATCGCCGTAAAAACCACCCGCAACAATACCCAGCAGTTTTCCATGTTCTGCCATTTCACTTTTTAACTCACTGCGCAGCTCCGAATAGTCGTCATCATTGTATCCGCCAACCATTACCCAGTCGTCCATAATGACGATATTCGGTTGGTAAAGGGTAACCGCGCGCTGCCAGGAAGTTCTGATATAAGGTACAAAAAAACTGTCATTCAGACCCATCCAGAACGAGATTTCGCCGTATATTCTGTTGTCTCCTTCTGGCAACAGATTCCTGACCTCAGTTATTACCCTCGAATAGTCGGCATCCCGATTCTGCCAGAGAAACAATGCGTTGCCAGCCCACTGCGAAACTCCCATCAAACCGACAAAAGCCAAACTAGTCAGCGTCGGTAGATTGAAATGCGAGCTCGGTAGCTGCCCGTTTTCTCCGGGCTGGTAAAAACGGCAGGTAAACCAGGCGACCAGAATTGCAATAAACGGTGTGAGTGATGCAAGGTACCTGACAGAGTCGTTTGAATTACTGATAAACGTAAAAAACAAGAGTTGTGCAACAACGAGAGTCGACAGCATTTTCACCTGTCGATCCTTTTGCATGAACCCGGCGACAACTGAAAGAAGACTGATTACGGCAATATGGATCCTGAATGGAAACTGGATGAAATCGGTGTATCTGCCGGCGATTTCCGATGAAAACAGCGCTGCGATTCCCTGGAAAAAACCACCGCCTGTATCTGCATGACGGCCGTACGATCCCAACCAGGTCTGACGAAAATGTGCGAAACCGGTGTCCGCATCGAACCAGACGAACCAGAGTACCAACGGAATAAGAAACACGCCACAATAAACACTGTAATTAAGGAACAGTCTGAACCGGCTGGCAGAAAAATGTGGATTCATACAGAGGAAAATAAGTCCCGACAGCGGCGCAATGAATCCATTCGGATGGGTCGAAATACCCAGACCGACACACAGGCCGGCCAGCAACAGGTAGTGTTGACCTTTCCCCTCGCGCATGTAACAGGCCAAGGCCAGTAGTGTCCCGGCGATATAGAATGGCACGAAAATATCTGGCCTGACAGTGCGCGAAGTCAAAAATATCAAGTTATCGGCAGCGGTATAGAACGCGGCCCAGACGCCGACCGTACGATTGAATAGCAGCGTTGAAAACCTGTACACCAGGTAAACTACAGCTGTCCCCGCCGCCAGAGGAAGCAACCTTGCAACGGTATTGGTAAGTGGCATCAGCAAGTTTATCAGATACTCCAGGTACGTGAGTAACGGAGGTGCAGGCCAGAAGCTTTCAAAGCCTGGTATTACTGGAATTCTGAATTCACCGTCTGAAATTGACGGGATTGGCATTAAATACCAGGACTCATCCGCAACCCATCGATGCCCCAGATAAATAAACTGCAGAACCAGATATGCCGCGACTACAAGTACCAGGAAAAACGAACGATCGTACTTGGTAGTACCCGAAGAAAATGCAGGCAGACTGTAACCCATATAAAATTTCCTAGCCTAGTGTGCGGCACAAGAAGGATAAACTTTTTTAGCAGACATTGGGACTGGTAGCTCAAGCCACCACCATAACCAACTGCAACACAAAAAAGGGCCTGCTCTGCTCTTCTCTCTGTTTTTTGCTCAGGGCCCTGAGCTGTTTAGCGTCTGCGTGCTTTTTATCATACAAAGGTTTCATTGCGGTCTAGTGACCACAATAGTCCTCGCGATGTATTTCCTTAATTATTTACTCCCGGGTAGGCCAAAGAATAATTGGCTAAAACCTGGTGTAGTAAATGAGTAATCAATGAATCCATCCCTGTTCACATCACCAACTTCGACAAACTCGGCTTCAGATATCGGAGCCAAGTTTACCGAAATGACGTAGTCTGGAATGAGCCTGCGTGACACGGCTTCCTCGCTTCCCAATAACTCTATTACTCCATTTTCTGGATCAATCAGGTACTTTTTACCCAACTGAAACAGGGTGTCTCTGAAGAAATCAAGATCATGAGGATAAGGTATTAAGGCCTGGTCGTGGCCAACACCATCCTCGACTGTCACTCGAAATGCTCCGGGATCCAGGATAGAACCAACTGACAGTATCGAAAGAACTGCATCGGAGCTGTTGGCTGGCTGTTTTGCAATCATACTGAAACCGACCTGATAGAAGGTACCATCGTAAAGCACTCTGACAGAGCCATTTGCAAAAAATTCCAGTTCGGCTCCCATAATTTCAATAATGGAATTGAAACCTGACAAATTCGTCGAACTCGGTACCAGGGTAATGGCGAGACCGTTTTGAACAATCTGAAGCTGGCCGTCACTGTTTATCTGCGCGCTGTCGCCCTGATCCGAACCGATGACTGATACTGGAATTACCGGCATCCAGATATCATTTGCCGAATCACTTCCAACCATCAAAACTCCACTATCGGCATGTTTAATAATTGTGGAGCCATTTACAAAATAGTTGTCCATGGCCATTCTGACCAGGTCTTGCAGACTGTAAGACTCATTATCATCGTCGGATTGCAACAGAGGCACTGTTGAATCCGGCAAGCCGTTGTCCACGATTGCGCCAATCAATTCTATCCCGACGCTGTCCTTCAGGCTTCTTTCAGTTATCTTCGTCCCATAGCCGATCACAATGTCTCCAGACAAACCATCTACGTCAAGTAACACATTCTGCAGGTAACCGGCGCCAGTAAGCAAACCTGTAATTTTACCGCCTGAAACAACAGCATCGTCGGCAAGATGGACATTGACCAGCCTCCCCTGGCTGTTTTCAATTTCTCCCCCCAGGGTACCTCCTATCACTATTCCCTTATTGACCAGATCTCTCAACAAACCGGAGTTGAAAATCGACTGCCCTTCATTAATTACCGTAAAGCCAGCGCGCACACTTTCCTGATCAGAATCCGAATCGGATGCTGGCTCTTCGTCCACATTTTGCCCGCTCTCAGGGCTTGAGTCTGCATCTATCAGAACACTGCCGTTACCGGTTTGAGAGTCACTGCCAGATGTCGATTTACTTCCGATTACGCTACCACCTTCAGCCGACAGGTCACCCGCATCAGGATCCGACAAATCATCGTCAACACCCTGATCTTGCCCGGCAGTCTCTGCTTCACCTGCGGTGGGGTCGCCACTGAGCGGGGATTTTCTTTCGGCTGTCACTCCTACTGTGGTAGTACCTTCACTACTACCCTGCGTTACCATTTCCCCACTACTGAGGACGGATTTTAGATCCGGCAGTTGCTCGCTATCAGTATCCATCCCGATTACCAGTAGCTGGATTGTGTCATTGGCTATATTTCGATCTGAATCAAAGACACTTGCAGTAATTTTGTGATCACCTGCCGACAGCTCCACAAAAATCTTCGCACCCCGACCTATTGCACCGTCAATATTCGATGTCCAGTTGATCCTCGAACTTATCGCACCATCCTGTAAATCATTCGCATAACCCGCCAGCGAAACTGGAGTACCAAACTCAACAGACTGGCTGAATGTAGAGGTGATAACAACGATTGGTTCCTCGCTAGCTGTACACCCGCTATTTTCAAGGCAAATATCACTTACCAGACCGGAATTCACAGTGACCCGCCCAGACGTAATCAGTGCTGCCGGATCTTTACTGCCGTATAGCCTGACGTCGTAGTCCCCGGGCGGAAATCCATGCAAATATCCTTTGTACCGGGCCAATGTTTCCTTCCAGGTACTTTCCCTCTGGGACAGAAACTTGATCTCGGATTCCTCGGCACTGCCCGCCGGTGTTATCGACCAGTATGCCGCTCTCAACTCTGCGGGAATTCGAACAAAACCGGAATCAGGTAGCGGCTCAACTATCTTCACTGCCTGCGAATTAACTGGATCCTGTACCGTTTTGAAAAGATTGGCATATTTATGCCTTGTCAGTGCAACATCGGTCGTACTGGGGCTAGGCCCATCGCAGTCAGTGCCAAAGCAGGTATTGGCAAACTGAATAATTCCAGGTGAAGACTTCTTGATAGTCGGGTAAGTGCCTTCAACGGGCCTGGTTGAAAAAATCCTGGCATTATCCACTCTCGCGGCAAGATCCCAATAGGTCGGCAAGATAAAAACATCACCAAAGGCTGTCGTGCCATCTACCGAGAAAAAAGCACTGTAGTGGGCATGAATCCCATAAGAGCCCGCCAGTACTCCTCCAGATATCAGAGTTTCCTTACCGTAATTCAAATATACCTGGGCGCGCCATGGGGTTGACGTCCCATTCATGAGAAACGCCGGATTCAGCAATTCAGCCCGCTCATAACCTTTATAGCCTGCAACAGTGGCATAAGCAGAGACAGGATTTTCAAACAAGGTGTCAGGCACCACTGACCACAGCCCAACAGCACCGCAGCCCAGACACTCGAAATCCGAGACTACCGGCGCCGGATCAGATTCCGATGAACGTAACAGCACCATGCCTTCGATTGCCGGCCATTTGTTTGATGGGCCATCCCAATTATTACCAGCAGCCACGTTGCCGGAAATCTCATTGCTCTCCCTCAGCCAGAAATGGTGCGTACGCCAGGAAACGGATTCATCGACGTTGCTTAACTCCTCACCATAGCGCACATCAACCGACAGATTACCGGTTATGACGTTATCGTACTCCTTGACCTCTTCCATGAAATAACCATGGCCCTGAGACCTGAAGCCCACGTTGTCCGAAACAGTGATGCCATTGACGATGTGTGGCACCACAAAGCGGTTTCCTCCATCATCAACAGACTGCCAGATCGAACTGCCGTGTAAACCACCACTTGCTGTATGGGCGTGATGCCAGTGGACCGGATACCTGCCAAGTTTCCCTCTCGGTCCGAGGTTCCTGAACTCGACATGGTTAATTGAAACATCTGCTCCTCGCAGATAGGCTGTATGCGCCCGGTGATTAACATCACCGTCCCTGACCTTGGCACCTACTACCTGAAATCTTCTGGAAAGGTTCGCTATCTTGGGGTGGACAGACCTGCCTTCTACCCGCAACACACGACCGACAAGGTCATCCTGCGGACGATAGCTAATGTCACGACCACTAACGCTCAGTAATTCCGCCAGCGAGTGCTCGCCTTTTTCCGTAATCAGCAATATCTGGTCGCCTGCCTGCCAGCCTGTTGGCTCCTCTGACAGACTTGCAGAGCCATTTGAAAAAGCAATCGATGACTGCACACCATACTGCAGGTCACTGAATACACCATCTCTAGAATCCACGTTCAGCCAGGAGGTAACCTCCGGACCATCCAGTTGAACAGTACCGCCGCCAAGAACCCACAACCCGATGTCTTCCGGATGAAAACCACGTGACTCAGCAACGGGGCCAGGCACCACATTCCCGGTAAAATCCCGGTCATTGTCTACCTGAAAGTTTATGGTTCCCTCAGTACCCGTCAGCACCCCACCATCACAGACAATCAGCGAAGCAAACGCGTCGAGTACACCAGCAATTTCCAGCGAACCCCTGACCTGTACCTCTCCAATCTGGGCCTGATCCAGGGTAATCGAATGATTGACGATCACATTATCCGCAGGACCTGGTACCTGACCACCCCAGACATTGGGGTCCGACCACACACCATCAGTCTGCGTTACTATCCGATCCATGGGTACATTGGTGTTGTAAATGGAGCAAACGTCTGCCGAAGAAGTGGGTGGTTGCTGTTGATCACCATCCGAATCCGGTTGTACCGGTCCTTGATTTCCACCAGTCTGATTGTCGGTTGGTTCCGGCTCGGGCTCGGGCTCGGGCTCGGGCTCGGGGCTAGAATCATTCTCTGGCTCCGGGACCTGATCCGTCTCGTCGGCCATTACTATCCGCAGCTGAAATGTATCATTGGCTGTATTTCCATCTGAATCCAGGGCGCTCGCAGTAATATTGTGATCACCTGCCGACAGCTCCACAAAAATCTTCGCACCCCGACCTATTGCACCGTCAATATTCGATGTCCAGTTGATCCTCGAACTTATCGCACCATCCTGTAAATCATTCGCATAACCCGCCAGCGAAACTGGAGTACCAAACTCAACAGACTGGCTGAATGTAGAGGTGATAACAACGATTGGTTCCTCGCTAGCTGTACACCCGCTATTTTCAAGGCAAATATCACTTACCAGACCGGAATTCACAGTGACCCGCCCAGACGTAATCAGTGCTGCCGGATCTTTACTGCCGTATAGCCTGACGTCGTAGTCCCCGGGCGGAAATCCATGCAAATATCCTTTGTACCGGGCCAATGTTTCCTTCCAGGTACTTTCCCTCTGGGACAGAAACTTGATCTCGGATTCCTCGGCACTGCCCGCCGGTGTTATCGACCAGTATGCCGCTCTCAACTCTGCGGGAATTCGAACAAAACCGGAATCAGGTAGCGGCTCAACTATCTTCACTGCCTGCGAATTAACTGGATCCTGTACCGTTTTGAAAAGATTGGCATATTTATGCCTTGTCAGTGCAACATCGGTCGTACTGGGGCTAGGCCCATCGCAGTCAGTGCCAAAGCAGGTATTGGCAAACTGAATAATTCCAGGTGAAGACTTCTTGATAGTCGGGTAAGTGCCTTCAACGGGCCTGGTTGAAAAAATCCTGGCATTATCCACTCTCGCGGCAAGATCCCAATAGGTCGGCAAGATAAAAACATCACCAAAGGCTGTCGTGCCATCTACCGAGAAAAAAGCACTGTAGTGGGCATGAATCCCATAAGAGCCCGCCAGTACTCCTCCAGATATCAGAGTTTCCTTACCGTAATTCAAATATACCTGGGCGCGCCATGGGGTTGACGTCCCATTCATGAGAAACGCCGGATTCAGCAATTCAGCCCGCTCATAACCTTTATAGCCTGCAACAGTGGCATAAGCAGAGACAGGATTTTCAAACAAGGTGTCAGGCACCACTGACCACAGCCCAACAGCACCGCAGCCCAGACACTCGAAATCCGAGACTACCGGCGCCGGATCAGATTCCGATGAACGTAACAGCACCATGCCTTCGATTGCCGGCCATTTGTTTGATGGGCCATCCCAATTATTACCAGCAGCCACGTTGCCGGAAATCTCATTGCTCTCCCTCAGCCAGAAATGGTGCGTACGCCAGGAAACGGATTCATCGACGTTGCTTAACTCCTCACCATAGCGCACATCAACCGACAGATTACCGGTTATGACGTTATCGTACTCCTTGACCTCTTCCATGAAATAACCATGGCCCTGAGACCTGAAGCCCACGTTGTCCGAAACAGTGATGCCATTGACGATGTGTGGCACCACAAAGCGGTTTCCTCCATCATCAACAGACTGCCAGATCGAACTGCCGTGTAAACCACCACTTGCTGTATGGGCGTGATGCCAGTGGACCGGATACCTGCCAAGTTTCCCTCTCGGTCCGAGGTTCCTGAACTCGACATGGTTAATTGAAACATCTGCTCCTCGCAGATAGGCTGTATGCGCCCGGTGATTAACATCACCGTCCCTGACCTTGGCACCTACTACCTGAAATCTTCTGGAAAGGTTCGCTATCTTGGGGTGGACAGACCTGCCTTCTACCCGCAACACACGACCGACAAGGTCATCCTGCGGACGATAGCTAATGTCACGACCACTAACGCTCAGTAATTCCGCCAGCGAGTGCTCGCCTTTTTCCGTAATCAGCAATATCTGGTCGCCTGCCTGCCAGCCTGTTGGCTCCTCTGACAGACTTGCAGAGCCATTTGAAAAAGCAATCGATGACTGCACACCATACTGCAGGTCACTGAATACACCATCTCTAGAATCCACGTTCAGCCAGGAGGTAACCTCCGGACCATCCAGTTGAACAGTACCGCCGCCAAGAACCCACAACCCGATGTCTTCCGGATGAAAACCACGTGACTCAGCAACGGGGCCAGGCACCACATTCCCGGTAAAATCCCGGTCATTGTCTACCTGAAAGTTTATGGTTCCCTCAGTACCCGTCAGCACCCCACCATCACAGACAATCAGCGAAGCAAACGCGTCGAGTACACCAGCAATTTCCAGCGAACCCCTGACCTGTACCTCTCCAATCTGGGCCTGATCCAGGGTAATCGAATGATTGACGATCACATTATCCGCAGGACCTGGTACCTGACCACCCCAGACATTGGGGTCCGACCACACACCATCAGTCTGCGTTACTATCCGATCCATGGGTACATTGGTGTTGTAAATGGAGCAAACGTCTATAGCTGCTTTGGACTGCGCATTTACTTCTTGAGAAAGAAAGAAGCTAATACTGGAAATTATTACTACTACCCCAAACCTATTCATCTCTCATGCTCGCTGCAACAAAAATTGGAGACAATCTGGTCGACAAATAGATTGCTGTCGTCAATACCAGAATTCACGTTTTTCAAGTTCAAAAGCCAATGGATGTTTTCACTTGAATCATGCCTGGGATTCTAGCGATGCATCTTGGTGGGCGATGCGAACAACCTCATGCTTTGCATTTCGGAGGCTGTTAGAAACTTGATCTGATTCACAACTAATTTGATAGGTGGCCTACGAATCCTCTCGAGAAGGAGCTCATAGAGTCAATCAGCTGACCATCTGCGGACTAGAAATAGAGGTAGAACGAGGGATACTTTTTTAGATTCGAACCAACTTTATAAGAATATGATTACAAATATTTGCTAGGAAAGTAGGCAATTTAGTCGATCGAGATATCAAATAGTGATTTAAATTACTGATACACAAACAGCGAAATTCGTGCGCGGGCTCTGCCGGGATTTTGGTTTGAAGAAATGTCGTCTGCCTGCCCGGGCACAAACATCAAACTAACACCTTCCAGGCAGGACTCCGAACCGTTCAAACTCAGAACCACTTGCCTGACAAGACCAGGTAAATGTGTGAACTTGTCTTAACTATGAGCGCTACATAGTTGACGATGCGAGTAAAAGCAGCAAAACTAGCTTCCTTACTTCTGGTTGCATACCAAAGGAATCGAACTACATTCATTGGCAGCCGGAATGCAAAATTTCTGAACAACTGAACTGCAACTCGAAAAATGTAGGTAGGACCGTGAGAGATCAAAATACTGATATCAATCAACCAGCTATTTCAGTGGTGGTTCCTGTCTACAAATCGCAGGATACTCTGCAAGAGTTGTATTCACAGATCGTCGCAGCTGTTTCCTCCCTGGACCCGGGATTTGAAATTATACTGGTCGAAGACTGCGGCGGAGACCAGTCCTGGGAAATTATTGTGGAACTGGCGAAATCCGACAGCCGCGTTCGGGGTATTCAACTCAACCGCAACTTCGGACAACATGCAGCCACCATTTGCGGGATTTCCCACGCGCGCGGGAAATGGATTGTGACGCTTGATGACGACCTCGAGCAATCGCCAGCAAACATCCCCGCGCTCTATGAGAAAGCTAATGAGGGCTATGACCTCGTATATGGCGTATATCCTGAGAGGACACACAAATCATGGCGAAATACCACCTCCACAGTTGCGAGGTGGTTATTTAACAAGGCAATCCCCTCACTGAATTACGCATATACAAGCTTCAGGATTATTCGCGGAGATATAGCACGACAACTCACCCAGTTTGATTCACCTTTTCCGTTTGTCGATGGCTATTTGTCCTGGCTTACAAATCGATATGCTACCGTTGAGGTACCGCATGGAAATAGAGCCCACGGCACAAGCAATTACAATTTTCGCCGGCTATTGACACATACAATCAATATATTTGTCACATTTTCAGATCTTCCATTACGCCTTGCGTCATGGGCGGGTCTTGCTTTCTTTATATTGGGGATGATCTGGTTAGTCATCATTGTAGTAGGAAGGCTTACAGGAACCATCACTGTATCCGGTTTCGCCTCTATCGCTGCCGCGATTATTCTTTTCGGCGGTATCCAGTTATTGATATTAGGAATTTTTGGCGAGTACCTCGGAAGAATGAATTTCAAATCCTCAAACAAACCACTCTTCCTGGTTTCACAAACGACTGAACATTTAGATTGAAATCGAAGTGCAATGCAACTATTGATTTATGGCTCTAGAGACTTTGCCGCAACGGTCACTGAACTGGTGACACAGTGCGGTCACAATGCTGTCGGTATGATTGACGATTTCAATAATGGTGAGGGAGTGCTTGGGAGCTTTAACGAAGTTTTAAAATCACATCCTCCCTCTGATTTCGGAATTGCATTGGCGATAGGCTACTCCAACATACCGGCTCGCTGGGAAGCATGGCTCAAGATTAAAGATGCAGGGTATCAGGCGCCAGCTCTAGTTCATCCACGCGCATATGTATCTGAAAGCGCACGTATTGAAGAAGGTGTCATGATAATGGCAGGAGCAATTGTGGATGTACGCGCAAGGGTAGGAGAAATTTCCGTCCTTTGGCCAGGGTCCTGTATCAATCATGACTGCAATATTCATGAAAACACCTTTATCTCACCAAATGCAACAATCTGTGGATTTTCCAACGTCGGCGCCAACAGCTTTATCGGAGCGGGCGCAGTGATTGTTGATCACGCTCAGGTGCCAAAGGGCAGTTTTGTAAAAATGTTAAGTCGATTCGTAAAATGAAAACAGTTGTCGTCCTACAATCCAATTACATGCCATGGAAAGGATACTTTGATTTAATCCACGATGCCGATTTGTTTGTGTTTTACGACGATGTGCAATACACGAAGAATGACTGGCGTAATCGAAACAGAATCAAGGTTGCAAACGGCGCAACATGGATAACCATCCCCACAGGTTCCAACAGCGACAAGCTAATCCACGAAGTCGAAATAAAAGATTCGTCCTGGCAGCAAAAGCACTGGAAAATGATTACTCAAAACTATTCCAAGTGCCATTACTTTTCGCACTATGAAGAATTTTTTAGTGATCTGTATTTGAATCAAAAATGGCAGAACTTATCATCCTTGAACCAGCATACGATAAAAGTCATTGCAGAAAATTTTCTAGGCATCACAACGACCTTCCGTGATTCAAGAGAATACCAACTAAAAGGTCAAAAACAAGACCGGCTGCTAGACCTGCTTACACAGACAAATACGACTAGATACATATCAGGCCCTGCTGCGAAAGAATACACGGATCCAAATGCGTTTACCGAACTGGATATAGAACTGGTATGGAAAGACTATTCTGGCTATCCAGAATATCCTCAACGTTATCCCCCGTTCGAGCACGATGTTTCTATACTTGACCTACTCTTCAATGTCGGCCCTGACGCTCCCGGATATATTTGGGGATGGCGGGAACGTGAAAAGGATTTTACATGAAGTGGCATATCCAATTCTCTCGCTATGCAATAGTCGGATTAGCCAGCAACGCAGTTGGTTTCCTGCTTTACCTGATTATCACCTCTGGAGGAATGGGACATAAATCAGCAATGACATTGCTCTATCTGGTTGGGATTATCCAAACCTTTCACTTTAATCGCGGCTGGTCATTCCGTTATAGAGGCAAGATCTCGTTGTCATTCATACGCTATGTCACGGCTTATGGAATTGGCTACCTCCTCAATCTTGGAATGCTGGCTTTTGGTGTCGACTTTCTCGGCTTTCCGCATCAATTTGTCCAGGCCCTGGCAATAATAATTGTGGCAATAGCACTTTTCATTCTTCACAGGTTTTGGGTTTTCACCCCAGAAGACCATAGGGGCATCGCATGAAACGCTGTCCTCATTGTGCGACCGATTTTGACTTGCCGTTGTGGGAATGTCCCTCATGCAGCTTTTCTCCATCGCTGATTCGTGGCTTCCCTGCATTCGCTACCGATCTGGCTGATGGGGGTGGTGGTTTTCAACCAGAAGCCTTTGCCGAACTGGCAGCGCTGGAAGAAGGCAACTTCTGGTTTCGTGCGCGCAATAAACTGATAATCTGGGCCCTTCAGCGCCACTTCCCAGAAATTAACAAGTATCTGGAAATAGGTTGTGGTACGGGTTTCGTACTGGCCGCGGTGGTAAATTCTTACCCCCATGTCAAAGCTACTGGAAGCGAGATTTTTAGCATTGGGCTGCCATTTGCGTCTCGACGGGTAGAAAATGCCGAGCTGTTCCAAATGGACGCACGTGCCATTCCATACTGTGAAGAATTTGACGTTATCGGTGCCTTCGACGTGTTGGAACATATTGAAGAGGACGAATTGGTTCTCTCAGAAATGTTACGCGCAGTAAAGCCCGGCGGAGGCATCGTCGTCACCGTTCCTCAGCATCCTTCACTGTGGAGCGTCCAGGATGAACATGCTTGCCACGTCAGGCGGTATCGTCGGGGGGAATTGAGACAGAAGGTAATGGATGCCGGCTTTCAGATAGAACTTGAAACTTCATTCGTCAGTCTCCTGCTGCCTGCAATGTATGCCTCGCGCCTGACCAAAAGAAAGAGACACGAGAATATGGATTTAACGGATGAGCTTCGGTTACCCGGAGCCATAAATATCACTTTTGAGATGCTGATGGGTATCGAGCGACAATTTATTCGTTTTGGAGTGAGATTCCCCTTAGGGGGTTCCCTATTGCTCGTAGCCAAGAAACAGGTAGACCAGCCATGAAAATACCCTTCAACAAACCTTATATGACTGGCAAGGAGTTGTGGTACATCGCTCAGGCGCATGCCAATGGCCACCTTGCCGGTGATGGACAATTCACAAAGCAGTGCTCGCAATGGCTGGAAGGACGGACTGGATCAAATAGGGCACTGCTAACCCATTCCTGTACCGCAGCACTGGAAATGGCAGCAATTCTTGCCGATTTGAAACCAGGCGATGAAGTAATAATGCCATCCTATACGTTTGTGTCCACGGCCAATGCCTTTGTGTTACGAGGCGCCGTGCCAGTTTTCGTCGACATAAGGCCAGATACGTTAAATATCGATGAGTCAAAAATTGAAGATGCCATAACAGAGCAAACCCGAGCAATCGTGACAGTGCACTATGCAGGTGTAGGCTGCGAGATGGATTCCATCATGGATATCGCAAGAAAGCATGACTTGCTTGTCATTGAAGACGCCGCACAGGCCTTGATGTCCAGCTATAAGGGTCGTCCGCTTGGCTCGATCGGTCACATGGCGACACTGTCTTTCCATGAAACGAAAAACATAATCTCTGGAGAAGGTGGCGCTTTGCTGGTCAACGACCCAGGACTGATAGAGCGCGCCGAAATCATTCGCGAAAAGGGAACCAACAGATCACAATTTTTTAGAGGTGAAGTGGACAAGTACACTTGGGTGGACATTGGATCTTCCTACTTACCCGGAGAACTTATCGCCGCGTTCTTGTGGGCCCAAATGGAAGAGGCCGAAGCAATTACAAGAAAACGCCTTGATATTTGGAACACCTATCATCAATGGTTTGACGATAATGAGCGTTCGGGAAATATTCGAAGACCTGCAGTCCCAACCCATTGTGAGCACAATGCGCATATGTACTACTTGTTGCTGCCGAGCCTGCAATCAAGAACAAAATTCATAAAACAACTGGCCAATGTTGGTATTAACAGTGTATTTCACTATATTCCCCTGCATTCCGCCCCGGCCGGTCAGCGACTCGGCAGAAGCCACGGGGATTTGACTAACACAACCGAGCTCGCCAACAAATTGGTACGACTACCACTCTGGCTGGGCCTTGATAAACACCAGGCAGAAGTAATCCGGCAGATATTAACCGTACTTGGTGCACTAAATGACCAAGGTTAAGAGGTCCATTGTGAAGATTATCGACCCTATCTATTTGACGTGGCTGTGAATGCCGGCAATTGATTGCATTGGAAATTAACAAGAGGTCGTCAGGACAAGCCCATGAATAGTGACATTCACTGCACAGCGGACGCATTACTCCCTAAACTCACCTGGATAGCAAAGATCGATGGGTCTACTAATTCGGTACACGCCATCTGTGGGCCTTGGGTCGAACACGGCCCAGACTTTCTGGTTGAAGGAGTCTGGGACGGTCCCTTTGACGAAGGAAACTTTGACACAAGCGCAAGTTTTTTTGGTAGCGGGTTGAGGGTCAGGGAATCCTGCGTGATCTTATGCCCTTCCAGAGCTTTGGTTGATAGAATTTATTTTTGTGAAACGAACCAGGCTTTCCTGGCTTCAAACAGCCTTATAGCACTTTTATCTGCTACTGGAGCAAAGCTGGATACCAATCATTCTTACCACTCAGAAAGCGAATCTATTTTACAGGGAGTTAATCGGTACAAAAGAAAATTCCGTGTGGAGCATGAATCAATAAAACATTTCTTCCAAATCTATTACGAAAATGTAGTTATAGAGAACAACAGCGCCCGGTTCGAGAAAGCCGCTAAAGACCATATTTTTGGAACTTACCAGGAATATCGAGATAAGCTTGATCAATCCTTGAGCAGGATCCTGGACAATGCTGGAAGTGACGACAGAACTCACAAACTACAGGCTTTTAGCACGCTTTCGTCAGGATATGATGCTACCGCAGTTACAGCTTTAGCCAAACAGTTGGGTGTGACGACTTGTTTTGGAGCTGGCAAATTGAAAACCAGACTGGGGAGGTGGTTACCGTTAAATAAAAGCGGTGACAAACCTGACACCATTGCTAAGTCCCTAAACATGAACCTGATTAAGCTTTCCGTAAAACAGGAAGATATTTCCGAGGATGAAGCTTACTTTCTTGCCACTAATCGACCAAAATTTCCCAATAAATGGTGCTTGACTCAGGTTTCCTTGGAACCCATGGTCAAATGGCTAGCAGCTTCTGACACGCCCTCACTTGTGATGACCGGGTATCACGGTGATAAGGTCTGGGATGTGAACGTAACAGATAAGTTTGTTAACAACGAAATTATTCGCGGAGACATGTCTGGCTTCAGCCTAACCGAAGCCAGGCTAAGAGCGGGATTTATCAACATGCCAATCCCTTTTCTTTTTGCGGAAAATATCGCACAACTTAGAGATATTTCATGCTCAGATGAGATGTCCAACTGGCGACTTTACAACGATTACGACCGGCCTATTCCAAGACGGATCGCAGAAGAAGCGGGCGTTCCAAGAGAGTCTTTTGGGTTCGAAAAAGCGCATGTTAGTTCTATGCTGATTTGGCCGGTAAACAAAAAGTTAAGGAGGGATTTCTTGCTCCACCTGAGAGAAAAACACGGGATCTCACCGTTTCGGGTTCGCATGATCCGCGTATTACTTATTGTCGACAACCTGTTATTGGCGGCATTTCCCAAAAGCCGCATGCTAACTCAAAAACTTGAACTCAAAAAATACCTTGATGAAATTAGATTCCTCATGTGGATATGGTCTAATGACATATTAGTCGACAAGTTAAACCACAGCACCGAAATCATTAGAAATGATGTGAAAAACTGAACAACTATTTCTTATGTCAAAACCAACAGCAGGGTTACTGGTTATTACCGAAATTTCCACGCCAGTGGGTTTTCTATTCACATGAGCCTTTCAAGCAGATACTCTTTTTCTTGTCGCCAAAGGTGCAATCTCCCCCAGAGTTCAAGATTGATAATCAGCCACTTCGAAGTATGGCCGGCGGGTAATGATTTATATATTTCATCAACATTACAACTGAAAAAATCCTGAAAGAAGCCATCTTTAAGTAAAGTCTCAGAATTTGACAACCAACTACCAGTTAACGTCGGGAATCCATACTTTTTCCTGAATGCCACTTCTTTGCCAATGTATTTCTCTGAAAATTTGCGCCACAGAAATTTTCTTTGACCATGCCTTACTTTTTTACCAAATGGTAGATGAAGGCCGAGCCTGACTAGCTCCTTGTACGCAAAAGGATAATGAAACTGTCCTCCTACTAACTCTTCTTTCTCAAAAAACAGTGGGTTGAGCCCGCTCGCAACATCACGAAATTGTATCCACGTGTATAAATCAGCTATTTCTTGAATACTTAACCTTGACGATCCCTTTTTGGCTACAATATTCCGGATTTCACCGATTTTTTCAGCTGACTCCAGGCTACCCAACCCGCTCAGGGACAATTGATCAATAGGCTCCACCAGGGTTGTATCAAGAAACCAGCTGGCTTGTCCTATAACAGAGCGGTAAAGCTGCATCCTTACTCTGAAAGGAAGTAGGCTTAGTAACCGTAACAGTCTGGTAGCAGGATTAAGTCTTCCGTAACCCTTTGATCCTCCGAATATCAAGTCACAGCCTTCTCCGGATATAAAGTATTGCAATCCTTCATTCAGACAAAGCTTCGCTAACAGAATTCCACCAACAGAGTTTGGGCCTCTAAGCGGGTGGCTGGAAACAGACAGGTGATCTATAAGAGTCTGCAAGAAATTTTCTTTGTAAAGATTCGCGTATTCACACGGAATTCCAAGATCTGAGGATAAAGGACGCATCCATTCCTCCTCTGATCGAGGAGCATCGGGTTGGTTAATACACCAGAATGTAACCTTGTGCCCTTTTTTCGCAAGATATGCTCCCAGAAGCGATGAATCTACGCCTCCTCCGCAGGGCACAACAATTTCAGGCCAATTTGAAATTGGCTCAATTGCAACTTCTAGCGCCTGCTCAATTTCACTCAATGAATCCTTTTCTGACAAATCCTGTAACCTTTTTCTTTCGGCCTCTTCAAATATTACATCGTAACTCCACAACCAAATCCGTTTCTCCAACTCTCCATTTTTTTTAACGACCAGCTGTCCAGGAGATACCTGCCGAACACTCTGCCAAATCGTTCTGCCAGCCAAACTGTAATCAAATAGAAACATGGAGCTGATGATGTCCGAATTGATCGCGTTGTTATTGGACCAGTCGTGCACCAGACCTATATTCGTTCCAAAATAAAGTTTACTACCGCCTACACTGTAGTAAAGCGGTTTAAAACCAAACGAATCCCTCAGCATGACTACGCTCCCTGTATCAGGATGAAACGCAATGGCTATGGCGGAAGGAAGCAAAGCCCAGCTTATTTCGTTTTTGTCTGCATGTGTTATAACCTCAAAAAAACGACTGGTATCGAAATCGTCAGAAACTCCTCCCAACAAATTGACAATAAAACGTAAAGCTTTTTCATTTCCACCATGTAAAATTACACGCCAGCCTCGCTCAACCACAAACAAGGTTTGCCCACCTTTCGCATGCACATCGAATCCTGGAGCGTATAGACGTGATTCTTGCGTCTTTTTTTCAACTTTTACATCACCACCTTCACGGGCGTCCAAGTCGATGACCCCGACAATTCCCGAATGCACTTTGTCTCCAAGTAGTGGCTTTATATCAGAATTCATGTTTAGTCCTTAGCTGAAAGTAATCCTGCCAAAATTGTTTCACGGGCGGGCTATCAATTCGAATCAGCCCGCCTGCTATAGATCAATTACCTAGAATCCTGGAATACAAGGAATTATGTAGTTCCAGCGACTTTTCAGAAGAATATTTGGAAACAATCAGACTCCGCCCATTATTTCCTATGCTCTCTCGAAGATCAGTGTTTTTCATAAGGTTTTGCAGTTGATGACTCCAGTCCTCTTCGTCGCCTTTTTGCGCCAGAACAATATTCTCTCCGTGCGAAAACAAGTCTCCTATTGCTCCGACGTCAGTCGATATTACCGGAATTCCATAACTCATCGCTTCCAACATGACCATCGGCAATCCTTCTGTGTCGGAGGTCATGGCGAAAATGTCGAACTTTTTGTAATAAGGCGCCACATCATACTGCTCGCCTGCAAAGGAAACTGATCCTGAGAGACCCAATTTTTGAGACAATTCTTCTAGTCTCTCAGCTTCAGGTCCGCCCCCGACTATAATCAGTTTCAGATTTTCGAATTTCTGGCTTACGTCTGCGAAACACCGCAACAAAACGTCATAGCGCTTCGCTTTTGCCAGCCTTCCGACGGTCCCTATTACCAGGTTTTTATCTGCAGGTTTTACTTGTTGGCTAAAACCAGGAAGCGGTATTCCATTCTGGATAAAGGTTATTCTGTTTTCATCAGCTTTCACCAAGCGCAGAATCTTTTCCTTGATAGCCTGAGAAACGACCACTATTTCAGTATATCTCAACAGGTATAGCGCAACTTTCTGTGAGAATTTTCTGCCAGGGAATGCCTCACCATGCTTGGACATAACGGTCTTCTTGTTGAAAAGAATCATCGCAGCAAGCTTGCCATAAAGGAATGCCAGCATATTGTGACAGTGAATGATATCAGGCTTCACGCGAAGTATGACTTGAATCAGGGACCACAATTTACCAATCCCGCTCCTGCTATTGTCCAGGACTGTAACGTTGTATCCCAGCTTTTCAAGCCTTTCAGCAAACGGACCAGCGTCTTGCATACACACCAGGTATGCGTTTTCAATACTGCTCACGGAAATTAAATTGTAGACCTGCCTTTCCAGCCCCCCTATCTTCATGGTTGAAACAACATGGAGAATTCTGGGAGAGCAATACTTTGTGGCTTCTTTACCCATTTTTAGAGTTACCCCCCATGTGGATTTACCTATTTTGCCCGACATATCAAATTCAAGGTCAGTGGAGCTGGCAATTAAACTGACTCTTGCGGAAAACTTCCCGGCATACTATGTATCGTCAGATTTGCCATCCTGTTAGTGAACATTTCCCCGCCAGAATCCCTGGACGCTCAACTCTATCAGCAAGTTGCCCACAAGTGCGTATTAGCTGCATGAAGGGCAATTTGACGGTAAACGAAGGATTGAATCTATTTTTTGCTGGTTGCACAACTTGCGCATACTTTGACAAGGAACTACGCTACTTTAGTTCTGGAAACCGGATTATTTTTCGATCTGATTAGGTAAAATCAGACTTCTGAAACTGTAAGTAAACATTAGTTTGTCATAGCGGCAGCAGAACAAACTCAAATGTACCAGAAACCTTAAACTGAGGAGTGTATGTCTGCCCCGATGATCCGTAGTC
>Ga0209273_10000078_pt1 | contig 206711 bp, 197 predicted proteins | sample tdAd471_FD_187126 | JGI IMG/M metagenome (GOLD analysis project Ga0209273, IMG submission 187126) | Marine sediment microbial communities from the Atlantic coast under amendment with organic carbon and nitrate - tdAd47.1 (SPAdes)... | ecosystem: Environmental > Aquatic > Marine > Coastal >... | reverse complement strand
AGGATGGTTTAAATGATGGTTTTGCGCCTGTTATTTATGGTGAGTTTACTGATTACTCTTTCAGAATTTTTGATAGATGGGGTGAGGTGATTTTTGAATCTTCTACTCACGGTGAGTCTTGGAAAGGTACTTACATGAACGAACTAGTAAAAACTGATGTCTATGTTTGGAAGCTTATCGTAAAACCGAAAAAGGATAAAGAAATTACGCAAACCGGAAAGGTTACTATACTGAAATAATAAGCTACAATTTCTTCAAAAACCTATCTAAGGATTCAAGGGTTTCATTTTTGTTTTCAATGAAACCCATGTGTCCACAGTTTTCAATTACATCATAGGTAATATTTTTACCGTAAGTGGTTTGCTCCAATAAAGTTTTTTCAGGAATAATAGCATCTTCTTTTCCAATGATAAAGTGGTAAGGAAAAGGAGAAAACTTTAGTAACACACTTCTATCCATTCTTCGCTTCATCCCTTCAAGTGCTGCAATAGTAGATTGAACTGAAGTTTTAGCGGCAATCTTTTTAATAGCAGAAATTTGCTTTTTATCTTTCTTAAAAAACAAATTAGGAATGGTCTCGTTCACAAAAAGCTTGTGGTTTTTCTGTACCACTTTTATTGCTCTATCTCTGTCTTTTTTCTTTTGGTCAGTATCAGCAAAAGCAGTAGAGTGAAACAAACAGCAACCGATAACATTGTCCGGATATTTTTCTCCAAAAGCCAAAGAAACATAACCACCCATAGAATGCCCCACCAAAACTACTCTTCTTAAACGGTGTTGATTCATCACAGCTTTAACCACTTCTGCCATATCTTGCATGGTATGAACATAACCCGTATTTCCACTTTTGCCATGACCTAACAAGTCAATTGCAATGACTCTATATTTAGGAGAATAATAGTCTATAAATGATTCCCAAATGGATTTATCTTCCATAAAACCATGAAGAAAGATAATCGCTCTTCCTTTACCTTTATGGTAGTAACTTATTTTGGTCTTTTTATGGGTGATAGAAAATTCCTTCACTAGTCAACTTTTGCCTAATGGCTATTCACTAAGAGTTCATTAAGGTTTCTATTTCGTCAGCTTCCAGTGGAATATTTTTCATCAAATCATTGTTGCCACCCGACTTAACAATGATATTGTTTTCTAAACGAATCCCTAAATTTTCTTTAGGAATGTAGATTCCGGGTTCAACGGTGAAACACATATTTTCCTGAATAGGTTTGTTAAAATAGCCTACATCATGCACATCAATTCCTAAAAAGTGAGAGGTTCCGTGCATAAAATATTTTCGGTAAGCAGGGTTGTTTGGGTCTTCGCTTTTAACATCTGCTTCCGTTAGTAAACCTAATCCTATTAATTCTTTCGTCATTATTTTTCCAACCTCTTTATTGTAATCTTCAAAAAGTAAACCCGGAGCAAGCATATTGGTCGCTTCTTTCATTACTTTTAAAACAGCATTATAAACTGCTTTTTGCCTTTCCGTAAACCTCCCGTTTACCGGAACACATCTAGTCATATCAGAAGCATAGTTGGCATACTCCGCTCCAAAATCCATTAATATTACATCACCGTCTTTACATTGCTTGTTGTTTTCGATGTAATGCAACACACATGCGCTATGTCCGCTTCCAATAATTGGTGTGTAAGCAAATCCTCTTGATTTATTTCTAATAAATTCATGAATAATTTCAGCCTCAATTTCATATTCCCACACTCCGGGCTTAATGTATTTTAAAATTCTTCTGAATGCTTTTTCGGTGATATTACATGCTTGCTGAATTAACTGAATTTCCACTTCATGTTTAATGGCACGTATGTCATGCATAATTGCCGTACTGCGATTATAGTGATGTAGCGGATATTTTTCTACCATCCATTTCGCAAATCGTTCATCACGAGTTTCCACTTCATTGCCACTTCTGGTATGTTCGTTTGAATTCAAATAGATGTTTTCTGCTTCATTCATCAGACCTTTTAAAATGGTTTCAAACTGTGAAGTCCAATACACTGTTTTAATGCCTGAAATATCCGTAGCCTGTTCTTTCGTCAACTTTGCTCCTTCCCAAATGGCAATTAGCTCAGAAGTTTCTTTAACAAACAAAATTTCTCTATGCTTTTCCGTTCTACAATCAGGGAAAAGCACTAAAATACTTTCCTCTTGGTCCACTCCACTTAAATGAAAAATATCACTGTTTTGTTTAAATCCCATTGTGCCGTCACCATTAGTGGGCATAATGTCATTAGAATTAAAAATAGCCATACTGTTTGGCTTCAGTTGGGAGGTAAATCTCTTTCTGTTATGTATAAAAAGCTCTGATGAAATTTGTTCGTATCGCATTAGTTAAAAAGTTAAAGTTAAAAGCTAAAGTGTTCCTTCATTTTTAACATATTTTGCCATAAAGATAGTGTTTTAAGCTGCTTTTAAAATTATTGAAGCCCTCAATTAATGAATTAGCTTGAAAAGCTATGTGTTATAAAATATTATGTATTTTAGCTTGTACAAAACCAAACACTATGAACCCTATTTTAAGAAATATAATTGCCGTAATTGTTGGTGTAGTTGCTTGCATGGGCACTAATATGTTTATAATTGGAATAAGCGGAAAAATAATTCCATTACCAGAAGGCGTTGACCCCAATAATTTAGAAAGCATTAAAGAAAACCTGCACTTGTATGAATTCAAGCATTTTATCATGCCGTTTTTAGCGCATGCACTTGGCTCATTAGTAGGCGCTTTTTTAGCAGCTTTAATTGCCGCTACCAAAAAAATGACTTTTGCCTATACTATTGGTTGTTTTCATTTATTGGGCGGAATAGCCGCAGCTATGATGATACCTGGACCTACCTGGTTTATTGTTGTTGATTTGGTACTTGCCTATATTCCTATGGCATGGATTGGAGGAAAATTGGTGAAGAAAAAATAATTGTTCACTGATATTATTTTTAACTTTGGTCAATACATTTCACATTGGCTAAAACAAAAGTAAAAACAGCGTTTTTTTGTAAGAACTGTGGCACTCAATCGCCCAAATGGGTAGGAAAATGTTCGCAGTGTGGGGAGTGGAATACCTACCAGGAAGAGGTTATTTCCAAACCTGACAACAGCAATCCTATCATCTCGCAAGACACCAAAAATGTTACTCCACAGCCTATCAATGAAATAAGTTCTTCGCATGAAAAAAGATGGAAATTACCGGACAAAGAATTAGAAAGAGTGTTGGGTGGCGGCTTAGTGCCGGGTTCTTTAATTTTGTTTGGCGGTGAACCGGGTATCGGAAAATCTACCTTGTTGTTGCAGTTAGCGTTAAAGCTTCCGGGTATTAAGGTGCTTTACATTTCAGGTGAAGAAAGTGAGCAGCAAATTAAAATGCGTTCGGAAAGAATTGGTATTGACAACCCGCAATGTTTTGTATTAACTGAAACCAATACACAAAAAATATTTCAGCACATTCATCAGCTTAAACCTGATATTTTGGTGGTAGATTCTATTCAAACGATTTATACTTCCGTGATAGACTCTTCTCCCGGAACTATTTCTCAAATAAGAGAGTCAACGGGAGAGTTTTTAAAGTTTGCCAAGCAAAGTAATACGCCTGTTTTTTTAATCGGACACATTACGAAAGACGGCAGCATTGCCGGACCAAAATTATTAGAACACATGGTAGATGTTGTGCTTCAGTTTGAAGGAGACCGACATCATGTCTATCGTATTATTCGCTCTTTAAAAAATCGTTTTGGCTCTACTAACGAGTTAGGTATTTACGAAATGATTGCTTCGGGCTTGCGGGAAGTAGATAATCCATCAGAAATATTAATTAGCGGAACACATGAACAATTGAGCGGAGTAGCTATTGCTGCCACTTTAGAAGGCGCCAGACCAATGTTGGTTGAAGTTCAGGCGCTGGTTAGTTCTGCTGTATATGGCACGCCTCAACGTTCTTCAACCGGCTTTGATTTGAGAAGGCTTTCTATGTTGTTAGCCGTTTTAGAAAAGCGCTGTGGTTTTAGATTAGGAGCTAAAGATGTGTTTTTAAACATTGCCGGAGGAATAAGAGTGGACGACCCGGCCATTGACTTAGCAGTAATAACATCCGTTCTTTCTTCTAATGAAGATATTGCTGTTCCTTCTTCAGCTACGTTTGCGGCAGAAGTTGGTTTATCAGGCGAAATACGACCTGTAAGCCGTATTGAAAACAGAATTTTGGAAGCTCAAAAACTAGGGTTTGAGCGTATCTTTATTTCCAAATACAATAAAAAAGGGTTGAATGTAAAAGACTATAATATTGAAGTAGTTTTTGTAGGAAAAGTAGAGGAAGTTTTTCAAAAGCTGTTTGGCTAATCACCATTCGGGAGTAAATGCATTTTTAATATGCTCTAACTTATTTTGGTTCCCATTTTTAGTAATCGATATAATATCAAATCTGGCTTCTATATCATAGTCGTTTTGTTTTATAAACTCTGAAGCGCCATTAATAATTTGTTGTTGCTTATTTTCGTGAACCGCCTCATGAGGCTCACCAAATGCATTATTTTTTCTATACTTTACCTCAATAAAACATAGTTCTCTTTTGTCTATAACTATAATATCAATTTCATATTTTTTATAGCGCCAATTGGTAGCAACAATTTTGTAGCCTTCCGACTTTAAATAGTTTAAAGCAATTTCTTCTCCGCTATTCCCTATTTCAACTGTTGTTTGCAAATTATGGCTTGGTTTTTGAAAATGGTGTCACAAATTTATTTATTATCTTAGACTTTTAATTTCAACCCATGAAAACAAAATTCAGTCTCCTTTTTTCTACTATACTTTTTACAATTGCTGCGGTTGCACAGTTTGAAGGAAAAATAGAATTCAATAAAATCAGCGGAAAAGATACCAGTAAATACGTTTACTATGTTAAAGGAGATAACATAAGAATTGATAATATTGGAGCAAAAGGCGAAGTATTAGGAACATCGCTGGTTAACTTAAAAGACCAATCGAAATATGTTGCCATCAGTCCTAACAGAAAAATGTACATGGATGTTACCCCTAAAAAAAGCATTAAAGACTATTCTACTACCGAACTCAAAAAAACCAATGAAACAAAAAACCTTTATGGTTTTACTTGTACTAAATGGTTAGCTACTAATAAAGATTTTGGGACTACAGCTACTTATTGGATGACCGAAGGTTTTGATTTTTTTAGCTCTATGCTTCATATCGTAAAACGAAAAGAAAATTTAGGACAATATTTAATGACTTCTGAACTAATTAAAGGATGGTGCCCGCTAATGAGCGAAGAAAGAGACAGAAGCGGAAACTTGATTGAAAAAATAGAAACCATCAGTGTTTCAAAAGAAACCATAGCTGATTCTATGTTCTCTGTTCCAAAAGGATTTCAAAAATTTGAAAACTAGATAAAGTTTAACCTAGAATTTTCATCGTTTACTTCTAACTGAACTTTTGCCCCAAAAATAATGGCATTATTTTCCGAAATATGCCCTGCCGGAAACCCAAAAGAAACTGGAAAGTTATAGTCTTTACAAGCTAGCGAAATTATCTCTTCGGCTTCAAATCCAAATGGGATTTTGTTGTCATTCATATCATTCATTCCGCCCACAACAAGTGCTTTTAGTGGAGAAAGTTTATCCGATAATTTAAGATTATACATCATTCTATCTATATGATATAAATATTCATCCAAGTCTTCTATAAACAATACTTTTTCTTTGGTAGAAATATCATATTTGGTTCCTCCTAAACTGTAGATGATAGACAAATTTCCACCCACAATAACAAACTCAACTTTCCCTGTTTTATTTAGTGAATGATTATTCCATTCATAATTCAGTGGTTCACCAAACAGAGCTTTTCTCAATGTCTCTAAAGATGAAGTGTTGGTAGTTGGAGCCTGCACCGGCATTACCGAATGAACAGATTGAAGTCCGATGTTATGTAAAGCATTATGCAAAACCGTTACATCGCTAAAACCACAAATCCATTTTGGGTTTCTTTTCAAAGAAGAAAAATCAATTTGATTAACAATTCTAGCCGTCCCATAACCTCCTCTTGCACAAATAATCGCTTTTACCGAATTATCCGATAACATTTCGTTAAAGTCAGCAGTTCTAATTTCATCCTCTCCGGCAAACTGATGAAATTCGGCTCCGATAGTTTTCCCAATCTTAACATTCAAGCCCCAGCCTTCAAAAACTTTAATCGCTACAGAAAGTTCTGCTAATGAAATTTTCCTTGCTGTTGAAACAATGCCTATGGTATCGCCTTTTTTAAGATGTTTGGGTGCTTGCCACATAATAAAGTTCTATTCTTATCTTTGCTGACTTAAATTTTGTGGGAAGATAAAGAATTGGAAACAAATAAAAGATATACCGTAACAGCAGCCTTAATTTATGCCAATGGTCCGATTCATATTGGCCATCTTGCCGGCTGCTATTTGCCGTCAGATATTTTTGTTAGGTATCTTAGGAAAAAAGGTGCTGATGTTAAATTTATTTCCGGTACTGATGAGCATGGTGTTCCCATTACCATTAAAGCCAAAAAAGAAAATAAAACACCTCAACAGGTGGTAGATGAATATTATGAAATCATCAACCAATCTTTTTTAGATTTTGGAATTGAGTTTGATATTTACTCCAGAACATCAAGAGAAATTCATCACAAAACCTCTGCTGATTTTTTTACTGACCTTTATAACAAAGGTATTTTTAAAGAAGAAGTTTCGGAGCAATATTATGATGAAGAAGCAAAGCAGTTCTTGGCAGACCGATATATTACGGGTGACTGTCCAAAATGTGGTAATCCGGGAGCTTATGGCGACCAATGCGAAAAATGTGGCTCATCACTTAGCCCAACCGAATTGAAAAACCCGAAATCTGCATTATCAGGCTCTAAGCCAATTTTAAAACCAACTAAAAACTGGTATCTGCCTTTAGACAAAATGCAGCCTGAAATTGAAAAATTTATTGATTCACATAAAGATTGGAAAACCAATGTATATGGGCAATGTAAGTCTTGGTTAAATCAAGGCCTACAGCCAAGAGCAATGACCAGAGATTTAGATTGGGGAGTAAAAGTTCCACTTAAAGATGCCGAAGGAAAAGTATTATATGTATGGTTTGATGCGCCAATTGGATATATTACAGCTACTAAAGAATTACTTCCAAATGATTGGGAAAAGTATTGGAAAGATAAAGACACCAAGCTAATTCATTTTATTGGAAAGGATAACATTGTTTTCCATTGTATTATTTTTCCGGCAATGCTAATGGCTCACGGTGATTATATTTTACCTGATAATGTTCCGGCTAATGAGTTTTTAAATTTAGAAGGAGATAAGATTTCTACCTCTAGAAACTGGGCAGTTTGGCTACATGAATATTTAAAAGAACTCCCAAACAAACAAGATGAATTACGATATGTTTTAACTTCAATTGCCCCTGAAGCCAAAGACAGTGAGTTTACCTGGAAAGATTATCAGGCAAGGGTAAATAATGAGTTAGTAGCTATTTTTGGAAACTTTGTAAACAGAACATTAGTCTTAACACATAAGTATTACAACGGTATTATCCCTGAAACTACTATTTCAGAAAAGGACCAAAAAATTGTTGAAGAACTTCAAGCATACAAAAATAAAATTGGAGCCTTAATAGAAAATTATCGATTCAGAGAAGCACTTTCTGAAGCCATGAATTTAGCCCGTTTAGGAAATAAATTTTTGGCAGAAACTGAACCTTGGAAGCTGATAAAAACAGATGAGGAAAGAGTAAAACAAATTATGTTTTTAGCACTTCAAATCACTGCTAATCTGGCAATTGTATTTGAGCCATTTTTACCTTTTACTTCAAAAAAATTAAATCAATTATTGAATGTTGATTCTCTTAATTGGGAAGATATCGGTAAAATTGATATTCTAAAATCAGGGCATCAAATTAACCCTGCTACTCTTCTTTTTGAAAAAATAGAAGATGAATTAATTGAACAACAAATTGAAAAATTAAAAGCTACAGCACCTCCAAAAAATCAACATAAGCCTATGATTACTTTTGACGACTTTACAAAACTTGAAATAAGAATTGGCGAGATTAAAGAAGCCACCAAACACCCTGATGCTGATAAGTTATTAGTTTTAAAAGTTGATTTAGGTGGTGAGATTAGAACCATAGTTTCGGGAATTGCCGAACATTATAAAGCAGAAGAAATTATCAGTAAAAAAGTAAGTGTGTTAGTTAACCTAGCCCCAAGAAAAATTAGAGGCATTGAATCGCAAGGAATGATTTTAATGGCAGAAGATGAGTCAGGCTTAGCTTTCATTAGCCCTGAAAAAGCCATTACCAATGGTGCTGAGGTAAGATAGTAAATATTTTATTTCCCGGTTATAAATTTTCTTACATTTACCTTATGCACAGGTGTTTATATTTTGTTTTTGTTTCCATAGCCATTGTTGGTTGTCATGCTCCAAGAGCTGTTAACGAATCAGGTAGAGTTACTCCTCATAAACACGTTAAAGTTAATTTTGGAACAACCACTAATGCTCCCGGAGCTTTCGCTAAGCAAGTTATTAACATTTTAAGTGACGGTATCGGAGATGTGAAAAATGATACCTTTCAAGTAAACGACAATATAAATGATATTACCGGTGCTATACTTACTTATACCCTAGACCCATTAACTCAAACTTTTGATTTTTATATGCGATATGGTGTTGCGCCTAATTTTGATTTAGGATATAAATACACAGGTGGAGTTCACGCATTTGACACACAATACCAGATAGCCGGACCGGAAGCTCATAACAATAGTTTTTGGGGAGAAAAATTATATAGTAGTATTGGACTACAATACTCACAAAAAAAATATAAACTACCAAGTATTATTGGAGATTTACAAGATATTTTGGGTTATAAAATGGAACGAAAAGATTTGTTTTTGAAATGGATAAATAGCCTATCCTTTGGAGACGAAGAAAAGTACGGCCATTTTGGTTTTGGCCTGGCTTATAATCACACATTTGTTAAATATGGACTATATCCATCCAAAATAATGACATATATTGATGAATATTCAGGAGGCACTATTTCTAAAGTTTTAGCTCCTCTACCTGAAGGAAAAAACAATTACGGTTCATATGGCGGTTTTGTAAATATTAGGGGTGGCTACCAATACGTTTATGTTTACTTTTCATTTTCAGCTTTCTACCAAAACTACGGCCAGTACTATCTATTTGATCAGTATGAATTTAAAGCAAAAGGCTGGACTTTCATTCCTAGCTTTGGTATTCAATTTGATTTATAAAAAATTTTAAATTTTAAATTTGCATTCACCATCTGGCTCCGTAGTTCAATGGATAGAATAGAAGTTTCCTAAACTTTTGATACAGGTTCGATTCCTGTCGGAGCTACAAACAAAAAAGGACTCCCAAAAAGAGTCCTTAAACTTTTATTTATAAATAATGCTACGCTTCTTTAAGAATTAATAAAGGCGTATGGCTATGAAAAGCTAATTTCTTAGAAACGCTTGAATGTATAATCCCTTCAAAAAAGTTTCTCTTTTTATTTACAACACAAAGTAAGTCTGTTTCATTTTCATCCACATAATCCAATATTGCCTTTTCTATATCCTCACCATTGATTTGATGATACGTATGACCATATAATCCAAAAAACTTTGAGGAAATATTGTCATTTTGAAAAGAATTTACTTCCTCAGCCACTGCTTCTTTTTCAGTTACAATGTTTAAAACATCTATAGAAGCTCCTGAGGCTTCCACAAGGCTGTACAAAGGGTTTAATGTTTTTTTGTCAATGTCAGATAAATCCGAAGCAAATACTACTTTTTTTGGTGATTTTAACACCGCCTGTTCAGGCACAACAATAATAGGCAGCTTAGAGTTTTTAACCACATCAAAAGTTGTGCTACCAATTACTACCTCTCTAATACCAGAAGAGCCTTTTGTTCCCATTAGAACAAAATCTATATTCTCTTGCTTTGAAATTTTTCTAATCATGGACGTTACCGTACCCTTGAATGTTGATAATGATATTCTCAAGTCAACATTAGAATATTCTGCAACTAAACCATCTCTTAGCTTTTTTAATCTACTACCCACCTCATCTTTGAATAATTTATCAATAGAAATTAGCATTGTAGCTCCCGCTTGTGGCGTTTCATAAGCATGTGATATGATGAACTTACATTCATCAATATTTCCAAATAATTCTATACCATACTTTATGGCTTGAATAGAACTGTTGGAAAAGTCTGTTGGAAATAAAATTGTTTTCATAATTAATTAATAAAGTGTAGAGCAAATATCACGCTGTCTATAACAACCGCTGCCGTAAGGCAATATACAATGTATTTTACGGGTGAAACCGAAAGAACCATAGATAAAGTTAAAGCGGAAGGAATTCCTATCAATATAAGTTTAATTATACTTCCTCCAGCAGAACCTGCTGCTAGTCCTCCTAAACACCCAAATAATAAAATAGCAATCGGAGAGATAATCCATCTAAGTTTTTCCAATTGAACCTCTGACAATCCAAATACTAATGTATTTGTGCTAGATACCTTTTCTGTATTAGAATAAATATGTGATGCTGTTGTTTCCATTTCTTTTTTGTTTAAAATTATTAGACAAATTTACCCACTCCGGCACTCTATAACGATGAGGGTAATCATGCGAAATACTGATTTTTATCAGCTATGGAATAAGGCGGTTTATATCGGCCGCAATTTGTTTTAAAGATGAAATGTTAGACTCTGATAATCCATAGTCTCGCACAGGATATATTCCATGTCGGGATATTTTTACAGGAATACTGATTACTGATTTTATACCTAACAAGTCTTCATAATAATCACATGTTTGTATTGAAACAGGTAATAAAATATCTCTTGGTTCTAAAATCAAATCCATAATTCTGATGGCCGCCATAGATGGGCCATACTTTGAAGCTCCTTCGTAACTTTTTATAAAATTTGCTTCGTTAAGTGTTTTTTGTTTTATCTCTTCTATCTCTTTATCAGAAAATATTTTACGAATAGGTTTTCTTGAAACAAATGAATGTTCATCAATAAAAATGGCATTTTGTCCATGCTCTCCTATTACCATTCCTTTTACTTCAGATACATTTACTAGAGCTTTTCTAGCTAAATTTTTTTCGTACCTCCACTTATCCAGCAAAGTTCCTGTTCCTAATATTTGATAAGGGTTGTGTTTAGGAAAGTTTTTAATGATGAAGTTGGTAATTATTTCAACAGGATTGGTAACTACAATAACGTAGGTATTTTTTCCAAGCTTTACTTTCGAAAAAACTTCTTTGGTAATTTCTACGCTTTCATTTAAAACATCTATTCTTTTTGCTCCTTTGGGTACTTTACCGCCTGCCGTATGAAAAACAAACCCACAATCTTCCACTAATTGATATTGATTGACCATAATCTCATGGTCATTTCCACAGTTAGCATGCTCTAAGTCTGTTAATCTTCCTATTACATGTGGAGAAGGATCAATTATGTTGATTTTAAAGTGATAATCTCTTCTAGAAAGAAGCATAGACAATATTGTAGCCCCCACATTACCAAGACCAAAAATGCTTACAAAAACTTCCTTTTTAGGCATTATTTTATAATTAATACCGCCTTTTCAGTATGGTTACATACGTTTTCGGCAATACTTCCATTAAGCATGTGATTAATTCCAGAACGGCCATGTGTTTCAAGTGCAATTAAATCTGCGCTATCTTTTTTCGAAAAGTTTACAATTCCTTGATCAATAGATAAATCACAATAAATGTAAAATGGATTATTTTTAAGCTTATTTGCCTTATAAAACTTTTCCTTTTGATTCTCTATATCGAAACTCGTTTCAAAATAGTTGGGTACATTAACGTACAAAAATTCAACATCGGCTTTAAATAAAGCTCTTGCTTCATCTAGCTTTTTTAATGTGTTGTTTTTTAATAACTCAAAGTTTGTGGCAAATAAAAGTTTTTTGATTTTGGTTTTTTTAAACTTATCCGGCACTACCAAAACTGAGGTTTCTGATTGTCTAATTACTTTTTCAGTATTGCTTCCTATCAACATTTCTTTCATGCCCGAAGCTCCCTTGGTTCCCATTACTACCATTCCGGCATTTACCTTTTTAGCAGTTTTTATAACGTTAGTAACCATGAACTGGTAAGAGACACTATAATCAACACTTACTCCTTTTTTGGTTATGGTGTTTTTTAACTTCTCTAATTGCTTTTTTGCCTTTTGTTCAACTGTCTTCATGGTAGGATAATACGCTCCCTGGTTATCATAGCCAAGTGCCATGCTTCCTGCTGAAGTCATCTCGGGATAAGCCCAGTCAATAGGCACATGAACAGAATGGGTTAAATGAATTTTTGAGCCCGATTGTTTTGCAATGTGAACAGCAAAGTTAAGTGCGTTTAAAGAGCATTTCGAAAAATCAGTTGGTACTAGTATAGTTTTCATAATTATATTTTTATGCATTGTTTGCTTCGGCAAGTGTCCAATCATCCGTTTGAATGGTTTCTAACCAAACATCATTTGATTTTCTGAACACCTGTACATTTAAATCAAATTGTGACTTAAATTCCTTTTCCAGTTCAGCAATTGTTTGATTTTCTGAAAGGTCAAAAAAGGTATGTGGAACTTTTTGTGATAACTCAGAAAGCAGTACATTTTTTTCTATTTGCTCTTCCGGTTTGGTGCCTTGACCTTTAATATGACCCGACTTAAAAAACTCAAGTTTTAAGTTATTGAATTTTGAAGAAAAGGATTTTTTAATGTCCTCTGTTGTTTTGTGTTTTGATATTTCCATCGTATAAACATTTGCTAATTTATACAAAGGAACAGACTTTATCAACCTTACGTTATGATAAACTACAAAGCAAAATATGATATTTATCAGCCTAGAGGGTTTACTTCCCTTTTAAGTAAATCTAAGTCATTTACACAAATTTCCCTACCCTTTGATGAGATGAGTCCTTCTTCTTTAAATTCCGATAAAGTTCTGATTAAAGACTCAGTGGCCGTTCCCACTATATTGGAAAGATCTTCTCTTGTAATAGATATGTTAGAAGACCCTGTTTTTTCTGCTAGCTTCAATAGAGCTTCAGCTGTTCTTTCTCTAACTGAAGCATAGGCTAATTTTAAAAGTCGCTCTTCATTCTCGTGCACGTCAAGTGCTAATTTTTTTAAAAATAAAGTTGCTAAATTTCTGTTAGACTCTAACAGTTTTAAAAACTCTGTTTTATCAGTGGCTATTAGTTCTGTCTCTTCAATTGTTTCAACAGTTTCTTTTCTTTTGGTGTCTTCTAATATTTCTATATGACCAAAAAACTCTCCTTCTTTTAAAATATTTGTAACTAATACTTTTCCGTAAGAATCTGTTTTAATGCCTTTTATTTTTCCTGAAACAATGAAAAAGAATGTGTTTGCAGTATCTCCTTCAGTATATAACACTTGTCCTTTTCTATACACTTTTTTTTCGTTAGCCTTAAAAAGTTCACTAAGCTCATTGAGTGAAAGAATTTTCTGGGTTTGGTCTGTTGACGAATCTCCTACTTTTTTAAAGGCATCATGAATTGCGGTTGTTTTATTTAATCTTACCTCAATAGCTTTTAACAAGTCTGTTTCGTCAAATGGTTTTGTTATATAATCATCTGCTCCAAGGGCCATTCCTTTTCTTATATCACCTTTATCTGCTTTTGCAGTTAAGAATATAAATGGAATATGAGCTGTTTCGGGTGTCTTGCTTAGGATATGTATTACGCCATATCCGTCCATTTCGGGCATCATAATATCACATATAATGATATCCGGCAAATGTTTCTTAGCAATTTCAACCCCCCTTTTCCCGTTTTCGGCTGTTAATACGTCATAATTAGCAAGTTCTAAAATTTCTGCTATGTTTTCCCTTATATCAAGGTTATCCTCAATTAGTAATATCTTTTTCATTAATAGGAATTGTTAATTTTATTGTTGTCCCAACATTTTCTTCGCTCTCAATTTTAATTTTTCCACCTAACATATCCAAATATTTTTTAACTATTGTCAAGCCTAAACCTGTTCCTTGTATGTTGGTAACATTTGAAGCCCTAAAAAAACGCTCGAACATGTGTTTTAGGTCTCTTTTAGGTATGCCCACTCCTTCATCTTGTACCTGAAAGTGCAGTTGTCCTTTTTCAATCTTACACTTTATGTATATTTTACTCTCCTCTTTCGAGTACTTTATTGCATTAGAAAGTAGGTTTATAAGTATGTTCTTAAAAATATGACCGTCAATTATAACTTCTTCTTTTTTAGTTGAACAGTCCAATATTATTTCTTGTCCTTTTTTCTTTATCAAGCTTATTTCCTCAATAGATTCATGAACCAATTCCTTTAGGTTAATTTTTCCGACATTTGAAGAAACCTTACCTGACTCTAACTTGTCAATAGATAAAAAGTCGTTAAGTATTTGAGTTAAATTATTTACTGATGATTTTATTCTGGATAAATGCTTTGTTGTTTTTTCTGTATTATTTGTTGGGGCAAGATTATTATATTTTTCTAGTAGTGAAGCTGAGGATAATATAGAACTTAATGGGGTTCTAAACTCATGTGATGCCATAGAGACAAAGCGAGATTTTAATTCATTAAGCTCCTTTTCTTTGGCTAGTGCATTTAATGTTTCTTGCTCAGCTTTTTTCTGACTGGATATATTTTGTTCAACAACTAGTATTTGAGTTATCTTATTGTCTTCATCCGGCAAAGGAACTGCGGAAAGAAGGTAAATGTTGTCTTTATATTTAATTTCAAATTGCTTGGGTTTGCCATTAAATACTTCCAGTAGATTTTCCCTTGCTTCTTCACGTATTTGAGCATCCAGTTTATCAATGAAATTGGTTCCCACTAAGTTTGCACTTGTTATTCCAAGCTCAAATAATTCTTTTCCTTCTACAAAAACATAATTAAGCTTTTCGTCAAATACATTAATTGTTCCGTTAGGGAAATGCCGGGCAATAATTGCATACAACTTTTGACTTTTTTCAAGCTCAAGTGTTCGTTGCTTTACTTTTTCCTCTAGCTCTTGATTCAATTCAAAAAGTCGATTCTCTATTTTCTTTTTATCCGTAATGTCTGTAATTAAAGCCATTACCAATAGTTTTCCGTTATGTTTAATGTGGTTTAAAGATATTTCAATAGGAAACTCTACCCCATTTTTTTTGAGCCCATATAAATCAAGCCCAATACCCATAGACCTTTGTACAGGCTTTTGATTATAATTACTTCGGTGTGTTTTATGAGATTTTCGAAACCTAGCAGGAATTAAATCCTCAATGGTAAGGGACTCAAACTCCTTTTGGGTATATAAAAACATTTTGCTGGCTGCAGGATTAGATAAAAGAACTTTACCTCTTTCATTTGATATAATAAACCCCTCTGCAGACGACACTAGCAATCCGTGAAGTACTTCATTAAGATTTTCTATGTCATCTAGCATTTCAGACAAAACCCAACTGTTTTGATTTTCTCAAAGAAAGAAAAAATTAGTTAATCGGATGCTTCACAATCACTTTTTCAATATCACTATCAAACCTTTTGATTAGTTCTTTTTCTTCTTCTGTTGAAGGAGGAAAGGCTTCGGCCACCTTCTTAAGTATTGAACAAAATTTGTATTTCAAGTCCATTGTTAAATGATGCTTGCCAAGCTCTATTGAATTCATTGCCCACTCGTAAACTGTGTCTATTGAATTTCCGTCTTTAGCCAGTAATTGAAATATAATTTCGGTATAGCCAAAATCTATGTCATGATCTATTTCCGATTTTACTATTTCGTTTAAGGCTTTAAGCTCTTCGTTTTGAATTTTATTGTCTGCTTTTGCAACAGCATAAGCTAAAATACCTATTGCATAAAATAAATGTTGTTTTGACGTTTGCATAAAATGAGTTTTTACAGGTTATTACAAAGTACGGCTTAATATTTTTTTTATTAGATGACTAAGTTATTTATAATAAATGATATTTATCAGCTTTAGCAATTTTTAATTTTTTGAAATTCTGTATTGCCCTTGCTTATAATATAATTAACTTTGGTAAATGGCACGATTTATAAAAAACATTACCCTTACTAAAAATAAAGTTCCCGGTACAATTGAGTTTATTGGAAAGAAAAAGGTAGAAAATGTTGAAATAAACCTTTTTGATTATAATTCAACTGAATTTGAAGAAAAAGATATTGAGCTCGATAATATTTCTGACACTTTTCTTTCAAGTAATTCTGTATCATGGATAAACGTTAGTGGGCTTCATGATGTGCCTGTTCTTGAAAAAATAGCTACTACCTTTGATTTACATCCATTATTAATGGAAGACGTTGCCAACACTCTTGGAACTTCAAAATTTGAAGTGTATGAAAACCATGTTTTTTTCTCCATAAAAATGATAGGTTATAATGACCAAAAAAGAGAGTTTTCATCGGAACAATTAAGTATTGTCCTTGGAGAAAATTATATCATTACTTTTCAAGAACGACCCGGAGATTTTTTTGATGGGATAAGAGACAGAATTAGAAAAAATATTGGTAGAATTAGAAAAATGAAAAGTGATTATTTGTGTTATACTTTAATCAACACTATTCTTCATAACTATATTGATGTATCGGAAAAGCTAGGAAAAGAAATTGATGATTTAGAAGAACAAATCATGCAATCAACTAACCGAGATATCTTAAGAAAGATAAATGACTTTAAAGTAGAAATTATTTATCTAAAACGACACTTCAGGCCGGTAAAAGAAAACCTAATGATTTTTTCTAAATCGGAAAACAAAATTATTCGTAATGAGGTAAAACACTTTTATAAGGATTTATTTGATATTTCGTCACTTGCTATTGATGCTATAGAAAATTACAACACGCTTTTATCAGAAATGCTTAATATTTACAATACCATGGTGTCATTGCGGTTAAATGACATTATAAAGTTCCTGACTATCTTCTCTACTATATTTATACCACTTACTTTTATTGCAGGGATTTACGGCACCAACTTTCAATACTTTCCGGAATTAGGCTATAAATATGCTTACCCAATATTTTGGGGGCTGTTAATTCTAATAGCCTTGGGAATGATTTTTTATTTTAAAAGAAAAAAATGGTTGTAAAACCATAACATTATTATATATATTTGATATTATTTTTTAAAATTGGTTTTCATAAATTTATTTTTTAGTTACAATTGCAAAAAAATTGAATAAAAATGTCAGAACCTGTTCAAAGAAAGTTGGTTTTATTTAGTGCTCTAACTCCTGAGTTGAAAAAAGCTATTGATGCTCAATATCCTGACGGATGGGCTAATCAGGCTTTTAGTGTTACGAATAATAAAAATGAAAAGTTCTATGCGTTAAATTTAACACACAAGGATGTAAAATATCTTATTAAATTTACTCCCGCAGAGTTTACACGTGTGGTAGAAGACGAAGAAGATGACGATGATTTTGGAGGTGATTCTGATGAAATTGGAGGAGACGATTTTGATGATGTTGCAGATGATGCAACTGAAGATTATGACTAGGGTTTTGGTTTTGGTTAGTTAATTTATCCTAGTATTTAAAAGTCCCGTTTAGGCGGGACTTTTTTCTTTTGTTAAAATGTAACACCTTTGCAGCGTTTACTTGTTATTTAAAAAATGGACTTTAAAGAAATCATAGAGTATAAACTCATCGAGTTTGATAAATATAGCTTTAGCGTATTTAACATTCTAATTATACTAATAATAGTAATAGGTACCTGGATTTTTTCTAAACTACTCAAACGTATAATGCTCAGAAAAAAATCAAAATCCATTGTTTCTGCCATTGACACCAAAAGAAAACATGCCGCTTATAAGCTTGTAAATTATTTTTTATGGGTAATAGCCATCGTTTTTTGCATTCAATCATCAGGCTTTGATATTACCATTTTGCTTGCCGGTTCTGCAGCATTATTAGTAGGGATTGGGATGGGCGTGCAACAGCTTTTTAATGACTTTATATGTGGAGTCATATTACTTTTTGAAGGCACTATTTCTGTTGGAGATGTAGTAGAGGTAGACGGAATGATTGCCACCGTTCAGGAAATAAAAATGCGAACATCACAAGTAATTACCAGAGAAGATATTGTTATCATTATTCCAAACCACAAGTTAATCAATGACAATGTTATTAATTGGTCTCAAAACCGAAAAGCAGTTCGCTTTAATGTGAATGTAGGCGTTGCCTACGGTTCTGATATTGAGTTGGTGAAAAAATTGCTTCTAGAAGCTGCTCATGAGCATCCTGGTGTCGTGAAAGATGAAATCTATAAACCCTTTGTGCGGTTTATTAATTTTGGAGAATCATCATTAGACTTTCAAATCTTCTTTTATAGTAAAGAGAAGCTCTTATTTGAAAACATTAAAAGTGATTTAAGGTTTTTAATAGATAAAAAATTCAGAGAAAACAATATAACCATACCTTTCCCACAAAGAACGCTTCATTTTAAATCAGGAGTAGTAGAACATAAGTCAGTATAAAATGTATCAAATAAAAGACACGCTTGTTTCTTCTGAAGTACTAGAAAAAAAATTCGTTTGCGATTTACAAAAATGTAAAGGAGCTTGTTGTATTGAAGGAGATGCAGGAGCTCCGCTAGAAGACGATGAAACCTCTATCTTAGAAAAAATACATGAAGACGTAAAGCCTTTTATGAGAAAAGAAGGTATTGAGGCAATAGAAGAACAAGGCTTTTTTACCGTTGATGAAGATGGAGATAAAGTAACCGTTTTAGTAAAAGGTAAAGAATGCGCTTACGTTGTTTTTAATGAAACAGGAATTACCGAATGTGCCATTGAAAAAGCTTACAACGCCAAAAAAATTGATTTCAAAAAACCCATTTCTTGCCACCTTTATCCAATTAGGGTTGGAAAATATCCAAGCTTTCAAGCCATAAATTATAACGAGTGGCATATCTGTAAACCGGCATGTGAGTGTGGGAAAAAATTAGACGTAAAAGTGTATCAATTTCTTAAAGAGCCGCTAATCAGAAAGTTCGGTCAAGAATGGTTTGACGAACTCAAAGAAATTGATTCCGAACTGCAAAAAAATAGTAATAAAACTTAATCGACCAAACTAATTTTTTGTTTGACTAATAAAAAAATTGGTCAGATGAATGAAACTCCTTTGGTATCATATCATCTAAATTTTTACTATTTTTTTTAACACGCATGCTTTTAATTTTCGTGTTAATAACTTTGGTCAAATGTGAATTAAATAGACCCATTTGCTATTGCCACAAATCAAAATTTTACAAATTTTTGTTGTCCACTTTTCCATAAAGCAATTTATTTCTAGAAGTGTTATTTTAAAAAACAGTCATAGAACTGCTAAGGGAAAGTTTGTCTAATAACCAAAGTAAAAAAGAATTAAAAAATGTCAGATTTAACAGAAAAACAAGCAATGAACATCAACAGTGTTCTACCAGACAAAACAACTTTAGATAATCAAGAACCAATCTTAAAAGATAATCCGGGTAGGTTTGTATTGTTTCCTATTAAGTATCATGATATTTGGGATTTTTATAAAAAATCTGAGGCAAGTTTTTGGACTGCAGAGGAAATTGACTTGGCTGCCGACCTTGACGATTGGGAAAATAAACTAAATGACGATGAGCGTCATTTCATTAAACACGTACTAGCCTTTTTTGCAGCCAGTGACGGTATCGTAAATGAAAACTTAGCGGAGAATTTTCTATCGGAAGTTCAATATACCGAAGCAAAATTCTTTTATGGTTTTCAGGTAATGATGGAAAACATCCACTCCGAAACTTATTCTTTACTTATCGATACTTATATCAAAAACCCTGCTGAAAAAGATAAATTATTTAACGCCATTGACACTCTTCCATGCGTAAAGAAAAAAGCGCAATGGGCATTAAACTGGATTGATAACGGAAGCTTTGCAGAAAGACTAGTTGCTTTTGCCGCAGTAGAAGGAATTTTCTTCTCCGGAAGTTTTTGTTCAATCTTTTGGTTAAAGAAAAGAGGGCTGATGCCCGGACTAAGTTTCTCTAACGAGTTAATCTCAAGAGACGAAGGTATGCACTGTGATTTTGCATGCTTACTTTATAATAACTATTTAATAAATCAGTTATCTAAAGAAAAAGTAAAAAAGATTATTACTGATGCAGTTGAAATTGAAAAGGAATTTGTAACCGATTCACTTCCTGTAAAACTTATCGGGATGAATTCCGATTTAATGAATCAGTATATTGAATTTGTTGCAGATAGATTGTTAATGGAATTAGGAAACGAAAAAGTTTACAACTCCACTAACCCGTTTGACTTCATGGATATGATTTCTCTTCAAGGAAAAACCAATTTCTTTGAAAAAAGAGTAGCAGAATATCAAAAAGCAGGAGTTAATCCGGGTAACGAAGGAAGCAATGAATTCAGCCTTGAGGAAGACTTTTAATCAGGTTTTCCAAATTAAATTGTTAATTAAATAAAAAACCGAAAGTAGAAGAATATAGTATTTCAACTACTTTCATAGCAGAAACCGCTAACACATTGAACTATGTACGTAATTAAAAGAGATGGGCGAAAAGAACTAGTTAAGTTTGACAAAATCACCGCCAGAATTAAAAAGCTATGTTATGGCTTGCACGCTTCAGTTAACCCGACTAAAGTTGCCATGAGAGTGATTGAAGGCTTATATGACGGAGTAACCACTTCTGAACTAGACAACCTTGCTGCTGAAACTGCCGCAACTATGGCCGTTCAGCACCCTGATTATGCTTTGCTAGCATCAAGAATTGCTGTTTCTAACTTACATAAAAACACAGAAAAATCTTTTTCTGAAACAATGGAGCTGTTGTATAATTACATTGATCCTAAGACCAATGAAAAAGCTCCATTATTAGCGGATGATGTTTACAATATAATTAAGAAAAATGCTGAGATGCTAGACTCGTCTATTATATATGACAGAGATTTTAGCTATGACTTTTTCGGCTTCAAAACGTTGGAACGTTCATACCTATTAAAAATAGACGGGCAAATAGCAGAGCGTCCTCAGCACATGCTAATGAGAGTTGCCGTTGGTATTCACAAAGAAGATATTGATTCTGCCATTAAGACCTATAACTTAATGTCTGAAAAATGGTTTACACACGCTACACCAACCTTATTTAATGCGGGAACACCTAAACCTCAAATGTCGTCATGCTTCTTATTAACCATGCAGGACGATAGCATTGATGGAATTTATAATACACTTAAACAGTGTGCTAAAATTTCACAATCGGCAGGAGGAATTGGACTAAGCATTCATAATGTTAGAGCTACCGGTTCATATATTAAAGGAACTAACGGAACTTCCAACGGAATTGTTCCTATGCTAAAAGTATTTAATGACACGGCAAGATACGTTGACCAAGGTGGTGGAAAAAGAAAAGGTTCTTTTGCCATTTATATCGAGCCATGGCACGCTGATATTTTTGACTTCTTAGACCTTAAAAAGAATCACGGAAAAGAAGAAAGTAGAGCAAGAGATTTATTTTATGCTATGTGGATTTCCGATTTATTCATGAAAAGAGTTGAAGCAGACGGAGATTGGACATTAATGTGTCCTAACGAATGCCCGGGTCTTGATGAAACGTATGGTGAAAAATTTGAAGCGCTTTATGAAAAGTATGAGCAAGAAGGAAAAGGTAGAAAAACTATTAAAGCAAGAGAAATATGGAATGCCATTCTTGAGTCACAAATAGAAACAGGAACTCCATACATATTATATAAAGATGCTTGTAATGAAAAGTCTAATCAAAAGAATTTAGGCACCATTAAGTCATCTAACTTATGTACTGAAATTGTTGAGTACACATCTAAAGATGAAGTAGCGGTTTGTAATTTAGCTTCTATTGCTCTTCCTAAATTCGTAATAGATGGTAAGTTCGACCACAACAAATTGTTTGAAGTTACTTACACCATTACCGAAAACCTTAATAAAATAATTGACGGTAATTACTATCCTGTGCCGGAAGCAAGAAACTCTAATATGCGTCACCGACCAATTGGTCTTGGAGTACAAGGCTTAGCCGATACGTTTATTACCATGAGAATGCCATTTGACTCTCCTGAGGCCGCTCAATTAAACAAAGAGATTTTTGAAACCATCTATTATGCATCTATGACGGCTTCAAAAGATTTAGCTAAGAAAGACGGTCACTATGAAACATATCCTGGTTCTCCAATTTCAAAAGGTCAATTTCAATTTGACATGTGGGGAGTTACTCCAACCAGCAGATGGGAATGGGATGTTTTAAAAGAAGAAATTATGAAACATGGCGTAAGAAACTCATTACTTCTTGCACCAATGCCTACAGCTTCTACTTCACAAATATTAGGAAACAACGAATGTATTGAGCCTTATACTTCTAACATTTACGTAAGAAGAGTTCTTTCAGGTGAGTTTATTGTAGTAAACAAACACCTATTAAGAGATTTAGTAAAATTAGGTTTATGGAATGATGAAATGAAAAACAAGCTGATGGCTCATAATGGTTCCGTTCAAAATATTGAGGAAATTCCTCAAAATTTGAAAGACCTTTACAAAACTGCATGGGAGCTATCTCAAAAATCTATCATAGATATGTCTGCTGACAGAGGTGCATATATTTGCCAATCTCAGTCACTAAATCTATTCATGGAAAATGCAAACTTTGCTAAACTTACCTCAATGCATTTCTATGCCTGGAAAAAAGGTTTAAAAACAGGTTTATATTACTTAAGAACAAAAGCTGCCAGAGATGCCATTAAGTTTACGGTAAACAAATCTTCGGAAGCAAAACCAACTGAACAAATGACCGAGCAACAATATGCCGAAATAGCTTGTTCACTTGACAACCCGGATGAGTGTGAGGCTTGTGGCTCATAAAGGAAAATTGCCTTTTATTTATTTTTAATTAAAAACTCTTGCCTTAAATGGCAGGAGTTTTTTACTTTTATTTAAAGATTGATTTTTAACATTTTGCCAACTGCTAGCGCAAGCTTACAGCTTATGCTGAATAAATAAGCTAAAGCTTATTATATTTGTTAGCACAAGTTACACTACCTTAAACTTGCGACAGCTAGGAGGAATAAAACCTTATAAAAAATGAGTAAAATTCTATTCATATTAATTTGTTTTGAAGTAATTGTTTCATCCTGTAAACCTAATGTAAACAACATAAAAAATCCAACCAATAAGATTGCTGTTGATACAGTTTGCTATTCAACTAGTTATTGTGAAAATAATTATAAACTACTTGACTCTATGAGAATGGTTTTAGTTCTTTTAAATGATTCAGATGCTGTTTGGAAAAATGGTCGTAGATATCTTTTTAAAGGGAAAAAATATGACTTTGCTATTGGGCTTTATAATGTAAAATCTGAATACACTAGTTTGTTTAAGCTTAATTTTCCAAGCTGTGAAATACATGATATTGACACAACTTCATTAAGGTTTTCAATCAACACTCCTCTTGAGAAAGACTCTATTCAATATGATTATAGTATTAATTATCCTTATTTATTAATTAAAGGTAATGAAGTTAATGAAGTACATAGTGGTCTAATTAATAGCGGAAAAATGTTTTTTATGGAATAGGTAACATTTCATCCTATCAGTAGTAACAACAAATGAAATCAGAACTACACAACTTTTTAGTTAATTAGGCAAAAGTTAATTCAGCATTAGATACTATAACAGGCTATTTGCTCTGTAAGTTTATCATTTTTTAAACGGTTGATTTTGACCATTTTGCCCTTTTGAAATATAATTTATTATTTTTGCAATCAACAAAAGGGGTTACTCATGTTTTCAAAAGACAGAACGATGGCAAAACAACAAGAAAACAATCCGGCAAACATTAACATTATTAGAACAGGAACTTCTATTAATGGAGATATTAATTGCTCGGGCGATATAAGAATTGACGGGAAACTTATCGGCTCACTAATTTGTGAGGGGAAAGTGGTAATTGGGCCTAGCGGCATGGTTGATGGCCAAATTAGCTGCAAAGACGCTGATTTTTCCGGAACGATAAAAGCTAAATTAGTAGTTAGAGAATTATTAACGCTAAGAGCTTCTGCAAAATTTAATGGAGAAATTCATACCAAGAAGCTTTCTGTTGAACCGGGCGCAACCTTTACCGGCTCATGTAACATGGGTGTTGTAAAAGAATTTGAAAAGCCAAAAGCAGAGACTGCTCAAAACAATCTAAAACAAGTTGCCGAAGTATAACGAAGTTTTAAAGTACACTTCTATTGCTTCCAAAATGCTTATTATTATTTTAATAGGTGTTTTTGGCGGAATAAAACTTGACGAAAAATTTCAATTTGAAAAACCTGTTCTTACCCTAACTTTTTCATTACTCGCTGTATGCCTGGCAATGTTTATTGTTATAAGAGATATTTTACGTGAAAAAAAAGATTAACATACAGCTGGCTATATACACAGTCTTAGGACTAGTAGTAAATTTCATTATTTTAAAATGGTTACAACAAGATTTTATAGTTCTTCTGTTCAGCCACTTTTATTTTATCATATATACTCTTTTACTCTTTTATTATATCGAAAAAACAAAAGAGAATAACCGTCAATTTGTTTCTGCATTTATGGGAATTTTTGGGGCTAAACTACTTATTTCCTCTACCGTTGTGGCCGTTTATTTATTTCTGGCAACTGACCAAAAAGAAGTTTTTGCCATTAATTTCTTTGCTATTTATTTTTACTACTCTGTCTTTGAGGTGGTAAAATCTTATCGATTGTTAAAAAGCATTTAACAACAAGTTAAAAATTCCTTATCGAAAATCTATTTTTTATTTCGTAGGTTTAAATAAATCTCTACTTTTGCACCGATTTTAACTGACGGTTCAATAGAAATGAGGAAAAAACTAGGATTTTCAAGGATTTTAAAGTGTTTTGCGCTTGTCCTTTTTTCTGCTTTCCTTTTTAATTCATCTTATGCAAGTGGTGAATCAGAAGGCAAGTTCAATGCAGGTGAAATGATTATTCATCACGTTTCCGATGCACATGAAATTCATATTATAGGTGATTTTGCTATTTATTTACCGGTTATTATTTATGATAACGGGCTAAAAGTGTTTTCTTCTTCTCATTTTTATCATAATTCAAAAGAAATAGAAGTTGCAGGAAAGCACGAGCATTATTACGAGCATGATGGTTATATTCTTTATCATGAAAAAGTTTACTTAGCGCCAAATGGAATTGAACTTAATGAAGATGGCTCAGCCATTACAAATGAAGCCGCTTTTGATTTATCTATTACAAAAAGTGTAGCCGGCTTGTTACTGGTTTTAATTATCATGACTTTCATTTTCATTCAAGTAGCAAAAGTTTACAAAAGAAGAGAAGGCATGGCTCCTAAAGGCTTTCAAACCTTAATTGAGCAGTTAATTTTATTCATTAGAGATGATGTGGTAAGACCTTCTATCGGTCATAAGGCAGATAAGTTTTTGCCTTTTCTTTTAACCGTGTTTTTCTTTATCTGGATTTCAAATATGCTTGGATTAATTCCATTTATCGGAGGATTTAACATTACAGGAACCATCAGCGTTACCATGGTGTTAGCAGCATTGGTATTTATTATTACCACCATCAAAGGAAACAAACACTATTGGATGCATATTTTATGGCCTCCGGGAGTTCCGTTTTTAGTAAAACTTATTTTAATTCCGGTTGAAATAATGAGTGTTTTCATTAAGCCTTTTGTCTTAATGGTCCGACTTACTGCAAACATCACCGCAGGTCACATCATTATTTTAGCATTTGTTAGTTTAATATTCATATTCGGAGAATCAGGAGCAGGAGCAGGTTATGGTGCGGGAGTTTTCTCTACCATCTTTATGATGTTTATGAATGTGATAGAGTTATTAGTAGCATTTTTACAAGCGTATGTGTTTACTTTATTAGCAGCATTATATTTTGGTGCAGCTGTAGAGGAAGCGCATCATTAATTTAATTAAATAGTAAACCCTTAAACAACCATATATATGTTAGATTTATTAAACATTGTATTAGAAGTTTCTGCAGCATTAGGTTATGCAGGAATGGGAGCTGGTTTAGCTGCAATCGGTGCCGGTATTGGTATTGGTAGAATTGGTGGCTCAGCTCTTGAAGCTATGGCTAGACAACCGGAAATTTCCGGTGATCTAAGGGCAAATATGATTGTGGCTGCTGCACTTGTAGAAGGTGCTGCATTCTTCGCAATCGTTGTTTGTTTATTAGTAATTCTTAAGTAATTACAAAAGCTTAAAGGGTTTTAGCGGTTGGCTAAAGCCCTTTTAAAAAGAAAATTAAAATTAAAGATATATGTTAAGTGTAAGTATAGGTACGGTTCTTTGGACAACAATTGCTTTTTTAATTGTATTGTTCCTGCTTGTAAAATTTGCATGGAAACCCATTTTAGCTTCTTTAAAAGATCGAGAAGATTCTATTCAAAATGCATTAGATGCAGCTGATAAAGCTAAAAAAGAAATGGAGTCGCTTCAGGCAGACAATGAAAAGCTATTGAATGACGCTAGAGCAGAAAGAGATGCTATGCTAAAAGAAGCAAGAGAAACTAAAAACAAAATTGTAACCGAAGCGAAAGACAAAGCAAAAGAAGAAGCTGACAATATTATTGCTAACGCAAGAGAAGCTATTCAAAATGAAAAAATGGCTGCTATTACCGAAATGAAAAATCAGGTGGCTAAATTTTCAATTGAAATTGCTGAGAAAATATTGAAAGACGAACTTTCTGCTAAAGGAAAACAAGAAGCATTAATTGAAAACGCTATTAGCGATATCAACTTAAACTAATGAAGGATATAAAAGTATCATCACGTTACGCAAAATCTTTGCTTGATTTAGCAAAAGAGCAAAACTCTGTAGATGCTGTATATAAAGATATGATTGATGTGTATCAAACCTGTCAGTCAAGTAAAGAGTTGGTGCTTTTACTTAAAAGTCCTATCGTTAAGTCAGATAAAAAGAAAAGCATTTTAAAAGCAGTTTTTGGCGACAAGCTTAGTAAAACAGGTGTTGCCTTCATCAATATTCTAATCTCTAAAAAGAGAGAGAGTTTGCTTGAGTCTGTAGCTGAATCTTTTATTGCTCAGTATAAAACTTTAAAGAATATTCAAATTGCTAAAGTGGTTTCTGCTGTTCCTTTAACTAATGAGTTAAGAGACAAAGTAATTGCTCTAGTAAAAGGTGCTGTTAAAGCCAATGAAATTGAAATTGAAGAAAAAGTTGACCCGGAAATTATAGGTGGTTTAATAGTGAGAGTTGGTGACAGACAAGTTGATGAAAGCATTAAAAGAAAAATTTTAGATTTAGAAAAGGCATTTAGCCAAAACCAATATATCAAACAATATTAATTATAGTAAAAACAATAAATAATGTCAGAAGTTAAACCAGCAGAAGTTTCTGCAATTTTAAGAGAACAACTTTCAGGTCATAAAACTGAAGCTCAATTAGAAGAAGTTGGTACTGTTCTTCAAGTAGGAGATGGTATTGCTCGTTTATATGGTTTGTCTCAAGTACAAGCCGGTGAGTTAATTGAGTTTGAAAACGGATTGCAAGGTATTGCACTTAACCTTGAGGAAGATAACGTTGGAGCCGTATTATTAGGAAAATCATCTGAAATTAAAGAAGGAGATACTGCTAAAAGAACAGGTAGAATTGCTTCCATTAATGTCGGAGAAAAAATGTTGGGAAGAGTAGTTGATACTCTTGGAAACCCAATTGACGGTAAAGGACCAATTGAAGGTGACGTTTATGAAATGCCATTAGAAAGAAAAGCTCCGGGAGTAATTTTCCGTCAGCCGGTAAACGAACCATTACAAACAGGTATTAAGTCTATTGACGCTATGATTCCAATTGGTAGAGGTCAAAGAGAGTTAATCATTGGTGACCGTCAAACCGGTAAAACAACTATCGCAATTGACACCATCATCAATCAAAAAGAATTTTACGATAGAGGCGAACCTGTATTTTGTATTTATGTTGCTATCGGGCAAAAAGGTTCTACCGTTGCCGGTATAGTTAAAACACTGGAAGATGCAGGTGCAATGGATTACACTGTAATCGTTGCGGCAAATGCGTCTGACTCTGCACCTATGCAGTTCTATGCTCCGTTTGCAGGTGCTGCAGTTGGTGAATATTTCAGAGACACAGGTCGTCCTGCGCTTATCATTTATGATGACCTTTCTAAGCAAGCAGTTGCTTACCGTGAGGTATCATTATTATTAAGAAGACCTCCGGGTCGTGAGGCTTACCCTGGTGATGTGTTCTTCTTACACTCACGTTTATTGGAAAGAGCGGCAAAAGTTATTAAAGATGATACTATTGCTGCGCAAATGAACGACTTACCGGAATCACTTAAACCAATTGTAAAAGGTGGTGGTTCCTTAACGGCTCTTCCAATTATTGAAACACAAGCTGGTGACGTTTCTGCGTATATTCCTACTAACGTAATTTCAATTACTGACGGACAAATTTTCTTAGAGTCTAACTTATTCAACTCCGGTGTTAGACCTGCAATTAACGTAGGTATATCAGTATCAAGGGTGGGTGGTTCTGCTCAAATTAAATCTATGAAAAAAGTTGCCGGTACATTAAAGCTAGACCAAGCACAATACAGAGAGCTTGAAGCATTTGCTAAGTTTGGTTCTGACCTTGATGCGGCCACTAAATCTATTCTTGATAAAGGAGCCAGAAACGTTGAGATATTAAAACAAAAACAATTTTCTCCAATGCCTGTTGAAAAGCAAGTAGCTATCATTTACTTAGGAACAAAAGGTTTATTAAAAGATGTTCCGGTAAAAGAGGTGAAGCAATTTGAACATGAATTGTTAGATTATTTAGATGCTTCTCACAGAGGAATATTAGACAACTTTAAAGCAGGAAAGCTTGAAGAAGCTGACTTAAAATCATTGGAAAAAATTGCCGGTGAATTAGCTACTAAATACAAAAACGCCTAGAACATAAAACAACATGGCTAACTTAAAGGAAATACGTAATAGAATTACTTCAGTTGGTTCAACCATGCAGATTACTTCTGCTATGAAAATGGTGTCTGCAGCTAAGCTAAAAAGAGCGCAAGACAACATTATTCAACTAAGACCGTATGCCAACAAGTTAACTGAAATTCTTCAAAACCTGAGTGCTTCTGCGGAAAACTCTTCAGAAGGAGTTTACTCACAGGTTAGAGAAGAAAAAAATGTTTTAATCGTTGCTGTTTCTTCTAACAGAGGGCTTTGTGGCGCATTTAATGCTTCAGTAATTAGAAAAGTGAATGTACTTATTGCTAACGATTTTAAGGGCAAAAATGTAAGCGTTTTATCTATTGGTAAAAGAGCAAACGATTACTTTAAGAAAACAGAATATAACATTAAGGCGTCTTATATGCCGCATAACCCAAGTTCTGTTTTTGATGACTTGTCTAACTTTGAACCGGTAGCTGAAATTGCTGAAAAAATAATGCATGCATTTGCTAAGGGAGATTTCGATAAAGTAGTTATCGTTTACAACCAGTTTAAAAACGCTGCCGTACAAATTTTAACGACTGAACAATATTTGCCTGTTCTTCCTCCTGAAAAAGATGGTGAAAGCAATGCAAAAGCTGATTACATTTTTGAGCCTGAGAAAGAAAAAATTATTCAGGAATTAATTCCTAAGTCATTAAAAACTCAGCTGTATAAAGCTTTACTAGACTCTAATGCATCAGAGCATGGAGCAAGAATGACAGCCATGCACAAAGCAACTGACAATGCAAAAGAACTTCAAAAAGAATTGAAGTTAAATTATAACAAAGCTCGTCAGGCGGCTATTACCAATGAGATTTTAGAGATTGTTGCCGGTGCTGAGGCATTGAATGGGTAGTTAAATTAATCTTACTGCAATAATTTTTATTGAAGCTGAAACCTAACGGGCAAAGTATAAGTTACACTTACTGCCTTTCCCTTTTGTGTTCCCGGAATCCAATCAAAATTAGCTAAGGTTTTTACAGCTCTTACCGCTTCCTCATCTAATTCAGGAGCATCTTTAATACCTCTAATTATTTTAACATCTGCAATACTTCCATCAGACTTAATAATAAAATTTACATAAGCAGTACCTTGTTTTTCTGCTTCTTTAGCGGTAGCAGGATATTTTACTTCAGTAGCTATGTGTTTTGAAATCATTTGTTGAGTACATGCCTGACCTTCTTCCTGATTTTCCTTTTTACAGTCTGCCAAAACAGGCATTTGTTCCGCAGGAATAACCATTTCATCCATTCTGTCAGAAGGAGGTGTAGTTTCTTTTGCCTTTAATTCCTCTTTAGTTTGTCCAAAACAAACTGCTGCAAATAATACAGCAAATGTAAATGCTAATTTTTTCATAGAATATGTTTTTGGTAATTGTAAAGTTAATATAAATCTTCCGAACTTAACTTTAAATATTTTCTAACGGCAATATGCGTAGAAAACCAGGAAATAAGTATGCCTAATGAAACTACCATTAAAAGTAATGCTCCATACAGTTCAGGCTGGCGAAATTTCATTAAATCAGGCATTTCTTGTTGGGCATAATATAAAACGCCCGTTAACATTAAAAGTGCTATAAATGCGCTTACTATTCCATTGGTAATTCCTTTCATCACAAAAGGTGCGGTAATAAAGCTGTGCTTTGCTCCTACCAGCTGCATAGTTTTTATTAAAAACCGCTTACTGAAAATTGCTAACCGAATGGTATTATTGATTAACACAATTGAAATGACTAACAACAAACCACCAAAAACCAAAATGATAATCCCAATCTTTTTTAAGTTACTGTTTACCACAGCCACTAAATTCTCTTGATAATCTACCTCTTGGACAATAGGGTTGTGAGACAGGTTTTCTGAAATATAATTCAAACTGTCAGGGTGCGCATACTCAGCATTAATTTTTACATCTATAGAAGGCAAAAGCGGATTATACCCTAAAAAGTTAATGAAGTCTTCGCCCAAATCTTCTTGCATCATTTTTCCGGCTTCTTCCTTGGTAATGTATTCAGTCGATTTTACAAAAGCTTCCGCATCCAGTAATTTTCTCACTTGAGCAATGTCAACCTCTTTTGCATCATCTTTTATGTAAACCGAAAACCCAATATTTTCCTTTACAAAATCAGAAAGTTGCTTGGCATGAAGCAACAAAAGGCCTTCTAAACCCAGCACAAAAAGCACTAACGAAATACTAATGATAGTAGTAAGATACGATGCTCTCAGTCTGCTTTTTTCTACTTTTCCTTCTGTTAATGCCATTACATTTTTTTGATTCTTTATTTAATCTTCAAATCTATCGTGCTAAAGTAGAAAAATGTTGTCCCATTTTCTCTAAGGTATTATTAACTTCGCCAACAATTTTATCAACACTATGGCATATTACGATTACAATAAAATTGAGCAGGATTGGCAAAAGTACTGGGCAGACAACAAAACATTTAAAGCTGAGAACAACATCAAAAAGCCTAAGTACTATGTGTTAGACATGTTTCCTTATCCTTCGGGAGCAGGGCTTCATGTGGGTCATCCGCTGGGTTATATTGCCTCTTGTATTTATGCTCGCTACAAAAGATTGAAAGGCTTTAATGTATTGCACCCAATGGGATATGACTCTTTTGGTTTGCCTGCAGAGCAGTATGCCATTCAAACAGGACAACATCCTGCTATTACAACCAAAGAAAACATTGCTAGATACAGACAACAACTAGACAAAATCGGTTTAAGTTTTGACTGGGACAGAGAAGTAAGAACTTCTGACCCGAATTATTACAAATGGACGCAATGGATTTTTATTCAGATTTATAATTCCTGGTACAACAATAAAACTAACAAAGCCGAAAAAATAGAATCGCTGATAGCCGAATTTGAAAAAAACGGAAATCAAAATGTTGAGGCTGCATGTGATGAAAATACGCCTACTTTTTCTGCACAGGAGTGGAATTCATTTACGGAAGAAGAACAGCAAAAAATATTGTTGAACTACCGCTTAACTTACATTGGCGAAAGCATGGTAAACTGGTGTCCTGAGCTGGGAACTGTTTTAGCCAATGATGAAGTAAAAGATGGCGTTTCAGAAAGAGGCGGACACCCGGTGGTACAGAAAAAAATGAAACAATGGAGCATGCGAATTTCTGCCTATGCTCAACGCTTGTTAGATGGCTTAGAAAAAATTGATTGGACTGACTCTATCAAAGAAGTTCAGCGTAACTGGATTGGAAAATCTGAAGGCGCCTCCGTTCATTTTTCTTTAGAAAATGGAGAAGTGGAGATTGAAGTTTTTACCACACGCCCTGACACTATTTTTGGGGCAAGCTTTATGGTATTAGCTCCCGAGCATGAATTAGTAAATCAAATTACAGCTGCCGAACAAAAAGCAGAAGTAGAAGCCTACGTTTTAGCAACTTCTAAAAAATCTGAAAGAGATAGGTTAGCAGATGTAAAAACAGTGAGTGGAGCATTTACGGGTGCGTATGCTATTCACCCGTTTACGGGAAATAAAATTCCGATTTGGATTGCAGATTATGTATTGTCCGGTTATGGTACCGGAGCCGTAATGGCCGTTCCTTGCGGTGATGAAAGAGATTTTCGTTTTGCAACACATTTTGGTTTAGACATTCCTTCTATTGTAGAAGGATTTACAGGAGAAGAAACCATTGCCGATAAAAATGCCAAAATCATTAACTCTGATTTTTTGAATGGACTGACAGGTTTTGAGGCCATAAAAAAATGTATTGAAGAAATAGAAAAAAGAGGTTTTGGCAAACGAAAAATTAATTACCGATTAAGAGATGCGGTGTTTACCCGCCAACGATATTGGGGCGAACCTTTGCCTGTTTATTTTAAAAATGATGTGCCGTATTGTTTGAGTGAAGATGAACTTCCTTTGCAATTACCCGAAGTAGATAAATACTTGCCTACGGAAGACGGAGAACCACCGTTAGCCAGAGCGAAAGATTTTAAAACAAAAGACGGCTATCCTTACGAAACCTCAACCATGCCGGGCTGGGCGGGTTCTTCCTGGTATTTTTTGCGTTACATGGATGCGCATAACGACCAACTATTTGTGAGCCGTGAAGCAGCCAACTATTGGAAGCAGGTAGATTTATACATTGGCGGTGCCGAGCATGGAACAGGGCATTTGTTGTATTCTCGTTTTTGGTGTAAGATTTTATTTGATTTAGGATTGATTGGCTTTGATGAACCTTTCCAAAAAATGATTAACCAGGGAATGATTCAGGGGAATTCTGCTTATGCTTACCTTATTCAACCGACTGTGCAGCAATCGCAAAATGAAGGAAAAAAACTATCCTCAAAAGACTTGCCTCCAATTTTTGCTAGTTTTAATATGATTTCTGATGAAAGCTACATTAATACTAAATTAGTAGAACTAAAAAATAAATATACTAATGAAGGATGGCAAGTTTCCTCTATAAAGTGGTTAGGAGGGTTTTATAGATTACCTATTGATATATCAAAGCTTAATAAAAATACTATCTCAAATGAAGTTTTAAAAACTTATAGAGATGAGTTTAAAAATGCTTTCATAATTGAAGATAAAAACGGAGACTTTATAGTTGAAAGAGAAGTCGAAAAAATGTCCAAATCAAAATTCAATGTGGTAAATCCTGATGAATTAATTGAACGTTTTGGAGCAGACACTTTACGCTGCTATGAAATGTTTTTAGGTCCTATTGAACAACACAAACCTTGGGACACACAAGGAATTGAAGGAACGCATCGTTTCCTTAAAAAAGTTTGGAATCAGTTTCATGATGGAGATACTTTTAGCATAAGTGATGAAGCTCCAACCAAAGATGAATTAAGGGCTTTGCACAAAACCATTAAAAAAATGGAAGAAGATATTGAGCGATATTCGTTCAATACCTTGGTAAGTAATATGATGATTTTGTTGAACAGTTTACAAGAATTAAAATGTAACAAACGACAAATTCTTGAACCGTTTTTGATTTTACTTTCTCCTATGGCGCCACATATTTGCGAAGAACTGTGGAAATTGTACGGTCATAATGAATCTATCTCTTATGCTACTTTCCCTGAATTTAAAGAAGAGTTTTTGGCAGAAAGTGCTAAAAAATATCCGGTTTCGTTTAACGGAAAAATGCGTTTTACGGTAGAACTTCCTACGGGTCTTTCTAAAGAAGACATTGAAAAAGAAGTAATGGCTATGGAAGAAACGCAAAAGTGGCTGGAAGGAAAACCTCCCAAAAAGATAATTGTAGTTCCGGAAAAGATTGTAAATATTGTAATGTAGTTATTCCGATGAGCTGCCCGGAAATTTTACGTTCACTCCTATATTCATAATAAAAGGAATAAAAGCAGTTTCTGAGGTATAAACTAAAGGCAACGAAAGACCTAGCTGCATGTGAAATTTTATATTCGGAGCTCCTACTCTAAAAGTTCCTACAGGCTCTATAAAAAAATCACTGGTAGAAATAGTGTTTCCATTTTGCAGTTTAACAGAAGGGTAATTTGCCATCACGCCTCTTGTGGTAAATCCAAACTCAAAGTTTTCATCTGACTTTGCGTAAGTAGTCTGTAAATAAAATTTGTTGTATTCAAAATCAGAAACTCCTTGGCCACCTCCTACTACAACTTCAAGAATTTGTTTTTTAGAAAAGGTATTAAAGTAGCCTGCGCCTCCCGAATAAGAGTATGCGCCTGTAGGATTGTCTGTTGGTAAGGAAGATGAAACATCTCCAAGAACTAACAAGTGATTGGTAATAGAATACGCTCCTTGTAAATCTCCGATAAATAGCGCGTCTGCTGTTCCACTAACTTGATTTTTTTGAGTTAGCATAGGTGTGTTAACACCTGTAGGAACATAACCTGTTTTACAGCTATATGTCAAAAAAACAATAAGTAAAACACATATTGTTTTTAATATTTTCATGGTGTGTAAGATTAGACTACTTCAAACTCTTTTACGTGAACAGCTTCTACTGCTTTAAGTTCGGGTAAAGATTTTCTGATGCTTTCTTCAACTCCAGCTTTCAAAGTCATTTTACTCATGCTGCAGTTTTTACATGCTCCTAGCAATTCTACCTTTACCACTAGGTCATCACTAACATCTATTAAGCGAATATCTCCTCCGTCTGCTTCTAAAAACGGACGAATATCTGCTATTGCAGCTTCAACTTTTGAAATAATTTTTTTGTCTCCCAAGTGCGTGAAATTGAATATCCAAAGTTATAAAAAGAGATGAACTTTACAACTTATCAATTTAAGATTATTTTAACATGAATTTAGTGCGTCCAATATCGGCACCATCATGGTAAACTTCAACATTGTATTCACCCGAAGGAAAATCTTCGTCTCCTTCTTTTTTCTTCCAGTCAATACAAACATTGGTTTGTTCGCCTTTATAGTTTAGCGTATATTTTACGGAGTACAATCCTTTTACTCCATTGAAATTAAACATATGAGAATCATCACTTCCCAAAGAAAGTACTCTACCGTCAGGTGTTAAAATTCTCACATATAAAAGATGATTTCCCTTCTCACTTAATTTATTTTCCATAATGGTAAAGCAAGTTCTTATTTTATCTGCTTTACTTGCTCTATCAGTTTCTTTTCCGGTATTGTCATTTTTTACTTTTACTCCTGATGTATTTAAACCTGAAATAACAAAACGGCTGGCAGTTGTAACTTTTTGTGTTAAACCTTCATTTTGAGTAGACAGCTCGTTGTTCTTTTGCTTTTCGGAAGAAAGAGCTGTTTTAACCTCTGTATTTTCTTTTATCAAACCTTGATTTAAGGTGTTCAACGAATCAATAGTTACATTCATGCCGTGCATAATATCACGTAAAGTAGCCGCTTCTTTTTTGAGCTTATAGATTTCCCACTTGAGGCCTTTGTTTTCTTTTACTTGGTTTAACATTTCCTCAATCTGTACTCTTTGTTCCTCAATTTTTGCTCTCATTTCCGCATTATCGGTTTCCATGGCATCATATTGTGCAAGCATATCCGTTAATTCTGCTTCTAATGAACTTTTTTCAGCTTCTAAGTCTTCTTTTGATAATTCAATATACTCGATTTGGGTTTTTTGTTGCATTACTTGCCAACCCAGTATTGCACAGGTTACTGCTAACAAAATGCACAATACTATTAATAACTTATTGGTAGAATTGGATTTTTTTTCGGGCTTACTTGGTGTAGGTTGTTGTGACATAATGTTTTAGAAATCGTTTAGATTACAAAAGTAACGGAAACTTTTTTATCTTCGTGCTTCTGAACGGTTATTAGGGTGAAATTTTTAAAAGTAATATTGTTGATAACTCCTTTATTGGTGCTTTATATAGTGCAAAGCGAAAATATTGTAGTTGCCAAAATAAAAACCTATCCTGTAGATGAGTTTTACTTCCCTGAACTTAGTTATCAGTATCAATTAGACTCTTCCTTATTTCATAAAGCCATTAATGGCTATCATGAATTGGCCAATAAAAACTTACTTCAAAAAACCAATATTATCACCATCATAGATTTTACAAAGTCTGCCAATCAAAAAAGACTTTGGACCATTGACCTTTGCGAGCAAAAAGTACTGTTTCATGAATTAGTAGCTCATGGTAGAAATACCGGTGAAGAATTTGCCGCTGATTTTTCAAATAGAGAAGGGTCTTATCAAAGCAGTATTGGTTTTTATGTGACCGGAGAAATTTATGACGGAAAGCACGAACAGTCGTTAAAACTTCATGGGGTTGAAAAAGGGTTTAACAACAATGCTTTTGATAGAGGAATTGTCATTCATGGAGCCGACTACGTTAGCGAAGAGTTTATCTTAAATAATGGCAGACTAGGAAGAAGTCATGGCTGCCCGGCAGTTTCATTAGACATTAATGGAGAACTTATAAAAACGCTTGCTGAAGGTAGTTGCTTGCTTATTTATTACCCTGATAAGTCCTACCTAAAAAAATCAAAATTTTTTAACTAAAAATTGGCACTTTTTTTGATTAGTCTCGTATAACGTTTTTATACTGACTAAACCATGCCAAAATCGTTTTCCGCTATTATTGTTTTCATTATGCTTCTGAGTATTTTTTCTTGTAATAAACAGGAAGAAAATAAGGTTGCTGAAAACACAGATGTTACTCCCGTTTTTTCTGAAGAGTCTATCCAGCAGGGCATTGCGTCACTTTTAAACGATTCGCTAAAATCATCTTTTGTAAATAACAAAGAAGTTGTTGATTGGTATAAATCTAATCAACACCAGCCAAAATGGTTTAGAAACAATGATGATATAAGCAATGTGTTTTCTCTCTACAGTCACTTAAAATTATCTTTTGAGCACGGTATTAATTCTGAGTATTTTAAAACAAAAGAAATAGGGGCGCTTAGCAAAGAGGTTTATTTAAGTATGATGAAAAATCAATTGTCTTACGACAAACTTGCTATGCTTGATATAATGTTTTCTGATGCTGCCGTTACCTACTCTAGTGCACTTCAGTATGGGGTAGTTAACCCTAAAAAAGTTTATGGAGAGTCTTATAAAGTTGCGGCAAAGCCAAAAAAACAAGAGTTAGACGTATTAGAGACTACCGATACCAGAAAATTTTTATATGCCATTCAACCAAAAGATTTTCATTATAAATTAATGCAACAAGCCTATCTTGATTTAATGGAAAAAGAAGTTGATGAAGAAGGCCAAGACATTCCAAAACTGTCCGGTAAAATAGAGTTTGGAGATACTTCTAATTATCTTGTTTTGATAAGTCAAAGACTATTTAACTTAGGTTATTTAACTAAAAAAAGCACAGAAAATGTTTATGATTCTATCTTGTTTAAGGCGGTTTATCAATTTCAAGAAGACAATGGTCTTGTCGCAGACGGAGTAATAGGAAGCTATACTTACGATTTAATTACCCTAACAAACGAACAAAAGAAAGAAATGCTGGTTGCCAATATGGAACGAATGCGATGGATTGACCTACCCGAAGAAAACCCTTATCTTTTGGTAAACATCCCTTCTTTTAAGTTGCAAGTTAGAGACGGAGAAAACCTATTGATGGAAATGAAAACCTGTACCGGAAGCAAAGCTACCTCTTACTCTAACCATGAAACTCCATTAATGCATGACACCTTAGAGTATATGGTATTCAACCCGACCTGGTCTGTACCCAGAAGTATTGCCGAAAAAGAAATGTATCGAAAAATTGTAAAAGACCCTACTTATCTTGAAAGAAACGGATATAAAGTAATGAAAAACGGAAAATTTATCTCTACTTCAGAAATGAATTTGGCAAACTATACCGCATCATCAATGCCTTATAAATTTGTCCAAAAACCCGGAAGAGGAAATGCTCTGGGAACTGTAAAGTTTATCTTCCCAAATGAAAGTAACATTTATTTGCATGATACTCCTAGTCAATCGGCTTTTAAAAACGACAACAGGGCAGTAAGTCATGGTTGTGTAAGAGTTGAAAAACCAAAAGATTTAGCTCAATTCTTAATGCAATATAGTGCCTTAAGCGAAGAAGAAAAAGAAGAGATAGGCTCTTCGGGTAAAAATACCATTAGGGTTAACTTAAAAGAAACCATCCCTGTTTATATTCTTTATTTCACCGCCTTTGCAAGCCCTACAGGCGAAATAAACTATTACAAAGATGTGTATGAAAAAGATGCCGCTTTGCTAGACGCCATGAAATAAAAATCATTATTTTTGGCGTCCTTACAAAAAGAGATGCAAAAAATAATCAGTTTCATCCTTCGATTTATTCCCAGAAAAGTAATTCAATTGTTCGGAAACTTTGGGCTACCGGTTATTGCCCTTTTTTATTCAGGAAATAAAGTAGAATGTGCTGTTTGTCATAAAACCTACAAAAAATTCCTTCCGTATGGCAGACTTGAAGCATCTAGAAAAAATGCTCTTTGTCCAAACTGCTTATCATTAGAAAGACACCGCCTAATTTGGTTGTTTTTACAAACGCAAAAGCCTGAATTTTTTGAGAAAAAACACCATTTTTTACATGTTGCTCCTGAACTATGTTTTATTAAACGATTTGAGAAAATTCATGGTGATAATTATATAACTGCAGATATTGAGTCTCCTTTGGCAAAAGTTAAAATGGATGTACATGACATTCCATTTCCTGACAACACTTTCGATATTGTATTTTGTAACCATGTTTTAGAGCATGTAGATAGCGATGTAAACGTGCTAAAAGAGTTTTATAGGGTGATGAAGCCGGGAGCTTGGGCTATATTTCAGTCGCCCATTGACCATAATCTTGAAACTACCAAAGAAGATCCTACCATAACTGACCCAAAAGAGCGTGAAAAAGAATTTGGACAAGACGACCATGTAAGGATGTACGGAAAAGACTATAACAAAAGGCTTGAACTAGGTGGTTTTAAGGTAAATGCAGTAGATATGAGAGCGGTTTTAGGGGAAGAAAAGTTTAACCGATTTGCCCTTCCAATGAACGAAAAAGTATATTTATGTGTTAAATAAATACATTCAACGAAGAAAAAATGCAATTTATATTTTGTATTCTAGAAATAAGGTTTTATTATTGCACACTAATTTGCAAAGCTAATTAATAGCTTAACGGTTATGAGAAAATTAATTACAACATCACTTTTTACGCTTTTGGTGGTTTTAGCCAACGCTGGAGTTATAGTGTTAGAGGGAAATTACCAAGGTAAAAACTTATATGTTCAAAATCCATTTGCCGGTTCGGGAGTGGGTTTTTGTGTTTTTGAGGTTACCATTAACGGAGAAGTTACCACCGATGAGATTAACTCAAGTGCATTTGAAATTGATTTTACTGCATTTCAATTGAAATTAGGAGATGCTGTAGTTGTTAAACTTAAGCATAAAGACGATTGCAGACCTAAAGTATTAAATCCTGAGGTTCTAAAGCCAAAAAGTACGTTTGAGTGTACTAATATTGAAGTAAATAAAGAAGGCTCACTTACTTGGACGACAACCGGAGAAACCGGAAAACTTACTTATACTATTGAACAATTTAGATGGAACAAATGGATTAAAGTAGGTGAAGTTGAAGGAAAAGGTACTCCTGAGTCTAACTCTTATGACTTTAATGTTACGCTTCATCACGGTCAAAACCAATTTAGAGTAAAACAAGTTGATTACAGTAATAAGCCAAGATACTCTCCATCGGCTAAAGTTATGTCAGTAGTTGCTGAGGTTACTTTCAGCCCTATTAAAGCGAGTAAGGATATTACTTTCTCCAATGAAACTTTATTTGAAGTATATGACCAATACGGAAACATTGTGAAAAAAGGATTTGGTTCTACTATAGATGTTAGTAACCTTGAAAAAGGGATTTACTATCTTAACTACGATAATAAGATGGAGCAATTCATCAAAAAATAACAACAACATACTTTTTAGAAAAGCCCTCTTGTAGGGCTTTTTTTATACCCATAAGCACATGAAAAAGATAGAACACATAGGAATTGCGGTAAAAGACATTACAGCATCTAACAAGCTTTTTGAAAAGCTATTCAATAAAAAGCCTTATAAACAAGAAGAGGTTGAGAGTGAAAACGTAATTACTTCTTTTTTTGAAACCGGAGAAAGTAAAATAGAATTATTACAAGCCACAAACCCTAATAGCGCAATTAATAAATTCATAGAAAAAAAGGGTGAAGGCATTCATCATATTGCCTTTGAGGTAGATGATATTTATGCAGAAATTAAGCGCCTGCAAGTAGAAGGATTTACCATGATACATGAAGCGCCAAAAGAAGGTGCCGACAATAAACTTATTGCCTTTTTGCACCCAAAATCCACTAATGGGGTTTTAGTGGAGCTTTGCCAAGACAAAGGTTAAAACAAATCCAAAATATCTTCCCCTTTTTGCAAGTAATAAGTAATTATACCCATTTCTTTAGCAGAGGCAATATGTTGGGGAGAATCGTCAATAAAAAGGGTTTCGGAAGGCTGCAAATCATATTTTAAAAGAATATGATTAAACGCTTCCTTTTCAGGCTTTCGTAATTGAATTTCATGGGAATAAAACACTTCGTTAAAAAATGGGGATAATGAAGCCTGCCCTGTTTCTTTTTCTACTATTTTGCAAAACGCCTTAAAGTGAATCTCATTAGTGTTACTTAGCAAGAAAGTAATGTGCTTCTCTTTCAACTTGTTAAGTAGCGCTATTCTTTCTTTGGGCAAATCAAGCAACATGGCATTCCAGGCATCAACAATTTCTTGGTCATCAACTAATAAATTAGCTTCTGATTTTATTTGTTGAATAAACTCCTTTGATGATAATTTCCCAGTTTCAAAATGGTCGAACAAACCGCTCTGCTTTTGTTGAGAATACACTTCATCAAAGTTCTGCATGCCCAAATCTTTAAAAGCATTTTCGGTTAACTGATAATCAATGTTTAAGATAACTCCTCCCAAATCGAAGATAATATTTTTAATTCCGTTTAAATTCATCTTAATTTGTGTATTAAGGTGCAAATATGTAAAATTGCAGCCCAATTTAAGCTTCTTAAGCTTAAAAGGGCCCATAGCTCAGCTGGTTAGAGCACCTGACTCATAATCAGGGGGTCCCTGGTTCGAGCCCAGGTGGGCCCACTCTTTAAAACCTCAACTTTTTTAGTTGGGGTTTTTGTTTATAATTTAATCCACACACAATCTTTCATTTTATACCTTTGCGGTATTGTTTTTGCAAAGCAGTCCATAGTGAAATTAAAACAACTCATATTTTTTAGCTTTTTGTTGGCAGTTATTTCTTCCTCTGCACAAGTGGTATTTAATACTTCTTACCACAATTTTGGTATTATCAATCAAGGAGATGTAACGTATTACGATTTTGAAGTAACCAATGCCAGCAAAAAAGCCATTTATTTATTACGGGCTGATGAACCTTATGCTGTTAAAGTGTTGTTCTCTGCAAAAAAAGTAGAACCTGACAGCAGTGCTATTATCAGAATAAAATATACTCCTGTTAAAAAAGGTAGCTTTAAAAAAGAAGTGCCTATCTGGGTAAGTTCTAATAACGAACCGATTCTATTTACACTGGAAGGAAACTCCAAATATGGTGATGTAAACGAGCCTTTGGATTGTCCTGATTTTTCTGTAAATCGAAAACCGGTAGAGCTTAATCATGAACTTACGGTACAGGTGATTGATAAAATTTCTAAAGAGCCTATTAAAGGAGCCTTAGTAGATGTGATTTGGGACGGCCTCGCTTATAAACGTTATAAAACAGGCTCTTCAGGTATAGTAAGTAAGCAGTTTAGACAGGATTTATATTACATTGTTGGAAATGCAGAAGGCTATAAATCTGATGAGGCTTCTTTCTTTTTAAATAAAAAAAGTACCACTTTAGTGTTAGAGTTATTGCCGAAAGACGCTAATGAAAAAGACGTTCCGGTTAAAGATACACTTGCTAACGAACCACTTATTGTAGAAGTTAACCCGAATGATGCCGGACAAGAGTTAGAAGTGGAAGAGCCTGAAAACCCAGGAGAACTTTCTCGTAAAGAATATGCGCCAAACAATGTAGTCTTTTTAATAGATGTTTCTACCTCTATGAAACAACAAGGCCGTTTAGATTTGTTAAAAGCCTCAATGGTTGAACTTTTAAAACTGATGCGTGATATTGACAGAATTTCACTAGTAACCTATTCCAGTGACGCCATTGTTATTTTAGAAGGAGTGCCCGGAGATAACAAACAACCTATTATTGATACTATTCGCTCACTTACAGCGGGTGGATATACAGCTGGCGCTAAAGGAATTGAAAAAGCTTATGAGGTAGCTGAAAAACATTTTATCGAAAAAGGGAATAATCAGGTTATCATTTCTACTGACGGTGCTTTTAAAGTGGATGGAAAGGGAAAAGGTCAGTTAAAGGATATTGAAAAACATTCTGAAAAAGGAATTTATATGTCTGTAGTAGGTGTAAAAAATGAAAAATATACCATTGAATCTATGGAGTCTGTGGCCAAAGCGGGTAAAGGAAGTTATATCAACATATCTACTTACGAGCAAGCTAAAAGTGTGTTACTAGAAGAGATTAAAGCCAAATCTAAAATCAATCCTTAAATTTTGGTTAATTTAGCCTGCCTATGAGAGTAGTAGTTTTGGTAGTTTTAATTTCTTTGTCAAAGTTTGGGCTTTCCCAATGCAATTTTCAGATTTATCCTACCAATGTAAATGTAGATTGTTATACTGATTTTGCTGATTTTACTATTGACTCTGTTACAGGCGGAACACCCAACAAGTATGTTCTGGACGGACAAAACTACAATGGCTCCACCACTACTTTTCCTAATCTTTCTATTGGTAGTCATCAGTTAATTATTTCTGATGTTAGTGCTTGCTCAGACACTATTGAAATTACAGTTACTCAGCTAGAATGTGAACTGCCAAAAGGAAATGAAATTGTTACTCCAAATGACGATAAGTATAACGATACTTGGTTTATTTTAAACATTCATAAATATCCCGATAACGAAGTTTTTATTTATACCCGTTGGGGAGAAAGAGTGTATCATGAAAAGGGTTATGTAAACGGAGAAGGCTGGGATGGAACTTATGCCGGAAAGCTACTTCCTGCCGGTACGTATTACTATATAATTGATACAGGAGAAGAAGAAAAAGATGGAAGTAAAATATTAGTTAAAGGAGCCGTGTCACTATTTTATTAATGAAAAAATTACTTTTCATCATACCTCTGCTTTCTGTTGTTTTGCTTTCGGCACAACAAACACCACAATATTCGCAATACGTATTTAATAATTATGGCCACAACCCTGCTTTTGGCGGAATGCAAAAGTGCTTTGATTTAAAAATGGGTGGAAGATTTCAATGGGTTGGATTTGACAATGCGCCAAGGTCTTACTTTGTTAGCTTTAATATGCCGTTAAAATTTAAACGATACGTAAAAGGAACTCATGCGGTAGGTGCGTACATTTCTCAAGACCAAACACATATCATTAAGCATAATTACATTTATTTAGGCTACACTTACCATTTACGCTTGGCAAAAAAGAAACGGATGGCTATGGGAGTTTTTGGAGGCATGCAAGATTTTGGAGTAAACAGAATGACCAATGACCCTTTACTCCTGACACAGCAATCTGCTTACCACTATCCTGATATTATGCCGGGAATATTGTTTTATAATAAAACAGCGTTTTACGGGCTCTCTATTCAACAAGTAGTTCCGCTAAACATTAAAGTAGCGGGAGATAAAAACAAGCTAAAACACCATTATTTATTTATGATGGGTAAACGAATTCATACAGGCGGTAGTTGGAACGTGTTTTATTCTACATTAGTAAAAGCCAACTTTATAGCCCCTCCGGCTATTGATTTAAATTTAAATCTTGAATATGGTCAAACTTTTTCTTTTGGATTAGGCTATAGAGTGGGAGAAGCTATAAATGCGCAACTAAAATTTAAAGTAGGTAAAATTATAACTCTTGGCTATGCCTTTGATTATCCGCTTAATTATATGCGCAACCTCAATATCATGGGGCATGAAGTAATGCTTGGTTTTAGTGGTTGCACTCCATACGGAGCAGAAGGTCAAGACCCTTGTCCTGTATACCAATAAAAATTTATTGGTTTTTTATGCCATAACTCTTAGCAGTTTATTTATCTTTACCCTATCAATTATTTAGTTATGAGAAATTTATCTATCGCATTATCACTTTCACTATTAACTCTATTTAGCTGCGGAGGCGGAGAAACAGAAACAACTACCGATGAGGTGGTAACCATTCCGGGTTATGTAGATTTAGACTTATCGGAATATGGTTATGAATTAGTTATTCAGGTTCCGGGCGAAGACCAAGGTTTACCTGAAGTAAACGAAACTTCTTTTGGGAAAATTGAAATTAGAGTGGGTAAAATGTTTGGAATTGAAATAGCAGATGGTCCCGGAGATTTTGCATTACTTAAAAGTGATTTAGATGGTGATTTAGTTTATAAATCAAAAATTTTAGCAGAAGATTCAACCCACATTATTTACGAAAGAGAAATTCCTGATTCAGGTATTGAAACTGAATATCATTTCTTTTATGTAGCAAATATTAAGGACAGAGGCAGGTATGAAATTCAAAACCTAAAAGATGAATTTTATAGCAAAACAGCTGTAGAAAAAATGCTAGAGGCTTCTAAAACTTTAAGAGCTAAAAAACCGGGTGAAGTTATTGGTGAGCCGGCCGTTTAATCTTTTACAGCCCCCACTTTCTTAATTCAATCTGCGATTCTACTTTGTTTTCCATTGAATCATCCAGTTCAGGGTAAAAGTCTATTCCTGTTATGGTTTCTAATGTATTAACAGAAACCACATAATCTTTTAACTTACCAACTGCACCAACATGAGGAATTAAAAAAGCAATGGTTTTTATTTTTTCTCCGTCAAACCTCAACAGTGTTTTGTAATAATATCCGGGTATAGTTATTTTTTTCTCCGATAAAGTTCCCAGATTATTTACAAAAACAGGCCCTGTTGTCACATAAATAGTTGAATAATTGAGTGCCGTTTCTCTTACCCACTCTTCTAGGTCAGACCATATTCCTCTGTTAAATAACGGAAGTTGCGGACTCATGTTTGTCATTAAAAAAGATTCTTCATTCGCCTGTTTAGAAATATTACAGTCAGCTGCAGGACACAGATGTCCTTTATCAAAACCGGATGAATTATAATCTCCGCTTGATACTGCTTCAGAAGAAATGTTTTTATCGATTTTAAAACAATCGCATCTTTCCTGAGTAGCCTTCACTTCCTCTGCCGTTAATTCATAAGCCACCCAGTCTGCCTGCTTATGATTTGGATTATATGAAATTGAAAATTGACTGTATTCTATTACTTGACTTCCAACAATGTTAGCTGGTAGATAGTTAAATGTTTGAGCCGACAGGGCTACGGAAACAAAAACAAATAAAATAATTTGTAACATTTTTTTCATAGTGTTCAATAAAAAAAGCGCTCTTGGAGCGCTTTAGAATAATATAATGTTTGTAAATTAATTAACCTCCAAAGCTTTCACTCACAAATTTTTGAGTAGGGTTGGTTATTAAAACCGGTATTTGAGCATCGTTAGCAATTAAATCCATTTCGTCACTACCAAACAAGTCTGACATTAAGCCTCTATCTGACATATTTACAACAGCAATTAAATCCGCATCTACTTTAGAAGCAAATTTCACTGTTTGTTTAGCAAAATTTCCTTTTTCTTCTGCGTAATCAACAGTATATCCCATACCTCTTTCGTCAAGATATTTTTTTGCAAAGCTTAATTCCGCATTTGCCTTGTTTTTAAGAAATTCATCTGTTTCATAAGGCATAAAAAGCTTGATTCTTGATTTAAATACTTTAGCAATCATTGCCGTTACAGTAAGTTTTTGCTTGCTTTTTGGGTCATGGTCAATAGGAAGAACGATATCGTCATAACCATTGTCTTTAATTTCTTTTTCTTGAACAATAATAAATGGGGCATCGGAATTTACTACTACTTTCATTGCATAACTTCCTACCAAATGCTGAATCCCTTTTACTCCATGTGTTCCCATTATAATTAGACTAGCCTCTAATTCAGAAGCCATATCACCAATATCATCAAATATATTTCCAATTCTAACTGAAGGGTGAACAGTCACTTGAGGTGTAGATTTAGATACTGCCAGTGCTTCAAGCTTGTCTTTGTTTTCATCAACATCTTTCTGCTTTGCCACTACATGTAATAGGTGAACATCAGCGTTTAATTCAGGAGCTACTTTTACTGCATGGTTAAGGGCGCAGTCGCCTACTTTCGAAAAATCTGTTGGTACTAAAATTATATTTTTACTCATAGTTGGTTGAATTTGGTGGCAAAGATAAATTTATTTCTAAAACAAATGAAATGAAGACTTTAGTTTAACCATTATTTAATTTACTCCTTAAAAAACGGAAGATTTGTTCTGCTGACTATATGTACGTTTTTATAATAATAATGTAGTATTTGCGCATAGTTATACCCTAGTTTGGCCATTTTCATTGCACCCTCCTGACAAAGCCCCACACCATGCCCAAAGCCTCTTCCGCTTAGCATCAACAAATTGTTTTCGATAGGGGTAATACTAAAATAAGCAGACTTTAAGCCAAAGCTTGAACGTATTTCGGTTAAAGGAATAGTGAGGTTTCCACAGCTATAATTCTTTAATCTTGATGATTGTGTAAAGGAGTATTTACAGGAGGTTGAAATGCTGTCATTTTCCCGATAACCTTTTTGCTTTAAATAATTATCCCACTCCGAAGTCGTAATTGTTTTTTTCCATTTTGCATTATTTTCATGAAGACAAAAAGAGTCTCTTGTGCTTTTTAGGTATTCTAATGGGTTTATCCAAACGTCTTCTGAATTAGCAGTTTGGCCACCACAATTAGAATAAAAAGCTGAGTTGATTAAGTTAATGTCACTATCCACTATTACGATATCTTTTGTCTCTAATGCTGCTTTATGAATGGCTTTACTTGTAGGATAGCCATGATATGCCTGACAATGAACTCTGTCACAAAGCTGAAAACCATCTGCTTCATGACGCGTAAAGTTTTTTAAGGCATACGTTCTGCAAATAATTGCCTGCAATTTAAAATATTCTTCCGGTGGGCTTTTTCCTACTTCACTTTCAACTACTCCTGCTATGTAGTTATCTATGTCAATGTTGTTTATTAACTGTAAATAACTGTAGTAAGTGTGTTGGGTAATAAATAAGTTGTCTTCATATGTTCTTGATTTTAAGTCTGGTGAAATACATCTTATTTTAAATGTGTTTTGCCAATCTAACCCAATAATATTCACTTGCTTAAACTCTCCAAAATCTATGTCAGCTCCTTTTAAGCTCACCCCATTTTTTTCGATAGAAATATGCATTACATCATTTAAATGAATTTCGGTAAGCTTTCCTTTTTCTGTATATACAGCGTATTTTCCGCTTGAGGGGCTAAATACTAGTCGTTTTACTTCTTGGTTAGACAAAATGCCAATGTTTACCATTTCTGCATTAACTACAATACAAATACAGTTTAAGAGGACCAAAAAGAAATTTCTAACAAGCATAAAAGACAAAGTTATCTGTCTTATATATAGCAGTTGCTATATTTTGCTTTTTTAATAAAGTAGTGGCTGTTGAAAACCAATTATATACTATTTATTAAATTTGGCTTACAGGAAACTAGTTTATGATTTTTTGGGGTAAAATTCCACTACTTAGACTCATCCTACCTTTTGGTGCCGGAATAGCTCTTAATGCTTTTCTAGGCTTTAGAAATCAGTATTTTGTTTTCGTTTCAGCTTTGTTTTTTCTTTTTGTTGTTGGGTTACACTTATTTAAAATACAGCCATACAGGCTAAGATGGGTAAACGGAGTGCTTGTCTATTTTATCTTTTTCAGCCTTGGATGTGAAATCGCTTATTGGAACAATATTAATAATCATCAGTCTTACTACAAGCAATTCCTAAGCTCAGAAAACTATAAAAAGGACACTTTATTAATTCGAATAAAAGAGGAGCCATCTGCTACTAAAAAATCTTGGAAAGCGGTATCAGAAGTAAAGGCAATATCATCTGAAGGGAAGTGGAAAGAAGTAAAGGGTAAATTGCTTTGTTATTTTGAAAACACTGAAAAAATAAAAACATTAAACTATGGTGATGAATTAATCATTGTTTCAAACATTCAAAAAACACAAGCCCCTAAAAATCCAAATGAGTTCAACTATAAGCAATATTTATTCTATCACCAGATAAACTTTACATCTTACATTAATGAATCCTCATGGCAAAAGACAGGAAAAAACTCTGCCTATAAAATATTTGAAAAAGCTTTTTGGCTGAGAAATAGCATTATTGAAGCGCTAAAACATCAGGGGCTTGATAAAAACGAGTTAGCAGTTGCTTCAGCTTTAATGCTTGGCTACAAAGATTTAATTGAAGATGATTTACAAAGAGCTTACTCCAGTGCAGGTGCAATGCATGTGCTTGCTGTTTCTGGGCTTCATGTTGGGATTGTATATGGTATTTTTACATTTTTATTGAGCTTTCTTGGAAGATTTAGGTTTGGCAATGCTCTAAAAACCTTATTGTTAATTCTCCTGATATGGGGTTATGCTCTTTTAACAGGATTATCGCCTTCTGTTCTAAGGGCAGCCACCATGTTTTCTTTTGTAATTATTGGTCAAAATTTAAAACGGAGTACCAATTTTTTTAACACACTAGCTGCTTCGGCCTTTTGCTTATTGCTAATAGACCCTTATTTGTTAATGGAAGTTGGTTTTCAACTTTCATACTTAGCCGTTTCCGGCATTGTATTAATGTACAACTGGTTTTATCATTGGTTTAGCTTTGACAACTGGCTGTTTGATAAAGTATGGCAGCTTACTTCAGTATCCTTAGCAGCACAAATAGCCACCTTTCCATTAGGGCTTTATTATTTTCACCAGTTCCCTCTTTTATTTCCGGTTTCAAACTTGGTTGTTATTCCTGCTGCTGCGCTTATACTCATACTTGGAATAGCTTTTTGCACTGCGTTACCCGTTCCCATATTAAGTGAGTTTATTGCTTTTCTGTTAAAATGGATTATAAAGTTTACAAATGATATCGTTTTTACCATCAACAACATTAAATGGTCTCTACTCGAAAACATTCGTGTTGAAATGATCGATACCTGGCTGCTTTATGGCTCAATAGGTTGCTTTCTGATTTTTATTTCAACCTTAAAAAATAAGTATCTCTACTTTTTGTTTGCCGGCATTAGTTTAGTCATTTGCTTACAAATTATAAGGTATGATAAATATAACGAACAAAGAGTAATTTCCTTTTATAATGCCGGAAACCAAGCACTTTTACAATTAACAGATGGAAGAAATGCCGTTATAATAGGTGATTCATTAATTACTCAAGATTACTATTCACTATTATTTTTTACTCAAAACAACAGAATCAAATTAGGGTTAAGAGAACCGCTGACCTTAAATTTTAGCGACTCATTACTAGCTCAAAACTTTTTCTACAACGCACCATTCATAGGGTTGTATAACAAAAAATTACTCCTTATTCGAAATAAAAAAGATTTAGATTACCAATTCAACACTACTTTCGATTATGTTATTTTAAGCAATAACGTTAGGGTTTCTATTTCTAGACTAAATAAATTAATAAACTTCAAAACCCTTGTTTTTGACAGCTCCAACACTTTAAAACAAATCAGATATTGGACTAGAGGATGTGAGGAAAACCAAATAAAGTATATCAATATAAAACAAGAAGGAGGGATAAATATCTGCTTTTAGGAGTACGACAAAACATTCAATTTAAAAAATTAAATTGTTTGAAGTTATAAGTTTAATGTTTAACTTTATCCGTCTTAAATTTAATCGCATGAAAAAAATCGCTACTATTTTACTTGCAGTAATTATTTCTGCATCTGCTTTTTCCCAAACCTTTTATGAAAATTATCAAGATGGGAAAATATGGTTTAGAGTTAGCTCTAGCTTTCCCTTTAGCCAAGTAACTGACAACTTTAATACTCCTATTGAAACGCTTCCTTTTCTTTTTTCAATGGAAAAAAAATATGGTATTACTAATCTTTCAAGACCATTTTTCGCTTTAAAAAATGAAGATGATCTTCAACGAACTTTTAGAGTTGATTTTGAAAATATTCATTTAGTTGAGCAGTTTGTTGCTGAATTAGAGGCTACAGGATATTTAGATTATGCCGAAAAAGTTCCTCTAGATAAAATAGACTTAACTCCTAATGACCCTTCTTATGGAACCCAATGGCATTTAGCTAAAATTCAAGCTGATTTAGCTTGGAATGTAAGTACAGGAAGTTCTTCTATTATAGTTGCAACTGTTGACAACGCAGTTGATATTAACCACACAGATATTACAGCCAGCAAATGGGTTAATTCCGGAGAAATTCCTAACAACAATGTTGATGATGATGCTAATGGATATATAGATGATATTAATGGTTACGATGTTGCCGATAACGACAACAACCCTACTCCTCCTTCTTCTTCATTTAGTCACGGGACACATGTTGCGGGAATTACAGGTGCAACTACAAACAACAATACTGGAATTGCTTCAATTGGATTTGGTATAAGAGTTATGGGTGTAAAAGCAACCAGAAATTCTGGAAGCGCTACGTCTATAACTGATGGGTATGCAGGCATAACTTATGCTGCTGCAGCCGGAGCGCATGTGATAAATTTATCTTGGGGAGGAAGCTCTTATTCAGCAACAGCACAGTCTGTAATTAACGGAGCATATAATGCAGGTGCAATTTGTGTAGCAGCAGCAGGTAATAATGGAGATATTGAACCTCACTATCCTTCTGCTTATGACCATGTTATTTCAGTTGGAAACACAACAAGCTCTGACGCTAAAAGTTCATCTTCTAGTTATGGTGGATGGGTAGATGTAAGTGCTCCGGGTAGTAGTATATATAGTACTTATCCATTCAATACTTATCAAACTATTTCAGGAACATCAATGGCTTCGCCACTTGTAGCAGGTTTGGTTGGATTAATGCTTTCACATAACTCAAATCTAAACATGGCTGATGTCGAAAACTGTCTCTATTCAACTTGTGACCCTGTAACGGGAAGTAATTCCCAATGGATGGGTGCTGGCCGAATCAATGCTTTTAAAGCTATGAATTGTGTTACTTCTACTAAAACAGCAAAACCAAGTGTAGACTTTTATGCTGATGTTACGACCTCATGTAATGGAGATGTAAACTTCACTGACTTATCCCTAAATTATCCTAATGCTTGGTCTTGGAATTTTGGTGACGGGAACACCTCAACCCAACAACACCCTTCACACACTTACGCAAGTAACGGAACTTATAATGTAACCCTTACGGCAACTAATTCAAATGGAAATACCTCAGTTACTAAAACAGCCTATGTCAATGTTTCAATGTCAAATCCCCCTACCACTACTAACGATACTGTTTGTCCAAACAATGCTGCTACATTATTAGCAAATGGGGCAGGTACAGTAAATTGGTATGGTTCTCCTACAGCTCCAAACCCTTTTCAATCTGGCACATCATTTAATACGGGCGCTATTTCAAGTAATGTAACTTATTACGTTAGCGACTATACTTCTAAAGCCACTCAAAAAGCAGGAATGACCTCTAATACCGGTGGTGGAGGATATTTTACTAATCCGGCCTTTTTAATGTTTGATGCTAATAAACCATTTGAGTTAGTATCTGCTGTGGTTTATGCAGGTGCGGCCGGTAGCAGAACTTTTCAACTTCAAAACAATCTTGGACAAGCAGTTGCTACAAAAACCGTAAATCTTGTTTCAGGGCAACAAAGAATTAATTTGAACTTTAATGTTCCTGCTGGTAAAAATTATAGAATTGGTGTGTTTTCTGGAACAGTCAATTTATATAGAAATAATGGTGGAGTAAATTATCCATACTCTGACCCTCAAAACAGAGTGCGTATATTCCAAGGAAGTGCAACCGGTCTAGGTTTTTATTATTTCTTATATGACTGGGAAATTGCAGACTTGTCATGTGAAAGCCCTAGAGTTCCTGTTTCTGGAATTATTAAAAACTGTAGTGGAACCGGAATTGAAGAAGGCTTAATTTCCGATTTATCTGTTTACCCAAATCCTTCAAGCAATGTTTTTAATATTGAATTATTTAGCCATGAAACTATTTCGTCCAAATATGTTGTCGCTGATAATACTGGCAGAATCATCATGAATGAAAGTGTTTTATTACTTAGTGGAAAAAACAAACTTGAAGTTAATCTTTCAGGTTTATCCAAAGGTATCTATCATTTACAAATCGTCAATGAAAAAGGAGATGTTCATCAAAAACTTATCTTAAATTGATTTGACTCAAAACAATACTTTTTTACAAGCCCTTTGAATTTTTTTCATGGGGCTTTTTCTTTGACTATATGCAACTTTAGAATTATCTTTGGAGTCTAGTCAAAAAGTAGTTTATGAAAGTATTTGTTATATCCCTTAAAAGAGTATTATTTACTGCTCTACTAATTTTAGTTTCTTCCATTTCAAATGTATCTTTTTCTCAAGGAACACTTATGCCTATTGGTCCACAGGCTGCCACATTTTCAAGTATGGTTAGAGGATACTATTTTACTGCCCCAGCAAATTTTACAATATGTGGGCTGTATATTCCAACAGACGCTTCAACTGCCTCACAAAATGTAGAGGTAGTAAGGTTTACAAATGGTGCCCCTCCAGCATTTGCTGCCACAACAAACAGCTTTGTATCTTTATTCTATCAAGCTAATTATGTGCCTAATACTATTATTCCGTGTAATATTCCTGTTAATGCAGGAGATATAATTGGTATATACGGTGCAAGAGGAGCGGGTATGGTAAACAGTTATAACGGAATTCAACACGCTACCAATATTTTAGGGTTTCCTGTTACACTTTATAGAAGTGGGATGCAAGCTAATTTATCCACTCAACAAATGGCTAATATATGGAGTGAAATAAATGGAAGAATAGGAAGAATTGAGATGTATTATAACTGCTGTGCCGGATCTACAGCACCTACAAGTGTTACGGCTAGTTTGAACCCTATTAATTGTGGTGACTCAACTGTATTAACGGTGAATGGGGGCTCACTAGGCCCTGGTGCAAACTGGTATTGGTACACAGGTGGATGTGGTGTCGGAACACCTATCGATTCTAGTGTAAGTATAACTGTTAGACCTAATGTAACTACAACTTATTATGTTCGTGCAGAAAGCTCTTGCAACATTACTACATGTGACTCCATAACAATTACAGTCAATAATATTAATGATGCTACATGGACTAACCCTAGTCCAATTTGCCAGGCAAACGGAAACATTATTCTTGATAGCTTAATTACAGGAACCACAGGCGGAACTTGGAGTGGAACAGGAGTGACGGGAAATGTATTTGACCCATCTAACGGTACTCAAACTATTAAATACATTGTGGGCACTTCACCCTGCCAAGACAGCCTTGTGCAAACAATAACCGTAATTCCTACTGCAATAGCTTCTTGGAATAACCCTAGCCCGATATGTGAAGCAAATGGAAATATTATACTTGATAGCTTAATTACAGGAACTACCGTAGGAACATGGAGTGGAACAGGTGTAAACGGAAATGTATTTGACCCTTCAAGTGGAACTCAAACAATAACCTATATTGTAGGCACATCACCTTGTCAAGACACCTTAACTCAAACTATTACAGTTAACCCAGATGTTGATCCATCATGGGCTAACCCTAGCCCGATTTGCTCAAATGGCGGGCTAATTAACTTAGACAACTTAATTACAGGAACCACAGGAGGCACTTGGAGTGGTCCAGGCGTAAATGGCAATTTTTTAAACCCATCTGCGCTAGGTAATTCTTCAATTAATATAACCTATACTGTGGGCACAACTCCTTGTGTTGAAAATCAAACTAATGTAATAATTATTCAAGAAGTTACTGCTCAAATAAATGCTAGTCCTGAATCTGGTATATCACCATTAACAGTAACATTTGGAAATGGAAGTAGCGGAGCAACAAGCTATTTTTGGGATTTTAACAACGGTAATACTGATACTACTTTTAGTCCGACCCAAACATTTCCTTCTGGCACCTATCAAGTTATGTTAATTGCTACCAATGGTTTATGCTACGATACGGCTTATGTAACCATTGAGGTTGTTGACAAATCTAGCTTGATTGTGCCTAATGTATTTACACCAAACGGTGATGGTAAAAATGACCAATTTGATGTAATTGGAGTAAACCTAAAAAGCATTGAGGTAGCTATTTATGATAGGTGGGGACTTGAGTTATATTCTTGGAACACCTTAGACGGATTTTGGTCTGGTGAAACTTCTAAAGGAAAAAAAGCAGCTGATGGCACATATTATTATGTTATTACAGCAGAAGGGATTGATGGTGAAATGTACTCCAAAAAAGGTTCTTTTAGCTTAATTCGATAGTTTTTTTACTTCTGTATGCAACTTTTTAATTACATTTAGAGTCTTGTTATGGATTAAAAACTATTGCTATGAAAAAAATACTTTTTTCTGCCTTATTAATTTTAGTAGGGTTTTTAGGGCTTAATACTTCTTTAAAAGCTCACGTTGTTCAAATCGGATATTGTGTTAACTGTGATGATGTTTTAAGGCTTTATTTAGAACATTGGCATGGAAATGCTGATCCATCGAGCACAACAATGACAATTTCTGTAACTGTAAATGGTGTTACAACAACCTATACTGGCTCTCCACTTGTTAACCTTCAAGATACTCCGGCAGCAAAGTTACCAGGATGTGCAACTCCTTTGACTGTTTTTGCAAGCTGTCCGGGAACAGGCCCTCAAACAGCAAATTATTATAACGATTGGATAAGCTATGATTTTCCTCAAGTTCCTTGTGGGGTTCCTGTTTCTTTTAGTGTTATTTCAGGAAGTAACGCATTTACATCTGATGGTTGTAATATGTATCCTGCCACTTCAGGTACATTTACTGTTCCATGTGGAAAATCATCTTTACCTGTTTCTAATTTAACCGTTTGTGCAGGAGATTCTTTCCCTCCGGTTATTTTTCCTCCTCAACCAGGAGTTGTATATACATGGAGCAACAGTGATACCACTATTGGGCTAGGTTCTTCTGGTATGGGTAATATAGCTCCCTTTTTAGCATTAAATAATACTCTTACTCCTATTGTTTCTGTTTGCTCAGTTTATTACAGCTGTATTGATACTGCCTTTACATTTACTGTGGCGCCTCTTCCTAGACCTAGCTTTTCTGAAGTAACATATTGCCATGAAATGGTATTTACTGGTGGTGCAGAAACTTCTACAAGTACAGGAAATGTAACGAAATGGGAGTGGGACTTTAACAATGATGGCACTATTGATACTGTTGGTCCCAACCCTGAATTCAGAGGCTTTCCAAGAGATGGAAGTTCATTTACAATGAAACTTACTATTACCTCTGAAAACGGCTGTACTAAAGATACTGTCGTCAGCGTCACTCCATCACCTCCTCCTACACCAAATATTATACACACCAATATATTTACACCAAATGGTGACGGTAAAAATGATTTATTCCACTTTGGAACACAAGATTTAACAACCATTGACGTACAAATTTATGATCGATGGGGTAAAAAAGTTTACTCTTGGACTGATGTTAATGGTTCCTGGGATGGGAAAACTTTAGCAGGTAAAAAAGCCGCTGAAGGCACATATTATTACTACTTTACAGCTGAAGGAACCGATTGTGTAACTTATGAACATCAAGGGTTCTTTACTTTGAGTAGATAAAATTTTGTAAGTTGTTAATATAAGATGAAGAAAACCGGACTATTTATTTTATTGACCATTGCTTTTTTTAGTTTATTTGGACAAAGTAATATATTAGTTATAGACTATAATAACGGTTTTTCAAGCGACCAATGGAATAATGCAAGCATAATATATAATAGGCTTTTAGCTACTCAAACAAGTGTAACTAGAGTAGCTTCCATTCCTGCAACCATTAGCAATACTCAGTATGATCAAGTATGGATCTTTGGAAACATGCAAACTCCTGCAGCCACCACACTAAACCCAGTAATTACATACATGAGAAATGGAGGAGCTGTTTATGTTCAATCTGAAGTTAGTTGTTGTAACAATCCAGCAGCTTTTGCTGATCAAATAATTGACTCAACAGTTATTGTTGGTAGTTCAATTACTCACTTTACCACCAAATCAGGAAATTATGAATATGTTTTGTATAATGCATTGAAATGTGCTCCTTTTCTTGAACATGGTGCAGCAGTAAGGCCATTTATTGGAACTCCTCAAAAAAACGTATTATATGAAGCTAACAATACATGTGGGACAGCAATAGGTTCTGGTGACATTGTTGGAGTTAGGTTTGCTCCTTGTGATATGATAAATGGAAAAGGTGCATTTATTGCAAATGGAGACTTTAATATTTTTCCGCTTAGTGGTCATTGTGGAGCTGTAGGAATTATGGGAACTCCCAATAATGACAGTATCATTGATTTAATAGCTAGATTACTTGAAACCATGACCTGTGTTGATACAGGGGGAACGCTTACACTAACTGCAAACCCTGCTGCATTTTGTAGTTCAACTCAACTAGGTTGGACATATAACGGTCAAGGTTGCCCAATAATTGGATGCGATACCGCCACTAAGTATAAATGGTCTGTTGTTAGCGGTGAACCTATCAATGTTCCCGTAAACTTCTCTTGTGATACTTGTCCGTATCCCATTGCTTCTCCTAGTATTACAACTACTTACACTCTTAGTATATATAAAGGTGATACTGCTTTAAACTGTCCTTTGGCTGGTGGCACCGTAATTCCTATTACAGTTACCCCACTGCCTGTGCCTAACAAAGGATTTTTATCCTACACAACTGACTGTGATAGAAATATCTTTCTTAATGACTCCGGAACAACTATCTATGATTCTCTTCAGTGGCAATCAAGTGTAAATGGTTCTCAATGGGTAGACATTGTTGGAGCAGATTCTACTTATCATTTTCATCCAAGCGCTCCTAACGGAATTTGTTATAGGGTCAAAGCTTTTAATAGTTGTGGAACAGTATATACTGATACTCTTTGCCCTGTATTTTATAACATTCCGACTGCAGCTTTTTCTGCATCACCATCATCTCCAAGTTTACTTAATGTTCCTATTCAATTTACGGATAATTCTACCGGAAATATTGTTTCATGGCAATGGGATTTTGGTGATGGAAATACTTCAACTATTCAAAACCCTACTCATACATATTCAGCTAAAGGAACATATAGTGTTAAATTGGTTGTGACTGATAACAATGGATGTAAAGACAGTATTATTCAAACTCATGAAATAATTGCCAATGTTCTTGTTCCAAATATCTTTACTCCAAATAAAGATGGGCAAAATGATCTACTCGTTTTTTCTAATTTAGAGTATTACGAAAATAACCTAAAGGTTTTTAACAGATGGGGTAATCTTATCTTTGAAGCTGATAACTATAAAAATGACTGGGATGGTGGCGATGCAAGTGATGGAACTTATTACTTTATTTTAGAGGTCATTAATACCAATTCGGAAGTAGAAATACATAAAGGCTCTTTCACTATATCAAGATAAATAACCTTGAGCTATCTGATTAAAGATGGCTTTTTTTATAACAATTTTTATTGTTTTTCGTTAAATTGGCATAAGGTTTGTTTTATTACCAACAACCCTTAATATCGCTAAATATGAAAAAGTTGGTTTTATTTACTTTAAGTGCCTGTTTTGTAGGATTAACTGCTTTTAATCCACAAACTAAAATGCCTGAATACAATAAAGACGATAATGGTTATCGTAAAATTACTCATAAAGCATTTCAACCAGGAGAAAAACTAAAGTACAGGCTTCATTACGGTATTATTGATGCGGGTGAAGCAGTTCTTGAGGTAAAAGAACACCCAACAACAATAGCCGGAAGAAAAATTTATCATATGGTTGGTAACGGCTATAGTAAAGGAACTTTCGACTGGTTTTTTAAAGTTAGAGATAGATACGAAACCTATATGGATGCTGATGGTGTTTTCCCTTGGCTTTTTGTTAGAAGAGTTGATGAGGGTGGTTATAAAATCAACCAGGATTATAAGTTTTACCAAAACAAGAACAAAGTTGATAATGGAGAAGGTCAAACATTCGACACTCCTGAAGGAATTCAGGATATGCTAAGTGCTTTTTATTACGCTAGAACAATTGATTTTAGTAAGGCTAAAAAAGGAGATGTTTTTACGGTAACCACCTTTGTTGATGATGAGATATTCCCTTTACAAATTAAATATGCCGGAACAGCAGTGTTGAAAATGGATGGAGTAAAATACAATACGCTTAAGTTTCACCCTGTTGTACAAAAAGGTCGTATTTTCAAAAATGAAGAAGATTTAACCGTATATATCTCCAATGATGGAAATAAAATTCCATTGATGGCACAAGCTAAAGTTCTTGTCGGCTCAATAAAAATGGAGCTTATAGAAAGTGAGGGCTTAGCTAATCCACTTAACATTGTTGAATAATGATTTTTATCAGATAATCCGTAAGTCTTTTTTAACTATTTTTAGAGCCCTTAAACAAAAGGGCTTTTTTAATGGGAGATTTTAAACCGGAAATACTTCAACGATTAAAATTATTAGAAGAAAAGTATGCTGCTATGGGGCAAGACTTAACTTCTTATTTAGATGGTTTGCTCTATGCAGATTATTTGACTTATTGGGATTATATTCAAACCGATACATTACTAAGCCTTCAAAAGCCTAAAACCAGCTTTCCTGATGAGAAGATTTTTATCATGTATCATCAAATTACTGAGTTATACTTTAAGCTGAGTTTACATGAATTAGAACAAGTTGCAAACCATGAAAATCTAACTGCCAAGTTTTTTTATGAAAGAGTTAGAAGAGTAGTTAGGTATTTTGAAGCACTTACACTTTCATTTGATATTATGTCAGAGGGCATGGAGCAAGAGCAGTTTTTAAAATATAGAATGGCACTGCTTCCTGCTAGTGGCTTTCAATCTGCTCAATATAGACTGATAGAATTTTCATGTACAGACTTGATAAATCTTGTTGATAAAGACCACAAAAGCAAGTTTGATGCTAACTCCTCTCCTAAAGATATGTATGAATTTGTTTACTGGAAAAATGGAGCCACAGAGTTAGCCACAGGTAAAAAAACCTTGACACTAAGGCAATTTGAAGAAAAATATGCCGCCCGATTTATTAAACATGCCTCAGAGTATCGAAACAAAAACTTAAAAGTATTGTACAATAAACTTAGTGAGGAGGAAAAAAGAAAGTATGATATTAAAGAACTGTTGAAAAAGCTTGATTTACAAGTTAACGTTCTTTGGCCATTAGCACACTATAAAACTGCTGCAAGGTATCTTCAAAAAAATCCTGAAGATATTGCTGCAACAGGAGGAACAAACTGGCAAAAGTATTTGCCGCCCAGATTTCAAAAAAGAATTTTCTTTCCTGAACTATGGACAGAGCAAGAAAAAGAAGAATGGGGAAAAAGTTGGGTTTACGAAAATATTTTTTCAAAAAAACTATAATGAAAAAGCTTTTAGGATTTATAGTAATAGGTTTTATTGTTAATTCATGTAGCTTCATTGATAGCAATGAAGTTGTAGATGATGTAATAGATAATGTTGAAGAAAAGTACATCCCTAAATTACATTACGGCATTAATATTGACTCATTAAATGTTTTCAAAGGAAAAATCAAAAACAATGAATTTCTCTCTAACCTTTTGCTTCCTTATGGTGTTTCATACCAACAAATTCACCAACTGAAAGAAAAGTCAAAAGATATTTTTGATTTAAGAAAAATTGCAGCCGGTAAAAACTACTCCATTATCTTTAAAGAAGATTCAGGTAAAAGTTTGGCAACTCATTTTATTTACGAAGCCAATCAAATTGAATATGTTGTTTTTCAGTTTTTAGATAGCTTAAATGTTTATAAAGCTGCCAAAAAGACTTCTCTAAAACAAAAGCAAACATCAGGCGTTATTCACTCCTCTTTGTATGAATCCATTCAAAAATCTGGCTCAGACCCATTACTTGCACTTGAAATGGCAAATATTTATGCATGGAGTATCGATTTCTACAGAATTCAAAAAAATGATAGCTTCAAGGTAATATATGACCAATTACTTGTAGAAAATAAACCCATTAAAATTGACAAAATAAAAGCAGTTATTTTTTACCACAATGGTAGAGAGTTTCAAGCGTACAGATACACTGAAAACGATGTGACTGAATATTTTGATGAGACAGGTAAAAACTTAAGAAAGGCATTTTTACAATCTCCGCTTAAGTTTGGTGTATTAACTTCTGGCTATACATTAAAACGATTTCACCCAGTTCAAAAAGTAAACAAACCTCATTACGGAACCGATTATGCCGCACCTACAGGAACGCCTATTTTAGCAACAGGTGATGGAAAAGTAATAGAATCTGCTTTCAAAAAATATAACGGGAATTATGTAAAAATTAAGCATAATGGTGTTTACACCACTCAATATTTACACATGAGCAAAAGAGCCGTAAAAGCTGGTGATTATGTTAAACAAGGTGAAGTTATAGGTTATGTAGGAAGCACCGGTCTTGCAACAGGGCCTCATGTCTGCTATCGTTTTTGGAAAAATAATTCACAAGTTGACCATAGAAGAGAAGAAATTCCATCTGCCGAACCGGTAAAAGATATGGAAGCTTTCCAAAAAAATATTGCGGCTTTTCAACAACTATTAAAATAATAATTACATTTGCTCCATGATTAGAACAAATGCATATTACTATTATTCATCGATAAGCTCGGTCGGGTAATAGTTTGTGCTATAAATATTTGTTAACCCGAACCGTTTGGCTCGGGTTTTTTATTTTATAAACTTTTAATAATGAAACAGAACTACAACAATTACACAAAAGAAGACCAAGAGGTTTGGGGCATTCTTTTTAAAAGACAGGTGACTAATTTAAGAGATAAAGCATGTCGCGAATATTTAGATTGCTTAAGTGAAATGAATGACGTTCTTCATGCAAAAAGAATTCCTGAGTTTAGTGAATTAAATGCCGTATTAACCCATAAAACTGGTTGGAGTATTGAAGTTGTTCCCGGTCTAATCCCTGTGGATGACTTTTTTAAATTACTAGCTCAAAAAAAGTTTTGTTCGTCTACCTGGTTAAGAAAGAAAAGTCAATTAGACTATCTTGAAGAACCTGATATGTTTCATGATATCTTCGGACACATTCCCTTATTTATGAATGATATTTTCGCTGACTTTGTTTACCGATTTGGATTGCTTGGAATGAAGCATCTTAATAACCCAACCATACTTACACAGTTACAGCGACTATATTGGTTTACCATTGAATTTGGTTTATTCAATCAAAAAAACAGTATTTATGGAGCAGGCATAATTTCCTCATTTGGTGAATCAAATCACATTTTTAATGATAATATAGAGGTCATTCCATTTGATATCCGTAAAGTACTGAAACAAGATTTTGTTAATAGTGAAATTCAGCAGCTTTATTTCTCCATTAATAGTTTTGATGAATTGTATAACTCTATTTCTGAAGCAGAAAAAATATTCCACAACAATGAAGTAACAATGTTTACTTAACTTTGCGGCTGCATGGTAAAAATTGCTAATATAGAATTAGGAGATTTTCCTCTGTTGCTTGCGCCAATGGAAGACGTTAGTGACCCACCTTTCCGTAAATTATGTAAAGAAAACGGAGCAGATTTAATGTACACTGAGTTTATCTCTTCAGAAGGTTTGATTAGAGATGCCGCCAAAAGCAAGATGAAGCTCGATATTTTTGAATACGAAAGACCCATCGGCATTCAGATTTTTGGTAGCGACATTGATTCTATGAAGCAAGCAACTGAAATTACAACTGAAGCAAATCCTAACATTATTGATATAAATTATGGTTGTCCGGTAAAAAAAGTGGCTTGCAAAGGAGCCGGAGCAGGAATTTTACAAGACATTCCGAAAATGGCTTCTTTAACCGCAGAAATAGTTAAGTCAACACATCTTCCTGTTACTGTTAAAACAAGATTGGGCTGGGACGAAAACACAAAATATATTGTAGAAGTAGCCGAAAGGCTCCAAGATGTTGGAATAAAAGCAATTTCTATTCATGGAAGAACCAGAAAACAAATGTATAAAGGTGAAGCAGACTGGACGTTAATTGGAGAAGTAAAAAACAATCCAAGAATGCACATTCCTGTTTTTGGAAATGGTGATGTTGACACACCCGAAAAAGCCTTGGAAATGAAAAACAAATTTGGAGTGGATGGAGTGATGATTGGCAGAGCAAGTATTGGCTACCCATGGATATTTAATGAAATAAAACATTTTTTGAATACTGGATTACATTTACCAAAACCAACATTAGCAGATAGAGTTAAAGCCGCAAAGCGACACTTACAAATGAGTGTGGAGTGGAAAGGAGAGCATACGGGAATAGTGGAAATGAGAAGACATTACGGACAATATTTTAGGGGTATCCCAAATTTTAAAGATTACCGAATTACCTTGGTTACTTCAGAAAACCTAGAAGAACTTTTTCAATGCTTTGATAAAATTGAAAATGTTTTTGAAGAAGTAGTTTTTTAAGCCCAAACCATACTTCCTTCACTACAGTTGGCACAAATATCTATCTGCTTTCTTGAGGTAAGAACAGCTTGTCTAAAATTGTTGTATGCCTCACTTTGCCAGATTTCTTTAAAATTTTGTTTTTGCAAACTTCCTAAAGTGTGCGTAGCATCTTTATCAAAACAACAAGGAACGATATTTCCATCCCAGGTAATAACACAAGAACTCCACATTTTCCAACAATGATTTTCCAGTGGGTTTTTTGTGGCGTATTTTCCATTTGCTTGTTTTTTGTAGCGAGCAAATTTTTCATTGTCAGGAATTAACTCATTTCCGTTTTCATAGTTGTAAACTTGAGCTGTTTTAAACCTTACTTCATCCACACCTAGCTCTTTTGCTAAACTTTTAACTTCTTCTATTTGATGTTCGTTAGGTTTTACCACCAAATACTGAAAAATAATATGTGGCGTTTTACTTTTTAATTGCCTTTTCCATTTAACTACATTTCTGGTTCCTTCCAAAACCTTATCCAGATTTCCGCTTTTTCTATATTGCTCATACACTTCTTGTGTAGTTCCGTCAATAGAAACAATTAATCTGCTTAAGCCACTTTCGACTGTCTTTTTGGCATTTTCATCATCTAAAAAATGTGCATTGGTAGAAGTTGCTGTATATATTTTTTGTTGTTCGGCATATTTTACCATTTCCAAAAACTGAGGGTTGATATATGGCTCACCCTGAAAATAAAGTGTTAGATAGCCTGCTTTATTTTTAACCTGATCGATAATCATTTTGTAAAACTCCAAATTGGCATTACCGGTTTTTCTAGTAAATTGCTTTAATCCGCTGGGGCATTCAGGGCAACCCAAATTGCACGCTGTGGTAGGCTCAATAGCAATACTTAAAGGCATCCCGGCATGAAAGTTTTTTTTAGTGGTTTTAGAAACAAAATAACTCCACACCACCACAAAACTGTTTAGTAATCTAAACAAGCTCAGTGATTTTAATAATTTTAGCCTATCGTAAACATATATTCCCACCTGTGCAAATTTAGCCATTTAGATTTTGTATTTTTTTAGCTTTGGAGAATAATGATGTCAAAAAAAATTATAGGGATATTATTGTTAGCACTTTTTGCTTATTCCGCAAACGCCCAACATACTGTTTCGGGAACGGTTACGGATGAAAAAAATGGTGAGTTTATGCCATTTGTTACTGTAACCTACAACGGTCTTCAAAAAGGAACCAATACCGATATTGACGGAAAATTTACACTCCTTTCCGATATTCCAATAACAAAAATTTCTTTTTCCTTTATTGGTTACAAACCAAAAGAAATTACATCTAGTGAAATAGATTTTTCAAAACCAATTACCATCAAATTATCTCCTGTCTCTTATTCTTTAGGTGAGTTTGTGGTAAAGCCCGGAGAAAACCCGGCACATCGAATAATTAAAAAAGCAGCTGAAAACAGAAAAATAAATAACCCTGAATCGATTTCCTTTAAATATGAAACCTATAACAAATTTATTTTTACCGCTGCTATTGACAGTTTCCTGTTAAACAATCCGGACACTATTAACTCTTTGGATACCTCAGACCAAAAAACCATTGAGTTTTTCAACAAGCAACATCTTTTTATGATGGAATCAGTAACAGAGCGTAAGTTTATTCCACCGGATAATACTTATGAAAAAGTCTTGGCTTCAAGAGTTTCTGGATTTAAAAACCCTTCATTTACGGCTTTAGCCACACAGTTCCAATCTTTTTCGTTTTATAATGACCCAATGGTTATTAATTACACCACTTATCTCAACCCAATTGGAAATGGAAGTACTGAAAAATATCTGTTTTTAATACAAGATACACTTTACCAAAATGAAACAGACAGTGTTTTTGTGATTTCTTTTCGTCCGTTAAAAGGCAAAAACTTTAAGGGCTTGCAAGGCATTTTATTTATAAATACTAATGGATATGCTATCCAAAATGTAATAGCAGAAGCCTACGAACAGTCAGAAGTTTCTAACATAAAAATCACTCAAAAATATGAGCAAATAAATAATCAATGGTTTCCTACACAGCTCAATACGTTACTTTCGTTTCCTAACACTATGGTTAACAACCACAGTTTAGTCGGAATTGGGCGTTCCTATATCAAAAACATTGAGATAAACCCTGAACTAAAAAAGCGAGAGTTTGGAAACATTGCAGTTGATTTAAACAAAGAAGCCTATAAAAAAGATGATTTGTTTTGGAACGAACATAGAATAGACAGTCTTTCCGAAAAAGAAAAAACTACTTACCAGGTAATTGACAGTATAAGTGAAGCCGAAAATTTAGAATTAAAACTAAAGTTTTTTGAAGCCGCAACAAACGGATACATACCGGTTGGCCCCATTAACCTAGACCTAAATAGATTACTAGATGCTAACGCCTATGAAGGTTTTCGGCTTGGTATGGGTATTACAACCAACTTTGAAATTTCTGAAAAATGGCGTCTTTCCGGTTACGGTGCCTATGGGTTTAAAGATAAAGCTTTTAAATACGGTGGTGATTTTGAATGGAAAATAAATAAAAGAAAAGGTCTTGGATTTAAAACATGGTATCAAGTTGATGTTAAAGAAACCGGAAGCATTACATTTTTTGAAAAGAAGCAGTGGCTTTCAACAGAAACTACAAGAAACTTCTTAGTCAATCGTATGGACAGTGTTGAAGAAGTTGGAGCCTTATTTTACTTTAGAACATTAAAACACTTTTCCATAAACATTTTTGGTTTACAAAGCACATATAACGCCACTAATAATTATCAATTTGCAAAACGCTTGTCTCCGGAAATTACTTCCCTAAGAAATGATTTTACCTTTTTAGAGGCCGGTATACAAGTTAGGTTTGCTTTCAAAGAAAAATACTTGCTTACACAAGACGGCTCTGTTTCGTTAGGCACTAAATATCCTATCGTTTATTTCAAATACTCACAAAACATTCCTTATGAAATTGGTAATGATTTTGAGTTCCAAAAAATTGATTTAAGGCTTGACAAAACCTTTTATATTAAAAACCTTGGAAAAAGTAGTTTTAGACTAGCAGCCGGAAAAGTTATAGGAGACGTTCCTTTACAAAAACTTGTCGCTCACCCTGCGGCTTTTCAGAATGGCTTTATTACTTCGGAATACTCATTCGAAACCATGCGATTACAGGAGTTTTATTCCGATGAGTATTTCCATGGTTTTTTCAGACACAGCTTTGGGTCTTTGCTATTAAAAACAAAAGATTTTGAGCCAGAGTTTGTAATGGTTTATTCTACTGCTTGGGGGAAAATGAAAGACATTCAAAATCATCGAAACTATTCATTCAATACATTAGAAAAAGGGTATCATGAAGCCGGACTGGAAATTCATCACCTATTTACAATGGGCTTTAGTTCCTTCGGAATCGCTTCTTACTATCGATTTGGGCCGTACCAGCTATCAAATTCAAAAGATAATTTTACATATAAGTTTTCATTTAGAATAAAATTTGATTAATTAGTCTTTTATAGAAGATAGTTAGACTTTAAATATTCATAAGTTCATTTTATTGATTTTCAACTAATTAATAGATATTTTCTAAAATTAGAAAACCAATTCTAAAATAAATTCACCTGCTTTTCCACTCCATAAATTATTACTTTAGCTCATATCAAAATTTATATCATTAATTCATACTGATATTCAACTGATTAAACTAGGCTAAAATGAAAAAAAACTTACTTTTCTTATTTGCACTTGCATTATTCTTTTCTGTAAATGCACAACGACCAACCATTCAAAATTCATCTTCTGCTAATCTTCCTGAAGCACCTTCTATGCGTAATTGTGGGGCTGTTGAATATGAAAAGATGATGAAAGAAAAGTTTCCTCAAATGGAAACGGTAGATGATTTTGAAAAATGGCTGGCTCCAAAAGTAAAAGAGTATGAACAAATGATGGCTAATAACAACGCCAAAAAAATAGTTTATACTATACCTGTAATTGTTCATGTTATTCATAATTCTAATGAAAATGTGGGCACCGGAAGAAATATTTCTCAGGCACAAGTTTACTCTCAGTACGATGTATTAAATGAAGATTTTAGAAGAACTAACGCAGATGCCTCTCAAACCCCCTCAACGTTTGTAAGTGTTGCGGCAGATTGCGAAATAAATTTTTGTAAAGCCTTAAGAGATCCTAATGGGACTCCCCTCACTGAACCGGGAATTCATCGAGTTTCCACTTCAGCAATTTCAGGAATTAGTAATACTACATCCGGTTATTCTATGAATACTGTTGAAAACACCATTAAACCCGCCACTTCTTGGGACCCAACAAAATACATGAACGTATGGGTGTGCCAACTTTCAGGTGGTTTATTAGGTTATGCGCAGTTTCCAAATAGCTCAGGGCTTAGTGGCATTAACAATAATAATGGTGCTGCAAATACTGACGGAGTAGTAATTGGATACAATTATTTCGGAAGAGTAGGAACTCTTTCAGCTCCATTTAATAGAGGAAGAACCGCTACGCACGAAATTGGGCATTGGCTGGGTCTACGCCACATCAATGGAGATGCAAATTGCGGAACAGATTATTGTAACGACACCCCTACTCAGCAATATTTGTCAAACGGATGCCCAACACACCCAAGAACAACTTGTAGTTCTGCAGACCAGTTCATGAATTACATGGACTATACTAATGATGCTTGTATGAATATGTTTTCATTAAACCAAAAAGCAAGAATGGTAACCGTAATGCAAAACTCTCCTAGAAGAAGCACCTTAAATGCTTCTACCGTTTGTAATCCAGCCAACTTAGATGCAGAGTTTTCTGCAAACGTTACCACTATCAATGCCGGACAAAGTGTAACATTCACCGACCAATCTACGGGACCAAATACTATTACTAGCTGGAGCTGGACATTTACCGGAGGAACTCCTTCAACAGCTAATACTCAGGGTCCACACGTAATTACCTATAACACTCCCGGAACCTACACAGTTTCATTAACTGTTGGTGACGGAACATCCACTAACAACGAAACAAAAACCTCTTATATTCTTGTAAATTCTGCTGGAACAGTAACCTGTGACTCTGTAGGAAACTGGCTTTTAAATCCTGACGGAGGAAATTCTCAAACAGGTGTTTATACCTGGGGAGCAGGAAATGGCTATGTAATGGGAAGAAACGCATACGATGACAATGGCTGGGCAGATAAAGTAACCTTTTCACAGCCAGGAAAAGAACTAAAAGAAGTTATTTACTTTTTTGGTGCGGCTAAAGGAACAGGAAATATAAGATTAAAAGTTTGGGGGCAAGCAACAGGTGGAGAGCCAAACAACTCAAATGTTATGGCAAGCTCAACTATAGGAATTTCTACCATAACTCCTGCACAAGGTAAAGTGTGGACTCTTTCTCCAAGACCGGCATTAAGTGGAAATTTCTTTGTAGGATTTGATCACCCTACTACAGGAGGAACAGGAGACACGGTGGCGCTTTTTTCAACTCCAAAAACTACAGCCACTATGTGGGCTTATGAATCTACACCTGCTTGGACAGCATTATCTTCCTATAATGTAAATCATTCAGCTGCCATTATTCCAATTGCTTGTAACATTGTAACAGGAGAAGAGGAAGCTTTGATTGAAGTTCCGGAAATAAAAGTTTTCCCGAATCCAAGCAACGGAGAGGTAAAAGTGTTAATGCCTAAAAGCAATATGTCTGAAGTATATGTGCTAAACACATTAGGCGAAATTGTTTACAGCTATTCAGGTGTTCAGAAAAACTACCTCACTATTGATTTAAAAGATAACCCTAATGGTGTTTATTTTGTAAAAGTTAAAATTGGCGAACAAGTCTCAACTCAAAAAATAGTACTTACTAAATAAGTATTGTTTTTTAATCATAATAGGTTTAAAGACGACTGGAAATGGTCGTCTTTTTTTATACCTTTGTTTCGTGAAAAAGAAACTACATACAATCGTTAGTGATAAAAAGCGAGAAATTGTTTTTGAAGAAAAGTCTTCCGGAAAAATAGAAGGAAATCCTTTTGATTTAGATATTAACACCATTGATGAAGAGCTGTTTCATGTTCTGTCCAATCACCAATCTTACAACGTAGAAATTATTGAGGCAGACTATGTTTCCAAAACTTTGACCGTTAAAGTAAATAGCAATAGATATACTGTTAAAGTGCAAGATGAATTAGACGAACTTCTTGCAACCATGGGAATTGATGCTATGGCAGATAATAAAATATCAGAAATTAAAGCTCCTATGCCTGGTTTGGTGTTGGAAGTTGTTGCCCATAAAGACGCTGAGGTAAAAAAAGGAGATTCTATTTTGATTTTAGAAGCCATGAAAATGGAAAATGTTTTAAAATCTCCTATTGACGGAAAAATCAAAAACATTAAGGTAGAAAAAGGTCAAGCAGTTGAAAAAAATCAATTATTAATTGAATATCATTAGCACCATTTGTGTTTTAAAATCTATAGAAAAATTATGAAAAATTTATTCTTTACAACAATTAGTATTTCACTTTTAACCATTATTACTTCTTGCGGAGGAGGAAACGAAACTGCTACTGAAAATGAAGTAAAAGACACCGTAATAGCAGAGCCTGTTTGTAAATATTCTTACAACCACTCTACAACAGGAGTTTACTGGACTGCCTTTAAGTTTACTGAAAAAACAGGCGTGAAAGGGCGGTTTGACTCTATTGAAGTTTCGGGATATAGTGATAATGTGGAAACAGTAACTGATTTAGTTCACAGCACTTCTTTTACTATTTATACTTCTTCCATAAACTCAGATAACCCGGAAAGAGACCAAAAAATTGTAGAAAGCTTCTTTGGAAAAATGATGAACACATCTACCATTACCGGAACTGTTATGGGAATAATGGATAACACCGCTACTATTAAGTTAAAATTAAATGATGTAGAAAAAGAGGTGACAGGAAATGTAAGCATGGAAGGTGAAGTCGTAAAAATTAATGTTGCATTAAACATGAACGACTTTAACGGACAAGATGCTATTACTTCTTTAAATAAAGTTTGTAATGATTTACACAAAGGAAATGACGGCAAAAGCGTTTTATGGCCGGATGTTGAGGTAATGATTGAAACTACACTTAACAAAACTTGCGAATAACAACGTTGAAATTAGTTAGCACATACAAAGCCATTCCATTTATTTTTGGAGTGGCTTTTTTAGTTCACTCTTGTGGAGAACCTAAAGAAGAAAAAGAAACATCTGACGTCAATACCGTTAAAGCTACTGATACCACTTTCATTATTTCGGCTGACACGCTATTAGAAACTGTTCAGAAATTAGATTTTGAAATTACGCCCGTTGAATTGCCTCCAAACATTGGGCTTGACATTATCTCTCCGTCAAATCCAAAAGGCGTTAACTTCCCCATTCAAAAATTTTCGTTTAAAAGAAGTTTAGGAAATCAAATTGTTGGGGCAATCAATAATAATGACAAACCCATATTTGCACAAGCAAACTATATTGATGTTTTTACCACCAAAACAGATAACATCATTGCTTTTTTTGATTGGACGGAAGGAAAAGGAAGCAACAGAAATACACATTTATTAATGCCCGTAAGCAAAGAGTGGACAAAAGGAACGCCATTACTTTATTACATTTCTCCGTTAGACACTGTGGCTGAAAAAAACGTTGTGTTAGATTTTTTCGCTTACGATGTTGATTTTTCTACCATGAAGATTAAAGCCACTATTGACGAAACACAAACTTTCTACATTACCGAAAACAAACCACATTATATTTCTGAATTACCAAAAGGGAAACATAGTTTAAGGCTACAACTGGTTAACTCAAAAAACGAAACTGTATTTTCTCCATTTAACGATACTGGCTACAGAGAGTTTTTAGTGCAATAATTTATTCTCATTAGTTGCTATTTCAAACTCTAAACATTTTTAACTTTGCCCTCCTATGGCAACAAACGAAGATTCATTAAAAAACATTATCAGTCATGCTAAAGAGTATGGTTTTGTTTTTCCAAGCAGTGATATTTACGATGGTTTAAGCGCTACTTACGACTACGGACAACTAGGCGCACAACTCAAAAACAACATCAAAGAATATTGGTGGAAGTCAATGGTGCAAATGCACGAAAATATTGTAGGTATTGATGCCGCCATTTTTATGCATCCTACTGTATGGAAAGCCTCAGGCCATGTGGACGCTTTTAACGACCCTTTAATTGACAACAAAGACAGCAAAAAAAGATACCGTGCCGATGTTTTGGTGGAGGAACATATTGCAAAATATGAAGCTAAAATTCAAAAAGAAGTGGAGAAAGGACAAAAGCGATTTGGGGATGCTTTTGATGCTGAGCAGTTTTTAAAAACCAATCCTAACGTATTGCGAAATCAAGAAAAAATTGATGAGATAAATACAAAATTAGAAGCCGCACTTAACGACAGCAGCTTAGATGCGTTACGCCAATTAATCATTGATTTGGAAATTGCTTGCCCCATTAGTGGTTCTAAAAACTGGACGGAAGTTCGTCAGTTTAACTTAATGTTTTCAACTGAGTTAGGCTCTGTTGCCGGAGATGCTGCTAAAATTTATTTACGTCCCGAAACAGCTCAAGGAATTTTCGTGAATTTTTTAAATGTGCAAAAAACAGGAAGAATGAAAATTCCGTTTGGAATTGCACAAATAGGAAAAGCATTTCGTAACGAAATTGTAGCTCGCCAGTTTATTTTTAGAATGCGTGAGTTTGAGCAAATGGAAATGCAGTTTTTTGTAAAGCCCGGAGAAGAATTACAGTGGTATAAATATTGGCAAGAAGCCCGTTTAAAATGGCATAACGCACTTGGATTTGGCGAAAATAAATACAGACTGCACGACCATTTAAAGTTGGCGCACTACGCTAATGCCGCCAGCGACATTGAGTTTGATTTTCCAATGGGTTTTAAAGAATTGGAAGGAATACATTCCCGAACAGACTTTGACCTTAAGCAACATGAAGAATTTTCAGGAAAAAAATTACGCTACTTTGACCCTGAAGCAAACGAAAATTATATTCCGTATGTGGTAGAAACTTCTATTGGTTTAGATAGAATGTTTTTGGCTACGCTTTGCGCCTCTTATAAAAATGAAGGCTTAGAAGATGGTTCTGAAAGAGTGGTATTAAAGATTCCGATGGCGTTAGCACCTGTAAAAGTGGCTATTCTTCCGTTAGTGAAAAAAGACGGCTTGCCTGAAAAAGCAATGGAAATTTTTAACCAATTACGACCTTTTGTACAAACCAATTACGATGAAAAAGACTCTATTGGTAAGCGATACAGAAGAAACGATGCCATTGGAACTCCTTTTGCCATTACCGTTGACCACCAAACTTTAGAGGACAATACGGTTACCTTACGCCACAGAGACAGCATGGAGCAGGAGCGTATCAGTATCAAAGAAGCCATAGAAAAAGTCATACAAAAAACCGATATTAGGAGTTTGTTAAACTAGAAATATGAAATGGTTTTCAGGCAACTTGACATTGGTATTAGTTTCTACTCTTCTAATTAATGTTGCGTTAACCTTTGTGTTTTTACTTGTTTTCGTTGATGGAATTATTGATTGGGAGCTACTATTTTGGGCTTCTTCTCCGCTGATTATTATTATTTTTTTAGTGCTCACATATTCTGGCTACATCCTATTTAAAACCCTATTAAAAAAAGGAATTGATGAATTATTAAGCTTAACTTGCTCTTATATTTTTCCTTTTAATATTTTAACTTTTCTTTTTTCTTTAATAATATGGCTAGACTTTTATGATGGGAGAACAAACGCGCTATTTTAATCTGTAAAAAATTATCTTTAAACTTATACCTTTACAAACTTTCAACTTTATCACATAAATTATGTACGGAAAAATTAAAGACTACCTCAGCAAAGAATTAAGAGACATTAAAGAAGCCGGTTTATATAAATCCGAAAGAATTATTGTAAACCCTCAAGGTGCTGATATTAAAGTTAGCACCGGAGATAATGTAATTAACTTTTGCGCCAACAACTATCTTGGGCTTTCTTCTCATCCTGAAGTTATTCAGGCGGCAAAAGATGCGTTGGACACGCATGGTTTTGGAATGTCATCGGTTCGTTTTATTTGCGGTACGCAAGACATCCACAAAGAGCTGGAAGCTAAAATTGCTAAGTTTTACGGAACAGAAGACACCATATTATATGCTGCTGCTTTTGATGCCAATGGTGGAGTTTTCGAACCATTATTTGGAGAAGAAGACGCCATAATTTCTGATGAGCTTAATCACGCTTCCATCATTGATGGTGTTAGATTATGTAAAGCGCAACGATATCGATACAAGCACAGCAATATGGAAGACCTGGAAGATCAATTAAAAAAAGCACAGGCACAGCGTCATAGAATTATTGTAACAGACGGTGTTTTTTCAATGGACGGAGACATTGCCAAGCTGGACAAAATTTGTGACTTAGCCGATAAATATGATGCGCTGGTAATGATAGATGAATGTCATGCTGCCGGCTTTATTGGAAAAACAGGTAGAGGAACTGCAGAGTACTGCAACGTAATGGGAAGAGTAGATATTATTACCGGAACTTTAGGTAAAGCGCTAGGTGGTGCAATGGGTGGATACACTACCGCTAAAAAAGAAATTATTGAAATGCTTCGTCAACGCTCCAGACCTTACTTGTTTTCAAACTCTTTAGCGCCTTCTATTGTTGGTGCGGCTATTAGAGTGTTTGATATTTTAAGTTCTACTACGGAGTTGAGAGATAAGCTGGAAAAAAATACCGTTTACTTCAAGCAAAAAATAAAAGAAGCCGGATTTGATATCAAAGAAGGAGACTCTCCTATTGTTCCGATCATGTTGTATGATGCTAAACTTTCACAAGATTTTGCAAACGAATTATTGAAAGAAGGCATTTATGTTATCGGGTTTTTCTATCCGGTAGTGGCAAAAGGTCAGGCAAGAATAAGAGTTCAGATTTCTGCTGCACACGACCAACATCACTTAGATAAAGCCATAGAAGCATTTACAAAAGTGGGAAAACAACTTGGTGTGATTAAATAACAGATTTTCACTACTTTTACATAAACTCTACTGCTTATGAAAAAGTGCTTTTTGTTTTTATTTTCTATTTGCTCGTTAGTTGCATTTTCGCAAACTAATATTTTAAGTACCAACATTACTGCCGAGCAAATTATGTTGGGAAATTATTCTCCCGCTAATTATAAAGCTACCAATGTCATCATACACCCTGACAGCATTGTTAGTGGCGTTTACAACAATCTCAATCAAGATTCTGTAAGAAGTTATTTAGAAAGAATAGTTTCTTTTCAAAACAGGAATACAGGCTCTGACACACTTTCTTCCGTAAAAGGAATTGGCGCTGCCAGAAGATGGGCTTTCAAAAAGTTTCAGGAGTTTAGTGCTGCCTCTGAAAATCGATTGGTTACTTCTTACCTACAATTCGATAGATTGATTTGTAACATCAATCAGCATAGAAATATTTTTACCGTTTTACCCGGAATGGATTCCACCGATAATTCCATTATCATTATCGAAGCACATTTAGACAGTAGATGTCAAGGCTCATGCGATACTGCTTGTTTAGCAGAAGGCGCTGAAGATAATGCTTCCGGTTCTGCCTTAGTACTGGAGTTAGCTAGAGTAATGAGTAAATATTCTTACGACCATACCATTGTATTTATGCTCACCATTGGTGAAGAGCAAGGTTTGTATGGTGCAGATGCTTTTTCTGATTATGTGCAACAAAAAGGAATAAATGTAAAAGCTGTTTTTAATAATGATGTGATTGGCGGTATCATTTGCGGACAAACTTCCTCTGCCCCATCTTGCCCGGGATTAAATCATATCGACAGCACACAAGTTCGATTGTTTAGTTCGGGTAGTTTTAATTCTCCACACAAAAGTTTATGTAGATTTATTAAACTGGAATACCAAGAAGAATTATTGCCTTTAGTTCAGGTTCCTATGTTGCTTACATTAATGTCTGCTGAAGACCGAACCGGTAGAGGTGGCGACCACATACCGTTTCGTCAAAAAGGTTATAAAGCCATGCGTTTCTGCTCTGCCAACGAACATGGTGATGCTTCAAACGGCCCGGGCTATACCGACAGGCAACATACCGATGATGACATTTTAGGTGTTGATACCAATAATGATAATATTATTGACTCGCTTTTTGTAAACATCAATTACTTATTACGCAATGCAGCTATTAACGCTACCGCTTCTGCTATGGCAGCTGTGGGGCCTGAAACACCAACTTTTTCAGGTGTAAAATACAATAACGGAATTATTGTAACTATCACCGACCCGCTAAATTATATGAATTACAGAGTAGGTGTTAGAACTACTATGATTGACTTTGATACAATTTATACTTTTACCAATACACAGGTAGATACTATTTATCCGCCCAATGGAGGAACAGTATTTATTACAGTTGCATCAGTAGACTCTAACGGAGTAGAAAGTTTATTTTCTGACGAAACAAACTTTGCAGCTGTAGGTGAAGTAGAGTTAGTAAATGAAGAAAAAAGCCCAATAGAGTTGCTTCAAAACAGACCTAACCCGTTTGATGAAGCTACTTACATTTCTGTAAAAGTAGACGAGCCAAATTACAAGTACAATTCTGCCTTTATTGAAATTAGAGATATTCAGGGAAAATTGGTAGAGAAAATTGATATTCCATTAAACTATGGAATTAATGAGGTTTTATATACTCATGGTTATAATCAAATTGGTTCTTACCTATATTCACTTGTGATTGACGGAAAACCTGTTTCAAGTAAATGGATGGTTTTTGCCAATTAATAGACTTATTGACGAATAAACTTTACCTTTGCATATGCTTGAAGGAAGACAACTTATTCTAGCCACCAATCAATTTGCCAAAGAAGACAGAAAGAAAAGTTGGTTTTACTTGATCAGTACTTTACTTGTCTTAGGAATTTGCTATGCGGGAGTTGTTTTTATTCCTTACTTCATTGCTCGTTTGTTTTTTTCCATCATTATTGGGTTGACCATTGTTAGACTATTCATTATTTACCATGATTACTTGCATCATTCCATTTTGCAAAATTCCGTTTTAGCGAAAATTATTTTTACCATTTACGGCTGGTACATTTTAGCTCCCGTAAGCATTTGGAAGCGTTCTCATGATTATCATCATGCGCATAACTCAAAACTTTACACCTCAAGCATTGGTTCTTTTCCTGTGGTCACTAAAGACAAATTTTTTTCATCGCCTAAGTCAGAACGCTTTATGTACATGTTTATCCGTCATCCTTTTACTATTGCTTTCGGATACGTTTTTGCATTTATTATAGGAATGTGTCTTCGCTCTGCCACTTCCAGTTTATCAAAACATTGGGATTCTATTGTTGCGCTTGTATTTCATTTTACCATTGGCGGGTTAATCTTTTATTATGGCGGTTGGCAAATCGGATTATGTGCTTTTTTAATTCCTGCTTTGCTTTCAAGTGCTATGGGCTCGTATTTGTTTTATGCACAACATAATTTCCCTGATGTAGTCTATGAAGAAAAAGAAGGTTGGACTTATATTGGCGCAGCACTAAACTCATCTAGCTACATGGATTTAAACCCTGTTATGCATTGGTTTACAGGAAACATTGGTTACCATCATATTCATCACACCAACCCAAGAATCCCTTTTTACAGGCTACCGGAGGTATATCAAAATATTAAAGAGTTTCAAAATGCTAAGAAGACTAGTTTGAGTATTCGTGATATTATGAAATGCCTTCAATTAAAAGTTTGGGATCCTGAAAAAAGAAGAATGCTTACCAAAAAAGAACTTTACGCTTAACTTATTATGTTATCACGGCCAAGAAGAAATAGAGCAAATGAAGCCATTAGAGGTTTAATGAGAGAAACCGTTCTGTTACCAAGTAATTTAATTTATCCTCTTTTTTTAGTGAATGGAAGCAAGAAAAAAATTGCTATTAAATCGCTTCCGGGCATGTTTCGTTTTTCTACCGATAATGCTTTAAAAGAAATAGAAGCTTGTATGAAATTGGGCATTACTTCTTTTGTCTTGTTTCCTGTGGTAGATGAAAAGTATAAAACCAAAGATGCAAAGAATGCTTACTCTAAAAACTGTTTTTACTTTGATGCCATTGCAACCATCAAAAAGAAGTTTCCAAATGCTTTTTTAATTAGTGATGCTGCTCTTGACCCATATAGTTCTGATGGCCATGACGGCTTGGTAAAAAACGGAAAGATTTTAAATGACGAAACTTTAGAAGTTTTAGGAAAAATGGCTGTCGCGCAAGCAGAGTCAGGCATTGATATGATTGGTCCATCGGACATGATGGATGGAAGAGTGCAATACATTCGAGAAGAGTTGGACGATAATGGATTTAAAGACATTGGCATCATGTCTTACACCGCAAAGTATGCCAGTAGTTTTTACGGACCTTTCCGTGACGCCTTAGACTCTGCTCCAAAAAAAGGAGATAAGAAAACGTATCAGATGGATTTTGCCAATAAAACGGAAGCGCTGCGTGAAGCATTTTTAGATGAAAGCGAAGGAGCAGATGTGCTGATGGTAAAACCTGCCCTTTGTTATTTAGATATTGTTCAAGACTTAAAGCGAAACACGACACTACCTATTGCGGCTTACAATGTTAGCGGTGAATATGCCATGCTGAAAGCCGCTGCCCAAAATGGTTGGTTAAATTATGAGTCTACCATGATAGAAATGCTGACCAGCATTAAGCGTGCAGGTGCAGATATGATTTTAACTTACTCTGCAAAAGATTTTGCTGATTGGTATAAAAAGAAAGTATAGCTTTTTATGTCCAAAAAAATTAAAATAGGAATAGTTACCGCCTCTGACAGAGCTGCCAATAATGTATATGAAGACCTCAGCGGAAAAGCTATTATAGATTGTTTAAACGATTATCTTATCTCTGAGTGGGAGCCAGTTTATAGGTTATTGCCGGATGAACAACACTTAATTGAATCTACCTTAATTGAATTAGCCGACAAAGAAAATTGTTGCTTAATAGTAACTACAGGCGGTACAGGCCCATCAAAAAGAGATGTTACCACAGAAGCTACTGAAAAGGTGTGCGAAAAACTACTACCCGGATTTGGCGAACAGATGCGAGCCGTTTCTTTGCAGTATGTTCCTACGGCCATTTTGTCAAGGCAAACAGCAGGCATAAGAAGCAACTCATTAATTGTAAACCTTCCCGGCAAGCCAAAATCTATTAAAGAATGTTTGGATGCTGTTTTTCCGGCAATTCCTTATTGTATTGATTTAATTGAAGGGCCCTACTTAGAGTGTAATGCTGAAAACATTAAGGTATTTAGGCCAAAAAGATGAGCTCATACGAATTCAATATTAATCAGTTGCATATCCTGTCAAAGTTAATTTTTGATTCTAGCCTTACTCTTACCAATGACTTAACTAAATGATTAGAGTTTTTATATACCTATTGCTTTGTTTTTTCATAACTTCTTCTTGTAAAAAGAAGTTTGAAGAAGGGCCGCTTATTTCTTTTAGGAGTGCTGAAAAAAGGTTGCAAGGACCTTGGAAGTTCGTAAAATATTATGAAAACGAAGAAGATAAATCACCACTTCTGTCTCAACATGTAAAATACAAATATATTCATTTTGTAGACTATGATGGCACTAAAGAAGTTCTCTTACAACCAAATACAGATTATCCTACGCTCGATATGGGATCTTACTCAATTAAGAAAAATAAATTAGAGTTAAACTATTTTATTGATACAACCGATACTTTTGTAGCCATGTACCCAATTTTTTGGGGGAAAGATACAACATGGACTTGGGATATTTTAAAATTAACCAATAACGAAATGGTTTTAAGGTTTAAGTATAAACAAAAAGAACAAAGAATAGAACTCTCAAAGAAAAAATAGTTTATGAAATATAGATATTCTTTTATAATTCTTACATTTTTTATGCTTCTGCAAAGTAGCTGAATCTCAATATCAAACTTATAACATAAAAAAATATTGGTATTATAAATGGCGGTTTCTAAATGATTTTGTTCAGGTAGGTGATTGTAGAGGATGTAGTATGCCTATGAATGAGAGAAGATACGACAACACTCCAGATTTCAAATATGGCGATGGTTTTATTAATCAGTTTTATTATATTGCTACACTGGCAATGGAAGAGTATTTGGGTATGTTGGTTTTACAAAAAAAGAATGGGAAAATTATTTAGAAGAAAATGACTAATCAAGACCTTCTTAACTGTTACAACAGAGTTTCTCCTTACGTTCACAAAACACCGGTTTTGCAGTCTCGCTTAATCAATGAATTAGTAGGTGCTGAAGTATTTTTTAAATGTGAAAATTTTCAGAAAATGGGCGCATTCAAATTTAGGGGTGCTACTAATGCCGTTTTACAGTTAACGGATGAACAAAAACAAAAAGGAGTAGTAACTCATTCTTCGGGTAATTTTGCTCAGGCATTAGCCTTAGCCGCAAAAAATAGCGGTGTAAAAGCCTTTATTGTAATGCCCAATAATGCTACTGCCGTAAAAAAAGAAGCCGTAAAATCTTATGGCGGAATTGTAATAGAATGTGAACCCACATTAGCCGCCAGAGAAAAAGCTGCTAAAGAAATTCAAGAAAAGGAAGGCGCTACATTTATTCATCCATCTAATGATGATAATGTAATTTTAGGGCAAGGAACGGCTTGTTATGAACTACTTAAAGATTATCCTAATATAGAATTTGTTTTTACGCCTGTGGGTGGCGGAGGCTTGATTGCAGGTGCTGCTTTGTTTGCTCATTTTTTTGGAAAAAACTGTAAGGTAATTGGTGGCGAACCAATGGAGGCAGATGATGCTTTCCGCTCGTTACAAAGTGGAAAAATAGAAAGTAATGCTAGCACAAATACTATTGCAGATGGATTAAAAACACAGCTAGGTGATAGAAACTTTCCGATTATTCAACAATATGTTGACCATATTGTAAGAGTTTCCGAACAAGAAATTATTAATGCAATGAAACTAATTTGGGAGCGAATGAAAATAATTGTTGAGCCTTCGTCCGCTGTCGCTTTAGCTGCATTAATTCAAGAAAAGGCAAAATATAAAGGCAAAAAAGTAAGTGTTATTTTGTCTGGTGGAAATGTAGATTTAACTCATCTTCCTTTCTAAAAGTCACTTCCTATACAAAGCCTAAAAATTATTTTAACTTTGGGTGTCCAAAAACAATTCATGAAGAGTCTTACCATAGATATTCACACACACATTTTACCGGAAAACATTCCTCATTTTAAAAAGAAATTCGGCTATGGAGGTTTTATTCATTTAGACCATCACAAACCATGTTGTGCCAGAATGATGATGGACGATAAGTTTTTCAGGGAAATTGAAGATAACTGTTGGAGTGCTGAAGCAAGGATGAAAGAATGTGATCTTCAGCACGTTGATGTGCAAGTATTGTCAACAGTGCCGGTAATGTTTAGTTATTGGGCAAAACCCCAAGACACGCTTGAAGTGGCCGTGTTTTTAAACGACCACATTGCGGGTATTGTGCATGATTATCCAAAGCGTTTCATTGGCTTGGGAACACTGCCTATGCAAGCTCCTGAATTAGCCATTAAAGAATTAGAGCGCTGTAAAAAAATTGGTTTAGTGGGTATTCAAATTGGTTCACACATCAATGAATGGAACCTGAATGATGAAAATTTATTCCCCATTTTTCAAGCCTGTGAAGAATTAGAAATGAGTGTTTTCGTGCATCCTTGGGATATGATGGCAAAAAATAAAATGGAGAAATATTGGTTACCATGGCTGGTAGGTATGCCTGCAGAAACATCATTGGCTATTTGCTCTATGATTTTTGGTGGTGTGTTTGAACGACTTCCTAAACTTAGAGTTGCTTTTGCTCATGGCGGTGGCTCTTTTCCTGCAACCATTGGCAGAGTGCAGCATGGTTTTGATGTTCGCCCTGACCTTTGTGCGGTAGACAACAATGTTGCGCCTACAGAATACCTGGGAAAGTTCTGGATTGATTCGTTGGTGCATAGCAAAGAAATGTTGGATTATGTGGTAAAACTTATGGGGGCTGACAAAATTTGCTTAGGAACGGATTATCCTTTTCCTTTAGGTGAACTTGAGCCGGGTAAATTAATTCACAGTATGAACTATGACCAAAAAACAACTGACTACTTATTGCATCAATCTGCTTTAAATTGGTTGAAATTGGATAAGAAAATTTTTGATTAAACTAACTCGCTTTTGATTGCTTTTTTCTTGGCAATAGAAGCTTTTATATCTTCTAATTCTCCTTTCGGAATAGCTGCAATTAGTTTTCTAGTGTATTCGGTAGATGGATTATTATAGATGTCATCGGCCTTGCCAATTTCTTCTATTTTTCCTTTGTTCATTACTATCATTCTGTCAGACATGAACTTTACCACAGATAGGTCATGAGAAATAAAGATGTAAGTAAACTTAAACTCTTCTTTTAGTTTATTTAAAAGGTTTAATACCTGCGCCTGAACGGAAACGTCAAGGGCAGAAACCGATTCATCACAAATGATAAATTGTGGGTCCAACGACAATGCTCTTGCAATACATATACGTTGACGCTGACCTCCTGAAAACTCATGAGGATAACGATAGAAATGATTTTCACTAAGTGAAACTTTTTCCAAAAGCTCAATTACTCTTGCTTTTCTTTCTTTATCTGAATTTAGTATTCCGTGAACTTTCATCGGCTCCATAATCGCCTCTCCAATGGTAATTCTTGGGTTTAACGATGAATAAGGATCCTGAAAAATAATTTGCATGTGCCTTCTGTACTCACGCATTTCTTTAGTGGTAAGTTCAGTTATGTTTCTTCCTTTGTAAATAATATTTCCACCTGAAGGCTCTACCAATTTTAATATTGTTCTTCCTAAAGTCGTTTTTCCGCAACCTGATTCACCAACTAAACCTAATGTTTCGCCCGGATACACTTTAAAAGTGACATCGTCTACCGCCTTAACGTAGTCTTTCGTTCTACCAAAAAGTCCTTTGCTAATAGGAAAATACGTTTTAAGGTTTTTAACCTCTAATAATGGTTCTTGAGCATATATTATTTTGTGCTTTTCTGCTGTTTCTTCAGCACTTACTTCGTACCTTGTTGTTACTTCTTGAACTGATTTTTTTACTTCAACCAACTGACCATTTTCATCAGTTTTCATAAAATCAGTAATAGTAGGTAGTACGTGAAGTCGTTTTCCTAATGGCGGACGACAAGCTAACAATCCTTTAGTATAGGGGTGTTGTGGATTAGAAAAGATATCAAGCACATTTCCCTGTTCCACAATTTTTCCTTTGTACATTACTACCACTTTGTCTGCCAACTCAGCAATAACACCAAGGTCATGGGTAATAAACATAATTCCCATATCCTGTTCTTGTTGCAGCTTGGTCATCAATTCCAAAATGGTTTTTTGAACCGTAACATCAAGCGCTGTAGTAGGCTCATCTGCAATAAGTATTGATGGGTTGCATGACATAGCCATGGCAATCATTACTCTTTGCTTTTGACCACCGGAAATTTGGTGAGGATAAGAATCAAAAATATTCTCCGGTCTAGGTAATTGTACTTTTTTGAATAATTCTATAGTTCTAGCTTTTGCTTCATCCTTGCTAACCTTTTGGTGTAAAATAATGGCCTCCATTACTTGGTCGCCACAGGTAAAAACAGGATTTAAAGAAGTCATTGGCTCCTGAAAAATCATAGCTATATCGTTACCTCTATAGCTTCTCATTTCTTTTTCAGAAAGCTTTACTAAATCTACAGGACCATTGTCAGAGTGAAATATGATTTCTCCGTTAGAAATTCTTCCGGGAGGGTTAGGTATTAACCTCATTACAGAAAGCGATGTAACCGACTTTCCTGAGCCAGATTCACCAACAATACCTACTGTTTCCCCTTTTTTTAGGGTAAAAGAGATGTCATTAACAGCTCTAACTGTTTCGTCTTCTGTACGAAATTCAGTGACCAGGTTTTTTACTTCAAGTAATAGGTTATTATCGACCATATCCTTTTTAAGAAGGGTGCTAAAGGTAATAGTATTTACAAATAATCAAAAGAAAATTAGACCGACAAAGCAATATTACAGACAAAATCAGTAATAATTACTCTGAAAATGTTTTCTAATAGTCTAAGTCTGTGATGAACATTTGAACATAACCGTAAGAGTCGCTGTCATCAATTAAAGCAATCTCAAAGTTATTTCCGTTGCCGGCTTTACCTTTCCAAACAGTATAGCCATCGTCAGCTAAGGTTCCATTGCCATATTTTTCATCAAAAGTGGCTTTCATTTCTGTAAATAACTTAGCTGCATTTTCTTTAGAGTCAATATAAGTTTGAACTTCCATATCAACCAAGGCTTCGTCATAAAAAGTATAAGAAACAGTATAACTGTCATCTCCGCCTAAATTGTAATCATAATAAAGGTAGTCTTCCTCATCATCGGTCAACATTGCAGCGTCTTCTAATTTTTTCACGTCATCAATAGACATTCCCATATCAGCGCCTCTAAAGATACCGCTGGTTCCTTTCATTATATGGTTGTATAATTCGCTGTGGCTACCACCGCCTCCTCCACCGCAAGAGGTTAAAATTAATCCTACAAATAGGTAAAATATTACTTTTTTCATTTTTAGTTGTTTTGTTTTGTCCTGCTAAAGTATTGCTTTTTTCTAACTAATCAAACGTAAGAAACATTTTCTTCTGAAATGATGTTTTGACTAGTCATTTTAAGGTATAAGTTTGTTAGGGTCTTAACATCGTTTTGGCAATACTTTACAATTCTTTCAATATTTTTTTCCTGCCAATACACCACTTTTACCATGCTCCCGTCAATATCTTCTTTTGGTGAGGGTATTCCAAATAAATATGCTAATGTTTCTAATGAGGTAAAGTTTTTATAGTCGCCAAACTTCCACAGCTCCATGGTGTCTATATGTTGTATTTCCCATGGCTTTTTTCCTCTTAGATTCAAAGCTTTGGGAATTTCAATATTATTCACCAGCATTCTCCTACACAGGTATGGAAAATCAAACTCTTTTCCATTATGTGCGCAGAGCCGTGAGTCTTCATGAAAAAAATGTTTGTCCAGCATTTCTGCAAACTCTAACAAAAGCTTTTTTTCATCATCACCGTAAAAAGATTTTATTCTTAGGTGTTGCTCTCCATGTTCATAGTGAATAACTCCGCTTGAGATACACACTATTTTTCCAAACTCGGCATAAATACCCGCTCTCCCATAAATTTCAGCATCAGATTCTTCATCTTTTCTTAAATAAACTGCCTTTTTTTTCCATAAATTCTGATATACTTCAGGGGCTTTTTCAAAAGAAGGATAAGCCGGTACCGTTTCAATATCTAAAAACAATATTTTACTAATGTTTTCTACCATCTTATTTGTGCAGTATTCCTTTCGTTTCTAAAATAGGAATGTTGGTAAGGTTTTCTTTTACAATGCTTTCAGGGGGAAAAATAAACTTTTTATCGTAAATCTTTTTATCGATGTAATAGCTTACCCAGTATTCATTGTGAAGTGCAAAAACTTCTTCTATAATGGGTTCGAGTTTAACTGCTGTGTGTGGTTTTAGCTCTTCAATGTTATACCTGAGCGTTGTTGTTTTTTGTTTTTCTCCTTCCAGGTTTTCGCCATATCCTTTAGAAGTAACTAATACATTCTGAAGAGATTGTTCGTTTTGGTTGATAATGTAAACATACCAGGCTTTATCTTCTTCGTCCGGTATTTGCTCATGAACGATGGCTATTGCAACGCCTTCTACTTTTGGAAAGTCAATGTTTTCAATCATGTTAAAACTCTTTGCTCAATTTTATATATTCAAAAAAATCTTTGGGGTGTCCTTCAATATTTTCTTTTTCTCTTTTTTTGCCAAATCTAACCATAACTATACTTCTGGAAGGAATTACAATTAAATATTGTCCTAATATACCTCTGGCATAAAAAATGGTTTCACTTTTATCCGGATAAATCCACCACTGATAGCCATAATAATTTACAATCTTGTTGTTTTCATCAGGTAAATTTACAGGTGTTATGCTTTCTTTTACAAATGTTGAGTCAATAATCTGTTGTCCGTTATAATTCCCCATTTTTAACATTAAAAGACCTAGCTTAGCAAAATCTCTTGGATTAGAATTAATGCAGCAAGAAGCTTTTTCCACTCCATTTTCATCATCCAAACTCCAGTAAGCGTCTTCATTCATTCCTAATGGTTTCCATAGTTTTTCTTGGGCATACTCCGAAACTGCTTTTCCGGTTACTTTTTCTAAAATAAAAGCTAAAAATTGGGTGTCTCCGCCTTTGTATTTCCATATTGTTCCGGGAGATTCTTGAGGTTGATAGTTATGCATTAAAGATTTCAAATCATTTGTGTAGTAGGCTTTGGCGGGAAAAGCAAACGGGTTGGTATAGCTTTCATCAAAATTAATTCCTGAGGTCATTTGCAGTAGCTCTTTAATGGTCACATCGCCAAAAGTTGCTTCGTACTCCGGAATAATTTCTTTCGCCTTTTGATTAACTGATTGAATTAATCCATCTTTTATAGCCGCTCCAATAAGTATGCTTACTACCGATTTAGCAGCTGAAAAAACATTAGTAACTGAACTTTCATTGTATCCTTCCCAATATTTTTCAAACACAATGCTCTCGTTTTTTACAATAAATAATGCTGTCGTTTCAAGGTTTTTTAAATACTCTTCTTGCTCAGTTGTCAATTCAAAGTTAGTTTGCTTAACCGCAAGTGGTTGAGGGTTTTCTGACGCTATTTTTCTGTTTTCAAAAATTTGATATTCATCAATATCAGGGCCTTTTTTGCCTTTAAGGTAAGTGTTTACTATGCCTGTGTATAGATGCTGATTGCCGGAAAAAATAATTATGGCATTAAGAATGACCATTATTCCTAAAAAATAAATCCCTATTTTTTTTATTTTCTTCATTAAAGAATTTCCATTTCAAAAATATTCTGCAAATGATTTTTTAGCTTTTGTTTTAACTCATCCATGTCCGCTTTTTTGCCCGTTTCTTTTTCGATAGAAGTAACGTCTTTTTCTTTGATACCACATGGGATAATATGTTTAAAATAATTCAAATCAGAATTTACATTAAACCCGATTCCATGCATGGTTACCCACCTACTACAACGCACACCCATAGCACATATTTTTCTAGCTTTTTTTTCATTTTCAGGCTCAATCCAAACTCCGGTGTAACCGTCCAGTCTTCCGCCTATTATTCCGTACTCGGCTATTGTTTTTATAACAGCTTCTTCCAATAGTCTTAAATATTTATGGATATCGGTAAAAAAGTGGTCTAAATCTAAAATAGGGTAAGCCACTAGCTGTCCCGGTCCATGATAAGTAATATCGCCACCCCTATTAATTTTATAAAATGTAGCTTGGTGTTCTTTCAATTGCTCTTGATTTAGCAAAAGATTATCTAATGAACCGCTTTTCCCCAATGTATAAACATGCGGATGCTCACAAAAAATCAAATGATTTTCTGTTGTAGTTTGAGGTAAATCCGCCAATTCGTTTTTCCTGTTTTGCAGTTTTAAATTAACCGTTTTAGAAAAAAGATTTTCCTGAAAATCCCATGCCTGTTTGTAATCTACAAGCCCTAAATCATGAAAAATAACTTTCTTGTTTTTTGCATCCATTGGTTTTACAAAGATGCTAAATTAATGTGGTGTTTTGCCATTATTCTTGTCGTATTTTTTAGCTTTGTAATTACTAACCAAAAAACCAACTAACTATGAAAAAGTATCTTTTACTATTATTTGTTTCAGCTTTTATTATGGCTTGTTCAAACTCTAAATCTGAAGAAGATGGGGTTGAGCAAGGCGAAGAAAACTTTGAAGAAAAGGGTCTGTTTGGAAAATTAAACGCCATTCAAAAAATGGGCGAAGGCATTGTTGAAGAGCAAAAAAATGCTTCAGAGGCAATGGAAAAAAGACTTGAAAACGGAGATACTATTCCTTTTCACTTTAAACAATTAAAAGCTATTATGCCTGAAATAAGTGGTTACGAAAAAGAAAAAGATGAAGGTTCCTCTGTACAATACGGAATGGGGTCTTATTCAACGGCAACGGCTAATTACAAAAATGCTGATGGCAATACCATTAAAGTAACCATTATGGATTATTCAGGCGTTTATACGCTTTATACTTCCATGCTAGGTGTTGCAAAAACAGGCTATAAAATGGAAACAGATGACATGGTTTCAAGAACTATTGAATTTGATGAAGGTTACAAAGGAATGGAAACTGTTCACACCAAAGAAGGAAACAAAAGAGTAGAATTAATGGTGGGTGTTGATTATCGTTTTGTAGTACAAATTAATGCAAAAGGAACTGACGACTATAAGATGATACGTGAAGCTGTAAAATCAATTGATTTTGATTCGTTAGAACATACTGAAGTAGAAGAAGTTTAACATCTGGCAAAAATTACAATATATACTGACGGTTCGTCAAGAGGAAACCCTGGACCGGGAGGCTATGGAACGATATTGATGTCCGGCAAACATTACAAAGAGCTTTCGCAAGGTTTTAGAAAAACCACCAACAATAGAATGGAATTGTTGAGTGTAATTGCCGGGCTTGAAAGTTTAAAAAGCGGTGGTAATGATGTAACTATATACTCCGATTCAAAATATGTGGTAGATGCGGTTGAGCAAAAATGGCTTTTCGGTTGGGTAAAAAAAGGCTTTAAAGGCAAAAAAAATCCAGATTTATGGAAACGCTTTTTAGACGTTTACCCTAAAAACAATGTGAAGTTTATTTGGGTAAAAGGTCATGCGGGAAACAAATACAACGAACGCTGTGATGAACTGGCTGTAGAAGCTGCAGAATCTGACAAACTAGGTGTAGATTCATTTTATGAAGCAGAAGAAAAAGGGCTTTTTAGTGAGTAATTACCTTGTTAAAATAATATAGTCTTTCAATAACATTTCTAAAAACTTAAGGTGATCTTTAGGCTTGTTTTCTTTTGCTATTTCTAATACTTCACCTAGTTTATTTGAAAGTTGAATAATTGCTTTTCGGTGTACTTCATCCTTGTATTTTCTATACTTGTCAATGGTTTCTTTTACAAAAAGCATGTCGTTTTCACTTAACTTAACCGCAACAGGATAAGTAGGTTCGTAGTTTTCTTTTTTCCCGATTTTTAAAAGTTCTCTTAGGCTTAATTTAAAAGTCGTTTCTTTTTTGGCTAAGGTAGTATTTGCCAGTAAATCTCCTAAACGTTGCGCATACTCTGTAGAGCTAATCATAATAGCGCCAATACTACAAATAGAAAAGTAAATGTCTATCGGCCTAAAAGCCCAACGCAAAGCATAATCACTAAAGTTTGGTTGTTTCCCGGTAAGTTTAACCACCTTCATTCCTAAAGCCATTTTGCCAATGGTTTGACCATTAAAAAACACTTCGCAAACAAGCGTATAAAAAAAGAAGATGGCTATCCATACAATAGAAATGGTATAACCCAAGGTTTCATCTCTAACTCCCAAAAAAGCCAGAGAAAAGGAAATGATTAAAATAACTAGCCCGCCACCAAAGAAAATAATAAGCCAATCTAATATTAGAGCTAAACCCCTGTCACGCAAGTTTGCCAATTCGTATTGAATGGTAACATTTTGTGTGGTATTTATTTCTATTTGTCTCAACTTAGTTATATTTATCTCATTAAAATTTAAATGAGAGAAAGCGACTTTATAGAGCAAAATAAAGAGAAATGGTTAGAATTTGAAAAACTATTTGCAGGAAAGGATAAAAATCCTGAAAAATTAAATGAGCTTTTTGTAAAAGTTACAGATGATTTATCCTACGCCAGAAGCTTTTATTCCAATCGTTCCGTAAGAGTTTATTTAAATGGATTGGCTCAAAAAATATTCAGTAAAATTTATCGCAGCAAAAAATTTCGCATTAGTAAGTTTATTAATTTTTGGAAAGATGATTTGCCGCTTTTGGTTTACCACTCCCGAAAAGAGTTTTTAGTTTCCTTTTTATTATTTGCTTTTTCGTTTGCCATTGGCTGGTTTTCTTCTACCCAAGACCCTGAGTTTGTAAAAACAATTCTAGGTGAAGGCTATGTGCAAATGACTATTGAAAACATTAAAAACGGTGACCCGATGGCCGTTTATAAAAGCGCCAATCAAATGGATATGGTGCTGGGAATTACGGTCAATAACCTTATGGTGGCATTTAGAACTTTTGCCTTAGGAATTTTCTTTGCCATTGGGGCCATTGCTATTATGCTGTATAATGGAATTATGGTAGGAACCTTTCAACATTTCTTTTACGAAAAAGGATTGTTTTGGGAGTCCTTCTTAACTATTTGGGTGCATGGAACTTTAGAAATTTCTGCCATTATTATTGCTGGTGCCGCAGGAATTGTAATGGGAAAAGGCTTGGTTTTTCCGGGAACCTACAACCGGGTGCAATCGCTTTTGATTTCGGCAAAATCAGGAATAAAAATTATGTTGGGTATTTTTCCCATTATTGTTTTAGCGGGAATTATTGAAAGTTTTTTGACTAGATACACTGACACACCGAATGCAGTAAGGGCTTTATTTATTTTTATCTGTGCAGCATTTATTCTGTTTTACTTTGTCATTTATCCATTCCTCAAAGCTCGCTCTGGAAGGGAAGCGGATTTTAGAAAATTACAACTAAACCCTGATAAACCTCCTGTTTTTAGTTACGATAAAATCAGAGGAAATGAAGCTATTTTTAATGATTCATTTAAATTTTACAAGAAGTTTTTCAATCCGATTTTTTTCTTTTCCCTGATTGGTTCCCTCATTTTTGCCATTGCATTTGGTATCATTCATCAAGCAGATTTTTCGCTTAACTTTAACTACCAATATTTTGGTTTTGATGGAGCTATTTATAAGCTATTTACCTATTTCCGTGAAGTTTCCGTTTTCTTTTCTTTTGAAAGATTTCCTATATTTTTTGTTACTATTAGTGGCTTAATGAGTTTATTGCTCTCTCTTTTAGCTTATTTATTTAAAACCGATTATCGAAATAGCAAACCAAAACCCTACTTCGAAAGCAGAAAGTATTTTGCCTTTTTAGGTAAAAATATATTTTCCTCTCTATTCTTTGGCGCTTTATTCGCATTGCCTTTTTTAGCGCTTGAAGGCTGGGTATTTTTGTCACTTCAATTGCTTCCGTTTATCATGTTGTCATACTTAGTAGCTATCATGGAAAAGAAAAATCCGTTTGCGGCTATCAGTAAAATGTTTGGCTTAATAGGTAATGGATTTTGGAAGTTACTGGGCGTGTATTATGTTGCCGTTTTGGTGAGTTTGATTTTTATGTTCATCAATACTTCTACTTTTTTGTGGGGATTGTTTGACATGCTGAACTGGAATTTTGAACTAAGCTCAGATTCGGTAAATATGATGGTGATAGGGTTTTTTGCTTTTATAAGCGTATTGGGAATTTTATTACTCATTCCTATTTCTTTTATTGGAGTTGGATTTTACTACTTCTCTCAAAAAGAAAGAAACGAAGCCAATCATTTATTTAAAACCATTAATAATATTCAGGTAAAACGACTGATTAAAGGTATTGAACGAGAACAAGCCTAATGATAAAATATCTTTTTTCAATATCGCTATTCTTAGGCTTCACTCTTTTTTGTTCGGCAGAAGATAAAACCGTTGAATATATACAGGAAGATGTTACGCCCATTGAGCAAGATAAAAAAGCCTGGGAAAAAATTGTTGACGGAAAAGACTTTTCAGAAACTCCTGAAAAGAAAAAAGAAAAAAAGAAGAAAAAGCCAAGTAATTTTAATCTTCCTAGTCTTAATATCGGTCAAGCCGGCAAAGTTTTTCTGTTTAGTTTGGTAATTCTGCTTCTAGCATTTATCATTTATAAATTAATTGCTAACTCTAATTATAGAGCTAACAAAAAAGTTAAAAAAATACGGCTGGTTGACATTGATGATATTGAGCAAAATTTGGATAAAGCAGATGTTGATCCATTTTTATTTGACGCCATTAATCAGGAAAATTACCGCCTAGCCATACGTTTGTATTATTTAAAAGTACTAAAGCACTTAATGGAATTAGAATGGATAAAATGGAAAAAAGACAAAACTAATAGTGAATATTTACGAGAGCTTTACTCCAAAGAATTTTATACTGATTTCAGGCTTCTAACACTTATGTTTGAAAGAGTTTGGTACGGAGAAGTAGTATTAGATGATGTGACTTTTAAAACGGTCGAACAAAATTTTACCTCAAGTATTTCCATGTTAAACGCCCAAAAAACATTGTTAAAGAAAGATGAAGAATAAAACCGGGCTCATATTAGGAATACTAGGGCTAATCGGTTTAGTAGGCGTATTGCTTTATTTCTTCTCAACGGGTGATAAATACAAATGGTACGAATCATACAAGCATGACGGAGAGCAACCATACGACTTTAAAATTACTATAGATGTCTTACAAACTCTTTTGCCTAAACAAGATTTTAATATCGTTAAAGAGAGTATAAAAGAAGAAGTAAAATATAATGAGCAAGAAGTTTCAAACTACCTTTTTATAGGGCATAATTTGTATTTAGACAGCACAAGCTTAGATCACCTGATGACTTTTGTAGATAAGGGTAACAGTGCTTTTATTGTTTCAAAATATATTCCGTATGAAATTATTGATAACCTCATCTATGATGAAGTTTACATACAGGAAGATAGCTATACCAGTTCGTTTGATTATCATGAAGACAGTGTTATTCACCCTTATTTTTTACATCCCAATTTAAAAAGAGAAAAACCTTACGAATTCAGATATAAATACAGAGATAAATACTTCCCTTACTATTGGGAGCACATTGATTTAGGAATGTTTTATGACAGTGCTATGGTTTACCAGGAACTAGGAAAGCTAGACAAAGAACGAACTAATTTTGTAAGGGTAAAACATGGTGATGGTTACTTTTATTTTCATTCTAACCCTATTCTCTTCACCAACTTTTTTGTTATCGACACAAATGGTTACGACTATCTAACAGCGTTTTTAACTCACTTTGGAAACGGAGCTATTTACTGGGATGAAAAAAGTAAAATTCCTGATTATAACTTTAACGATAATACCTCCTTGTCTCGTTCTCCGTTAAACTTTATCTTATCAGAACCTGCCTTGAAGTGGGCTTGGTATATTTTGCTGTGTATTGCGTTGTTGTTTATGCTGTTTCGTGCAAAAAGGCAACAGCAAATTATTCCGGTATTACCGGCTAATGAAAACACCTCTTTAGACTTTGTAAATACCATTGGAAGACTTTATTTCTTGCAGAAAAACAATAAGCAGCTAGCCGAAAGACAATCGGAACATTGGTTCTCATTTATCAGAAAAAAGTACGGAATTGCAACCACAAAACTAGATAAAGAGTTTATAAAAAAACTAAGTGTAAAATCTGAGTTGCCTTCTCAACTCATTCAAAAAATAATTGATAATCATTTTATTATTGAAAAGGAATCGGTTGTTTCTGACGAAACATTGATTTATTTTCACCAACTAATACAAGAGTTTTATAACAAAGCAAAATAGACCCTTCAAAAATTTGAATTATGACTGAAGAAAACAAAAACGAAGAAAATAAAAGTGCTGAAAATTCTACTACTCCTAAACATGAAGAATTTATGCCCAAACCTGCTGTGGGAGAACCCACTCCTCAGCAAGAACAGCAAAACTGGGGCAGCAATCGTGTACAAGTAGAAAAATTCAGTAACGACATCAGAGCTGTGCATACAGAGCTTTCTAAGGTAATTATTGGTCAAGGAGAAGTTATTGAGCAAATGTTAATTGCCCTTTTTGCAGACGGACATGTTTTGTTGGAAGGTGTGCCCGGAATTGCAAAAACTCTAATGGCAAAGCTGCTTGCAAAATCTTTTCATGCCGATTTTTCAAGAATACAATTTACGCCTGACTTAATGCCAACCGATGTTACCGGAACTTCTGTTTTTAATATGAAAACATCTGAATTCTTTTTTAGCAAAGGGCCTATTTTTTCTAACATTGTCTTAATTGATGAGATAAACCGAGCTCCGGCAAAAACACAAGCTTCTTTGTTTGAAGTAATGGCAGAAAAACAAATTACTGTTGACGGAGTAACTTACCCAATGGGCTTCCCGTTTTTTGTAATTGCTACTCAAAACCCTGTGGAACAAGAAGGAACTTACAAACTTCCGGAGGCTCAGCTAGACCGGTTTTTGTTCAAAATAAAATTAAAATACCCCTCTCTTGAAGAAGAAAATCAAATTTTACAGCGTTTTAAAAATGATTTGGGAAAAGACTTTTCTGAAAATGTAAAAGCCGTTATTACTCCTGAAAAAATAAAAGAAAACAGAGACATCATTAATCAAATTTATGTTTCTGACCAACTCATGAATTACATTGCTTCTATTATTCATGATACCAGAAATAACGGAGACATCTTTTTGGGCGCATCGCCAAGAGCTTCACTAGCTATTTTAAAAAGCGCCAAAGCCTTGGCTGCCATTAAAGGTAGAGATTTTGTAACACCTGATGACATTCAGTATGTGTGCTATCCTGTGCTTAATCACAGAATTATTTTAACTCCTGAAAAAGAAATGGAAGGCACGCAAACGGAAGAAGTAATTAAAGAAATTATTAGTAAAGTTGAAGTTCCCAGATAATTGAAGTTTTTTAGGTCGCTATATCTTCCCAATCGTTTTTTTGTACTGTTTTTTTCAGTAGCAATACTCTTTGCTTTTTCCTATTGGCTACCTTTTTTGCTTATAATGTGTCAAGGGGTTTTAATTTTTGCCATTGCATTTGTATTGGTAGATATTGCTTTTCTATATCAAAAAAGTGTGAAGCTTTCTGCTAAAAGAATGTTGCCGCAGCTTCTTTCTTTAGGCGATGAAAATTTTATTCATATTCTGGTTGAAAATCACTCTAATTTGGATTTGCGTCTAAAGATTATTGATGAGCTTCCCGAGCAACTTCAGGAAAGAAATTTTACCATTAATGCGGAATTAAAGCCGCAAGCTGAAGAGCAATTTCATTACATCATAACTCCGATAGTTAGAGGAGAATATTTTTTTAAAAACATCAATATTTATGCCGCTACTTTTTTAGGCTTAGTTACCAGGCGATTTACTATTAAAGCGCATAAAAAAGCGCCCGTTTACCCTTCGGTATTACAAATGAAAAAATATGCTTTCCGTGCTTTCTCCAGGCAAACGCATGAGCACGGCATTAAAAAACTAAGAAGATTGGGGCATAGTTATGAATTTGACCAAATTAAAAACTATGTAAAAGGCGATGACTACAGAAGCATTAACTGGAAAGCCACCGGTAAGAAAAGTGAATTGATGGTCAACCATTATGAAGATGAAAAATCACAAAGTATTTACTGCATCATTGACAAAAGCCGTAGTATGAAAATGCCGTTTAACGGCCTAAGTTTGCTAGACCACTCCATCAACAGTGCGCTAGTAATGAGCAACATTGCGCTTTTAAAAGATGATAAAGCCGGGCTAATTACATTTTCTGATAAACTAGGAAGCACGCTAAAAGCAGAAAAAAGTAACAAACAGCTAAGAGCAATTTTAGAGGCGCTCTACAAAGAGAAAGAAAGAAAAACAGACGCCAATTATGAATTGATGTTTTATGCCGTACGTAAGCTTATTTCTAGCAGAAGCTTACTTATGTTTTATACCAATTTTGAAAGCATTTATAGCTTAGAAAGAGTGTTGCCTGTATTACGGAAAATCAACCGACATCATCTTTTGGTGGTTATCTTTTTTGTAAATACCGAAATATTAAAAATGGCCGAAAAAGAATGTAAAACCTTAGAAGACATTTACCATCAAACCATAGCCAGAAACTTTATTGAAGAAAAGTATAAAATGGTGAATGAGCTCAAAAAATTTGGTATTCATTCCATTTTAACAAAGCCTGAAGACTTAAATGTAAATACAATTAACAAGTACTTGGAGTTAAAATCAAGAGGAATGATTTAATTTGTATTTGAATTGAACTTTCTTATATTGTAGATAGTTATATAAGTGTAAATCAAAAAACAGAAAAAAATGACAAACAGAATAGGATTAAATTCAGAAAAAAGTAAGGAATTAGCAGAGTTGTTGAATGATTTATTGGCTAATTATTCTATGTTTTATCAAAACGTGAGAGGCTATCACTGGAATATTAAAGGAGAAAAGTTTTTTGAACTTCATTTAAAATTTGAAGAATTGTACAACGATTTATTTTTAAAAATTGATGAAGTTGCTGAGCGTATTTTAACGCTTGGACATACTCCACAACATAAGTTTAGTGGTTATGCCGATGTTTCTCAAATAAAAGAAAGTAGCTCTGTAAATGACGGTTACAAGGCAGTAGAAAACATCTTAGATTCATTTAAAACACTTTTAATAAAACAACGCCATTTGTTAAGTCTTTCAGCCGATGATGATGAAGGCACAAATGCTCAAATGAGTGATTATATTAGAGAACAAGAAAAGTTAGTGTGGATGTATTCTGCATTTTTAAATAAATAAAAACCATACATGAAAAACAAACAAATTGTAGCCGGAGAAGGCATTGGCGAAGTGAAGTTTGGAATTACCAGACCACAGCTAAAAAAAATATTAGGTGAGCCTAGTGAAATTGAACAGTACGCTTACGAAGATGATGAAGAAAGTCAGGCAGAATGTTGGCACTATGACAGCCTTGAACTTTCAGCTTCTTTTGAAGAGGAGCATGACTGGAAATTGGTCGCCATTGCCGTTAGTTCTCCTGAGTTTACTTACAAAGGTGAGAGTCTAATTGGTTCTTCTGAAGAAGAGTTGTTAGATACGCTTAAAACACTTGGCTTAAAAGATTTGACCGTAGAAGATTTATCTACCAAAGAAACTCCTGACCATAAACTAGTTCGTTCTGAAGATTTAGACATCAACTTTTGGTTAGATAATGGTAAATTAGCTGAAATACAGTTTGCTCCGCTTTTTGATGACGACTACAATGTAGTTTGGCCGTAAGTTAGTTAATTAGTGAAATAGTGATTGGTTAATTCGTTTTTCAAAACAATTTGAGTTAATCGGCTGTTTAGTATACAAAAAGATGTTTGGAATTTTTAAGAAGAAAACACCATTACAAAAGTTGCAAGAGCAGTATGAAAAGCTAACCAAAGAAGCTTACGAGCTTTCACATTCTAATAGAAAATTGGGTGATGAAAAACTAGCTGAAGCTGAAAAGGTAATGCAAGAAATTGAATCGTTAAAGGCTAGCTAAGTGACGAAATACTTTCATCACCCAAGTCATTTCCCTGTCCGACAAAAATAGTTTTCATGCCTGCGTTCTTTCCAAACTCTATATCACTCGGTGAATCCCCAATCATAACCGATTTAGAAAAATCGATTTCAGGAAAGTCTTTTTGAGCTTGGTGTGCCATGCCAATATTGGGCTTTCTTAACTCATTAGTTGGAGAAGCTAGTCCGGGCGCAAAGTAAATGTTGTCAATTCTTCCGCCTGCGTTTTTAATTTCTGACAACATATAATTATGTACTTTTTTTAAGTCTTCTTCTGTCATTAATCCCTTTCCTATTCCTTGCTGATTGGTTACCACCACTATTTTTCCAAAAACTTCAGAAAGCCTTTTTATAGTATCTAATACTCCGTCATTAAAAATAAATTCTTCCACCGTTTTCACATATCCGTCCACAATTCTTTCGTTTATCACTCCGTCTCTATCTAAAAAAAGTGTCCAGCTTTTATCTACTTTCCATTCTTTTAAAATTGTAAAAATGTCATTTTGGCTAGTCATGCTAAGCGAAGTCGAAGCATCTTCACCAAACATTTCGGGTAATTCTTTTTGTGCTTTTTGATAGTCTTCCGGTATGCCGATATCAATAAAATAAGTATCTGTAGAAAACCCATAAAAGTTTAACTCGTTAACTTTTGCTTCAAAAAAATCTTTTTCAATGGAGAACTTTTCTTGGTCGCAATGTTTCATAAAAATGTTTCCGTTAAGCAAATACACGCCTGCATTTATTTTCCCTGATGCTACTAACTTCTTCTCGTGAAAGGCAGTAATTCTATCCTCTTCATTTGCTTCCACCGCTCCGTATCGTTCAAAATTCTTTAGCGGTTTTAAAGCAATGGTACAATCAGCTTTTTTAGTTTGATGAAAGGCCACTAAATCATTGACATTAATCGGAAACATAGTGTCTCCGTTTAAAACCAGTAAGCTTTGAGTATCAATTTTTTTAAATGCTAATCTAATGGCTCCGCCTGTTCCCAAAGGCTCGGGCTCTTCTACATAATTTATTTGCAATGACCGGTGTTGATTGCCATAGTGCTGTTTTATAACCTCTGATTGATGACCAATGGACAAAAACACTTCACTGATACCTTGAGCAATTAAGTAATTAAGTTGATAATCTAAAAACGGAATATCATTGATAGGCGCCATACATTTAGGTAAGGAAACTACCGACTTTAATCTAGTTCCTAAACCTCCGGCTAGTATGAGTATTTTATAGTTTACTTCCAATCTTCTTTTTTAAGCTCCCAGATTTCTTGTTCTTTTAAGGCTTTATCTACAAAACTTCCCTCTCTAATTTCAATTAATTTGCAGCCTGTTTTTTCTTTTACTTTTCTTGACGCAACATTTCCCAAAGCATTTGCAAAAATAAGCTTTTCAAAGCCAAGAGAGGAAAAGGCGTAATTAAGAACTGGTTTAACCGCTTCCGACATTATTCCTTTGTTCCAATGTTTTTTTGCTAACCAAAACCCTCTATTTTCAGGTCTTCCCTCCCTCCACAAATGAACTACACCTATTAATTCTGTGCTATCTTCTTTCAAAAAAATGCCCCAAACCCAATTATCTTTTCCTTGATTAGGAAGAAGGGTGTTCTCAAAAAAATCCTCTACTCCATTTTCAGGATACGGCCATGGAATAGCTGAAGACAACCACCTAATAACATCATAATCTATAAAGTTCTTTTTATAAGAAGGTATGTCTTTTTCTAAAACCTCTCTAAGAATTAACCGTTCTGTTTCAAATTGTGGGATAGCAGTTTGCATTACTCACAACATTTTTTCTTCCACCATTTCACAAATGATGTGGCCTACTAAAATGTGGCATTCCTGAATTCTTGGCGTATCGGTAGAAGGAATATTAATTAAATAATCAGAAAGTTCTTTCAACTTTCCGCCACTTTCACCGGTCATTCCTACGGTAATAATTCCCCTTTCTCCGCAAACCTTAAACGCTTCCACAATATTTCCCGAATTTCCAGAAGTAGAAATTCCAAATAAAATATCTCCTTTTCTTCCCTTTCCTTTTACCAGTCTTGAATAAATTTCATTGTATGAATAATCATTGGCAACTGCAGTAAGGTAAGAGGTGTTTACATGTAATGCTTCAGCAAAAAGAGGCTCTCTGTCTTTATAAAATCTTCCTGTAAATTCAGCCGACAAATGTTGAGCGTCTGCTGCGCTTCCTCCGTTACCACAAAACAACAATTTGCCATCATTTTTGAAACACTTTACGCTTTCTTCCACCACTTTTTCAATGGTTTGCATCAGTGCTTCATTTGCCAAAAGTTTTTGTTTAGTTTCAATCGATGCTTTTATTCTGTCTTTTATGATTGCTATATCGTCCATGTGGTTAATCCGTTTTTTGTAAAGTGATATTTTTTTACTTCTCCGCCCAACTGACTTAATACTTCTGCTACTTTGTGTTTGGTATTTTCCGGGCAATAAAAAATCATAAATCCGCCACCGCCTGCACCTGAAATTTTTCCGCCAATAGAGCCAGCTTTCATACAAGCGTCATATATTTCATCTATCTGAGAATTGCTAATTCCTTCAGCCATTTGTTTTTTATTTTGCCACCCAAAGTCCAACGTTTTCCCAATCTTTTCAAGCTGTCCCTTTAACATTGCTTCTTTCATCATTTGTGCCTGTTCCTTTAATTTGTGCATGGCATCAACCGATTGCGTATTTTTTTCTTTTACATTTTGGCTTTGTTTCTCAATAATATTTGCAGAAACTCTACTTGTTTGAGTATAGTAAAGCAATAAGTTGTGTTCTAACTCATTTAAAAAAACCGGATTGACTCTAAGTGGATTTACAATTACATTGTCGTTGGGTAAAAACTCCATAAAGTTGACACCGCCAAAAGTTGCCGCATACTGGTCTTGTTTTCCTCCTGCCATTCCTAAGTCTTCTCTTTCAATATCATAAGCCAGTTTGGCAATATCATATTCTCCCAACGGCAATTTTAACCATTCTACAAATGCGCCTAAAATAGCCACTACTAAAGTGGAAGAAGTTCCCAACCCAGAACCTGCCGGAGCGTCAGAATAAGTAGTTAGTTCAAAGCTCATCGGTTGCTTTGAAAACTCTTTTATAATTCGATTATAAACGCCTTTGTGTAATAGTAAATCTCCTTTCGGTTCAATAAAATCAGTTGCTTCTGTTTCAAAATGTTCGTTTCGGTCAACCGCTCTGAAAACAATTTTTCCGTTTTCGGTTGGCTTTAAAGAAGCATAGGTTTGAAGCGAGATAGTTGCATTTAAAATAGCTCCGCCAAATTGGTCAGAATAAGGGCTGACGTCAGTTCCGCCTCCAGCTAATCCTAAACGTAATGGAGCTCTGCTTCTAATTATCATACCGCAAAATAAAGCTTATTCGCACAATTTCAAAAGTTGCTGAACCATTTTGTCCCATCCGAACTTTTCTTTTTGCGCTTTTACGCCTGTAGAAAACTTGTTTTTGTCTCCGCTAAAAAATTCATCTATGGCATTTGCAATCTCTTTTGGGTTTGGCTCAACCACCAGTCCTGCTTGTTGGTGAGGAACCAGCTCCGGCAGTCCGCCAACATTGGTAACTATCATTGGTTTTTCAAACTGATAGGCAATTTGTGTTACGCCACTTTGTGTTGCGTGTTTGTAGGGTTGTACTACTAAATCTGCAGCAGAAAAATAGTGTTTTACTTCTTCATCTTTAATAAAGTGAGTAGCTAAAATTAGTTGGTCTTGAAGTTTATTTTTTTCAATAATTTGACGATACTTTTCTTCATTACTATAAAATTCTCCCGCCACCATCACTTTAACATTATGTTGCTTTACTTTTTCATTATTCAGTGATTCAAGCAAAATATCCAAACCTTTGTAGTCTCGGATTATTCCAAAAAATAATATGTATTTTTCGTTTGGGTTTAAGCCTAATTTTTGACAAGCTTCTTCCTTTGAAACAGGTTCTCCAAAATTGTCAAAAACAGGGTGTGGATTTAATGTTCTTGGTTTTTTTGTATCAAACTTTTTAAGATCGTCTAATACATTTTCACTCATTGCCAAAAAAGCATCAATAGGTTTTACAAAGTACTTTGTTAGCGCATTGTCTCCTATTCGCTTTTCATGCGGAATAATATTGTCGATAATACAAATTACTTTAGTGTGCTTGTTCTTTTTTACTATTCTGGCTACTGTTCCAAAGCAAGGCGCCATAAAGGGCAACCAATATTTTATAATTAGAATATCCGGTTTTTCTTTTTTAAGTTTTCTACCCAACCTCAACCAAGTAAATGGATTTATAGAGCTTACAGCTCTGGTAATTTCAATATTTTTTGGAGCAGGACTTTCTGAAAATTGTGTTTTTCCGGGAAACAAAAAAGACGGGTACTGAGTAGTGAAAGTGGCTATTTTACATTGGTGACCTTCTTGGTTGAAAGCCAATGCCAATCGCTCGTTATAAGAAGCTAGACCGCCTCTAAACGGATAAGCAGTTCCAAGTATAACTATCTTCTTTTGTTTGTTCACGCCAACAAATGTAACGCTTATTTAGATTTTAGATGATAGACAAAAGATTTTGTGGAAAAGGCATAAAAAACCCCACTCAAATAATGATTGGGGTTGATGCTTTCATGTAATCAAACCAGATTCCAAATCAAGTTTGGAATGACGGTTTGTTTAATTACGCAAAAATTTCTTCCGACTTAAAATGAAAGTTGCTTTCAATGGTAGCATTTTCATCACTATCAGAACCGTGTACCGCATTTTTTCCTTTTGACTCAGCGTATGATTTTCTGATGGTTCCTTCTGCAGCTTCAGCAGGGTCTGTAGCGCCAATTAATTTTCTGAAATCTTCAACAGCATTGTCTTTTTCTAATACGGCAGCTACAATTGGTCCGGAGCTCATATAATCTACCAACTCACCATAAAATGGGCGCTCTGCATGAACTTCATAAAATTTTTGAGCTTGCTCTTTGGTAAGCTTGGTGTATTTCATTGCAACGATTTTAAATCCTGCATCGTTAATCATTTTTAAAATTCCACCGATATAGTTTTTTTCAACTGCATCCGGTTTAATCATGGTAAAAGTTCTGTTGCCAGCCATTTGTATTTCTTTTTAAAATTTGCGGCAAAGATAGAAACTTAGTGAGAAGTAGAAAGTTAAAAATATATATCTTATTAAACTAAACTTTCTTTTTTATAAATTTGGTTTTATATGGTCTACAAAGGAGCACAAATAACTATTGACTTAAAGAAAAAGGTTTATAAAAGATTAGAAGATGATGTTTGGAGAACGCTACCAACAATAAACTCTATTGTTTTAACGCAAATTAGAGCAAAACAAAGCTCTTTTTATAGAGTGCCCGTAACTTATCGATTCAAGGTTTTTTGTGTTTTTATTAAAACAGACAGCTTAAATATTCTAGCATACAAAGGAAAGCGAAATAAAGTTGAAAATGAAGCAAAAAGACTTAGTCAGCTTTTTAATGTCAGCATTATTGACCTATATGAAAGAGATGAAAAAGGCAAAATAAAAGACGATGACTATGAAACTATTTTTGACAGGATAGGACGTTATCTAATTATTATGGTTATAGTTCTCCTTTTTTGTCTTCTTACTTACGTTTTAATTGACTCTATGTAATTTTGGAATCCAACTTCTCATACACAGAGTTGTTGCTTTTGTATTCGGGCACTAATTCTTTCATGGCTTTTACAATAGCCAAATTGTCTTGTTGGCGATAAAGACTCACCAAAGCTTCTATTTTAGGTGTAATTTCTGTTAATTCATACTCCCTCACTTTTGCTACCATTATTTGAGGATGATGCGTAGAAACCGTGTTTTCTTTATTGTTTAATAATTCCTCATACAACTTTTCTCCGGGTCGTAATCCTGTGTAAACAATTTGTATGTCTTTGCCCAGCTCCATACCCGAAAGCTTTAGCATTTTTTTTGCCAAGTCCACAATTTTAACCGACTCGCCCATATCAAAAATAAAAATCTCACCACCTTCTCCCATCGTTCCTGCTTCCAACACTAATTGGCAGGCTTCCGGAATAGTCATAAAATATCTGGTAATGTCTGGATGAGTAACTGTAATAGGTCCACCTTGTTCAATTTGCTTTCTGAAAAGTGGAATAACCGAACCATTTGAACCCAACACATTCCCAAAACGAGTAGTGATAAATTTTGTAGTTGATTTTCCGTTGGTGCTTTGCGCAAAAATTTCGGCAATTCGTTTGGAAGCACCCATCACACTGGTTGGATTAACAGCCTTATCGGTAGAAACCATTACAAATTTTTCTACACTATTTTGCACCGATAATTCTACCAAGTTTTTGGTTCCGCCTACGTTTACATGAATTGCTTCGGATGGGTTTTCTTCCATTAAAGGCACATGTTTGTAGGCTGCCGCATGAAAAACAACTTGAGGAGTAAACGTTTTAAAAAGGTTTTCCATTCGCTCGTAATTGCAAATGTCACCCACCACTACCTCCATTAAATGACCTTGAGCCGCTTGCTTCAGTTCAAATTCAACTTCATACAAACCCGACTCAGCCTGATCGAGCAAGATTACTTTTTTGGGTTGGTATTTTACAATTTGTCTAACCAGCTCGCTACCGATTGATCCCGCAGCACCTGTTACTAAAATTATTCTGTCTTTTAGTTGTTGTTTGATTTTATCGTTACTCAGTTTAATTTCATCACGCCCAAGCAAATCTTCAATCTTGACTTTTTTCATTTGATTGAAGCTCAACTCTCCGTTCGTCCATTTAGTTACCGGAGGCACATTAAGCACTTTTACTCCATGTTTTATAGCAAGCTCAGTAATGGTATTCCTCTTTTTTGAGCTAATTTTTTGTGGGCTAATGATGATGTGCTTAATTGTTCCTTCCTGAAAAAGTTTTTCCAATTTAGAGGAATGGTAAACGGTAACACCTTCTATTTTTTTGTTTGCCTTTTTTTCTTCATCATCAACAAAAGCAGCCACCTTGTATTTTGATTTTGTGTCTCTATCAATGGCTTCCTTTGCAATTACACCGGCTGCTCCTGCGCCAAAAATGATGATTTCCTGCTTTTCTTCAGAAGAACTTTTTATTTCAAAATACAATGCTTTAACTACCATCCTGTAGCTAAACAACAAAAACATAGTAGCTAAAAACTCTATTAAAATAATTGAAAGTGGAATAATAAAACGTCCATGCCATGTAAAATAAGACACCAGATTACATAAGCCAAAAGCAATAGAACCTAAAATGAGCGTAACAAAAATTCGTTGTGCATCGGCTGTTCCGGTATAACGAATCATACCCGCATAGGTCTTTGCAAAGAAAAAGCTAAGCGCACGAATACCAATAATTAATGCTGAAACTACATGTAGTCTATCAATTTCTACTTGAGGAACATTAAAATCAAAACGAATAAGATAGGCTGCTGCTAAAGAAATTACACAGACTGTAATGTCAATAAAAAAAATTGCCCATCTGGGCGTATTCCCTTTTAAAAGCTGCATAATAAATTCCTTGTCAAATATACAATTTTGATTGAAGGCTAAAGGATATGTATTTTTACCAAAAATGAAGAAGATACTGTTTATAACCCCTTATCCTGAGGGCACTGCTGCCAGCCAACGATTTAGGTTTGAACAGTACTATGAATTGCTTCGGAGCAACGGCTTTGAGATAGTTATACGCTCTTTCTGGAGTGAGCGCATGTGGGATATCTTTTATGAAAACGGACATTTTTTTAGAAAAGCTATTTTTTTGATTGGCTCTTTATTTAAAAGAATATTTCTTCTTTTTAACTTAAGAAAGTACGACTACATTTTTATTCATAGAGAAGTGAGCCCTGTTGGCCCGCCTCTATTTTCCTGGATTGCAAGTAAGGTATTAAAAAAGAAAATAATTTTTGATTTTGATGATGCCATTTGGCTTCCCAACTATTCTTATTACAACAGATGGTTTTCTTTTTTAAAAAACTACTCCAACACCAAGCGTCTTTGTAAATGGGCTTACAAGGTTTCTTGCGGAAATGATTATTTACAAGATTTTGCAAAAAGATATAATGCGAATACCGTTTTAAACCCAACCACAATTGATACAGAATACTATCACAACAAAATCAAAGTGTATAATTTAACAACGCCTCTGGTAATTGGATGGACAGGAACACACAGCACCATTAAATATCTTTCAGAAGTTATTCCTATTCTTCAAGAATTAGAAAAAGAACTCTCGTTTACATTTTTAGTTATTTCTGATGAAAAGCCAGGTTTTGAATTAAATAGCTTAGAGTACATTCAATGGAAAAAAGAAACAGAAATAGATGATTTATTAAAGATAGATGTGGGTATAATGCCCCTGGTTGAAAACGAATGGAGCAAAGGAAAATGTGGGTTTAAAGCATTGCAGTATATGGCGCTTGGAATTCCGGCAATTGTAAGCCCTGTTGGTGTTAACACACAAATTGTTAATCAAACTAATGGATTTGTTTGCCATAACAAAAAAGAATGGGAACAACTATTTACTAGATTAATTTCTCAAAAATCTACTCTTGTTTCACTTTCTGAAAACGCAAGAAAAACTGTAGAAGAAAACTATTCGGTAAAGTCAAATTCGGCTAATTTTTTACATTTGTTCACTTAATATTTAATTCATGGAAACAGCTACTACATTAAAAGATGTTGCATTATTAGAAAAACACAAGGCTCTTGGAGCTAAAATCGTTCCTTTTGCCGGTTATAACATGCCTTTGCAATATACAGGTTTAACAGATGAACACTTAAATGTACGAAATGCTGTTGGTGTATTTGATGTATCTCACATGGGTGAGTTTATGGTAAGAGGAAAAGGAGCGTTAGACCTAATTCAAAAAGTTACTTCAAATGATGCTTCAAAATTGTTTAACGGAAAAGTTCAATATTCATGCTTACCAAATGACAAAGGAGGAATAGTTGACGACCTTTTAGTCTATAAAATAAATGACGAAGAATATATGTTGGTGGTAAATGCCTCTAACATTGAAAAAGACTGGAATTGGATTAATGGCTTAAATACTTTTGATGCTCAACTGGAAAATATTTCTGATGATATTTCACTATTAGCTATTCAAGGGCCGAAAGCTGTTGAAGCTATGCAGTCGCTAACTTCAGTTGACTTAAAAGCAATGGAATATTACACTTTCAAAATAGATACATTTGCAGGAATTGAAAATGCCATTATTTCTGCAACAGGATACACCGGTGCAGGAGGCTTTGAGATTTATGTAAAAAATAAAGACGCAGAAAAGTTATGGGATGCTGTGTTTGATGCCGGAAAAGATTTTGGAATAAAGCCAGCAGGCTTGGCTTGTAGAGACACCCTAAGAACTGAAATGGGCTTCTGTCTTTACGGAAATGATATTGACGATACTACTTCGCCTATTGAAGCCGGGTTAGGATGGATTACAAAATTTACTAAAGAGTTTACCAACTCTGAAAATCTAAAAAAACAAAAAGAAGAAGGAACTGCCAGAAAATTAGTCGGGTTTGAAATGATTGAAAAAGGCATTCCAAGGCATGGTTATGAATTAGTTGACGCATCCGGGAATAATATTGGTGTGGTTACTAGCGGCACCATGTCGCCTTCTCTTAATTTAGGCATAGGAATGGGGTACGTTAAAAAAGATTTAGCAAAAGTGGATAATGAAATTTTTGTGAAAATCAGAGACAAACAAGTAAAAGCAAAAATTGTAAAATTTCCGTTTTATAAAGGATAAAAAGTGGCTGAAGAATCTGCTCCACATAAAAATAAATTAGAAGTTTGCCATTCTCCGGCATTATTTGATGCATACTTTGATGACCCTGATTGTGTTGTTGTGGTTATTGATGTATTTAGGGCAACCTCTGCAATGGTAACGGCATTTGCACACGGAATAAAAGAAATGATTCCTGTAGCTGAGTTAGATGAAGCGTTAGAATATCAGAAAAAAGGCTTTGAAGTTGCTGCAGAAAGAAAAGGAGAAAAGCTAGAGGGATTTAAGCTTGGTAATTCTCCGTTTGACTACATGAGTGAAGATATTAAAGATGCCAGCATTGTAATTACTACAACCAACGGAACACAAGCTGTTGAAAAAGCAAAAAACGCTAACCATCTTTTAATTGGTAGCTTTTTAAATCTTTCCGCCATTTGTGATAAACTTGAGGAACTGGATAAAGATGTTATTCTTTTATGCGCTGGCTGGAAAAATAGATTTAACTTAGAAGACACTCTTTTTGCCGGAGCAGTAGTTGACGAATTAACCAAAAGAAACATTAGGTTTAGCGACCTTTCTGACTCTGCCATTTCTGCTAAGTTTATTTACAATCATGCCAAAGAAAATTTATTTAAGTTTTTAGAAAACTCTTCGCACAGAAAAAGATTGAGTAGGCTAAACATGGAAGAAGACATTCTTTTTTGCCTTACAACAGACAAATATTCTATAGTACCTGAATTGGTCAACGGAAAAATCATTCTTCCTGCTTCTAAGGTTGAGGCATAATCTTTGTGCCCTATTTAGCTATTAAAAGCTACATTTGTGGCTATAGTATAAAATGCAACTAGAAAATCAGCATAAGCTTCCTTTGCTTCCAATAAGTGTTTACACTCTTATAGGTATTATACTAGTATTACTAGGCTCTTTTTTAAACTCAAAAGAAGTTCAACATTTTTTTCATAAGCTTGAGCTTAACTCGTTTGAAAAAAATATTCAGGAAAACATTTCAATTTTAACCGCTGAGGAAATTGAAATTGTTGAAGGTCTAAAAAACGAAGAAAATAAAACTGATTTTTTACTGAGTAAATCTTCCTTTTTTGATAACTTATACTATGAAAAAGGAATCGGGTTTGCCCTGTATGAAGAGAATAAGTTAGTATATAACTCTCAAAGTCACATTCCTGCTAAATACAATTTTAGTAATGATATTCAGTCTAATGCTGTACAAAAATATGGCAACGGATGGTATTATATTCAACAAAAAAGCTTGTCAAAAAATCTTTCCTTGGTGTCGTTTTTGTTAGTTAAAAATCAATATGCGCATGAAAATCAATATCTAAAAAACGATTTCTTTTCTAGATATAATCTTTCAGGATATACACTCAATTTGGGAGAATCTCAAGGAAGTTTTAGTATTTTTTCTGCTAGCAATGAATTTTTATTTGCGCTTACTCCTTACAAAAACAGCTCCAGTAAGAGTTTTTATTATGGGCTTTTATCCATTGTAGCCGTTTTAGGAATTTTCCTTATTATATATGCCCTTCAGATTTTTTTCATTTGGCTGGTAAAGGAAATGCATTGGCCTAAAATTTTGGTTTTGTTTCATGTAATTGTTGTCATCCTTGCCCGCTATGCAATGATTGAATCACAGTTTCCAAAGGTTCTTTATGAACTGCCGCTTTTTTTTCCTGACAAATACGCTGCCTCTGAGTTATTGCCTTCTCTGGGAGACTTGCTTTTAAACAGCATTACATTAATTTATCTCAGCTATTTTGTTTACAGAAGTTTTAAAAAATTTACCCTTCAAAATCAACTGCTAAAAGTCCTTATTACAACTTCGTTTCTAAGCTACTCCTTTTTAATTAATATTTGGATAGAAAGTTTAATCATCCACTCAAATATTAACCTAAACCTTAATGAAATTTACAAATTTGACGGCTTTAGTTTTTTATCTATTCTAATTATTTCCATTCTTTTTACTTCATTTTTGCTTTTAGTAATAACCGGGCTGAAGCTTTGTAGAAACATAAAGCTAACTTATCTGGTTTTTTCATCAGCAGTTTTTCTTATTATAGGTATTTTAGTTTTTCCTGAACTTTCTTATTTATCGCTTTTTTGGCCAATTTTCTTTTTAGTATCGCTGTTTATTGTTAGGGCTAAAGAGCAAATTCCATTATGGAATGTAATTTTAATTCTTGCTATTTTTTGTGTCGCTTCAACATCTATTCTTATTAATAGTCAAGCAGAAAAAGAATTAAACAGCAGGAAATTGCTTGCACAGCAATTAGCTGAAGAAAAAGACCCTTTGGCTGAGTTTTTATATCAGGAAATAGAGAGCAAAATTAAAGAAGACAATACACTTAAAGATAGTTTGAGTGACAATTGGTATGACAACAAAGCTATTAAAGAATACCTTTCAAAGAAATATTTTTCAGCTTATTGGAACAAGTATGAGCTTTATTGCACGGCATGTAGAGAAGAAGACTCTTTGTTAGTTCAACCTGAAAATATTCCTCAAAAGTGTTATGATATATTTAGCAATAAGTTAGAAAATGCCGAAAAAGCTGAAGACGCTGATTTTTTTCACCTTCAAAATGAATACTCTTCACAATATATTGGTGTTGTTGAGATATTTGATACTAAGTCAAAATCTCTTGGCCCAATAAAACTATACTTAGAGCTTATCCCAAAGCTTTTTCAAAAAAATGAAGGTTACCCTGAATTATTGCTAGACAACAAAGAGATTAAAGAGCTTTCATCATTAGGAAAATACCATTATGCCAGATATGTCAATCAAGAGTTAACCGACCAATCGGGAGAACATAAATATGCCCTAAAAATTGATTCTAGCTGGACCTCAGCCGAAGACGGATTTAAGGTGGTTACTTCCAATCATCATAATCACCTTATTTACTCTCCCAATAAAAACAAGCAAATTATTCTTTCTTCGGAAGAAATAACAAGCATTGACGGCATTACTTATTTCTCTTATCTTTTCGCTTTTACGGGCGCATTTATTCTACTTATTGGGCTTCTACTAAAACAGTTTCCCATTGCATATAAAATAAGGTATTCTAGTTTTAGTATAAAAATTCAGGCTTTTATAGTAATCACCATTTTGCTGTTGTGCTTTGTTTTTGGAGCCGGTGCTAGTTATTTTATTAAAAAGAATTATGAGGAAAAAAACAAAAGACAAATTAGTGAAAAAACACGTTCAGTCTTAATTGAGTTAGAACATAAACTTGGTGAAAGCGATATTTTAGATCAATCCATAAATGATTATATCACCTTTTATTTAATTAAATTTTCAAATGTCTTTTATACCGACATTAATATTTATGGAACCAATGGCAGCATGATTGCCACTTCCCGAAACGAAGTGTTTGAAAAAAATCTGATTGGAAGGTTTATGAATGCCGAAGCGTTTAATGCTATGAAAAACAAACATTCGGCAGAGTACATTCATAAAGAAAAAGTAGGTGATTTAGAATACCTTTCTGCCTATGTTCCTTTTAGAAATAGTGAAAGTAAAATATTAGCCTATTTAAACCTTCCTTATTTTGCCAAGCAAAACGAGTTACAAGAAGAGCTTTCCGTATTTATTTCTACATTAATAAACATTTATGTTTTCTTGCTTATTTTAATGTTGGTAGCAGCCGTTCTTTATTCAAATTATATTTCAAGACCCATAAAACTTATTGGTGAAAAAATTGGAGCATTACAATTTGGAACAACCAATGAAAAAATTCAATGGAAAGGAACTGATGAAATAGGAAAGCTGGTTCAGGAATACAACAAAAAAGTAGAAGAACTCGCCATTAGTGCCGAAAAATTAGCTCAATCAGAGCGGGAGTCTGCATGGAGAGAAATGGCAAAGCAAGTAGCTCATGAAATAAAAAATCCGCTAACCCCAATGAGGCTTAGCGTACAAATGCTTCAACGTTCTTCTAATGAAAATGATTCTAACTTAAAAGATAGGCTAAACAGAACTACTGACACCTTACTAGAGCAAATTGAAACACTAACGAATATTGCCAATGAGTTTTCGAATTTTGCTAAAATGCCTACGGCAAAAAATGAGACATTCTCTTTATACCAGTTATTAGATTCTGTTGTTAATCTTTATGCAAACAATGGCGAAAACACAGAAGTTACGTTTATTTCTACCGTTGAAAACGCAACTATAAGTGCCGACAAAAATCAAATGAATAGAGTATTTAATAACTTGATTAAAAATGCTATTCAAGCTATTCCCTACGACAAAGAAGGAAAGGTGGATGTTCATCTAACAGAAAAAGAAAACAGCTACATCATAAGAATAACAGACAACGGAACCGGCATTGCCGATGAAATGAAAAACAAAATATTTACTCCTAATTTTACTACCAAAACAGCAGGCATGGGACTGGGGTTGGCTATGGTAAAAAATATTATTGAAAATAGTGGTGGAGAAATTTGGTTTGAAACAAGCTTAGATAAAGGAACAAGCTTTTTTGTCAAATTAGTTAAAGAGAATGCTTAAACAAAGTTTTAAAAAAGAAGAGCGATTATATCACAAAAAAACCATTGAAGAACTTTTTTCTAATGGCAAGAATATTAAGTCTTCCTCTTTCCTTCTCCTGTATTCTACAACTCCCTTTGAGTCCCATTTTCCCGCAAGAATTTTAATTAGTGCGCCTAAGAAAAAATTTAAACGTGCAGTGGATAGAAACCTTGTTAAACGTAGAATAAAAGAAGCGTATAGAAAAAACAAAAATGAGCTTTATGAATTTTTAACATCTCATCATCTTCAATTAAACTTAATTTTGGTTTATCTTTCGGAAAATATTGAAACTTATTCCGAGATAGAACATAAAATAAAAGAACTCATTACTCGTTTAGTAGAACAGCTTAAAGAAAAGCATCATGATAAATAAATTAAAGCACTGGAAAAAGCGACTTAAAGTATCTCTTCTCGCTTTAACTATAGGTTTTGCCGGGTTTTTCTCTTTGGCAATGACCGACAACTACTTTGAAATTTCTAAAAACCTGGATGTTTTTGGAACTCTTTTCAGAGAATTAAATATTTACTATGTAGATGATACCGATCCGGGAGAGCTAATGAAAACAGGCATTGATGCAATGCTTAACTCATTAGACCCATACACCAATTACATTCCTGAGTCACAAATGGAAGACTACAAAATAATGACTACCGGTCAGTATGGTGGTATTGGTGCGATTATTCAGCAAAGAGATGAGTATGTTGTCATTGGCGAGCCTTATAAAGGTTTTGGTGCAGATAAAGCCGGGCTTAAAGCAGGCGATAAAATTTTAGAAATTGATGGAAAATCGGTTAAAGGAAAAACTGTAAGTGATGTAAGGGAGTTTTTAATTGGCGAACCCGGAACTTCTCTTAAAGTAAAAGTGAAAAGGCCTGGAACAGAAGATGTAATTGAAAAAACGGTTACTAGAGAAGAAGTAAAAATAAAAGATGTTCCTTTCCATGGAATGCTAAATAACGAAGTGGGTTATATTAAGCTAACGGGCTTCACACAAACTGCTTCACAAGAAGTAAAAGACGCCTTTAATGATTTAAAGGGAAAAGGAATGAAGTCATTAGTTTTTGACCTAAGAGGAAATGGCGGAGGACTTTTAAGAGAAGCCGTAAACATCGTTAACTTTTTTATTCCGAAAGGAGAAATGGTAGTTAGCACAAAAGGAAAAATAAAAGAATGGGAACAAACCCACAAAGCCCTGAGTAATCCATTAGATACAGAAATTCCTATTACAGTATTAATTGATGATAATTCAGCCTCTGCTTCTGAAATTGTTTCAGGGGCTTTACAAGACCATGACAGAGCTGTTTTGGTTGGAGAAAATTCATTTGGGAAAGGTTTAGTACAACAGCCTAGACCACTTAGTTATAACGCTACGTTAAAAGTTACGGTTGCTAAATACTATATTCCATCAGGAAGATGTATTCAAAAACTAGACTACTCTAAAAAAGGCGAAGACGGAAGAGCAACCAAAGTTCCGGATTCACTAAAAGTGGCTTTTAAAACAGTCAAAAACAAACGAACTGTTTATGACGGTGACGGTATTACTCCTGATTTGATTTCTACTCAACCCACATTTAGTAATGTTTCGGCAGCGCTTTACGGAAAGTACCACATTTTTGATTACGCTACCCAGTTTACTTTAGAGCATCCTACTATTTCATCTCCAAAAGAATTTGAAATAACGGAAGAAGAGTACAACAAGTTTGTGGAGTTCCTTTCAGGTAAAGATTATTCATACACTACAGAAACCGAAAAAGTGCTTGAAAAATTAGCCGAAAAAGCTAAAGAAGAAAAGTATTATGAAGACGCTAAGCATGACTTTGAACACCTTGAAAAAGTGTTAGAAGAAAGAAAGAAAAACGACCTCATTAAATTTAAGGATGAAATAAAAACTATGCTGGCTGACGAAATTATTGGACGATATTATTATCGTGAAGGAAGAATGGAGGCCAACCTTAAAAAAGATGTTGTGTTAAAAGATGCCTTAGACATTCTTAAAGACCAAGAAAAGTACAAAGGAATTTTAGCCGGAACTTTTAACCCTAAACCAATAAACAGATAATATTTAATGACGTTTAAAAAAGCCTGGAGCTGGTTTATAACGCCCGATAATTTTTTCTTTTTAAGTGTTTTATTGCTTGCGGCAAGTCTTTCTTTATCAAAATTTGCTATGAGCATAGCTCAAATTGGGCTTGGTATTTCATGGCTATTATACGGTAATTATAAATATCGACTTTCTGTTGTTTTCAAAAACAAATTATTTTGGGTGCTAAGCAGCATTTTTCTTGTTCACTTGTTAGGGCTAATTTATACCCAAAACTTTGGGTATGCGCTTAACGATATTAAAATAAAACTGCCGCTTTTTGTTTTACCATTTATCTTTCTTAGCACCCCTACAATGCTAAGGTTTCGCTATAGGCTTGCATTAAAGTTCTTTGTAATTGGAATACTTATAGGAACACTGTTAAGTTTTTTTAAAAGCATTGGTTGGCTTGGGGAAATTCCTTTAGATAAAAGAGAGCTTTCTTTATTTATTTCTCACATTCGTTTTAGCTTAATGATTTGTGTGGCTTTCTTCTGCTCCATCTATCTTTTTAGCACTCAAAATAAAAACAGGATTTTTTGGTTGTTTGCTGCTGCCTGGCTAGCTCTTTCCTTATTTATAATCGGAAGCATTACCGGAATCATAGTTATTTTATTTTCTTCTCTCTTCATTCTTTCTTTTTACTTTTTAAATACCGGAGGAAAAAAAGCAAAACTCTTTTTCCCTGCACTAGTGCTTTTTGTGACTACCTCTTTTATAGCTTTAATTTATTTAAACATCAATGAGTTCTACACCATAAAAAATCAAACCGATCCTATTGCCATTGAAAAGACAACCATTCAAGGAGAAGAATATGTACATACTTTAGAAGGAGATTATAGTCAAATGAAAGAAAACGGATATTTTCTTTGGAGACACATTGCCTGGCAAGAGCTTGAAGATGCTTGGAACACAAAAAGCTCGCTTCCTTTTGACGGAATGGATAAAAAAAACCAACCCTTAAAAGAAACGCTAGTTCGGTTTTTAACTTCTAAGGGGCTTAAAAAAGATGCTGCCGGAGTAAATAAATTATCTGAAGAAGAGGTTACTGCTATCGAAAATGGAACATCAAACCATCTTTATTTAACTTACAATCCTTTAAAATTAAGGGTTCAAAAAATAATTTGGGAATTCGACAACTACTTTGAAGGAGGAAATTACAACGGACACTCCGTTGTTATGAGGTTTGCATTTTTTGAAAATGCAATTCATGTTTGGCAAAGAAATAATCGCTGGATTGGTGTCGGCACAGGAGATATAAGGGATGAAATTGAAAAACAATATCAAATAGATAATTCTATTCTTTCTGGTGAATACAGACTAAGAGCCCACAATCAATTTCTTACTTTTTTAGTAAGTTTTGGCATCATTGGTTTAGTTGTTTTTGTCTTGTCAATTATTTATCCCTTATTTAAAATAACCGACAGCTACTTATATTTAAGTTTTGTTGTAATAGCCGTACTTTCTATGCTTACCGAAGATACGCTCGAAAGTCAAGCGGGAGTTACATTTTTTGCTTTTTTAAATATTTTCTTGCTCTTGCTTGAAAATAGGTCGCTGAATTCCTTGCAGAAATAAACTACCTATTCAATTTTTTGTACCTTTGCAGCTCAATTCATTGTTATGATTAATTTATTAAATATTCTATTAGGAATGGTTGGACCATGGCAAATCGTTTTGATTGCCGTAATCCTTATTTTGCTTTTTGGCGCTAAAAAAATTCCTCAATTAATGAGAGGTTTGGGTAGTGGAGTTAAAGAGTTTAAAGACGGCATGAAAGAAGGCGCTGAGGAAAAAAAAGATGATGACAAACCCGCTAAATCTTAATTTAGCTGATGTATCGTTCTTACTCTGAGTTAAAATCTAACCTCAGTACGAATAAAACTTCTGTATTACAAGTTGTCGCTCACTATGTTTCTCAAATAGAAAAAAACAAGCACTTAAATGCTTTTTTAGAGGTTTTTGAGGATGATGCGCTTAATAGAGCGCGTGAGATTGACAAAAAAATTTCCCAAAACAAAGCCGGCAAATTGGCAGGAATGGTTATCGGTATTAAAGATAATCTCTGCTATAAAGGGCATAAAGTTTCTGCTGCTTCAAAAATTTTAGAGGGCTTTGAATCTCTTTACACAGCAACGGCTGTTCAATGTTTGCTTGATGAAGATGCTATTATCATTGGTAGATTAAATTGCGATGAGTTTGCTATGGGAAGTTCCAATGAAAACTCAGCTTTTGGAAAAGTTTTAAATCCAATCAACAACAAACTAGTTCCCGGAGGTTCCTCTGGAGGTTCAGCTGCTGCTGTAAAAGCAGGCTTATGTATGGCCGCCCTTGGCTCAGATACAGGGGGCTCTATCAGGCAACCTGCTTCCTTTTGTGATATTGTAGGTCTTAAGCCATCTTACGGAAGAATCTCAAGGTATGGCCTTATTGCTTATGCCTCTTCTTTTGATCAAATCGGACCTCTCACCAACACTATTGAAGATGCTGCATTACTTCTACAAGTAATGGCCGGAAAAGACGAAATGGATAGCACAAGCTCTTCAAAGCCTATTGATGATTATCTGTCTTTTGAAAAGAAAAAAAATAAAATCGCCATATTTTCCAGCTTTATTAATCACAGCGGAATTGACCATGAAGTAAAAAATGGTATTAATTCTATTCTTTCTAAACTAGAAGCTCAAGGACATGAAGTAGAAGCTGTTGATTTTCCTTATTTAGACCATTTAGTGCCTACTTACTATGTGTTAACTACTGCTGAAGCTTCCAGTAACTTAGCCAGATATGACGGAATCCACTACGGCTATAGAAGCGAAAACACTGTTGATATGGAAACGGCTTATAAAAAATCACGAACAGAAGGGTTTGGAGAGGAAGTAAAGCGAAGAATTATGCTAGGTACTTTTGTATTAAGCTCAGGTTATTATGATGCTTATTACAGTAAAGCACAAAAAGTTAGAAGGTTATTAAAAAATACCATGGACGAACTTTTTGAAAAGTTTGATCATATTATTATTCCAACAAGTCCGCATACTCCATTTCAAATTGGTCAGCAGGTGGACGACCCCATTAAAATGTATTTAGAAGATATTTTTACAGTATTGGCAAACCTTAGCGGAAATCCTGCTATTTCATTGCCGGTTGGAAAGCATTCAAATGGGCTTCCTTTTGGGCTTCAAATTATTAGTAAAAACTTTTGTGAACGAGAAATGTTATCTTTCTCCAAAGAAATAATGGACAATTTTTCCCGTAATTAATCAGTTAAACTGAAAGCATGAAAAAATTTATTGGAGGGGTATTATTTTTAACTGTTACTTCTTTTGCTGTTGCCCAAACAGGAACCGAGAAGATTAATCTATCATCAAAAAAAGACTCTTCACTGGCTATCATTAGTGACGACCCACTTTTACTTTATATTGACAGCATTTTTGCTGATGAATTTTTCAAAGCTTATGGCTTTGCAGATGAAACAGAAGTGCCTACGCCTTTTAAAGAAGATGTTATTCCTTCTTTTGATAAAGCCACTTACAAAAAAAGAATGGCTTTGCTTGATTCAAAAACTCCCATGACATTAACCTACAATGATTATGTACATGCATTTATCCATTTATATGCTGACAAAAGAAGAAAGCTAACCGCAAGAGAACTAGGGTTATCTAAAATTTACTTCCCCATTTTTGAAGAGTATTTAGACAAGTATCAAATGCCATTAGAATTAAAATATTTGTCCATTATTGAATCTGCGCTAAACCCAAGAGCAATTTCTCATGCCGGAGCAGCCGGACTATGGCAGTTTATGTATCGTACAGGAAAAATGTATGACTTAGATGTTAACTCATATTACGATGAGAGAATGAATGTTCACAAATCTACCGATGCAGCATGTCAATATCTAAAAATGCTTTATGGGCTTTATGGAGATTGGGATTTAGCTCTTGCCTCCTATAACTGTGGTCCGGGAAATGTAAATAAAGCTATTCGAAGAGCCGGTGGTGGTAAAAAAACTTTTTGGGAAATTTATGATTATTTGCCAAGGGAAACCAGAGGCTATGTGCCTGCATTTATAGCCGTTAATTATGTAATGAACTATCATAAAGAACACAATATTTATCCTATTAACCCAAAACTGCCATACACCAAAACCGATACTGTTTATGTAAAAAAAATGGTTTCGTTTTATCAAATTTCAGAGTCGCTTAACATCCCTGTTTCTACACTAGAATTATTAAATCCCGAATACAAAAAAAATGTAATTCCGGCTCATGAAAAACCTTTAACATTAAGACTTCCTTATGACAAAGTTGGGCTTTTTGTGACTAATGAAAATGCTATTTACGCTCTTCGTTCGGAGCAAGAAGTAAAAGATAGCATTGCTGCCGCACAAGAAATAAAAACTCCCGGCTATTCAGGAGCTAGCTCTGACGGAAGTTACTTCATTCATGTGGTTAAGAGTGGGCAGTATTTAGGCATGATTGCAGAAAAGTATAATGTAAGGGTAAATCAAATTAGAGACTGGAATAACCTGAGAGGAACAAACATTTACATAGGTCAGAAATTAAAAATTTATGCAAATAAGCCTACTTCAACATCTAGTACTACAACTAAAAAACCTACCGTTGTTGCAAGCACAAGTGGAAGTGGTGTTTACCATACTGTTGTTAGTGGTGATAATTTATGGGCAATTTCTAATAAATATGGGGTTACCATAGAATCCATTAAAACACTAAATCCATCGTTAGAAGGAAACAGCTTGCAGGTAGGAATGAAATTAAAAGTAAAATAAAATGGTACGATTATTTTTAAGCCTTCTTGTTGTTTTTTATCTTTTTTCTTGTGAAGAAACCACAAAAAAACTAATGGTTGACAGCACCGGAAAATCCGGTGAACTGGTTGTGGTAATAGACACCATTCACTGGAATGATGCGCTAGGAAATAGTGTGATAGAATGTTTAGCCTCTGCACAATACGGCTTACCTCAAGCAGAACCTGCTTTTACATTAATTAGAGTTCCTAATCAGGCATTTACCAGTATTTTTAAAACCGCTAGAAGCATTTTACTTTTTTCGTTTGACAAAACGTTATCTGAACCTAAAATAACTGTTGCCTACGATAATTGGGCAAAGAATCAGTTTGTAATGAATATATCAGGAAAAAACGCCACTGAAATAGCCAATTACATTAAAGAAAATAAAGTGGGCATTCTTGAAAAGTTTAGAAACGAAGAGCTTTCTAAAATTGCTAAAGATTACGTTTCTGAGCCGGATGATGTTTTAAAAAAGCTAATAGCAAGTAAATTTAATGTGTCGCTTTCCGTTCCCACAGGTTATCAGGTTGCCATGGATTCAGCCAACTTTTTATGGCTAAGAAAAGAATATGAAAGTGGCGGTCACCCCATTAGTCAGTCGTTTTTTATGTATGAGTTTCCTATGACAGATAGCGAGATTACTTCCGAAATGCTGGTTGCCGTGAGAGACTCTGTTACTAAACAGTGGATTGAAGGAGGAAAAGAAAATACCTACATGACGCATGAAAAACTAGTTCCGCCTTTAACCTTATTAAGTAAGGTGGCTGAAAAAGATTGTTATGTAACCAGAGGCTTATGGAAACTTGAAAACGGTTTCATGGGCGGACCATTTGTTAATTTTGCCTTTGTAAACAACAAGGAAAGTAAAATTACGGTGATAGACACTTATGTTTATGCGCCAAGGTTTGACAAAAGAGAATACTTACGACAAACAGAAGCCATAGCAGCTACTTTAAAGTTCAATCCTTAATTGAAATTATCTGTTATCATACCCGCTTATAATGAAGAAAAAACAATTGTAAAATTGCTTCAAAAAGTGGTAGACGTAACTCTAATAAATAATGTTGAAAAGGAAATTATTGTGGTAAATGACTGCTCCACAGATAATACAAAAAAGGTAATTGAAGACTTTTCTGCTACATCTAACTCAAACATTAAACTGTTTCACCAAGAAAAAAATCAAGGAAAAGGCGCTGCTATTAGAAAAGGAATTGAGTTAGCAAGCGGTGATTTTTTAATCGTTCAAGATGCCGACTTAGAGTACAACCCTGAAGAGTTTAATTTGCTTTTACAGCCCGCTGTTGACGGAGTGGCAGATGTAGTGTATGGCTCTCGTTTTATGGGCGGAAAACCGCACAGAATTTTATTTTTTTGGCACTCTCTCGGAAACAAGTTCCTCACTTTTTTGAGTAATATGTTTACCAACCTTAACTTGACAGATATGGAAACCTGCTACAAGTTAATTAGAAGTGATTATGCCAAGAAGATTAAGCTAAAAGAAAACCGATTTGGCTTTGAACCTGAAGTAACGGCCAAACTTGCCCGAATAAAAGGCATTAGAATTTATGAAGTAGGCATTTCCTATTACGGAAGAACCTATCAGGAAGGTAAAAAAATTGGTTGGAAAGATGGCTTCAGGGCTATCTATTGTATTTTTAAGTATGGATTATTCAAGGCATAGTAAAATTGTAATCTTATCTTTACCAAAATTTATTTAACATGAGCTTAATTGTTGTTGGAACAGTGGCGTTTGATGCCATAGAAACTCCTTTCGGAAAAACAGATAAAATTTTAGGTGGTGCTGCTACATTTATTAGTCTTTCGGCATCACAACTAGTTGATAAAATAAATATTGTTTCTGTAATTGGTGGTGATTTTCCTCAAGAGTATATCGACCTATTAAAAAGTCATAAAGTAAATACCGAAGGATTAGAAATTGTAAAAGAAGGAAAAACCTTCTTCTGGTCAGGAAAGTATCACTTAGATATGAATACCCGTGATACTATTGAAACTCAACTTAACGTGCTGGAAACTTTTGACCCAAAAGTGCCGGAATCTTACCAAGACTGTGAATATTTGATGTTAGGCAACCTAGCTCCTTTTGTACAACAAAAAGTAATTAAAAGCTTAAAAAACAGACCTAAGTTAATTGTAATGGACACCATGAATTTTTGGATGGAAATTGCATTAGAAGAACTTAAGCAAACCATTGCTATGGTTGATGTGTTGTCTATTAATGATGAAGAAGCAAGGTTGCTTTCGGGAGAATACTCTTTAGTGAAAGCAGCTAAAAAGATTTTAGCCATGGGGCCGAAATATTTAATCATTAAAAAAGGGGAGCATGGCGCTTTATTGTTTGACCAAAACAATGTCTTTTTCGCTCCAGCCCTGCCACTAGAAGATGTTTTTGACCCAACCGGTGCAGGAGATACTTTTGCCGGTGGCTTTATCGGCTACATTGCCAAAACAGGTGACACTTCTTTTGATAATATGAAAAGAGCTATTATTCATGGTAGTGCACTGGCTTCATTTGCAGTTGAAAAATTCGGAACGGAACGATTAGTTAACCTTTCTGCCGATGAGTTCAATGCTAGATTAAATGAGTTTTCGAATCTTGTGAAATTCGATTTAAGTTCAGAATTAGTGAGCTAGTTCATCAATTGGTTAACTTTGTAACCGAGATATGAATGATGCTTCTTTAGAACAAAAAATTCAAACCTTACCTAAAAACCCGGGTGTTTACCGTTTTTTCGATAGCAAAGGGAAAATTATATACATAGGCAAAGCCAAAAACCTAAAAAAAAGAGTTTCATCTTATTTCCAAAAACAGCACGAAAACGGGAAAGTTCGGGTGCTGGTTAGCAAGATAAAAGACTTGAATTACATTGTAGTTGAAACCGAACAAGATGCTCTGTTGTTAGAAAACAACCTCATCAAAAAACATCAACCCAAGTACAATGTAATGCTCAAAGACGACAAAACCTATCCATGGATTTGCATCAAAAAAGAACGATTCCCAAGAGTATTTTCAACTCGCACATTAGTGAAAGACGGCTCAGAATATTTTGGTCCCTACACCAATGGTAAAATGATGAATACTCTGCTTGATTTTGTTACTAAACTTTACCCGCTAAGAACATGTAACTATCATCTTTCCGAAGAAAACATTGAACAAAAAAAATACAAAGTTTGCCTGCAATACCACATAAAAAAATGTTTAGGTCCTTGTGAAGGGCTACAGACGGAAGAAGATTATAATGCTCAAATTGCTCACATCAAAAATATTTTAAAAGGAAATATTACCGAAATAATTACTGAGCTAAAGCGAATGATGAAAACATATTCTGAAAATTATGAATATGAAAATGCACAACTCACCAAAGAAAAGCTGGATTTGTTAGAAAAGTTTCAAGCACGCTCTACGGTAGTTAATCCAAAAATTAATAATGTAGATGTGTTTACCATTGTAAAAGAAAACGACTTCGCCTGCGTGAACTTTATAAAAGTAGTAAATGGCGCCATCATTCAGGGGCATACGCTAGAGCTAAAATCAAAATTGGACGAACCCGAAGAAGAGTTACTATCTATAGGTATTACCGATTTAAGAGAACGCTTTAATAGCAACAGTAAAGAAATTTATTGCAATATTACACCAAGTGTTGAACCGGAAGGGGTTTCTATTCACCTCCCCCAAATTGGAGATAAAAAAAGGTTAATCGACCTTTCTTTAAGAAATGCCAAGTATTATCTGCTTGACAAAAAACTGAAGAAGCAAACCATCAAAGAGAAAAAACAGAAAAACCCTGTTTTAGAAGAGTTACAAAAAAATCTGCATCTATCCACTCTTCCCACACATATTGAATGTTTTGATAATTCAAACATTCAAGGAACTAACCCTGTTGCTGCTTGTGTGGTGTTTAAAAATGGTAAGCCCGCCAATAAAGATTATCGGCATTTTAATATAAAAACCGTTGAAGGGCCTGATGACTTTGCAAGCATGGAAGAAGTGGTTTACAGAAGATATAAGCGACTATCAGAAGAAAAACAACCACTGCCTCAACTCATTTTAATTGACGGTGGAAAAGGGCAATTATCTTCTGCTGTAAAGAGTTTGAAAAAGCTTGATTTATATGGAAAAATTGCCATCATTGGCATCGCTAAAAAATTAGAAGAAATTTATTTCCCTGAAGACAGTATTCCCATTTATTTAGATAAACGCTCTCAAGGTTTAAAGCTCATTCAGCACATGCGAAATGAAGCTCACCGCTTCGGAATAACTCATCACAGAAACAAAAGAAGCAAAAATTCTTTTAAAACCGAACTGGAAAGTATTAAAGGAGTGGGAAAAACTACTATTGAAACATTACTAAAAAAATACGGTTCGGTTGAACGCATTAAAAAAACTTCTGAAAAAGAAATAGAAGAAACTATCGGAAAAAGTAAGGCAAAATTAGTTCTCAGCTACTTTAAATCCTAACTTAGCTTATCGGCCAGTAACCTCATTTCCATTCCCGGAGCATATTTTTGGTAAATGATATTATACACCGCCTCAGCAATCGGAATATCTACTTTATAGTTTTCATTGAGCTCATGAATACTCTTTACCGCATAAAACCCTTCCGCTACCATATTCATTTCTAGATGAGCAAACCTAACCGAATAACCTTTTCCTAACATGGTGCCGAATAATCTATTTCTTGAAAATTGTGAATAGCCGGTAACTAATAAGTCTCCTAAATAAGCTGACGTTAAAACATCTCTGTGCACAGGGCTTACCGCATCAACAAATCGCTCAATCTCTTGAATAGCGTTAGAGATAAGCACAGCCTGAAAATTATCTCCATAACCCAAGCCGTGACAAATGCCGCAAGCTATGGCAATTACATTTTTATAAATGGCTGAAATTTCCGTTCCATAAACATCTTCAGAGGTTGTAGTTTTAATGTATCTACATCTCATCTTTTCAGCAATAAATTCTGCCTTTTCAGCATCTTTACAAGCAATGGTTAAATACGACAGCTTTTCTAACGCCACCTCTTCAGCATGACATGGCCCACAAATGATTCCAAAATCTTCTTCTTGAATATTAAAATGCTTTTTCATATAGCTTCCCACTATTGCGTTTTCCTCTGGAATAATTCCTTTAATAGCAGAAAAAACCGTTTTGCCTCTAAACAATTCAGGCTTAACATCCTTTAAACTTTCTGACAAAAAAGCCGAAGGAACAGCTAATATTAAAATATCATTGTCTTCTATTACTTTTTCAATATGGTTCGTTGGGAAAACTTTTTCAAGGTCTATTTCTACAGAGCTCAAGTAATTAGGGTTGTGCCCATAATCATTAATATGTTTAACCGATTGCTCATTGCGCATCCACCAATCAATCTTCTCTAAATTATTAGATAGAATTTTAACGATAGCGGTGCTCCAGCTTCCGCCTCCAATTACTGCAACTCGCTGATTTGTCTCACTTTTTTCCATCAGTACAAAAGTATAAATATAAGCTTCACAAAAATTTAACAAAAATTTATCGAATAAATTTGGAGTTTCGTCTAAAAAAAACCTACTTTTGTCGAAACAAAACCAAAAAGCAACCGTATCTTTGAAATAATTAACCGCTCCTTTTGAAATTACTACCGCTTATGAAATGCGCCAAACAAATGGAAAAAAGTAGCGTTTAAGAACTCAAAGAAAGATGTTATGGAAACAATTACAACCAAAACCAAAATCAGAGAGCTTGCCAAATCCTTAGGAGTGGCAGTTCTTATACTAGCATTTTTATTATTGTTAGTAGTATCATTTACGTAACCCCTAGTTTAATCAACCAATAACCGTTGGAAGACAAGAAAGCTCTGCTTAGGCAGGGCTTTTTTTGTTTATATACTTTCGACTACTTTAAATGCTTCCAGGCTTCCCTTGATGGGTGGGTTTAGTTTAGAAATTTCAATTTCTGCCTTTTTAACCAAAGAGAAGTTTTCTTTAACGGCAGACAAAATTCTTTTCGCAAGGTTTTCAATCAGCTTTTCGGGTTTTGACATTTCTTCTTTTACCAATTCATATACTGCGGAATAATCTACGAATTGGGAAAGTTCATTGGTGTGTTCTTCAGGAAACGAATAGTCAATAGTTAGCGAAACCAAGTATCTTCCACCTATGGTATTTTCTTCTGGGTGAAGTCCGTGATGGGCGTAAAACTCCATATTTTGAAGGACTATTTTACCCATTCAGTTGCTGTATGCTGTTTGTAATTCTTTTTAAGCTTTCTTCTTTGCCTAATATTTCCATAATATGAAACATGCTTGGCCCCATTCCTTTTCCGGTAATGGTTAAACGTAAGCATGGCAACACTTGCCCGATAGACTTTCCTTCTTTCTCCAAAAAAGCTTTAAACACCTCTTCTAATTTCTCTGATTGAAATGCTGTGTTTTCAAATTCTGCACTTAGCTTTTGAAGTGTTTCGGCAGCATCTTCTTTCCACTTTTTTTCTTTCGTCTTTTCATCAAATTTGATTGGTGCAGCAAAAAAGAACGCTCCTTCATCCAGCATTTCTTTTACAAAAGAAGCTCTCTCTTTCAATAACTCACAGGTTTTAGCCACATATTCTTCAGAAAATCCGGTGTATCCTGCCTCTTGTAAATAAGGCATAAAAATCTTAGCCAGTTCTTCGTTAGACTTTAATCTTAAATAATGTTGGTTGTACCATTTAGCTTTATCCGGGTCAAACTTAGCGCCTGATTTTCCAACTCGTTCTAAACTAAAGGCTTCAATTAATTCATCCAACGTAAAGTGCTCTCTGGTATCTCCGGGATTCCAACCTAAAAAGGCAAGAATATTTAAAAATGCTTCCGGGAAATAGCCTGCCTCTCTGTAGCCTGAAGATTTTTCGCCTGTGTTAGGATCAACCCAGTCTAAAGGAAAAACAGGAAACCCAAGTCTATCTCCGTCTCTTTTGCTCAACTTTCCGTTTCCGTCAGGTTTAAGTAATAATGGTAAGTGTGCAAACTGCGGCATGGTCTCTTCCCAGCCTAAAAAGCGATACAAAATAACATGAAGCGGAGCAGATGGCAACCACTCTTCTCCTCTGATTACATGAGATATTTTCATTAGATGATCATCTACCACATTCGCTAAATGATAAGTAGGCATTCCGTCAGATTTAAACAATACTTTATCGTCTAGCTGATTAGAGTTTACCACTACCCAACCTCTGATAATGTCATGCACTTTTATTTCTTCATTCCTTGGCATTTTAATTCTTATCACATACTCCTCTCCTGCATCTAACCGCTTTTGAACTTCATCTTCACTAAGCGTTAATGAGTTTTTCATGTATGTTCTCACAGCCGCATTGTATTGCGGTGAAGGATTGCCTGTTTTCTTTAATCGCTCACGCATTTCTTCCAGCTCTTCAGGAGTGTCGAAAGCATAATACGCATGCCCGCTTTTTACCAGTTGCTCGGCATAAGGTTTGTAAAGCTCTTTTCGTTCTGATTGACGGTAAGGGCCGTACTCTCCTCCCACATGAACGCCTTCATCAAAGTCAAAACCACACCACTTTATCGATTCTATCAAATACTCTTCCGTTCCAGGCACATAGCGTGTTTGGTCAGTGTCTTCAATTCTTAAAATGATTTTTCCTCCGTTCTTTTTGGCAAACAAATAATTGTACAATGCTGTACGTATTCCTCCAATGTGTTGAGGACCTGTGGGGCTTGGCGCGTATCTTACTCTTACTTCTGACATTCTAAAAATTTTGTGCAAATGTATTAAATCAGATGAAATCCTGACTTTTATCACTCCTACTAATCGTTTGTTTCAAAGGGAAATTCGTATCATTGCTCTGTTATAAATCTAACTTGTCAATGGAAAAGTTGCTTGAGTGTATTAATAATGAAGCCGTTTTATCTCTTTTGTTAAGGCTGGTGCTAGGCATTCTTTTTATTTTTCAAGGCTATGACAAAGTTTTTAGAGTGGGGATGAAAGGTGTAACAGAATCTTTTCAGGTTCAACTAGGAAAAATTAAAGTTCCCAAAGGCATTTTATCGTTAAGCGCTTTTTTTACTTCTTATGTAGAACTGATTGGCGGTGCATTACTAATTCTTGGTTTGTTTAAAAACATTACTTTGTTGTTTCTAGGCATTGACATAGTAATTGTTACGATTGCCTTTAGCATGATAAAACCTATGTGGGACATGCAATTGTTTTTTCCCAGACTAATACTTATTGCCATTTTACTTTACCTACCGCAGGACTGGGATGTGCTTTCTTTAGACTATTTGTTTCGCACTAATTGCTAATATTTACGGTTTCTTCTAAACACTTTAATTGTGTTTTGCTTTCTTTGTAGTAATGAACCACAAACTCTCGGCAGTTATAATCACTTTTAACGAAGAAAAAAACATCAAGCGTTGTATTGAAGGCTTGCTGGATATTGCCGATGAAATAATTGTGGTAGATTCTTTTTCTTTTGATAAAACCAAGTCTATTTGTCAATCATTTAAAGAAGTAACATTTGTTGAACACAAGTGGGAGGGCTATTCCCGTCAAAAAAACTTTGCCAACAGTCAGGCTCAATACGATTATATTTTTTCGGTAGATGCCGATGAAGTGCCTTCTGAAGAACTGAAAGCAGTCATTACCAAAGAAAAACTGCAGGGCTTTAACGGGAACTACTCCATGAACCGACTAACCAATTATTGTGGCGCTTGGGTGAAACACGGTGGTTGGTATCCCGATAGAAAAATCAGAATTTTCCCCAAAAACAATACGCAATGGGAAGGCGACTTTGTACATGAAACGTTAAAGACAGATGCTTCCCTCCCCAACAAACATCTCAACGGAGATTTACTGCACTATTCCTACCACACCGTAGAAGAACACATAGAAAGAATTGAAAAATATTCTACACTACACGCTCAACAAATGAAGTTAGACGGAAAAAAGCCAAGTGCTGTGAAGCTCCTTTTTGGCGGTGCTTTTAAATTCTTTTCAACCTATATTTTAAAGCTTGGTTTTTTAGACGGAAAAGCCGGATGGAACATTGCCAAATATTCCGCTAAAGCAGTTTCTTTAAAATACGATAAACTAAAGCAGCTTCATGGTTCAGTCTCCTAAAAAAATCATCATTAGCCGAACCGACAGCATTGGAGATGTAATGCTCACCTTACCTATGGCGGGCGTTTTAAAGGAAAAGTTTCCTGATGCTACCATTTTATTTTTAGGAAAAACCTACACAAAACCCATTGTTGCCCTGAGTAAACATGTGGATGAATTCATTAATTGGGATGAAATAAACGACACAGAAAACCCGCTTGCCCCATATCAAGCCGACTGTATTATTCATGTTTTCCCTAACAAAATAATTGCTAAAGCAGCTAAACAAGCAAACATTACCGCCAGAATAGGCACCGCCAGAAAGGTTTTCCATTTAGGAAAAATGACACATTACCTCAACTTTACCCGAAAAAAATCTGAGTTACACGAATCGCAATTAAACTTGAAGCTATTAGCGCCTTTGGGTATCAAAAAAGAATTTTCGCTGGATGAAGTTCGAAATTACTTAGGTTTTGAAGTAAACTCGTCAACTGATTTTAATTTACCCAAAGATAAATTCAAGTTGATTCTTCACCCCAAATCAAAAGGAAGTGCCGTTGAGTGGGGTATTGAAAATTATTTAAAACTAGCCGAACTTCTTCCGTCAGAGAAATTTGAACTTTACGTTTCAGGTACCGATGCCGAAAAGCCTTTCTTGGAAGAATTGATAAACCACCCGAAGGTAAATAGTGTTTGCGGAAAATACAGTCTGGCAGAATTTATTCAATTCATTTATCAATGTGACGGATTGATTGCCGCCAGTACAGGCCCGTTGCATATTGCCGCCACATTTAACAAACACGCTTTCGGTTTCTTTTCCAACAGAAGACCGATACATCCCGGAAGGTGGCAACCGTTGGGCAAAAATGTTCTTCTCATCACTAACGAACACCCTAAAACAGAGGATTTAGATGCTGCGGTAAAAGAAATTTCTCCCGAAAAGGTAGCTGAAATTATTCTCTCTTCTTTAAATTGAGATTTATAAAACTCCCTTTTATAATTGCTTTGTTTTAAACGCATTGTAAAAGACAAAATTTTCTTTTGATTTTTTAAGTCTTTCTTTTTTAGTCAATAAACTCCGTTTTTTCTTCCTACATTAGTCTCGACTATTTTAAAACTACCATGAGAAAAAAAGCTACCTCTTTGTTGTTAGCAACATTGCTAACCGTTCATTTTTCATTTTCACAAAGCGTTCAGGATTTAGTGGTGCAACTTACCGCCACTACTCAAGCAAGTCCTCCGCAAATAACTCTAAACTGGTTATCCGATGCGGGAGCAACTAGCTACCAGGTGTACAAAAAGAAAAAATCAGACAGTAACTTTTCATTGTTGCAAAGCGGCTTGTCGGGTAGCGCCAATCAATTTACAGATACTGCTGTTCTAGTTGGCGAATCGTATGAATATTTCGTTAAAAAATTTATTTCGTCTAACAATGGTTACGGCTATATCAATACAGGTATTAATGTTCCGGAATTAGATTTAAAAGGAGTAATGATTTTAGTGGTAGATACCATGTATGCTGCTAATCTGGCAACAGAAATAGCCGAGCTGGAAGACGATATTGAAAAAGACGGATGGAAAGTAGAGCGTATAGATGTGGGCCGAACCGATTTGGTAACTGCCGTAAAAGCCAAAATTGTTGCAACTTACAACAAAGACCCTCAAAATACGCATGGAGTTTATTTGTTAGGTCATGTGCCTGTTCCTTACTCCGGTAATTTGGTGCCTGACGGCCATACCAACAACCACTACGGTGCATGGCCTGCTGATGGCTACTATGGAGAAATAGACGGAACATGGACAGATGTAAGCGTGAACAACACCACTGCTCCTGCCAGAACACAAAATATTCCCGGTGACGGAAAATTTGACCAAACTATTTTCCCAAGCCCGGTGGAATTACAAGTGGGCAGAGTAGATTTTTATAACATGAGCACCTTTTCCGAAACCGAAGAAGAACTGTTAAGAAGATATTTAAACAAAGCCCATCAATACAAACACAAGCAAATTACTGCCGTAAACAGAGCTATTATTGATGACAACTTTGGATATTTTTCAGGTGAAGCATTTGCTTCTAACGGATGGAGAAACTTTGCTCCGTTGGCAGGTTCTGACAGTTTAAAAGCTGGCGATTATTTTACCAACATGAAGCAAAGAAGCTACCTTTGGTCATTCGGTTGCGGAGGCGGCTCATACACCAGTTGCAGCGGTGTAGGCACTACCGCCAACTTTGCTGCCGATTCTTTACAAAGCATTTTTACCATTTTATTCGGAAGTTACTTTGGAGATTTTGACAGCCAAAATAATTTACTTCGAGCCGCTTTAGCCAATGGCTCTACGCTTACTAATTTCTGGGCGGGAAGACCAAACTGGCTCATCCATCACATGGGCATGGGTGAAAACATTGGTTATTCTACCCGAATTACCATGAATAACTATATTTATTACGCCAGTGTTTACCCGAGATATATCCATAGCGCACTAATGGGCGACCCCACTTTGCGTGCTTATATGATTACGCCTCCGAGCAAACTTACCATCAACAACATTGGCGGATTTACCGCACAGCTTAGCTGGACAGCTTCTCCCGATAATGTGGACGGCTACAACGTGTACATGAAAAATGACAGCAACGATAATTATGTGAAGCTAAACAGCGCCTTAATTACCGGCACTACATGCAGCTACAACCAATACCTTAAAGGGAATTATACCTACATGGTAAGAGCCGTACGATTAGACACTACACCAAGCGGAACCTACAATAACATTAGTCTGGGTGCATGGAATACTACCTTTAGCACAGCCGTAAACGAGCGTGATTTTGCATTAGCATTTGAAGTATATCCAAACCCAAGCAAAGGGTTAGTTACTTTAGACATTGCTTCTGACGAATACGAAAACTATGCAGTTACCATTACCGACATTAGCGGAAAAGTGCTGATGAACCACACTGCAACAACGGGCAGAAGCGCTTTAGACTTAAACACCTTTGCAAAAGGTGCCTATTTTATTACCGTAGCCGCCCCTGCAGGAAAACAAAGCGTGAAGAAGATCGTGTTACATTAATTTCTTAATTTTATGCTTTGTTGAAACAGAGCATTATTGAGCACTACCGCAAACATATCTCCGCAATTAGAAGAAAGCTGGAAAGAAGCCTTACTGGAAGAGTTTAGGCAGCCTTACTTTGCCGAGCTGAAAGCTTTTCTGGTAGAAGAAAAAAAGAAAGGGCTTACCATTTATCCTCCGGGCAAAGAAATCTTTAATGCTTTTAACTATACTCCTTTTAAAGATGTAAAAGTGGTCATCATTGGGCAAGACCCATATCATGGTATCGGGCAGGCGCACGGCTTAAGTTTTTCGGTAAAAAAAGGCGTTAACCCACCACCATCGCTAAAAAACATTTTTAAAGAAATACAAAACGATTTAGGCATTGCACCGCCTAATCACGGAGAGCTAACGGCATGGGCAAAGCAAGGTGTGTTATTGCTTAATGCTACGCTAACGGTACGAGCCAAACAGCCGGGCTCACATCAAAAAAAAGGCTGGGAAAACTTTACGGATAGTGTAATTAAAACACTTTCGGACAAAAAAGAGAAACTGGTTTTCTTGCTTTGGGGAAAATTTGCCCAAGCAAAGGCCGAGCTTATCGATACACAAAAGCATGCGGTTTTAACAGCGGCTCATCCATCGCCTTATTCGGCCAGTAATGGTTTTTTTGGTTGCAAACACTTTTCTAAAACAAATGCCGTTTTAACCCAACACGGGCTTACCCCCATTGACTGGAGTTTAAATTAATGCTACTACTAAAAGAAATAGATTATTCTAGCTTTTCTAAAATAGCTGGATTCCCGTTTTCACGAGAATGGAAAAGCGAGAACCCTCTTATTATCATTCCTGACGAAATGAAATGGAGATCAGGAATCCAGGAAGCAAGCGAAGAGGAAAACATTAAACTATTGGCATAATATGAAAAAGGGGCTTCTTATTCTATTCCTCTTTCCTTCCCTTTTTTTTGCACAGAAAAAAGAAAAGATCCCTTTTGACATCATCGTTCCCAATCTTCCAAAAAAAGAATTTAAAAAACTAGACTTCCCGCCCTATCTTAACGATGAAAACGAATTAGGCAAAGCCACCCGTGATGTAATTGTTCAGCTAAACAGCCTGTCGTATTTACTAGCCGAGCTAGATAGTGTAGTGTGGAAAGAAGAAAAATACATGGCGTATTTTAATCCGTACGAACCTTACCAATGGGTTGCGCTTAAAAGCGGAAATGCCGAAAACGATGTTATTCATAAAACCAATTACAAAGAAAAACTGTTTACCGCCTCTAAGTTTAAACCCAAACAAATCGGCAGTCTATTTGAGTCGATTATTCAGTATTACGAAAATCACGGCTTCCCTTTTGTTTCTGTGGGGCTGGACAGTGTGGAGTTTTTAGACAATGGCATAAAAGCCAACTTAAACATTACCAAAAACAAGTTTTATAAAATCGACAGTTTAATTATTTCGGGAGACGCCAAAGTTTCGGAGAGTTTTATTGCCAATTATCTTTCCATTAAAGAAGGCGGTGCCTACAATGAATCGGAAATTAAAAAGATAGACACCCGAATAAAGAACCTTCCGTTTGTAGAGGCTTTTAAACCTGCCGAAGTAATTTTTACCAAAGAAGATTGTGAGCTTACGCTCTTTCTAAAAAAGAGAAAAGCCAGCCGATTCAACGGTATTTTAGGGTTTCAGCCCGACCAAAACGGTAAAATAAGGTTTACGGGCGACATTGAATTAAAGCTGCTCAACGGTTTCGGGCATGGCGAAGAAATCTTCTTTAACTGGAGAAACCTTTCCAACCAAACGCAAGATTTAGACGTGAAGTTTATTTACCCTTACCTGTTAGGAACGCCTCTTGGTTTCGATTATCATTTAGATTTATACAAGCGTGATTCTTCTTTTCTGGACGTAAAAAACAACATCGGATTTCGCTATTTGTTTTCGGCCAACAATTATTTAAAATTCGTTTACACTGCCGAAAGTTCCAACACCTTAATCAAGCAAACGGCATTTAGCAGCAGTCTGCCGGAGCTCAACGATGTAAAGGTAAACGCTTACGGTCTGGGAGTCCACTTAGAAAGGTTAGACTATAAGCTCAACCCAAGAAAAGGTTTCAGCCTGGACTTTTTTGCTTCTACCGGTTTCAAAAAAATTATCCTGCCCACCGATACCAATTTGCTTGAAAACTTTAAAGACATAGAAACCAACTCTACCCGCTACAAGGCAGAAATTTCTGCCGACTTCTTTTTTCCCATTTATAAAAGACTAATTGCTAATTACAGCATCCGTTCCGCCATTATAGAAAACAACACCATTTTTAAAAACGAATTGTACCGAATAGGAGGGTTTAAAACTTTAAGAGGTTTTGACGAAGAGTCCATCTTTGCTTCTTTTTATGCCATAAATACATTTGAGCTACGATTTATTTTAGAGCAAAATTCTTATCTGTTTGCCTTTACCGATGTGGGATATTGGGAAAATAACGCTACTGCACTTCCCGCCACATTGCACTACCAACCTACTTCTTTTGGTGGCGGTATTGCTTTTGATAGCAAGGTGGGAATTTTTAGTTTAACCTATGCCATAGGAAATGAATTCAACAGCACCTTTTTAATTCGTTCGGCAAAAATCCATTTCGGATTCGTTAACTATTTTTAGGGATTAATTCACAACTCGTATTGCATAAGTATTAATACTTAGCTTATTCAAAAAGACAAAAAATACTTTTCTTCGTTTCCCATGAAGCCGCTTTGGATATGTATCATTGGTTTAGTAATGCTTAGCTCATGCAGTATTTTCAGAGGCTCGGGAAAATCAAAAAAAGAAAAGGAGCTGGAGGTAAAAGAAAACCAATTAGAAGAAGTAGAAAAAGAAGTGGTGGAAAAACCCAGCTCACCACCCGAAGAAATGTTGGCCAGTTTCTTAAAAGAATACGTTAACATCAAATACAAAAAATACAAGTTCGAAATGTATTTGTTTGTTTCGGTAAAGTATCAAAATATGTATTTGATTGAAGACGATGCCATCTTAAAAAAATACAAAATATCTACTGCTGCCAATGGAGCAGGCAACGATTACGGTAGTGAACAAACACCCATTGGGCTACACAGAGTAAAAAATAAAATCGGACACAATGTTCCGGAGGGTGGTTTGTTTCAATCTAGGATATATGCCGGAAAAACTGCGAAAATATATACCGACAACACCAAATCTCCCACCGATGATATTACCACCAGAATTATGTGGCTGGAAGGAATGGAAAGTGGTTTGAACAAAGGCGGAAAAGTTGACTCTTACAATCGCTATATATATATTCACGGCACTTCGGAAGAAGGATTAATTGGCACACCGCAATCGCATGGCTGCATACGAATGAAAAATGCAGATATTGTTGAACTGTTTTCCATCATATCGGAAGGAACTCCAGTTCTTATTTTGAATTATTAATTCTGATTTTTTCCCTTACCTTTATTGCATTAATTTATGGATATCTTTTTTCTAATCATTGGTTTAGTGGCAGGAGTTGCTGTCGGGTTTTTGTTTGCCAAAACAAAATACGGAAGCTCCAATGGTTCTGTTGATAATGAAAAGCTGCATGCTTTAGAAAAACAGAAGGATGAGTTATTGTCCGAAAAAGGTCAACTAACCGGTAACTTAGAAAAATCGAGAGAGTTTTTCAAACAACAGCAGGAAGAATTGGTTAAGCTACAGCAAGACAATAATATTCTTACCAAAGAATTAGCCGAATACAAAACCAAACACACCGAACTAAAAGAAGAAACCCAAAAGCTTCAGGAAAAATTTCAAACCGAATTTGAAAACATTGCCAACAAACTTTTAAAACAAAACTCTACAGAGTTTACCGAAAGTAATCAGAAAAAGCTGGAGGGAATTTTAAATCCATTCAAGGAGAAAATTGAAAAGTTTGAAAAGCAAGTTCAGGAAACTTACGAAAAAGAATTAAAGCAAACCACTAGCTTAAAGGCTGAAGTAAAACAGCTTTTTGAGTTGAATCAAAAGCTTAGCGAAGACGCTCAAAACCTAACCAAAGCGTTAAAAGGTGATGTGAAAAAACAAGGCAACTGGGGCGAAATTATTTTGGAAAAAGTGTTGGAAAGTTCCGGTTTGGAAAAAGGAAGAGAGTACACCACACAAACCACCTCCTCTAATACGGCCGGAGAAACTATACGACCCGATGTGATTGTAAATTTACCTGACAACAAGCATATTATTATTGACTCTAAAGTTTCACTTCTGGCTTACAACAATTATATTTCCGCTACAGATGAAACAGAAAAAAATAAGTTTTTAGCCGAGCATTTAATTTCTATTAAAGCACACATCAAAACACTTTCTTCTAAGGAATACCATTCATCGTTAGATTTCAATACGCCCGATTTTGTGTTGCTTTTTATGCCCATTGAAGCCTCTTTTTCTTTGGCTATGGAAAACGACAAAGATCTTTTTGTTTCTGCCTGGGATAAAAAAATTGTGATTGTTACTCCAACTACTTTACTGGCCACTTTGCGAACGGTTTCATCACTCTGGAAACAGGAAAAGCAAACTAAGAACGCTTTAGAAATTGCCCGTCAATCAGGCAACTTATACGATAAGTTTATGGCTTTTTTAGATGATTTGGAAAAAATTCAAAAAGGAATAGAGTCCTCACAAAAGGCGTATGAGGGCGCTTTTAACAAACTCAAAAGCGGAAAAGGAAACTTAATTAGCCGGGTAGAAAAAATTAAAGAACTAGGAATTAAAACAGAAAAAAATCTGCCGTCATCCTTTGAAGACTATGAAGATTCAGACGATGAAGGAGAGTTGCCAAAATCATTATTTAATGAGTAAGTGGTTAAGAAACATATCTCAGGTTTTAACGGTTGGATTATTGGCTTTCTCTTGCACTGTTCCAAAAGAAACGGTTAATAATTACGCTTATATCTATCAAAAAAATGAGCAGAACCTTTTCCCGGATTATGTGGTTTATCATTCCTCAAAAGACACCACAACCATCTATTTTAAAATTGAAAGTTCACAGCTGTTATTCACCAAAAAAGGAGATGATAGCCTCTTTCATTCCGACTTAGTTTTTCAGTATAAATTGTTTAACGACTTTGAAAAGAAAACTATTGCAGACAGTAATACTGTTGTGCTTCACGCTACAGGCAAAAACGGACAAAACAAACATCTTTACGGAGCCATCAAAATTAAAGCCCCATTCGGAAACAATTATGTTTTTTCCGCTAAAGTTACCGAAGCACTGAGAGGAAATATAGGAACAACGTTAATTGAAGTCAATAAAAAAGATGAGCAAAACAGACAAAACTTTTTGCTACTTAACGAAAACAATCTGGTTTCCTTTAAAACTTCTTTTGATGTTGGAGAAAAAGTAATTGTAAAATGCAAGCAACCACTTGAAGCAATTAATTGTCGGTTTTATTCCCGAGATTATCCGCTTCCACTTCCTCCTTTTGTTACCGACAACTTAATTACCGACAGCTATTCCGCAGATGATGTGTTTACCATTGAAGCCTCTGAGCCCGGAATATTTGAAATAGATATTAAAACCACAGGTTTTTATCATTTACTCACCGATACCACACAAAAAACAGGAGTAACTCTTTTTGCGTTTGGCAACGATTTTCCTGAAATTACTTCTGTAAAACAAATGATTGAATGTGTGCGATATTTAACTTCTAAAAATGAATTTAAAAGCATAGAAGAAAGCAAAACTCCTAAAGAAACCTTAGAGCGTTTTTGGCTTTCGCTTGGTGGAAGCACCGATAGAGCAAAGCTTTTAATTAAAGAATATTACAATAGAGTTGGACAAGCTAACAGACACTTTACTTCATACACCGAAGGCTGGAAAACCGATAGAGGGCTAATATATATTGTGTATGGTCCTCCGAATACCATTTATAAAAACAACATGGTAGAAACATGGGTATATGGTGAAGAAGGAAATATTATGACCGTATCTATGCAGTTTCAAAAAGTAAAAAACCCTTTTACTGAGAATGATTTTGTGCTGGACAGAAACCCTCTTTTAAAATCAAGTTGGTATAGGTCTATTGACTCCTGGAGGCAAGGGAAAGTTTATTAGTAAATTTATTATGAGTCCGTTTTACAACAAACATATAGTAAAGGTTTCTTTTTTCTTGCTAATATTTTTGTTTGGCGCGAGTAAGGTATATTCAGAAAAAGAATTAAATCTCCATAGTATTTTTCAGAAAGACTTTATTGACACAAGCGATTTAAGTTTTCTCCATAAGACCATTTATGAGAGTTATCTCTTTTCAAATCCAGATAGTGCTTACCTATTGTCATCAAAGGGATGCTCTGTATCTAAAAAAGTTAATTCCAATAAGCACCTTATTCTCTTCTTAAACTCAAGTGGTATCTCTTTGTCTTTATTGGGAAACAATGATAGTGCGCTTTTTTATTTTGAAACTGCTTTAGCATTATCTAAGAAACATAATTTAAAAGAGCTGCAAAAGAACACCATTAGTAACATTGGGTCTATTCATTATTACAAAGGAAATTTAAACAATGCTATTCTCTGTTTTTTGGAAAGTTTAAAGATAGATGAAAGCCTTGGTGATAGTTCCTCTATGGCGGGAACATTCTCTAATATTGGCTTATTATATTTTAGTTTAAAGGATTATGACAAAGCTCTACTCTATTTTCTCGATAGCAAAAAAATATATTCTCAAACTAAGGACATAGAAGGTCTTGTAACTGCTTTAGTTAATGAGGCTAATGTATACTATTTAAAAAAAGATTATCATAAGGCATTAAAAGCTTACTATGAGGCCAATCAATTTGCTTTTTCAATTAAACATAATGATGTTCTTTTAGTAAAAACTTTGTCTAATATTGGGCTTGTTTACTATAATTTGGGGGAGTATGACAGCTCTCTGGCTTATATTAATAAAGGTCTTGAGCTTTCAAAAAAACTTAACGAAAATAACAGTATCTCAATGGGGTATAGAGCTCTTGGTAATTTATATTATAAACTGAACGATTATACAAAAGCTATTTTTTATTCTACTAAAGCACTTGAAATTGCTCAAAACATTTCTTCTCTAGATTTAATTAAAGATGCTTCAAGTTCTTTATATGATAGTTATAAATCTATTGGTAATCATAAAAAGGCTCTTGAAATGTATGAGCTATACGTTTCTACTCGTGACAGTATTGAGAGTGAAGAAAACCAACGAGAAGTATTAAGGCAAGAGTATAAATACGAGTATGAAAAACAAGCTGCGGCTGACAGTGTTGCTTTTCTTAAAGAACAAGAGATTAATAAAGCCCAAATTGACAAACAAAAGGCAGAAATTAAAGCCAAAAGAAACCAACAGTATGCATTATACGGAGGTTTGTTATTGGTTTTAATCTTTTCCGGGTTTATCTATAATCGATTTAAAATTAGTCAAAAACAGAAAAGTATTATTGAAAGTCAAAAACAAACTGTTGAAGAAAAAAACAAAGAAATTACCGACAGCATTAGCTATGCTAAACGAATACAAAGCGCCATACTTCCTCCTGTTAAATTATTCAAGCATTTTTTACCTGAAAGTTTTATTTTATATAGACCCAAAGACATTGTAGCCGGAGATTTTTACTGGTTAGAACATAAAGACGGGAAGGTGTTGTTTGCAGCAGCAGACTGCACTGGTCATGGTGTGCCGGGAGCAATGGTTTCCGTGATATGTAATAATGGATTAAACAGAAGTGTAAGAGAATACGGCCTTACAGAATCTGGAAAAATATTGGACAAAACCAGAGAGATAGTGATTGCAGAATTTGAGAAAAGCGAAGAAGAAGTAAAAGACGGAATGGATGTCGCCTTATGCTCACTACAAGGAAACAAGCTTCAATACGCAGGAGCCAACAATCCATTATGGGTAATAAGAAACGGAGAGATACTAGAGATAAAAGCAGACAAACAACCAATAGGCAAGTACGCAGAAAACAAACCCTACACTACTCACAATGTAGAATTACAGAAAGGCGACAGCATTTATATATTCACAGATGGTTATGCCGACCAGTTTGGTGGAGAGAAAAGCAAAAAGTTCAAGGCGGCTAATTTCAAAAAGCTACTGTTGTCTATTCAAGAAAAGCCAATGGAGGAACAAAGAGATATTATTGACCAAACCTTTAAAGATTGGAAAGGTAACCTAGAGCAAATTGATGATATGTGTGTAATTGGGGTTAGGGTTTAAATTGCATTTATGGATGAACTAATCAAGAAAATAAAAAACACCCCAAAGATTCAATGGGATTTTGAAAATCCTCACCAACTCCTCCAGCAACAAAAACGAAACCTTAGTCTTGAAAAACTATCTATAAAGCAATTGGATAAAATACATTTTAATGAATTAAACCCATACTCTTTCAATAATTGGAACAAGGCAAAAATAGAGAGGATAATTTCGATATGTGAAAATAATATCAAGCTGGAGTTACCCATTATTTGTTTTAAAGAAAACGGTAAGATTGGTGTTGAGGATGGACAACACCGAATTGTTGTTGCTTTTCACATGGGAGTTAAAGAAATCCCTGTTTTTATTTTACCCCAGATAAGCTAATATTTCTCCTGCTGAAATAGCATTATGCGAAGCATGGTAAACACACTTCCCCTTTTTAATTACTAAAACCTGAGGAGATTCGTGCTTCACAGAAAATTTATCAGCAATCGTATTCGAAACTTCTCGGTGTTTAATTAAGTCTAAATAGTAAACTGGAACTTTAGGGTTATCGACCCATTCTCGCTCAAAACGACTTTTTACCATAGCACTAATCGAACATCTTGTGCTATGTTTAAATATAATTATAGCTTGTAGGGAGTTATCAGAAGATTGCTGAATAACCTCATCTAAAGAATCAAGGCTTTCCAGCGGAAGCCAGTTCACAACTAAGCAGGAATTTCTGTCTTAACGTCAGCTTTGCCGTAAGCAGGACATTTTTCGTGACCTTTGCAAGATGCTAAAACTAAAACTGCTACAACAAATACTGCTAATCCAATCAATTTTTTCATAATTCTAAAATAATACTTCTAATAACTACTAGAAACGGTTAAAAAGCAAAGCTAGTTAATTTTTCAAAAACTATAAAATTTATTTTCCTTCTTCTTAAAACAAATCATTCTTAGGTTTGTTTTATCGGAAGCCACTAAACTTATTAAACACTCTCGGCTTGCGATTATTGTCCTCTTTTTACCAAAAAACGCTACCTTTGTTTAAATATTTATTGGCTTTATCAACTTTGTTTACTTTCCGGTTTTAAAGAGCCGGATATTTTATAGTTAATAATGAAAGGGAAAAAAGAATATTTAGAATTAATTGATACGCTTGGAGACAACCATGCTGGCGGAAGTGCAGAAACACCATTAAGAGCTGATGCACATGTGCTTTCTGACGAAGAAAAGATTAAAATTATTCAAACGCATTTCTCTAAAGTGCTTGAAACACTTGGGCTTGACTTAACTGATGACAGCCTTAAAGGAACACCGTTAAGAGTTGCCAAAATGTTTGTAAAAGAAATCTTTTCGGGTTTGAACCCAATGAACGAGCCTATTGCTTCCGTTTTTGAAAACAAATATGGTTACAACAGAATGTTGGTAGAAAAAAACATTTCACTTTACTCTACTTGCGAGCACCACTTTTTACCTATTGTTGGAAAAGCTCATGTTGCCTATTTTCCTAAAAACAAAGTAATTGGGTTATCTAAACTAAACCGAATAGTAGAGTACTACGCCAAAAGACCTCAGGTTCAAGAAAGATTAAACGTTCAGGTTGTTAATCACTTAAAAAAGGTGTTAGATACAGAAGATGTTGCTTGTTTAATTGATGCCAAGCATCTTTGTGTTAACTCAAGAGGAATTAAAGACGTCACTAGCTCAACGCTAACGTTTGAATATTCTGGAAAGTTTCAGGACCCGCAACTTCGTAAAGAGTTTTTTGAAACCATAAAACTTGACCCCTATCCTGAAGATTAATTTGACTTTATGACTGTGTACAAAAACGTCTTCCTTGTTTTATGCTTTTTTGCCTTTTCAATTGGCGGCTATGCACAGATAAAGCTTGAAGAAAAGAAAATAATTGATGGTTACGGAGGCTACATTATGGAAGCTCAGTACTCGCCATTTCAAACTTATTTTGCTTTTACATGTGATAAGAATAAAGTTTATTTGTTTGACCAACATCACAATCCCATTTACTCACATGCTGGTGATAGTCTTTACGAGAGATCTTCTTCAAAAATTGCCTTTTCGCCTAATGAAAAATACTTGCTGATTGGAAGGTTTAACTCTGTGGGAGACATTGCGGTTTATAACTTAATTAACCAAAAAGTTGAGCAATTATTAACCGCCCACAGCGACCGTATTGTTACTATCAATTTTAACAAGCAAGGAAATCGTTTTGTTTCTACTAGCACAGATGAAACCGCTAAAATTTTTGAAAATAAAAACGGGCAATGGGTTGAGGTTCAGGAGATAAAGCGTGAAGATAAAGTCTATGATGCCGTATTCAGTTTTGATGACAAGTACCTGGTAATTTGTGGTAATGAAGACAAGCTCTTGGTTTATGAAGAAAAAAATGGCATTTACGAGTTATCTCAAACCATTCCTGTTACAAAATGGGGCTTGGACTATGTTGATTTCCATCCTTACGAAAACTCCTTTTTGGCCGGTTCTTCAGACAAAACATGGCAATACAAACTTTCCGGTAAAAACTTTACTACAAAAGATTCCATTGTAATTCGCATTGGAAGAATAAAAGACGCCAAGTATTCTCCAGATGGCGAAAGTGTTGTTTTGGCGAATGGAACAAGTATTGAAAGCTACCTTATTACCAAAAATGGATTTGTTGAAGACGAAAAATTTCCCAGACATAATGCCTACATACTATCCATTAACTACAGTCTTGACGGGAAAAAACTGGTTAGCTCAAGTGAAGATATGACCGCTATTGTTTGGGATGTAAAAGGCGTAAAGGGCAATAACCTATCACAAATATTCTCCTATTTAGGCAATAGCCTTACGTTTTCTCAAAAAACAATTTTAACCGAAAGTTTCTCACAGCAAATTATAAGTGGGCTTGATAAAAATTTATCTGCGCCTAAAGATGAATTTGAAACTTCTAAAGAATATTGGGAACGGCTTTTAAAAACACGCTCAGCTATTTTACATGAAATTCAAAAAAAGCAAGAAGAGCTTTTTTCTTTTTCTAAATCTTCTGAGGAAGCTGCACAGCTTAAACTAGAACTAAAAAAATATGATGCCGATAAAGAGATTTATGCCATTTCCTTTTGTAACACAGAAGCTTCTGTTGCTATTCCTAGGCTTGAGGCTAAAGAGCTTAAGGGGCTTCAGGAAAAAGCATTTATTAAAGCTACTAAAACAAAAGACAAAAATGATGTTCATCATGAATATGGCAACTATAAATTAGTTCATCCTAAAACTCAAAAAGCATACAACATTGAGCTCTCAGAAAACCCCTTTAATTTTGAGCATGTAAAAAAGAAAGTTGAGGTACAAGGAGGAACTTCTTCTGTAATAATAAACACCTCTACGGCACAAGCCGATACGGGTTTTACTCAAAAAAATTATGCGCTGTTAATCGCAACGAATGAATATGATTACTTCGATAATTTAATTAATCCTACCGTTGATGTGGGTCAAATTGCAAAAGACCTAGCAGAAACTTACGGCTTTGAAGTAGAAATTCTTACTAATCCAAAGCTTGACGACATTCTAAAAAAACTCAAAACCTACGCCTTAAAAAACTATAACGAAAAAGACCAGCTTTTCATCTTTTTTGCCGGACACGGATATTATGATGATGTTTTTAAGGAAGGTTATTTAATTGCCAAAGATTCTCGTTCTGACGACATTGCTCATACTTCTTTTTTGTCTCATAGCAACTTAAGAACAGTTGTAAACAACATTCCTTGTAAGCACATCTTTTTGTGTTTAGATGCCTGTTTTGGCGGAACATTTGACCCACTCATTGCTTCTTCAGGAAGAGCAACAGGCATTTATCAAGACATAGAAACGCAAGAGTTTGTCAATAGAAAATTAAAATATCAAACCAGGATGTATTTAACTTCGGGAGGGAAAGAATATGTGCCTGACGGTAGGCCCGGCCAGCACTCTCCTTTCACCAGAAAACTATTAGAAGCATTTAGAAGTTATGGCGGACAAGATGGCATTCTTACGCTTAATGAAATTCTAACCTATATCGAAAAGGTTGATCCACAGCCAAGATTTGGTGAATTTGGCAATAATGAACCGGGTAGCGATTTTCTTTTTATCAAAAAATAATTTATCCGAAGCTAATTGTTACCAAAGCCAAATAGGCTAATATAACTCCGCTAATTATTAATGACATTAAGGCGCTAAATATTTTCTCTTTTCGGGTTATCATTTTCTAAATCAATTATTATTCTAATTTCAATTATGATGCCAAAAGCATCTTTAATCCATAAAACAAGTTTTATTTCTATTTTTGGATGCTATTAAAGTTTAGTTTAATGTCAGAAAAGCTGTTTCAGAAATACCCAATTACACTTTATAATAGTGCTTCACAGTCTCGAGAAAAGTTTGAGCCTCTTCATGCTCCTTTTGTAGGAATGTATGTCTGTGGTCCTACAGTTTATAGCGATGTGCATATTGGCAACGTAAGAACCTTTACCTCTTTTGATGTTATTTTTAGATTTTTAACTCATCTTGGCTACAAAGTTCGTTATGTAAGAAACATTACGGATGTGGGTCATCTGGTTGATGATGCTGATGAGGGAGAAGATAAAATCGGTAAGCAGGCAAAGTTGATGAAAATGGAACCCATGGAAGTGGTTCAGCATTATACCGATGATTTTAGAAATGTCATGCGATTATATAATATTCTTCCTCCATCAATTGAGCCAACTGCAACAGGGCATATTATTGAGCAAATAGAAATGACTCAGCAAATATTAGATGCGGGCTATGCCTATGAAAAAAATGGTTCTGTTTATTTTGACGTAAGAAAGTACCATAAAGACCATCATTATGGAAAACTATCAGGAAGAGTAATTGATGATTTGTATGCTAACACCAGAGAGTTAAGTGCGCAAGACGAAAAGAAAGACAGCCTTGATTTTGCCTTATGGAAAAGGGCGGAACCTCAGCATATTATGAAATGGAACTCACCATGGGGAAAAGGTTTTCCGGGTTGGCATATTGAATGTAGTGTAATGAGTACAAAATATTTGGGCAAACAGTTTGATATTCACGGTGGCGGAATGGACTTGAAGTTCCCTCATCATGAATGTGAAGTTGCTCAGGGAAAAGCGGCTAATAAAGTAGATTCTGCTAAATACTGGCTGCATGGAAATATGCTAACCATGAATGGTCAGAAAATGAGCAAATCAGTTGGAAATGTATTCACACCACATCAACTAATTACTGGCGACAGTCCTTTATTGGAAAAAGCCTATTCACCTATGACGGCAAGATTTTTTATGCTACAAGCTCACTATCGAAGCACTTTAGATTTTTCTAATGAAGCCATTCAGGCATCGGAAAAAGGCTTTAAAAAATTGATGCACTCTCTTGATGTTGTTGAAGGCATGAACTTCTCTTCAGGAGAAATAAATCCTGTATTAGATAAAGAAATTTATTCACTATGCGAAAGTTGCTACATTGAAATGTGCGATGATTTTAATACGCCTAAAGTTATTGCTGTTTTGTTTGAACTGTCTGCAAAAATTAACAGCTTTGCTAATGGTCAGCTTGCAATATCTTCTATTTCAGAAAATACATTTGAGCAATTAAAGTCAACCTTTAAAGCTTTCTTGATAGATGTTCTTGGTTTAAAGCAAGAAGACAGTGAAGGAAACAACCAATCTTTAGACAAAGTGGTAGAGCTTTTAATTGAAATGAGAAAACAAGCTAAAGTAGAAAAGGACTATGCTCTCTCTGATAAAATTAGAGACCAACTTAAAGATGCCGGTGTTTTGTTAAAAGACAATAAGGACGGCTCTGTTTCATACGAAGTTATATAATGGAAGAATTTGCTATTTATCTTAACCTAGGAATTAAACACATTTTAAGCCTATCCGCTTTAGACCATATTGCTTTTTTAATGGTATTAATTGCTCCATTTAAAAACAATGAGTGGAAATCGCTTCTGATTTTAATAACCGCTTTTACTATTGGTCATAGTCTTTCTCTTTTGTTTGGAGTTTATAAGTGGGTGTCATTTTCGCAAGAAATAATTGAGTTTTTAATTCCGCTTAGTATTTTTCTTACAGGTGTTTTTCATTTTTTTAGCAAAGGCATTAAGCAAAATAAACTTGCTTATTTATTAGCGTTGTGTTTTGGATTAATTCACGGTCTAGGCTTTTCTAATTACCTCAGCAGCATGATGTCAGACTCTAATATTGCGGTTTCATTATTTGGCTTCAACTTAGGTGTAGAGCTTGGTCAAATTGTAGTTGTTGGCCTTATCATTTTGGTTGTTAATCTATTTGAAAAAGCTTTTTCTATTCCTTATAAAAACAGAACACAAACTCTCTTGGGCATCGGCATTGGAATGTCTATTGTTTTAACATTACAAACAGACTTTCTTAATTGATTAAAAAACTTTTTATACTGCCTGTAAAACTCTATCAGGGAATAATTTCTCCTTATTTGCCAAACTCTTGTCGCTACACCCCAACTTGCTCTCAGTATATGATTGATGCTATTGATGAATGGGGCGTGTTTAAAGGCTTGTGGATGGGAACAAAAAGACTGGCGACTTGTCATCCCTGGGGAGGCCATGGTTATGACCCGGTGCCGAAAAAGGAAAAAAAATAGTTTACTTATTATTAAAGTCATTCATGGTATAGGTCAAGCCTATTGAGCCAAAACTTTTTATTGCCTCTACGGCAACATTAATTCTTTCTTGTAATAGCTGCTTTTCTTCGCTATTCCACTCGCTTAAAACGTATTCCGCCTGTCTGCCTTTTGGAAAATCGTTGCCTACTCCAAATCTTAGCCTTGCGTAGTGATTTGTTGCAAGAGACTCATTAATACTTTTTAAACCATTATGTCCGCCATCACTTCCCTTTCCTTTTATTCTTATTTTTCCGAATGGCAGAGCAATATCATCAGTAATGACCAATAATTTATTGATTTGAATTTTTTCTGTTTGCATCCAATAAGCTACAGCCTTACCACTTAGGTTCATAAAAGTGGTTGGTTTTATTAAAATAAATGTCCTGGCTTTGTGTTTAAATTCAGTAACAAAAGCCAACTTGTCTTGCTTAAAAACAAGATTGGATGAGCCTGCCAACTCATCCAATACTTTAAATCCTATATTATGGCGGGTGTTTTGGTATTCATCTCCGATGTTTCCCAAGCCCGCAATAAGATACTTCATTGTTTATTCTGCTTTTGCTTCTTCTTTAGGAGCTTCAGCGCCTTCTGCCGGAGCAGCTGCACCCTCTTCTCCTTCAGCAGCAGCTTCACCTTCTTCAGGTAATGCCTCTACTAAGTTTCTAGCTGTTCTAACAGCAACAACAACTGCGTTTCCTGCCTCAAGAATTTTAACTCCGTCAATATTCAAGTCTTGAACCTTAACAGATTTTCCAATTTTTAATTCAGAGATATCAATTGTAATTGCATCAGGAATTTTTGAAGGCAATGCCTGAATTCTAATTTTCTTAAGAACGTGTCTTAATCTTCCTCCATTCATTACACCTATTGATGTTCCTTCAAGTCTAACAGGAAGAACGGTTTTAATCGCTTTTCCGTCAGTTACCTCAACAAAATCAATGTGTTCTGTTTTGTCATTAATTGGGTTAAACTGTGCTGCTTTTAATACAGTTTTCACCTTTTTTCCATCAACATCTAATTCAAAGAAATATACTTCTGGAGTATAAATAAGCTTATTCAGCTCAATTTCGTTTACTGCTAAATGTTGGTTACCGTTAGGGCCGTAAAGTTCGCAGGGAACCATCCCGGATTTTCTTAGCTCTTTGGCAGTCTTTGAGCCGGTACTTTTCCTAACTTCTGCTTTTAAAGTTACGGTTTTCATTGTGTGTATATAGATTAATTGGTTAACAAATAAAATTTGAGCTGATGCTTTGGTGTGATTTTAATCGTTGAATCACATCGGCAAATAGTTCAGCACAACTAAGTACTTTTATTTTTGAGTTTTTTTCTGAAGGAATAGTGTCTGTTGTTATTAATTCTGTAATAGCTGATTTTTCAATTTTTTCGTAAGCGCCACCTGATAAAATAGCATGTGTACATATCGCTCTAACACTTGATGCTCCATTCTCCATCATTAGGTCAGCCGCTTTAGTAAGTGTTCCGGCTGTATCTACCATATCATCTACTAAAATAATGTTTCTGTCTTTTACTTCCCCAATTAAAAACATGCTTTCAATCTCGTTTGCTTTTTTTCTTTGCTTATAACATGCCACCACTTCCGCTCCTAAATGTTTTGCATAAGCGTTTGCTCTTTTCATACCACCTAAATCCGGTGAAGCCATGGTTAAGTTTTCCAGGCCTAAGCTCTCGATATATGGAATAAAAATAGTTGATGCATAAAGATGGTCAACCGGAACTTCAAAAAAGCCTTGAATTTGGTCAGCATGTAAGTCCATGGTGATAATTCTGTTTGCTCCGGCAGCAGATAAAAGGTTAGCAACCATTTTAGCTCCTATTGGAACTCTTGGCTTATCTTTTCTGTCTTGACGAGCAAAGCCAAAGTAAGGTATTACTGCCACAATGCTGTTTGCTGATGCTCTTTTAGCAGCATCTATCATGAGTAACAATTCAAATAAATTATCTGAGGGAGGGTTGGTTGATTGAATGATAAACACATCATCGCCTCTTACCGTTTCTTCAAAAGATGGTTGAAATTCACCATCGCTAAACTCATTGATAATAACATTCCCCAATTCTTTTCCATAGGCAGCAGCTATTCGTTCGGCTAAGCCTAAAGTATTTCTACCTGAAAAGAATTTTGTGTTATGGTCCATTTCGTTCTTAAAAAAGGGTGGCAAATGTAGCGATATATTTACGTTTTGCCAAACAAACCAAACAGATTATTTGTTGTAGTAATTTCTATTGTCTATTTTCGCCCACTCAAATTGCCGAAGTGGCGGAATTGGTAGACGCGCACGACTCAAAATCGTGTACCTTCTGGTGTGTGGGTTCGATTCCCACCTTCGGTACTTTTTACTTCAGCCTCTTAAAAGTCCAAACTTCCGTTTCGCAAATTTTGTAAGGGGCCTTTGTGTTCCCTTCTGGTGTTATAACAGGGTCGGAAGTAGGCGCATTTTTTTTGTATAAATGAGGGTGTGGTTTTGGTGGGTAGCTTCTAGTTAATTGGTAAGTGTTATCATCTATTTTTTTAAACCTATATTCTGTGTTTTCACTCCAATCAAAGGTGAATTTCTTAAATATGGATGCTGTTTGTTCAATAAAGCCGGCATTTTGATAGTTTTCTGCTCCAGTATGTTTAGATATTAGGCCTTTTTCATTAATCTTGAGTAAATAAGAATACTGGGAGCAAACATCTCCGCTTTCATTTACCATCTGTTTGGTTGCATTCCATTTTCCTTCAAAATCTACTTCCTTTTCTTTTTTTACTAGGTTTCCATTTTCATAGGCTTCTGTAATTATTTTTTCTCCCGATTCATTGTAATAGCGCCACTCTCCGTCTTTGTTTCCTTCTAAATATTGTCCTTCAACTATTTTAAGCTCTTTTCCTCCATAATACTTGTAGTTGATAAAATCCCCATGCTGCTTACTTTTTCTATAGTGCGAAACGGTCGTTCTATGGCCGTTTTTATCATAGTAAGTAAACTCTCCATCCATTTCGCCATCCTTGAATTCTCCCTGATAAGATTTAACTGACTTTCCGTTAACATTGTTATAGCTAACATATTTACCGTTTTTTTCTCCGTTCGCATAGGTGTATTCAGCATGAATGTTTCCTTGAGGGAAATAATGTGTTGATATCCCATTTAGTTTCCCGTCTTTATACTCCTGAATAAATAACTTATTTAGGTTTTTAAATATTCTTCCGCTTTCATAGTAACAAATCGCTTTTCCTGAGTAAGGTTGTCCGTTTAACATCATTATTCTCTCCTCATTCATTTCTAGGTCTTGAAAAAAGACAGCTTGATTTTCTTCTATCTCCTTCTGATGTTGTGCTTTAAGCTTACTTAAAAAATAGTTTTCGGAAATGAACTCTAGGTCTCGTTTTGGAAAATACCCTTGGTTAACCAGCTTTAGGTTTAGTTTTTCAGGTGTGAGCTCTGCAACATAAAATTTAAAAACGATTTCTTTTGGACCGGGAGGCTTCATGTTTGAGCCCGGAATAGGGTCAAAGCCATACATAAAATTTAAGGTTGTTTGAAGAGATAAAAATGTGGAGTCTTTCGTTTTATTTGTCCACCATTTTCCACTCCAGTCAGCAGGCAAGCTGTGGTCTCCGTGAGTATATTCAAAGTTTAAATACGTGTTTTCATAACTGCTGTCGCTAAGTAAATTAAGGGAAGAAACAAAGGTATGATAGTCTAACTCTACTTCTTTGTAACTTCCATTCTCATTAATGAGTTGTTTATTGTAGTATGACGTTGAGCCATCTTCATTAGTCTGTATTTGAATCCATTTTTGGCTGATGGTTGCTTTTTCCTTACTTGCTTTTACGTTTAAGAAAAAAAGTAAAAAGACAGGTATAAAAAGATAAATGTAGCGGTGCATATTTTTTAGTTTAAACTATTGATGTTAAGCAAACTTTATTCCACAATTGTAATTAAACTATTTGAAACTAATTGCTTTCTTATCTTTGCACACTCTTTATGGACAGCAAACAACATAAATATGATGTAGCCTACTTAAGAATGGCCAGAGAATGGGCAGAGCTTTCTTATTGTAAAAGAAGGCAGGTTGGCGCTATCATCGTTAAAGACCGTATGATTATTTCTGATGGTTACAACGGAACCCCAAGCGGGTTTGAAAACTGTTGTGAAAACGATGAAGGAGAAACCCATTGGTATGTGTTACATGCAGAAGCAAACGCTATCTTAAAGGTAGCAAAATCTACTCAAAACTGTGAAGGGTCAACTCTTTATATTACTCTTTCTCCCTGCAAAGATTGTAGCAAACTTGTTCACCAGTCGGGAATAACCAGGGTAGTTTATCACATAGAATACAAAGATACAGAAGGTCTTGAGTTTCTTAAAAAAGCCGGAGTAGAGCTAAAACATATCCCAAACTTAGATTCTGATGAATAAAAAGCAATATCAACTCCTTTTAGTTTTTCCTATACTAATTGCTTTGGCTATTGTTGTGGGTGTTTTTTTAGGGCGCTTTTTATCAGGTTCTGATTACGCAACAATTATATATCAAGGCAAAAACAAGCCCACCAACAAACTAAATGAAATTTTCCTTTACATAGAAGATTCTTATGTAGACTCTATTGAGGCTAAAGAGTTAGAAGAGAAAAGCATACAACTTTTGCTTCAAGACTTAGATCCACATTCGTACTATATTCCGCCTGAAGATTTTGGCGAAATGAATGAGCCGTTGGAAGGAAATTTTGATGGCATTGGTGTTGAGTTTAGAATTGTAGAAGACACTGTGGTAGTAATTTCTGTTATCAGTGGAGGGCCTTCAGAAAAAGTGGGTTTAATGTCCGGAGACAGAATTATTCGCGTTGATAGTTTTGATATTGCAGGAATAGAAATAAACAATAGTGAGGTAATAAAAAAGCTTAAAGGCCCAAGAGGAACAGAGGTTGACGTATATGTTTACCGGAAAAACTCTCCAAAAGAGCTTAAGTTCAAAATTACAAGAGGCAGTATTCCCATCAACAGTATTGATGCTTCTTATATGCTATCAAAAAAAGTAGGCTACGTTAAAATCAGTCGCTTTGCAAAAAACACCCATGAAGAATTTATGGTAGCGGTTAATAAGCTTTTAGATAAAAAAATGGAAAGCATTATTATTGATTTAAGAGGAAATGGTGGAGGCGTATTAAACGCAGCTGCTGATATTGTTGATGAGTTTTTAAAAAGTGGTAAATTAATCGTTTATACGGAAGGTCGCTCTCGTTCAAAATCATCCTATTATGCCAGTGGAAGCGGTATTTTAGAAAGCACCAATGTAGCTGTTTTAATTGACGAAAACTCAGCATCAGCCAGTGAAATTTTAGCTGGAGCCATTCAAGATAATGATAGAGGGCTTGTGTTAGGAAGGCGTTCGTTTGGAAAAGGCTTAGTTCAAGAACAGCTAGTTTTTCCCGATGGTTCTGCCGTAAGGTTAACTGTTGCCCGTTATTATACCCCAACAGGCAGATGTATTCAAAAATCTTATGAAGAAGGGAAGTCCTCATACCGTCAAGAGGCCTATGACAGATTTGCCAGGGGTGAACATTTATCGGCTGACAGCATAAAGTTTATTGATTCTCTAAAGTTTTATACTCCAAAAGGAAGAGTGGTGTATGGTGGGGGCGGCATTATGCCGGATATTTTTGTTCCGTTAGACACTTCCGGTCGTTCTGATTACCTATCTAAGCTTCTTTACGGTGGTGTTTTTGACCAATTTGCTTTTGATTTCATTGACAAAAACAAAGCTCGCTTTAAGAAGTACAAAAATGTAGATGAGTTTTCAGATGAGTTTTACTTGTCTTCAGAAATAATTAAAGACTTTGTCTCTTTTGCAGAAAGCAAGTCTGTTCCAAAAGACGAAAAAGGGTTAGCGTTTTCCATGAGCATTATCAAAAGTAGAATTAAGGCAGACATGGCCAGACATCTCTACGGCTCTGAAGGTTTTTACCTTGTGATGAATAAAAACGACAAAGTAATTGAACGTGCCTTAAAAGAGTTGAAATAGTTAATTTCCTTTTACGTTTTCCTTTTTTATTTTAAACTTGTATTAGAAAACCTTTGTATGAAAATTGCTTGCTCTCTCTTTGTTTCGGCACTTTTGTTTTTGCAAGCCATTGGGCAAGAAACAATTATTACGGGAAAAGTAATAGACAAAACCACAGGAGAGGGAATTCCATTTGCAAGCGTCTTTTTTAAAAATACTACGGTAGGCACATCCACAAATTTTGAAGGGCAGTTTGAACTTAAAACCTCTCATCCCGGAGATTCTCTTATTGCTTCATATATTGGCTATAAGCCATTGGCTAAAAAAATAATTAAAGGAAAAACACAAAACATTACTTTCTATTTAACTGCTGATGTAATAAACATTGAAGCATTTACCGTTTCCGCCAAAGGAGAAAACCCTGCCTGGGCTATTTTAAGAAAGGTAATCGACAATAAGAAGAGTAACGACCCCAGAAGCCTCAACGCCTATCAGTATGATTCCTATACAAAAATTGAGTTGGATGTTGATAATATTACCGACAAGTTTAGAAAGAAAAAGCCCGTTAAAAAAGTAATTTCAGTCATTGACAGCATTTCAAAACTTAAAGGAGAAGACGGAAGACCAATTATGCCTGTTTTCTTTTCAGAATCACTTTCAGAGTTTTACTATACCACCAGCCCTGAAAGAAAAAAAGAAGTCATTAAAAAAACCAAATTAACAGGAATTGCTGTTGAAGACGGCACTTATGTATCTCAGCTAATCGGAACCTCTTTTCAGCAATATAATTTTTACCAAAACTGGTTAAAAATTGTAGACAAAGACTTTGTTTCTCCTATTGCCGATAGTTGGCGAGCGTTTTATGAGTATGAATTAGTTAATGTTGCTGAGTTAGTTGGTAATAATTTGTGCTACCGCATTTCTTTCAAGCCAAAAAATCCGGAAGATTTGGCGTTCACAGGTACAATATGGATTGCAGACTCCTCTTATGCTATTAAGCAAATTGACGTGAAGATAGACAAAACAGCCAACCTTAACTTTATTGAAAAAATTGTTCTTCAACAGGAGTATGAAAACGTAGTTACAGGTGGCGCCTGGCTTCCGTCAAAATCAAGAATTGTTATTGATGTGGGAGAAATACGTGATGACTGGGCAGGCATGTTGGCAAAGTTTTATGTTTCTAACAGAAACTTTATAATCAATGAGCCTAAAGATGCTAAGTTTTATGAAGAGCCTGTTACGGTTGACGAACAAGCCATGTTAAAAGACGAAAAATTTTGGGAAGAAAACCGACCCGACTCGTTAACTCAATACGACAAAGTCGTTTATAATTTAATTGATACCATCAACAATTTACCGGTCGTTAGAACTTATGTTGAAATTGCCGATATCGTTATAAACGGATACAAAAGAATTGGAAAGTTTGATGTAGGCCCTTACCCATATTTATATGCATGGAACAGAATAGAAGGGCATCGTTTTCAAATGGGTTTTAAAACCAACTATAAATTTAGCCGCTCTGCAACCCTTAAAGGCTATTTAGCTTATGGCACTTTAGATGAAAGACTTAAATATTCTGTAGGAGCAGACTATATTTTTAACAGGCGTAAATGGCTTGTTGGAGGCTTAGAAAGAAAAGAAGATATTGACAGAGTAGGTATTTGGCGTTCCGATTTAGATGAAAAAAACACGCTTTTTATTGCCTCCAATCGATGGGGGAATGTTAGCAACCCTTATTGGCATACGCTAACTAAAGCCTATTTACAAATGGATATTGTTAAAGGCTTTACCTCCAAAATATCTTTTAGAAACAGAAACTTTGACCCTCTGTACAACTTTGAATATTTTAAGCCAAGTTCTATTGAGTCAGGGTTTTACGAAACCTCCAGAACTTTTACTACAAGCGAAGTTGAGCTGGAGTTTAGAATATCCTTTAAAGAAAAGCTTCTCCAAAACGATAATGCCAGAGTAAGTTTTGGAACAGGCCAATACCCTATTATCACTTTACGTTTTTCTGAAGGATTAAAAGGCGTTTTTAATAGTAATATTTCTCTCCGAAAGTATATGCTGTTAATTGAGCAAAATGTAAGAGTTGGCATTTTTGGAAGAACGCAATACGAGCTTGAAACCGCTTTTATTCCATCTAGCGTTCCATACCCTCTTTTAGAAAACCATTTGGGAAATATTACCCCTTTCTACAATACAAAGTCCTTTAACTTAATGGATATTTCAGAGTTTGTAAGCGACAAATATGTTTCGTTGCGTCTAACTCACAAATTTGATGGCTTAATCAGCAATCGTATTCCTTTAATTAAAAAACTAGACTGGCGATTTTTTGCTACCTCAAACATTCTTTACGGCTCTATTAGTCAAGACAACCTAACCTTGGTTCCACTTTATGACTCTAATGGCTTTCCACTAAAAACAAATAATCATGGCGAACCAGCGCCTTTGTTTAAAAGCTTACACGACTTGCCGTATATTGAGTTAGGTTATGGTGTTTCTAATATTTTACGCTTTGTAAGAATTGATTTTGTGCATAGAGTCACGCATTTAGGAAACGGAGCCAGACCTTTTGGAGTTAAGATTAGTACTAAATTTGAATTATAATCGTTAGCTTTATGCTTTGGCATGGTTCATGCCAGTAAAAAATTAACTTTTTAAATTATATCATTATGAAAACAATTAATTTATCTGCTGCCCTTTTGTTCTTTTTAGGAAGCATTGCAACCATAAATGCCCAAAACACCAAACAGGCTATCGCTCCTTCTGATAGTAAAGAAGAAGTTCATAAAAAACATCATGAAGAAATGATGAAAGAATTAAACCTTACTGAAGAACAAAAAGTTCAAATGAAAGAGGTAAGAAAAACACAAAAAGAAGACGTTGAGCCTATAAAAAATGAGTTAAAAGAAAAAGAGGCCAGGCTTCAGGAGCTTAAAGAGGATGAAAATGCAAATATTGATGAGGCAAATGCACTAATCGATGAAATTTATGCACTGAAAGCACAGAAAGAAAAACTTAAGTTTGTTCATCACCAACAGGTAAATAAAATTTTAACCGCAGAACAAAGAGTTAAAATGAAAGAGCTTCATGCTGAAAAAAGAGTGGCCAGAGAAAAGCATCACCATATGGAAAAACATTAAAAGGAAAGCGACCGAAGTCGCTTTTTTTTATTGAAGTGATTTAAATTCAAACCCTTTATTAGAAAAATATTCCAGTGTTTTGGGTAAGGTATAAAGCAGTTTTTCTTTTGCCTTTTCACTATCATGAAAAACGATTATAGAGCCTCCGTTTGTGTTTTCTCTGACATTTTTCCAACACTTTTCCTTTGATATATTTTGGTCAAAATCTCCGCTTAAAACATCCCACATAATAATTTGATGCGTTTTTAATATCTCGTCATATTCAGGCTTTGTTATTTTTCCATAAGGTGGTCTAAATAGCTTAGCGGTAAATGTCTCCTCACATTTTTGGAAGTCCTCCAAATAATTTTCTTTGGAAGCCTGCTTCCCGTTCACATGCGAAAAAGTATGGTTAGCCACAGTATGTCCTTTTGTTTTTATTTGTTCAAACAATGTGTGGTGTTGCGCAACTTTTTCCCCTATACAAAAGAATGTTGCTTTGGCTTGATATTTGTCAAGCTCATCCAACACAAAATCAGTTACTCCGGGAGTTGGCCCATCATCAAACGTAAGGAAAATAGCCTTTTTAGATGCGGGTACATCCCAAGTAAATTTTGAAAAGTACTTTTTGACTAAATATGGTGTTTTAACTAAATACACTTTTCTTGATGTTAAATAAAACAACAATATGTTTCAAATGTACTCTTTTTAATACCTTTGTAAACTTATGACAAAACCTTTTTTAAGTTTCTTTTTTCTGTTGAGCTTTGGGCTAAGTGCTTTTTCTCAAGAAGAGTTCCAAATTACTTATGGTGATACTACCTACATGAAAAAAGTTTACCTCATAGTAGGAGAAGATGTTGATGGCTACTTAGAGCGGTTTATTATGAAAAAAGGGGTGGCTGATGGCTGGTGGAAAGTCTATTACGACAAAGAAAAAACCAAATTAAAAATAGAAGGAAAGGTAGAAGAAGGGCTTCAGGAAGGTCCTTGGACCAGCTACAGCTCATCGGGTAAAAAATCAAAGGAAATTAATTTTAGAAGAGGAGTTTTACATGGAGAAGAAAAATATTTTAATAATAATGACGGTAGTGTTTTAATACAATATACTTACACCAACGGCTCTCGAAACGGATACTATTTTGTAACACATGCCAATGGGAAAAAATGGCAAGACGGTTATTTTTTAGATGGTTTTCCAAATGGCGCATGGAATTATTGGGATGTGGATGGAAACCTTATAAGAGTTAGAACCTTTTCTAAAGGCGAGCTCGTACATGAAAAAATAATTAAAAACAAATGAAAAAACTCCTCTCCTTATTCTTAACGGCAACATCTATTCTTGCATTACAAGGGCAATCTTTGCTGTGGGAAATTTCCGGAAAAAACTTAGCCTCTCCATCTTATTTATATGGAACCATCCACATACAAGATAAAAGGGTTTTTGCCATGCCGGACACCGTTTGGAGTATCTTCAAAAGCTGTGACGCTTACGCTATGGAAGTGCTTTTAAACGAAGTTGACCCAAAGCTTGTACAAGAAAAAATGTTGCTTGAAAAAACAACCTTAAAAGAGCTTTTTACTCCGGAAGAATACGCATTTGTCGGTTCTATGATTAAAGAAAAGTTGGGCATGAGTGCTATGGCATTTAACAAAATGAAACCTTTTTTTATTTCTGCCCAAATGATGAAGGGCGATTTAAAAAAAGAAATGCCTCTAGCGCTAGACATGTATTTGTTGGACGAAGCAAAAAAGCTAAATAAAAAAGCCCTTTCCATTGAAAAGTTCGAAGAACAAATTGCAGCCGTTGATGCTATTTCTCCTAAAGAACAAGCAAAAATGCTATTATCAAGCTTACGAGACACATCCAGCCAAAGCGAAAAATTTGAAGAGCTCATCAGCAATTACTTAAAACAAGATTTGGAGCAGTTGATGATATTGATGAACGATACTTCCATGCCCGAAAATTTTACCAAAGAATTTCTGGACAAGAGAAACAAAGTAATGGCAAAAAACATTGCCAAGTATAGTGCAGAACAAAAAACCTTTAACGCAGTTGGTGCCGCACACCTGGGCGGAGAAAAAGGAGTAATTGCTTTATTAAGACAAAAAGGGTATTCCGTTAAACCCGTTGAGTTCACTTTTAATGAGAAAAAATAAGTGGGCTTTTATGACTTAACTAAACCAGAAAGAGTAAAGCTCGTTGAAAAAATAAATCAAGACATTCTTGAAGACATTACTACTCTCAAAACAAAAATGCTTCTTATTTATTTTTCCGATGAAGACACCTATATCAGAAAAACGGCTTACTTAGCTATCGGAAAAATCTATTTAGCCAATACTTCGCTCCAACAAAAAATTATTCAAGCATTAGAAAGTTTGCTTCTGCATGAAAACGAAAAAGTAAGACAAACCGCCATCAACTCAGCAGGAGAAATTGGGAAAACCAACTTCAAGGAAGTAGTCTCCTTTTTTGACAAAGGCTTGTTTGATGAACATCACTCTGTAAGAAATGCCGTGATAGGTTCAGTGAAAAAAATGGGAGAAAAAAACCCTGTGCCTGTTTTAGATTGGGCAAAGCAATATCTTACGCATCCTGATAAAGAAATTAGAAGAGAAATATGTCATGGCATTGAGCTGAGAGGTCGAACTCACCCGCAAGATATTTTGCCTTTATTAGAAACATTGCAGCACGACAAAACCAAAAGAGTAAGAGGCACTTTAGTTCTTGTCTTGGGGCAAATTGCCTACAAAAAGGGCTGTCTAAAAACAGTTGAGGCCTTAAATAGATGGGAAAATAAAGAGTTGGTAAAAGATGCTTTGGATGAAATTATTGACGTTCACCAACGCTACCGAAACTTTGCTGTTTTAAGCCAGAAAGAAGCGATTGAGTTTATAAACCACTTTGGCGCCAGCCACTAAGCCGCTTAATGCCTAGATAAAGTACTTAGGTAAAAATACCTAGTTCGTGTTTTTTTTATACTTTTACTTTCCACAAATACAGCGCGTTATCTGTATTTAGAGGTTTAAAAATTAACGAAAAATGCGAAATATTAAACTTTTATTTGCTCTTTCCTTTTCGTTTTTGTCTTTTATTAATTTATTCGGTCAGCCGGCAGGATATAATTTTGGGAAGCAGGTGCTTATTCAAGCCTCACAAGTTGCGGGTGGCACGCCTCTAGCTAATTTCCCTGTTTTAATTCATTTTACCGACCCTGATTTAAGAACGGTAGCCAACTCCGGAAGTGTTGAAAACGCTAACGGCTACGATATTATCTTTACGCTAAGCGATTGTACAACACAGCTTGACCACCAAATAGAAAGATACAATGCCGCAACAGGAGAATTCATTGCCTGGGTTAAAATACCGTCACTAAGTAATTCTACCAATACCAACATACACATGTATTACGGTAATTCGGGAGTTAGCGCCAACCCTTCCGTTACCTCAACCTGGAGTGTTGGCTATGATGGGGTTTGGCACTTAAACAATACCTTTGTAGATGCCAGCGGAAGTGGAAACAATGGCACTAATAACGGTTCAGTAAATATGACTCCTGCTAACAATACAGGAAACGGAAGAAACTTTACCGACCCAAACCACTGGATTGAGTTACCCTCTCACCCTAATAGAAACAATAGTTTTTCATACACTGCATGGATAAGAACTTCAGATAATACTAGAGCTGGGCAGCGAGTAATTTGTGACGATGCCACTAACGCCAATGGCTGTCATGCATTAAGCGTAGGCGATCCGGGTACCGGTATGTTTCGTTTTTACATTAGAGGAATGAACCCTGTTAGCCTTGACTCACCGGGAGGAACTATTAATAACAATACCTGGCATTATGTGGCAGGAGTTTACGACCATTCTACCCGCACAAAATTTATGTATGTTGACGGAGCTTTAGTTACCAGCGCTGTGGTTACGGGAGCATTTGGAACACCCACAGGAAATGCCTCCATAGGCGGTGAAGTGGCGGCAGGAGAAACCGCCAATCGTTTTCATGGAGACATTGATGAGGTAAGGGCTATTCCGGCTGTATTATCTGCAGGGTGGATTGCTACGGAATATAACAACCAAAACAGCCCTTCTACTTTTTATGCCGTTTCAGCACAAATGAGCGCAGCTGTGCTTTGTGCTACTTTGCCTATTGAGTTGTTGAGCTTTAGGTGTTCAGCAACAAAAAATAACCTTGTAAACATTTTTTGGGAAACTGCTTCAGAAGTTAACAACGACTACTTTACTATTGAGCGCTCACAAGACGGAAAAACATGGCATGAAATAGAAAGATTAAACGGAGCAGGAAACTCTTCTACTCATAAAAATTATGAAGCAGTAGATGAAAATCCTTTTTATGGTATTTCTTATTACCGATTAAAACAAACGGACTTTGACGGTAGTTTCGATTATTCTCAAACAGTAGCCGTGAATATTAACGATTCCGAAAACAATATTGTTCTGGTTTATCCAAACCCTACCAATAATAAAGTTATTGTAGAAGCTAACGAGCACGAGCTACAACAGCTAAAGGTTTATGATATGCTTGGACAAGAAGTCACCCTCTTTACTCCTCAAAACTCTTTACAAAACAATAAAATAGAAATAAACCTTTCCGGCTTAAGCTCAGGAGTATATTTTATAAAAACCAAAAACTCTGTCAACAGAATCTGTAAGAAATAATATTCCCTTTTTTCTTCTCATCCTGATATAAATCACCTAAAAGCATTGTTGTTTATCATTATTAAAAAAGCAACTCCTATCTACTTTTGGCTTCGTTAATCATCAACCTTTTTTGAAATGAGTAATAGAGTTTTATATATATTGTGCTTGATTTTTGCCCTTCCCTATGGAAGTTATGCACAAGTTCCAACAGACAGTATTGTGGCTTATTGGCCTTTTAATGGAAATGCTTTAGATGAAAGTGGTAATAATCATAATGGAGCTGTTTATGGACCCGTTTTAGATAAAGACCGGTTTAGTAATGATAGTAGTGCTTTTTCTTTTGACGGTATTGATGACTATATTGAAATAGGAGATACTTTACTAAGTGCGGACGATTCTTTACAAGAATATACTCTTTCTGCATGGATTAAAACCACCGGAAATAGTGGGGTAATCTTATCTCAATACAGCTATTCATCAACCCTTCCTTCAAACCGTTTCCTATTTATGGTAAGAAATGGTTACATCGATTATTTTAAAGGAGGAAATTCATTGTTCTCGCAAAATACCGTTAATGATGGCAACTGGCATCATGTTGCTGCCGTTAAATCAAATACTGGATTAGTTACTGTTTATATTGATGGAGTAAGTGATGCAACCGGAACAGACACAATAAGTTTTTGGGGAACAAATACAGTTATAGGAAGCGGCATCAACTCCGGAAGTCCTTTTAGTGGTGTTATTGATGATATTCGAATTTATAAAAGAGCGTTGTCAATGAGTGAAGTTAATCTTCTCTTTAATGAAGTGGTAGGCATTGAAAAAAGCTTCGTTGCAAGTGGTCTGCGCATTTATCCTAATCCCACTACAAACAAAATTATAGTAAAAGGAATCCCTTCTGAATTACAGCAACTAAAAATATATACTATTACCGGGCAAGAAGTAACTCTCTTGTCTTCTCAAAGCTCTTTACAAAACGATAAAATAGAAATAGACCTTTCCGGCTTAAGCTCAGGAGTATATTTTATAAAAACAAAAAGCGCTACTTCAAGAGTCGTTAAGCAAGATTCTTTTTAGGCTTTCTTTAGCTTACATAGTGTAATGGCAATTACTATCTTTGCCTTGCTATGATAAATTATAATCCCAAAAGCTGGTTAGTTCACATTTTATCGCTTCATAAGAGCGACACCATTCGTATTCTTTGGCAGGAAATTTTATTCATTGCCGGACTTACCACTATTATTACGTTTGTAGAGCTAACCTACTTCCCCAACGTAAAGCTGCTAAAAGACCTAATGTCAGTGTATTCATTGATTGGTTTTGTGTTGTCGTTACTGCTTGTTTTTAGAACCAACACAGGCTATGACCGATGGTGGGAAGGAAGAAAAAAATGGGGCGAACTGGTAAACAACACCCGCAACCTGGCCATTAAACTATCCGCTACCAATATTAGTGGCGAAGACAAAAACTTCTTTAGCAAAATGATTAGCAACTACGCTTTTGCGGTAAAAGAACATTTACGAAAAGGTGTGCTGATAGAAGAGCTTAACCTCACCGAAGAAGAAAAAGCAGCTTTGCAAAAGAGTGAACATATTCCCAACCACATTGCCAAAAGCATTTACCAAAAGCTATATTCGCTAAAACAAAGCGGACAAATTACTGAAACTGATTATCTGGTGTTAGACACCAACCTCAAAACATTTTCTGACATTACCGGTGCCTGCGAACGAATTAAAAACACACCCATTCCCTATTCGTATAGCCTCTTTTTAAAGAAGTTTATTTTTATTTACGTTACCACCATGCCGCTGGCGTTTGTTTCTTCCTTTGGCTATTGGTCTATTTTGCTTACCACTTTTGTGTTTTACATATTGGTAAGTATAGAAATACTGGCAGAAGAAATAGAAGACCCTTTCGGAACTGACGATAACGACTTACCCACCGATGAACTCTGCCAAAAAATTAAAGCCAACGTTGCTGAGGTGTTAGAATAGCTTTGATTATGTTTTCGCTTAATGTTTTATAAAACCTTGTTATTTAAGTTTACTGTAATTATGGTTCTTATTTTTATAACATACTCTCGACTAAGAAATCTTTGACTATGGACAAATTTTTAAACTGCTACAAACCAACCTCAAAAAAACTGACCCAATTTCACAAGAACTATTGAAAGAATACAAAGAAAAAGTTCCGCAATACTTATTTGATTTATGGGCTTCTCATGGGCTTGGAAAATACAACAATGGCTTAATAGAACTGGTAAACCCTAAAAAGTATGAGCCCACTCTTTGGAGGTGGCTAGGAAAAGAAGTTCCTCAATATGTTCCAATAGCTATTGACGGTTTTGGTAATTTATTTTACTTTAAAAACCTTCCGCAAGATGACTTTAATATTGAGGCTGGCTTGACCCAAGAAGTTTGTTTGATAAATATTCAAACAAGAAAAATTGAACATCTTACCTGGAGCTTAGAAGAATTTTTTGAAAGCTGGCTAACAAACCAAAACAATAAAAACACTTGGCTAAATATGGCGCTCTTTAACGAAGCTGTTGAGTTATACGGTGGCTTAGAGTTAGGTGAAATATTCTGCTTAGCTCCTGCCCTAAGTTTGGGTGGGGCATTTAACTTAGAAAACCTTAAGAAAGGCAATGCCTTAGTTTACCAAGACATTTTATTTGAATTTTAGATTCAAATAAAAAACTCCCTTTACAATGAAAATTCTCTTCTTTTTTTGCTTCTCAAAAGCACACTAAGCAATATTATTATACACCGCTTGCACGTCATCGTCTTCATCAATCTTGTCCAGCAGTTTTTCAATATCCACTAATTGTTCTTCGGTAAATTCGGTGGGGTTGTTGGGTATGCGCTGCAAAGAAGATTTGCTTACTTCTATGCCTAGTTTTTCTAATACGTCAGACATGTTTCCAAAGTCGGTATAATCGGTATATACATAAATTACGCCTTCGTTTTCTTCCATACTTTGCAGGCCTCCGTCTATCAGCTCAAGTTCAAGCTCCTCCATGTCTTTGCCTTCGGGTTTGTTAAACTCAAACACCGCTTTCCTGTCAAACAAAAACTCTAACGAGCCTGTAGGCACTAATGAACAATCAAACTTATTGAAATAGGATTTAATGTTGGCAACGGTACGAGTGGGGTTGTCGGTAGCACACTCTATAAACACTAGCACTCCGTAAGGGCCTTTTCCTTCATAATTAATTTCGGTATAGCTTTCGGCATCTTTTCCAGAAGCTCGTTTTATGGCTGCCTCAATGTTGTCTTTGGGCATGTTTTGCGCCTTCGCATTTTGAACGGCCGTTCTCAGCTTGGCATTCATTTCTAAGTCGGCACCGCCTTCTTTAGCTGCCATGGTAATGGCTTTTGCAAGCCTTGGAAACACCCTGGACATCTTGTCCCATCTTTTCTCTTTTGCCGCTCTTCGGTATTCAAATGCTCTTCCCATTGTTTTTTAATTTGTTGCAATATTACAAAACAAAGCCAAAAAAAGGGATGCAAAATTACATCCCTAAAAATTTTATTAGAATAGTTTATCCTTTTCTAAATAAATATCTGGTTAAATAAATCCCTTGTTTTCCTCCGTCTGTAGGGCTTTGTACTCCCGTAGAAACATTGTAAAGCTCCCAGCCTTGAGATGATAAAGTGTTTATTCTTTGCAAAATGTCATTATCATTTTGTTGAATGTTGCCAAAATTTATTCCCACTCCACTATAGAAGTTTTCCAGCTTTGCTTCTTCTTGCCCCATATCAGGATACGTAATTAATACTTTTGAACGACCTAACCCCATTGGGATAATTGATTCTACTGTAGTCACCACCATGTATTTTTCGGCACCATCATCGGCACTTGGTTTAAAAGCAAATATTAAAACAGCTATGTTTATTGCAGCCAGCAATATAATTCCATTCTTTTTCATTTTGTTGATTTTAATTGGTTTGATGTTTATAATTTCAAATGTAATAAATTTATAGTCTATCCTGATTAGCTATTTTTGTGCCAAATTAAACAGGGATGAGAACAATTGACGATTTTAATTTTTCAGGAAAGCGAGCATTAATAAGAGTTGACTTTAATGTTCCGCTGAACGATAAATTTGAAGTAACTGATAATACTAGAATTAAAGCGGCTTTACCTACTATTCAAAAAGTATTAAATGATGGAGGAAGTGTTGTGTTGATGTCTCACCTGGGAAGACCCAAAAACGGACCCGAAGAAAAATTTTCCTTAAAACATTTAGTTTCTGCTTTGGAAAATCTTTTAAGCAAAAAAATATTGTTTGCTGACAATTGCATTTCAGATGAAGCCAAGCAAAAGTCTGCACAATTAAAAAGCGGAGAAGTTTTGTTATTAGAAAACCTTCGCTTTTACAAAGAGGAAACTTATGGCGATTTAAATTTTTCCGAACAGCTTTCTGCTCACGGAGATATTTATGTAAACGATGCTTTTGGAACAGCACATCGGGCGCATGCTTCAACCGCCATTATTGCCAGGTTTTTTCCTAACCGCTCTTGCTTTGGATACTTAATGCGTGATGAGGTAGCAAACCTGGAAAAGCTTTTAAGAACCGCTGAAAAACCATTCACCGCTATTGTAGGTGGCGCAAAAGTTTCTTCAAAAATTGCAGTAATCGAAAACCTGCTGGATAGCGTTGACCACTTAATTGTGGGTGGCGGAATGAGCCACACCTTTACCAAAGCAATGGGTGGAAACACCGGAAAATCTTTGGTAGAAGCAGACAAGCTGGACTTAGCCAAAGAGATTTTAGCTAAGGCAAAAGCCAAAAACGTTGAAATTCATTTGCCTGTGGATTGTGTTAATTCAAAGGTGTTTGAAGACAATTCCGATACTGAAATAACGGCAGCTGATAAAATTGGAAACGACTGGATGGGTTTAGACATTGGTCCAAAAACCATTGAAAACTATGCTGATGTTATTCTAAAATCTAAAACCATATTGTGGAATGGTCCTATGGGAGTTTTTGAGTTTGAGCACTTTGCCCAAGGAACTATTGCTGTTGCTAAAGCCATTGCCAAAGCTACCGAAAACGGAGCCTACAGCTTAGTGGGTGGCGGAGACTCGGTTGCTGCTATTAATCAGTTTAATATGGCTGATCAGGTAAGCTACGTATCAACGGGTGGTGGCGCTATGTTAGAGTATATTGAAGGAAAGGAATTGCCCGGAGTTGCGGCTATCCTTCACCCTGAAAACCACAGTGTGGAATAATTTTTGTTTTTTTGCATCGGTGAAAATCTTTACTACCATATTATTTATTTCTTTTGCTGTGATTGGTTTTTCACAAAAGCCTGACACAAGCAAGCAAGACACCGGCTCAATTAGCGTCATTCAAGAGCCTTATTTGGAAACGCTTTTGGCTACCTACAAAGAAACTTATGAGTTGGCGGGTTATCGTATTCAGGTATATTCGGGCACGACCAAAAAAGAGTCTAACCAAGCAAGAGCAAGTTTTTTAAGTAAATATCCTAGAATGGCTACTTATGAAGTTTACAATGCTCCTAACTTTAAAATTCGGGTAGGTGATTTTACCAATCGTTTTGAGGCGCTTTTGTTTTTAGAAGAAATAAGAAACATGTTTCCGGCTGCTTATTTGGTAAACGACATTGTAGAGTTTAAGCCTAAAAAGAAGTAGCTACTTCTTTTTCTTTCTTGCTTTTTCACTTTGCTCTTCCACTACTCCAAAAAAATCTACCATAAAAAGTTCTTGGTAAATTGCCATTCTATCCAACCACTCTTTTTGTTCTGTGGTGTCTAAAGGAATTTCAATGGCTGAAAAAATAGATGGCACGCTGTCGGTAAGATTAAAGTGATTTCTGTCTATGTCAAATTGTTGTGGAAATGAACCTTGGTAAAACAAATAGGCCTCAAACAGCTTTTGCAAAGAGTCCGGCTGAATGGTTTTTGCTTGTTGAGCCTTTCCACTCATCACTATTATTACAAAAAATAGAATGGCGCTAATTTTATTCATGCTTTCTATATAACAAAAAAGCTGCCAAAATTGGCAGCTTTAATATGATGGTTTAGTGTTATTATTTAACTACTTGGAACTTCCCTTTTGTTACAAACTGACCTGTTGGTGTTTGTATTTGGTAAAAGTAAAATCCATTTGGATAGCTCACAACATTTACTTTTGAAAGTTCGTTGTTTATCCTTTGTTCCGCCACTTTTTGCCCTGAAGCACTATAAACCAAAATGGTTCCCGCATCAATATCAGGATGGCTTATGCTAAGTTCGTTGTTTGCAGGAACAGGGTAAGCATTTGCTTGATAGTTTTCTTCAAGTTCAGAGACAGAGTTTACATATTTAGTGTGTAGATAAGTAACATCATTGTTGTTCATCCCTGTTGCCGGGTCATACTCAAACTGAACTAGGTTAAAATCTGCAGAAGGATTATTAGACCACCATGTTTTAGTGTGAATGGTATCTTGGGCATCAGTAATTAAAGTCCATGTTCCTGGAGCCAAAGGAGAGTGAACAAAGATGGAATCCCATCGATAAGAAACTGTTTTTATTCTTAACGAAGCAAAGGTTCCGCTTGGAATAGTTATGCTTCCCCATGCATCAACGGTATCAAAATGTGTTTCCCATGAAACATATCTGATAGAATCAATTGGCGGTGGACCTGAAATATTGGTATCAACCGTAATATCAATCGCTCTGTATAATGGTGAGTTAAATGTATTTCCGTAAGCAAGAGGAAACTTTAACAACGTTCTTCCCGGGCTCCACTTAATTATTTCTTTAGAGCCGTTTCCAAACACATCAATGGCTCCTCCCATAAGTTTTAAGTCTGTTGATGTTTTATCAAAATAAATGTAATCAGACCCTGATGGATCGTTTGGATTAAACGCAGCCATAGAGGCGGCTGAAAATTGTGCTGCATAAGGCGTCCAATTTTTATTGGTTAGCTCAGTTGTGTCTTCGGAAATGTTTTGAAATGTAAAATTCCATGTTTGATTAGTTCCTGAGCCACCAATAGAGTAGGTTTTATTGGTATCTGTGCGTTGAACATAAGTGTCTCCTATGTCTCCTATGTCTGTGCTATTAATTGTTATTTGAGCGTTAGCCCCAATAAATAATGCTGTTGAAAGAAAAATAGTACTTATTTTTTTCATAGACTCAAGTTTTTTGGTTTACGCAAATTAACACATTTTTTTTTAATCGGCTTAATTAACGCTCTGCATTTGAGACAGCTTTTGATACATACCCGGTTGTTTTATCAGCTCTTCGTGCTTTCCTCTCTGAATGATTTTTCCGTTGTCTAACACTATAATTTCTGTGGCGTTTAAAATAGTGGACAGTCGGTGGGCGATAACAATGCTTGTTCTGTTTTTCATTAAGTTTTCAATGGCTTGCTGCACTTTCTTTTCAGACTCTGTGTCCAAAGCTGACGTTGCTTCATCTAAAATTAAAATTTGAGGGTCGTTTAATAATGCTCGGGCAATACATATTCGCTGACGTTGGCCACCCGAAAGCTTGCTTCCGCCTTCTCCAATATTCGTGTAATAGCCTTTTTCCAGCCCTTCTATAAATTCATGCGCGTTGGCTGCCTTTGCCGCTTCTATTACTTGTTGTTCGGTAGCATTTTTTGTGCCCAGCGCAATGTTGTTAAAGATGGTGTCGTTAAACAAAATAGAGTGTTGAGTAACCACCCCTAGCATTTTCCGCACATCTTCCGAGCGACAGTTTTTAATGTTTTTTCCGTCAATCAACACTTCTCCTTGGGTGGGTTCATGAAACTTAGGAAGTAAATCTGCCAGTGTAGATTTTCCGCCACCCGAAGGCCCCACCAGTGCAATGGTGTCTCCTTTTTTAATTTCAATGTTAATGTCGCTAAGCGCTGCTTTATCTCCATAATTAAACCCTACTTTTTTGAATTCAATTACTGAATGGAATGCTTTCAGTTCGGTTGGTTGTTGCGGTTCTTTTATTTTTTCTTCTTGCGTTAATAACTCTTCCACCCTGTCGGCTGAGGCCGCTCCTTTGTTGGCATTATTGATGGCCGTTGAAAAAGATTTAAGCGGGTTGATAAGCTGAGAAAAAATGATGATGTAGCCTAAAAACTCTTCGCCCGTCATTACGTCTCCGCCCAGCACCAGACTTCCGCCATAATACACTAGTGAAATCATTACCAAGGCCCCTAAAAACTCACTTAACGGAGAAGCCAGGTCTCTTTTTCTAAAAGCTTTTATCATGGTTCTGGTAAAGCTGTTGTTTATTTCATTAAACTGGCTTTTGGATTGTTCTTCGGCATTAAACGCTTTTATTACCCTCAGCCCTGAAATAGATTCTTCTACTTTGGAGATTAGTTCTCCCAGTTTTTGCTGTGCTTGCGTAGAAGTTCTTTTTAGGCTTTTTCCCAGCCTGCCAATTACCAAGCCGCTGAGCGGAAGCAAAACAAGCGCAAAAACGGTTAATTGAGGGCTCATGGCAAACATGGTTGCCATAAACAACAGGATAGCTATCGGCTCTCTAAAAAGCAGCTCTAAGGAGCTTAAAATAGACCACTCTATTTCCTGTACGTCATTGGTGATTCTGGTAATTAAATCTCCTTTGCGGGCATCGGTGTAATAAGATAGGTGAAGGCGGGTCATTTTTTCAAACACTTTTTTTCTGATGTCGTACACCACTCCGTTTCTGATAACGGCAATAAAATACATGCCAAAATAGCGGGTAACATTTTTAAGCAAAAACAACGCACCCACCATTAAACAGATAGCCACCAATGTTTCCGCCTTTCCGTTTTGAATGATGTAATTGCTCATCCAGTGGTTAAAGCTTTGCTCTAAAAACTCTTTAGACATGCTAAACTCCGGCTTGGGCACAAAAGGAATTTCTTCTCTGAACAATAGTTGTAAAAAGGGAATAAACAGCAAGAGCGACAATAAATTAAATACTACCGACAGAATATTAAAGAAAATATTGAGAAAGGCGTATTTTTTATAGCCTTTTACATAAGCCAGTATTTTAAAAAAGTTGCGCATGCAAACACAAAGAACGTAAAAATTTGATTTTAGTGTTTTTTAGTTGGGCTTATTACGTTTTAACTCCGGTATTGTAACAAATTCTGTTATGACCTGAATAAGACCAATTTAACACTATGTGCTTTTTTATAACAGATTAACGCCTCATTTGGTGTTAAAATATATTTTTGAGCTATATTTGGTTTAACAACTAGTTAGCGGCAACCATAGAACTACTATAAAACAATTATTCGGAAATATTGGAAACCAATAAATACATACCACAATCACCTCTTCTGAAAGATACAGTTCACTTATTTTGGCAGGTTGACAGAAAGATTGCTGACCTTCAGAAAGAGATTATCATTCCAAAAGGAGTTAGTGAAGTTATTTTCAATTTTTCTGATACTCCAGACCTTTATGCCAATTTACATAAACAAGTATTTCAAATCCCGAAATGCTTCATAAATGGTTATCATAGGCACCCTATTCATATTCAACATGCTGACAGGCAAACATTTTTTGGTGTCGTTTTTTCTCCTTTGACAATCAAAAATGTTTTTGGCATCCCTGCCGGTGAGTTTGCCAACTGTTGTATTGATATGACAATGATTGATGTTTCCCTTAACTCACTTTGGCATCGTTTGGCAGAACAAGAAAAATTTAAGGACAGAGTAACCGTTTTTTCAAACTGGTTAGAAAAACGGTTTTTCGATTTAACAAATAGGGAAATAGCAATCAACGATTTTTTGCATAAGCAGTTGAAAAACACCCTATCAGTTACTGATGTAGCAAAGTGGCTCTGTTATTCACCAAGACAGGTTTCAAGAAAATTACAGGAACATATCGGAATGAACACCGAACAACTTTTGCTCTACAAAAAATACCTACAAGCGATTCATCACATACATCATTCGGATTTTTCACTTACGGAAATCGCCTATACAAGTGGCTTTTGCGATCAAGCACATTTTACCAAGACGTTCAAGTCGTTTTCCAATATCACTCCAAAAGAATACAAAAAAAAGAAAAGATCCATACCCGGACACATTTTTGAAAATGTCCGTTCAATACAATTTTGAAAATACACTCTAATTTATTTTTGCAACCAACTAATTAACAATTGTGATTATGGACTTTCAAAATTCAATACGATTTCGCATAGGTTTCGGGCTTTTTTCTCTTGCATTTCTTGCTTACGGTGCTGTAATGGGCGGTAATATTTACCAAATAATTGTAGAAGTGCCAAACTGGTCTGCCAATATTCCTGATTCGCTGATTGCATATCGAAATTCTTTTCACATTAGTCATCCTGGATATTTCTTTCAGACCATCGTTCCACTAGCAATTTTGAGTTTAATTGTTGCAGTAATTTTACTATGGAACAGACCAAAGTCCGCAAACAGGTGGATGTTGATAGCGTTGGGAGGAGTGGTCGTAGCAGAGGCATTTACAGGTATATACTTCCTGTCTAGAAACTTTATGCTATTTCTCGACCCGATTGATGGAGTATCCACAGAACAATTAATAAGCACCTCCAATCAATGGCAAACAGCCAACTACCTGAGAATGGTAATTATAATCGCCACCATGTTTATATTTTTAAAATCATTTAGGACTCTATGTTCGGGTAAAAACTAAATTTTGCTTTAACTCCTAATATTATATTCGTCTTAGACCTTGCTGCCTGACAAATCTCTTTACTTGAGCAAATAAGGGAATCTTGAAAAGGTATGCTGCTAACATTGTATAAAAGTAATAGCGGTTCAGGTGCAAACTTGAATCTTTTTTGCTTTAAATTAGGTATCTTACTATCCAAAAGGCCATAGTATTAAATCCGCTACTGCTTTTATACTAACCGTTGTCTTCCCCCACTTTCCCCAACCGCTCGTCTAATTCCCCCAAACTTTCGTGCTTTTAGGCGAAGCCTTGGGTGGCTGAGGCGAAAGTTTCGGTGGATTAAGCCAAGTTTTGGGTGGCGTTACCGAAAACTTCGGTCATTTAAGCGAAGCGTTCGGTCTCTTTGGCGAAAAGTTCGCCCTTTTAACCCAAACTTTCGGTGTTTTTGGCGAAAGCTTCGCCCCTTTTGACGAAACTTTCGGTCTCGTCAATACTTTTTTCGGTCTTTTTGATCATCTGTTCGGTAATTTAAGTGTTCCGTTGGCTAAACAAGCCCATAAAAAGAAACACCGCAAGGCTCAAAACAGCACCTGCGGTGTAACTACCGTATAACTAAAAGAAAAAGAGAACTTATGGAGTGGGCTCAGGAGTGGCTGGCTCGTCCGGTTCGCCTCCGCTGTCGGAAGAGCCGCCTCCCGGAAAGCGTTCGGCAAGGTCTTCGTAAATAGAGCCGGTGCCAGGCACATTACCTTTGGCGGCTTGTTTTACGCTATTGTAAAAGATAAGCGCCTGCTCAAACTCTTCTCTGCCCAATGCCAGCACGGTGTCGTCAATGGCTTCTACCAAAGAGTTCATTTCGCGCAAAATGTGCAGTAGTTGTTCGCGCAAGTCATGGTCTTTTTGAAACTCACCAACATTTAAATAAGGCGGCACCAGATTAGGATGTGCCGAAGCATATTCCAGCGCTTTGCTTACAAATGCCATGCTTTTGTCGCCCTGTCGTAACCCTCTTCTGCGCTCATCAGGAGTAAGGTTGATTAAAAATGGCAACGCTGCTTTAATGGCGTTAATACGATTGATGATTTGGTTGTAGTCTCCCGTACCGAGACTACTTGAAAGATTATTATAAGGACACATAATATCCTCCTTTTGTTTTTACTTCATTTGCAGGGCATAAATGAAAAGGTATAACTTATTTTAATTGCTCTTTTTCTGCCCGACTTTCTTTATACGGTAATGCTAAAAACGCAACCACCAAATAATTTATTATATAAATAGATGAAAAATCTTTGTTAAAAAGTGTTATTTTTATGGTTAATTATGTTAGATTCTATGGTATATGCCATTTTTAAGGTTTCCTACGAAATACTCTTTCTCGCCATAAACGGTTGGTTTTAGGCGTCATTTAAAACAGATAAACCATGAAAACTTGGAATACATTCACAAAAAGAATTTGGATAAATAAGCCTATCGACTCTGTTTATCATAGTTGGGCGACAAAAGGTCAACTTGAAACCTGGTTTCTCGAAAAAGCAGATTATTTTTTTGGAAGTAAACAAAGGCAAGCTGATGAGCTTGTTCAAAAAGGAGATAGTTTCCTGTGGAAATGGAATAATTGGGATTTTACAGAAAAGGGGCAAGTTCTTAAGGCAAACGGCAAAGACCTGATATCATATACATTTGGTTCTGGCGGTATCGTTATTGTCAAGCTCAATGAAGTTTCAAATGGTACCGAAATTGAACTGACTCAGGAAGATATTCCAACTGATGAAAAAAGTAAGATGGATGTTTTTGTTGGCTGTATAACAGGTTGGACTTTTTGGCTTACAAACCTAAAAGCATATTTGGAGCATGATATCACATTACACGCTAAAGGCCTCCGGCAAGATGAAACCAAAGACCTGGTAAATAGTTAGTTATGAAAAAGCACTTTATTGCATGCTTTTGTTTTTCTCTCGCTTTATTAAGTTGTGACGACAATACAACAGATAAGAGCTATAACCTAAAAACTAAGGAGGTTGAAGCTTTTATAGTTAATTATTATGAGGTAATGTCTTCTAGAAATTGGTCCGCATACCAAGATTTATTTTCAGAAAAAGCCACCTTAACAACTATTTGGCTTGACACATCAGACACAAGCCCTCTGGTTTTTACAAACACCATATCGGAATTTGTTGCACAAACTGCCAATGGGCCTGACAGCCAGCCCATTTTTGAAGAAAAACCAATAACGATAGATGTTGACATAAAAAACAACATTGCTTCTGTTTGGGTAAAATATGAAGCAAAGTTTGGTAACGAAAATGAATTAATTGAGTGGAAGGGATATGATTTGTTTAGCCTATTGAAGCTTAATGACAAATGGTATATAACGTCAATCACTTATGTGTCTGATGAAAAATAAGAGCAAACCATCGCACAACAATATTTATATTTAATAGGATAAGGTTGTGCTATTTTGAAAGTAACAAATAAATCGGTAAACAGATTATAAAAAAAGCAACTGCCTTCGGCACATAAAAAAGATAAAAATGAAAAAATTACAACAGCTAATATTGATGATGGTAGCAATAGCTGCTTTCTTTGCCTGCAACTCTAATCATCCAGAGGGCGAAATCAAATTAAACAACGGAGAAAAATGGGTTGTTAACAGTGAAATGAAACCGCACATTGTAAAGGGAAATGAAATATTAAACGAATTTATTTCTAAACAAGATAAAGATTATCACACGCTTGCGGAAAACCTTACAGCACAGAACAATGCCTTAATTCAAAGCTGTAACATGAAAGGAGAAAGCCATGACGAACTGCATAAATGGCTTCTGCCGCACATTGAGCTTATTGACAACCTTTCAAAAGCAAATAGTATTGAAGAAGCTGAGAATATTATTTCTGAGCTTGAAGAATCTTTTAAAACTTTTCACTTATATTTTAATTAAATAAACTATGAACGAAGCACATTGGCATTTAGTGGTAAATCATTTACCCATTATTTTCCCCATAGTGGGAGTAATCGTAATTATTACAGGTTTTATTTCAAAATCGGAAGCGGTAAAGCGAACGGCTTATCTTATTTTTACCATAGGCGCATTGTCCTGCCTTGCGGCTATGAACACCGGAGAAGGGGCGGAAGAAATTGTTGAAGAAATTAGCGGCATTAGCCATGATTACATTGAAGAGCATGAAGAATCGGCAGAAACATTTGCTTTGCTGTCGTACCTTTTAGGTGCGCTTTCATTGCTTGGTTTATGGGCAAGTTTTAAGAAAAAATCGTTTTCAAGTATTTTAAGTGTTGTTGTTTTGCTTTACGCTATGGTGGTTATCTACTTTGGCAGACAGGCAGGAACATCGGGCGGTGAAATACGCCATACAGAAATAAGAAGCGATTACAGCGCTCCTGTTTCTGAGCACGAACATGAGGAAGAGCACGATAACGATTAGCAGCCGCAAGAGTCTTCTTTGCAGTTTTTCTTTTTTCGAAAAATTACTTTCTTAAACAAAATAAGAACGGCAATGCCTATGGCAGCTATAACTAATATGTTTTGAAAAGCGTCCATTATTTTAAGATTTGATATGCGATTAATGAAACGATGTATGCGGCTCCCGTCATGATAAACATTTGTATTAACGGCCACTTCCAGCCATTTGTTTCTCTTTTAACAACCGCAACCGTACTCATACATTGCAGGGCAAAAGCATAAAACAATAAAAGAGAAATGCCCGTAGCCAAATTATAAATTGGTTTGCCTGTGTCCGGATTTATTTCGCTTTTCATTTTTTCTTTAATGGTTAGTTCTTCGTCTGTTCCTACGCTATATATAGTGGCCAACGAACCGATAAACACCTCTCTGGCGGCAAAAGAAGTAATTAGCGCAATGCCAATCTTCCAGTCGTAACCCAAGGGTTTTATGGCGGGTTCTATAAAGTGTCCCATTTTTCCAATATACGAATTTTCTAGTTTTTGTGCGTCCACTTTTGCTTCTATTTCTACTTCCGTGAGTTGCGGATTTTCTTGTTTTACTATTTGCTCGGCATTGTTAAAGTCGTCTCCGGGCCCAAAGGAAGCAAGCGCCCAGAGCACTATTGAAATGGCTACGATTATTTTTCCCGCCTGAAATACAAACACTTTTGTTTTTTCGAAAACGTTAATTAAAATGTTTTTAGGCAACGGAACTTTATAGTCGGGCATTTCTGCAATGAAAAAAGTTTTTCCTTTTTCTTTTAGTGTTTTATGAAAGATAAACGCCAAAAAGATTGCTGAAGCAAAGCCCAGTAAATACAGCATTCCCAACGAAAGCCCTTGTGTGTTAAGGTATCCTCCGAGTAGTTTTTTCTCGGGAATCACTATGCTAATTATCATAATGTAAACGGGCAGCCTTGCGGAACAAGTGGTAAGCGGAGTCACCAATATGGTTATCAGTCTTTCTTTCCATCCTTCTATATTTCTTGTTGCCAGAATTGCCGGAACGGCACAGGCTGTTCCTGAAACTAGCGGAACAACGCTTTTTCCGCTTAAGCCGAAAGGCCTCATAAGTTTATCCATCAGAAATACGGCTCTGCTCATGTACCCGCTTTCTTCCAGAAAGGAAATAAACAAAAATAAAAAGGCTATTTGCGGTACAAATATTACCACCCCTCCTATTCCGGGAATAACTCCGTTTGCCAATAGTTCTGTAAAGTTTCCCGGTGGTAATGCTGCTCTTGTCTTTTCGCTCAAGCCTGCAAAAAATTCATCTATTAAATCCATCGGCAAAGCAGACCAACTGAACAGTGCCTGAAAAATTAAAAGCATTAAACCAAAGAAAATAAAGTATCCCCAAACGTTGTGAATAAACACTTTGTCTAAAAGGCTTCTAACTTCTTTTTTTTGTTTGTCTGACTTTCTGGTGTAGTTATTTGCCAAGAGCTCATTTATAAATAAATGCCTTTTTATGGCGTCTCGTTGTCGCTTTAATTTTTCTGTGGTGGCTCTTTCGTCAACAATGCTTTTTGATGGTATATAGCAGGGTTCTGTGGAAAGCTCTTTATAGTTAACGATTATGTTTTTCAGTTCGTTTATTCCAGTTTTATCTGCCGAACTGATTAGCGCTATTTTAGTGTTTAGCTTTCTTTCGAGCTCTTCTTTGTTTATTTCTATTCCTTTCTTTTTTGCCTTATCAACCATGTTAATTGCCAATATGGTGGGCAAGCCCAGGTCTTTTATCTGGGTGTAGAGAAAAAGGTTTCTTTTGAGGTTTTCTACATCTGTAACAACAATTACCAAATCAGGGAAAAACGGCCCTTCTTTTTCCTTTAAAATATTTACCGCAACTTCTTCGTCTAAAGTACTTGGGTGAAGGCTGTAGGTTCCGGGTAGGTCAATTAGCGTTGCTTTTAAGTCTGGTGTAACTTTAAATTCCCCTTGTTTTTTTTCAACGGTAATGCCGGGATAGTTTCCTACTTTTTGGTTTAGCCCAGTAAGTGAATTAAATAAGCTGGTTTTTCCCGTGTTTGGATTTCCGGCCAGTACTATTTTTATTTTCCCGCTCATTCCTTTTCCACATATATTATAGAGGCTAGGTCTTTTCTAATAATCAGAAAGCTGTCGTTTGCTTTTATGTATATTGGGTCTGAAAGGAAGTTTTTTTGAATAACTTCTACCACAGCGCCTTCCATGCACCCCATTTCTACAATTTTGAGTGGAAGCTCTGTTTCATCATTTTTAATTATGATTGCTTTTTCTCCCTTTTTAAGCTCTGCTAGTGTCATTTTTATAGGCAGCAAAAGTATGAAATAAAAAGTTTAGCAAATACGCCTTTTTAGGGTATTTCCGCCTCTTTTTTACTTATTCGAGAGGTACATCATGTTGCACAGCTTAAAAAACAGCCTTGCGCCCACAATGGCATCGTAAGTAGAGTTGCCCACTTCGTTTAAGTCAAAGCCTATAATTTTTCTTCCTGACTTGGCGAGCTCAGTAATTAAATAAACGGCTTGGTTGTAAGACAAGCCTCCGGGTACGGGTGTTCCGGTTCCAGGGCAGTATTGCGGGTCAAGCGCATCTATATCAAAAGACACATACACCTCATCGGTTAGGCTGTTGAGTATTTTCTGACACTGGTCGTGCCAGGTAGTTCCGCCAAATTGTGCTGCTTTTAAGTCGTTGTCAAAAAAGGTTTTTATTCTCCCTTCTGAGTTATTAATGTAGTCTATTTCTTCTTCGCAAATGTCTCTTATGCCTACTTGAACCAGTTTTTCAACATTATCGTTTTGCAGCGCATTGTGCATAATGGAGGCGTGAGAATATTCAAAGCCTTCATAGGCAATTCTTAAGTCGGCATGTGCGTCAACTTGTAAAATAGAAAATGGCTTTCCCTCTTCATTCAGGGCTTCTATTAAACCTAGAGGCGTGCTGTGGTCTCCGCCAAGTAGTGAAGGAAGTTTGTTCTTGTTTAGTATTTCTTTAGCTAATGTTTTTATTTCTTCTTTTAAAAGCTCTGCCTGTTGGTTTACTTCTTCTATGGTTTGTTCGTGCGCATCTTCTTCATTTCCTTCTGCTAAATCCTCTTGATAGGCAACCACCTTTTTTCTTAGCTCATCGTTTTTGGCTTTCCATTTATCAAGGTTATTTAACGAAAAGATGCCATACGCCCAGCTGTTTTCTAAATCAGGGTCATAAAGGTCTATTTGTATAGACTCTTCAATCATTTTTTGAGGGGCTTCAGATGTTCCTGATCCATAAGATGCGGTTACTTCCCAGGGAACTGTAATGGCAATAACTTTAGATAATTCGTAAGGTTGTGGCAAGCCGAAAATGTTTCCGTTACTTACGCCAACAGAGCTTGGATTAAAGTCACTCACGCTTTAAATTAGGTTTAGTCGTTTAAACAATTGGTCTTTGTAGGAGCCGCCAATAGGAATTGGGTCATCGTGCCCGTCAATAATTACATTGTTTTGCTCTATGGCTTTTATTTTGTCAATGCTAACAATAAACGAGCGGTGTATTCTTTGAAATTCATTAGACGGAAGCTTTTCCTCTATGTCTTTCATGGTTGAATGGATGGTGTATTTTTCTTTTTTAGTGTTAATAACAATGTAGTCTTTCATTGCTTCAATTAACATTATGTCGGCATTTTTTACTTTTACCAATTGTGAGTTTGCCTTCACAAAAATTTCTCCTGATGATTGCCCGCCCTCCATTAAAGAGTAAAGCATATCTCTTTCTTTAAGCACTTCTTTTTCTTTGTTGTGCTTGTATAACGCCATTTCTATAGAGGTGTGCAGGTCTATTTCTTTAAACGGTTTAATGATATATCCGTGAGGTTCGGTAACTTTTGCTTTGCTCAGCGTAGCTTCATCGGCATAGGCTGTTAAAAAGATTACCGGTATGGCCAATTCTGCTTTTATTTTTTCTGCGGCTTGAATGCCGTTCATTTCTCCTTTTAGCATAATGTCCATCAACACTAAGTCTGGCTTTTCGGCATTTGCCAATTCAATGGCCTTCTCTCCTGTCATGGCAGAACCAACAACATTATAGCCCATTTTTTTAAGGCTGTTTTGGATGTCTTTGGAAACGATGCTCTCGTCTTCGACAACTAATATGTTATACTTGGCCATTTTTTATTCGTATAGTTTAAATTCAATCATAAATTTTGTTCCCTTTTTTAGCTCCACCTTTATTTTTGCATCTATTTGGCTTGCCAAGGAACTAACTAATTGCAATCCCAGCGTTTCAGTTTTTTCAATGTCTATTTTTTCGTCCATTCCCACTCCATTATCTCCTATGCTCAACAGAATGTCTTGCCCGCTTTTCTTCATCACAATTTCAATGTCTCCAGATTTTTTTGATGGAAACGCATATTTAAGTGCGTTGGTTAATAGTTCGTTAATAATTAACCCACATGGTATTGCCAGGTCTAAATTAAAAAAAACATCTTCAACATCAATTTTTAAATTAACTTTTTTTCCGGGCTGAAGATATGTTAGTAAAAGATTAGAGGATAAGTTTCTGATATATTCTCCGAAGTTTACCTTAGAAAAGTCATTGGTTTGATAAAGATTTTCATGAATGTAAGACATGGACTTTATCCTGTTTTGACTTTCTTTTAAAATGTTAAGAATTTTTTTGTCGCTGATGTAAGAAGATTGTAAGTTGAGTATACTGGAAATTATTTGAAGGTTGTTTTTTACTCTATGGTGAACCTCTTGAAGCAAGACTTCTTTTTCTCTAAGCGAGCTTTCTAATTCCTTTTTCTGCTTTATTTCTTCTGTAATATCTCTTGAAATACCCATTGACCCCACAATGTTTTTTCCTTCGTCATAAATGAATGATGCTGTTAAATAAGAAACAAACTTTTCTCCGTTCTTTTTAACATTTTCTACCTCTCCTTTAAAAAATCCGGTTTCTTTTAGTCGCTTTGATACTTTTTCTCTTTCTTCCTTGTTGGCGTAAAGAATGTTGGCGTGTTTGCCTATTATTTCTTGAGATGAATATCCGAATATTTTCTCTGCGGTTTGGTTGTACTCAACGATATAGCCGTCTTTATTGGTAGAGCAAATCATATCAATGGAGCTGTCTATAATGCTTCTTGTATATCGTTCATTTTCAAAAAGCTTTCTTTCTATTTTCTTTCTTTCGGTAATTTCTTTTTTTAGCAGCTTGTTTGAGGCTTCTATTATTTTAGATCTTACTTTTTCTTCTTCAAGTTGTTTTTTAAACGAAATATCCCTGAAAGACACCTGAACTGCTTTTTCTCCTTCCCAATCACACAACACCGGCTTAAGCTCTACTTCCAACAGCTTTCCGTTAGCGTCTTTTACTTTCATTTCTATGTGCTCTACATCAGACACCTTTGCCAGATCGGGATACATTTTTTTTGCTATTTCCAGCTGCTCTTTTTTTATAAAGTCGTATCCGTTTTTATTAATTATTTCACTTGCGTTTTTATAGTTCAATATTTCTGCTGCACGCTTATTCGCATATAAGACCTTTCCTCTTTTGTGAATTATTATTCCGTAAGGAGAGTTTTCTATTAATTGGCGGTAGCTTTTTTCTCTTTTTGATATGGTTTGCTCGTATTTTACCGTTTCGGTAATGTCTATTAGCGTTCCTTCTAAAAAAGGCTCTTCTTCTTCATTTTTTATGAAGGAAGAGTTTACTAAAACCCAAATTACCTTTCCGTCTTTTCTAACAAGTTGATGCTTTATGTTTGTTTTAAACCCTTCTTGTTGAAGGTTTTTTAAGTAATCTTCTCGGTCTGTGTTTTTTAGGTAATGCTTTTTTACGTCTTTCCCTATTAGTTCTTTTGCTTTTTTATATCCTAGCATTTTTGCAAAAGAGTCGTTACACTCTATTACTTCTCCGTTTTCTCTTGTTCTGTAAACCCCTGCCAGATTCCTTTCAAAGAGGTTTCTGTATCTTAATTCTCTTTTTTCTAACAGGCTCTCTTTTTCTTTTAGTTCGGTAATGTTTCTAACAATACCTATTACAGCTGTTATGTTTCCCTTTTCATCTTTTTGAGGGTATTCTGCCTCTTCTAGCCAGATGTATTCTTTTTTATTTTTTTGAAGAAACCTGTATTGTGTTATGCTTTTTTTTCTTTCTCTTACTATTTTTTCGTTGGTAAAAATTCTTTTTACATCATCCGGATGTATTCTTTCTATTATTTTTCCTTTGTTTTTTATTTCTTCTAACTCAGAATATTCAAAGCCATAGAACTTTTTAAAATTCGAGCTTACGTATTTAGAAACCATTTTTCCTTTCTCTATCACGTTTAGGTAAATTACCTGGTCTATGTTTTCAAGAATAAAGGAAAGTTCTTTTTGTTGTTCGGTTAGTTCTTCCTTGGAGGATACGGTGTCTGTAATATCAGATATAACTCCGGTAATGGTTATGTCTTCTTCTTTCTCTCCTATTATTGGATACATTCTTTCCAGTATCCATTTATACTTTTCTTCTCCTTTAGGTTTAAATCTGTATTTAAAAGAAACTCCTTTTTTTTCTTTATATAGTTTATCTACCGCTTCTTTTATAGTGTTAACATCTTCGGGAAATACTCTAGAAAGTAGTTTTTTTTTGTTTGCTAATTCAAGGTATTCCTTACTCGAATATCCAAAGATTTTTTTTGTGTCTGCTCCCTGAAGCTGAAGTGTCCTTTTCTCTCCTTCTCTTTTGTAGAAATATATTATCTCGCTTATATTTTTTAATATAAACTCAAATGAGTTTTGATTAACCTCTTTCTCTCCATCAGCTAAATCAAACCAACTACTAAACTTCTTTTTTAAAGATGTTAGCTCGTTAATTAACTCTTCTTTGCTTTTATTTTTGTATTCTTCTTTCAAGAAGTTTTACTTAATTTTTGTTCCATCAATCTTAAATTCTTCTCCTTCTTTATATACTATGCTTAACACTTCCATTCCATATTCATCGTACTTCTTCCATGTTCCTTGTTTTGTTCCCAAAGTATAATTTTCTGTCCACTTAACTTTTCCGTTTTCATAATAATAAATATGTTCACCGTCCGGCTCTCCGTCAATAAATTTTCCTTCAAAACTTTTCTTTCCGTTGAGGTGATAAAACACCCAAACACCAAATCTTTTGTCGTTTCTGTACTCTCCTTTTTCTGTATGGTCTCCCATGTGGTAATACCAATATCCGTCTCTTTGTCCGTCTATATAATCTCCTCTTATTATGGTATCTCCTTCATTGGTTAGCTCAAACATAAATCCATCTTCTTTTCCTTTTCTAAAATTCTCTTTTCTAAGAACATTTCCGCTAGGATAATACCAAACCCAATCTCCGTTTTTCTTTCCGTTACTATAACTTCCTTTTTGTTCTGTTTCTCCGGTTTCAAATGAAAAGGTCCAATTCCCTTCTTCTAAATCATCTTTATAGCTTCCTTTTTTCTTTAATTTTCCTGATAAATAATAATATTCCCAGTCCCCTTGTTTATATCCTTGTTCGTCTATTAACCCTTTAGCAATCAGTAAGTCGTTTTTATAAATTTCTGTGCCTATTATTGTTCCGGAAGTATCGTACTCTTTAAATGTCCCTTGCTTCTTTCCAAGAAGATTATAAGTTCCTTCTCTTTTTACTTTCCCGTTATTATAATACTCTTTTTTAACATCTAATATCATTACTTCTTCAGCATCTTTCTGAAGTTCTCCGTTTATATATAAATATGCATTTAAGAGTTTTCCGCTTTCATCATATTCTTTAGTATATCCATGAAGCATGTCATCTTTATATGCCACTTCTTTTTTTAGCCTTCCGTTAGGATAAAAGTCTTGCCACCTTCCTTGTTTTTTTCCCTTATAATCTTTTGCATTTATTTTTTCTACATACTCTATAGAACCTTTCGTATATTTTATAACCGTAACAATTCTTTGATCATCTTCTGCATACTCGTAACCTATTCCTTCTCTTATTCCTTTTTCGTACGGAATAGTTTCCTTTAATGGATTTCTTTTTTTTCCGTAATAATATTTTACTTCTCCGTGCAACGTATCATCAACAAAAAACTCTTCTTTTACTAAAAAACAACTATCGTTATACTCTTTTTTTACTCCATGTTTAAGTCCTTTTTCATAATTTATAATAGTGGTTATATCTCCTTGCGGATTATAAAAAATCCAGCTGCTGTCAAGTAAAAAATTCTTTCTATTTCCTTCTGATTTTAATATTCCGGTATTGTAATAGTTATACCAGTATCCTTCGGGTTTACCATTTTTTAAATTCCCTTCACTTGAAATTTTTCCGTTTGCATAATAAAAAATGTTGTGCCCATTTGGATTAACTTTTTCTTGAGCGAACAAAGTTGATGCTAATAAAATTACCAAACAAGCTATTCCAATTTTTTTAGACATACTTTTTATTAATAAGACAATAAATATATATTAAGTTTAAATAATTATCTATTACTATTATTATCTTGTTAGTTCTGTTTGAAAATTTTTATGTTTTCTCTTTCAAGATTGAGTTATGAAAAAGAAAAAACAAATAACGAACAACAAAAAAAGATAGAAAGTAAACAAAATCAATAACTTTCTATTTTTTATTAACTAATGTTAATAGAAATTTAACAACCCTAATTTTATAAAAATATTGTTTTTTTCTGCTTAAAACAAGTCTAATAAAAACCTTAAAAAGAATTATTAAAATGTTGTGAGAAATAAATGTTTTTAGAAGTAGTTTTAAATTTGAATAAGGAAAGAAAAAAAAGATATTACTTATTAACCATAAAAGAGTAATTTTAACTTCATTATTAACAAATAATTTATAAAAAATGAAAATCGCAATTGGAAGTGATCATGCAGGATACGAATTAAAAGAGTTTTTAAAGAAAAATCTTGAGGGGATTGAGTTTGTTGATGTAGGTACAAAAAACGAAGAAAGTTGTGATTATCCGGATTATGCGCATCCTGTTGCAGAGAAAGTAGAAAGTAAAAGTGTTGAATTTGGAATTTTAATTTGTGGAAGCGGAAACGGAATAAGTATGGCAGCAAACAAACACAAAGGAATAAGAGCAGCATTAAGCTGGAAAAAGGAAATAGCAGAATTGGCACGCCAACATAATGATGCAAATATAGTTTCTTTACCGGCAAGATACATTAGCCAAGAAGAAGCGCTTGAAATAGTAAAAATATTTTTTTCCACACCTTTTGAAGGAGGAAGACATCAAAGAAGAGTAGAGAAGATATGAAGAAAGTATTAATTTTTTTATTTCTTCCTTTTGCTTGTTTAGGGCAGACTTTAGAGGAAGCAAAAGAATTTGAAAAATCAATTACAGCGGAAGATTTAAAGAAGCATCTTACCATTTTTGCTTCAGATGAAATGGAGGGAAGAGAAACAGGAAAGAAAGGACAAAAATTAGCAGCAGAATACTTTACTAATCAATATATGGAAATGGGAATTCCGGTTATTGATATTGCTTCTGGTTACAAACAGCCTTATGAATTAATAGAAAGAAAAAATGAAGGAATAAAAATAAAAGTCAATGAAAAAGAGTTCGGTTACTTTGACGATTTTTATTCTCATACCGGCATGAGAGACGATACATTTTTCTTTGATAACTTAGTTTTTGCAGGCTATGGAGTAGAAGGAAGCAGCGAAAAGAAAGAAAGCTTTAATGAAAAGGCCGTTTTTATACTAGATGGAAACCCTAAAAAAATGGAAGAGTCTGGGAGGGGAAAAAAGCTAGATAAAAAGATTGAATTTTTTGAAAAGCAAAAAGCATCCGTTTTATTTATTGTAAGTGAAGATTTTAAGGCATATAAAAACAGCCTTGGAAAATATGCTACACATAGTAAAATGATGTTAGCAAAAGATTATAGGGAAAATCAAATCCCTGTTTTTGTGATAAGCACAGAAATGTTTGAAGAAATTTTTTCCGGTCAATTAAAGTATAAAAAAGAGAAAAATAATGTAGAGAAAAACAGAGAAAAATATCCCATACAAAAAAAGGGAGAGCTAACAATTATAGCCAATGGAAATATTGAAAAATTAGAGGGAGACAATGTAATTGCTTATATTGAGGGAACAGACAAGAAAGAAGAAAAAATAGTTATTTCTGCTCATTATGACCACCTAGGAAAAAAAGACGGTGTAATTTATAATGGAGCCGATGATGATGGTTCAGGAAGTGTTGCTTTGATAGAAATAGCAGAGGCATTTTCGAAAGCAATTAATGAAAAAGGGTTGCGCCCCAGAAGGTCAATCATGATAGTTGGTTTTTCGGGAGAAGAGAAAGGGTTGCTGGGTTCAAAATACTTTGTGAACAGCCCTCAGTTTCAGTTTGAACGATGTATGGTAAACCTTAATATAGACATGATAGGGAGAATAGACAAAGCACATGAAGGAAACCCAAATTATGTTTATTTGATTGGTGTAGATAAAGTGAGCAAAGAATTAAAAGAGATAAGCGAAGAAATAAACAAAAGCAACACAAAGCTGGAGTTAGATTATACTTACAACAGCGATGATGACCCAAACAGATACTTTTACAGGTCAGACCACTATAACTTTGCTAAATATAACATCCCTGTAATCTTCTATTTTAACGGAGTACATGAAGATTATCATAAACCAACAGATACCGTTGATAAAATAAACTTTGAAAAAATGGAAACAATAACCAGGCTGGTTTTTTTAACCGCCTGGCAACTGGCAAACAAAGAGGAAAGACTGAAAATAGACTTAAAAGAAAAAGATGGCGACAATTAGACAGGACAAAATATCAAGACTATTACAAAAAGAGATGGCAAATTTTTTTCTAATAGACGGAAAGGATTTATTGAATGGAAAAATGGTTACAGTAACAAAGTCAAAAGTTACGCCCGATTTGTCAATAGCAAGGTTTTACTTAAGTATATTTCCATCAAATGATAGCGAAGCATTTATAAAAGAATTAAGAGAGAAGAGTTATATTATTAGACAAAGACTGGGAGGAAAAATAGGAAAGCAAATAAGAAAAGTTCCTGACTTTGAGTTTTACATTGACGACTCTTTAGATTATGCCGAAAGAATAAATGAACTTTTAAAAAAGTAAAAGTTGGGCGTTTCTCTATTTATATCAAAACGTTACTTCTTTTCAAGAAAATCAAAAGCGGCCGTTAACATTATTGCTTTTATATCGGTTTTTTCAATTACCGTTGCTACCGCATCTATAGTTATAATTTTAAGCGCATTTAATGGCCTCCAACAATTGGTAGATTCTCTTTATGCTTCTTTTGATCCGGATATTAAGATAACAAAAGAAAACCAACAACTATTTGAACTTACTTCCGCCCAAAAAAAAGAAATTTCTTCAATTGCCCAAGTAGCAAACTTTTCAGAGGTATTGGAAGAGATGGCAATGTTAAGACATAATAACTTTCAGAGTATTGTTAATCTAAAAGGAGTAGATAAAAGCTGGAATAAAACAACCGGAATAGACAGCATGATTTATGACGGAGAGTTTTTGCTTCGCTCAGGGTCGGCTAATTATTGTGTCTTGGGTTACGGTGTGGCAAGCAATCTGGAGCTTTCAGTTAATCACAACATTGATCCCGTCTCGGTTTATATACCCAAGCCTATTGATAATTATTCAAACCTACCCGGCTCTTCCTTTTATAAAAAAGAGGCGTTTCCTTCTGGGGTTTTTGCCATTAGCCCTGATTTTGACAACAGGTACGCCATTGTCGATATAGCCTTTATCAGAAATTTACTTGAAAAACCAAATCAATGCTCAGCTATTGAAATAGGCGTTCTTGATGAATCTAAAATGGAAGAAGTAGCAGAAAAACTAAAATCTGTTTTTGGAAATGAATATTCAGTCAAAACAAGATATCAACAAAATGAACTGATATATAAAACCAACGAAACGGAAAAATGGATTACGTTTATTTTATTGATTTTTGTGTTGATAGTGGCTAGCTTTAATGTAATAAGCACGCTTACCCTAATACTTCTAGAAAAACAAAAAGACATTAAAACCCTCAGAAGTATAGGAGCAAGCTTTGAGCAAATAAGAAAAATATTTTTTTCACAAGGACTTATGATAACTTATATTGGGGGAACAATAGGAATGTTTTTAGGCTTTGCCGTTTACTGGCTTCAGACTAATATTGGACTATTAAGGCTAGAGGGAGGAATAGTGGAGTTTTACCCAATGGCTTTTAAAGCACAAGATTACTTATTAATTGCCACAACTATATTAATAACAGGCATATTGTTTTCTTGGTATCCTGTAAAACTTGTATTAAAGAAAAGGTTTTTTATAAATCAAAATCTATAAAGAGTAGTTTTTTCCGGGAAGCGATTTTACCACACCTTTTATTTCAAGAGAAAACAAAGTTACCGACAGCTCGCTAACAGAAACGTTTAATGCTAAAGAAATTTCATCAAAAGAAGCCCTTTCTTTTTCCTTAAGAAAAGAGACAAGCCTTTTTTCTTCGTCTGTTAAATTAGTTAATAAAGGGTCATTTTTTTTGGAAGTAGAAGGCTCTTTTTCTTTCCATCCCATTAGTTGAATAAAATCTTCAAAACAAGTGTACGCATGTGCTTTATTATTAAAAATAAGTTTATTACACCCCTCTGATTGTAAATCACCTATTCTTCCCGGAAAGGCAAAAACATCTCTATTGTATGAATTAGCTATTTCTGTAGTTATTAAAGACCCTCCCCTTTTTCCACTTTCAACCACTAAAAGCACATCGCACAGCCCTGCAATAATTCTGTTTCGTTTAGGAAAGTTTTCTCTGTCGGGTTTTGTTTTAGATAAAAATTCAGTTAGCAAGCCACCTTTTTCAATCATCTGTTCAGCAATCTTTCTATTTTCAGAAGGGTATATTTTATCTAAGCCATGCCCAAGACAACCAATTGTAGAAACATTATTTTTAATAGAAGAAAAATGAGCGGAAGTATCAATGCCTTCTGCCAAGCCACTTACAATTATAGGCTCGTAAATTTTAATCTGTTCTATAAAGTCCGAAACACAGCTTTTTCCGTACTTGGTTGCTTTTCTGGTTCCCACAATGCCTATTGTTTTGTGGTTATTAATGTTGCAAGAGCCTTTAAAATAAAGAACGGGCGGACTGTCATCACAATGTTTTAGTTTTTTAGGATAATCATCAGAAAAAAAACTAAGCACATTAATATTAAAACGGTCAACAAATCCCAACTCTTTTTCAGCTCTTTTTAATGCAATGTCTTTATTTTCAAGAATGGACCTTCTTGTATCTTTTCTAATGCCACTTATTCCCTCAAAAAAAGAAGGAATCTCCTTAAAAATAGCTTTTGCGGAAGGATTTTTTTCCAACAGCTTTTTGGCCGTAATGCTTCCAATATTTGGAATCAAAGTTAAAGCAATTTGATATAGCAGCTCTTCTTTATTTTCCATACTTTAGCCCAAAGATAAAAACTCAAATGAAGATTTTAGGAGTTATTCCCGCTCGATATGCCTCTAGCCGATTTCCAGGTAAACCATTGGTGGACATTAAAGGAAAGCCAATGGTGCAGCACGTTTACGAAAGGGCCATGCAAGCAAAGCTGCTTGCTGAAGTGGTGGTTGCTACTGACGACAAGCGAATATATAATACGGTGAGGGGCTTTGGAGGAAAAGTTGTTATGACCTCTGAGAGCTGCGAAAACGGGACAGACCGATGCAGAGAGGTTGTTGAAAAACATTTACCGGAATACGATGTTGTTATAAACATTCAAGGAGACGAACCTTATGTGCATCCGGAACAAATTGACAAGCTCTGCTCGTTGTTTGAAAGTGAGGCAGTAACACTAGGAACGCTCGCTAAACAAACGCATTCGGCAGACGATATTTTAAATCCAAGCAGAGTAAAAGTGGTAGTGGACAAAAGTCTGGATGCGCTATATTTTAGCCGAAGCCCCATTCCCTTTTTTAGGGGAGAAGAAAAAAGCGAATGGGGGAACCACCATACTTATTACAAACACCTTGGGCTCTACGGTTATCGAAAAGAAGCGCTCTTAAAATACAACCAACTAAAACCCTCAGAGCTAGAAAAAGCAGAAGCACTAGAGCAGTTAAAGTGGCTGGAAAACGGCTTTAAAATGCGGGTTGGAATTACCGAACACAACTCTTACGCCATTGATACACCCGAAGACCTCAAAGAACTATTAAAGCTTGACAATTAATAATTACTCTTTTCTAAAAGTAAATTCATAATAATAAACATCTTCTTTGAAGGAAACATCGCTTAAGCTTACTTGAGAAAGTTTTTGAAACAAAAGCTCTTTCACCTCATTATTTGAGTAATTAGCCTCTAAAATATGGATTTGCCCATCTTCGCTTACTCTAAATGATACCCGAACAAAATGAACACTGTTTTTTTCAATAGGCAGTGTGGTTTCATTAAAATTAACCTTTTCTTTTAATGCTGTTTTAAGCTCACCGGAAGAGCCAGCAACAGAAGAAACATAAAACACAATCCCTAACGTAAATAAAAATAACTTTTTCATAATAATGTTTTTTAGTTTAATGGTTAGACAAAGAAGAACATCATTTAGTTACACCAAAAAGCAAAAACGTTGGAGAAAGAGTATGAGAGGAAAAAACGAAAGATAAGTAGCAAAAAAGAATGATGGGCGGAAAGAAACTATTTCATATAGTTACCCAAAAAGAAAGTAAGATAACCGCTGGTGTCACGCTTTTTATACATTTCTCCAAAATTGGAAACTGTCACAATAAAAGCGTTATAACCTTTTTGGTTTAGCTTGGCCAAGTGGTCTTTATTTTCTAAAAAAGCCTTGAAGTATGTAATGGCGTTGCTTTCGTTTTCTAAGCCTTTTATAGTTAATAGGTCAAACTCAGCATCATAACCAATGCTTTCGATACTATAATTTTTTCCAGAAAAATAAGTGTTATGAAAGTTAGAAACATACGCCTTATACATTTGCATTTGTTTGTCTGAGTTTGCCACCATCATCACAAAATAATGCTGTTCAGTTTCGTTTTTTTGATAAACAGGACCATTATTGCTTTCGTTTACCGGTGTATTCATAATTTTATTTAAAATATCCTTTGCTTTTGCTTCTTCTTCTGTGTTTGGATGAAGCTCAACAACGGACTCAAGCGCCATTTTAAAAGTGTCAAGCGTATTGGAATGACCAATGGATAAGGCTCTCAAAAAATCATATTTTGAAGCAATGTGATTCTCTGGAAAAATTGACTTTGCTTTCTCACAACGAGCAATAACGATATCGTACTTTTTGCTTTGATAATATTCATAAGCCTGAGCATAATAGTTTTCCACCCTCTTTTTGTTTTCTCGAACAACTTTTGCGGAAGTCGGGTCTAAAATTATTTCGGCATATTCCGACTCAGGATAATTGTCTACAATAATTTTACGGTATTTTGCCGTTCTTTTATCATCATCAATCTCAAGAGCAAGTCGATAAAGCTGATAATATGAAGGAAGAAGCATCTCACCCTCCGGAAAACGAGAAATTAATTTTTCAAATGTTTCAATGGCTGCCCGATAGTCTTGAATGCTTTCTCTAAAAATGCTTCCTACATTAAACATGGCCCCTTCTATACTTTTATTTGAAGCCAAAAGGGAGCTATCGTCTAGCGGAAGATCTTTTAAATAATATTCTTCTGAAAGTAGCTCTTCATTAAAGTCAATTTTTGGCCCATCATTGCTGCTGGTGTCATTTTGAAGAGAGGTTGTGGAGTTTTTATTGCTTCTTCTCCAGTCGTCTTCCAACGGTCGTTTACCCCAGGTTCTCTGAAAGCTTGAAACCCCAAGCGCCATAGTAGAAGGGTTATAAAAATACCATTTTCCTGAAGTGGCGGTTGCGTTATTGAAGGGGTTTTTGTTGTTTTCATTGGCAAGAAAGTTGTTGTTGGAGCCGCTGCTTTCTTCTTCCAGTTCTTTTATTTTTCTTTCTTTTTCTGCTTTCGCATCATCAATTAATTGGTTAATTACCTTGCGTCTTTTCCTGTCATCAAAAACAAGGCTTTGTAAGCTGTCTTCTCTATCAACAATGTCCATGTTTTTGATGAGGTCGGTTAAATACCCTTTTCTATTTATAACCTCATCATAAAACTCATAATCCTTAGGAACGACAGCCGCTGTGCTATCATAAAACATGTGAGCATTTCTATATTCGGGCTTGTTATAATAGTATTTTGCCAGCCTCAAGTACGACTGAGTTTTTTGCTTTATGTTGCTTGTACTGGATGCGGCAGATTTTCTAAGGTATTCGATTCCCAAAGACTCATCACCCTCTCTAAAAGCTAATTCAGCTAAAGCAAAATAAATTTGGTCGCGATACTCCTTATTTTTCTTGTCTCTCAAAAGCTTGTTCATTTCCTTTTTTACCACAGAAGCGTCTTTTGATTTAAAATCATACGCTCTGGCTCTGGCTATTTTTGCCTGAAATTCCATTTCATAACCCGGCCGCATTTTTATGACTTCTGAGTAGGCATTCGTTGCTTTTTTATACTCAAATTTTTGGTGATATAATTGTGCTAAAACATAAGTAAAACGAGCTCTTTTCTTTTTGTCTTTGGTTCTTGTAACCGCTTTTTCAAGCATTTCAATTGCTCTATCGAAATTTTTCTTTTTAATTTCATAGTCCGCTAAAACAGCATACATTTCAGCCTTTACCTTATCGCTTTCAGGGTTTTCCTCCTCCAACTTTTTCATCCAGTAATCCACTTTTCCTAAGTCTTTTTCTTCCATGGAAGTTCTGGCAGACCAGATTAGCCCTTGAACTCTGGTGTCTCTGTCTTTAAAGCTTCTGAATAAATAATCAAAGTTTTCCTTTGCGTTGAAGTACTCTTTTTTATAAAAGTATGCTTGGCCAATGAGTAGGTAGCAATCATCAATCCAATTGTTTTTTTCTTCACGCCTAATACGCATAGAATGTTTCTTAATGGCGGTTGAGCTTTTTTCTATGGCGACATCCATTTCAGGAAAAATGCTTCTGGCAGAGCTCTCGTCTCCGTAAATGAACAGAGGCAGCAGCTCGGAGTAATCGTCTTTTTGAGAGCTTTCAACTTTAATAACGGCAGCATTAAATATTTCACGGGCGTTATAGTAATAGTTGTAGTGAGTGGTGGTTCTATGAAAAAACCTATTTAACGCCTTGTCTTTGTTGGTTGCACAACCAAAAAGAAAAACTATAAAAAGTATGGAAAAAAGCCGTTTCAAAGTATGCGCTAGTTAAACAAAATATCTTTAAAAATATTGCATAAAGGCGTAAAGATAGTTATTTGAAATGTGTTTTTATGGAATAGAAAAAGTTTAACATCTCAACAAACGAACTTAAAATTTACACCCATGAAACGCACTATTTTTATCTTATTAGTTTTTTTTAATGCTTCGCTTTTTGGAGCCGAAAAAAATGTAAAATCAACCATTAATGAGGTTGTTGTCTTTTTAAACGGAGCACAAGTTACAAGAACAGCCAACTATACCATTCCTTCCGGAACGCACGAATTAATATTTAAGGACGTTACTCCTTTGTTGAAAAAAGAAAGCATTCAAGTTACCGGAGAAGGGAACTTTACCATTCTATCGGTAAATCATCAAATTAGCTATGACAAACAAGAGCCGCCTAAAGAAGAGGTGGCTAAACTTGAGCGACAAAAAAAAGAAATGGAAGATAAAATAGATGACCTTAACTTAAAGCTTAGTGTGTTAAATGAGGAAGAGGCGCTCATTTCTAATTTAAAACAAATAAACCCGAATCAAAAAGACTTTAATATTACCTTAGTTAAAGAGGCAAGGCTGTTAATTCATGCTCAAATGAATGAAATAAGGTCTGAAAAAAAGAAGTTAGGAAAAGAGGTTTCTTCTATTACTGAAAGCTTAAATTTAGTAAAACAAAAGCTTAGCGCCTTTTCAATTAAAAAGTCAACAGCAAGCAGTGATATTGTTGTAAAAGTAAGCGCCAAAAGCACTGTAAACGCCTCATTTAAAGTGTCTTACTATGTAAATAGCGCCAGGTGGTTTCCAAGCTATGATTTGCGAGTAAAGAATGTAGAGAGCCCCATGACCGTAGATTATAAGGCAAACATTTCTCAACAAACTGGAGAAGACTGGGACGGAATTAAATTAACACTAAGCACGAATGACCCTAATGAAGGTTCACAAAAACCAAAACTAAATGCCTGGAGATTGTATTTAAATCAAAATACGGTTCAACGACCTCAAGTTAGCAATAACACACGATACACAGGAACACAATACGGCAGCGTAACAGGAATGGTATCGGATGAGTATGGTGAGCCCTTGCCTTTTGCAAATGTGTTAATTGTGGGGACAACAGTTGGCACAACCACAGATTTTGAAGGAAAATTTTCTTTGAAACTTCCCCCAAGCGCCTCTGCCGTACAAGTAAATTATATTGGATACAAAAGCATCACTTATCCTATTAATGGCAGTTTTCTTAATCTTGTATTAGAAGAAAATCAAGTTGAGCTGGAGGCATTTGAGGTGGCAAACTTTTCAATTAAAAACGACAAAAGAGGAGAAAGAAAATATGAAGCAAACGCTTCTTCATCTATCACAATGGAGTCTTACGACATAGTTTCAGAGAAGTCAAAACGTCAAAAGAAATACTCTCCCACCAAAAGCATTCCTGTGCAAGTTTCAAAAACAGAAAACGTAGTAAGCGTTGAGTTTAAATTGGAAGAAAAATATAACATTCCTTCTGACGCAAAATCATACACTGTAAATATTGAGGAAATAAATGTGCCGGCATATTACCAATATTATACCGCTCCAAAACTTGACAAAGGTGTTTTTTTAACGGCTCTTTTAACCAACTGGGATGAGTACAACTTTTTAGAAGGGCAGGCAAATGTGTTTTTTGAAGGAACCTATATCGGAACTAATTTGTTAGATGTTCGTTTTGCTTCTGATACTTTAGATGTTTCTTTAGGAAGAGACAAGAGCATTGTTGTAGAAAGAAAAACCCTGAAAGAATTTAAGAAAAAGGAGTTTATAGGAAGCGAAGCCATAGATGTCCGCAAGTATGAAATATTAGTTAAGAACAACAAAAAACAACAAATTAATTTGATGATAGAAGACCAGTTTCCGGTTTCTTCCGATCAAAGAATAGAGGTTAAACAAGAGGAGAAGTCTGGCGGAAAAGTAGATGACAATACAGGAATTATTACCTGGGTTTTAAAAACCAATGCCGGAAAATCTGATAAAGTTGACTTTAAATATTCGGTAAAATATCCAAAAGGAAACATGGTTTATTTAGACTAAAAATTAAAATTGTTTCACGTGAAACCAAAATTATCTTGAGTAAAAGATGAGATATAAAACCGCAAAAGTTTCACGTGAAACTTTACAAAAAAAGAAAAAACTATCTTCCTAAATGAACCATTAAAATAGAAACATCTGAAGGAGAAACTCCGGAAATTCTGGAAGCTTGCCCTAGTGTTGTTGGTTTAATTTGTGAAAGCTTTTCGGCCGACTCAGCAGAAATAGATAGTTTAGTATAATCAAAATTAGCAGGAATTTTGACGTTTTCTAATCTGTTTAATTTATCTGCCGTTTCTTTTTCTCTCTCTATGTACCCTTCATATTTAATTAAAATTTCCGCCTCTTCTTTGCTTTCTTCATCCATACTTTTTAAAGTTTCCGAAAGCAATTCGGTGTGATTAAAATTATTAATATTAACGTGCGGGCGAGATAAAACCTGAGCAGCTTTAATTTTCTGCTTGATAGGAGAAGAGCCAATTTCTTCTAAAACAGGATTCATTTCTTCAGGAGAAACACTTTCTGATTTAAATAAGGCAATTACTTCTTCCGTCCATTTTTGTTTTTGTTCTACCCTTTTCATTCTCTCATCAGAGGCTAAACCTAATTCATGAGAAATAGGAGTAAGACGAATATCGGCATTATCTTGTCTTAATAAAATGCGATACTCTGCACGAGAGGTAAACATTCGGTAAGGCTCTTTCGTTCCTTTTGTAATTAAGTCATCAATTAAAACACCAATGTATGCCTCATCTCTTTTTAAGGTAAAGGCTTCTTTTTCTTGAGCGACTAGATGAGCATTTATTCCTGCCATCAACCCTTGGCAAGCAGCTTCTTCATAGCCTGTGGTTCCGTTAATTTGTCCGGCAAAAAATAAACCTGAAATCAGTTTGGTTTCTAAGGTGTGTTTTAGTTGAGTAGGAGGAAAATAATCATATTCTATGGCATAGCCGGGACGAAACATTTTGCAGTTTTCAAAACCCGGAATTTGCTGTAAAGCTTTATACTGAACTTCCTCAGGCAAAGAAGTAGAAAATCCGTTCACGTAAATTTCTACCGTATCCCAACCTTCGGGCTCTACAAAAAGCTGATGTCTTTCCCTTTCTGAAAAGCGAACAATTTTATCTTCAATAGACGGACAGTATCTTGGCCCCAAGCCTTGAATTCTGCCTGTAAACATAGGCGACTTTTCAAAACCTTCTTGAAGGAGTTCGTGAACCTTTGGATTAGTATAAGTAATATGGCAGCTGTGCTGATGTTTAAGCTGAGAAGTAATATTACTAAACGAAAACTTAGACGGATTTTCATCTCCTTTCTGTTCTTCCATCTTGCTGTAATTCAGGCTTCTACCGTCAATTCTTGGAGGTGTTCCGGTTTTCATTCTGCCGTGATCAAAACCCAATTTAATCAACTGCTCCGTTATGCCTGTTGCGGCTCTTTCTCCTGCTCTTCCTCCGCCAAAATTCTTTTCTCCGATATGAATTAAACCGTTTAAAAAAGTACCGTTAGTTAGCACTACGGCCTTGCATTTAAACTCAACGCCCAGCTGGGTTTTTACGCCTACAATTTTGCCTTTTTCAATGATAAGCTCATTTACCATATCTTGCCAAAAATCGACATTGGGCGTTTGCTCAAGCATGATACGCCATTCTTTGGCAAATAAGTTTCTGTCGTTTTGTGTTCTGGGGCTCCACATTGCCGGGCCTTTGGAGCGGTTGAGCATACGAAATTGTATAGCGGATTTATCGCTTACAATACCTGAGTACCCGCCTAAGGCATCTATCTCACGAACAATTTGCCCTTTAGCAACACCGCCCATGGCCGGATTACAGCTCATTTGAGCAATAACGCCCATGTTCATGGTTATAAGCAATGTTTTGGAGCCTAAGTTGGCCGCAGAGGCTGCCGCTTCACAACCCGCATGACCACCACCTACTACAATTATGTCGTATTCTTTGTACAAGCAATAAATTTTGGACGGCAAAGATACGATTTGTTCATGAGAGGAAAACAAAACCTCTTAAACCACTATTTTGCGAAGCAAAAAAAGAGGGTTTTTACGTGCCGAAGGCAATTTTTCCTTAACGTTTTGGCTAAAATACGTTTTAATGTATTTTAGGTTTTGTTGGAAAATGTTCGTTCACTGTTTTCAGAAGTAATGTGTCTTTCAAATGATAAAATATAATTGTATCCGATCCAGAAGGGCAACAATTAGCATCATTGGGCATGTAAATTGTATAAGATTGAATCACAAACTCGTTGCTAAAGTCAAAATCATCACGTGCGTGTTGTTCCAATTGATCCATATCTATTGTATTGCCATTGGCATCAACCGCTTCCAATCTAGAAAACCCTCCACTTCCTCCACCTCTAGTATGCAGGTAAACCTCCGGGATACCATTTTGATCCAAATCTCTCATAAAAATTTCTTCTAGCATTTCTGATTCAAGAACTCTGTTTACTATTAATAGAGAATCGATATAGACTCTAATGGTATGTTCATGATATTCGGTTTCACCAGTTTCGACAATCTTAAATGAATGTCCTTTGAAGCTTTGATTTGAATAAAAAATAGTGTCAGAGTTGCTATTAACATGAGGTTGATAGGTATTGGTTCCGAGAGGCGTATTTACTTTACTAATATTGAAATTTGAGGTGGTGTTGGGGGATTTTTCTGAGCACCCGCAAGAAAGAAGCACTAAACTGAATATTAAATATCTAACTTTAAGAAACATTCTTACTAATATTTTCCAAACGTTGTTGGCAAACGTTATTTTTTATTATCAAATTCAGTCCAAAACTGTTCAAGTTTTTCACTAAAAATACCTTTTCGCATATCTAATTCGGCAATCTTTGAACTATAGTCCGAATAATTCTCCATTTCAGATTCACACACTAAAACTTCATCCACAATTTTGGTTCCGCTTTCCCATTGTTTGTCGGTCAAAAAATTCACGTATAGTTTGTTATTCCGATTGTCAGATTTCAGTCCACTTAAAATCCACTTTTCTTCAATCCACCAAGGCAAGGAATTTCCGTCCTGTAATTCAGTCAGTTCGAATTTTCTTTTTTCAAAACCTTTTAGTAAATCCTTTTTGTATTGTTTCATTTAATGTTTGCCAACGGTCGTAGCTATGAGTAGTGTGGGCGCAAACACGCACTTTCCTTTCGGTTGAGCACAGAGCCAAAACCTTGTTTTTCGGGTTTTTATCTTATTATTTCAAAAAACCAAAACAAGGTTTTGGCGGTCATTGCAAATAAGCGATTTATTTCGGGTTAAGCACCTAATCCCGCATTACTTATAGCCGTTGTTGTGCGCTGGCTTTCTACGCTTTTATTATTTTATCAGCTATGATTAAACATTCGTCTAAAGTTCCCAACATTCCGATTTGGTTTCTTTCAATATCTAATAACTTTTTTGCGATTTCATTTCTGTCAGCTCCGTTTTTTTTCAGTCGGAATATTTCTGGAACATAACCTTGATATTCATCTCTTGGCGCAATGTCATTAACTCCAATCGGGTCCCAATCATTCCAAAGAATATCATCGATTTTCTTGTAAACTATTAAATCTGTTGTTGAAGATATGCTGCTCTTAAATCCTTTGTTTCTTTGAAAAATTAGAATTGTGGACTTCACTTCTTGATGTAAATGTTCATCGTCAATCAAATCACAATATTGTAAGGCAAACATTGGGATAGCAAATCCGCTATTTGCATCAAAAGGTGCTGATTGTTCCGATGAATTATAAGTGACTTTGGCAACTCTTTCAGCCAATCTCAAATACAATTCAAAATCTTTGTCCTTATTCGATAAATTCAGCATTCTTATTTTGGTAAATTGGTTGTGAGCAAGTTTCCATTTTGCTTGGTCGTCAATAATGTCATAAAGTTCTAAAATCTCGACAGGTATTTTTTCTAAATATCTATCAAATCGAGATAAAACCAATCCTGCCCAACTTGGACGCACAATTTTCGGAACATTTTCAAAAATCCGCTGTCCAATTTTTATGTCAGTTTTTATTTCCTTCATTGGTTTTTTCAGCTTGCGCACAACTAGTTGTTAAACCAAATATACTCCAAAAATATATTTTAACACCAAATGAGGGCGTTAATCTGTTATAAAAAAGCGAATTATGTTAAATTTGCCCCATGCAGATTATAGCAGATTTTGTCAGAATATTGGAGTTAAAGCGTTATAGCCCTCAAACTATTAATAGTTATAAAGGACATTTAAATATGGTGTCTAGCTATTTTAAAGAAAGACCTTTTAAATCAATTAGCGATAAAGAATTATTTGAGTTTATTTACTATTTGGTTAATACTAAAAAAATCTCAGCATCTTATCAAAGACAGATTGTGGGGGGCTTGAAGTTATTTTACAAAGAAATATACAACAGATCAATTCCGTTTGAATATTTAAAGGTTACTCAAAGAGAGAAAAAACTGCCTCCAGTATTAAGTAAAAGAGAGGTTTTAAAAATTATAGACAATACAAATAATTTAAAACATAGAGCTATATTGTCTTTAATTTATAGTGCCGGACTGAGAATAGGAGAGTTGCTAGAGTTAAGAAAAGCAGATATTGATTCGGAAAGAATGCTAATTCATATAAAGGGAGCAAAAGGGAAAAAAGATAGACACACGATTTTATCAGAAAATGTATTGCAATTACTAAGAGAATATTATAGGCAATATAAGCCAAAAGAGTATTTGTTTGAAGGACAAAAAGGGGGAAAATATTCTGCCGAAAGTGCTGGGCAATTATTTAAAAGAGCAGTAAAAAAAGCACAAATAAAAAAGCCTGTTACTCTACATTCTTTAAGGCATAGTTTTGCAACTCACCTTTTAGAGCAAGGAATTGGGATAACCCATATACAAAAACTCTTGGGGCATAACAATATAAAAACCACCTTAATCTACACTCATATAGCAGATGAGTCTATTCAAAAAATAAAAAGTCCGTTAGACTAAATGAACTAGCGAAGCCCTTTACTTAATAACGCCACAAAAGCGTCTTCTTTGGCGCGCATTACTTGTTTTTCGTTGGTGGTTTTGTCTTTATAGCCCATAAAGTGTAATACTCCGTGTATCATTACCCGGTACAATTCTTTTATAAACTCCTGGTTGTAGGTTTTGGCGTTGTCTTTTACTCGGTCTATGCTTATAAAAATATCGCCTGAAATAAGTTGTTTTTCGGTATAGTCAAACGAAATAATATCGGTATAGTAATCGTGCTTGAGGTGTTGTTGGTTAATGGAAAGTAAATAGTCGTCAGAGCAAAAAATATAGTTTAAATCTTTGATGGAAAAGCCTTCTTTTTTGGCAGAATCAATGAGCCACCGTTTGATAATGGTTTTTTGTTTTAATGTGTAAGGGTTGTCTTGGTTATAAAAATTGATGGTGGCCGACATTATACTGCAACCATTAAATTGAATTTAAGGTCCACTCTTTTGCCGTTGTTTTGAAAGTCTACACCGTCAGCCAAATTTTTCATCAAGAAAACACCTCTGCCGCTTGGGTTTTCAATGTTTTCTGGGGCAGTAGGGTCGGGAAGGTTTTCATAATCAAAGCCGTCTCCTTCGTCTTCAATGCTAAACATAAGCTTGTCTTGTTCTTTTTTGAACTGAATGTTTACGGTTTTTTCTGGGTTGTTTTTATTTCCGTGCTGAATGGCATTATTTACCGCTTCGGTAACTGCAATTAAGAGGTTTCCAAAAGCATCTTCTTCTAACTGAAGGTCTCGGCAAATGTTTTCTATTAATGCTTCTACCTTGTGAAGGTTTTCTATTTTAGATTCTATCTTTAAATCAATTGCTACCACTAGTGTTTTGAATAGTTTTAAAGTACCCTGACACCTTTTCTTTGTAAAACGTAGAGAAGGATGGGGGTAGAGTTTTAAGTAATTCGATTTCCTTGTTTTTGATGCTATTATACTCAAAAAATTCGGAAGGGTTACGATATTCCTCATTTTTTGCTTCTCGTGACTCTCTTTTGTCGTCAAACTCTCTTTCACGCATGGCTTTTTCGGACTCTAACAAGCGAGTTAAAATTTCTTCCTGTCGCTGCATAGTTTGCCGGGTAAGGTTTTTATTAACCAAGTCCGTTTCGGTTTCTTCCATCATTTTAGAAATTTCGTTTAGCTTGTTTCCGGCTTTTTTCCCGTCCATTCCGCCTTCTGATTCCAATTGTTTTTGAAGCTCTTGTAGTTTTTGACGAAGCGCACCTTGTGTGGCGGCCATTTTGGCTATTTCTTTACTCATGCCAAAACCACCGGTTTTTCCTCCGTCATTTTTCTGTCCCGGTTTTTCTCCTTTTTCCAAAGCGTCTTTCATTTCCTGCATTTGCTTATTAAGCTGCTCTTGTAGTTTTTTCATATTGCCGATGGCAGCGCTGTTGCCCGGTTTTTGGCCGGGATTGGAGCCTGGGTTTTTACAGCTTCCGGAGTTTTGCTGGGCAGCCATTTGTTTTTGCATTTGCTGAACGGCTTCATCTAACAATAGCGCCAAGTTATTAATAGAGGTCATTGCCAGTTGTTGGCGAGAAGTAGCAACACCTGTGTTTCTGTTTGCCATTTGTTCAACGGCTTTGTCCATGTTATTGTTAATGGCATTGATTTCTTTATTAACGATAGATTGTAATTGAACTACTCTTTTACTCAACTCAAACAAAGAGTCCTGAATTACTTTTGAGGCATCTTTAAGCTGCTTTTGTTTTTGGGTGAGCGCCAAATAATTTGGGTCGGTAAAGTTGGTTGCTTTTACTTTTTCCATTAATTCTTCCTGGTCAAAAGACAGGCGTAATAAGTTCTCTAAAATTTGACGAAGGTTTTCCATGTCTTCTCCGGTTTGCTGTGATGACATTTGACCTTGCATTTGAGAAAGTTTGTCAGAAAGAGACTTCATGTCATCAGAAGCTTGCTTTTGCATTTCGGAGGCCTTGCTATTTTTTCCTTTTGAAATTTCTTCCTTTCCTTGCTCCATGTTTTCGTCTATCTTCTTTTGTTCGTCAGAAGTATTTGGCATTTCGTTTGGCCGCTCTAGCTCTTGGTTTTTTTCTTCCAGTTCTTTGAAGTCTTCTTGAATTTTGTCAAACTCTTTATTCAACTCTTCTTGCTTTTTTTCTAACTCTTCTTTTGAAAGCTCTTTGTTTTTGGTTTGCTCGGAAAGCTTTTCTTGTTTTTCCGCTAAATCATCCAATTTGTTTTTTAACTCATCCACTTTTTGCTCAACTTCTAATTGCTTGAACAATTCAAGGGTTCGGTCAAGCTCTTTTTCCAAATCTTCATTCTTCAATTCCATTTGCTCCAATTGTTGTTGAAGTTGATTTTTGTCCATCCTCTCCATTAGCTTTTCCATTTCCTCAAACATCTTTTTGAGGTCTTCGTTCATCAGCTCATCAAATATCTTCTGAAGTTGCTCTTGCTTCTCTAGAATCCTTTCGTCTATCTGCCTGTATTCTTCGTTTTTTTGATTATTCTGCTGGTTTTGTTGGTTGATTTGCTCTAGTTCTTTTTGAAGCTCTTTTTGTTGCTCTAACAGCTCGTCAAATTTTTTCTTTTCTTCCCAGCCCAAATTCTTTTTCTCCAGCATTTTTTTATTTAAATCTTCTAAGCCTTTTTTAATGTTTTTAGCAGAGTTAATGCTCTGTTGCAAGTCGTTTTTAATTTCTTCGTTATTCTTTTTGGTTTGCTCGCTTAGCTCATTTAATGTAGGCGCTTTAAACACCATTTTAGAAGACCTGCTGGATTTTCTTCCGTTAATGCCATCATTATCCCAAACTTCAAAATAATACTCTATTTCGTCTCCGGATTCAATATTAAGTGGAGCAAGGTTCCAGAAGTGGAAAAACTGGTCTTGATTGGAGTTGATATTAAATCCAATTTTTTCGGAATGAAGAGTTTTGTCTTCTTCTTTATTTAAAAAGCTATAGTTAAAAGTAAGTTGAGTAAGCCCATAATCATCTTTGATATAACCCTTAAAATAAACTCTTTTGGAAGACACAGAGTCTGTTCTTTGCTCCAGCTCGATGCTCGGATAAAGGTCAGGAACCACATCTATAAAATACCGAAGCGTATCTTTTGAGGCAATAAATTTATTTTTTCCGGAGATGGCATAAGGGCTGCTTTTGTAAAACTGTTTTTTGTATTGAAAGTTTGTTTCTGAAACTCTTTCTGCCTCCAAAGAGGTGTCTGCGATAGCCAGGCTTAGTTGCTCAACGTCCTGAGTTTGAAAATTCCATTTTACCACTGTTCCTTGAGGAATCTGCATATCTCCTGCATTTGAAAGCTGTTGATTAGAACGTTTTAAATACTTTGGATAAACCAACTCAACATCAAAGCCCTGAAGGCTTGGGTTGGGTAAAACAGAAATTTCATAAGGGGCAGAATAAAATCCGTCAGCGAAAAACCGAAAAGTGGTGTTTTCTTGAATGTTGTTAAAAGTAAACTCGTGTGAAAACTTATCTAGTTTGTCTAGCTTAAATAATTGCCCGCCAATTTCTACATAAACTTGTTGTGGAATTTCATTTCCGGAAAGCGTTGTGCTAACCGAAAAATCTTCATTTTTTATTGCCTGCAAATTAGCTGAATTCAGTTCAAATTTAAAAGGAGCAGGCTTTTCAAAGTAGGTGTTATAGTTGATGAGCCTTTCAGAGGAGTCGGTAAGAATATTGATTTTGTAAAGAGCAATTATCAGAAATAAAAACAAAGGAATAGCGGCATACTTTAAATACTTAATATTTTCACGAATGTCTATAGCTGCAGAAAAAGGAATAGGGTTTAATTCGGTTGTTTTTTGCTCAATGCTGGCTAATAACAACTCTGTTTGCGGTTGTTGATTAACTTGTTCGTTTAGCTGTAGAATATTTATCAGCTTATCTTTTACATTACTGAAGTGATTGCCAATTACCTTTGCGGCCTCCTGGTGAGAGATGACATCGCCTAATTTATTTAGCTTCATTAAAGGAAGAGCGATATACTTGGATAAAAAGAAAAGGGTTATTCCTACAAACCCAAAAAATAATCCGCCCCTGACTGTAGAGCTAAAGTTTCCGTAGTACTCTAACACAGCCGCCAAAATAAAGTAAGAACCAATGGCAGTAATGCTTAGCAAAGCACCTTTTATTAATTGGTTTTTATAATACTTCCTGATGAAAGCATCAATTTTTTGAAGGATGATATGGTATGTGTTATTTCTCACTGTGTTTAGTAACGGTAAAGTTCGGAAAAAGTTTTTCAATAAGATGTTAAAAAATCAAAACTTCACAGATTTCTTATTCTGGCAAAAACACCAAGCGGTAATTTTACCCCTGAAGAAGCTTGTAGATAGAGCTCCCCAATTTCTTTTTCCTGGGAAGAAAGCGGTTGTATAAAGTTTTCTAATATCATAGAAGAAAAACCTAAGGAATAAGTATTTAGCACTAAAAAGTGCTGCTCTTCCAACATACTAAAAACATGCTTAAGCATTTCGTTAATATCTCTTTCCAGTTTCCAGTTTTCACCTTTTGGCCCATGACCAAAAGCAGGGGGGTCTAGTATTATGCCGTGAAACTTTTTTCCATTTCTGGCAGCTCGTTGGCAAAACTTCATGGCATCATCCACAATCCAACGAATGTTTTCTAAGTTGGATAATTCCATGTTTTGGTTAGCCCAAGTTACCACCTGCTTAATGCTGTCAAGATGCGTAACATCGGCACCAGCTCTTTTTGCAGCAATAGAAGCACCACCAGTATAAGCAAAAAGGTTTAAAACCTTTGGTTCTTCAATTGTTTTTTTAAGCTCAAAAATACTGTCGGCAATAAAATCCCAATTGGCAGCCTGTTCGGGAAAAATACCGACATGTTTAAATGATGTGAGGCCAAGCCTAAATTTTAAGTTAAGTGGATGATACTTAATATTCCATTGTTCCGGGCTGCCTTTTTTTAAACAATCCCATTTTCCTTTAGAACTTGAAAGACCAACAAACTTGTAATTTGCTTTTTGCAGCCATTCTTTTTCTGAAAGCTTTCTATCCCAAACGGCTTGTGGCTCAGGGCGTATAGTAATTACTTCACCAAACCGCTCCAACTTTTCTTCGTTGCCACAATCAATCAACTCGTAATCTTTCCACTGAGTAGGAGTAAGCAAGGTAATATTCATAATGCAAAGTTAATATTGTAAACTTATTTTTATATTTAGCCTTTAAAATCTTAAAGTATGAAATATCTATCTATAACATTTGTTGCCCTTGCAATGTTTTCTTTATCTTGTAAAAAAGATGAGTGCGTTGAAAAAAAGAATATTCAAGAAAACTGTGTATGCTATCAAATTGCAGAACCGGTTTGCGGATGTAATGGACAGCAATATACAAATGCGTGTTATGCCGAGTGTGATGGAGTATTGACTTATACTGAAGGTCCTTGCGGGCAATAACATAAGGAAAGAGGAAAAGCCAGCCCTGACCAATGTCAGGGTTTTTTGTTTTATATGGGTGCTTTTATTTGTAATTTTGCAGAAATTTATGGTTTATGTACATTGAACAACTTTATACCGGCTGTCTTGCAGAAGCTGCTTACTATATAGAATCTGAAGGAGAGGCGGCCATAATTGACCCACTCAGAGAAACAGAGCCTTATATTCAAAAGGCAGCTGCAAGAAATACAAAAATCAAATATATTTTTGAAACCCACTTTCACGCAGACTTTGTTTCAGGTCATGTGGATTTAGCCAAAAAAACAGGTGCAAAAATTGTTTTTGGACCAAACGCTCAAACTTCTTATGATGCCTACTCAGCAAAAGACGGAGAAGTTTTTGAAATAGGAAAAATCAAAATAAAAGTGCTTCATACACCGGGACATACATTAGAGTCAAGCACTTTTTTATTAATCGATGAAAATGGTAAAAACCACTGTATTTTTACCGGAGATACTCTTTTTATTGGTGATGTCGGCCGCCCGGACTTAGCTATTGGAAATGGATTAACACAAGAAGATTTAGCGGGAATGCTTTACGACTCTTTAAGAAGTAAAATTATGCCATTAGAGGATAACGTTATCGTTTATCCTGCACATGGGGCGGGCTCTGCCTGTGGAAAGAAAATGAGCGATGAAACCTTTGCAACTCTTGGTCAACAAAAGGAAACAAATTACGCATTACAAAATATTAGTAAAGAAGAATTTGTGAAAGAACTGACTACCGGAATTATGCCTGCTCCTCAGTATTTTGCAAAAAATGCAATGTTAAACAAGGGAGGGTATGAAAGTATAGATAATGCTATGCAAAAAGGAACAAAGGCACTTTCGGCCGATGAGGTAGAGCAACTGCAAAGTCAAGGAGCGCTTGTTCTGGATACTCGCCACCAAAAAGAGTTTTGCGCAGGGCATATTCCAAACGCATGGTTTATTGGCTTAGGTGGTCAATTTGCTGTTTGGGTAGGAACATTGATAGAAAACCTAAATCAACCCATTATAATTATAGCAGAAGAAGGAAAAGAAGAAGAAGCTGTTTTACGACTAGCTAGGGTTGGTTACGATAATTGTGTGGGTTATTTAAATGGGGGAATGAAAGCATGGAAAAACGCAGGAAAAGAGGTGGCTAAGCTAACCTCTGTTGAAGCTTCTGAGCTTACCGGAAAAGAGAATATTGTTGATGCTAGAAAGCCAAGTGAATATGAAGAAGGCCATGTAAAGGGAGCTGTTTCTTATCCGCTGGATTTTATAAATAGCCATTTAAATCAATTAAATAAAGAAGAAACACATCACATTCATTGTCGTTCCGGATATCGTTCTGTAATAGCATGCTCTATACTACAGGCTAACGGCTATAAGAAATTAGTTGATGTTGCCGGAGGTTATCTGGCTATTGAAAAAACAAATCTACCTTTAGAAAAAGCAGAAATGGCATAGGGTAGTTTTAATCGAAACTATTTGTAATTTTTTTTCGTTTACAGTTAGCCAAAAGTTATTTTCAATACCAAAAAATGCTAACAGATTTTATCTCTTTGTTTTATCCAAGAATATGTGAGGGGTGCGGTCAGCCTTTACTTAAGCACGAAGAAACAATTTGTTCTGGGTGTGAGATTAGTCTCCCCAGAACGGAATATGCTAAAGAATTGATGAACCCGGTAATGAAAATTTTTTTAGGTAGAATAGACCTGCAAGCAGCAACAGCGCTTTATTTTTTTCACAAGGGAAATCGATTACAAGGATTAATGCATAAGCTCAAATATAATGGTATACAAGAAATAGGAATGCGCTTTGGCAACTACTTAGGAAGAGAGCTAAAAGAAGCCCCTTTATTTAGCGATATAGATGCTGTTTTGCCAATTCCGCTTCATCCAAAAAAGCAAAAGAAAAGAGGATATAATCAAGCGGAAATGATAGCACAAGGACTGTCAAAAGTGACTAATAAAGAGCTAATAACAAATAACCTATACAGAAACATCAATACAACATCTCAAACAAATAAAAACAGAGAAGAAAGGTGGAAAAATGTTGAAAAGGTTTTTCAATTAAGCGAACCAAAGGCCCTTGAAGGCAAGCATGTTTTATTGGTAGATGATGTAGTTACAACAGGGGCAACCATAGAAGCATGCGCCCAGACGTTAAAACAAGTAACCGAAAAAGTAAGTGTTGCAACGATAGCCTACGCCCATTAATTCCCGAATGAGATACTCATTTAAGACTCAAAAAACAATTTATTCAGCGGAAGCATTACTTTTGTATTATGGCAGAAGAACTAATTGTAGACACAAAACTTTCTCGGGAGGAAAAATATAAGTCGCTGCTACCTCAAATAAAAGCGCTAATTGAACCGGAGGAAGATTTAATTGCCAACCTTTCTAATATTGCCTCAGCACTAAAATACGGCATGGATTTTTTTTGGGTGGGGTTTTATTTAGTTAAAGGAAATGAGTTGGTTTTAGGCCCATTCCAAGGAACGCTGGCATGCACAAGAATTGCAAAAGGAAAAGGAGTTTGCGGAGCTTCTTGGGAACAAGCAAAAACTATTATAGTTGATGATGTGGAGGAGTTTCCCGGACACATAGCGTGTAGTAGCTTATCAAAGTCAGAAATTGTGGTGCCGGTTTTTGATAGCCAAAATCAAGTTAGAATTGTGATAGACGTAGATAGCGATAAGCTATCATCATTTAATAAAACCGACCAAATTTATTTAGAAGAGTTAGCCCAATTAATATCCTCCAAGCTATAATGAAGTTATTGCAAACAGGAATATTTTTAGCCATAATCAACTTGCTGTTCTCTTGCGCTCAAATGTCAACACCAACGGGAGGAGAGAAGGATGTTCAACCTCCCAAAGACTCACTTTATTTTCCTAATAATTACTCTGTAAACTTTTCCTCCAAAACAATTGAAGTCAGGTTTGATGAATACATTAAACTAAACTCAGCAAGCACAAACGCTATTATTAGCCCGGTGATGTCAAGCATGCCAAAGTTTAAGGTAAAGGGAAAAAAACTAATTATAGAGCTACCGGATAGCTTACAACAAAACACAACCTATTCAATACAACTGCCGGATGTTATACAGGACATTACAGAAGGAAACAAAATAAGCAACTTTAAATATGTGTTTTCAACCGGAAATGAACTTGATTCTTTAAGCATTAGTGGAAAGGCCATAGATGCTTTTACACTTAAACCAATGGAAAAAATATTGGTCATGTTGTATAAGGAAATGTCAGACAGCATTATTTTTAAAGAGAAACCCTTTTACCTTTCAAAATCGAATAGCTCAGGAGTTTTTTCATTAACTAACTTGAAAGAAGGAAACTACAAGCTGGTGGCTGTAAAGGATGAAAACAGCAACTATTTGTTTGATGTAAATGAGGAAATAGCGTTTTTAGATAGCACAATAGTGCTTAATAAAAACATAAGCAATGTTAATCTTTATAGCTTTAAAGAGGATCACAGAAAGCAACAGGTAAAAGATGCAAAATACACCTCACCCGCAGAAATATCTATTGTTTTCAATAAGCCGTTTGAAAAAATGGATGTATCAATGTCTGGCAAAACGCTTATATATAAGCAAGCAGAGTCAAGACTTAAAGATTCTTTAAAGATTATACTCAAAGCAATTCCTCCACAAGACAGTATTTTTTTATACCTCTCTGATGCTGATTTCTTAGACACAATAGCAGTTGTAAAACCAACACCGATTGATACTAACTTAATGGCTTCAAAGACAAGCCTCATTGGAAACAAGCAGCCAATTTTTAAACCTTTTGAATTGTTACTATCATCTCCTTTAAAATCGATTGACGAACAAAAGGTTTTTTTAACAGAAGATAGCGTTGAGGTTAAGATAAATGCGCTTATTAAAGGAGAATTTGACAATCAGGTAGTTATTAATTATGCCTGGAAGGAGGACGCTAGCTACCAACTTTATGTTTTGCCAGAGGCAACAAAGTCTATTTACGAAATAACTAACGACACACTACAATATAGCTTCAGAATTATGCCGGAGGAGGATTTTGGAAAAGTAAAAATTACATTGTTTGAAAGGGCAGAAACGACAATTATAGAGCTAATACAACAAGAGAAAGTAGTAAAGCGACTGTTTCTCTCTCCTAATCAAAATGAAGTAGAGTTTACAGGGCTGGTGCCGGGAAAATACGACCTAAAAATGATTGTCGATGAAAACAATAATGGGTATTGGGACACAGGAAACTACTTAAGCAAGAAGCAGGCGGAGAAAACCTATTTTTTTAAAGGAGGATTTTCAATAAAAGCAAATTGGGAACAAGAAGTTAAGTGGGTTGTAGAATAAAAAAAGCGGACTTTTTGGTCCGCTAATTAAATTTTTTG